>Ga0209172_10000032_pt1 | contig 395313 bp, 371 predicted proteins | sample LarsenN4metaG_FD_184113 | JGI IMG/M metagenome (GOLD analysis project Ga0209172, IMG submission 184113) | Hot spring sediment bacterial and archeal communities from British Columbia, Canada, to study Microbial Dark Matter (Phase II) - Larsen... ... | reverse complement strand
CCACCAGCAACACCGGCCCCTGCAACACCGGCGCCGTCGCGAAAAGCGTCTCGTGCGCCAACTTCGTCGATTGCGTCGGCAACCTGTGGGAGCGGCTCGCGCATCACTTCGACATCGGCAGTTCGTCCAACGCTTATGCATGGGACGCGGCGGTCGTCAACACGGGTCAAGACAGCGCCTTCTCGCGCGGCCAGGTCTACCGCGTGGCCTGGCAGCACGCCATCGCGGGCGGGCCATGGATTGACGGCGTGAGGTGCGGCTCGCGCGCGCTCAATCTGAATGCCGCTCCGTGGGGTGCCACTGGCACTGTCGGCGTGCGCGGCGTCAGTGAATCCCTATGAGCCTTGCGCCTGATCTTCCCGAGCGCGGCAGCGCTCGGGGCGGCCTGAAGCTCTTGCAGCATGTGGAACAGTTGATCGTGGAAGCCATGCCGGTGCTCGACAAAATCCCGCGCGCGCAGCGCTACCGCTACGGTGCTCGGTTGGAAGAGGCGCTCTATGGCCTCATCGATGCCGTTGTCGCCGCGGCCTCCAGCGGCCAGAAAAGCAAGGTCTATGCCCTGGCCGATCGCATCGAGGTGCTGCATGCGCTGCTGCGCATCGGCGCGGAGCGCAAGCTCATCGCCCCGCGCTTCGTCGGGCGCATCATGGCCGCGCCCAACCACGATCTGCCGCGTGGCGGGCTGCTGCGCCAGATCGCCGCCATGGCCGCCGCCTGGCGGCGTAGCGTGAAGGATTCATGAGGTGATAAGGATGGCGCTGGTTTCGATGCGCGGCCAGGTCAACCACGTGGCCTGGCGGCACGCCATCGCGGGCGGGCTATGGAATGACGGCGTGAGGTGCGGCTCGCGCACGCTCAATCTGAATGCCAATCCGTGGAATGCCAATGGCAATGTCGGCGTGCGCGGCGTCAGTGACCCCTATTACTGCTCAGAGATGGCGCCGAGGCGTCGGCGTCACCCAGCATCCCAAGGGATCAGCCGCGCCATCCTGGCCGCAAGGTCGAACACAAAACCTGCTGGCGCGTCGCGATGTCAAGCCGCGCGCCTGCCTCGCGCATCATGGGCATAAAACAAGACCACCTCATCGGGCGCATCGCCGACTGGGACAACCTGCTGCTCGCCTACCACAAGGCGCGGCGCGGCAAGCGGCAGCGCGACGAAGTGCAGCGCTTTGCCGCTGACCTGTGGCTGCATATTGGCAATCTTCAGCATCATCTTCTTGCTGGCACCTACCGCATGGGCCTCTACCGCCGCTTCGTGGTGTATGAGCCAAAGCGGCGCGAAATCCTCGCTGCGCCCTTCGCCGACCGCGTGGTTCAGCACGCCATCCTCAACGTCCTGCAGCCGCTGTGGGACAAGCAAATGATCGACCATGCCTATGCCTGCCGCCCTGGCAAAGGCACCCACGCCGGCGCCGACAGGCTTCAGCAATGGTTGCGGGACATGGCCAGGCAGCGTCCCCTTGAAGACATCTGGGCGGCGAAAACCGACTTCTCGGCCTACTTCCGCTCCATACGCCACGACGACCTCAAGCGCATCGTGCGACGCAAGATCGCCTGCGCCGGCACCCTGGCCTTGCTGGATTCCATCATCGACAGCACGCCCGGAGGGGTCGGCATCCCGGTCGGCAACCTCACCAGCCAGTGGCTCGCCAACCTGCTGGGCAACGAAATCGACCAGCGCATCAAGCGCGAGCTTCGCGTTAAGCGTTATTTACGCTACATGGACGACTGCATCGCGCTGTTCTGGACCAAGGCAGAGGCGCAATATTACGTCGAGCGCCTGCGCGGCTTGAGCGAAGAGCTTGGGCTTGCCTTCTCCAAGGTGAGCATTCACCGCGCCAGCCAGGGCATCAACGCCCTGGGCTACCGCATCTAGCCGACCCATAGACTGTTGCGCAAGCGCGCCATCGTGTCCTTCAGGCACGACATGAAGCGGCTGCTAAGGCTCGACGACCAAGCCGCAGTCTCGCGTCGCGTGCAGTCCTTCGTGGCCCATGCGTCTCACGCCGACACGTGGAGGCTGAGGGCAAAGCTATTTGCTCAGATGCCGCGTGCACACATTCCATGCGACGTGTTTTGTCGCGTGGAATGCGATCATGTCGCATGGAATCCGTGCACGCGTCGCATTTAATTTGTGCAAGCCCACCGGCGCTGGGCCGTGCGTTCGCCGTGCATCCACGCCGCACGCGCCGCGAGTTTGTTTTCGCCCAGGCGGGTTTCGCCCTCGCCGCGCAGGCGCAGGATGCGGATGGCGCTGTCCTCGTCGTCGCGCCGTCCGCCGGCGGCGACCGACGCGCCGCCGGGCAGCGTCTGCTGCTGCCGCGTCAGCGTCTGCCGTCGTTCGCCGTCGTTGAGATAAAGGCTCGGCCACAGGCCAAACTGACCGCTTTGCCCTTTCCAGGATAATCGCGGCGAGACGACCAGCTCGTTCATCGCATATTCGCCGCGCTCAAGATCGTGCTGCCAGGCGCCGGCGCCGCCGGCGAGCTGCGTGCGCTCGCGCGCGAGGTCGATTGGCATCGCATAGCGATTGACCGAAACGGGCAGCTGCCAGGAAAAACCGCCCGCCCCGTCGCCATGCGAGAAATGCAGCTGGCCATTGGGTTCGCCGCCGCGTTCGCCGAGCGTTGCACGCAGCGAAGTCTGGCGATTTGTCGGCGGGCGGCGCATGACGAAATTGACCGTGACGGCCGCCGCACCGCCATATTCGCTCGACGCGCCGCGCAGGATCTCGATGCGCTCGAGCTCGGCGGCGGACAGGCGGCCGATCTGGGTCAGGGCAAAACGCGGATTGGCAGTCGGCCGCTCGCCGTTGAGCAGGAACTGCACGGAACCCATTGGCAGGCCGCGCACACGCGCGGCGAGTCCGCCGTCGGCGCCATGCTCGCCGATCTCGATGCCCGGCAATTTGCGCGCTATTTCGCCGATGGTCAGCCCGCCGAGCGCCTCGATCTCCTTGCGTTCGAGGATGGTTTTTTGCGAGATCGCTTCGCGCGCTTCGCTGGCGGCGTCCGTTCCGGCGGTCACGGTGACCTCCCGTAGCTGGGTCGGCTCGTTCGCGCATACCGCACCGGCAAGCACCCAGCCCGCCAGCAACGTTGAAAAATGTTTCACTCGATCGCTCCTGTCAAGCCCGCGGCAAGCGTCGCCAATTCCGCGAGAAACCATGCGAAACCACCCAGGAAGACAAGCAACACAAGCATGAGCAGCAGAATCAGCCAAACGATGTCGCCATGGTCGCGACGTTCGCGGGTGTCACGGACGTCTGGAGTCATCCGGTGGCCCTCCTGCCCTGCCGCCAGGCGCCAATGGCTGTCACCAGCATGAGCCCCAGCACAACGGCGAGTGCGAGAGAAGCCACCGTCGCCGGTTCGATTTTGGCTAGTTGCATGCCGGTGATTACAGGTGGCGGGGCCGGTTCGCTTGAGGGCGGCGCGCTGGTCGCGGCCTCGGATGGCTGCGGCAAAGTCGGCGCCGGCGGGACGGCACCGGCAAGTCCGTAGCCAGTCAAACCGACGAATTTCTCGAAAGTCGCGTTGTCGCTTTTCACGTCGTGGCGGCGCGCCAGCTCCCGGTAACGCGCCTTGAGTTCGGCCACGACCTTCGGGTCGGCGGCCCAGTATTCCTGTCGTGCCGCTTCGAGCATGCGTTCGATCATCTGCGCCAGCGCATGCGGATTGTGGCGCTCGAACCATTGTTTCAAGCCGAGCTTGTGTTTGTCGCGCACATAGACGTCGACGAATTCCTGCCACTGGTCGTCACGCACGATCTCGCGCGCCACGGCCGTCCAGCCCCAGAAGTTGTTCAGGCCGTCCAATGCCTGCAGCGTGCCAGCATAGCCTTCTTTCACGAGACCTTGGATGAAGCCCGGATGGAAGTTGCGCGTGGCCAGTTCCTTGGCCATGAACTGCGCCGCGGCCTCGGTGCGGCCTTGGCGGGCGCGCAGGTTGGAGATGTAGAGCGCCGGCGGCTTGCCGTCGAGATGGCGCACGGCGAGCCCGATGCCGCCGAGGTACTGGAAGGGATCGTCGGTGGTGAGCATGCCGTAGGTGTGCGAGCTGCGCGAGAGCACCGCGCCCTGCGTGCCCTTGAGGTGCGCCGCATAAAGATTGACCGCCTTGCCGGCGAAGATCTCGTCGCCCTTCTTGCCCCAGTCGGCCTCGTCCGGCCCGTAGGCGAACTGCATGCGGGAAAGGTAAAGCTGGGCGAGCTTCTTATCGCCCTCGGTTTTGCCCTTCCAGGTGTCGGAGGCAAGCACGGCATCGTCAAGCCCCGTGCCGTAGCGCCCGCTCTCTGACGAGAAAATGCGCGTCAGGCCGGCGCGTTTCGCGGCGGCCGCCGGCACGCCCTGCCGCTCGATCTCGGCGGCGATCCTGCGGCTGTTCTCCGTCACCGCGTTATCGGTCTCGTCGGCTTGCGCCGCAAGCTCCACGGCGCGCGCGAGCTGTTTCATCGCGTTCGGAAAGTGGTCGCGGTAGAGTCCTGTGGCCGAGAGCACGACATCGACGCGCGGCCGGCCCAGCCGCTCGCGTGGCACGAGCTTGACATCGGCAACCCGCCCGCCGGCATCCCACACAGGCTCGACACCCATCAACCACAAGGCCTGCGCCTCGAGAATGCCCTGGTGGCGCATCGTCTCGACCGACCACAGGGAGAGCGCGAGCTTCGTCGGCGGCGCGCCCGTCTGCTTTTTGTGCTCGGCGAGCAAGTTTTCCGCAGCAGCCTTGCCGGCCTCCCAGGCTTGCGGAGTGGGAATGCGCGAAGGATCGAAGCCGTAGAGGTTGCGGCCGGTCGGATACGCGTCGGGGTTTTTGAGCGGATCGCCGCCATAGGACGTCGGAATGTAGCGGCCGGACAGTGCCCTGATCAGCGCCGGCAGCTCGTTGCCGGCGCCGATGTCGGCATGCCACTTCTTCGCCTTGGCGAGCATTTCGCGCAGCTCGTCGGTCGGGCCCTCAACAGGGCGGTTCTCGACCAGGTGGGCGCGCAGCAGGCGATAGGGCGCCGATTCGGTCAATCGCTCGTAATCGGCGATCAGCGCCTCGTCGGGCGCTTCCTCGCCGGCCAGCCGCGCCGCGGCTTCCCAGAATGGCCGGCCGAGCATCAGCATCACTGTGGCGAGGCGGTGTTTGTCATCTGGCGCACGGCCAAAGGTATGCAGGCCGAGCGGCTGCGCGGTTTCGGCCAGCTCGTGCAGGTGAGCGTGCAATGTCTCGACGAAAGCGGGAAACTCGGCCAGCGCGCGCGCTTCCGTCCAGCCGAGGTCGGCGAGGAGGCGTTCCTGCTTTGCCGCGGCGAGGATGTCGGCCCGGTAACGCTCCTTGACCGCACCTTCGTCCTGGTTCGTCCAGCCGTGCAAAAGGTCATGCAGGCGCGAGAGCGCCTTGTGCAGACCGGCGGGACGAAAAGGCGGCGTCTGGTGCGAGAGGATCACCGCCCGGCCGCGCCTTTTCGCTTGCAGCGCCTCGCCGATGTTGTCGGCGATGTAGGGGTAGATCACCGGCACATCGCCCACGGCGAGCATCGGGTAATCGAAGACGGAGAGCCCGCGTTCCTTGCCCGGCAGCCACTCCTGCGTCCCATGGGTGCCGAAATGGACGATCGCATCAGCGGCGAATCGCTCGCGCGCCCAGAGATAGGTCGCGAAATAGAAATGCGAAGGCGGCGACTTGGTCGAGTGGTAAATCGATTTTTCGCGCGCCGTCCAGCGTTCCTCGCGCGGCGGCTGCGGCAGGATCGCCAGATTGCCGATCTTGTAGCGCGGAATGACGAAGAAGGCTTCGTCATCGTGCCGGATCGCCATCGCCGACTTTTCCGGTTCGCCCCATTTCTCGAGCATCTCGGCACGCACGGCGGCTGGAAGGCCGTCGAGCCAGCGGCGGTAAGCGGCAACAGGGAACATTTCGGCCAGACCGTAATGGATGAGCGAGTCGAGCCGGTCCCCGCGGTAGAAGGGCGACAAAAGTTGCTGTAGGTTGCCGAGGAGTTCGAGCTCTTGTGGCGTCTCGGTCGTGTAACCGGCCGCCTTCAGAGCTGCCAGCGTTGCTTCGAGACTCCTTGGCACATTGAGGAAGGAGGCCGAAAGATTCTTCTCGCCCGGCGGATAGTTCCAAAAGAAAAAAGCGACGCGCTTGTCGGCATTGGGCTTCCTTTGCAGACGCGCGAGATTGAGCGCCTTGCCGACGACCGCCTCGACCTGCGGCATGATCGGCGCGATCTGCTCGTCGCCTTTACGCGTCGCGGCGGCGACCTGGATGTCGGCGACGCCGGCATATTCGGCCTGGGCGAGGTAGAACGGTACGTCCATCAACGAAACGCCCTGGGGGTCGGCCGCCCATGCCGCCTCGTCCCCTTTGCGATACGGCATGGCCTGGACGACCGGAATCCCCAGGGTTTCGAACTCCTTCTTGCGGCCGTCGGGATTGATCATGATCTGCGCATTGATCACGACATCGGCCAAGGGTTTGCCGGAAGGCGCGAGCAGCCGCTCGACGACGTTTTCCAGCATCGAGCCATAGATCGGCATCGCCACGCCGCCCTTTCTCTCGATCGCGGCAATGAGCGTCTCCAGATACGCCGTCTGCATCGCGGCGAGATGCTGTTGATGAAAGACGATGGCGACGATCGGCTGTTCCGGTCGCGGCTTTTTCCAGGCGAGGAATGCGGCGGCATCGGCGAAAACGCCTTGCGGCGCGGCCGGATGCCAGATCGCGGCCTTCGGGAAGACCACGGGATCGTCAGCGGCCCGCCGCCAGTCGCCGCCGGCGCGCCAGGCGGCGAGTGTGGCGAAAAAGCCCTCGAAGTTATGTCGCCCGCCGCTCGCGTAATAGTCGACGAGACGACGCGCCAACTCGTCGGGCATACCCTGCCATTGCGGCCGCACTTCGGGCAGCCATAAGTGCGGCTGTCCGAGTTCCGGCAAGGCGCGTGCCAGGCGCGGCAGCACGTCGTCCATCTGGTAGGTGACATCGAAGAAGACCAGATCGGCGCCGCGCCAGAGTCCGCCATCGACGTCGGCCGGCAGTCGATGCACATAGCGTGCTTCGACGTGTATTCCATTGGGGCGGGCGATGTCGGCCAGCTGCCGGAACTTGCCCGGCGGCACATTGCTGGTGGCGATAAAGAGCACGCTGGCTGCCTGTGCAAGCGTGCTGAGCAGAAGCATCGACAGCATCGACAAGAGCTTCGCCATGATCGCTGCTCAATGCACGGAAGTTTGCGTTTGGCTGATCCGAGCGTCTTGCGCAGGATCGTCTTTGCGCGGCATTTCGAAGAGCACGCGCTGCCATTCACCCCGCAATCGTCTCGCCACCGCTTTCAGTACCGGGGACGCGAGATGATCCGGGTAATGTTCCAGATAATTCAGCTGTCTTTCGATCAGGACCGCCTGACGCGGACAGCGGATTCTGGCGAAACCTGTCATCAGCCTCAGCAATGACCCCAGCAATGCGTGAACATCCGGCCACTCGTCATCTTCGACACGCATGGTCGGCACCCTCAGAAATCCGCCCGCAGGCTGGCAAAAAGCGTCCGGCCGCGCTCGGCATAGCCGAAAGCGGCGGACTTTTCGGCGAGGCGCACGTCCGTCAGGTTCTCGATACCGGCGCGCAGCGTCATTGCCTGGCCGAGCCGCTTTGCCACGCTCGCGCTCCAGAGGGTGTAGCGCGGCAGGTGCTGGCCGCCGGAATCCAGCTGCCGGCCGATATGCTCGAAACCGAGCCGGGCAATCCAGGCATCGCCCGGCCTCCATTCGAGACGTGAGGTAAGGCTTTCCCTCGGCCGCCCTGTCAGTTCCTTCCCGGTATCTCTGTCCTTGGTCTTGAGCAGCGTCAGGTCGGCATTCAGCGCCAGGTTGTCGACGATCTGCCAGGTCACGCCGGCTTCGATACCATTGACTTCGGCGCGATTGACATTGTCGTACTGGTAAAAGCGCCGCGGCCCTACGGTTCTCAGCAGCTTATAGGTGATGAGGTCATCGATCTTCGTATGAAACAGGACACCGCGCAGGTTGAGGGAGTGTCTCAGCCAGTCGGCGCCGATTTCGAACGAGTCTGAGCTTTCTGGTTTGAGGTTGGCATTGCCGTAAAAGGTATGCGGCCCCTCGGCGCCGACGTAATTCGGAGAAATCTGCTTCAGCGTCGGTGCCTTGAAGGCATGACCGTAGCCGCCCTTGACGATCAGATCGGGCGATGCCTGCCAGACGAGATAGGCACGCGGACTGGTTTCGGTGCCGAAGTATTCGTGGTCGTCGGCGCGCAGTCCTGCGGTCAGCACGACATCGGTGGCGACCGGTACTTCATCTTGGACGAACAGCGCCCGGTGGGTTGCATCGTCCTTGCCACCGACGAGGCCGGCGTTGCGCAGCGTTTCGACGCGGTGTTCGCCGCCTATGGTCAGCAGATGGTTGCCGAGCTTGATCGCCGCGTAGGCGTCGAAGACGGCATCGCGCAGATTCTGCGGCCGGGTCGGTGTGACGCCGTTGCTACGGGTATTGCTGACATCGAGCTCGGAGCGGTAGTAATTCGCCTGGGCGCGCCAGCCGTCGAACTGTCCCTGCCACGAAACATGGCCGTGGCTACGCTCCAGATCGTAAGCGTCCCGGTAGGCGACCGTGCCGGAGACATTACCCCGCCAGCGATCTTCCTGTCCGTCGATCATGCCGACTTCAAGCCGCTGACCGGGCAGAAAGTTCCAGCCGGCGGCAACGCTTGCCAGCTTGGCATCGCGACCCTCGAGCTCCGAATAACGGGGGTCCTCCTTGAGGGGCACGGCGGAGACACGCTGCCCGTTCGCTGCGAGCCGCAGGTCGAGGCCGCTGCCCAATGGCCCAGCCGCGAAGACATCGACGCCGCCGCGACCGCCTCCCTCGCCTTCAAGCAGGTCTCCGCCAGAGATGCCCAGTGAGCCGATCCAGCGATCCTTCGGCCTGCGCGTAATGAGATTGACGACGCCTCCCAAGGCCTCGGAACCGTACAGCGTCGACATCGGTCCGCGGATCACCTCGATGCGCTCGATCGCCGAGATCGGTAGCCAGCCGTACTGGTAATCGGAATGGCCGACCACATCGTCCGAGGCCGAGATGCGCCGACCGTCGATCAGGTTGAGCACATGCTTGCCTTCGAGGCCGCGCATTGCCATCGTCTTGCGCCCCCCTACGGAGCGTCCGACGAGCGTGATGCCTGGGGTGCCGCGTACGGCATCGAGCAGGTCGACAGGATTGCGCGCCTCTATCTCGTCGCGCGTGACGACGCTCACCGAAGCCGGCGCACTCCGAGTCTCATGTTCCGAAAGTGTCGCCGAGACCACGATGTCGCCAAGCTGAGCCTCGGCCAAAGCCTGGTCCGCTCCAAACGATAACATTACGAGCGCCAACACTCGGCGAGCCGTTGATGCTTTGCCACCAGCCTCCATATGCAGCCTCCCTATTCAATGTTGATCGAGTCTGGCTGGCTGCCGTCGGGACAAAGACCCTGGGTAGCTGGCGAACATGATGTGCTGCCGATACGAGGCAGCCATGAAAATTCATAGGCATGTGAAAAAAGCCGCTGGCTTGCCGGGCCTGTCCCCTGGCTGGCTTGCGGTGAGCCCCCCGAGGAAGAAAGCGATTTTCACAATCAATCTCGCAAAGGTTCGTCGCCATGGGCATGAATGCCATTTAGCCGATCAAGCGGATGCCATGCCCGGCGCCCGACTGTGTGCCGCCGGCCAGCGCCGACAATCCCTGTGCGAAGCTCGCGATGCCCGGCGACTGGACGAACACGCACGGCTTGCCCAGCTTCTTGCATGCCTCCTTGAGACGATAGTAGGCAGCGTGCGACACACAACCTGACTGACAGACGACGGCATCGGCGCTTGCGACGGCGGAGTCGACACGGCGCAGGCTTTGCTCCTCGCCACCATCATGGTGAAGAAATCTGCCTCCCTGCATCTCGACGAGACGCCGGTAAGCTTCGACGAGACTGGTTCTGCCACCGACGCAAAGCACACAACGTCCCGCCAGTGCAGTCTCCGCCGGGCAGCTGCGTCCGCATCCATCGGTACCGGCGACGCCTTTGCACTCACCGATCCCGAGCGCCAGTTCGAGTGCTTTTTCGGTCTCCGCGAGCGCTTGGCTCACCGCCGAAAGTTTCCGTTCGAGTTCGCCTGCCCGACGAGCGTTCGCGGCATTGCGTTCCTCGAGCGTTTCGATGCGCCGCGCCATGGCTTCGGCGCGCGCAAGCAGGTGTTCGTAATCACGCGCCTGACGTCGCGCTTCGGCGAGCTCGATTTCACGCTGGCCCAGCAGCATCGCCTTCTGCTCGGCCACCGCCAGGCGCCGCTCGAGCTCGGCGACAGCCTTGTCCTTTTCGCGCTCGACCACCGCCAATCCCATCTTGTAGGCGGCCGCATCATTGCGCAGGCGATGGTTTTCCCTCTTCAGTTCGTCCAAACGGCGCAGGTTGGCGCGCACCGCCGCGCCCTGCTGATGCGAAAGCATGTGGATGTCGCCATAGATTTCCTGGCCGGTCTCATGGTCGATCTCGGCATGGCTGAAGGCCGCCCACAAGGCTCCCGGTATGTCGTTGCCTTCCGCCAGCGCCCCTTTCCACAGCGCCAGCACCTGCTCGGCATCGCGCGCACAGGCAAACCGCTTCACTGCGGGTGCATACTGCTTTTCGAAATGCCGTTGCAGAATCTCGGCGATTCTGCTGCGGCCGTCGCAGCTGCTGACGACCGTGACATGAAGGGTGTAATCGCTCATGTCGGCGACATCGAGACCGGCGCGCGCGGCAAGCTTGCGCAGTTCGCCAACCGTCAGGCAGGTGCCTATCAAAGGGCAATGCCAGCGTGTCGGCAACTCCCAGAGACGCTTGCGACGGCGGGGCAAGGCAGGCGGCGCCCCGCCATTTTCGGCACCGAGTCCTGCGCGAATCAGATCGGTCAAGGAATTCATGATTGCCACCAGGCTCCTTCCAAAGAAAAAACGGTGAGGCTGGCTTCCCGACCATGTGCGGGTGGCTGGCTGAACGAAGACGAAACTCAGCCGTCGCAAGACGCCGGCTGGCGCCCGTCAGGGCGCTTTGGCGTGATTACATTGCATATGATAATCATTCTCTTTTATGATGACAACCCTCGTCGGAGATGGTAAGACCCTTTGCGCGTCAGGGAATCGCCGTGCCCTTGCAGCCAAGGAGCCCATCGGCGCGCGCCGTGAGCAGCAGTGGCGCCATGTACCCCGCATACAGTCCGAACGCCATGCTCCAGAGCAGGCCGGAGACGAGCCAGACGACCGGCGCATTCGCTCCTGGCCAGGCAGCCAACGCCCGCGCCAGCGCGGCGGCGGCAAGCAGCACGGCGCCGATGGGCAGCCACTGCCTTGTCTCGAACGTCATCCCGCAGTGCGCCCTGCCGGCGATGCCCATCACCGCGAAGATCGCCAGCCCCAGCGCGCCGACGGCGAGCAGGTGGCGGCCGGCGCTGAAGGCGCCCGTCGCGAACACGAGCGCGGCTCCCATGATTGCATAACCGGCCGCCATAAAGGCATAGACGCCATAGAGCATCAGCGGCCGGTGGGAAAACAGCGCGCGTCCAATGTGCCAGTCGTTCAGCAGGTTGAGTAGTGCAGCGGCGGCGGCCAGTGCCAGCCAGCCCGATATCCGGCTTTCGGGTAGGAAAAACTCGGCCGCCGTGTATAGTCCGATGCAGAAGGTCGCCAGATTGCGGCGCGGCGGGCGAGCGCGGTATTCGACGCCGACAACGCCCGCCTCCTCGATCGCATGATTGACGATGCGCATTGAGACGCGGCTCATGGCGACGACGATCAGCATCATGTAGACGCCCAGCGCCGCATGGAGCCAGCGCGCCGGGTGCTCGCCGCGCAGGGCGTCAACATGGAAGCCCGCGACGCAGACCGCGAGGCCAGCCACGGCCCAGAGGAAGGCAAGATGCTTGCGTTCCGGATCGCGCCAAAGGCGCGGCGCGGCCAGCCAGCCCAGGCCGCAAAGCAGCGCGAGGTGTGCCAAACCGGACACGGCCAGCGCCGGCGCACCGAGCCAGCCGGACGACCAGAAGCCGGCGCGACCGAGGAGCCAGGCGAAAGCCAGCCAGCGCACCGACACGGCAGTGAAATCGCCGCCACCGGTAAACTCCGGCACCACGGTGAGCAGAAAGCCGGCCGTGGCGGCGAGCGCGAAGCCAAACAGCAGTTCATGCGCGTGCCAGACGAATGGACCGCCCACGGTCGGCGGCAGCGGCAACCCGTGGCCGAGGAAGGCGAGCCAGACCAGCATGAGCGCCGGCGCTGCAAGCGTCGCCAGCAGAAAGAAGGGGCGCAGCCCGCACATCCAGACCGGATGGCTCACGCCGACTAGCCCGCGTAGCAGCGCCGTCAGCATGCCAGCCCCTTGCGGCGCCTCGGAGAGGGCATATCGAGCACCCGTGCCGTCTGCCCGGCGCCGACTCTTGTTCCGGTCAGCTGACCGAGGCCAAAGCCTTCCCGCACCTCCGGCACGCGCAGTAATTTCACCGTCGTGGCATGCACGAAATCGTCGTCGCGCGTCGCGGGCGACACGTCGAGATCGAAACGATAGACGAAGCGGCCTGGATTGGGCGCCATAACGAGGATGCTGTCGGCCAACCGCGCCGCCTCCATCAGGTCGTGGGTGATCATGAGCACTGCGGCCTTGCGGGTCTGCTGGTGGTCAAGCAGGAGGCGATGCAGTTGCGCCTTGAGGCCAATGTCGAGCGCGGAAAACGGCTCGTCCATCAACAGCAGATCGGGCTCGATGACCAGCGCGCGCGCCAGCGCGGCCCGGCTCTGCATGCCGCCGGACAATTGATGTGGGAACTGGTCGAGTGCGGTGTTGTCGAGGCCGACGGTCGCGCCCATCGCCTGTGCGCGAGCCAGGCATTCGTGGCGCGCGACGCCGGCCGCCTTGAGGCCGAGTGCGATGTTGTCGCGCACGTTTTTCCAGGGCAGCAGACGCGGCTGCTGGAACATCAGCGCGGGGCGCGTGAAGCCATTGCGCAACGCGCCGCTTTGCAGCGTAAGCAAGCCGGCGGCCAGGTGCAGCAAGGTGGTCTTGCCGCAGCCGGATGGCCCGACCAGCGCGAGGATGCGGCCGGCTGGCAGCACGAGGTCGATCCCTTCCAGCACGGTCTTGAGCGCATAGGCGTGGCCAACGCCGGCCAGTTCGAGTTCAGGCATGTTCGCGATCCAGCTCTCGCCAGCGCTCGACTTCGCGCTTGATCGGTTCGAGCATCAGGTACTCGACGGCCAGCAGGGCAAGCACGATGGCGACGATCCAGGCCAGCGTGCCTTCCATGTCCAGATGGCTGCGCGTGACGGCGAGCGCCGCGCCGATGCCGTCGTTCGAGGACAGCAGCTCGGCCATCACGACGACCTTCCAGGACGTGCCCAGCGCATTGATCCAGGCGGGAAAGAGATATGACACCACATGCGGCAGATAGAGGTCGAACAGCTTCATCTGCCACGGCAGGCGGAAGGCGGCCGCCATGTCCCTGAGCTGATGGTCGAGGGTGCGCGTGCCCTGCAGGGCGCCGATGAACACCACCGGAAAGCAGGCAATGAACACGGTGAACACTGGCGTGCCGTCGCCCACGCCGAACCACAACATGGCCAGCACCAGCCAGGCGATCGGCGGCATACCGAGCAGCACGGTGACGAGCGGCCGGGACATCGTCGAGGCCGTCATCGACACGCCCGCCGCCAGGCCAAGCAGGCTGCCGACGGTGATCGCCAGCAGCAGTCCGCTCAGCGCGCGTCGCAGCGAAATCAACATCTCCGACCAGGCGCCGCCACCCGACAGCAGCTCGGCCAAGCGCGAGAATGACGCCAGCGGATCGGGCAGGATCATCGGCCCGTAGACCACGCTAATTACCTCCCAAGCCGCCAACAGCAGGGCAAGGCTGGCGATCGCGCCCCAGCCGCTCCACAGATAGGCCGGAATACCGGCAAGCCAGCGTTTGAACAACGTCATTTCAGGTAGAAATCCGCATCCGGCAGTTTTCCGCCGACGAGGTTCGGCTCCCGCGCAAGCAGCACGCCGAAAAAGAATTCAAGTTCCGGCCGCGCTTCCTGCGCCGTGACGAACGCGGCGTTATCGACGCGCACCGAATCGGCGACGCCTTCCGCGGTGAGCATCTCGACGCGGCTGGCGACGAGCCGGCCGCATTCGTCCGCATGCTTCTCGCACCAGTCGAGCGACGCGGCATAGGCTTTCTGGAATTTCTCGATCAGCGCGGCGTTGTTCAGCGCCTTGCCGAGCACGACGATGCCCGCTTGCGGGATGCGGGCAGGCCGCTGCATGACGCGGCCCCACTCCTGTTGCAGATCGACGCTGCGATACAACTCGGGCGCGATCACGCTGATCGGGAAGGATTTCGTCTTGCGCAAGGCCACCGACACCGCCGGCTCGGCCAGGAGCGCGTGATCGGCGCGGCGCGTGATCATCATCTGCATCGCGTCGAGCGGCGTGCCGACGTAACGCAGCTTGAAGTCGCGCTTGATGTCCAGCCCCTGCTTCTCGGCCAGCGTCTGAAAGACGATGTCGGGCATGTCGGCGCGGAAGGGCATGACGATTTCCTTGCCCTTGAAGTCGGCCAGCGTCCTGAGATTCGGCTCGCGAGAGACCAGCCACAATACGCCCCAGGTCGAGACGTTGATGAGCTTGAGTTTCACGCCGCGGTTGTAGAGATTGGCGGCGACGTTGGTCGGCATGGCGACGAAATCCACTTCCGATTTCGCATCGAGCGTCAGCAAGCGCAGTTGATCGGGGTCTTTCCAGGGCCGGAATTCGACCACCTCGGCCATATCCTTCAACGCCCCGGATTCGACCATATGGATCAGCGGGTTCGATACCGCCGCATAGGGGCCGGCCAGGACGAGCTTCGGCAGCTTCGCCTGCGCGGGCGTGACGATGGCAAAAAAGGCGGCCGCCAGGCAGCCGCAAAACCCCAATAGTCGCTTGCTCAAAATACACCTCGCCAGACGAGTTGCAGACTACGGCCCGGCGCTTCTATCTCTTGTCCCGGGACGCCCTCGGCGAGGTGTTCGTGGTATGCCTTGTCGGCAAGGTTCCTCAAGGTGATGCGCAACCATTGGTCCTTGGCATAGCGCCAGGTGGCACCCAGATCGAGCGTGCCAAAGCCGGGCGTGGTGTTCTCGGTGCCACGTGCGAACACAGTGGCGACGCGATCCTGCCGCCGCACGAAGCGAACGGTTGCATCCGCCGTCCAGCCGGCGCCGACTTTCCCTTCCCAGCCGACGTTCAATTCGTCGGCCGGCATCTGGAAGAGCGGCTCGGCCAGATCCCTGTTCTCACCGCGCAGGCGCGAATAGCCCAGCGACAACCATTGCTCGCGTGCGAACTGCCAACGGGTGCCGGCCTCGAAACCGGCGATGATCACCTCGCCGAGATTGACCGTCTGCTTGACCGGCAGCCCGCCTTCGGTCGCGCCGGTCGGGCGGCCGGAGATGTAGTCGCTGATCCGGTTGCGGTAGAGCGAGGCCGAATACTGGAAGGTCGGACTTGCTCCCTTGAGGCCGAGTTCGAACTGGGTGGCGATCTCCGGCTTGAGCTGCGGGTTGCCACGGTAGAAATAGCCATCACCGCGTGGCGAGGCTTCGTAACGCTCGCGCATCTCAGCCGCGCGGAAGCCGCGCGAAAGATTGATGAACGGTCGAACGAGCGGCGCAACTTCGTAGATGAGGCCGATGCTGCCTGATGTCGCACTGTCAGAACGGTCGAGGCCGGTCGTGACGCTGCCGTTGTTCATCGAGTCGGCATGGCCTTTCACGTTGTCGCGACGGAGGCCGGCCAGCACATTGAGGGGGCCGAAGCGCATGTCGTCCTGCAGGTAGAAGCCGATCGCGTCGATCCGCGCACCGGAAAAGGGATCGTTGCGCACCAGCGGCGACGTCGGGGTTGGGCTGGCGAGGTAACGCTCGGGCGACGCTTCCATCCGCCAGACATTGACACCGAACGACAGCAGATGCTGCTGATGGGCCAACCAATCAGCCCTGGCATCCACGCCATCCGTGCCGAAGGTCACGCGCGTCTTGCCGATGTCGCGCTGCAGCCGGTCGCTCCACGACTGGATGGTGCGCTCGACGTCCTGGCGATAGACGCGCACGTCGACATTCAGCGGCTTCTCTCCCGATCCCTTGCGGCTGTAGCCGATTTCGGCGAGCCGCCGCTCCTGCTCCGGTGAATGGACGATAGTGTTGCCAACGACGGCGAAGTTGGCATGCGGCTTCTTCGAGCCCGGATACCAGACGTCCTTGTCAGTCTGCTGTTGTATCGAGACGCGCAGCTGCTGAGCGGCATCGATGCGGAAGCGGTACTGCGCGATGAGGGCATCGGAGTCGTAGCCCGTGAGGCCGACCTTCCCGGACGGCGCCCGATAATCGTCGATACGGGCAAGGGAGGCGCCGATCATCAGCGCGTGATCGCCCTGCGAAAAATTGGCGATGCCCGTACCGCGCAGGCCTCCGCTGGCACTATCGTACGATGCGGCCGCATCGAAGGCAGTGCCCGGGGCAAACCTCGCTTGTGGCAGGATGACATTGAGCGCGCCACCGAGCGCCCCCGTACCGTAGAGCACCGAAGCCGGTCCTTTGACGACTTCGATGCGATCGGCCAGCCCCAGCGTCATGAACGAGGCGACGCTTCCTTGCGGCTGGGCGGAATTCATGCGCATACCATCGACGAGGAGCACGACGCTTTCCTTTTTCAGGCCACGAATGACGGGGTTCTGGCCCTGCGCGCCGTCGCTGGCGACGGCAAGCCCAGGTTCTCCGCGCAATGCCTCGCCGACGTTCTGCGAGTTCCGGCGAAGGATTTGCTCGCGGTCGAGCGCGCTCGTGGCGAACGGCGTCTCCAGATCCTCGGCGGCGTAGCCCTTTGCCGTGACGGAAACGGTACCCAAGGTTTGCTCGGCGGCTACCGTCCCGGGCAACGAGATGACGGCGATCGCGGTCACCAGCACTTTCTGAACCAACTCCATAACATGCTCCTTGATGGTCTTGAGCTGGCTGGCGGCGGCTGGCTGGCTCGAACGGGTTTGAGAAGTGACTATTTCGTCAGAATGAGCTTGTCCTGTCGGGTGACGCGCAGGCGGTATTCCTCGCCGCGATGCACGATGATCACCTCGCGCGCGCGACCGAGCAGCCGCGCGCTGTCGAGCTTGGGCGGCGGTGGCGGCGGCAAGGGGGCCGGCTTGTGTTGTCGCGGCTCGTTCATCGCATCGATGGGTCGGTGACGAAGCCTATCCGGGCGAGGCCGCGGCGCGCCGCCGCCGACATCACGTGGGCGACCTTTTCGTACGGGGTCGTCCGCTCGGCACGGATGTGCAGCTCGGGCTGCGGCTGCCGGGCCGCCGCATCGGCGAACCGCTCGTTCAAGGCAGCCTCATCGACGGGCTCACCGTTCCAATAGACGCGGCTTTGGGCATCGATCGCGAGCTGGACGTTCTCGGGCTTCGTGACATTGACTGAGGACGAGGCGCGCGGCAGATCCACCTTCACCGCATGGGTGAGGAGCGGCGCGGTGACGATGAAGATGACCAGCAGCACCAGCATCACGTCGATCAGCGGCACCATGTTGATCTCGGCGAGCGGTTCGTTGTCGTCGGCGGTGTCGAGGCTTCTGAAGATCATCTCACGTCCTTTCAGCGCACGGCCAGGCCGGGGTGCGCCGGCGGTTCGCCGACGACGCCCTGGGCACGGGCGAGCGCGACTACACGCTCGCTGGTTGCCCGCGCGTCGGCGCGCATCGGCGAGGCCTTGATACCCGTGGCGAGGAAGTTGAAGACGTCATAGGCGAAGGCGTTGAGCCGCGCCAGAGTGTTGCTGTTGGCGCGGACGAAGGCGTTGTAGGCGATGGCGGCGGGGATGGCCACGGCCAGCCCGATGCCGGTCATGATCAGCGCTTCGCCGACCGGACCGGCCACCTTGTCGAGCGTGCCCTGACCGGAAAGGCCGATGGCCACCAGCGCGTGGTAGATGCCCCAGACGGTACCGAACAGGCCGACGAAGGGCGCGCTCGAGGCGACGGTGGCGAGGAAGGTCTGGCCGAATTCCATGCGTGTCTTGTCCTCCTCGATGGCGCGCTTCAGGGCGCGCATGAGCATCTCGTCGGGCGCGCCGGCATCGATGAGATGAGCGGCGTGTTCGCGGCGGCTCAGATGCTCGATGGCGGCGAAGCCGTGGTGCAGCAGGTGCGAAAAGGGCTCCGGCGTGCCGTCGGTGCGGATCTTCGCCGCCACGGCCTCGAGGTTGGGCGCCTCCCAGAAGGCATCGAGGAAGCGCTGGCTGCGGCGGTTACTGCGATAGATGTGCACGCCCTTGGTGAGGATCAGATACCAGCTGCCGATCGAGCCGAAGAGGAGCAGCCCGAGCACGAAGCGGGCGACACCGTCGGCCTGGGCGAGAAAGTGGGCGAAACCGAGCGATTCGTTCATGTCATTCCTTCAAGCTGAATACGATGGGCACCAGCACCCAGGCAGCCACGGCCTCGCTGCCCTGGCGGGCGGGCACGAATTTCCAGCGCCCGATGGCGGACACTGCCGCACGGTCGAGACGTTCCGAACCGGAACTCGTGCGCACTTCGACTTGCGCGGGCAAACCCGAGGCGTCGACGAAAACGCGCAGCACGACCTTGCCTTCCTCGCCCATACGCCGCGACAGCGGCGGATAGACCGGCTTGGGGTTGTCGAGGTAGTCCGCGTCGAAGCGCGGCGGGGCCACCGGCGCCGATGGCTGGGGTGGCGCCTGGGGCGCAGCGATCGGCGGCAAAGGCGGCGGTTCGACGACCCGCTCGACCTCGGGCAAGGGTGCCGGCAATGACGTCTCGGCCGCGAGCACCGGCGGAGCTGGCTCCGGCAGCGGTCGTTCCCGCCGCGCCACCGCCCTGGGCCGCGGCGGAACGATCTCCGGCGCCGGCTCTGTTTGCTGCGGTGGCGTAACGAGGCTCACCATCAGCGGCGGCAGCGGCAGCGATACCGGCACGACGTGCAGGCTTATCAACAGCGTGACCACGGCTACGTGGGCCATGGCCACGAGACCGAGCGCGAGCGGCGAGAGACGCGGCGCGTCAGTCATCGTCGACTCAGTCCTGTAACCCGGCGAAAGTTTCGGTTTGGCCGGGCGTACGCAGCATCTTGTCGACTTCGTCCTTGTGTGCGATTTCCTCGACGATCATGTCGCGGGCGTACTCTTCGAGACGGACGTCACGATCCTTGACGAGTGTCAGTAGTTCCTCGTAAGCCCGGAGTGCTTCCCCTTCGTGTGCCAGCGACTCCCGTAGGATGTCGCCGATGTCGTGCTTGTGCGATTCGAGCAGCGGACCGATGCCGAGCGACGGATGTCCGCCCAGCCAGGTCACGAGGTCGCCCGCCCGGCGCGCATGTGCCAGACTCTCGTCTGCCTGCTTCTGCAGCCAATCGACGATGGGAATCCGGTTGTAGCCGTACACCATCAGCGAGTAGTGCGTGTAGCGCACCACGCCAGCGAGCTCGAGTTCCATGATGCGGTTGAGCGTTTTCAGTACCTTGTCCTTGTCCATCTTTCTCTCCTTGTCGTGTCGGTGATTGTCGATACGGCTGCATTCGGAGCCGGCACGGAATCGCCATGGGTTTGCCGCTCCCGGTCCTTTTCGAGGATTTCGACCAGCTCGCGCGCATGCGCACGCAGATGCTCGTCGGCCTCGGGATCGCTGGCCACCTGTTCGAGCAGCATGGCCGCGAGCCTGGCCGAGCGCGCACAGCCGGTTTCCATATGCCGTGCCAGATGGGCCAGCGCGCCGGCGACCATGCGGGCCGGCGGCTGATGATCGAAGGGGTTTGTCAGGTCCATCACGGCCTCCTTACCAGACGAAAAAAAGCGGATACCAGCTTGCTGCGACGAGGGGGACAGGAACCGCTGCAATCATTGCCGCGAGGAACTTGGCCGGCGTGTTACCACGGCTGACCAGCCCGAAGGGCGCAGGACGCTGCGTAGCGGCGGTCCCGAGCGAAGCGAGGGATGGGGCAACACCCCACAGTTTCAGCAGATGTAGGCCGAGCCAGACCGACCATAGGACGCCAGTCGCGAGCAACGCCGCGCGCAGGCCCGGCAGCCAGCCGAGCGGCGCGCCGTCGGCGCGCAAGTGGGTCGCCGTCATCATCGACAGGCCTAGGAAGAGGCCGATGCCGGTCAGGAAGGCAAGGCACGTGCTGCGAAGGATGCGGGAAAAATGAAACATGGTGAACTTCCGTATCGAGAATTGTTCGCATTATATATGATAACGATTCTCAATCGCAAGTTTACCATTTAATCTATTTCGGTGCTGCTCCTCCAGCAGGCTCCTGAGCATCCACGCCATCTTTTCGTGGATATCCCGCCGCTGCGTCAGCAGGTCCATGGTCGGCTGGTCGTTGGCCTTCTCGGTCGCCGGGAACAGGCTGCGCACGGTGTGGGCGGTTGTGCCTCGCCAAACCTGGCATTGCGTTAGGTATTTGAAATCGTGCAGGATATCGTAGCCGGGCTACGACTGCGCAGACAAGGCGAAAAATGGATTCCTTGTCGCCTGTGCCTCACCGCCGACATCGCTTTGCGTCTGGGCCTGTATTTCGGCATGGGGCCCTGTTTCTGGATCAACCTGCAGGTGGAGTACGACCTGCGCACGCGATGCGCGAACTGCATGGCAAGCTCGCGCCCCAGATCCCTGGCATTTCATCCTGCCGTCGTGTGAAGGCATCGGTCCGGCAAAGCTGTCCGCTCACATGGACGGCCCTCCGTAGAAGTGGCAAGTTAAGATTGTTGCCTCTTGGTTGATGGTCGAGCGCTTGGTCGCCAGTGGTCGCTATCAGAACGCCAGCGAAGTGTTGCGCGAGGGCTTGCGTCTCGTCGAGCAACGCGAGGCCGAGGACGCGATCCGTCTGGAAGCGCTGCGCGCCGCTGCCGGAGCGGGTATTGCGGATATCGAGGCAGGCCGCGTATTACGTCGAGACCGTGACACAAGCCATAGAGGCCTTGCACGACGGGCCCGACATCCTGGGGGCCAAGGCGAAGGATGATATCGCGCCCGGCATCCGCACCCTGCATGTGTCCCGGCAGGGCAGAAAAGGCCGTCACTTCGTCATATTCCGGGTTGCGCAGGGGCGCGTCATCGAAGTCCTCCGATTACTCCACGACAGCATGGATCTGCAGAGACATTGGCCGAACGATGACGATCCGAGCGCAAGCTGATGGAGTGCCTGAATCGCCTCGGCTATGACATCGAGATCAAGGTGAGACCGGCGAAGGAACCGATGGGGCACCTGACCCTGGCGATCGCATGACCGGCGGCGAAACCCTGTACGTCTGGCAAAGACTGGCAACGACAGGCAGGAGCAAGAATTTTCCCGGCAGGGTGTCCGGCAGGGTATTGCGAAAATAGATGTGGAAAAATAATATACAAATCAAGGCATTTGCTGCCTCGTTGATAATAGAGTAGGAGTGAGCTGGCAAGGACAATGCGGGACGGGCGGCGCTTGCTTTCTGTGACGAGTTGCCGTTTACCGCCCTGGCGTTTTCAGTCCGCCACGGGCTGCCGATAGATGGCAATAACGTTTTCCACCGCCAGCCTGCGCGCCAAGTCCGGCGGCAGCTGTCCGAGGAGTGTCTGCAAATTGTCGAGCGTGCTCTTCATGTATTCGGCACGCTCGGTGCCAGCCACTGGCGGATGGAATACGTCGCTGCCGACGACGAAACGGTCCGGAAAATCCTCGATCAACTCGAGCCAGGCGCGCTTCAGATGGCCTCCTTCATTGAGGGCGAAGGCCGAATGCGCGGCGCCGCGGCCGACGCGTACGCTCATGTAGAGGTTCGGATGGCAGGCCAGCAACTCGCGACACAAGAGCGGGGTGCGTATGCGCAGCGGATCGCTGCCCGCATGTGCCCAGATAATGAGCGCTGCGCGGTTGTGCGCCAGCAGCCTCTCGAATGCCGCCAGATTTTCAGCGATGCGTGGTGGATTGCGGGGATTGTTCGGCAGCGGTGCAGGCAAGGGCTCGATCTCGTGTGGTGCGACATCGTAGTGCAGATCGATGGGGACGTTTTTTTCCGCGGCGATGTCCGCCAGCAGCAGCAACAGCGGATGATCGGCCGGCACCGATTCGTAGGGATGAAACGATCCCATTTGCGGCAGTGACAGGTGATGGACGGCGATCTCGCCAAAGCCGATGGCACCTTGCGCCAGAATTTCTTCGGCACGTTGCCGGAAACGCCGGCGCACGCTTTCGTCGACGTCTCCTGGCGCCGTTTGATGGAGCAGGGGGTTCAACGTTCCGCTGCCGCCGAGCCAGCGAAAGCGTGATGCCGCGCGGCCTGGCGAACGAAGCGCCGAAGCTATCCAGGGCATCGATGACGCCAATCCGGTGCAGGGTTTCGTCTTGGGGTCGTTGACAATAATCTAATAATCGTTAGACTGAAAGCATGAGCCGCGACCTGAAAAACCTGCTATACGAGCAAGTGGCGCGCGTCGGCAAGGCCTTGTCGAGCCCAAAGCGCCTGGAAATCCTCGAACTGCTTGCCCAGGGCGAGAAGCCGGTCGAGGTGCTGGCCAGCGAGGCCGCGATCGACATGAAGCTCGCCAGCGCCCATCTGCGGGTGCTCAAGGAGGCGCGCATCGTCGAGGCGCGGCGCGAAGGCCGCTTCATCTACTATCGGCTGGCCGGCGACGACGTGGCCGGCCTTTGGGCCAACCTGCATGCCGTGGCGACCGAACACCTCGTGGAGTTGCAGGTCGCCCTGAGCCAGATCGTCTCCGGCCCCGAGCGGCTGACCGGGGAGACCCGGCTGTCCTTGCTGGACAAGGCGGAGAAGGGCGATGTCCTCGTGCTGGATGTGCGTCCCGAGGAGGAATATCAGAACGCGCATTTGCCGCACGCGCGCTCGATTCCGCTCTCCGAGCTCAAGCGTCGCCTCGACGAACTGCCCAGGGACAAGGAAATCGTCGCCTATTGCCGGGGCCCGTTCTGCCTGATGTCGAGCGAGGCGGTGGCGCTGCTCAAGAAGCGCGGCTTCAAGGCGCGCAAGATCGGCGATGGCGTGGCCGAGTGGTTGGCTGCCGGCCTGCCCGTCGAAAGCGAAGCTCGATCCCGATGAGGAGGCCATCATGAAATATCTGTTCGTCCTCAACGATCCGCCCTATGGAACGGAACGCAGCTACAACGCCCTGCGGCTCGCCCGCAGCCTGCTGAAAAAAGGCGCCGGCGAAGTCGAGGTGAAGATGTTCCTTCTCGGCGACGCCGCCGCCTGCGCCAAGGCCGGGCAGAAGGTGCCGCAGGGCTTCTACAACATCGGCGACATGCTCGGCATGGTCGCGCGCGCCGGCGCGCAGATCGGCGTCTGCGGCACCTGCATGGAGGCGCGGGGCATCGCGGAGACCGACCTGATCGAGGGCGCGCACCGCGGCACGCTCGACGAACTGACCGAGTGGACGCTCTGGTCGGACAAGCAACTGGTTTTCTGAAGCATACATAAAGAAGGAGGAGGCGCCGATGTTTTTCCGCCAACTGGCCACCGAGGAGGCCACGCTGTCTTATCTCTTCGGCTGCGGCAGCTGCCATGTCGCCGTGGCCGTCGATCCGGTGCTCGGCGACGAGGACTGGTTCATCGAGGAGGCCAGGAAGCAGGACGTGAAGATCACCCATGTGATCGACACGCATGTCCATGCCGATCACTACTCGGGCGGCCGGGCGCTGGCCGGGAAGTGCGGCGGCCTGTACTGCCTGCACGAGTCCAATGCCGGTCGCGTCAGGTTCCCGTTCGAGGCGCTGCGCGACGGGCAGCACATCGTCGTCGGCAACGTCGTCGTCGAAGTGATGCACACGCCCGGCCACACGCCGGACAGCATCTGCCTCGTCGTCACCGACCAGCGCCGCGGCGAGGCGCCCTGGTTCGTGCTGACCGGCGACACGCTGTTCGTCGGCGCCGTGGGCCGCCCCGACCTGGCCGGCCAAGAGAAGGAGATGGCGGGCGAGCTTTACGACTCGATCCACCAGCGCATCCTGACGCTGCCGCCCGAGGTCGAGCTCTACGCGGGCCATTGCGCTGGTAGCGTCTGCGGCGCCGGCATCTCGGGCAAGCCCGGCTCGACGCTCGGTTTCGAGAAACGCTGGAACCCGCTGCTCAACATGGAGCGCGAGGCCTTCGTCGAAGCGCTGACCCGGGAGATTCCGCCCAAGCCCGCCGAGATGGAAAAATGGGTCGCCTTCAACCTGGGCGAGGCATGAGGCTGAGCGACGACATTCAGCACGGCATCCGCCCGAACCTCGGCCAGTTCCTGCACCAGCTGTTTCAGGTGCTGCTGGTGGGCATGGCCATCGGCATGACGCGCACGGTCGTGCCGGCGCTGGCCGAAAGCGAGTTCGGCGTGCCCAAGGGCAGCTTCGCCCTCTTGGCGTCCTTCGTCGTCGGCTTCGGCTTCGTCAAGGGCGCGCTCAATTTCGTCGCCGGCCGGCTGGCCGAATCCTGGGGACGCCGGCGCGTGCTGCTGCTCGGCTGGGTGACGGCGATCCCGATCCCCTTGCTGATCTACTTCGCGCCTTCGTGGGACTGGGTGGTCGTGGCGACCCTGCTGCTCGGCGTCAATCAGGGCTTCACCTGGTCGATGACGCAGACGGCCAAGCTCGACCTGACCCGCCCCGACCAGCGCGGCCTCACCATCGGCTTCAACGAGTTCTCCGGCTATGTCGGCGTGGCCGTCGCCGGCATCGTCACCGGCTATCTCGCCACGCAGCTGGGGCCGCGCGCCGGCCTGCTCTGGTTCGGCCTCGCGGTCATCGGTGTGGCGACGCTGACTACCGCATTGTTCATCGAGGACACCCTGCCCTGGGCGAAGAAGGAAAAACCCATGGCGGCAGTGAGCGGCGCGACCCTGCATCCGCGCTATCCCGCAGGCGTTTCGGCTAAGCCGACCACTTGGGAGATTTTCACCCTGGTGAGTTGGCGCGACCGGCGCTTCTTCGCCCTCTGTCAGGCCGGGCTGGTCGAGAAATTCGTCGATGCCCTGATCTGGGTGTTCTACCCGGTGTTCCTCTATGCCAAGGGCGTCTCGCTGCCCGGCATCGGCTGGATCGTCGGCGTCTATGGCTTCACCTGGGGCGGCTCGCAACTCGTCACGGGCCGCCTTTCCGACCATTGGGGGCGGCAGAAGCTCAACGTCGCCGGCATGTGGATCTGCGGCGCCGGCGTGGCGATGATGCCGGCAGGCAGCGGCACGGCTTGGTGGTCAGTCAGTGCCGCCGTGTCGGGACTGGGCATGGCCATGCTCTACCCGAACCTCTCGGCCGCCGTCGCCGATATCTCCGCGCCGCACTGGCGGGCCTCGGCCATCGGCACCTACCGTTTCTGGCGCGATCTCGGCTACGGCATCGGGGCGCTCGGTCTCGGGCTGGCGGCGGCCTCCACGCAGTCCGTCGAAGGGGCGTTCTGGTTCGTGGCGGCGGCGATGATGCTCTCCGGCCTGGGCCTGGCGATCCTCGGCGAGGAGACGCATCCGCGCCTGAATCCGGCCCATGCAAGTTTGGGTGCCGTTCCGCCAGCGCCGACTTTCGACTTCGTCGTGCGCGTCATCTCGCAGCAGCCGCCCGGTGGCCGTTGTCGCCTCTACACGGGCTATGGCCAGGCACTGGCCCGGCATCTCGGCGCACGCTTTCAACTCGACATCAGCACCGAGCGCGATGCCCATGGCCATGGATTCCCTTCGATCTGGATCAACGACACCCCGGTTCAACCGTCCGATGGCGTGATCGTGATGCCGGCCGATGTCCTGGCCTCGCTCGGAACCGCCGGCGTCGCGGCCGATTCCGACCTGGAAGCCGCACTCGATGCCGAAGTGGGCAAGATGCTGAACGAAGGGGGGTGAGTGTCATGCTGATCTGGGCATTGCTTGCCGGTGTGCTGACGGGACTCGCGCTGGGGGTGTTCGGCAGCGGGGGCGGAATCGTCGTCGTGCCGGCGCTGATCTACCTGCTGCATTTGCCGCCCAAGGAGGCCATCGCCATGGGGCTGGGCATCATCGCCATCACGGCGGTGCTGTCCGCCTGGGACCACTGGCGGGCAGGCAATGTCGACCTGCGGGCGGCGGCCACTTTCGGACCCCTCGGTGTCGCCGGCACCTACGCTGGCGCCCGCCTGGGCGCCACGGTGCCGGTCACATTCCAACTCGGCCTGTTCGCAGTCGTCATGTATGCCGCCGCCTATCGTATGCTTCGCAAGAAGGCAGGGGATCACCAAAATAACGAACGCAGCGATACGGCACGAGTGATCCTTCTCATCACTTCCGGCATCGGCGTGGGCCTGCTCGCGGGGGTCGTCGGCGTCGGCGGCGGTTTCCTCATCGTGCCGGCGATGGTGCTGCTGGCCGGCATTCCGATGAAGCGGGCGATCGGCACGTCTTTGGCGGTCGTGTCGCTGAACTCCATGAGCGGCTTCGTCGGCTACCTGGGCTCCGTCGCGGTCGATTACGCGATCATGGGCGCCTTCGCCGGAGTGACGGTCCTGTCCAGTCTGACGGGCGCCCGATTGGCCCGCCGCTGGTCGGGCGAAGTCCTGCGGCAGGGCTTCGCCTGGGGATTGATGATCGTGGCGACTTACATCATCGTCAAGAGCGTGATCTCATGAAGCGGTATTCACTCATCATCATCACTGCTAGCATCACGTCCCGAATGACGAAGGAACATGACGCCCGCCGCCTATGACGCCTGGTATGGCACGCCGCGCGGCCGCTGGATTGGCGGGCGGGAGTTCGCACTACTGGTCCGCCTGCTCGACACCCGGGCCGGCGAAACGCTGCTCGATGTCGGCTGCGGCACGGGTTATTTCTCGCGCCGCTTCGCCCGGGAAGCCGGCTTGAAGGTGACGGGCATCGACACCGATCCCGACATGATTGCCTTCGCCCGCGAGAAGGCGCCCGACGTCGAATTCACCCAGGGCGATGCGGAGTTCCTGCCGTTTGCCGACGCGAGCTTCGATCATGTCGTCGCCGTGACGTCGCTCTGTTTCGTGTCGGACGAGCAAAAGGCCATCCGCGAAATGACACGGCTGGCCCGGCGCCGTATCGCCCTGGGCCTGCTCAACCGGCACAGCCTGCTCCATCTCTCGAAAGGGCGGGCGCGGGCCGGGAGTTACTTCGGAGCGCGCTGGCATTCCGTTGCAGAGGCGCGTGCATTGCTTGAACAGGCCGGATGCCAGGACGTTTCGCCCGGAAGCGCAGTCTTCCTTCCCGATGGCGGGACCGTGGCCCGAACGCTGGAAAGCTGTCTGCCATCGTGGCTTCCCTTCGGCGGTTTTCTGGCCATTGCGGGCCGTCAATGCACGGATACGCGTATTCGGATGCCCTCATGAGCATGAAGAAGCGCTTGTGTTTGCATGCTTTCGCGGCTCTGTTGGCCGGACTATCGCTGCAAGGCCGCGCGGAAGGCGACCTCGAGTGGCGCCATCGGGCCCGGCGGGGCGACGTGGTATTGACCGCCAATCCGCAGGCCCCGGCATCCCTCTCGGCGTTCTACGCCGCGCGGGGCTTCGCCGCCGAAACGATACGTCCCTACGCGAACGCCTGCGGCTTCTCCCTTGGCATGAGGAATGGCGGATCGCTTCCCATCCTGACCCGGCTGGCCGATTGGGACGTCATCGACGCCAAGGGCCGCAGGCTCAAGTTCCGCCTGCCGGAATCGTGGGATGCCGACTGGGCCAAGGTGAACGCGCCGCAACCGGCGCGGATCGCCTTCCGCTGGGCGCAGTTCCAGACGGAGAACACTTTCGAGCCCGGCGACTGGATCATGGGCATGGCGACGCTCGAGTCCGTTCCGACCGCGCCGTTCCGCCTCATTGCCCGCTATCACGACGACAAGGGAGACCATGAAATCGTTCTCGAAAATCTCGAATGCGCCCGTGACTGACCGGCGACGTTTCATCATTGGGCTGGCCGGATGGGGACTGTTGCTGGCCAGTCCGCCGGGCCGGGTGCAAGGCCGGGGCATGACGCCGATGCCTGCCGTCTCGCCGGCGCCGACTTTGCGCCTCAAGGACGGCGACGACCGGATCGTCGATCTGGCGCAGTACAAGGGGCGCGTCGTGCTCGTCAATTTCTGGGCGACCTGGTGCCCGCCCTGCCGCAAGGAGTTTCCGTCGCTGGGGAGGGTGCGCAAACTGTTCAAGCCCGGCGAATTCGAGGTCGTCGCGGTCAATGTCGGCGAGGATCCGGATTCGGTTTTCTCGTTCGCGGGGATCACCGACTTTCCCATCGTCTTCGACCGCGATGCGAAGGCCATGGATGCCTGGGCGGTGCGGGGGCTGCCGACGACCTTCCTGGTGGATCGCAAGGGGCAGATTGCCTATCGCGCCACCGGGGGGCGCGAATTCGACGACCCCGAGATCGTCGCCACCATCCAACAATTGCTGAAACGGTGAGGAGGAGAAACCGATGAAAGACGGATTGGCCACGCGCTGCATCCATGCCGGCGAAATCGACGATCCGCACGGATCGCCGCACACGCCGATTTACACGACCACCACCTTCAAGTTCGCCTCGACCGCAGATCTGCTCGACGTCGTCGATGGCAGGAAACCCGGCAGTCTCTACACGCGCTATGGCCTCAATCCGACCATCGCCAGCATCGAGCAGAAGCTTGCCGCACTCGAAGGCGCGGAAGCGGCCTGGGCCTTCTGCTCCGGCATGGCGGCCGAGGCGGCGCTTTTTCTTGCCCATGGCCGCAAGGGCATCGTCTGTCTCGGCGATGCCTACGGCGGCACGCTGGAACTCATTTCATCCCAGCTGCCGCTGCTCGGCATCCCCGGTCATTTCCTGCTTGGCAACGAGCTCGCCCGGCTCGACGAACTGCTCTCGCAAGGCGCCGGCCTCGTGTTTTTGGAGACGCCGACCAATCCGACGCTGGAAATCTTCGACATCCACGCCATCGCCAAGATGGCGCATGCCCACGGCGCGCTGGTGGCGGTGGACAACACCTTCGCCTCGCCGGTCAATCAGAACCCGCTGGCGCTGGGCGCCGATTTCGTCGTGCATTCCTGCACCAAATACCTCGGCGGCCATTCCGACCTCACGGCCGGCGCCCTGATGGGTTCCAAGGACTTGTTGATGCCGGTGTGGAACTGGCGCAAGAATCTCGGCACGGCCATCGCGCCGGAAATCGCCAGCCAGCTCGCGCGCAGCATCCGCAGCCTGCCGGTGCGGGTGAAGGCCCAGAATGCGGCCGCGCAGACCATCGCCGAAGCCATGGCGAAACACCCGAGGATCAGCCGCGTCCTCTATCCCGGCCTGCCGGATTTTCCCGGCCATGCGCTGGCGAAGAAGCAGATGAGCGGCTTCGGCGGCATGCTGACCATCGAAGTAAAGGGAAATGGCGACGACGCCACCCGCGTCGCCGACAAGCTCAAGCTCTTCGCGCTGGCGCCCAGCCTCGGCGGCGTGGAAAGTCTGGTGACCCAACCGTGCACGACCACTCACCATGGCTTGACAGCCGAGGAGCGTACCCGGCGCGGCATCTCGGATGCCATGTTGCGTCTGTCCATTGGCCTGGAAGAACCGGCCGACCTGATCGCCGATCTGAATCAGGCGCTGACATGAGCATGCCCATTTACCTCGACTACAACGCCACCACGCCGGTCGTTCCGGAAGTGGCGGAAGCGATGCAGCCCTTCCTGCACACTTTGTTCGGCAACCTTTCGTCGTCGCACGCATTCGGCCAGGCGGCGCGCAAGGCGGTCGCCGCCGCGCGTGCCGAAGTCGCCGCGCTGATCGGCGCCCGGTCTGACGATGTCATCTTCACCGGCAGCGCCACCGAGGCCAACAATCTGGCCCTGCTCGGCGTCGCCCGCGCGTTGCCGGAAAAGCGGCATCTCGTCGTCAGCGCCGTCGAGCATCCGGCGGTCATGCGGCCGGCGCAGCATCTGCGGGAATCCGGATGGACGGTGACGGTCGTTCCGGTCGATACGACCGGCCGCGTATCCCCCAGGGACGTCGCGGCGGCGCTGCGCCCGGATACCGCCCTGGTGTCGGTGATGCACGCCAACAACGAAGTCGGCACCCTGCAGCCCATCGCCGAGATAGCGGCGCTGGCCCATGCCAACGGCAGTCTGATGCATACCGATGCCGCGCAGTCGGCCGGCAAGGTCGCGATCGACGTCGCGGCGCTGGGAGCCGACCTGATGACGCTGGCGGGGCACAAGATGTATGCGCCCAAGGGCATCGGCGCGCTGTATGTGAAGTCCGGCACGCCGCTCGAGCCGGTCCTGTTCGGCGCCGACCAGGAGCATGGACTGCGGCCGGGCACGGAGAACGTGCCCCACATCGTCGGCTTCGGCGCGGCGGCCCGGCTGGCGCGTGCCTCCCTGCCTCGGGCCACGGTTCGCCTCGCCGCACTCCGTGACGCCCTGCACGAGGGATTGCGGGCGGCCGTGCCCGGCCTGCAGCTCAACGGCCATCCGGTGGAACGTCTGCCCAATACCCTGCACGTCTCGTTTCCCGATGTGACGGGGAAGGAATTGCTTGGCGCGGTTGCGGAAACCGTCGCGGCCTCGGTGGGGTCGGCCTGCCATGCCGATGCCGATGCGGTCAGCGGCGTATTGGCTGCCATGGGGGTATCCCCTCAGCGGGCGCGAGGCGCCATCCGTCTGTCGGTCGGGCGATACACGACCGAGAATGAAATCGAGGCGGCGGTGCGAGCGCTGTCTGTCGCATGGCAACGCGTTTCCGGGCGGACATCACGGCCGTCATCTTGATGCGGAGGCGAAATCTGGCGATCGACCAGGAAACGATGGTCATAGTCGTTGCAGCGGTTGGAAAAGCTTGAGGGCGAAGACGGGACGATCGAGGTTGTCCTGGATGATCGAAGCCCGAAGTCGGCATCGGTGACATCGCCAGCAGCGACCGTCTCCATTTCAACGAAAGAACTGGATCACGTAGCCGGTCGCCAAGCCCGTCAGCACGAGGGCGAGCCCAGTTTTGAGCGTGCGCTGGGGGACGTGTTTTTGCGTGCGCGCACCCAGATACATGCCGGCGAGGCCGCCCGCGCCAAACAGCAGGCCGAGTGGCCAATCCGGTCCTGCCGACGTGCCGGTCGGCGAGGGCAGGAACTGATAGAGCAGGACGCCGACCACCGAGGTGACGAAGGTGCCAAAGAGCGCCGCGCCGGCGGTGCGGTGCACCGACAGGCCGAACACCGCGACCAGCACCGGCATCATCAGCGAGCCGCCGCCGATGCCGTAGGCGCCGCCGATCACGCCGATGCCGAGCGCGATCAGGAAGATCGCGCCGTGCGGCGAATCGCCACTGGGAGGCGCATCCACGGTCTGTTTTCTGCGGAAAAAAAGCTCACGGTAGAGCCGCATGGCGAGCCATGCCAGCACCAGGCCGACGAACAGCTTGAAGGTCTTGGGATCGGCCAGCCAGTAGAGGCGCAGCCACCAGCCAATGAACAGGCCGGGCAGCGTGCCCGCCGCGATGACGCGCGCCAGCGCCCAGTCCATGCGCCCTTCCTTTGCAAAACGCCAGACGCCGCCGGGAATGGCGACGAGATTGAAGACGAGGTTGGTGGCCGAGACCGAAGGGGACACGTAGCCGAGCACGCTCATCTGGAAGGGCAAGAGCAGGAAGGCGCCGGAGATGCCGACCATCGAGCAGAAGAAGGCGAGCACGAAACCGGCCAGCGGCGGCAGCCACAAAGGGGCGGCGATGCCGGCGGTCGGGAAGAACACGGCGCTTTCCTACACGAGCCCTTCGAATGTCTGGACCTGCACGAGCTCGCCGGCTTCGATCTTGCCGCGCTCGGCCTCCAGGACGATGAAGCAGTCGGCCTTGGCCATCGAACTGAGCATGCCGGAGCCCTGATGGCCGGTGGGGCGTACGCACCACTCGCCGTTTTCCAGGAACAGGATGCCGCGCTGGAACTCGGTGCGGCCCTTGCCTTTCTTGATCGGCGCGGCGCAGCGCGCGGCGAAGGTCGGCAGCTTCGGTAGCGGATCGATGCCCATCAGTTTCATCAACGCCGGCTGCGCGAACTGGTAGAAAGTCACCATCACCGCGACCGGATTGCCCGGCAGCCCGAACAGCCACGCGCTTTCCTTGCCCTGGCCGATCTTGCCGAAGGCCATCGGCTTGCCGGGCTTCATCGCGATCTTCCAGAACGCCACCTCGCCGAGCTGCGCCATCAGCTGCTTGACGAAGTCGGCTTCGCCGACCGAGACCCCGCCGCTGGTAATGATCGCGTCACTGCTGGCCGCCGCCTCGCGCAAGGCCGCTTCCAGCGCGGCCGGATCGTCCTTGACCACGCCCATGTCGATCACTTCGCAGCCCAGCCGTGTCAGCATGCCCCAGAGCGTGTAGCGGTTGCTGTCATACACCGCGCCGGCCGCGAGCGGCATGCCGAGCGAGCACAGCTCGTCGCCGGTCGAGAACAGCGCCACGCGCAGCCGGCGCCGCACGCTGACCTCGGCGATCCCCAGCGAAGCGATCACGCCCAGTTCCGCCGGCCGCAGCCGCCTGCCGGCGGGAATCGCCGCCTTGCCGGCCTGCAGGTCCTCGCCGGCGCGGCGGATGTTCTGGGCGGGCTGCTGGCCGGGAGGGATGACGACCCTATCATCCTCGACCTTCACCACTTCCTGGATCACCACGCAGTCGGCGCCTGGCGGAATCATCGCGCCGGTCATGATCCGTGCCGTCTCGCCAGCGCCGAGTTTCGCATCGAGCGGCCGGCCGGCGAAGGCGGTGCCGATGGCTTTCAGCCGCGTCTCGCCGTCGGGCGACAGATCCGCGAAGCGGACGGCCCAGCCATCCATCGCCGAATTGTCGTGAGCGGGCACATCGACCGGCGAAATCACATCCTCGGCGAGCACGCGGCCGAGGGCCTCGCGCACGAACACGCGCTCGTGACCGGTGACCGGCTGGACGGTGTCGAGCAGGAACTGGCGGGCGCGCGCGACGGAGAGCGCGTCCGGATCGTAATCGTCGAGACAGGTGAAGGGGAGTGCGGACATGATTTTTCTTGAGGTAAGGCGCGGAACCGGCGTCGAGTCTAGCCTAGAATTTCCGCATGAGCATTTTGACCCAATTCATCGCCGCCGAAGAAGATGAGGTCGAGGCGATCGGCGATGCGCTGAACCCGACCGACCTGTGGAGCGGCATCGGCCTGCGCGACATGACGATCGCGCGGATCGCGATGTTGCACAGCGTGCTGACCGGAGACCTGTTCGAGGATGCGGCGGCACGGTGCGAGCCGGTCTACGTCTCGCCTGCGGAAGGCGCGCTGGTGCTGCGGCTGGATGAGGAGCTGATGGAACGCCTGGCCGCGCTCGACGACGAGCGGCTGGAAGCGGTCGCCGCGGAACTGACGGCGACCGAAGCGTTCGAGACGGCGGGCTGGGACGAGGAAGAAGTCGCCACGATGCTCGCCGATCTGGCCGAACTCGCCCGGCTGGCCGAATCGCAGGGGCAGGTGCTGTTTGCTTGGCTTCATCCGTTGCACACTTGAAACACAAGCATGCACGAAGCCCTGCGCGGGTGAGCTGGCACCCCGAAAACGAAGAGGGCAAGCAGCCAACCGCTTGCCCTCCGAGCGTGAGACGAATGACTTACTTCGCGATGCCGCCGGGATAGCACAGACCGCCGGTGATTTCCAGCGTGGTGGCGTTGATCGCTTCGTTCTCGGCGCAGTGGCCGATCAGGCGGGCGATTTCCTCCGGCTCGACGAGGCGGCCGAGATGCACGTCCTTGAGGATCGCCTTCAGCGCGTCCTGGTTCATGCCGGTGAGCATCGGCGTCGCCGTGTAGCCCGGGGCGATGCCGACGCAGCGGACGTTGCGGATGCCGCGCAGCATGAATTCGCCGACGATGATCTTCGGCATCAGCGCGTCGGCGACCTTGGTCGAGGAGTAGTTGAGCTGGCCGATCTGGCCGACCTTGTTGACCGAGGAGATGGTGACCAAGAGGCCCGGCCAGCCGCCATTGACCATCGCTTCGGCGGAGTCGCGCAGCGTCAGGAAGGTGCCGGTGAGGTTGACATCGATCACCGCCTGCCACTTGTCGAGACCGAGCTTGCGCACGACCTTGCCGGTTTCCTTGTCGAGCGTGAGCATCATGCCGTCGCGGATGATGCCGGCGCAGGCCACGGTGATGTTGAGCTTGCCGAAGGCATCAAGGGTCGCCTGGATGAACTTCGCGGTATCGGCCTCGCTGGTGACGTTCGCCTGCACGCCGATGGCCTCAGCGCCCATCGCCTTCAGGTCGGCGAGCACGCGGTCGATGTTGGCCTGCACCATGTCGACGATCGCGATCTTGGCGCCCCGTTGAGCGAAGTACTTGGCGACTGCCTCGCCGATGCCGTTGCCGCCGCCGGTGACGAGAACCACACTGCCTTTGATTTCCATGTTCGAACCTTTCTTGATTCAGATTGATCGTCGGCCGGGGAGTGTTCCCATGCCGCGGGATTGAGAAATGAACGTCCTGCGCTCGCAAGTATAGTTGTGCGCTGCAACAACAAGCAATAGGCCGGCTGCCGTTCAGCCGCCCGCGATCGGCGGCCAGATGGCGAGCGTTTCGCCGTCGTGGAGCACACACGTTGCGCGCTCGGCGGGCGGTACGAAGCGGCCGTCGATCAGGACGAGGTGGCAGGATTTCTGCGGCAGCCCGAAGCGCTCGATGACCTGCCCGAGGGTGGTGCCCTCGGGCAGGTCGAGGGAGAGGGCATTTTTCGCCCTGGCTTCGAGTGGCAGGTAGTCCTGCAGCGAGGCAAAGAGCTTGAAGGTGATGCGCATGGGCCGGCTATGCCGCTTTTGGCGCGGTGGCGAGATAAGCCGCCATGAACTGGGTCGGGTCGGCCTTCAGGCGTGCTTTCCAGGCGCCCAGCTTCGTTCTCGTCTGGATCAGGCCGCGCAGCGCGCCGACGTGGTCGGTCCAGCCGATGCAGGTTGCGCCGATCAGCACGTCATCCTCGAACTGCAGCGAGAGATAACGAAAGCGCGCCTCATCGACGAGCTCGACGCCATCGCCTTTGCCCTGCCAGTGGCCGAAGGAGGTCGAGATCAGGCCCAGGGTGTCGAGGACATTGATCGCCAGGCTGCCCTGCAGTTCGGCGTTGCCGCCGGCCATGTTGATCGCGGCGATGCGGCCCTGATCGGCAGCATTGGGCTGGATCGCGTTGAGCTGCGGCGCTCCGGAATGAAAGCCGGGTGCTTCGGTGACATCGCCTGCGGCATAAATGTCCGGTACCGAGGTGCGCATGCCGCGGTCGACGCGGATGCCCAAGCCGATCTCGACACCGCTGCCGGCGAGGAAATCGACGTTCGGCCGCACGCCGGCGGCGCTGATCACCAGATCGGCATCGAGTGCCGTCCCGCCAGCGCCGACTTTCACGCGCAGTGCGTCGCCATTCCGTTCGATCGCGGTGATGGCCGTATTGACATGCACGGCGACGCCCTTCGCTTCCACCCAGCGCTTGATCATCGCGCCGGCCTGCGGCGTCATCATGCGCGGCACCATGCGATCGCCCAGCTCGACGACGGTGAGCTGCACGCCCCGGGCGGCGAGCGCCTCCATGATGATGCAGCCGATGAAGCCGGCGCCGAGTTGCACCACGCGGCTGCCGGGCTTGGCCTTGGCAGCTATGGCGCGCGCATCGTCGAGCGTCCAGCAGGTGTGCACGTTGGCTAGGTCGATTCCCGGGATGTTCGGCCGCACCGGGTGTGAGCCGGTGGCGATCAGGAGCTTGTCGTAATGCAGGCGCTCGCCGGATTGGAACTGGATCTGCTTCACTGCCGAATCGATGCAGGCGACGCGCCCTTCGATCAGATGGATGCCGTGCGTGGCGAAATGATCATGCGATTTGCGCAGGTGGGTGCCGTGCGCGTCGATGTTGCCCTGGAGAAAGTAGGGGATCGCCATCCGCGAGTAGGGTGGCTCGGCCTCGTCGCCGATCAGCGCGATCTCGGCCTCCGGCCGCAGACGGCGCAAGGTCTCGGCGGCAACGACCCCCGCGGGGCCGTTGCCGATGATGATGTGCTTCATCTTGGCCCGCCCCCCTTCACCCCCCTCGCGGGGGGGTCCAATTGGCTCGCTACGCTCGATATCACGGGGGGCAACGGATTCCGCCCGGCGCGGTTTGCGCCTTTCGGCGCGTGCTGCGTTTGCTTGGGGCGGCCCGGCGCAAACGCTGCCATGCTCATCACAGCCCTAGCCGCTTGAGGGTGTCGCCGGTGGGCCGGCCGTCGGCATCCCAGCCGCGCAGCTGGTAATACTCGGGCTTCATCTTGTCGATGCCGTTGACGAGCCCCTTGGCCGGGCCGGTCTTGGCCGGCTCGGTCTTCAGGCGCGGTGGCAGGTCGTCGTCCTTGGCGGTGAAGCCGGCCGCGAGGTTGAACTGGCGCTCCAGGTTCCAGATGCGCTCGCCGACCTCGTTCAGCTTTTCCAGCGACCAGTCGCCCTCGCAGGCGGCGGCGATCTGCGGCTGGATGTCGGGCAGGCCCCAGGCGAACGAGGTGAAGATGCACAGGCCCGAGGAATCGAACACCGCGGTCGCATCCTGGAAGGCCTTGACCAGCGCGGCCTTGCCCTCGGTGACGAGCGGATCGGTCTTGACCGGGATGCCGAGCACTTCGGAAGCGACGGTGTAGCCGCGCAGGTGGCAGGCGCCGCGGTTCGAAGTGGCGTAGGCCAGGCCCATGCCCTGGATACCGCGCGAGTCGTAGGCCGGGAATTCCTGCTGCTTGACGCCCATCGACAGCTCGGGCCGGCCATGCTTGGCGCACAGCCGCGCGGAGCCCAAGCCCAGCTCCTTGCCGAAGCCCTCGCCCTTGGCCGTCATCTGCGCCAGTTCGCACAGCGCCTTGGCCGAACCGAACGGCGCTTCCATGCCGATGTCCTCTTTCTTGAGGATGCCGAGCTCATAGAGTTCCATCGCCGCGCCGACGGTGGCGCCGAAGGAGATCGGGTCCATGCCGTCTTCGTTGCAGATCATGTTGGCGAACTGCAGGGCTTCGAGATCGCCGACGCCATTGGCGGCGCCGAGCGCCCAGGCCGCCTCGTATTCGAGGCCGCCGGAGGCGCCCCAGTATTCGGGCTTGTTGACCACCGAGAAGTGCGTCTCGTCGATGCGCGAGATGCGCCCGCAGGCGATCGTGCAGCCAAAGCAGGCGGCGTTGGTGACGAGGTGCGTCTTGCCGTCGGTCGGCCGCTTCTCATACATCGCCTCGGCGGAGATCTTGCTGGCCTCCTCGAACTGCACGTCGCGGTGGTTGCGCGTCGGCAGCGCGCCGATCTCGTTGATCACGTTCATCAGCACCTGCGTGCCGTATTTCGGCAGCCCCTGGCCGGTGACGGCGTTTTCGGCCAGCACCTTCTTGCCAGCGGCCGTCGCCGCCAGGAAGGCCTTGAAATCCTTGATGCCCGAAACGCCTAGTGTGCCGCGCACGGCGACGGCCTTGAGGTTCTTGCTGCCCATCACGGCGCCGACGCCGGAGCGGCCGGCGGCGCGGTGCAGGTCATTGACGATGCAGGCATAGAGCACGCCGTTTTCACCCGCGCGGCCGATGCTGCAGACGCGGATCTGCGGATCCTGATGCGTCTTCTTGATGATTTCCTCGGTCTGCCAGGTGGTCTTGCCCCACAGGTGCGAAGCATCCTTGAGCTCGGCCTTGTCGTTCTCGATCGACAGGTAGACAGGCTTTGGACTCTTGCCTTCGAAGATGATCATGTCCCAGCCGGCGAACTTCAATTCGGCGCCGAAGAACCCGCCCGAATTCGAGCAGGCGATCGCGCCGGTGAGCGCGCCCTTGGTCACCACCGAGTAGCGGCCGCCGGTCGAGGCGGCAGTGCCGGTCAAGGGGCCGGTGGTCATGATCAGCTTGTTGGCGGGCGAGAGCGGATCGACCTTCGGGTCGACCTCGCTGACGAAATACTTGGTGGCCAGGCCGCGCTGGCCGAGATATTGCTGCGCCCACTCCATGTTGAGCGGTTCGGACTTGCAGGTGCCGTTGGTCAGATCGACGCGCAGAATCTTCCGTGTCCATCCCATGATGTTCTCCTCCGTTCAGGCCGCGGCGCGCGGCGCGGTGTCGGTCTTGGCGGCCCAGACGCGCATCTTGTCGAAGCCGGTCCAGTCGGCATCGACGTAGGTGATCGCGCCGGTGGGGCAGGCGGCGGCGCAGGCGGGCTCGCCCCCGCACAGGTCGCATTTCTGCACCTTGCCGGTCTCGGCGACGTAATTGATCGTGCCGAACGGGCAGGCGATCGTGCACACCTTGCAGCCGACGCAGGTGGCCTCATTCACCACCTTGGCGCCGGTGGCGGCGTCGATGCGGATCGCATCGACCGGGCAGGCGTTCATGCACCAGGCGTCCGCACACTGCGTGCAGGTGTAGGGCACCTTGCGGCCTTCGTGCTCGAAGTTGAATACCTTGATGCGCGAGCGGGAAGGATTGAACACCCCGTAGTTTTCATAGGAACACGCCATTTCGCACTGCAGGCAGCCGGTGCATTTGTTGGCGTCGATGTGCAGCGATTTCTGCATGTGACTTCTCCTCTGTTTGTTGTTGTGATGCGGATCAGCCTAGCACAGGTAAATGTCGGCTTCAATGCGACCCGCGTCCAAATAAAATAGTGTGCCGGAAGCGCGCCGGCGCGTGGGCCGAAACGGCAGAGCCGGCGACGATCAGCCAGAACAGGATCGGCTGCATTGCCGCATCGGCGGCCATCCAGGCGACGAGGACGAGCTTGAACAGCACGGCGATGCCGGAGGCCTCGCGCAGATGCTGCGGTTTACGCCAGATGTCGAGTGCGAACATCGCGAAGCCGGTGGCCGCCACGGCAAAGGCGGCCTCCATGCTCGCCCGCGGAGCACCCAGCAATGCGGCGCCGAGCAGGATCACGGCGCACAGATGCAGCCCGCGCAGGATCACGTTGATCCAGCGCAGCCACCCATCGAAGAGAGTCATCGGTGTGCGGTTCATGTGCGCATGATAGCCGTGCAACCGTAGCTGCAGTGCCGTTCCGTCAGCGCCGACTTTCTTCGGAGTGGCCCGTAGGCGATAATCGCGGCCCCATTCCGTCAGTGAAATGCAATGACCATCCAGTGGTTTCCCGGCCATATGAATTCGGCGCGCAAGAAAGCCGCCGAGACCATGGCGCGCATCGACGTCGTCATCGAGGTGTGTGATGCGCGCTGCCCCGAAGCGAGCAGCAACCCGATGATCCGAGAACTGCGGCTCGCGCGACAGCGCCCCTGTCTCAAGCTGCTCAACAAGGCCGACCTCGCCGACCCTGCCGTGACGGCGGCCTGGCTCGCCCATTACGAGCAGCAGCCGGGCGTGAAGGCCGTCGCCATTTCCTGCAAGAAGCCGGGCGATGCCGCGAGGGTGCCTTCCTTGTGCCGCCGGCTCGCTCCGCATCGCAACGACTTCACCAAGCCGCTGCGCATGCTGATCATGGGCATTCCCAATGTCGGCAAATCGACGCTGATGAACGCGCTCCTCAAACGCCGTATCGCCGCGGTCGGCGACGAACCGGCGGTGACCAAGCAGCAGCAGAGCTTCGATCTCGGCCCCGGCATGACGATCACCGATACGCCGGGCCTGATGTGGCCGAAGATCGAGCACGACAGCGATGGCTTCATGCTCGCCGCCTGCCATGCGATCGGCCGCAACGCGGTGATCGAAGAAGAAGTGGCCGAATTCCTCGCCGGCATCCTGCTGGCGCGCTATCCGGCGCTGCTCGCCGCTCGCTATGGCATCGACATCGCCGGCATGGATGCAGTCGGCCTCGTCGAGGCGGTCGGCAAGAAACGCGGCTGTCTGCGCGGCGGTGCGCTCGATCTGGAAAAAGCCGCGATGGTCTTGCTCACCGATTTCCGATCGGGTGCTTTGGGACGAATCAGCCTCGAAACGCCGGAAAGTCGCGCCGCGATGCTCGCCGCCGCCAAGGAGACCGCCTGATGGAAGACCGCATCACCGAACTCGAAGTCAAGCTCGCCTTCGCCGAAGACCTGCTCGAAACGCTCAACACCACCGTGTTCCGCCAGCAGGAACGCATCGATCAGCTCGAACGCCAAGTACGTGAGCTGCGCCAGCTCGTCCTGCAGGCGATTCCAGTCGAGCAGCGCAGCCTGCGCGACGAAATTCCACCGCACTACTAAGGGGTACCGTCCCGCCAGCGCCGACTTTTACAGATTGGCCGCGAAGCGGCACGAGTCAATGTGGGCCTGTGTGGCCCGCAATGACTCGTTGTAGCTCCCTCTCTCACCCCGGATAGCTACAATCGGTCGACCTCGATGCCGGCACGGTGACGCGTTGTAGCTCCCTCTCTCACCCCGGATAGCTACAATGGTCGGACAACATCACTTCTCCTCCCATGTGTTGTAGCTCCCTCTCTCACCCCGGATAGCTACAATATCGGCGGCGTTCCGGCAGGCGTGCTGTTGGTTGTAGCTCCCTCTCTCACCCCGGATAGCTACAATCATGACGATGCGATAACAGGCTTGCGAGATCGTTGTAGCTCCCTCTCTCACCCCGGATAGCTACAATCTTTGACGATGGCACGGCGATCAGTCCGAGCGTTGTAGCTCCCTCTCTCACCCCGGATAGCTACAATCTCTGGCAGCCGATCCAGGGCGACGCGATCGGTTGTAGCTCCCTCTCTCACCCCGGATAGCTACAATCCAGAAGCGAAACGCGGAATACCGTGCCCGGGTTGTAGCTCCCTCTCTCACCCCGGATAGCTACAATCTTGCGAAAACGCGCCGTCAGGTCGGGTTCGGTTGTAGCTCCCTCTCTCACCCCGGATAGCTACAATCTCTGTGGCCTTCAGATCAGGCAATGTCTTGGTTGTAGCTCCCTCTCTCACCCCGGATAGCTACAATCGGTTTTCGAGTGACGCGGAAAACCTCACTTGTTGTAGCTCCCTCTCTCACCCCGGATAGCTACAATCCGCTGCTGGAAAAGCCCGCTGTCGGGTTATGTTGTAGCTCCCTCTCTCACCCCGGATAGCTACAATCGCCCTGGGCGGCTTGACAAGCAAACAAGATGTTGTAGCTCCCTCTCTCACCCCGGATAGCTACAATCCACGTTCGAGTTTTATTTACCCGATTTTAGGTTGTAGCTCCCTCTCTCACCCCGGATAGCTACAATCGCATGTGGTTCATTCCTCCATCCGCCAATGGTTGTAGCTCCCTCTCTCACCCCGGATAGCTACAATCCTTGCATCGAAAGGTGAGGCAACCGGAGAGGTTGTAGCTCCCTCTCTCACCCCGGATAGCTACAATCCAAGGCCACAGCCTAAATACTGACCACTGAGTTGTAGCTCCCTCTCTCACCCCGGATAGCTACAATCCTGAACGCTCTGCGCGGTCGCTAATCTCAGGTTGTAGCTCCCTCTCTCACCCCGGATAGCTACAATCCTGTAGTTTGATCTATGATGGCCTTTCAGTGTTGTAGCTCCCTCTCTCACCCCGGATAGCTACAATCAGCCAGTGGGCGGATGACCATCGCATCCTCGTTGTAGCTCCCTCTCTCACCCCGGATAGCTACAATCGGCGCGGCTCGGCAAAGGCATTGGCAGCGCGTTGTAGCTCCCTCTCTCACCCCGGATAGCTACAATCGAAGTCAGCTTTGTTCCTGTTTAGGCAGGAGTTGTAGCTCCCTCTCTCACCCCGGATAGCTACAATCTTGCGTTCTGGCAGGTTGCCATCGGGGATGGTTGTAGCTCCCTCTCTCACCCCGGATAGCTACAATCTTGCGGCGTGTCGGCAATTTCCAGGGCTTCGTTGTAGCTCCCTCTCTCACCCCGGATAGCTACAATCCAGGAAGGTGGAAAGGTCCGCCCCCTTGAGGTTGTAGCTCCCTCTCTCACCCCGGATAGCTACAATCAGCGTCGAACTTTGGGCGCAGGACAACAACGTTGTAGCTCCCTCTCTCACCCCGGATAGCTACAATCGCCCGAGTGGGTAGAGCCGAGACCTTTTACGTTGTAGCTCCCTCTCTCACCCCGGATAGCTACAATCCCCAGGCCGCCGACCAGAAACCGGAAGCCCGTTGTAGCTCCCTCTCTCACCCCGGATAGCTACAATCGTGCTGTTCGAGGCCAAGACCGTCAATGGCGTTGTAGCTCCCTCTCTCACCCCGGATAGCTACAATCTCGAATGTCGGTCGGGTCGTAATTGCTCATGTTGTAGCTCCCTCTCTCACCCCGGATAGCTACAATCCTACGGTGGCGACATCAAAGCATTGGTAGAGTTGTAGCTCCCTCTCTCACCCCGGATAGCTACAATCTGACCCGGACACGGGGTTGGTGAGGTGGGTGTTGTAGCTCCCTCTCTCACCCCGGATAGCTACAATCCTTGGTACGGTAGTGGGCCGCGAGACCGCCGTTGTAGCTCCCTCTCTCACCCCGGATAGCTACAATCGGTGGTGCAGGGCAACATTTTTGACTACTAGTTGTAGCTCCCTCTCTCACCCCGGATAGCTACAATCTGACCTCGCCGAAATCCCCGTCAGGCTTGAGCGTGACGGGGATTTCTTTTGGCCGTTCTCATTTGTGATGATCGCGTGCGCCCTCGATAGAAAAATTTTCGGGGAAAATTCGCTGGGTTCGGTTCGGTCAGTATCTGCCATAATTGAGCATATCGAACAGGAGTTTGCCATGCCCAACATTCATCTGACCGCGCCGATGCAGGCCTATGTGCAAGCGCAGATCGCGTCGGGTGCCTACGCCAATCTCAGCGAGGTGGTGCGCGCCGGCATCCGGCTCTTGATGGAGAAGGATGGCGCGCGCCAGTTCTATGCGCTCAAGGCTGAACTTGAAGCCGCGCAGGCAGAGGCCGAGCGCGGCGATTTCGAGGTTTTCGACCCGCGCGCCTTCGAGCCGGATGCCTACGCGCAAGAAACCTGAAGCGGCTGTTCGTCTTTCTGGCCGCGCCCGCGCCGATCTCGAAGACATTCGCCGTTATACCGTCGAAACCTGGGGACGGGTGCAATGGTTGGTCTATTACCGCACCCTCGTGAGAGGCTTCGAAACCATCGCGAGACATCCGGAGATCGGACGCGACCGCAGCCTGTTCGCACCGGGCATGCGCTCGATCAACTGTGGCAAGCATGTCATCTTCTACCAGCCGCTGAAAGCCGCGAAAGGCGCGCCGGTCGTGCTGCGCATCGTCCATCAACGGCGTTACCTGCCGGCGCTCGTCTATTACGATGATTTGGATGCGCCGGTTTGAAAGCTTGTGAAAATTTCTGCTGTGCATCCCGATGGCTGCGTTGCGCGGTGCTCGCTCCCGCGCCTAACTGATGGTTATGTCTCGGTCGCTGCGCTCCGTGCGCCTTGCCCTCGGGCCGCTCGCAACGAAATTTTTCACAAGCTTTGTGCTTAGTTCTCAAAAGAGCAGCAGCTGGGCGGCCGCGACCTTCTTCTCCTGAAACAGCGGCATGCCGACCAGGAGCCGCATGCCCGCATACTGCTTTTCGGTGACGGTCATTGCGCGCACCGAGCCTTCGGGCGGCAGATTCTCGGCCAGCCGCGCCAGATGCTTCTTCTCGGCATCGATGCCGTTGAGGATGCGGCCGTAGACCGACCACTGGATCATGTCGTAGCCGTCGTTGAGCAGGAACTTGCGAAACTGCACGTAGGCGCGTTTCTCGGCCTTGGTGACCATCGGCAGATCGAAGAAGACGAGCAAGCGCATGTATCGCCTCGTCTCACTGCTCACGTCAATACTCCAGCCGGTGCGGCTGCAAGCCGATCAGGACGGGCAGATCGAGCGTGGCCGCTTCGCCCTCGAAGACCCGCACCAGGCTTTCCACGGCGTATTCGATCGCCGAAAGGACCGACATCCTGCCCTGCGGCATGGCGAGGTCGACGTTGAGCAGCGCGACGAGCGCCTGCTTGTCGGCCGGGATCAGATCGCCCTCGGTGAGCGCCGCATGTTTGGCGACATGCAGATCGACGAGCGGACGGAAGGGTTCGATCAAATCGTCGGCGAGGTTGAAGGCGTTCTGCTCGCTGTCGTGGAAGAGGCCGATGGTCGGATGCAGGCCGTGCGCCACCAGACCGCGCGCGATGGCGCCGCGCAGCACGGCATAGCCGTAGTCGAGCGCGGCATTGGTCCAGCGCGCGTCGGCGCGGCTGAAATCGGCGCCGAAGAGCTGCGCGAAGTAGAAGGCCGCGGCCTGCCCTTCGAGATTGTCCGGGTCGCCCGAACGCACGCGGCGCGCATAGGAGGCGAGCCGGTCGGCACCTTTCCTTTCGCAAAGCCTGAGGCACGCAGCCTGGTTCTCGATCTTGCGGCGCACGAGGCTCGCCCAGGCCTGCTTGGCGGCGGGTTTGCCGATGTTCAATTGCAGCCGCATCATGCGTGTCGTGCGCGAGTGCGGCAGGAAGGGCAGGAAGACGCCGGCCGGCTGATGATTCTGGCCGGTGGCGTACAGCCCGATGCCGTATTCGGCGCAGGCCGAGAGCACCGGATGGGTGAGCGTGATCTCGCGATGATTGAGCACGATCACCGCGATGTCCTCGAAGGGCACGAAGGCGGTTTCCTCCTGCTCGATGGCGAGCGAATAATGCTCCCGCCGCAGCCGCGCCGGGCGGGAGATCATCACGCTACGCCAGACCACGGCGCACCTCCGGCGGCGCGGGGTAGAGGTTGCCGAGGACGTCGACGTGGAACTTCTCCAGCGCGACTGCGGTTTTGACGCCGATGCTTTCGATCAATCCATCCTTGCCGGTTGAACGGTTGCGGTCATGTGACCACAGATTGAATGCGCCTGTGGAGCGGTTGCAACTGGCGAAATAACCTAGGTGTTTTTCTTTCTTGAGGGTGATGCGCAGCAGGTCGTTCGGATAAATCGAAAAACAAAAGTCGAAGTTGTCGTCGATCGGCGTCCAGTCCTCCTCGTCCTTGAAGGCGACGATCGCCCGGTTCGGCAACTCGCCGGTGCGCCGGTAGATCGCCGCGTGATGCACATAGACCGGCACCAGATGGAACTTGCCGTCCTTCTTGTGACGGAAGACGTCGACGCGCAGCATGGTGTCGTTCTTGGCGATGCCGCCGCGCACGGGGATGCCGGAGAGCTTGTCGATCACCAGCGTCACCGTGCGCACGATCGGGCCGGTCGGGTTGCCGTGGCGGTCGGGCTTTCTGAGCGGATTGTCCGGCGGAAAGGCCTTCTCGCCCTTGCCACCGTGCGCTTCGAGCCGTGCGCGGATCGCGGCGTAGAGCTTCTCGTTGCGATGTGGGTCGATCAGCTTGTCGAGGTCGGCGAGCTTCAGGCTCGCCAGCGGCACGCGTTGTGTCACGCCGCCTTGGACCTTCAAGCGCTGGGCATAGATGGTGTCCTTGTGTGCCGCGCCGCCATTTCGCCGTTGCGGCGCGCGTGAGACGAACAACGGCCGAACAATGGCGAGCGCCTCGGGCGGGTAAGTGCCGAAGGCTTGCAAGCGCTCGCGCAGCGTCTGCGCATCGTCGATGGCAAGCCGTGCTTCGAGCTCCTGGCGGAAATGCGGCCACGGCTCGGGGAAATGCTCGGTCAGGCGCTGAAACATCGCTGGGTCGAGAATCTCCCCGGTTTCCGGGTCGGGGAAACCCGCGCGCAGGTTTTCGAGTTCCTTGCGCCGCGCATGGTCGGCCAGGCGCTTGACCATGCCGTGGCTGCAGGCGGCGACGACGGCGGCGTCGAGCGCATGGTGGCGGTCGCTCTCGCTGCGAATTTTCAGCAGGCCCCAGCGGGCGCGCAGGAAGGCGGTGGTCTGGCCATTGAGCACCACGCAGCGCTTGGCGGCGGGCAGTGCCGTGCCGTCAGCGCCGACTTTTTCGGCGAGCAGCAAATGGTCTTCGACCCAGTTCTTGAAGAAGCGGCAGATGTAGCGCGTGTCGTTCAGGTTGCGCTCGCGGAACTCCTCGGCGGCCTTGCCCGTGAAATCCTTGCGCAAAAGACGCTGCCGTTTGGCGAGGCGGTAATTCTTGTTCGCCTCGACGAAGGCGGCGAACTCGCGCCAGCGCTCGCCCGAGGGGTCGGTCGCCATCAGGTATTCGTAGGGCGTGCGGTTGCCCTTGTTGCGGTTTTCCTCGGTCAGCGCCAGCACCTTGTTGTTCTTGCCGTCGTCGAAGCTGCGCGAATAGGGCAGGGCGTGGTCGACCTCGGCATAGCCGGGCTCGAAGATCACGCGATGCAGATCCAGGGGCTTCAGGGAGTAGGCGCATTTGCCCTGCTGCTCGCGGTAGAGCTGGAACTTCTCGAATTCGCGGCTCTTCGCGGCGATGCCGTATTCGGCGGCGAAGGCGGCCTTGTCCTTCTCGTTCTTCTCGCGGTATTCCTCCTGCGCCTTCTTGATCTTGTTGCGCTCGTCGAAGGGCCGCGAGAGGTCGCGCGCCATCTCGATGTGCACGGCCACGGGCGAGCCATATTCCCGGATCAAGGCATTCATCACCTTGCGCGCTTGGTTGAGCGCGCGCAGCACGACGGGGTTCTTCGGGATGTCCAGGTCTTCGTTGAAGCGCATCCGTCCGTCCTTGTCGCGGCCGGAATAGAGCGGCGGCAGATAGCGCGATTTTTTCCCCTCGCCGGCCCGCGGCTGGCTGTGGCGGTAGCCGGCGGCCTGGCAGGCCTCGTCGTAGCGCAGACCGGCCTCCATGTGCGGCACTATCTTGGATAGCGCTTTGAGCGAGAGGTTGTGGAACCGGTCGAAACTGACCTCCGAGAGCGCCTCGATCATCTTTTCGCCACCCGGGAGGTTCAGCTTGGAGAGCTCGGCCTCGACCTCGGCGCCATCCTTGAAGACGGAGAGTACCCAGGCGATGGCGTCGAGTTGCGACGGGTCGCCGTCGATGGCGCGTCCGGCCAGGCCCTCCCATTCGGTTTCGAGGCCATTCTCTTTCAGCGCCTTGCGCAGCGTCTGCCAGCCGGGCAGTTTGACGAGGACGTCCTTTTCCTTGTCCTCATTGACACCGGCGAAGGAAAAGTTGGCGAGTCCCGCCTTGGCGAGCGCCTTGCGCAGCTGTTCGTACTTGAAGTCGCCGGCCTGCCGGTAGGGCAGGGGCAGGGCGATCCGGCGTTCGGCCTCGGTGAGCGGCCGGGTGACGCCGTCGACGACGAGGCGCAGGTTGTTGAGGCGCGTGAGCCAGACGTGGCGCTCGGCGGTGAAGCTCGCCTTCGGCGCGCGGTATTCATCCCGCTCGAAGGTGCAGCGGCCCAGCATCCCGAGCAGCGCCTCGCCCGACAGCGGCGGCCTCTGCTCCCAGAAAAGGCCGCTTTTGCGGTCGCCCGTGCCAAGGATCTTCGCCTCCAGCCCCGCGCCGGCATGCGGGTTGCCGAGCTCGCGCTGGCGTTTGAACAACAAGCCCAGTTCGTCGGCGAGCAGGGCGCGGGAAAGTGCCTTGCCGTAGTCGCCGGCCTTGTTGCGTTGGGCGTCCGGGAATTCCGCCAATACCATCTCGGCGGCGGTCCGATAACCTTTCTCGGTCATGCGGCGCTGGGTGTCCGCCAACCCCTGCTTGACCTTGCCGCCTTCCTTCTTGTCGCCTTCGGCCTTCTTCTCCTCGGCGCGGCTCAGCCAATGAAAGCCGCGGTGTTTGCACAGGTGGTAGATCACACGCGCCCATTCGTCATCGGTCAGGCGGCGATCCAGGCCTTCGACGCGCAGCCGCCAGGGCGAGACGGGCGCGGGGCTTTGCAGCTCGTCGACACGGGCGATCAACCCCTCGCGTTTCATCAGGCGCGCGAGCTTGATAAGCCGCCAGGCGCGCCGGCGCAGGCGCCTGCGCATCAGCCGCGTCATGCGGCGGGCGAGGTTCAGGGATTCGCCCTTGTCGGCCGTTTCGGCCTTGTCGAAGCAGCGCACGCCGAGATCGACGATGCGGGCGTCATCGAGCACGCACCAGCCGACCGAGGCGATGCCGATGTCGAAGCCGAAGGTCAGGTTTTGGCTTCGGCCGGCGCTGCGCGCCTTAACGTTCGCTGCGCTCACGTTAGCCTGCACCGAAACTTCGTTTTGCGGGGTCTTGTCGCCCATGTCATCCTCCCTTATGATTCGTCCCGTTGTGGCTATCCGGGGTGAGAGCCGTTGCTACAATAAGCTGGAGTCGCAAGACTCCGAGTCGTATCCGGCCCGGCGGGGAAACCCGCCGGGTCTTTGCTATTATGCGCAGCGATTGTAGCGGGGTTTGCTTTTGGCATGCTGCAACGGCTCGTCAATCCGCTCCAGGCGCCGCGACTTCCTGGCAGGGCAGTTGCAAGGTGAAGATGCTGCCATGCCAGGGAGTGCTGACGACCTGGATCATCCCTCCCATCAGGCTGGCCAGGTTCATCGCGATGGGAAGCGCCAGCCGGGCACCACTCGTCACGCGTCCGGACGCGTGGTCGTCGGGGGCGAAGGCGCGGAACAGATTGGCGATTTCTTCCTGGGTCATGCCGACGCCTTCGTCCCTGACGGAGAACCACAATTCTTCGTCCGCGCGCAGCACGGTGAGCGTGATGCAGCCGTGCTGGCTGTGGCGCACGGCATTCGCCAGCAAAGTGACGAGGATCTGGCGGATGCGCGTCGGGTCGCCCTGGATCCATTCTGGCAGTGCCGGGCTGAGCCGGCAGAGGAGCTCCAGCCCTTTGTCGGCAGCGCGCTTTTCTACGGCAGCCACTGCATCGGCGATGAGGTCGTGCAGCTTGAAGCTGCGGTTCTCCAACACCAGTTTGCCCGCTTCGAGGCGTGAGAAATCGAGCACGTCGTCGATCGTCGCCTGCAATCGGGCACCTGCGGCATCGATGCGGGCGAAGTGTTCCTGATCGATGAGGGATTCACCCTGGCGGGCGCCGAGTCGCGCGGTCTGGCGGATGAGCGTGAGCGGAGCGCGAATTTCGCGGCTCAACGCGGCGAGGAACTGGCTCTTTGCTTCCGAAGCGGCTTCGGCGGCCTGACCGGCTTCGCGCGCTTCGCCGATCGTCAGTACCAGGCGGTCGGCCAGCCGGTTGATGTCGCTGACGAGTCGGCCGATTTCAGTGTTCTCGTGTCCGGCCGGGATCGACAGCCGTTCGCCTTGCAGCGGGTCCATGGCGTGCAGACGGGATGAGATGCGCGAAATCGGCCGGACGACGAAGACGATCAGCGCCGTGCCGATCGCGCCGGAGACCACCAACAGTTGCCAGATGAGCTGCTGGGCCGTGCGCTGGATTTCATCGTCGCGCTGTCGGGCGATCACTTCCGGATTGGGCAGAAGTCGGATCATGCCGACCTGTTTGTTGGGGGTGAATGGAGACATGACCTTGCGTTCGAGCGTTGGTGGCCAAGGTGCGTCCTGCTGTCCGGGCTCGCTGCCAGCGCCCGCTCGTCCTTGATCGACGAGTATCGTTTCATCGGCCAGGATCACCACGTGCCGCACTTCCGGGCTTTTCAAGAGGCCGGAGGCGACATCCTGGGCGAGCGCTTCGTCTTTGAGGAAGCAGGCGATGCTGAGAGTGCTATGCACCGTGTCGAGCAGCTGGATGAGGCGGATATCGACGTCCCGGGCGGCCCGTTGAGCCGTGGCATGGTAGGTGAACGCGAATACCCCGATGCCGGCGACGAAAAAGGCGAGTACCGTGAGCAGAATCGAGCGCAGGACTATGCCATCGCCGGGGAGGGGTTTCATCGCGCGGTAGAAGGGCAGAGTGATTCCGGGCAAGGCATCATACAATCATACCGAGCGAATATTCAGCACGGCACGCATTGCGCGCCAGCTCCGCTTGCGGTAGTGTGCGCGCCTTTTCGTTACGTTCGAAACATGCTGCCTTCCATCGAATCCCGCATCGCCTTTGAGCTAGGCGTCCATCCGAACCAGGTCGCTGCCGCCGTCAAACTGCTCGATGACGGCGCCACCGTGCCCTTCATCGCCCGTTACCGCAAGGAGGTGACCGGCAACCTCGACGACACGCAGTTGCGCACGCTCGAAGAGCGGCTGGCTTACTTGCGCGAGCTGGAAGATCGCCGCGCGGCGATCCTGCAATCGATCGAGGAACAGGGCAAGCTCACGCCGGAGCTGCGCAACGACATCGAACACGCCGAGACCAAGCAGCGCCTCGAAGACCTGTATCTGCCCTATAGACCCAAGCGCCGCACCAAGGCGCAGATCGCGAAGGAAGCCGGGCTCGAGCCGCTCGCCGACGCGCTCTACGGCGATCCGACGCTCGACCCCGAGACCGAGGCGGCGAAGTTCATCGACGCCGAGAAGGGCGTGCCGGATGTCAAGGCCGCCTTGGAAGGTGCGCGGCAGATCCTCATGGAGCGCTTCGCCGAGGATGCTTCCTTGCTGGAAAAACTGCGTACGTATCTCAACGAGCACGCCTTCATCGTCTCGACGGTGATCGAGGGCAAGGAAGAGGCGGGAGCGAAGTTCCGCGACTGGTTCGCCTTCCGCGAGCCGTTGAAGAGCGCCGCCTCGCACCGCGTGCTGGCGCTCCTGCGCGGCCGCAACGAGGATGTGCTGCGGCTTGCCATCAAGACCGAGCCGGAACTGCGCGATCCGCCCGAGTCTTCGCCGTGCATCGCGATGATCGCGGGCCATGTCGGCATCCGCGACCAGGGCCGCGCGGCCGACAAGTGGCTGGCCGAGACCGTGCGCTGGACCTGGCTCGTCAAGCTCTCGCTGCATCTGGAAACCGAATTGATGGGCGCCTTGCGCGAGCGCGCCGAGGAAGAGGCGATCCGCGTCTTCGCCAAGAATCTGCACGACTTGCTCCTGGCCGCGCCGGCCGGGCCGAAGGCGGTGATCGGCCTCGACCCGGGCATCCGCACCGGCGTCAAGGTCGCGGTCGTCGACGCGACGGGCAAGCTCTTGGAGACGACGACGCTCTACCCTTTCGAGCCGCGCCGTGACTGGGAGGTGTCGATCGCCGCGCTGCGCATGCTTGCGGAAAAGCACGGCGTCGCCTTGATCGCGATCGGCAACGGCACGGCGAGCCGCGAGACCGACCGGCTCGCGGGCGAGCTGATCCAGCGACATCCGGAGTTGAAGCTCACCAAGGTCGTCGTCTCGGAGGCCGGCGCTTCGGTCTATTCCGCTTCGGAGCTGGCCGCGCGCGAGTTTCCCGATCTCGATGTCTCGTTGCGCGGCGCGGTGTCGATCGCGCGGCGGCTGCAGGATCCGCTGGCGGAACTCGTCAAGATCGATCCGAAGAGCATCGGCGTCGGGCAATATCAGCACGACGTCAATCAGGCGAAGCTCGCCCGCGCGCTCGATGCCGTGGTCGAGGACTGCGTCAACTCCGTCGGCGTCGATGTGAATACCGCCTCGGCGGCGCTATTGGCACGCATCTCCGGCTTGAACGCCACCTTGGCGGCGAACATCGTTTCCTATCGCGACCAGCACGGCGCCTTTCCCTCGCGCGAGGCGCTCAAGAACGTGCCGCGTCTGGGCGAGAAGACCTTCGAGCAGGCGGCCGGTTTCCTGCGCATCCCGCACGGCGAGAATCCGCTCGACGCCTCGGCGGTGCATCCGGAAGCCTATCCGGTGGTCGAACGCATCCTCGCCGACATCAAGAAGGGCGTGAAGGAAGTGATCGGCGACAGCCGGCTGATCCGCGCGCTCAAAGCCGAGAAATACACCGACGAGCGCTTCGGTCTGCCGACCGTGCAGGACATCCTCAAAGAGCTCGAAAAGCCCGGCCGCGACCCGCGCCCGGAATTCAAGACCGCGCGCTTCCGCGAGGGCGTCGAGGACCTGAAGGACCTCGAACCCGGCATGCTGCTCGAAGGCGTGGTCACCAACGTCACCAACTTCGGCGCCTTCGTCGACATCGGCGTGCATCAGGATGGTCTCGTGCATGTCTCGGCCCTGGCCGACAAATTCGTCAAGGACCCGCACACGGTGGTCAAGGCCGGCGACGTGGTGAAGGTCAAGGTGCTGGAGGTCGACGTCGCCCGCAAGCGCATCGCGCTGTCGATGCGGCTTACCGACGAAGCGAAGAAAGGCGCGAAAGTCGGCGCTGGCGGGACGGCATCCCCACACGAGATCGATCGCCAGCGCAAGCCGCGCGCGCCCGAGCCGCAAGGTGCCATGAGCGCCATGGCGGCGGCCTTCGCCCGCCTGAAACGCTAAAGGCGCTCGGCATGTCGCAACGAGGAGAGCGGTTGAACTTTCCATTTTGCGTGAATACAATCGCGGCTCCTTCAACTGCGGAGTTCCCAAGTGGGCACTTGTTCGAGTGACAGTAGTCGGCCGGTCCTGATGACCGGCACCCCCTCGGCAAGATAACGCGCAGCTTCCCTGCCGCTATCTCGCCGAACGCGAGAGGCGGCAATCGCAACGCAGCATCCCGCTGCACGCCATTCCCCTCCCGGACAACTGAATGGCTGATCGCCACGCGGCGCTCGGCCGCGAACGCTGCGACCGTCATCGGTCGCAGGCTTGTCATCTGCGCTGGCTAAGCTGCGCATGACAGCCCCCGCTCGCTGCGGGACCCGCCTTGCTTCGAAAGGAGGTTGCCGTGCGCATCGTTCGTTTTCTGCATCCGGCTCGCTTTGGCGCGGCCTATCCGCCACTTTGGTCAGCCCTGCTGAGTATCGCCTGTCTGTTCATCCACCCGGCCCACGCGGCGCGCCCCATGGTCACCGACGATGCACGCATCGTCGATGCCAAGGCCTGCCAGCTCGAAAGCTGGGTCAAGAGGAGCCCCGACAGCACCGAATTCTGGGCGCTGCCCGCTTGCAACTTCACCGGCAATCTGGAGCTGACCTTGGGCAGCGCCTCGACCCGCGAGGCGGGCCACAGCCGAACCACGGATGTCGTCATGCAGGGCAAGACGCTTTTCAAAGCCTTGGATACCAATGGCTGGGGGATGGGCTTAGCCGCAGGCACGGTTCGCCATCCGGCGGCGGATGCCCGTGACTGGTATGCCTACGTACCGACCAGTTTCTCGTTCCGCGACGATGCCGTGCTCGTGCACACCAATTTGGGCTGGTTACGCGAGGGGAATACCCGGCGCAACCGCTTGACCTGGGGCCTCGGCACGGAAGCCCAGCTTGCCGAGCACTCCTGGTTGATCGCCGAGACCTTCGGCCAGAACCGGGACAGACCGTTCCATCAACTGGGCCTGCGTCATTGGCTGGTTCCAGATCGTGTTCAACTGGATGCGACCTACGGCAACCGCAACGGTGGCGGGAGCAACGAGCGATGGTTTTCGATCGGCCTGCGCTTGCTCTCGGTGCCATTCCTGCCGTGATGCATGACCGCAACGGAACTTTGTCAAAGATGACCGACCCTGAACATCGATTGCCCGCCTGAGTGCGCTTTCCAGAGCGTGGAACCGGCGGGCGGCCAGGAGAAAAATCATGAACTTCACGCTCTTGAAAGAGTTTTTCGCGGGCTTCGTCCGTGCCCACGGCTTCGGCCGCCATTTCCGCCGCCTGCTGCTGCTCGACAGCCTCTCCGGCATGACCGTCAGCCGCGAACTGCCGGCCGAACACGGCAAGCGTCTCGTTGCCGCGGCGACCGTCGATGCAGAGGTGCTGCTCCAACAACTCGACAGCCATGCCGACGGCCTGAGCGAAGTCGAGGCAGAAGCCATCCGCCAGCGTGTCGGACTCAACGAAGTCGAGCATGAGAAACCGCTGCGATGGTGGCAGCACCTGTGGCTCTCTTACCGCAATCCGTTCAACCTGCTGCTGACGCTGCTGGCGGTGATCTCGTATCTGACCGAGGACGAGAAGGCCACTCTCGTGATCGGCACCATGGTCGTGCTCTCGACGCTGTTGCGCTTCTGGCAGGAGGCCAAAGCCAACGAGGCGGCCGACGCATTGAAGGCCATGGTCACGACCACCGCCACGGTGATGCGCCGCGATCTCTCCGAGGACGCAGCGCCGGTGTTCGAGAGGTATTACGGCGCGCACCTGCCCGTGAAGCAGGCGCGGCGTACGGAAGTGCCGATCCGGCTGCTGGTGCCGGGCGACGTGATCGTGCTCTCGGCCGGCGACATGATTCCGGCCGATTGCCGCGTGCTCGCCGCCAAGGACCTGTTCGTCTCCCAGGCGGCGATGACCGGCGAATCGATGCCGGTGGAGAAATTCGCCGTCCAGCGCGATCTCCGGGCGATCAATCCGCTCGAACTGGACAACCTTCTGTTCATGGGGACCAACGTCGTCTCCGGTTCGGCCACGGCCGTGGTGCTTGCCACGGGCAACGCCACCTACTTCGGCGCGCTCGCTTCCCGCGTCACCGCCGCAGACCGCGCGCCGACGCAGTTCCAGGCCGGCGTGAACAAGGTGAGCTGGCTCTTGATCCGCTTCATGTTCGTGATGGCACCGCTGGTGCTGTTCATCAACGGCTTCACCAAGGGCGACTGGATGGAGGCGGTCCTGTTCGCGCTCTCCATCGCCGTGGGTCTCACGCCCGAGATGCTGCCGATGATCGTCACTGCGACGCTGGCCAAGGGCGCGGTGATCCTGTCGCGCAAGAAGGTGATCGTCAAGCGTCTCGATTCGATTCAGAACTTCGGCGCGATGGACGTGCTGTGCACCGACAAGACCGGCACGCTGACCCAGGACAAGATCTGCCTGGCGCGGCACGTCGATGTCTGGGGCAACGAGTCCGACGAGGTGCTGGAGATGGCCTATCTCAACAGCTACTACCAGACCGGCCTCAAGAATCTGCTCGACATCGCCGTGCTGGAGCACGTCGACGTGCAGCAGGAGCTCAATCCGGCGAAGAACTACCGCAAGGTCGATGAGATTCCCTTCGATTTCGAGCGCCGTCGCATGTCGGTGGTGGTCTCGGAGCGCGAGGATCACCACGAGCTGATCTGCAAGGGCGCCGTCGAGGAAATCCTCGGCGTGTGCACCCATGTGCGCCATGGCGAGAAAACCGAGCCGCTGACGCCGGAGTTGCTCGAGCGCATCCGCCGCGTCACGGGCGAACTGAACATGGAAGGGCTGCGCGTGGTGGCGGTGGCGATGAAGGAAGTGCCGCCGACGAAGGAAGCCTATGGCGTAGCCGATGAAGCGGAACTGACGCTGATCGGCTATGTCGCTTTCCTCGATCCGCCCAAGGAGAGTGCGGCACCGGCGCTCAAGGCGTTGGCCGAGCACGGCGTGGCGGTCAAGGTGTTGACCGGCGACAACGAGCTGGTTACCGCCAAGGTCTGCCGCGAGGTCGGCATGAAAGTCGATCTGGGGAGGATCCTGGTCGGGGGGGAAATCGAGCGCATGGGCGATGCCGCGCTCGCCGAGGCGGTCGAAACCACCGACGTGTTCGCCAGGCTGACGCCAGCGCACAAGGAGCGCATCGTCCGCACGCTCAAGGCCAACGGTCACGTCGTCGGCTTCATGGGCGACGGCATCAACGACGCACCGGCGCTGCGCACCGCGGACATCGGCATCTCGGTCGACACGGCGGTGGACATCGCCAAGGAGGCGGCCGACATCATCCTGTTGGAAAAGAGCCTGATGGTGCTCGAAGAGGGCGTCGTCGAGGGCCGCAAGACTTTCGCCAACATGTTGAAATACATCAAGATGACGGCGAGTTCCAACTTCGGCAACGTCTTCTCGGTGCTGGTTGCTTCGGCCTTCATCCCCTTCCTGCCGATGCTGCCGATGCATCTCCTGGTGCAGAACCTGCTTTACGACATCTCGCAGATCGCCATTCCGTTCGACAACGTGGATGACGAGCTGCTTTCGACGCCGCAGCGCTGGAACCCGGGCGACGTCGGCCGCTTCATGGTCTTCTTCGGGCCGATCAGCTCGCTCTTCGACATCACGACCTACGCCATGATGTGGTTCGTGTTCGGCGCCGACACGCCTGCGGAACAGACCCTGTTCCAGTCAGGCTGGTTCATCGAAGGACTGCTGACGCAAACCTTGATCGTGCACATGATCCGCACGCCGAAGCTGCCGTTCCTCCAGAGCCGCGCGGCGACCCCGCTGATGGTGATGACGGCGCTGATCATGGCCATCGGCGTCTTCATTCCGATGGGTCCCCTGGCGTCCTACTTCAAGCTGCAAGCGCTGCCCGCTCCTTACTTCGTCTTCCTGCCGATGATCCTGCTGGCCTACATGGGGCTGACGCAGGCGATGAAGGGCTTCTATTTCCGCCGCTACGGCTGGCAGTGAGGAGGTCAGGGCGATATGCTCCGCGACCCGGTCTCGGCGCTCGGCACGCTGTTCGGCCTCGTCGCCTGCTTGCCCGGCAGGACGCGCCGTTGAGCCGTTGCGATCGCGCGGAGCGCAGCGGATCGTGGCTGATCCGACCGATTTGCACGGGACGGATGGATCGGATAGACTGGATAGTCTAGTCTATCCGGTTGGCGTATCCATGTCTGCCTGCATCCCGATCCAGTCTGCGCACGATTGCCGTTCCCGCCTGCTCCAGGCGGCCTGTGAGGTATTCATTGCCGAAGGCTATCAGGTCGGCGTCGACCGCATCGCCGCGCAGGCGGGCGTCGCCAAGCAGACGCTCTACAACCATTTCCCGAGCAAGGCCGAGCTCTTTGCCGAGGTGATCAAAAACGCCACGGCCGAGTTCCTCGTCGCTCTCGACGACGACGGTGCACCTTTGCGCGAGCGCCTGTTGCGCTTCGGCCTGCGTTACCGCGAGCGCCTGCTCTCGCCGGGCGGCTTGCAGTTCTATCGCATGCTGATTGCGGAGATACCGCGCTTTCCCGAACTCGCCGCGGCGTTCTACGCGGCAGGACCGCAGCGGACGGCGGCGACTCTGCGGGATTTGATCGTGACCGCGATGGAGCGCGGCGAGTTGCGCCGCGACGATCCGGATTTCGCGGTGACGATGCTGCTGTCGATGCTGGTCGGCGCCGAACGCAGTCATTATCTGCTCTCTGGCGTTGCCGCACCGGCCGCCGATCCGGCGGATGCCGCGCGAATCGTCGATTGCTTCCTGCGTGCCTTTGCGCCCATGCCTTCACGGAGAAAGAAATGAAAAAGATCACATCCGTCATGCTGCCCGCCTTGCTCGTCGTGCTCGCCGCCTGCGGCGAGGGCAGCAAGCAGGGCCAGCCGGCCGGGGCCGCCGCGCCGCCGCCGGAAGTCGATGTGGTGACGGTCGCGCCGTCGAACGCCGCCGTGACGCGCGATCTGCCGGGCCGCATCACGGCGGTGCGTGTTGCGCAGGTGCGCGCGCGTGTCGAGGGTGTGGTGGAGAAGCGGCTCTTCGTCGAGGGCAGCGACATCCGGGCCGGCACGCCGCTGTTCCGCATCGAACCGCGCGTCTATGAGGCGTCGCTCTCGGCGGCCGAGGCCAATCTGGCCGCGGCGCGGGCGACGTTCGAGCGTTACCGGCCGCTGCTGGAGATCAAGGCGGTGAGCCAGCAGGAGTTCGATGCCGCCGCCGCCGCCGTCAAGCAGGCGGAAGCCGCGCTGGCGAAGGCGAAGCTCGATCTCGAGAACGCCGTGCCGACAGCGCCGATCTCCGGCCGTATCGGCCGCGCGCTGGTCACCGAGGGCGCGCTGGTCGGCAAGGGCGAGGCGACGCCGCTGGCGACCATCGAACAGCTCGACCCCGTCTATGTGGATTTCACCGAGAGCAGCACCGAGCTGCTGCGCCTGCGCGAGGCGATCAAGTCCGGCCGGAAGAAGCGTTCCGACGCGACGCGCGTCGCGCTGGTGCTCGAGGACGGCAGGCCCTATGCGCATCCCGGCAGGCTGCTGTTTTCCGACCTGTCCGTGGATCCGGCCACCGGCTCGATCCTGATGCGTGCGGAATTTCCCAATCCCGACCGGGAGCTGCTGCCGGGCATGTTTGCCCGCGTGCGCTTCCCCGAGTCGGTCGTCTCCGGCGCCATCGTCGTGCCACAGCGCGCGGTGCAGATGTCGCCGCAGGGCCAGTTCGTCACGATCGTGGACAAGGAAGGCAAGGCCGCGCCGCAGCCGGTGAAGATCGGCGGCATGAGCGGCGGCGACTTCATCGTCACCGACGGCCTCAAGGGCGGCGAGCAGGTGATCGTGAACGGGTTGCAGAAGGCCCGTCCCGGCATGCCCGTGAAGCCCGTGCCGTGGGCGCCCGCCGCTGCGCCGGCGCCGACCGCCAAGCAGGGCGACTGAGATGCTGGCGAAATTCTTCATCGACCGCCCGATCTTCGCCTGGGTGATCGCCATCGTCATCGTCCTGGCCGGCAGCCTGGCGCTCAAGAAGCTGCCGGTCTCGGCCTATCCTGCCGTGGCGGCGCCGTCGATCGCCTTCAACATCACCTATCCGGGCGCTTCGGCGCAGGTGATCGAGGACACCGTCACCTCGCTGATCGAGCAGGAGATGAACGGCATCGAGCACCTGCTCTACATGGAGGCCTCCTCCGAGCTCGGCACCGCCACGCTGACGCTGACTTTCGAGCCCGGCACCAACATCGATCTCGCCTCCGTCGAGGCGCAGAACCGCTACAAGCGCGTCGAGGCGCGCCTGCCCGAGGAAGTGCGCCGCATCGGTGTGCCGGTCACCAAGCCGCAGCGCAACTACCTGATGTTCGTCATGTTCTATTCGCCGGACAAGAGCATGAGCAACATCGATCTCGGCAGCTTCGCCGCGGCCAACGTGCTGAACCAGATCCTGCGCGTGCCCGGAGTCGGCGAAGCGGTGCTGTTCGGCACCGAGTATTCGATGCGTATCTGGCTCAATCCGGACAAGCTCAACGCTTACAACCTCGCGCCTTCCGACGTCGCCAACGCCCTGCGCGCCGAGAACGTGCAGCTCGCCACCGGCGAACTGGGCCAGGCGCCGGCGGCCGGAGGCCAGCAGTTCACTGCCGTCATCGTCACGCGCGGCCGACTGTCGACGCCGGAGGAATTCGGCAACGTCATCGTGCGCGCGCGGCCCGACGGTTCGACGGTGCGCGTCAAGGACGTCGCGCGCGTCGAGCTGGGCGCGCAGGATTACAACATCTTCGCCCGCCTCGACGGCCAGCCGGCGGCGGCCATCGCCGTGCGCGTGGCGCCCACCGGCAACGCGCTCGACGTGGCGAAGGCGGTCAAGGCGAAGATGGACGAGCTGTCGCCCTATTTCCCGAAGGGCGTCGCCTGGACGGTGCCCTACGACACCTCGCGCTTCGTCGACATCTCGATCACCGAGGTGCTCTACACCCTGCTGGAGGCGATGATCCTCGTCTTCCTGGTGATGTATCTGTTCCTCGAGAACCTGCGCGCCACGCTGATTCCCGCCGTCGTCGTGCCGGTGGCGCTGATGGGGGCGATGACCGGCCTGTTCCTGCTCGGCTATTCGATCAACGTGCTGACCATGTTCGCGATGGTGCTCGCCATCGGCATCGTCGTGGACGACGCGATCGTCGTCGTCGAGAACGTCGAGCGCATCATGACGGAGGAGGGCCTGCCGCCGCGCGCCGCGACGGTGAAGGCGATGGGACAGATCTTCGCCGCCATCATCGGCATCACGCTGGTGCTGATGGCGGTGTTCGTGCCGATGGCCTTCTTCGGCGGCTCGGTGGGCGTCATCTACCGCCAGTTCGCCGTCACGCTGGTGCTGACGATGGCTTTCTCGGCGCTGATGGCGCTGACGCTGACGCCGGCGATGTGCGCCACCGTGCTCAAGCACGCTCCGGGCAAGGAGGTGCTGCCGACCAGCGGCTTCTTCGGCTGGTTCAACCGCGTCTTCCGCCGCACCAGCGAGGGCTATCGCTCCACCGTCGCGCGCATGCTGCGGCGGACCGGCCGCTGGCTGGCCGTCTATGCCGCCATCCTCGTCGCCGTCGGCTGGCTGTTCGCGCACCTGCCGGGCAGCTTCCTGCCGGAGGAGGACCAGGGCTACTTCATCAACGTCGTCCAGCTGCCGCCCGGCGCGACGCAGGAGCGCACGCTCGAAGTGGTGAGGCAGCTCGAAGCCTACTACCTGAAGCAGCCGGAGGTCGATCACGTCATCGGCGTCGTCGGCTTCTCCTTCTTCGGTCGTGGCCAGAATGCCGCGCTGGCCTTCGTGCGGCTCAAGGACTGGGATCTGCGCAAGGATGCCAACAGCATCGCCGGGGCGGTCATCCGCCGCGCCAACATGGCGCTGTTCCAGATCAAGCAGGCGTTCATCTTCGCCACCAACGTGCCGCCGATTCCCGAGCTCGGCGCCATCGGCGGCTTCGATTTCCGCCTGCAGGACCGCACCGGCCAGGGCCGCGACAAGCTGATGGAGGCGCGCAACGTGGCGCTCGGGCTGGCGATGAAGAATCCCGTGCTGGCGGGCGTGCGGCCGGAAGGACAGGAACCGGGCCCGCAGCTGATGCTCGACATCGACCGCGCCAAGGCCGAGGCGCTCTCGATCGACATGGCCAGCCTCAACGATACGCTGCAGTCGGCGCTCGGCGTCGCCTACATCAACGACTTCGTGCGCCAGGGCCGCATCCTGCGCGTGCAGATGCAGGCCGAGCCCGACCTGAAGTCGCGCCCCGAGGACATCCTGCGCCTGCCGGTGAAGAACCTGCAGGGCAAGATGGTGCCGCTCGGCGAGATCGCCACCACCCGCTGGATCGTCGGCCTGCCCAAGCTCGACCGCTACAACGGCCTGCCGTCGTTCAAGCTGTCCGGCGGTCCGGCACCCGGCCACAGTACCGGCGAGGCGATGGCGGCGATGGAGAGCATCGCCGCGCAGCTGCCGCCGGGTTTCGGTTTCGAGTGGTCGGGCACGTCCTACGAGGAGCGCCTGTCGGGGGCGCAGGCGCCTTTCCTCTTCGGCCTGTCGCTGCTGGTGGTCTTCCTCGCGCTCGCGGCGCTCTACGAGAGCTGGTCGATCCCCTTCGCGGTGATCCTCGTCGTGCCGCTCGGCGTGCTCGGCGCGCTGCTGGCGGTGCATCTGCGCGGCCTGCCCAACGACGTCTTCTTTAAGGTCGGCCTGATCGCCATCATCGGCCTTTCGTCGAAGAACGCGATCCTGATCATCGAGTTCGCCAAGACCTTGCACGAGGAGGGCATGGAGCTCGTCGAAGCCACGCTCGAAGCGGTGCGGCTGCGTTTCCGACCGATTCTGATGACCTCGATCGCCTTCATCTTCGGCGTGCTGCCGCTGGCGATCTCGACCGGCGCGGGCGCCCAGAGCCGCCACGCCATCGGCACCGGCGTGATGGGCGGCATGATCGCCGCCACCGCGCTGGCGGTCTTCCTCGTGCCGGTGTTCTTCGTCGTCGTGCGGCGCATCTTCCCCGGCAAGCCCAAGCCCGCGGAGCCCCATCATGAATAAGTCGCTGCTTCTCGTTCTCCTGCTCGGCGGATGCTCTTTCGTGCCGCCTTACGAGCGGCCGGCGGCGCCCGTGCCGGCAACCTGGCCGCAGTTGGATCCGAGTGGCGGGACGGCACCTGGAAAAGTCGGCGCTGGCGAAGCGGCACGCGGCGAGAATTGGCGGACGTTCTTCACCGCTCCGGAGCTGCAGCGGCTGATCGAGGCGGCCTTGGCGCACAATCGCGATCTGCACATCGCCGTGGCGCGCGTCGAGGAGGCCCGCGCCCAGGCCGGCCTCGCGCGGGCCGACCGTTTTCCGACCATCGATGCCGGCTTGCAGGAACAGGCGGCACGCGTGCCGGGCGATCTCAACGCGACGGGCCGGCCGGCCATTGCCCGCCGCTTCGATGCCAATCTCGGCGTCGCGGCCTTCGAGCTCGATTTCTGGGGGCGGTTGAAGAGTCTCGATGCGGCGGCCCAAGCCACCTTCCTCGCCACCGACTACGCACGGGCGGCGTTCCGCATTTCTCTGATCACCGACGTGGCGAATGCTTGGTATAGCCTCGTCGAACTCGATCAGCGCGCGCGGCTGGCCGAAGCGACGGTGAAAACCCGCGCCGAGAGCCGCGAACTCGTCGCCAGGCGGCGCGACGTCGGCCTGGCCACGGACCTGGACTATCTCACCGCCGACGGCGCTTATCAATCCGCGCGGGCGGATTGGGCGAATCTCGTGCGGCAGAAGGTGGCGGCGGAAAATGCGCTGCGGCTCCTGGTCGGCGCCGATACCGGTGCCGTGCCGTCAGCGCCGACTTTCGGACCCATGCCGGAAATCGCGGTTGGCCTGCCTTCCGAAGTGCTGCTCGGACGCCCCGACGTGCTCGCCGCAGAACAAAAACTGATCGCCGCGAACGCCAACATCGGCGCGGCGCGCGCCGCGTTCTTTCCACGGATCGCGCTGACGGTGACGGCGGGCAGCGCCAGTGCCGCGCTCTCCGGCCTTTTTTCCGGCGGCAGCGGTGCGTGGAGCTTCGTGCCCGTGCTCAAGTGGCCGCTGTTCGACGCTGGCCGCAACGCGGCGAACGTCGATCTGGCGGAGGCGAGGAAGCTCATCGCGGTGGCCGAGTATGAAAAGACGATCCAGCAGGCTTTCCGCGAAGTCGCCGACCTGCTGGCAGCGCGCGAGTACTACGCAGCGCAGTTGCAGGCTCTCGAACAGGCGGAAACGGCCCAGGTCGAGCGATTGCGCCGCGTCGAAGCGCGTCAGCGCTCCGGCGTGTCGAGCTATCTGGAGCTGCTCGATGCGCAGCGGGACGCCTATACGGCGCAACAGGCCGTCGTGGCGGTACGGCGCGCAGTGGCCGCGACGGCGGTCGGACTTTTCAAGGCGACCGCGGGCGGAATTTGATCGCTGCGCTGGCTTCCCCGGCAAAAATCGGCTACAGTTCCACCCCGCTTTCCATAACCATAAATTTCGTGAGGTCATCATGAGCAACAAAGGGCAGATGCTACAAGACCCGTTTCTGAACACGCTGCGGCGCGAGCACATCCCCGTTTCCATCTATCTCGTCAATGGCATCAAGCTGCAGGGGCAGGTCGAATCCTTCGACCAGTACGTCGTGTTGCTCAAGAACACCGTCACACAGATGGTCTACAAGCACGCCATCTCGACCGTGGTGCCCGCCCGGCCGGTCAATATCAGCAACGAACCCGCCGAGTGAGACCACTGACCGGCAGACGCTCTGCCGATGTTTGAACGGCCCGCGGCTGGCGAGCAGGCCCTTCTGGTACAGCTCGATTTCGGCGAGGGCGATTTTGCCGAACGCCTCGAGGAATTCCGCCTGCTCGCGACCAGCGCGGGCGCCCATCCCGTGGCGATGGTCACCGGCAAGCGTAGCCGGCCCGATCCGGCCACCTTCGCGGGTTCCGGCAAGGTCGAGGAAATCCGTGCGGCCGCGGTCCTCCACGGCGCGGATCTCGTGCTGTTCAATCACGAGCTATCGCCCGCCCAGCAGCGCAACCTCGAAAAGGCGCTCGATCGCCGCGTCATCGATCGCAACGCGCTGATCCTCGACATTTTTGCGCTGCGTGCGCGCAGCCACGAAGGCAAGCTGCAGGTCGAGCTCGCCCAGCTGGAACACCAGAGGACACGGCTGGTGCGCGGCTGGACTCACCTCGAACGGCAAAAGGGCGGCATCGGCTTGCGCGGCCCCGGCGAGAAGCAGCTGGAGACCGACCGGCGCCTGCTGGGCAAGCGCATCGCGGTGCTTAAAGAGCGCCTCGAACAGCTCGAACGCCAGCGGGGCGTGCGCCGCAAGGGGCGCAGCCGCAGCGAGGTGTTGTCGGTTTCCCTGGTGGGTTACACCAATGCGGGAAAGAGCACGCTGTTCAACGCCCTGACGAAGGCCGGCGCCTATGCGGCCGACCAGCTTTTCGCCACGCTCGATACGACCTCGCGGAAACTCTACGTGCCGACCTGCGAGCTGGAGAATGGCCGTTCCGGCTGCCAGGTGGTGATCTCGGACACCGTCGGCTTCATCCGCGACCTGCCGCATACGCTCGTCGCGGCTTTCCACGCCACGCTGGAGGAAACCGTGCATGCCGATCTGCTGCTACATGTCGTCGATGCGGCGAGTCCCGACCGTGAGCAACAAATGCGCGCCGTGGAAAAGGTACTCGCCGAGATCGGCGCCGCCGACGTGCCGCAGATCGTGGTCCTGAACAAGATCGACCTGACCGGCCTCAAGCCGGGGGTCGAACGCGACGAGTGTGATAACATCGCGCGCGTCCGTGTCAGCGCCAGAACCGGCGCCGGACTTGACCTGTTGCGAGCCGCGCTGGCCGAAATGTCGCGCAAGCTGGCAGCGCCGATCCAAGAAAAGACAGCCCACCCCATTACAGAACATGATCACCGGCATCCTGATGTCGCTCAATGACCACGGCTGGGGCAACGACCCGGGCCGCGGCGGCGGCCGCAACGGCCCGCCCGATCTCGACGAATTGTGGCGCGATTTCAACCGCCGCCTGTCCGGCATCCTGGGCAAGAAGGGCGGTGGCGCTGGCGGCGATGACGGCGGGGGGCGCATGCCGAACCTGACTCCCGGCCAGTTCGGCGGCGGGATCGGCTTGCTGATCGCGCTCATCGTGGTCGTCTGGCTGGCCAGCGGTTTCTATATCGTCGATGCCAGCCAGCGCGGCCTGGTGCTGACGCTCGGCAAGTATTCCGAAACCACCGAGCCGGGCCTGCGCTGGCGCCTGCCGTGGCCGATCCAGACCCACGAGATCGTCAACCTCACGGGTGTGCGCACGATCGAGATCGGCTATCGCGGTTCCGAGAAGAACAAGGTGCTCAAGGAAGCGCTGATGCTCACCGACGACGAGAACATCGTCAGCGTGCAGTTCGCCGTGCAGTACCTGTTGAAGGATCCGAAAGAGTATCTGTTCAACAACCGCCATCCCGACGATGCCGTCACCCAGGCCGCCGAAACGGCGATCCGCGAGGTGGTGGGCAAGAGCAAGATGGACTTCGTGCTCTACGAAGGCCGCGACGTGATCGCCGCCAACACGCAGAAGACGATGCAGGAGATCCTCGACCGTTACGGCACCGGCATCCAGATCCGCGCCGTAACGATGCAAAGCACCCAGCCGCCCGAGCAGGTGCAGGCCGCCTTCGACGATGCCGTGAAAGCCGGCCAGGACCGCGAGCGGCAGAAGAACGAAGGCGAAGCCTATGCCAACGATGTGATCCCGCGCGCGCGCGGCACCGCCTCGCGCCTGCTGCAGGAGGCCGAAGGTTATCGCGCGCGGCTCGTCGCCACCGCGGAAGGCGAGGCGGCGCGTTTTTCGAAACTCTATGGCGAATATGCGAAGGCGCCCGAAGTGACCCGTCAGCGCCTCTATCTGGAAACCATGCAGCAGATCTTCACCAACACCAGCAAGGTGATGATCGATGCCAAGAGCGGCGGCAACCTGCTCTATCTGCCGCTGGACAAACTGATGCATCAGGCCGCGGCGAATCCTCCTGCGTCGACCGAGACGCCGGCCGTCGAACGGCCGTCGGCGCCTGCTTCCGCGCAGGAAAACCGGGACGTGCGCACGCGTGGCCAGCTCACGCGTGAGCGGGGAGAACGCTGATGCAACGCCTGCCTCTCATCCTCGGCATCGTTTTCGCAGTCTTCGTCGCGGCCGGTGCGATGCTGTTTACCGTCGATCAGCGCCAGTATGCGATCGTCTTCCAGCTCGGCGAGATCAAGGAGGTGGTCAAGGAGCCCGGCCTCAATTTCAAGTGGCCGCTGATCCAGAACGTGCGTTATTTCGACCGCCGCATCCTGACGATGGACTCGGTCGAGCCGGAACGCTTCCTGACCGCCGAAAAGAAGCCCGTGCTGGTCGACTCCTTCGTCAAGTGGCGCATCGCCGACGTGCATCAGTATTACATCTCGGTGCAGGGCGACGAGATGCTGGCGCGCACCCGCCTGGCGCAAACCGTCAATTCCGGTCTGCGCGAGGAATTCGGCCGGCGCACCGTGCATGATGTCGTTTCCGGCGAACGCGACAAGATCATGGCCGAGGTGCAGAAAAAAGCGGATGCCGATGCGCGTCAGATCGGCGTCGAGATCGTCGATGTGCGTTTGAAGCGCGTCGATCTGCCGCCGGAAGTGTCCGAATCCGTGTATCGCCGCATGGAGACCGAACGCAAACGCGTCGCCAACGAGCTCCGTTCGCAGGGGGCGGCGGAAGCAGAGCGGATTCGCGCCGATGCCGACAAGCAGCGCGAAGTGATCGTCGCAGAAGCCTATCGGGAAGCGCAGAAGATCAAGGGCGAGGGCGATGCCAAGGCCGCCGCGATCTATGCGAAAGCCTTTGGCGAAAACCCCGAGTTCTACGCCTTCTATCGCAGTCTCGAAGCCTATCGCCAGAGCTTCGGCAACAAGAACGACCTGCTCGTCGTCGATCCGAGCGCGGATTTCTTCAAATACTTGAAGAGTGCCGGCAAGGGCGGCAGCAAGTAACGACCGGTCGTTTTGATGACAACGTTTCTGTTGGCCCTGGGCCTGATGCTGGTGATCGAAGGGCTGCTGCCCTTCGCGGCGCCTCGCATCTGGCGTGAAACCTTTCGCCGCGCCACCGAGCTGGCCGACGGCCAGTTGCGTTTCGTCGGTCTGACTTCGATCCTCGCCGGGCTGGCGCTGCTCCTGCTGTTCAGGTAATCGAGATGCATACCTGGTTGTTGCCCGAGGCGATCGAAGACCTGCTGCCGGACGAGGCCGCCCAGATCGAGACCTTGCGCCGCCGCCTGCTCGACGAATTCGCCCGTCATGGATATCAGCTGGTGATGCCGCCGCTGCTCGAGTTCGCCGATGCCTTGCTCGACGAAAATGCCAGCGATCTCAATCTCTCCAGCTTCAAGCTCGTCGACCAGCTCTCGGGCCGCACGCTCGTGCTGCGTGCCGACATCACGCCACAGGCGGCGCGCATCGATGCCCATCTGCTCAACCGCGTCGGCGTGACGCGGCTGTGCTATTGCGGTAGCGTGCTGCATACCCGGCCGGCGGGGCTGCTTGCGACGCGCGAGCCTTTGCAGATCGGCATCGAGCTCTATGGCCATGCCGGCCTCGAGGCCGACCACGAGGTCATCCGCCTTTTGGCACGCACGCTGCGGCTCGCCGAGCTGCCGCCTTCTCGCATTGATCTCGGCCATGTCGGCATCTTTCGTGCGCTGGTGGCCGGACAGGGACTCGCGCCCGAAGTCGAGCAGAGGCTGTTCGAAGCCTTGCAGGCCAAGGATCTGCCCACGCTGCGCGAGCTGACCGCAACGCTGCCCGAGCCGGTGCGCAATGGCCTGCTCGCCCTGCCGACGTTGTTTGGCGGCGACGAGGTGATCCGCGGCGCATCCGTCTGTCTGCCGATGCTGCCGGAGATTACGCGCGCGCTCGGCGAACTGCAGCGTCTCGCCGTCGAATTGGCCGATTTGCCGTTGTCCTTCGATCTCGCCGACCTGCGCGGCTATCACTATCACAACGGCGTCGTGTTCGCCGCCTACTGCGCCGACAGCCCTGCGGCGGTGGCGCTGGGCGGGCGTTATGACGCGATCGGCGCGCGTTTCGGCCGCGCCCGCCCGGCGACGGGGTTTTCTCTCGATCTGCGGACGCTGATGCGGCTGGCGCAACCGAAGCCCATGCCGGGCGCGATTCTCGCCCCCTGGCCGGAGGACGGACAGGCGCAGGCCGAAATCGAGCGGTTGCGCGCGCAGGGCGAAATCGTCGTCGCCGCCTTGCCCGGCCACGCAGGCAGCTGGCGGGAGGCCGGCTGCGACCGCCGTCTGGTGCGGCGCGGCGAGGAATGGATCATTGAACCTTTAGGGGAGAGTTAGGATGGCCAAGAACGTAGTCGTGGTGGGCACGCAATGGGGCGACGAAGGAAAAGGCAAGATCGTCGACTGGCTCACCGATCATGCCCAGGCGGTGGTGCGCTATCAGGGCGGTCACAACGCCGGACACACGCTGGTGATCAACGGCAAGAAAACGGTACTGCATCTCGTGCCCTCGGGCATCCTGCGCCCCGGCGTTACCTGCTACATCGGCAATGGCGTGGTGCTGGCCCCCGATGCGCTGATCAAGGAACTCGACGAACTCAAGGCCGCTGGTGTGGATGCCGAAGCGCGCGTGAAGATCTCCGAAGCCTGCCCGCTGATCCTCCCTTATCACCAGGCGCTCGACGTGGCCCGCGAGGCCGCCAAAGGAGCGAAGAAGATCGGCACCACCGGACGGGGCATCGGTCCGGCCTATGAAGACAAGGTGGCACGGCGCGGCTTGCGCGTGCAGGACCTGTTGCGGCCGAAGCGTTTTGCGGAAAAGCTTGGCGAAGTGCTCGACTATCACAATTTCGTGCTCAAGAACTACCTCGGCGCGGAGCCCGTCGATTTCCAGCAGGTGTTCGATGGCGCGATGGCGCTGGCACCGCGCCTGACCCGCATGATCGCCGACGTGCCGCGCGCGCTCTACGACGCCCACAATGCTGGCGCCAACATCCTGTTCGAAGGCGCCCAGGGCACGCTGCTCGACATCGACCACGGCACCTATCCTTATGTCACCTCGTCGAATTGCGTCGCCGGCGGCGCCTCCACCGGCGCGGGGGTGGGCCCCGGCATGCTGCATTATGTGCTGGGCATCACCAAGGCCTACACCACGCGCGTCGGCGGCGGGCCTTTCCCGACCGAACTCTATGATGCGGTCGACAAGCAGGACCCGGTCGGCAAGCACATGGCCACCAAAGGGCACGAGTTCGGCGCCACCACCGGCCGCGCGCGCCGCTGCGGCTGGTTCGACGCCGCCGCGCTGAAGCGCTCGATCCAGATCAACGGCGTTTCCGGCCTGTGCGTGATGAAGCTCGACGTGCTCGATGGCCTCGAAGAAATGAAGATCTGCACCGGCTACAAGCTCGACGGCCAGTTCACCGACATCCTGCCGGTCGGCGCGGACGAGCTCGAGCGTTGCGAGCCGGTCTATGAGTCGATGCCGGGCTGGAAAGAGAGCACCGTCGGCATCAAGAGCTTCGACGCGCTGCCCCGCGCGGCGCAGAATTACATCAAGCGCATGGAGGCGCTTTGCGGCGTGCCGGTCGACATGATCTCCACCGGCCCGGACCGCGAGGAGACCATCGTCCTGCGCCACCCCTTCCTGTAAGCATCGACCATCGCGGCGGGCGGTAGCGGCAGCTCCGCTGCCCGCCCGCCTTCTTTGCAAAGTCGGCGCTGACGGGACGGCACTCTCCAGCGGTCCGTTGCAACAATTCATTACACTTTGCCACGCTGGCGACATTGCCTGTAGGCCGCCGGATGCTTCAATATGAGCAACGGCATTCGAGGAGAGAAGGCGATGAAGAACGTGGCAAAAACCGGATTGATGGTTGCGCTGGCCTGCCTACTGGCAGGCAATGCCTGGGCGGATCATTGGCATCATCCACGCACCTCGGTCGAACTGGGGTTTTACTGGGGCGGGCCATGGTGGTATCCGCATTACTATCCCTATCCGGTCTATGGGCCGCCGGTCGTCGTCGTGCCTCCCCCTTCGCCGCCGCCGGTCTATATCGAACAGCCGCGTGCCGCGCCGCCGCTCGAACCCGGTTATTGGTATTACTGCCGCGAGGCGCAGGCCTATTATCCCTATGTCAAGGAATGCCCGAGCCCCTGGGAGAAGGTGGCGCCCCAGCCGCGGCAATGAAGGAGAGATGGCGATGAATTCCAAGATCAAATGGCTTCTTCCGTCCGTGTTGGGCGGGTTGATACTGGCCGGCTGTGCGAGCGTGCCGACCGCGCCGAGTGTGATGGTCCTGCCCGGCACGGGGCGGACCTTCGATGAGTTTCGCGCCGACGACGCCTGGTGCCGCGAATATGCCTTCCAACAAATCGGCGGTCGCTCGCGTGAGCAGGTCGCCAGCAGCGCGGCCGTGCAGAATGCCGCGGTCGGCACGGCGATCGGCGCCTTGGCGGGTGCCGCGATCGGCGGCCGCGACGCGGCGGGCGTGGGCGCTGGGATGGGACTGATCGTCGGCAGCGCTTCGGGTGCCGAAGCCTCGCGCGGCGCGGTTTATGGCAGCCAGCGCCATTACGATCACGCCTACGTGCAATGCATGTATGCGCGCGGTCACCGCGTCCCGGTCAATATGGGCGGCTATACCTCGGCGCCACCCGCTGTCGTGCCGCCGCCTCCGCCACCCGGGAATCCACCTCCGCCGCCTCTCCGTTGACGCGTGAACGAACGTTCCCTATAGTAGGGAACGTTCGTTCAGTCTCGGGAGGTCGTCATGTCTGCTGCCAGTCCCGATCGCGACGCCGACTATCTGGGTCGGCTGCGTGATTATTACGCCGCCAACCGGCACATTCCTTCATTCCAGCGCATTGCCGAGCTGATGGGCTTCGCTTCCAAGGCGGCGGCCAGCAAGCTGATGGATCGCTTGGCTGCCGCCGGCTTTTTCGAGCGGGCGCCCGATGACGCATGCTGGATTCCCGCCGAGCGATTTTTCGAGCGGCCTCTGGCCGAGGTCGCGGTGCGCGCCGGCGCACCGGACGCGATCGAAGGCAGCCAGGGACAGCTTTTCCTCGTCGATCGTTATCTCGTGCGCCAGCCATCACGCACCGTGATGGTGCCGGTGAAGGGGGATTCGATGCGCGATGCCGGCATCTACGATGGCGACATCGTCGTCGTCGAGCGCACCAAGGGCGCAAAGGCGGGAGACTTCGTCGTCGCCATCGTCGACAACGAATTCACCCTCAAGGAACTTGCATTGGAGCAGGGCCGTTTCGTCCTCAAGCCTCACAACCCTGCCTATCCGGTCATCCGTCCGCAAGGCGAACTGGAGATCTTCGGCGTGGTCACGGGGCTCGTCAGGCGTTATCGGCCTTGAAATTTCGTCGGGGGCGAATTCACGCAGCCGGGATGCGCTTGGCTGCTTTCGCGATCAGGCGGCTGATCATCTCGACGCGCGAAACCCGGTAATAAAGACTGAGTCGCTCGAGCGCCACGGCGATTTCGGGTGAGACGAGAAGCTCGATGCGCTTCATGCCGGCATCGAGGCGGCGTTTGCGGCTCTCGCTCGCCCTGACCGTGGCCGGCACCGGGTTTGGCGAGCGCGGCCGTCCTCGCCGCGAGAGCCCAGGCAGAAAAGGCTGAAAGGTGCCCGGCGGCGAACCCTTCTCTTCCTTGCCTCGACGTTGCGTTTTCTTCGCGGCGGCTTTGCTCGTCTTTTTAATTTCCGCCGGCTTCGAATAATCAGGGAAATCGAAAAGCGCGGGAGTGTTCGTGTTCTTGGCCATTTCGTCGTTGCTCGATGTTTATCTGAATCCGGATTCTATTATCCCTCGCGGCATGCCTGGCCCGCTGCGCGAAAAAACGTCGCCTGGTGCCGTTCCGCCAGCGCCGAGTTTTCGGTATAGTGAATGTCGATATCAAAAAAAATGATATCGATTCAAACTCGACAATAACCGGAGGAGGAAACATGCAGACCAACAAGAAACTGATCGTCAGCGCCATTGCCGCCCTCATCGTCGGTGGATGTGCCACCACGGCCACCGCGCCGAAGTCGGCCGACGTCAAATGGCCGAACGTGATCGTCCATCTCCACGCGGGCAACGGGAAGGCTTATTTGGTCGATCCGGCCACCGACAGCGTCGTGGCGACGCTCGATACCGAGAAAAGCGCCGCGCTGGGCGACACCACGCCGGATGGCCGCAAGGTCTATGTCGGCGCCGAAGGGGAAGGCCAGGATACCGTGACCGTGATCGATCTCGACAAGCGCGCCGTCGTCGCCAAGATCAAGACCGGCAACCGTCCGAAGCATCCAGTGGTGAGCCCGAATGGCAAGCTGGTGATGATCAACCACTGGGGGCTCGACAATGGCAAGCTCAGGGTGGCATTCATCGATACGGCGACTGACAAGGTCGTGAAGAACATCGATCTCGACGTCGTTGGCAAGCCCGCCGGCCCCACCTCGATGCACAACGCCTGGAGCTACGATTCGCGCTACGCCTTCACCGTCGATCGCGTGGATGACCACTTCGTGGTCATCGACACGACCGACTGGTCGGTGAAGAAGATCAAGGTGCCCAGCAAGCCGCATTACGTCGCGCCCAGCCCGGACGGCAAGGAAGTCTGGGTCGTCGTCGAGGGCAAGGATCGCGAATCGAATTATCCTGGGGCGCTGGTGTATAAGATAGGCAGCTTCGAGCAGATCGCGCAGATCAAGATGCCGCTGATCGGCCAGGGCGTGATCGAAGGCCATCATGGCAATTTCACGCAGGATGGCAAGTACTTCTTCATCCTCAACCGCGGCCCGGGCAGCAAGCTCGAAGGCACCGAAGTCGCCGTCTTCGACGCCGCGACCAAGAAACTCGTCAAGCGCACCGACACCGTCTCGACCGGCATCGGACACACCTATAACACGCCGGACGGCAGGTATGCCGTGGTCACCAACTATGGCAACAACTGGGTGTCGATCATCGACAATACGCAGGGCTTCAAGGTCGTCAAGGACCTTGCCGTCGGCAAGGGGCGGATGGGACATGTCGCCTTCACGCCGGACAGCCGCTACGGCTACTTGTCGAATGCCGGTGATGGCAATCTGCACAAGCTCGACATGCAGTCGCTGACGGTGGTCAAGGAAATCAAGACCGGCAACGCGCCAGGCGGCTCGCAGGTGCTCAATGTCTGGACCAACATCTTCGAAGAACTACCGCGCTGAGCGGTGGGTCGCGCTGCGACGAGGCCTCGGCCTTGTCGCAGTGTTGTGCGGCGGGCTGGCTTTCGGGCAGGCGGATTTCCGTGTCGGAGAACGGCTTGCCGCACCGACGGCGAAGGCGACGGGCGAGGGCGTGCCGGAGATCGAATGGCAAGCGCTGATGCCGGCCGAATGGAATCCGCAAAAGGCGCTGGCAGGCGTCGATCTCGCGTCATTGTCGGACAACGACCCGCGAGCCAATGCGCTGCTCGACAGGTTGCGCCGCGATCTCGACCGCGCCCCGGTAGTGAAAGCGCTCGACGGCAGGCGCGTGCGCATCGCCGGTTTCGTCGTCACGCTGGAGCGCGACGACAAAGGCGTCAGCGAGTTCCTCCTCGTGCCTTATTTCGGCGCCTGCATCCACACGCCGCCGCCGCCCGCCAACCAGATCGTGCATGTGCTGCCCAAAAAGCCCGTGCCGGCCGACGTGGCGATTTTTCCCGTCTATGTGACCGGGACGTTGAAGACCGTCGCGGCGGTGACGCCCGAGGGCGCGGCGGGATACCGCATCGCCGATGGCGAGGTCGAGGAATACCCCTGGCGCAGGCAGCGCCGCTGATCAGAGTTCGGAAATCACCGCCGCTGCCGGCAGGCGCGACTTGGGCAGCACGGCGTTGAAATCGTCGGCGCTGCGATAGCCGAGCGCGGCGAGGACCACGCTGGTGAGCCCTTTTTCACGCAAGCCCAGCACTTCGTTGAGGACGCGGCTGTCGAAGCCTTCGATCGGCGTCGCATCGATGCCCAACGTCGCGGCGCCGAGCAGCAGGGTGCCGAGCGCCAGATAGACCTGCTTTTCCATCCAGTGCTGCGTGTCCTTCAGATCGAAGCGGTGTAGCCCCGCATAGAACCGGCGACTCTTGAGCTGGGCGGCCTGGGCATCCGGATTCGGAAAACGCCCGTCGCGCGCTTCCTGCTCCGTGACTTCGACGAGGTGGGCGTCCTCCAGCGTCGTGCGCGCGCAGAACACCACGACGTGCGAGGCATTGAGGATCTTTGGACCGTTGGCGGCGAAGACCGGGTGTTCCGTCGCTTTTGCTAGGCTTGCCTTGGCGGCGTCGCTCGAAGCGATGATGAAATGCCAGGGCTGCGAATTCACAGAGGAAGGCGCAAAGCGCAGCAGGGTCTTGAGCTGCTCGACCTGTTCGGCCGGGATCTTGCGGGTCGGGTCATACGCCTTGCAGGTATGACGGGTTTGGGCGATCTGGGCAATGTCCATCGAGGGTTCTCCCGGAATGCAGTCGTCAGGGGGTTGAACAGGGGGTTGAATATTGCACACCAAAAGAACAAGGCCAATCACCGGTAGGTGATTGGCCTTGCATTTCCAAACTGGTTGCGGGGGCAAGATTTGAACTTGCGACCTTCGGGTTATGAGCCCGACGAGCTGCCAGACTGCTCCACCCCGCGTCGAAGTCGCTATTATGCAAGAACCTGGCCACCTGCGTCAATAAGCGTTTGCATTTTTTTCGCGGCTGGCGGGTTCAGCCTGCCATCACGCGGTTCTTGCCGGCCCGCTTGGCGAGGTACATCGCCTTGTCGGCGCGTTCCATGGCGGCTTGTGCCGTCTCGTCGGCGCCGAGTTCGGCGACGCCGCAGCTGAAGGTGATCAGCACCTTTTGATTGTCGTGCAGGAAGAAGCGCCGTGTCAGCTCGCGCTGGACGCGTGTCATCGCGGTGATGGCGTCCTCCAGTGCCGTGTTGGGCAGCAGGATGACGAATTCCTCGCCGCCGTAACGTGCCAGGGTGTCTTCGGGGCGGATGGTTTCCTCGACGACCCGTGCCAGATGCACGAGCGCGGCGTCGCCGGCGGCGTGGCCCAGGCTGTCGTTGAGCTTCTTGAAGTTGTCGATGTCGAGCAGGGCGAGGCAGAGCTTACTGCCATGGCGCCGGGCACGCGAGGCTTCGGTCTCGATGGCCTCGTCCATTCCCTTGCGGTTCAGCGTGCCGGTGAGCGGATCGTGGCGCATCCGTTCGCTGGCCTGGGCGAGTTCCTGCTGCAGGCGCTGCACTTCCTGCTCGGCCGCCGCGACTTTTTCGCGCATCAGTTGCAGCTCGTCGTGCGTGCGCCGGGCGTCGAGCTGGACCGCGCGCGTCTCGTTCATCACCTCGTCGAGCACCTGGGTCAGCTCGGCGATGTCGCTGGCCTGGCTGATCTTCTCGGCGCAGCGCTCGATCTTGTCGTGATAGCTGCCGGTCGAAGCCGAGAAGTCGGCCAGCCGGTCGACGAAGGTGGCGAGCATCGCCTTGAGCTGCTCCTGGGCCTCGGTGAGGCTTTTCTTCAGCGCGCTCTGCTTGTAGATGACTTCCTTCATGCGGCGCTCGACTTCATCGAGGCGGCGCAGATTGAGCGGCTGGGAAACGAGCTCGAGCACCGTCGCGATCTGGCCGTGCAGCCAGTGGTCGTCGATTACCAGCTCGCTGATGTTGTCGATGACCAGCTGCAGGAGATGGAGCAGGGAGGCGCGGATCTCGCTCTGATCCTCGGCGACGAAATGCAGCCGGTAGGCAAAGCGTTTCAGCGCGGCGACGAGGTTCGCGACGTCGCCGCTGCCGCGGGCGCTGCGTGCCGCGCTGGCGAGCTGGTGCGCTTCGGCGACCAGTTCGGCGTTATCGTCGATGACGAGCGCGATCGTCGTCTCGAGCAGCTGGGCGAGCAGTTCGAGCAGCTCGCTGCTCGCAGTGCCGAGGGCAGAAGGGGCATTGGCAAAAGTCGGCGCTGGCGGGACGGCACCCCCCGCTTCATCGCTGGCCTCCGTGACGCTGGTGGCGGCTTCGAGGGCGCCGGTTTGCGTCCAGCTCTTCAAGAGCCCCTGGAGACGGGCGTAGAGCAGTTCGGGCGAGGACGAGGCCGAGAGCACGTGATCGAGCGCTTCGCGTTTGCGCGCCGGTGTGAGCTCGGCCTGGCGCATCTCCAGCCGCAGCAGCAGCTCGCGGATCAGCCCGGACCAGTTGGGCGGCTCTTCCGCCGATTTGGCGAGCAGCTCGGCCAGCGCCGTGCGCACGGGTTCCCAGTCGCTTTCGGCGATCCCCTTTTCGAGTTGGCGCGCGAAGCGCAGTTGCTCGGGCGTCGTGCGCGGCAGGGCAGCGAGCAGCGTTTTGAGCGATTTTTCCGGGAAGGGCTCCTGCGCGACGGTGCCGGCGATTTCATGGTAGAGCGCCCGGTAGTTGTCCGGCGTCGGCGTGATGCGCAGCTGCGCAAGCCTTTTGAGGGTTTCGCGGGCGATCTCGAAGGGCGTCATGGCCACCGAGCGGAAGGATCAATCGACCAGCCCATGCCGCAGGCCGTAGTGGATCAGCTCGGCGGTGCTTTTGAGCCCCATTTTTTCCAGCAGGCGCGCGCGGTAGGTGCTGACCGTGGCGACGCCCAGATTCAGCTCGTCGGCAATCTGCGTCAGCGGTTTGCCCTGGGCGATCATCACCAGCACCTGGTATTCGCGGTCGGTGATGCGCTCATGCGGCAGCTTTTCCGTGTCTTCGGCAATGGCTTCGGCGAGCTGCTGGGCGACGCCTGGGCTGACATATTTCTTGCCGCGCGCAACCTGACGGATCGCGGTGACGAGCTGGTCCGGCGCGCTTTGCTTGGTCAGATAGCCGGAGGCGCCGGCCTTCAACGCGCGCAGCGCGTATTGCTCCTCGGGATGCATGCTGAGGATCAGCACCGGCTGTTTCGGGAACTCGCGCTTGAGCTGCTTCAAGGTGTCGATGCCGTTGCGGTTGGGCATCGAGATGTCGAGCAGAAACACATCCCACTCGTTCTGCCGGGCGATCTGCAACGCATCGACGCCGTCGTCGGCCTCGCCGGCGACGACGAGATCTTCGGTTTCGGAAAAGATCTGTTTGAATCCCTGACGCACGATGGCATGGTCGTCGGCGATCAGGACACGAATTTTTTCTGCCATTTCAGAACAGATCCGGCTGGATGACGGGTTCGGCTTCGCTCGCGGCAACGGCATCCCCTTGCCGTTGCGGCACTTTCAGGATCAGCAGCGTGCCGCCCTGTTCCGCGCTGGCGATGTGGAAGCTGCCCTCGAGACTCTGCACGCGCTCGCGAATGCCGCGCAGGCCGAAGGATTTTGGCTTGTCGAGGTCGCACTCGTTGATACCGCGGCCGTTGTCGCGAATCTCGAGCACGATATTACCGTTTTCGCGTTTCAGGCGCACGACGACCAGCGAGGCATGAGCATGCTTGGCAATGTTGGTCAGCGCTTCCTGGACAATGCGGAACAAGGCCAGCGAGGTCTCGGCATCCGCCTCGATGCCCTCGTCGCATTGCGCGCGACAGGTGATACCGGTGCTGTGTGCGAAGTCCTCGGCCTGGCATTCGATCGCGGCCGCCAGGCCGAATTCCTTCAGGATGCCCGGTCGCAGCTGACGCGCGACGCGGCTGGCGGTGCCCATCGCCTGGTCGAGCAGGTTTTCGATCGAACGCGCCTTGTCGGCGAGCTCGGCGGGCAGCTTGCTGGCCAGGAGCGCCGCCTCGATCTTCAGGCGCACGAGGATGCTGCCGAGCTCGTCATGGATGTCGCGGGCGATGCGTTCGCGCTCTTCTTCCTTGGCGGCTTCGAGGTGGAAGGAGAGGGCTGCGAGCTGCGCGCGCGATTCGCGCAGCGCGGCTTCGGTGTTCTTGGTGCGCGAGATGTCCGTCGCGATGCCGGTCCATAGCACCGTGCCGTCGTCGCCGCGATGGGGCAGCGAGCGCATGTCGATCCAGCGTCCATCTTCCCGGAGACGCCCTTCCCAAAGCAGCGGATTGCCGGACTGGGCGGACTCTTCGAGCGATGCGATCAGGCCCTGCCGGTCGGCCGCCAGCAGGCTGGCGAAGAAGCGCTCGGCGCTGCCGCGCAGTTCGTGCGGGGCGATGCCGAGCAGGCGCGTGCTGCCTTCGCTGACGTAGAGAAAACGGAAGCGCCCCGCTGGATCGCGTTGCAGGTTGAAGACCAGGCCAGGCAGATTGCTGGCCAGGGCGCGAAAGCGCGTCTCGCTGTCGTGCAGCATTTCGAGCGCGGCGCGGTGATCGGCGCGCTGGCCGGCTTCCCGGACCTCGCGCTCGACGGCGGCGGGCAGGCGTTCGAGCCGGTCGGTGAAGACGACGTCATGCACGCCGCTGCGCAGCGCTTTCATGGCCATGCGCTGGTCGGAGGGTTCGGCGATGACGATCAGCGGTGTTTCGAGGCCGCGGTCGCGCAAGGTCTTCAGCGCTGCGGTCGGAGTGCAGCCGGCGTGGTTGAGGCAATGCAGCACCGCATCCCAGGGTTGCGCGCGCAGCGTCGAGCGCAATGCAGGCAGTCCCGCCACCGCCGTGAATTCCGGCATCGGTCCTTCCCATTGCCAACTGCTGCGCAGTTTCTCGATCATTGCGGACAAGTCGCACAGCACCAAGAGATGCAGGGCGATGTCGCGGCGCGATGGAGCAGTTTGCATGTGGAATGTCGAACGACCGAAAAGGCGCATTTTAGGATACGCGGTGCTCTCCGTTTATAATCCGGCCGGAAAGCGCGTGCCGGCATAGCTCAGTCGGTAGAGCAACCGCCTTGTAAGCGGTAGGTCACCAGTTCGAATCCGGTTGCCGGCACCACCGATACTTTCTCACCAAGGCACGAAGCGCGTCGATGAGCGCAAGAGTCCGCTTCATTCTGGCCGTCGTCATTCTGCTGTTGCTGATGATGGCGCCCGCGGCGCTGACGTTGGGCATTGCCCTCCATGAGCTGCAGGGAGAGGAACGTGCTGTCTTTCTCGCCGTGCTGGAGCGCTGGCTGCCGATCGGCGCGATGCTGGGACTTTTCGCTCTGTTGCTCGGTGTGCAATGGCTGCGGACGGCGTTCAAGCAGTATGTGCGCGGCCTGTCGGCGCTGGCGGAACAGATCCGGCTGACGATCGACGTCAACCGCGCTTATCGCATCACATCCGTCGGGCCTCCCGAAGCCCAGGCGCTGGCGGAAGCCGTAAACGCGCTGGCCGATCAGCGCGATGCGCTGCAAGCCGATGTCGACGCGCGCATCGCTGCGGCCAAGGCGGCCGTCGAGGAGGAAAAGAACCGCCTTGCCGCGCTGGTCGCCGATCTGCCGATGCCGGTGCTGGTCTGCAATCTCGACGGCCGCATCCTCCTCTACAACAATCATGCGCGTCTGCAAGTGCGCGCGCTGGTGCCCGATACCCATGCCGGCGGTGGCGTGATCGGGCTGGGGCGCTCGATCTACGGGGTGTTCGATCGCTCGTTGATCGGTCATGCGCTGGAATCGCTGCAGCATCGCCTCGAACGCGTCGGCAGCCGGCCGCTCGCGCACTTCATCACGACGACGCGCGCCGGTCAGCTGATCCGCGTGCAAATGGCGCCGGTGCTCTCCAGCGCGGCCGTGGAAAGCGATGCGGGTGTGACTGGACAACGCGGCATCGCCGGCTATGTGCTGGTGATGGAGAACATCACCAAGATGCTCGAAAGCGGTGCGCAATGCGACCGCACCGTGCAGGCGCTGGCCGACGACACGCGCGCCGCGCTGGCGGGGATCCGTGCCAGCCTGCAGGGCCTGCGCGGCAGCCACGCCGCCGAGGAGGTGCGCGCCGTCGCCGACGCCATCCAGGATGAGATCCAGATCCTCACCGTGCGACTCAACCAGTCGGCCCAGGAGTATGCGAGCACGCTGATCGGCCGCTGGCCGCTCGAAGACATGCTGGGCGCGGATCTGGTGACGGCGGTCGGCCGGCGGATCGAGAAGCGGCTTGGCCTGACGGCGAAGATCGACGACGTCGCAACCGATCTGTGGGTGCGGGTGGACAGTTATTCCCTCACCCAGGCGATGACCTTCCTCGCGGCGAAGCTGGACGAGAGTTTCGGCGTGCGGCTGGTGCGCCTGCGCCTGAGCCATGCCGGCCGCATGGTGCAACTCGAGCTGCGCTGGGCAGGCACGGCGGTCTCCACCGAAACCCTGCTCGGCTGGCAGCTCGAGCCGATGTCGGTCGCCGGCGAGACTTCGCCGCTGACGCTGCGCGACGTCACCGACCGCCACGGCGGCCAACTGTCCTGCGGCCGCGACGCGGCGATCCAGCAGTCCTTCTTCCGTATCGAGATTCCGGTCGCCGTAGCGCAGGAAGGCGGTGAAGGCGCTGCGCTCGTCCAGGTGGAAAGCCGACCGGAGTTCTACGACTTCGATCTGTTCAAACGCGTCGGCGAGGATCGCGCGCTCGACGACACGCCACTCACTGCTTTGACCTATACGGTTTTCGACACCGAAACCACGGGCCTCGAACCTTCGGCGGGCGACGAGATCATCCAGATCGGCGCGGTGCGCATCGTCAATGGCCGCCTGCTGCGCCACGAAAACATCGACCAGCTCATCGATCCGCAGCGTCCGCTGCGTCCCGAGGGCATCCCGATCCACGGCATCACCGAAGAGATGGTGCGTGGCCAGCCGACCATCGCCACCGTGCTGCCGCAGTTCCACGCTTTCTGCGAAGGCACCGTGCTGGTGGCGCACAACGCCGCGTTCGACATGCGTTTCCTGCAAATGAAGGAGGAGGGGCTCGGCATCCGCTTCACGCAGCCGGTGCTCGATACGCTACTCTTGTCGGCGGTGATCCATCCGAACCAGGAGTCGCACAAGCTCGAAGCGATCGCCGAGCGGCTCGGCATCACGATCATCGGTCGCCATACCGCGCTCGGCGACGCGATCGTCACCGCCGAGGTGTTCCTGCGCATGCTGCCGCTCTTGGCCGACCTGGGCATCCATACCCTCGGGCAGGCGCGTGCGGCGGCCGAGAAGACCTATTACGCCCGCGTCAAGTATTGAACGCCGGATTCAGGGCTTGAGGCGCGCCGCCGCCTGGCGGAACAGCCGTAACGCTTCCTGTCGGTCACCAGCGGCTTCGGCGGCGTGCGCCTGTTCGAGCAGGCGGTCGACGTCCGTTTCCTCGGTGGCGCTGCTGACGACGGAGAGCGACTGGCGTTCCGGCTGGTCGCGCTTGGCGCGGATCACCAGCGCCTTGGGCGTCTTCGGAGGCCGGTTCTTGCCCTGCCGTGCCGTTTCGCCAGCGCCGACTTTTTGCGGCGTCTGGCGGGTCTTCAGCTCGGTCCAGGCCTGCTGGTAGGCGAGCAGCGCCTCGTCGCGGCGGCCGCTCGTCTCGGCGAGACGCGCCTTGCGCAGCAGCTCATCGACGCGATCCGGCGCCTGCACCGAGCGGACGGGCGGCGGCAGGGGCTTTTCCGTGGCCTCTCGCGCCAGTGCGGCGAAGTTCGCGGCGCTGGTGAAGGTCCTGGCGATGTCGTAATTGCCCTGGCGCATCGCCCAGGCGAGTGCATCGTCGCCGTAATCGTTCTTCAGCGCCGGGTTCGCCCCCGCTTCGAGCAGACGCTTCGCCAGCGCCGTGTGGCCTTCGCGCGCGGCCATCATCACCACCGTCGAGCCGTTGGTCGAGCGTGCATTGACATCGGCGCCGGCGGCGAGCAGGTCTTCGACCACGTCCGCATGCCCGGCGAAGGCGGCGTAGTGCAGCGCGGTCCACTGGCGTTCCTCGCCATTGCCACGATTCGGCCGGGCGCCGTGATCGAGCAGCCAGCGCAGCGCGTTGTGCTGGTTTTTCCAGGCGGCGAGCATCAGCGCGGTCTCGCCGAAGCGGTTGGCGCGGTCGATATCGGCGCCGCGGGCGAGGAACAGTTCCATCAGCGGGATGTTGCCGGTCCACGCGCCGATCATCAGGCCGGTGCCGATCAGCCGGCCTTCGAAGTTCGGGTCCAGCCCCTCGTCGAGCCAGGCCGCCGCCTGTCTGAGATCGCCGACTTCCAGCACGACGGAAAACCGCGTCACGTCGGGAAGTTCGGCATGGACGGAAGACAGGAACGCGAAAGCGAAGAGACAGGCGAGGAGGAACTTCTGCATGCCGGCAGTCTACCGCTGCTGCGGTAGCATGCGGCGATGGTGACAAAGCGTTTCTTTCTGGCGTTGCTGGCCAGCCTCGCCCTGCATGCGCTCATTCTGGCGCCGTTCGCAGGGTGGCTGAGCAGCGCAAGGGCGCCCGCGCCGGCGCCTCTGGCGGTGCGCTTGCCGCCTCTGGCGCGGGCGGAAGCACTCGCCACGGAGGCCGAAGAGCCGGCGATGCGCCCACGTGCCGTCCCACCAGCGCCGACTTTGGCGCCCCGCGAACCGCCGCGCCCGCTGCGGGGGCGGGCGCTGCAATCGGCACTGGCCGCGCTGAGCCGCGAGGAGTTCTACCCGCGCGAGGCGATCCGGCAGGGCCTCGAAGGCCGCGTCGTGCTGCTGTTGACGCTCGACGAGGCCGGCCGGGTCGAGCGCATCGAGGTGGCGAGTTCCTCCGGCCATGCGCTGCTCGACGACGCGGCGCGCAGGGCGGCGGCGCGCATCGATCGCCTGCCTGCCGGGCGCCGGCAGGCGTTGCTGCCGGTGGAGTTCCGGCTCGAATGAAGGAAATTTGCCTCCATGCCGCCGCGCCGGAAAAGCCCGCCTTCGGCGCGCCCTGCAACGGCTGCGGCGTCTGCTGCGCGCTGTTTCCCTGTCCGCTCTCGCGCCTGCTGCTGCGGCATCGGGAAGGCGCCTGTCCGGCGCTGACCTGGCAGGGCGGGCGCTATGTCTGTGGCCTCGTCGTCGCGCCGACCGGAGTCGCCCGCTGGCTGCCTCGCCGCCTGCGGCTGCGCTGGATCGGCGTGGGCTGCGGCTGCGATTGCGATGCCGAAATCAGGGATGATGTTTTATAGTCGGCGTCGATGCTCGCCTACCTGATCCGCCGCCTGCTCTACGCCCTGCCGATCCTGATCGGCGTCAATGTCATCACCTTCGCGCTGTTCTTCATCGTCAACACGCCGGACGACATGGCGCGCATGCAATTGGGCGTCAAGCGCGTCACCCCGGAGGCGATCGAGAAGTGGAAGGCCGAGCGCGGCTACGATCTGCCGCTCTTTTGGAACGAGCGCGCAGAAGGGGCGGAGAAACTCACGCGCACCATCTTTTTCACGAAGTCGGTGCGCATGTTCGCCCTCGACTTCGGTCGCGCCGACGACGGCCGCGACATCGCGCGCGAAATCCGCATGCGTATGGGGCCGAGCCTCGCCATCGCCGTGCCGGTGTTCGTGCTGGGGCTGTTCGCGGCGATTTCCTTCGCGCTGCTGCTGGTCTATTTCCGCGCCAGCTATCTCGATTTCGCCGGCGTCGTGCTGTGTGTGGCGATGATGTCGGTCTCCAGCCTGTTCTACATCATCGGCGGGCAGTGGCTCGTCGCCAAGGTTTGGCACTTGGTGCCGATCTCCGGCTATGCCGGGGGGCTGGCCGCAGGGAAGTTCATCGTCCTGCCGGTGGTCATCAGCGTGTTCGCCGGGCTGGGCGCCTCGGCGCGCTGGTATCGCACGCTCTTTCTCGAAGAGGCGGGCAAGGACTACGTGCGCACCGCACGCGCCAAGGGGCTCTCCGAGCGGCTGGTGCTGTTCCGCCATGTGCTCCGCAACGCCCTGATCCCGATCCTCACCGGGGCGGTGGTGCTGATTCCGTCGCTGTTCATGGGCAGCCTCCTGATCGAGGCGTTCTTCGGCATTCCGGGCCTGGGTAGCTACACGATCGATGCGATCAACGCGCAGGACTTCGCCGTCGTGCGCGCGATGGTGTTCATCGGCTCGGCGCTCTACATCGTCGGCCTGCTGCTCACCGACATCTCCTACACGCTCGCCGACCCGCGGATACGCCTGCAATGAAATTCGTCCTGCTCTGGTCGGATGCGCTGTTCTTCCTGCTCGTCGTGACGGCGATCGTCGGCGGCCTGTGGGCGCGCCGGATCGAGCACCTGCGGGTAAGCTGGCGGCGTGTCGGCCAAAGCCGCGTAGCGATGGCGGCGGCGACATTGCTCGTCGCCTTCGTCGCGGTCGCGCTGCTCGATTCGCTGCATTACCGCGAGCGCCTGCCGGGCGAGGGCGAGAACTACGCGGTGGAGGTGCGCTCGGCTCTCGACGCCTTGCTCGCCGGCCTGCGCACGCGCACCGAGAAGACCTACTCGGCGCCGCTAGCCACGCATTCCTTCGCCAAGGAGACGATCGAGGGGGAAGGGCGCGACTTCCCTCGCCTCAAATACGGCGGCGCGCATCTGGGCGACGAGCTCGGCCGCCACGAGATGGACATTGCGCTGCGCGCGGTGCAGGGGTTGGCTCTCGGGCTGATCGCCTGGCTCGCGCTATGGCTCGCCGGGGCGCCGCTGCGCCGCAGGGCGACGCATCTCGCCTGGGAGGCCGTATTCGCGACGCTGTTCGCGCTCTGCCTCGTCAGCGGGGTGGCCGCCGCGCTGGCAGGGGGCTATCACGTGCTCGGCACCGACAAGGTGGGGCAGGACGTGCTGTATCTGACGCTGAAGAGCATCCGCACCGGGCTGCTGATCGGCACACTGACGACGCTGATCATGCTGCCGGCGGCGTTGTTCCTCGGCATCCTCGCCGGCTACGCGGGCGGCTGGGTCGACGACGTGATCCAGTATCTCTACACGACGCTGAACTCGATCCCGGGCGTGCTGTTGATCGCCGCCGCGGTGCTGATGATGCAGGTGGTGATCGACACGCACCCCGACTGGTTCGCGACTGCCGCCGAGCGGGCGGATGCGCGGCTGATCGCCCTGTGCGCGATCCTCGGCATCACCAGCTGGACGGGACTGTGCCGCCTGCTGCGCGGGGAAACCCTGAAGCTGCGCGAGCTCGAATACGTGCAGGCGGCGCGCGCGCTCGGCGTCTCATCCTTGCGCATCCTGACGCGCCACATCCTGCCGAACGTGATGCATATCGTGATGATCGCGATCGTGATGGACTTCTCGGGTCTCGTGCTCGCCGAGGCGGTGCTCTCCTACGTCGGCATCGGCGTCGACCCGAACACGATCAGCTTCGGGACGATGATCAACACCGCGCGCATGGAGCTGGCGCGCGAGCCGATGGTCTGGTGGTCGTTGGCCAGTGCCTTCGTCTTCATGTTCGCGCTGGTGCTGGCGGCGAATCTGTTCGCCGACGCAGTGCGCGACGCCTTCGATCCGCGGGGGGCGCGATGACGCTCCTCTCGGTGCGTGACCTCAGGGTGGCCATCGGCGCGGCGCGGCCGGTCGATGGGGTGTCGTTCGAGATCGGAGCAGGGGAGACCTTCGCGCTGGTCGGCGAATCGGGCTGCGGCAAATCGCTCACTGCGCTCGCGCTGATGCGCCTGCTGCCCGAGGCGGCGCGCATCGCCGGCGGCGCGGTGCAGCTGGCCGGCACCGATCTCTTCGCTCTACCCGAGGCGCGCATGCGCGAGGTGCGCGGCGGCCGCATCGGCATGATCTTTCAGGAGCCGGCGACCAGCCTCAATCCGGTGATGACCGTTGGCAGCCAGATCGCCGAGGCGCTGCGGCTGCACGCCGGCTCGGCCGATCCCCGGCGGATCGTGGAGCTCTTCGCCGCGGTGGGCATCCCCGATCCCGAGCGGCGCGCCGACGAATATCCGTTCCAGATGTCGGGCGGCATGAAGCAGCGCGTGATGATCGCGATGGCGCTGGCCGGCGAGCCGGAACTCTTGATCGCCGACGAGCCGACCACCGCGCTCGACGTGACGATCCAGGCCCAGGTGCTCGATCTGCTGGCCAGGCTCGCCAAGGAACGCGGCATGGCGATGCTCTTGATCACGCACGATCTGGGCGTCGTCGCGCGGATGGCCGATCGCGTCGGTGTGATGTACGCCGGCGAGCTCGTCGAGATCGCGCCGCGCGCCGCCTTCTTCGCCCGACCGGCCCATCCGTATGCGCAGCGGCTGTTCGCCGCCCTGCCCGATACGGCGAGCCGCCGGACGCGATTGGCGACGATCCCGGGCAGCGTGCCGAATCCGGCCGAGCGCCACGCGGGCTGCCGCTTCGTTTCCCGCTGCGCCGCGGCCCTGCCAGTGTGCGGCACGGTGCCGCCGCCGTGGCGCGAGCCGGCGCCGGGCCATCGCGTGCGCTGCCATCTGGAAGCGGTGGCGAAAATCGGCGCTGGCGGAACGGCACCCACCGCCACTGCAGAGCAGCCACCCCCCCCAGCCGAGCCCCTGCTCGAAACGCACGCGCTCAAGGTGCACTTCCCGATCCGGCGCGGTGTGCTGCAGCGTGCCGTCGGCTGGGTGCGCGCGGTCGATGGCGTCGATCTCTCCATTGCGGCAGGCCGCACGCTGGCGCTGGTGGGTGAGTCGGGCTGCGGCAAGACCACCGTCGGCAAGGCGATCCTGGGCCTGCAGCCGGTAACGAGTGGAACGGTGAAGCTGTTAGGCCGGGTGCGCGAGGGACTGGCGCCGGGCGAGATGCAGATGGTGTTCCAGGACCCTTTCGGCTCCCTGAATCCCCGCTTGAGCATAGACGCGATCGTGCGGGAAGGACGGCCCGACGCGGATGTTCCGGCACTGCTGCGGCAGGTGGGGCTGGCGCCGGAGATGGCGGCGCGTTATCCGCATGAATTCTCCGGGGGGCAGCGCCAGCGCATCGCGATCGCCCGCGCCTTGGCGGTCGCGCCGCGGCTGCTGATCTGCGACGAGCCGACTTCCGCGCTGGATGTCTCGGTGCAGGCGCAGATTCTCAATCTGCTGCTCGATCTGCAGGAGCGGCTGGGGCTGGCCTACCTCTTCATCACCCACAACATCGCGGCGGTCGAATTCCTCGCTCACGAGGTGGCGGTGATGTATCTCGGACGCATCGTCGAGCAGGGGACGGCCGAGGAGGTGTTGGAGAACCCGCGCCATCCCTATACCCAGGCGCTGCTGGCCGCCGTGCCGAAGCTGACGGGGACGGTCGGAGAGCGGTTGTTGGTGTCCGGGGATCCTCCCTCCCCGGCGCATCCGCCGTCCGGATGCCATTTCCATCCGCGCTGTCCGCGCGCGGCGGCGCGCTGTCATGCGGCTTATCCCGCAACTGCCGTGATTTCGGCGACCCACTGGGTGCGCTGCTATTTTCCAGACTGAGACTTTGAACCCCCTGCGAAACTTGCTGTGCGGGCGGTCTGCTGCGTTGCGCGCTGCTCGCTTCCTCGCCTATCTCATTGATATGTCTCGGTCGCTGCGCTCCGTGCGCCTTGCATCCCATCCCGCTCGCGGCGTTTCGCAGGGGTTTCACTTTTTCTTCTTTACGAAAGGGGTCGCCGGCGCTTTGACTTTGGCCTTTGGTTTCGCCGCCTGTTTCGTCACCGGTTTGGCGGCGCGCGCGCCGGACTTCGCTTTGCCTTTTGCGCCTGGCGACTTGCCAGCGGCCGGGGCGCTTTCCTTCGGCAACGGCGGCGGTTCGGGAAGCGCATGGGCGAGGGTCTCCGCCGCCTGGCTGCCGGGACGGGGCACCAGCACGGTGAAGCCGGGTCGAATCCGGACACGGGGGGTGATGCCGTTGATTTGCCGCAGACGCGCCTCGGAGATGCTGAAGCGGGCGGCGACCTTGGCGAGTGTCTCGCCACGTTTCATCGCATGGGTCATCCAATTGGATAGCGGCCTGTCCTCGGCTTCGTAACGTTCCAGATTGGTGATGAAAGTGCCGATCTTTTCGACCGGGAGGAGCAGTTCCTCGCCGGCGTGATTGCCATCGATCACCGGACGATGGTAAGCCGGATTCAAGGCAACGAATTCCTCGACCGAAATGCCCGCGAGATGCGCGGCGAGCGCGACATCGATGCGCGCCGGCTTCTCCACGGTCTCGAAATAGGGCCGGTTGGGGATCGGCGGCAGGTAGATGCCAAACAGCTCGGGCTGCGCGATGATGTTTTTGAGCGCCTGCAGCTTCGGCACATAGTTGCGCGTCTCCGCCGGCATCGTCAGGTTCGGGTAATCGGTGGGCAGCCCCTTGGCCTGGTTTTTCGCGATCGCCCGGCCGACGGCGCCTTCGCCCCAATTGTAGGAAGCCAGCGCGAGATGCCAGTCGCCATGCATTTCGTAGATCTTTTGCAGGTAGGTCAGCGCCGCGTCGGTCGAGGCGATGATGTCGCGGCGCTCGTCGGCCCACCAGTCCTGGTCGAGGTTGTAATTCTTGCCGGTCGAGGGGATGAACTGCCAAATGCCCATGGCTCGCGCGCTCGAGACGGCGCGCGGGTTGAAGGCGCTCTCGACCATCGGCAGCAGCGCGAGTTCGGTGGGCATGCCGCGTTTTTCGAGCTCTTCGACGATGTGATAGAGATAGCGCCGGCCGCGCTCGAAGATGCGGCGCAACATCTCGGGGCGGTTCAGATACCACGATTGACGTTCCGCGACGAGCGGATCGTGCAGATCGGGCATCGCGAAGCCGCGCCGGATACGCTGCCAGAGATCTTCGGGCGGAACGGTCAGGTCGATCAGCGGCGGCGCGCTGTTTTCCCGAAGCGCCTGGTGCGGCAATGGGGGGGGAGGTGTCGGAGACGAGGAGGGCGTCGTGATGCCGGCGTGACCGGAAGACGGTGGAGTCGGGTCGCTCAGCGACGCCGTATCCCGTGAATCCTCCGCTGGCCTGCTGGCGTTGGTGCCGCCGGGCAGCGATGCGCAGGCGCCGAGCAGCAAAACCAGCACCAGGAGGGCGAGGCGCGAGAGGAAATTCATGAGATCCTTGCTGCTTTGCAAAAGCAGCTAGTTTAACCCCGCGCGCAGAGTGCGGCTTTCCGCGGGTAGGCGAGTCTGCGGAAAACCACAATGGCGTTGGAGGGGAATGAGGCGCTAACTTCGAATCGGTCAATGAGTGACACGCATCATGCGGCACCGCCGCTTTGACGAACGTTCCGAGGAGACAACGGATGAAACTACGCAATATCGTGATGGGGCTCGTGGCCGCTGCGTTTGCTTGTGCCGCTTACGCCCAGCAGCCGATCGTCATCAAGTTCAGTCACGTCGTGGCCACCGATACGCCGAAAGGCAAGGGCGCCGAGTTCTTCAAGCAGAAAGCCGAGGAACTGACTCACGGCCGCGTCAAGGTCGAGGTCTATCCGAACAGCACGCTCTACAAGGACAAAGAAGAGCTGGAGGCGTTGCAGCTGGGGGCCGTGCAGATGCTCGCTCCTTCGCTCGCCAAGTTCGGTCCGCTGGGCGTCAAGGAATTCGAGCTTTTCGACCTGCCGTTCATCTTCGACAACTATGACGAGCTGCACAAGGTCACCACCGGTCCGGTGGGCAAGGGCCTGCTCAAGAAGCTCGAAACCAAAGGCATCCTCGGTCTGGCCTACTGGGACAACGGCTTCAAGGTGATGAGTGCGAACAAGCCGCTGCGCATGCCGGAAGATTTCCGGGGCCTGAAGATGCGCATCCAGTCTTCCATCGTGCTCGAGGCGCAGATGCGTGCGCTGGGCGCCTTGCCGCAGAAGATGGCCTTCTCCGAGGTCTATCAGGCCCTGCAGACCGGCGTGGTCGATGGCACCGAGAACCCGCCTTCGAACCTCTATACGCAGAAAATGCATGAAGTGCAGAAGTATGTGACGCTCTCCGACCATGGCTATCTGGGCTATGCGGTGATCGTCAATAAGAAGTTCTGGGATGGTCTGCCCGCCGACATCCGTCAGCAGCTGGAGGTGGCGATGGAGCAGGCGACCCGCTACGCCAACCAGATCGCCAAGGTCGAGAACGATCAGGCGCTCGAAGCCGTCCGCAAGTCCGGCAAGAGCGAGATCATCACGCTCACGCCCGAGCAGAAGAAGGCCTGGAAGAAGGTTCTCGTCAAGGTGCACGAGCAAATGGCCGACCGCATCGGCAAGGAGCTGATCCAGTCGGTCTATCAGGAAACCGGCTTCGATCCGAAGAAGCTGTAACTTCCACCCATTCAATGATTGAGTGTCACGGGGAGCGCATGCTCCCCGTGTCGTTTGCCGGGAAAGCGCATGAAGATCCTCGATCACCTGGAAGAGTGGCTGATCACCTTTCTGATGGGCGCAGCCACGCTGATCATCTTTGTTGCCGTCGTGCATCGCTATGCATCCGGTTGGCCGATCCCGGTCGTGCAGGATTGGCTGATCTCCCTGAACCTGTCGTGGGCGCAGGAGTTGTGCATCATCATGTTCGTCTGGATGGCCAAGTTCGGCGCCGCCTATGGGGTGCGCACCGGCATCCATGTCGGCGTCGATGTGCTGATCAACCGGCTCTCCGACCGCACGCGCGGCAAGCTGATCGTTTTCGGCCTGCTCGCCGGTGCGCTGTTTACCGGCATCGTCGGCACGCTGGGTGCGACCTTCGTCTGGGAAAACGGCGCCCACTACAGTTTCTACAAGTTCTTTGGTCTCGAGATGGGCGATCTCTACGAAGGGCCGACGACACCGGATCTCGAATGGCCGACCTGGATCGTCTATTCGGCGATCCCGCTCGGTTCCTGGCTGATGTGCTTCCGCTTCCTGCAGGTAACGGTCAGTTTCATCCGCACCGGCCAGTTGCCACATCACGATCACGGCCATGTCGAGGGGCTGGAGGAGGGCGAGCCGCTCGAGCCGGGCAAGGACGATGCGATCTATCGCATGAATGACGACCTGCATCCGCGCGACATTTACGCGGGACCGGAGCGCCGGCAGCGCAATGAGGGGCCGCCGCCTGGTGGCGAGCGCCGCGGGGGAGGGCAGCCATGAATTCTCTCATCATCTTTTCGCTGCTCGTCGCGCTGATGCTCACCGGCATGCCGATCTCGATCTCGCTCGGCCTCACGGTGCTGACCTTCCTGTTTTTCATGACCCATGTGCCGGTCGAGTCGGTGGCGCTGAAACTATTCACCGGCATCGAGAAGTTCGAGATCATGGCGATCCCGTTCTTCATCCTCGCCGGTAACTTCCTCACGCATGGTGGCGTGGCGCGACGCATGATCAAGTTCGCGACCTCGATGGTGGGGCATTGGCATGGCGGCCTCGGTCTCGGCGGCGTGGTCGCCTGCGCCCTGTTCGCGGCCGTTTCGGGTTCCAGTCCGGCCACCGTGGTGGCGATCGGCTCGATCCTGATGCCGGCGATGGTCAAGGCAGGCTTCCCGAAGCGTTTCGGCGCCGGCGTCATCACCACCTCGGGCGCGCTCGGCATCCTGATCCCGCCTTCGATCGTGATGGTGATGTATTCGGTCTCGACCAATACCTCGGTGGGCGCCCTGTTCATGGCGGGGGTGATTCCCGGCCTTGTGATGGCCACGATGCTCGGCATGACCACCTGGTATCGGGCGTGGAAGAACGACTATCCCCGCCAGCCGAAGGCGAGCTGGCGCGAGCGCTGGACGGCTTTCCGCGAATCGGCCTGGGGCCTGTTCCTGATCGTCGTCGTGATGGGCGGCATCTACTCGGGCATCTTCACGCCGACCGAGGCCGCGGCGATGAGCGCCGTGTATGCCTTCTTCGTCGCCGTGTTCGTGTACAAGGACATGGGATTGAAGGACGTGCCGCGCGTGCTGCTTTCCTCGGCGAACATGAGCGCGATGCTGCTCTACATCATCACCAATGCGGTGCTGTTCTCTTTCCTGATGACGCACGAGAACATCCCGCAGGAGATGGCCGACTGGATGATCGGCACCGGTGTGGGCGTGATCGGCTTTCTGCTGATCTCCAACGTCTTGCTGCTCCTCGCTGGCAACTTCATGGAACCCTCCTCGATCGTGCTGATCCTGGCACCGATCCTGTTCCCGATCGCGGTCAAGCTCGGCATCGATCCGGTGCATTTCGGCATCATGATGGTGGTGAACATGGAGGTCGGCATGTGTCACCCGCCGGTCGGCTTGAACCTCTACGTCTCCTCCGGGATCACCAAGATGGGCATCACCGAGCTGACCGTCGCGGTCTGGCCGTGGCTGTTGACGATGCTGGTGTTCCTCGTCATCGTCACCTACTGGCCGTCACTCTCGCTGTGGTTGCCCAGGACGCTCGGCATGATCGGTTGAACGCTGTTCCACGGAAAAGCCCGGTCGTCCGACCGGGCTTTTTTGTTGCCGCTGGCCGCGGGAAGGTCCGATTCTGCGATAAAATCCGCAGTTCTTTGTTTTTCATATCAATCTGCTGGAGAATCTCAGAATGGCCATCGAACGCACCCTGTCGATCATCAAACCCGATGCCGTGGCGAAGAATGTGATCGGCAAGATCTATTCCCGTTTCGAGACCAACGGTCTCAAGATCGTCGCCGCGCGCATGGCGTGGCTCTCCGAGCGCGAAGCCGGCGGCTTCTACGCCGTGCATAAGGAGCGGCCCTTCTTCAAGGATCTCGTCAAGTTCATGACCTCCGGCCCGGTGATGATCCAGGTGCTCGAAGGCGAGAACGCGATCGCCAAGAACCGCGAGCTGATGGGCGCGACCGATCCGAAGAAGGCCGAAAAAGGCACGATCCGTGCCGACTTCGCCGAAAGCATCGACGCCAACGCCGTGCATGGCTCCGACGGTCCCGAGACGGCCAAGGTCGAGATCGCCTATTTCTTCCCTGAGCTCGAAGTCTTCTCCGGTCGTTGATCCAAGGCTCGCATGACGGTCAATCTGCTCGATTTCGATGCCGCAAGCCTGGAAGCCTGGTTCGCGCAGCTGGGCGAGAAACCTTTCCGCGCGCGCCAGGTGCTGCGCTGGATGCATCGTTTCGGCGTCGATGATTTCGGGCAGATGACCGATGTGGCGAAAAGTCTGCGCGCTAAGCTGGCGGAAGCTGCCGTAATTCATGGCCCGGTTCCCGTACGCGACAGCATTGCGGCCGATGGCACGCGCAAGTGGTTGCTTGACGTCGGACGGGGCAACGCCGTCGAGACGGTGTTCATCCCCGAGGCCAATCGCGGCACTCTGTGCGTCTCGACCCAGGTCGGCTGCGCGCTCGAATGCGCTTTCTGTTCGACCGGCCGGCAGGGCTTCAACCGCAACCTGTCCACCGCCGAGATCATCGGCCAGCTCTGGCACGCCAACCGCATGCTTGGCGCCGTGAAACAGCTGGGCGTGGGCGATGCGGGCGAGCGCGTGATCAGCAACGTGGTGCTGATGGGCATGGGCGAGCCGCTCGCCAACTACGACAACGTCGTCGCGGCGCTGAGGCTGATGCTCGATGACAACGCCTATGGGCTGTCGCGCCGGCGAGTCACTGTCTCCACCGCCGGCATGGTGCCGGCGATCGACCGCCTGCGCGAGGATTGTCCGGTGGCGCTGGCGGTGTCGCTGCATGCGCCGACCGACGCGCTGCGCGACGAACTGGTGCCGCTCAACCGCAAATATCCGCTCAAGGAGCTGATGGCGGCCTGTCGGCGCTATCTGCAAAACGCGCCACGCGACTTCATCACCTTCGAATACGTGCTGCTTGCCGGCGTGAATGACCGCGTCGAGGACGCGCGCGCGATCCTGAGGCTGGTGCGCGACATCCCATGCAAATTCAACCTGATCCCGTTCAACCCCTTCCCAGGTTCCGGTTTTCGCAAACCTTCCGCCGAGCAGGTGCGTCGTTTTCAAGAGATCCTGATGGCTGCCGACATCGTCACGACGGTCAGGAAGACGCGCGGCGACGAGATCGATGCCGCCTGCGGGCAGTTGGCTGGCAAGGTCATGGACCGGAGCAAACGCACAATCGTCAAGTTCCCTTCCGAGGCGGTCGTCTGATGTCGTCGCTACGCATGTTGTCGATTCTGCTCGGCTTGTCCGCCATCCTGGCGGGGTGCGCGGGCACCACCGTTTCGTCCAAGCCAGAGCCGCTGCCCAACCTGGAGCAGTCCACGGCAAGCGCTCCGCCGGTTGCCGCGGATCCGCTCGAGCGGGCGAGAGTCCATACGGATCTCGGTCTTGCCTATCTGCGCGATGGGCAATACGACGTCGCGCTCAGCGAGGCGAAGATCGCCCTCGACAGTCATGACGGCTATGCCCCTGCCTACAATCTGAAGGCGCTCGTGCATATGGCGCTGAGACAGAACAGGGAGGCCGAGTCGGCATTCCACCAGGCGCTGGCGCTGGCGCCGGACAATCCCGAAATCAGCAACAATTACGGCTGGTTCCTCTGTCAGACGGGCAAAATCAAGGAGTCATACGCCCATTTCAACAAGGCATTGCGCAATCCACTCTACAAGACGCCGGCCACCGCCATGCACAACATGGGCGTTTGCGCGCTGCTGGACAAGGATGACGTTACGGCCGAGTCCTACCTGTTCCGCGCCTTGAAGCTCGACCCGAACGATCTGCGCGCCTACTATCTGCTCGCCGACATCGATTACCGGCGCGGGCGCTACGAGGATGCGCGCGAATGGCTGCGCAAGTTGCACGAGAGGATCGAGCCGACCGCGGAGACCGTTTGGCTGGCGTTGCGCATCGACCGCAAACTCGGCGACCGTAAGAGCGAGGCGGCCAACATGGGGACCTTGCGCGGCAAATTCCGCGATTCGCCTGAATACCAGTTGATGATGCTTGGAGCATTCGATTGAGCGAGATGGAGCAGGGTATTGCCGGCAGCACCGACGAGGCGCTATCTCCCGTTACCGACACGGCTACCGTCGGCGCGCGGTTGAGGGCGGCGCGCGAGGCCGCGCATCTTTCGCATGAGGATGTCGCGCAGGCGCTGAAATTCAGCCCGCGCCAGATTGCCGCGCTCGAGGCCGACGATTATGCGGCGTTACCCGGCGCGACGATCGTGCGCGGTTTCGTGCGCAACTATGCCCGTCTGTTGAAACTGGACGCGACGGCCTTGCTGCGGCAGTTGGAGGCCGCCTTGCCGAGCGGTCCGGCCGAGGTGCGGCCGCCCGACAACATGGGGGTGGCCAGCGAATCGCGCGGTCTGCGCGAATCCTCCCCGTTGCTGACCCTCTCGCTGGTGTTGCTGCTGGCGGCGCTGTTGCTGGCATTGTGGCATTTCTTCGGCCCGACGTCGCAACGTACGGGGACGGCAAGCGTCGAATCGACGCCCGGGGCGACGAGCAGCGCGATGCCCGTCATCCAGAATCCCGTTGTATCTTCCGTCGCCGCTGCCCCGGCCGAGAATGCCGTGATGCCGCCTCCGCCGCCCGCGCCCGAGGCGACGATGTCGACGGCATTGCATTTCAGCTTTGCCGACCGTTCCTGGGTCGAAGTCACCGATGCGAACAAGCGCATCCTCTACAGCGGCGAGAACCTCGCCGGCAGCCAATTGGATCTGAGCGGTCAGCCGCCGTTCGACATCGTCATCGGCAATGCCGGCAAGGTCTCCCTGAGCTATGGCGGCAAACCGGTCGATCTCGCGCCCTATACGCGTGCCGAAGTGGCGCGTCTGACGCTCGAATGACCACGACGACGAACCTCCCTCCGCGCCGGCCGACCCGTCTGGTGCGCATCGGCAAAATCGGCGTTGGCGGAGCGGCACCCGTGGTCATCCAGTCGATGACCAATACCGATACCGCCGACGTCTTTGCCACCGCACAGCAGGTGGCTGAACTCCATCGCGCCGGTTCGGAGATCGTGCGGGTCACCGTGAATACCCGCGAGGCCGCGGCCGCGGTGCCGAAGATCAAGGAACGTCTCGCGCAGCTCGGCCTCGACGTGCCTCTGGTCGGTGATTTCCATTTCAACGGCCACAAGCTGCTCGCCGAAGTACCGGAATGCGCCGAGGCGCTCGACAAGCTGCGCATCAACCCGGGCAATGTCGGCAAGGGTGCCAAGCGCGACGAACAGTTCGCGCAGATGATCGAATTCGCCTGCAAGTATGGCAAACCCGTGCGCATCGGCGTGAACTGGGGCAGCCTCGACCAGGACTTGCTGGCCCGCCTGATGGACGAGAACGCCAAGCGTCCCGAACCGAAGGACGCCACTGGCCTGATGCGCGAGGCGATGGTTGCTTCCGCCCTGGAATCCGCAGCGCAGGCCGAGAAGCTCGGCCTGCCCGGCGATGCCATCGTGCTCTCTTGCAAGGTGTCCGGCGTGCAGGACCTGATCGCGATTTATCGCGATCTGGCGGCGAAATGCGATTACCCGCTGCATCTGGGCCTGACCGAAGCCGGCATGGGCAGCAAAGGCATCGTCGCCTCGACGGCGGCGCTCGCGGTGCTGCTGCAGGAAGGCATCGGCGACACGATCCGTGTGTCCTTGACGCCCGAGCCGAATGAACCGCGCACCAAGGAGGTCGTCGTCGCCCAGGAGATCCTGCAGACGATGGGCCTGCGCGCCTTCGTGCCGATGGTCGTCGCCTGCCCCGGCTGCGGGCGCACCAGCAGCAGTTTCTTCCAGGAGCTCGCCCAGGACATCCAGAACTACGTGCGGGCGAAGATGCCGGAGTGGCGGCTCGTTCATCGCGGCGTCGAGGAGATGACCGTGGCCGTGATGGGCTGCGTGGTCAATGGTCCCGGCGAGAGCAAGCACGCCAACCTCGGCATCTCGCTACCCGGCACCGGCGAGGCGCCGGTCGCGCCGGTGTATGCCGATGGCGAGCGTATCGCCACCCTGCGTGGTGACGACATCGCCGCCGAATTCCGCAACATCATCGACCGCTACGTCGAGAGGAAATTTCCGCCTTCAACCGAGCGGCGTAAGGATGTCCGGTGATGACATACGCAACGGTGGCCGCGGAACACGATCTCATTCCACCGCACCCCAAGGAGGCTGCGCAACTTTCATTATTCGACCAACCGCACACGGATGATGAAGTAATGCGGCTTTTCTTCTCGGCGCGGCATGCTCCCTGTGTCATCGAGCGCGAGTTCTGGACGGCAAAACAAAGACAGGCTCATTCCTTGCATGAAATTTCCTATCGCGCCTGTTTCAAACCGCAACTGCCGGCCTATTTCATTGATCGGCTGACACAACCGCGAGACGTCGTGTACGACCCCTTTTCCGGACGCGGCACGACGGCCATCGAAGCCGCATTACGCGGGCGCATTCCCTACGCAAACGATATCAACCCATTGAGCGCGATTCTCTGCCGTCCTCGCATCGAACCGCCAGGTCTTGAAGCCGTTATTGGCCGCTTGGCGGAAATTCCCTTCGATGAGAAGCGCGAGGAGTGTGACATTGATTTGTCCGCGTTTTATCACCCTGTGACGGAAGGTGAAATACGCGCGCTGCGTCGTTACTTGATCGATCGCAGGGAAAGCGGTGCAGAAGATGATGTCGACCGGTGGATTCGGATGGTGGCGACCAACCGCCTGACCGGGCATTCGTCCGGTTTTTTCTCCGTCTATACATTGCCGCCGAACCAGGCGACGACCCCCGATCGCCAGGCCGAAATCAACCAACGTCTGGGCCAAACGCCACCATATCGCAACGTTGCCGCCCTGATCGTGAAAAAAAGCCGGCAGTTATTGAGCAGGCTGACGGATCGTCAAAGACGGACATTGAAGGAAGTGGCCAGCCATGCGCTTTTTTTGACCGGACGCGCCCAGCAGACGACGGCGATTCCGGATGAATCGGTAGCGCTGACGGTCACCTCTCCACCGTTTCTCGATGTCGTCCAGTACGCCGAAGACAACTGGCTGCGGTGTTGGTTCAATGCCATCGATGTCGAAGAAGTGGCTGCAAAGATGTCGGTTTCACGCTCCATCGACCAATGGTCGGCTGAAATGGAGGCGGCGCTCGTCGAGCTTTACCGAATCACGAGGCGGCAAGGCTTCGTTGCCTTCGAGGTTGGGGAGGTCAGGAATGGCAAATTGCTATTGGATGAGGTGATTGCGCCGATCGGAGAAAAGGCTGGCTTCTCCTGGCTGGGCACCTTGATCAATCGTCAGCAATTCACGAAAACTTCGAATATCTGGGGCGTGAAGAATAATCGGGGTGGCACCAACAGCAATCGCATCGTCATCTTGCGCAAGGATTGACCATGGATGCCGAACAACGTCGCCGTCAGTATGTGCGCCAGCTGGAGGCTGTGGTGCGGCAGATGCTGGTGCCGCTCAAGGGCGTTCCTTTCAACATGGTGATCGAGGCCATGACCGGCCATCGGGTCGTGGATTTCGATTCTGGCAATGGAGCTCATCGCAAGATTTTCGATGTGCTGGTGGAAGCTGGCCGGAAAAGCGTTTTCGCGATAAATGCTGCTGGCGGCATATCGAGCGCTCGTCCGAACGAGGTTGGCAATTATGTCGAGCCGTATGTCAAAGCAGCGCTCAATGCCCTGTCATCCGTGAGCGCGGATACGCCGACGACTGCATCGGGAAAGCGAAAGTCGACGGGCTATCCCGACATCGAGGCAAAAATCGATGAAACCGTCTTCTATGTCGAATGCAAGACCTACAACCGCAGGAATGTGAGTACCACGCAGAGAAGTTTTTATCTTTCACCCTCTGAAGAATTCAAGGTGACGTGTGATGCGCTGCACTTCCTTTTGGCATTCGAGATCGATGCCGCCAAAGCTGGCCGCTACAAGGCAAATGGGTTCAAGTTATTGACCCTTGACAACCTTTCTCTCGACGTCAAACACGAATTCAATTCGGACAACCGCCGCCTCTACTCAGGCACGGATGGGGCGCGGCTGCTTTACACCGAAACAGACATGTTGCAATGAGCCAGACCCTGCAAGCCATCCGCGGGATGAATGACATCCTGCCCAATGAGGCCGAGCGCTGGGAAGCCTTCGAGGAGACCGTGCGCGACTGGCTGTTTGCCTACGGCTACCGGCCGATCCGCATGCCGATCGTCGAGCCGACGCCCCTGTTCGCGCGTGCGATCGGCGCGGTGACCGACATCGTCGAGAAGGAGATGTATTCCTTCACGGATAGTCTCAACGGCGAGCAGCTGACGCTGCGGCCGGAGGGCACCGCCTCCTGCGTGCGTGCCGTGCTGCAGCACAATCTGCTCTACGACGGACCGAAGCGGCTGTGGTACATGGGGCCGATGTTCCGCCACGAGCGGCCGCAGAAAGGGCGTTACCGGCAGTTTCACCAAGTCGGCGTAGAGGCGCTCGGCCTGTCCGGCCCGGACATCGACGCCGAGCAGATCCTCATGTGTGCGCGGCTGTGGGACGATCTGGGCCTCGAAGGCATCCGTCTCGAGATCAACTCGCTCGGCCAGCCGGAAGAGCGCGCGAAGCATCGCGCCGATCTGATCGCCTATCTGGAAAAGCACATCGACCGGCTCGACGAGGACGGCAAGCGGCGCCTGCACACGAATCCCTTGCGTATCCTCGACACCAAGAATCCGGCCCTGCAGGAGATCGTCGAGGCGGCGCCGAAGCTGATCGGCTATCTGGGCGAAGCTTCGCTTGCGCACTTCGAGGGCGTGCAGCGGCTCCTCAAGGATGCCGGCATCCCCTACCGCATCAATCCGCGCCTGGTGCGCGGACTCGACTACTACAATCTGACCGTGTTCGAGTGGGTCACCGACCAGCTCGGCGCGCAGGGCACGGTCTGCGCCGGCGGGCGCTACGATGGGCTGATCGCCCAGTTGGGCGGCAAGCCGGCGCCTGCCTGCGGCTTCGCCATGGGCATCGAACGGCTGATGGCGCTCATCGAAGCGCAGGGCGAGCTGCCGGAGCCGCCTGCGCCCGACGTCTATGTCGTGCATCAAGGCGAGGTAGCAGAGCGGCTCGCCTTCCGTGCGGCGGAAGCCTTGCGCGACATCGGCTGCGCGGTGCTCACCCATATGGGCGGCGGCAGCTTCAAGTCGCAGATGAAGCGCGCCGATGCCTCCGGCGCGCAGCTGGCGCTGATCGTCGGCGACGACGAGGCGCAGAACGACGAAGTGAGCGTGAAGCCCTTGCGCATCGAAGCGGAACAACGGCGGGTGTCGCTCGAACGGCTGGCCGAGGTCGTCAGCGACTGGCTCTACGGCGCGGATGAAGAATTGAACGAGGACTGAATCATGGCAACCTACGATCTCGAAGAACAGGAACAGATAGAAGAGCTGAAGACCTGGTGGAAGATGCACGGCACGCTGATCACCACGGTGGTCGTCGCCTTCGCCGTGGCCGTGGTCGGCTGGCAGCTCTGGCAATGGTGGCAGCGCAACGAAGCCGCCAAGGCCGCCCAGCTTTTCGGCACCTTGCAGCAAGCCCTGATGCAGCAGGATGTCAAGCGCGTGCGCCTGCTGGCCGGCGAGCTCGTCGACAAGCATGCCGGCACGGCCTATGCCGGCATGGCGGCAATGGTCGCCGGCAAGGTGCTGGCCGAGACCGGGGATCTGAAATCGGCCCAGGCCCAGTATGGCTGGGCGGCCGAGCATGCGACGGATCAGGGTACCCGCGACCTCGCGCGGCTGCGCCAGGCCATCGTGCTGGCCGAGGAGAAGGCGTACGACGAGGCGCTCAAGCTCCTTGCCGTGCCACCAACGCCGAATCTGATGGCGCGTTTCCTCGAAGTGCGCGGCGACATCCTCGCCACTCAGGGAAAAGCCGCCGAGGCCCGCGCTGCCTTTGATGAAGCGATCAAGGCGCTGGAAGGCGACCGCAAGGCGGAAGGGCTGCCGCCCGGCCCGTATCTCGACATCCTGAAAGACAAACGCGACACGGCCGGAGTGTCGTCATGAAGCGGGCCGTCCTGCTGTTGTCCGGCGCAGCCCTGTTGTTCTCGGGCTGCGCGACGATCAGCGATGCCGTCGATGCACTCAATCCGTTCAGCAAGTCGGCGCCGAAGACCAAGCCTGCGCCGCTGCCGGCCATTCAGCCGCAGGGCGAGATCGCTCGTTTGTGGCAGGCGAATATCGGCAGTTCGGGAGAATATGTGCTGACGCCGGCCGTGGTCGGTGAAACCGTCTATGCCGCCGGCCGCGACGGCACGCTGGCGCGTTTCGACAACGGCCGCCAGATCTGGCGCATCGAAGCGGGCAAGCCGCTCTCCGGCGGCGTCGGCGCCAGCGACAATCTGGTGGTGGTGGGCACGCCGAAGGGCGAGGTGCTCGCCTTCCATGCGCAGGACGGCCGCCCGGCCTGGCAGGCGCGCGTCAGCTCGGAAGTCCTTGCCGCGCCGGCACTGGCAGGCGATCTCGTCGTCGTGCGCAGCAACGATGCGCGCATCTATGCCTTCGAGGCGGCCGATGGCAAGCGCCGCTGGGTGTATCAGCGACCCACTCCCGCGCTGGTGCTGCGTTCTCCGGCTGGCGTCGTGCTGACCGACAAGGCCATCTACGCCGGTTTCGCCGGTGGCAAGCTGGTGGCGATCGCGCGCAGCAATGGCGCGGCGCTGTGGGAATCCGCGGTGGCGCTCGCGCGCGGCACGACGGAGCTCGAGCGCATCGCCGATGTCGCCAGCGACCCGGTGGTCGAAGCGGGCACGGTGTGCGCCGTCGCCTATCAGGGGCGCCTGGCCTGTTTCGACAGCGACACCGGCCGCCAGCTGTGGACGCGTGACGTTTCCTCGGTGGCCGGTCTCGACATCGGCAACCGCGCCATCTTCGTCACCGACGAGAAGGGGGTCGTGCATGCCTTCGAGCGCAATGGCGGCGCCACGCTGTGGAAGCAGGACAAGCTGCGTCTGCGCGGCGTCGGGCGTCCGCTCGTCGTCGGGCGCAGGGTGGTGGTCGGCGATTTCGAGGGCTACGTGCATGCGTTGGCCGAGGATGACGGCAGTTTCATCGCGCGTCTGGCCACCGATGGTTCGGCGATCGTCGCCGCGCCGCAGCGCCAGAAGGGCAGCGATGACCGGCTGGTGGTGCAGACCCAGAAGGGCAGCGTGCTGGCCCTCTCGCTGCGCTAAATGATTCCGACGCTCGCCCTCGTCGGCCGCCCCAACGTCGGCAAATCGACGCTGTTCAACCGGCTGACCAAGTCGCGCGCGGCGCTGGTGGCCGATCAGCCTGGGCTGACGCGCGATCGCCACTACGGCCATGGCCGGCTCGGCAAGCGGCCCTTCCTGGTCATCGATACCGGCGGCTTCGAGCCGCAGGCGAAGGAAGGCATCGTCCATGAAATGGCGCGGCAGGCCGAGGCGGCGATCGCGGAAGCCGACGCGCTGCTGTTCCTCGTCGATGTCCGCAACGGCCTCACGCCTCAGGACAAGGTGATCGCCGAGCGGCTGCGCCGGTCGGGACGGCCGCTGTATCTGGTCGTCAACAAGGCCGAAGGCATGAACCGCGACGTCGTCGCGGCGGAGTTTCACGAACTCGGCTGTGGCCAGCCCTATGTCATTTCCGCCGCCCATGGCGAGGGGGTGCGCGAGCTCTTGGAACTCGTGCTGGCTCGTTTTCCCGAGGAAGCGGAAGAAGTTCCCGAGGAGGAGGGGCCGCGCGTGGCCATCGTCGGCCGGCCCAATGTCGGCAAGAGCACGCTCGTCAATACCCTGCTCGGCGAGGAACGCATGATCGCCTTTGATATGCCGGGCACGACGCGCGATGCGATCGCCACGCCGTTCGAGAAGAACGGCAAGCGCTACACGCTGATCGACACCGCGGGCCTGCGCCGCAAGGGGCGTGTTTTCGAGGCGGTCGAAAAGTTCTCGGTGGTGAAAACCTTGCAGGCCATCGAAGCGGCGAACGTCGTCGTGCTGATGGTCGATGCGAGCCAGGATATCTCCGACCAGGACGCACATATCGCCGGCTTTTGCATCGAGGCCGGCCGCGCGCTGGTGCTGGCGGTGAACAAGTGGGATGCGGTCGACGCCTATCGCCGCGAGCAGGTCAAGCAGGATATCCAGAGAAAACTGAACTTCCTCGGCTTCGCGCGCGTGCATTACATCTCGGCTCTCAAGGGGCAGGGCGTGGCGGGCGTGCTGCAGTCAGTCGACAAGGCCTACGCCGCCGCGATGGCCAAGCTGCCCACCCCGAAGCTGACCCGCGTCCTGCTCGATGCCGTGCAGAAGCAGGCGCCGCCGCGCCACGGCAACGTGCGCCCGAAGCTGCGCTATGCCCATCAGGGCGGCAGCAATCCGCCCGTCGTCGTCATCCACGGCAACGCGCTCGAGCACGTGCCGCCGGCCTACGTGCGCTATCTCGAACACGTCTTCGTCGAGGCGTTCAAATTGCAGGGCACGCCGCTACGCATCCAGTTCAAGAGCGCGAAGAATCCCTACGTCGACAAGCAATGAAACTCGGCGCTGGTAAGACGGCACCGCTTGGCTATACTGCTTGAAAATCCGAGGAGGGATCTGCAATGACCTATGTGGTGACCGAGAACTGCATCAAGTGCAAATACACCGATTGCGTCGATGTCTGCCCGGTCGATTGCTTCCGTGAAGGGCCGAACTTCCTCGTCATCGATCCGGACGAGTGCATCGACTGCACCTTGTGCGTGCCGGAATGCCCGGCCGAGGCGATCTTCGCCGAGGACGACGTACCGGAGGCGCAGCGCGAATTCATCGCCCTGAACGCCGAGCTGGCGAAACAGTGGCCGCCGATCGTCGAACGCAAGGCGCCGTTGCCGGATGCGGACGAATGGCGCGGCAAGCCCGGCAAGAGGTCGCTGCTCGAACGCTGCGGCTAAGTTACACTGTGGCCGATCCCTGATTCCTGATTCCTGATTCCTGATGTCCGGCAACACCTTCGGCACGCTGTTTACCGTCACTTCGTTCGGCGAATCGCATGGGCCGGCCATCGGCTGCGTCGTCGATGGCTGTCCGCCAGGGCTCGAACTCTCGGCCTCGGACATCCAGCTCGAGCTGGATCGCAGGAAGCCCGGCACCTCGCGCCATGTCACACAGCGGCGCGAAGCCGATGAGGTCGAGATTCTTTCCGGCGTCTTCGAAGGCAGGACGACCGGCACGCCGATCGCGCTTCTGATCCGCAATCTTGATCAGCGCAGCAAGGACTACGGCGAGATCGCGCGCACCTTTCGGCCCGGGCACGCCGACTACACCTACTGGCAGAAATACGGCATCCGCGACTACCGCGGCGGCGGGCGCTCCTCGGCGCGCGAGACGGCGGTGCGCGTCGCTGCCGGGGCGATCGCCCGGAAGTGGCTGCGCGAACGTTACGGCGTGACGATCCGCGGCTGGATGAGCCAGCTCGGTCCGATCGAGATCCCTTTCGTCGCTGCGGCCGAGATCGACCGCAACCCCTTCTTCGCCCCGAATGCCGCCCTCGTGCCCGAGCTCGAAGCCTTCATGGATCGGCTGCGCAAAGAGGGAGACTCGGTCGGCGCGCGGATCGAAGTGACCGCGACCGGCGTGCCGCCGGGGTGGGGCAATCCGGTCTATGGCCGGCTCGATGCCGAGATCGCCTATGCGATGATGGGCATCAATGCGGTCAAGGGCGTCGAGATCGGCGCCGGCTTCGCCTGCATCGCCCAGCGCGGCAGCGAGCACGGCGACGAGCTGACGCCGCAGGGGTTTGTCTCCAATCATGCCGGGGGGATACTCGGTGGCATTTCCTCGGGCCAGGCTATCCAGGTCTCGATCGCCATCAAGCCGACTTCGAGCATCCGCATTCCGCGCCGCTCGATCGATATCGACGGCCGGCCTGTGAGGGTGGCCACCGAAGGCCGTCATGACCCCTGTGTCGGCATTCGTGCCACGCCGATCGCCGAGGCGATGCTCGCGTTGGTACTGATGGACGCGGCGCTATTGCATCGGGCGCAATGCGCGGATGTGAGCTGTCCGACCGCCGCGATTCCCGCCCAGGCGCCCTCCGCCCTGGAGGGGCCAGCCTGATAGAATCCGAACGCTTTTCAGAACACAAACAGGGAAGAAAACAGCCATGCACGTCGACCATCACGATCTCTATACCGAATTTCCCGATCTGCGCGACGCCATCGACACGATGAAGGCCGAGAGTGGCTTCTTCGCCGCTCTCTTTGCGCGCTACAACCGGCTGACGGGCAAGGTCGAGGATCTCGAAGAGCACGACATGCCGGTTGCCGACTTCACGCTCGAGGACATGAAGAAGGCGCGCGTCAGGCTCAAGGACGAGATCTATCAATTGCTGATGGCTTATCGCATCGGCCAGAAACACTGCGCTTGACCGAGGCCACCCCTGGCCGGCCGCACGATCCCGACGGCAGGCAGCTGAAGCGGCTGGCCACCTGGTATTTTTTTTACTTCGCGTTCGTCGGCGCGTTTTCCCCCTATTTCACGCTCTATCTCCAGGACATAGGCCTGTCGGCCTGGGAGATCGGCGTGCTCATGTCCGTGCCGCAGGTGATGCGGCTGTTGGCGCCGAACCTCTGGGGCTGGCTGGCCGATCACCTCGGCAGGCGTGCCGCCGTCGTCAAGTTTGCCGCGCTCGGGGCGCTGGCCGGCTTCGGCGGCTTCTTCCTTTCCCGGGACCTGTGGGCGCTGTTCGCCGCGATGGCGCTGGTCTGGTTCTTCTGGAGCGCCGCGCTGCCGCTCGTCGAAGCGATGACCCTCGACCGGCTCGCCGGCGCAGCCGAACGTTACGGCCGCATCCGCTCCTGGGGTTCGATCGGTTTCATCTGCAGCGTGCTAGGCCTTGGAGCGTTGCTCGATCATCTGCCGATCGGCACAATCCTCTGGGCCTGCCTGGCGATCCTCGCCAGCGTGCTGCTCAGCGCCTTGTCGCTCGAAGAGACGAAAGTCGGCGCTGGCAGGACGGCACCTCCGATCGCAGGGCAGCTGCGCCGTCCCGCGGTGATGGCGCTCCTGGCGGCATGTTTTTTCATGTCGGTGGCGCATGGTCCGCTCTACGTGTTCTATTCGATCCATCTCGTCGCCCATGGCTATGACAAGCTGGCGGTAGGGATGCTCTGGTCGCTCGGCGTGGTCGCCGAGATCATCGTCTTCATGACCATGCCGCGCCTGATGCACCACGTTTCGCTGCGCGCCATCCTGCTGGCGAGCTTTGCGCTCGCGGTGCTGCGCTTCCTGTTGATCGGCTGGGCGGCGGATTTCCCAATCGCGCTCCTGTTCGCCCAGCTGCTCCACGGCGCCACCTTCGGCGCCTATCATGCCGCGGCGATGGCGGTGCTGATCCGCTGGTTCGAACCGGCCCAGCAGGCGCGCGTCCAAGGCGTTTATGGCAGTATTTCGTTCGGCGCCGGCGGCATGGTGGGCGGGTTGATCAGTGGCCAGGCGTGGGACGTTCTCGGCGCGGGTCTGACCTACACGCTCGCGGCGCTGTTCGCCGCCTGCGGCTGGCTGCTGATCTGGCGCGGCCTGTCAGCGCAATCACTCGCAACGCGTTGAGGGAAGCATGAGGACGAAAAAACATCTCCTGATGGCAGGCTTTGCGGCGCTGCTGCTGACCGCTTGCAGCACCGTGCCGGTCACCGGGCGCTCGCAGTTGCTGATGGTTTCGGAGCAGCAGGAGCTCCGCATGGGGCTGACGAGTTTCAAGGAGATACTGGAAAAGGAAAAGCTCAGCACCGACCCGGTCATCAACGAACGGGTACAGCGCATCGGCCGGCGCATCGCCGCCGCGACCGGGCGCAGCGACTACCAGTGGGAATTCAGGGTGATCGACAACGACAAGACCGTCAATGCCTTCTGCCTGCCCGGCGGCAAGGTGGCCGTCTATACCGGCCTGCTGCCGTTGACGCCCGACGATGCCAGTCTCGCGGCCGTGATTGCGCACGAAGTCGCGCATGCGATCGCGCGTCACGGCGGCGAACGGCTCAGCCAGGAAATGGTGGTCGCCGGCCTGACGGCCGCTACCGTGATGGCCACCAGCGACTCATCGCGCCGCGATCTCTATGCCGGCCTGCTCGGCGCGGGCGCGGCGGTCGGCTTCCTGCTGCCCTATTCGCGCCTGCACGAGGCGGAAGCCGATCGGATGGGGCTCATCTATATGGCCAAGGCGGGCTACGATCCGCGCGCGGCGCTCGCGTTGTGGCAGCGCATGGCGGCACAGTCGAAGGGCAAGGCGAAACCGCCGGAGTTCCTCTCGACCCACCCGGCCGATGAAACGCGCATCAAGGAAATCGAACGCTGGCTGCCGGAGGCGTTGAGTCACTATCACCCTGGCGCGCATTGAGGCTACAGGGCAACATAGTGTCATGGGAAGAGGCAAAAGCGCCGCGGTTTTCGGCGGTGCTATGCAATAATTTCTTTTTTTGGAGTGAATCATGAAAAAACTGCTTGGTTTGTGCGCCCTCATCGTGTTTCTCGCCGGATGCAATACCGTCCAGGGCATCGGCAAGGACATCGAAAAGGGCGGCGAGGCGATCCAGCGGGCTGTCAAATAATCTGCGCATCCAATGGGATCCCTGATGAAAATCCTCGTTTTGCCCGGTGATGGCATCGGACCGGAAATCACAGCCGAAGCCGTGCGCGTACTCAAGGCGCTCGATCTGTCGTTCGAGATGGAGGAGGCGCTGCTGGGTGGCTGTGCCGTCGATGCCACCGGCGATCCTTATCCCGAAGCGACACGGAAACTCGCACGCGAAGCCGATGCCGTGCTGCTCGGCGCCGTCGGCGGTCCCCAATGGGACAGTCACCCGCGTGAGCAGCGTCCCGAACGCGGCTTGCTCGGCATCCGCAAGGATCTCGGTCTGTTCGCCAACCTGCGGCCGGCCGTGCTCTATCCCGAACTCGCCAATGCTTCGACCCTCAAGCCGGAAGTGGTGGCAGGGCTCGACATCCTGATCGTACGCGAGCTGACCGGCGACATCTATTTCGGCCAGCCGCGCGGCATCGAAGTGCGCAACGGCGAGCGGGTCGGTTTCAACACGATGATCTATGCCGAGAGCGAAATCCGCCGCATCGCCCGGGTCGCCTTCGAGGCCGCACGCAAGCGCAACAGAAAAGTTTGCTCGGTCGACAAGATGAACGTCCTCGAATGCACTCAGCTGTGGCGCGACGTGGTGACCGAGACGGCGCGCGACTATCCGGACGTCGAGCTTTCGCACATGCTCGTCGACAATGCCGCGATGCAGCTCGTGCGCAATCCGAAGCAGTTCGATGTGGTTGTCACCGGCAACATGTTCGGCGACATCCTTTCGGACGAAGCCTCGATGCTGACCGGTTCGATCGGCATGCTGCCCTCGGCTTCGCTCGACGAAAAGAACAAGGGTCTCTATGAGCCGTGCCACGGCTCCGCACCGGACATCGCCGGCAAGGGCGTGGCCAACCCGCTGGCGACGATTCTCTCGGCGGCGATGATGCTGCGCTATACCTTCAACGATGAAGCCGCGGCGACGCGCATCGAGAATGCGGTCAAGAAGGTGCTGGCACAAGGCTTCCGCACCGGGGACATCTTCGAGCCGGGCATGAAGAAGGTCGGTACCCGGGAAATGGGCGACGCGGTGCTGGCGGCGCTGTAATTCACGATAGGAATGACGAACATGAAAAAAGTGGGTCTCGTCGGTTGGCGCGGCATGGTCGGCTCGGTGCTGATGCAGCGCATGCGCGAGGAGGGCGATTTCGCCCTGATCGAGCCGGTGTTCTTCACGACCTCCAACGTCGGCGGCCAAGGGCCGGCCGAGGCGGGCGGCGTGCCGCTCAAGGACGCGAAGGACATCGCGGCATTGAAGCAGATGGACGTGATCATCAGCTGCCAGGGCGGCGATTACACCAAGGAGGTGTTCGGCCCGCTGCGCACGGCGGGCTGGAATGGCTACTGGATCGATGCCGCCTCCACGCTGCGCATGGCCGATGATGCCATCATCATTCTGGACCCGGTCAACCTCGACGTCATCAAAGCGGGGCTGGCCAAGGGCGTCAAGAACTACATTGGCGGCAACTGCACGGTGTCGCTGATGCTGATGGGCCTGGGCGGCCTGTTTCACCATGATCTGGTCGAGTGGGTTTCGGCGATGACTTATCAGGCCGCCTCGGGGGCAGGCGCGCAGAACATGCGAGAACTGCTCGCGCAGATGGGCATGCTGCATGACGCGGTGAAGGCGGAGCTCGCCGATCCGGCCTCCGCGATCCTCGACATCGACCGCAAGGTCGCCGAAACGATGCGCTCGTCCGCGTTCCCGACCAAGAACTTCCGCGGCGTGCCGCTCGCCGGCAGCGTGATTCCCTGGATCGACGTGCCGGTCGAGCATGGCCAGTCGAAGGAAGAGTGGAAGGGTGGCGCCGAGTGCAACAAGATCCTCGGCAAGCCGGCGTTCCGCTCGCCCGGCAGTATCCCGATCGACGGCATCTGCGTGCGCGTCGGCGCGATGCGTTGCCATTCCCAAGGGCTGACCATCAAGCTGAAGAAAGACGTGCCGCTCGACGAGCTTTCCGGCATCATCGCCCAAGGCAATGACTGGGTGAAGGTGGTACCCAACGAGCGCGAAACTACCGAGCGCGAGTTGACACCCGCCGCGGTGACGGGAACGCTGACCGTGCCGGTCGGGCGTCTTCACAAGCTGGCGATGGGGCCCGAATATCTGGGCGCCTTCACCTGTGGCGATCAACTGCTCTGGGGGGCTGCCGAACCTTTGCGCAGGATGTTGCGGGTTTTGCTCGAATAATCGTATTCGGCATATAAAGCAAAAGTCGAGCTTGCGCCTTTAAGTGCATGATGTTATTTTGAATACCATGCTATCCATCCCGCGCGGGGTCAATCGTGAATAAATCACCCAAGTCGTCGATCTTCAAAGCGTCCCTGATGGCCATGCTCCTTGCCGGCGCATGCGGCGCGCAGGGAGCCGGATTGGGCACGCTCAGCGTCTTTTCCGGCATCGGCCAGCAGCTGAATGCCGAGGTCGCGTTGAATGCGACACCAGCCGAACTGGGAACGATTTCGGCCAAGCTCGCCTCACCCGAGGCCTTCAAGGAAGCGGGCATCGAATACATGCCTGTTTTGTCCGATCTGCGCATCAGGATCGAAAAGTCGGCGACGGGGCAACCGGTCCTCAAACTGACGACGGTGCGGCCGGTGACGGAGCCTTTCCTGCATTTTCTCGTCGAATTGAGTTGGGGCTCCGGCCGCGTGATCAGGGAATACACCTTCCTGCTCGACCCGCCGGAAATGCTGCAAGTAGCCAAGCCAGCATCGGTCGTGGCGCCTGCGGCACCGGCAATCAAACCTCTGTCGGCTCCGGCCGCAGCGAAAGCGGCGGCACCCGTGCCGTCCGTGACGAAGCCGGCGCCCCCGGTCGGGAGCGAATACCAGGTCAAGCCGGGGGATACGCTCGGCAAGATCGCGCGCGAAACGCGTCCGGACTCCGTCACGCTTGACCAGATGTTGGTAGCGTTGTTCGACAACAATCCGGACGCCTTTGCCGGCGGCAACATGAATCGCCTGCGGGCAGGCAAGATTCTGCGCATTCCGGCCGCCGAGGAAGCTGCCAAGGTCGATCCCGCTGCGGCGCGCAAACTGGTGATCCATCAGACCAGTGAATTCGCTGCTTACCGTCGCCGCCTCGCCGGCACCGTCGCGGCTGCGCCGGCCGTGACAGCCGTGCCGCAGCAGCAGGTATCGGGCGCGATCAAGCCGCGGATCGAGGACAAGACGCCGCCTCCGGAGGCGAAGGACAAGCTGGAGGTATCCCGCACGGAACCGGCGAAGGCCAAGCCAGCAACCACCGGGACCAGCAGTCTCGAAGAGGATCTGATCGCGCGCGACAAGGCGCTGCGCGAAGCCTCGGAACGCATCGCCCAGCTCGAAAAAAACATCGAGAATCTCAAGAAACTGGTCGAGATCAAGAGCCAGGCCGGTGCGGCGCTCCAGCAGCAGAGCGAAGCCACCCAGCCCGCGGCGGCTCCAGCCAAATCCGTGGAGCCCGCGAAGAGCGAAGCCCCCGCTGTCAAGGTCGAAGAACCCAAACCGGCCGCGCCTGCCGAACCGACTCCGGTGAAACCGCCTGAGCCGGCACCCGCCGCGCCGGCAGAAGCGCCCAGCCAGCCAGCCAAGCCCGCCGCGCCTGCGCCTGCAGCTGAGAAGAAGCCGGCAGTGCTGCCTCCACCGGAGCCCGAGGAGCCCAGCTTCATCGATGAAAACCCTGCCCTCGTCTATGGCGGGGGCGGTTTGATCGCCCTGCTGCTCGGCTACCTAGGGTATGCCTCCTGGCGGCGCAAGAAGGCAGCGGCCGAAAAAGCAACGCCAGCGCATGTTCCTGCTACACCAGCCGCTACGGCCCAGACGCCGCCGCCTGCTGGCGCGGCACCTGCTGGCCTGGAGAGCGGCGAAGTCTCGATCCAGGGCGAATTCAGCGAAGGCGGTTTGCTGACGAGCGAAGAAATCGTCGATCCGGTCGCGGAAGCCGAGGTGCTGATGGCCTATGGCCGTGACCGGCAGGCTGAAGAGGTGCTCCAGGCGGGGCTTGCCAAGGATCCCACCCGCTCGGCGATCCATCTGAAGCTGCTCGAGCTGTATGCCAAGCAGGAGAATCTCGCCCAGTTCGAAGCGATCGCCACGAAGCTCCATGAACTCGAGAAGGGGCGCGGTCCGGAGTGGGAGAAAGTCGTGGCCATGGCCCATTCACTGGGCCTGTTCGGCGGCATCTTCGCCGTGAGTGCGGCTGCCGAGGCCCTGAAGCCAGTCGCGGTGGCGGAGAAGAAGATCGAGCCGGCTCAGAGCGCCGGCCCTGTCCCGCCCGTTTCCCGAGCGGAAGCTGCCGTTTTGCCACAGCCAGCTGAGCCGGCAGTAGAGAAGGAGACCCCCTCCCTCGATTTCGATCTCGATTTGGGGTCTCCCGCCGTGCCAGCGCAGGCCGCGACCGAAACGGCTCAGGCTGGAGAGGCCGTAGCGACTGACCTGGCGCTCGATTTCGACTTCGAGCTCGGCTCTCCCGAAGCCGAAAAGGCTGTCGAAGCCGTGGTGGAGAAAGCCGAAACTACGGGAGAGAATCCGGCCGCGCTCGATTTCGACCTGGATTTGGGGTCGCCGGTCGAGGAAGTCACGGAAAAAATCGGCGAGGCCGCCGAAGAAAAACCACTCGACATCGATTTCGATTTCGATCTGAATCCGGCGACCGATACCGAATCGGGGGTGACGGCACAACCCGTCGGCGATTTGAAGCTCGATTTCGATCTCGATCTCGACGAGGCCCCGACCGACAAGCTCACGCTCGCTCCTGCGGCTGAGCCCCAGCAGGTGACGGCAACGCCTGAGCCTATCGCTTCGCAGGCGCTGGCCGGCCCCGACAATGCCGAGGCCGCGACGAAGCTCGAATTGGCGCAGGCCTATGAGGAAATGGGCGACATCGAGGGCGCTCGCGAGCTGCTCAATGAAGTTCTCAGCGAGGGGTCTGCTGCCCAGCAGGCGCAAGCGAAGGCCAAGCTGGAACAGCTGAGCGTATCCTGATCGGGCAGGGGCCGCGGCGTCGTCATCCTTTCTCTGCGGCGGCGGTTCGCCATGTTCCATCCCGCCTCGCTGTTGCTCGCCTGGCTGACTTTCGCGCTCGGCTTGCAGTGGCTGAGTGTTCTCTGGCTCCTTCCCGTCGCGGGGTTCTGTGTCGCGCTGGCTTTCGCGTTGGCGCCCGGACGCACACGGGGGTTGCTGCGCCGTTCGCGCTGGTTGCTGCTGTCGCTGGCGATCCTCTATTTATTTGCCACGCCCGGCGAATATCTGCCGGGTCTCGCCGGCACGCTCGGCCTCACCCAGGAGGGCCTTAGACAGGGCGCGGAGCAGATCGGCCGCCTGCTGGCGATGCTGGCGAGCCTCGCCCTGCTGCACCGGCAACTGGGCACGCCGGGCCTGCTCGCCGGGCTGCACTGGTGGTTGGGACCATTCGCCTGGCGTGACAAGACCGTGGTCAGGCTGATGCTCGTGCTGGAGACGGTAGAGCAGCAACGGAACATCCGCTGGCGGGAGTGGCTGGCACCTGCCACGTTTGAGGAAACCATGCTTCCCACCCGCCTGACATTGACGATGCCGCGCTTTTGCGCCGCCGACCTGGGATTGGCGCTGGTCCTGGCTGGCATTCTGCTCGCGCTGCTGTCCGCCGCATGAGGATCGCGCTTGGCCTCGAATATGACGGCGCCGGTTTTTCCGGCTGGCAGTCGCAGGCAGGCGGGAATACGGTCCAGGATGCGCTCGAAGCCGCGCTCACGGCCGTCGCCGGGCAGCCGGTACGGGTCGTCTGCGCAGGGCGCACCGATGCCGGTGTGCATGCAAGCGCGCAAGTGGTGCATTTCGACGTCGCGGTCTCGCGGCCCGTGACGGCCTGGGTGCGCGGCGCGAATGCGCATCTGCCGCGAACCGTCGCCGTGCGCTGGGCCGTGCCGGTGGCGGACGACTTTCATGCCCGCTTCTGCGCGCGTGCGCGCAGCTACCGATATCTGCTCCTCAATCGCCCCGAACGCCCCGGCCTGCTGGCGGGCCGGGTCGGCTGGTGCCACCGGCCTCTCGATCTGGCGGCGATGCAGGAAGCCGCCGCCTGTCTGCCGGGAGAGCATGATTTCTCGTCGTTTCGCGCCGCCGGCTGCCAGGCGAAAACGCCTATCAAGACCCTGTATCGCTTCGACATCGAGCGGCAGGGCGATCTGGTCGTGTTCGACTGCTGCGCGAATGCCTTCCTGCACCACATGGTGCGCAATCTGGTAGGCGCGCTGGTCTATGTCGGCATCGGCAGGATGCGGCCCGCTGAATTCGTGCGCCTGCTCGATGCGCGCGACCGGCGTCTGGGCGCGCCGACTTACGCTCCCGACGGCCTGTATCTGACCGGGGTCGAATATGGCGAGCAGTGGGCATTGCCGCAGCAGGGACGTATCATGGCGCTTCCCTGTCTGCCGATCGTTTGATCCCATGCAGCGAACGCGCGTCAAGATTTGCGGCATCACCCGCAGCGAGGATCTCGCCGCGGCGGTGACGGCGGGCGCCGATGCCATCGGCTTCGTGTTCTATCCGCCCAGCCCGCGCTTTTTGCCGGCCGAACAGGCAATCGGGCTGGCACGCCAGGTGCCGCCCTTCGTGACACGCGTCGGGCTGTTCGTGAATGCCGAACCCGCCTTCGTCCGCGAAACGCTCGCCCAGGTGCCGCTCGATCTCTTGCAGTTTCACGGCGATGAGGATGCGCGGTATTGCGAGCAGTTCGGCCGCGCCTATCTCAAGGCGGCCCGGGTGAAGCCGGGGGTCGATCTGCTAGAATTCGCCCGCGCTTTCCCGACTGCCCAGGGGCTGCTGCTCGATGCCTGGAGCACGGCCTATGGTGGGGCGGGACAAACCTTCGACTGGTCGCTGATCCCTGAGAGCCTGCCATTGCCGATGATCCTGTCGGGCGGGCTGCACGCGGGCAACGTCGTCGAGGCGGTGACGAGGATTCGCCCTTGGGCGGTGGATGTCAGCAGTGGGGTCGAACAGGCCAAGGGCATCAAGGATGCCACGAAGATCGCCGCCTTCATGGCGGCAGTGAGAATGGCAGATGACGCAAAACGACTATAGCTTGCCCGACGAGCGGGGCCATTTCGGCAGATACGGCGGCATTTTCGTCGCGGAGACGCTGCTGCCGGCGCTCGCCGGGCTGGCGGCGGCCTACGAGGAAGCGCGCAACGACCCGGCGTTCCGGGCCGAGTTCGAACAGGAGCTTGCGCATTACGTCGGCCGCCCCAGCCCGATCTATCACGCGAGACGCTGGTCGCAGGTGCTCGGCGGCGCGCAGATCTATCTGAAGCGCGAGGACCTCAATCATACCGGCGCGCACAAGATCAACAACGGCATTGGCCAGGCGCTCTTGGCGCGCCGCATGGGCAAGCGCCGCGTGATCGCGGAAACTGGGGCGGGCATGCATGGCGTCGCGACGGCTACCGTCGCCGCCCGCTATGGCATGGAATGCGTGGTGTACATGGGCAGCGAGGACGTCAAGCGCCAGTCGGCCAACGTCTACCGGATGAAGGTGCTCGGCGCCACGGTCGTGCCGGTCGAGTCCGGCTCGAAGACGCTCAAGGACGCATTGAACGAGGCGATGCGCGACTGGGTGACGAATGTGGAGAACACCTTCTACATCATCGGCACCGTCGCGGGCCCCCATCCGTATCCGATGATGGTGCGTGATTTCCAGTCGGTGATCGGCAAGGAATGCATCGCGCAAATGTCGGCGTTGGCGGGACGGCAGCCGGACCAGGTGATCGCCTGCGTCGGCGGCGGTTCCAATGCGATGGGCATCTTCTACGACTACATTCCCCATGAAAACGTCCGGCTGGTCGGTGTCGAGGCGGCCGGACTGGGCATCGAAACCGGCAAACACGCCGCTTCGCTGACCGCAGGTCGCCCCGGCGTGCTGCACGGCAACCGCACCTACCTGCTGCAGGACGAAAATGGCCAGATCATCGAGACGCATTCGATTTCCGCCGGTCTCGACTATCCGGGCGTCGGCCCCGAGCATGCGTGGCTCAAGGACAGCGGCCGCGCCGAGTATGTGACCGTCACCGACGAGGAGGCGCTGGCGGCCTTCCACGATCTGTGCCGCTTTGAGGGCATCATCCCGGCGCTGGAATCCAGCCATGCACTCGCCTACGCGGCGCGAACCGCGCGCGGCCTGCCGAAGGACCGCATCCTGCTCGTCAATCTGTCCGGCCGCGGCGACAAGGATCTGCACACCGTCGCCGAACGTGCCGGGATAAGGTTCTGACCATGTCGAGAATCGCCGCGAAGTTCGCCGCACTGCAGGGCCAGCGCCGCAAGGCGCTGATTCCCTTCATCACCGCGGGCGACCCCGAACCCGGCCTGACGCTGCCCTTGATGCACGCCCTGGTCGCCGGCGGCGCCGACATCATCGAACTCGGCGTGCCGTTTTCCGATCCGATGGCCGATGGGCCGACGATCCAGCGCGCCTCCGAACGCGCCCTATCCTTTGGTGTCAGCCTGCATCTCGTGCTCGGCATGGTGCATGAATTCCGCAAGCGCGATGCGACCACGCCGGTCGTGTTGATGGGCTATGCCAATCCGATCGAAGCCTATGGCCACGAGGCCTTCGTCCGCGATGCCCAGGCGGCGGGCGTCGATGGTGTGCTGACGGTCGATTATCCGCCCGAGGAATGCGCGGGCTTCGCCGATTCTTTGCAACAGCACGGCATCGATCCGATCTTCCTGCTGGCGCCGACCTCCGGCGAAAAACGCTTCACCGATGTCGCCGAGCTGGGTAGCGGCTACCTCTATTACGTGTCGCTCAAGGGCGTGACGGGATCGGCGGCGATCGATCTCGACGAGGTGGCCCGGCGCATTCCGCTGATCCGCGAGAAGGTGGGCATGCCGGTTGGCGTCGGCTTCGGCATCCGCGATGCGGCCTCCGCGGCGCGCATCGCGCGCGTCGCCGATGCGGTGGTGATCGGCAGCCGGATCATCGAGATCATCGAGCAGGGCCCGCCGCAAGAAGCGCCGGCGCGGGTGGCGGCCTTTCTGCGCGAAGTGCGCGCCGCGATGGATGCCACGAACGGGGAGACGCAAGGATGAGCTGGTTGCAAAAGCTGCTGCCGCCGAAGATCAAGCGCGCCGAGGGTGCGCGCCGCTCGATTCCCGAAGGCTTGTGGCGCAAGTGCGCCGCCTGCGAGGCGGTGCTGTATGCCACCGACCTCGAGCAGAATCTCAACGTCTGCCCGAAATGCGGCCATCATCATCGCCTCAGGGCGCGCGCGCGCCTCGATCTGCTGCTCGATCGCGAAGGGCGTTTCGAGATCGGCAGCGAGGTCGTGCCGCTCGACGTCTTGAAGTTCAAGGACAGCAAGCGTTACCCGGACCGGCTCGCCGCAGCGCACGAGGAGAGCGGCGAATCGGACGCGCTGGTGGTGATGCAGGGCGCGATCAAAACCCTGCCGCTGGTCGTCGCCTGCTTCGAGTTCGATTTCATGGGCGGCTCGATGGGCTCCGTGGTCGGCGAACGCTTCGTGCGTGGCGTGAATGCCGCGATCGAGCAGCAGCTGCCGTTCGTCTGCATCACCGCTTCGGGCGGCGCGCGCATGCAGGAGGGTCTGTTCTCGCTGATGCAGATGAGCAAGACCACCGCGGCGGTGACGCGTCTGGCGCGCCGGCAGCTGCCGTTCGTCACCATCCTCACCGATCCGACCATGGGCGGCGTGTCGGCGTCCTTCGCCTTCGTCGGCGACGTGGTGATGGCCGAGCCCGGCGCGCTGATCGGCTTCGCCGGCCCGCGCGTGATCGAGCAGACCGTGCGCGAGAAGCTGCCGGAAGGCTTCCAGCGCGCCGAGTTCCTGCTGGAAAAGGGGGCGATCGACATGATCGTCGATCGGCGGGAAATGCGCGACCGGCTGGCCTCGGTGCTCACCCTGCTGCAGAGGGTTCCCGCCGTCTGATGCGCGCCGGGCCCAAGGCCGGCCTGGCGGACTGGCTGGCGCATCTCGATCGGCTCCATCCGCGTGGCGAAGCGGGCATCGAGCTGGGGCTCGAGCGCGTCCGCCAAGTCTCTCGGGCGCTTGGCCAGCATCCGTTCTGTCCGGTGATCACCGTCGGCGGCACCAACGGCAAGGGTTCGACCTGCGCGCTGATCGAACGCATCCTGCGCTGTGCCGGCTATCGGGTCGGCGTGTATTCCTCGCCGCATCTGCTGGCCTACAACGAGCGGGTGCGCCTCGACGGCGTGCCGGCGGACGATGCTGCGTTCTGCGACGCGTTCGCACGCGTCGAGGCGGCGCGGCGCGACGTGCCGCTGACTTACTTCGAATTCGGCACCCTGGCGGCCTGGGAGATGTTCGTGGCCAGTCAGCCCGATGCGATCATCCTCGAAGTGGGTCTGGGCGGACGGCTCGACGCCACGAACATCTACGATGCCGACTGCGCGATCGTCACCTCCATCGCGCTCGATCACACCGACTATCTGGGCCCGACGCGCGAGCACATCGGCCGCGAGAAAGCCGGCATCTGCCGTCCGGGCCGGCCGCTGATCTGCGGCGATGCCGATCCGCCATTGGGTTTGATCGAAGCGTGCCGTGCCGCCAGCGCCGACTTTCGCTGTCTCGGCCGCGATTTCGGCTATGCGCGGCTGGAAAACCAATGGCAGTTTTGGAACCTCGCCGGGCGCCGGCTCGGCGGCCTGGCGCATCCCGCTCTGCGCGGCGAATGCCAGTTGGGGAACGCCGCCTGCGCGATCGCCGCGCTCGATGCGTTGCAGGAACGCCTGCCGGTCACCGCCCAGGACATCCGCCGCGGCCTGGCGGAAGTCGAGCTGGCGGGGCGCTGCCAGGTGCTGCCGGGACGGCCGCAGATCGTCCTCGATGTCGCGCACAATCCGCAGGCGGCAATGGAGCTGGCGCGCAACCTCGGCAACATGGGTTTCGCGCGCACCACCTGGGCCGTGTTCGGCATGATGGCCGACAAGGACATCCCTGGGGTGGTCGAGGCGATGCGCGAGCGGGTCGATCGCTGGCTGCCCTGCGACCTGCCCGGACCGCGCGCGGCGTCCGCCCTGCAGCTTGCCGGCATCATCGAAAAAATCGGCGCTGGCGGAACGGCACCGGCATTCACTTCTCCCGCGGCTGCTTTCCGCCACGCGCAGGAGAACGCAGGCGCCGATGATAGAATTTTGGCCTTCGGATCATTCCTGACGGTGGCGGGGGTGATGCGTTCACTGAATCGTGGCGATGGATGAGATGGCGCAAGAGGACAATCGGACAGGCCCAGACGCGCAGTCGGACGAGATCACGCAGTTGAAGAAGCGCGCGCGGCGGCGTCTGATCGGCGCCGTGGCGGTGGCGCTGTTCGCGGCCATCGTGTTGCCGATGGTGATGGATCATCAGCCGGCGCCCCCGCTTCGGGACATCCAGGTGCGCATCCCGAGCCCGGACGAGGGGGCCGATCACAAGGTGGCGGCAGTGGAAAAGCCCATCGCCAGGACGGATGCCAAGCCGATCGTCAAGACGGAGCCGAAGCCGGAGCCCAAAGCCGCAGCGGCGCCGGAAGGCAAGGCGGACGCAAAGTCGCAATCCGGCAGCGACGGCAAGCCGCCGGAAGCGAAAACCGATGCCCCGCCCGCGCCGGTCAACGAGCCAAAGCCGGCCGCCAAGGCCGAGCCGAAGGCTGAGCAAACCCCGTCAGCAGCCAATGAGGCCTGGGAGGTTCAATTGGGCGCCTATGCTGAACCCGGCCGCGTCAAGAATCTGCTGGGCAAGCTCAAGGAGCTGGGACTGCCCGCCTACACCGAAAAGGTCGAGACCCCGAATGGCGCGCGCACGCGCGTCCGCGTAGGGCCGTTTCCCAGTCGCGAGGCTGCCGAGAAGGCGCGCACGCGCATCAAGACGATCGGCGTCGATGGCCCGGTGGCCAAAAAGCCGTGAGCGCGCATTCCGTCGATGACGCTGTTCGATTATTGCGTGCTGGCCTTGATTGCCCTTTCCCTGCTGGTGGGCATCAGCCGCGGCGTGGTGAGCGAGCTGCTCGCCCTGACCGCTTGGGTGGTGGCCTTCTTCGCGGCGCGTCTGTGGGCGCAGCCGGTGGGCGACCATCTGCTGGCGGAACTGTCCGACCCGGTGTGGCGGCCTGTGGCGGGCTTCGTTGCCGTCTTCGTCGCCGTGCTGGTATCGTTTGCGTTGTTACGCTGGCTGATCGGTCTGCTGCTCAAGGCGGTCGGGCTGCGTCCGCTGGATCGCTTCCTGGGTGCGCTGTTCGGCATCGTGCGCGGGATGGCGATCCTGCTGCTGCTGGTGCTGCTCGCGGGCCTGACGCCCTTGCCGTGGCAGCCCTGGTGGCGGCAGGCGGTGTTCGCGCCGCCGCTGGAAACGGGGGTGCTGGCGGTCAAGCCCTGGCTGCCGCCGGAGCTGGCGAAACGAATCCACTATCGATAGGATGAAACGATGTGCGGCATTCTCGGCGTAGTCGCCACCACGCCCGTCAATCAACTGCTCTATGACGGCCTGCAGGTGCTGCAGCACCGCGGCCAGGATGCGGCCGGCATCGCCACCGCGGAAGGCGGGCGCTTCCATATGCACAAGGGGCCGGGTCTGGTGCGTGACGTGTTCCGCACCCGCAACATGCGCGATCTGACCGGCAACTGGGGCATCGCCCATTGCCGCTATCCGACCGCGGGCTCGGCCTACAACGCCGCCGAGTCGCAGCCGTTCTACGTCAACTCGCCGTTCGGCCTGATGCTCGCCCACAACGGCAACCTCACCAACGCCGAGCAGCTCAAGCGTGACATGTTCCTGCAGGACCTGCGCCACATCAACACCAACTCGGATTCCGAGGTGCTGCTGAATGTCTTGGCGCACGAATTGCAGGAAGCCTCGACGAAATACCAGGTCGATGCCGAGACGATCTTCAAGGCGGTGGCCGGTACGCACCGGCGCGTGCGCGGCGCCTATGCGGTGGTGGCGATGATCGCCGGCTACGGCCTCCTGGCCTTCCGCGATCCCTACGGCATTCGCCCGCTGGTAATCGGCCGGCACGAAACGCCGCAGGGCATGGAGTATCTGGTGGCCTCCGAGAGCGTGGCGATCGACACGCTCGGCTTCCAGTTCGTGCGCGATGTCGAGCCCGGCGAGGCGGTGCTGATCGACACGCGCGGCCAGTTCCTCAGCCGCCAGTGCGCGCAGAAGACCCTCCATGCGCCCTGCATGTTCGAATACGTCTATCTGGCGCGACCGGACTCGCTGATCGACGGCGTGTCGGTCTATGCAGCGCGGGTCAACATGGGGGTCTCGCTGGCCGACAAGATCCGTCACACGATGCCGCATCTGGCGATCGACGCGGTGATCCCAATCCCGGATTCGAGCCGCCCGGCGGCGCTCGAACTGGCCACGCGTCTGGGCGTGCCCTACCGCGAGGGCTTCGTCAAGAACCGTTACATCGGCCGCACCTTCATCATGCCGGGCCAGGCGACGCGCAAAAAGTCCGTGCGGCAGAAACTCAACGCCATCGCCTCGGAATTCCGCGGCAAGAACGTGCTGTTGGTCGATGATTCCATCGTGCGCGGCACCACCAGCCGCGAGATCATCCAGATGGCACGCGAGGCGGGGGCGAAGAAGGTCTATTTCGCCTCGGCCAGCCCGCCCGTGCGCTTCGCCAACGTCTATGGCATCGACATGCCCTCGCGCGCCGAGCTGATCGCTGCTTACCGCAACGACGAGGAAATCCGCCAGGAAATCGGTGCGGATGCCTTGATCTACCAGGATCTCGAGGCGCTGCGCGAGGCGGTCCGCTCATTGAATCCGGCGCTGACGCAGTTCGACACTTCCTGTTTCGACGGCCATTACATCACCGGCGACGTCAGTGCCGATTACCTCGACAGCATCGAGGCCGCGCGTGCCAGGCCCGTACGCGAGGAGGGTGGCGGCAGCCAGCTCGATCTGAATCTCGTCTCGCCGCCAGCGAATGATTGATTCCGACGCTTACCGTTTCGAAACCCTGGCGATCCGCACCGGCCAGGAGCGCAGCCAGTTCGGCGAGCATTCCGAAGCGCTGTATCTCACCTCCAGCTTCGTGTTTTCCAGCGCGGCCGAGGCGGCGGCGCTGTTTGCCGGCGAGCGGGAAGGCTTCATCTATTCGCGCTTCACCAACCCGACCGTCTCGCTGTTCCAGGAGCGTCTCGCCGCGCTGGAGGGCGCCGAAGCCTGCATCGCGACGGCCAGCGGCATGGCGGCGATCCTCGCCACGACCCTGGCGCTGCTCAAGAGCGGCGATCACATCGTCGCTGCGCGCGGCATCTTCGGCGCCAGCCAGACACTGTTCGCTACCATCCTGACGAAATTCGGCGTGACGACGACCTTCGTGTCCGGCTGTGAGCCTGCGGACTTCCGCGAAGCGCTCCAGTCGAACACCCGGCTCGTGTTCATCGAGACCCCGTCCAATCCGCTCACCGAGGTGCATGACATCGCGGCGCTGGCGGACATCACGCATGCCGCCGGTGCCTTGCTGGTCGTCGACAATTGTTTCTGCACGCCGGCTCTGCAGCGGCCGATCGAATTCGGCGCCGATCTGGTGATCCACTCCGCGACCAAGCACCTCGACGGCCAGGGCCGGGTGCTCGGCGGTGCGGTGTGCGGCGGCAAAGCGGTGATCGAAGAGATCTTCAAGTTCATGCGCACCGCCGGGCCGACGCTGTCGCCGTTCAATGCCTGGGTAATCCTCAAGGGACTGGAAACGCTCAAGCTGCGCATGCAGGCCCATGCCGCGAATGCGCTCGAACTGGCGCGGCGGCTGGAGGCCCACCCCGCGATCGAGCGCGTGTTCTACCCCGGCCTGCCTTCCCATCCGCAGCACGCGCTGGCGATGCGCCAGCAGTCGGCCGGCGGTGCGATCGTTTCCTTCGAGGTCAAGGGGGGACGGGAAGCCGCCTGGCGCGTGGTGGATCACTGCCGGCTGCTTTCGATCACCGCCAACCTTGGCGACGTCAAGACGACGATCACCCATCCGGCGAGCACGACGCACGGCCGCATCACGCCCGAGGCGCGCGCGGCCGCAGGCATCAGCGAAGGGCTGCTGCGCGTCGCGGTCGGGCTCGAAGCCATCGACGACATCGAACGCGATCTGCTGCGCGGTCTGAATGCGCGCTGAACACGGCGGATAGGGAAGGGTGCCGTCCCACCAGCGCCGACTTTCGCGCTGCCGCGGGACGAGGTGGTCCGAGCTGATAAAATCCCATCCCCCATTGCAGTCGCTGCTGCTGACCACCCCGATCGCCATGAAACGCTCCCGCTTTGCCCGCCGCACCAAGCAAACCCCCGACACCGAAGCGCTGATCCACTGCGCCACGCAACTGAGCCTGTCCGGCAGCCGGCTGGAGGACGCCTTCTGGGAGCGTCGTCTCTCGGGCATCATCGATCGCCTGTTGCGCGGTCAGGATGAGGCGGCGCTGAACGCCGCGCTCGATCATCTGTATGGCAGCGGCGGACGCGCCTATGATGAGCTCGCCGACCTGGTGGAAGGCTGCGCCGAGTCGCATCATCATCCGCAGGCCGGCAGCGGCGCCGGCCAGGACGTGCTGCTCTTCGCCGCGCCGGTGCTGGCCTGGTCACGCTATGCGATTCCCTCCGGAGCGATCAATGCCGAGACCTTGGCGATGTTGCGGGTGCAGCTGCAGGCCCATGTGTTCGCCGCCGAGGTGCGCTTCGGTCTGGCCGACTTCCTGTTCAGCCCCGATCAATTGCCGCAAAGTTATTGCGAAACCGCCGCCCTGCGGGAGAAGCTCGCCAAGGCGGCGCTGCATGGCCGCGATACCCGGCTCGATCCGGCGCAGATGCCCGAAACGATGAATTTCCTCTCCGACACCCGTTATCTGATCGGCGTCGTCTGCGTCGCCGCGGGGGCACCGCTGTTCCGCTGGCAGGAAGAGGATGGCAGCCGCAACGAGGCGCACAAGCAGTGGCGCCTGCAGGGAGGCGAAGTGCTGCGCGGCCTGCTGCCGGCCTGTGCCTTCGAGCCGCTGCTGCCGCAATCCTTCCATGCCGCGATCCGCGAAGCCGATCGCGCCTCGCGTCCCTATTCGCTGCGCTCGGCCGTCGCCTTCCTGCAGACGACGCTGAACGTGCCGGCGGCCAACCTGCGGGCGGTGGTGGCGCCGTACTACGACCGCCAGCTCGAAGAATACCGTGTGGGTTTCACTCTCGGCGAATCGACCGAGGTGATTCACGGCGTCGTCTGGCCGCTGCTGGAACATGAGGATGAAGCGGCCGATCTTCCCGGGCAGATCGAGTCGGTGCTGCGCGAGGCGGGAGTCCGCGAGGTGCAGGTGCTCGATCACCGCTTCCCGCTCGAATACTGCGACGACTGTGGGGCGCCCCTTTATCCGAACCCGGAAGGCGAGCCGGTGCATGCCGAACTGCCGGAGCAGGAAGAGGAAGCCATGCCGCGCCATCTGCATTGATTGCAGGCATGACGCTGCCGTCGTCCCTCGATGAGCTGGTCGCGGCGCTGCGCTGCCTTCCGGGCGTGGGGCCGAAATCCGCCCAGCGCATGGCCTATCACCTGCTGCAGCACGACCGGCGGGGCGCCGAGCGTCTCGCCGCGGCGCTCGCCCGCGCCTTGCAGACCCTTCACCCCTGCGCCCGCTGCAACAATTTCACCGAGGCGGAAATCTGCGAGCGCTGCCTTTCGCCGCAACGCGACGCGACACAGCTGTGCGTCGTCGAGATGCCGGCCGACGTCAATGTCGTGGAACAGACGCAGGCCTACAGGGGGCTGTATTATGTGCTGATGGGACGGCTCAGCCCGCTCGACGGCATTGGACCGCGGGAACTGGCCTTCGATCGCCTGCTGGCGCGGGCGAGCGACGGCGTGGTGAAAGAAGTGATCCTTGCCACGAACCTCACCCAGGAAGGCGAAGTGACCGCGCATTACCTGGCCGAGATGCTGCACGCGCGCGGCATCAAGGTCAGCCGCCTCGCCCGTGGCCTGCCGCTGGGCAGCGAGATCGAATACGCCGACGCCGCCAGCGTGGCGCAGGCCCTGCTCGATCGCCGCGATTATTGACCGGCGCGGGAAACGCCGAAGGGCTTTGAATTGCCTGCGGGCTTGAGTACAATTGTTGGGTTTTTTGCGTTTGCCAGAGAATGATAGGAAGCCACCATGAGTTGTGACGATAAAGTGGATTGTGGCAGGCGGCGCCTGCTGGTCGCCACGTCGGTTGCCGGCGGTGTGGCGGGTGTGGCTGCGGTCGTGCCGTTCGTCAGTTCGCTGGCGCCGTCCGAGCGTGCCAAGTCGGCCGGGGCACCGGTCGAGGTCGATATCAGCAAGCTGCAGCCAGGCGAAATGATGACCGTCGAGTGGCGTGGCAAGCCTGTCTGGATCATCCATCGCACCAAGGAAATGCTCGACAATCTCTCAAAGCACGACGACAAGCTGGCTGATCCGAAATCCGAACGGCATCAGCAACCGGATTACGCCAAGAACGAATACCGTTCGATCAAGCCCGAATATCTGGTCGCGATCGGCATCTGCACCCATCTCGGATGCTCGCCGACCGAGAAATTCAAGACGGGCGCCGAGTCGGGCATCGATGCCGACTGGCCGGGTGGGTTTCTCTGTCCCTGCCATGGCTCGACCTTCGATCTGGCGGGCCGCGTGTTCAAGAACAAGCCCGCTCCGGACAATCTCGAGATTCCGCCGCACTATTACCTGTCCGACGCCAAGATCCTGATTGGCGAAGACAAGAAGGGAGCCTAAGCCATGGCTGGCGCCAACGTCGAAAAGTACAAATCCGATGGCACGACCGCCGGCAACCTGCTGGAATGGCTCGATGCCCGTTTCCCGCTGATGGCATTGTGGAACGACCATCTCGCCAAATATTACGCGCCCAAGAATTTCAACTTCTGGTATTTCTTCGGTTCGCTCGCCTTGCTGGTGCTGGTGATGCAGATCGTCACCGGCGTCTTTCTGGTCATGCACTACAAGCCGGATGCCTCCCTCAATGCATCCGGCGTGCCCGTGGCCTTCGCCAGCGTCGAATACATCATGCGCGACGTGCCCTGGGGCTGGCTGATCCGCTACATGCATTCCACCGGCGCCTCGGCGTTCTTCATCGTCGTCTATCTGCACATGTTCCGCGGCATGCTCTACGGCTCCTATCGTCAGCCGCGCGAGCTGGTCTGGATCATCGGCGTGCTGATCTTCCTCGTCCTGATGGCCACAGCCTTCATGGGCTATCTGCTGCCATGGGGGCAGATGTCCTACTGGGGCGCCCAGGTGATCCTGAACCTGTTTACCGCGATTCCGCTGATCGGCAATGATCTCGGCGTGTGGATCCGTGGCGACTACGTGGTCGGCGACGCGACGCTGAACCGTCTGTTTTCGCTGCATTACCTGCTGCCGGTGCTGATCCTGCCCGCCCTGGTGGCCGTGCATCTGATCGCCCTGCACGAGGTCGGCTCCAACAACCCGGACGGGATCGAGATCAAAAAGAAGAAAGATCAAAACGGCGTGCCGCTGGACGGCATTCCGTTCCATCCCTATTACACGGTCAAGGACATCGTCGGCGTCGTGGTCTTCCTGATCGTGTTCTCGGCGGTGGTGTTCTTCATGCCGGAAGGCGGCGGCTATTTCCTCGAAGCCAACAACTTCTACCCTGCCGATCCTCTGGTGACCCCGCCGCACATCGCGCCCGTCTGGTATTTCGGCCCGTTCTATTCGATCCTGCGCGCCAACACGGTCAATTTCTTCTGGATCGACGCCAAGCTGTGGGGCGTGATCTTCATGGGGCTGGGCGTGATGGTATTTTTCTTCCTGCCCTGGCTGGATCGTAGCCCGGTCAAGTCGATCCGTTATCGCGGCCCGCTTTACAAGGGCGCCCTGACGATTTTCGTGATCAGCTTCGTCATCCTCGGTTATCTGGGCATGCTGGCGCCGACGCCGGGCCGCACGCTGGTGGCGCAAATCTGCACGATTCTCTACTTCGCGTTCTTTCTGCTGATGCCCATCTACACAGCGCTCGACAAATGCAAGCCCGAACCGGAAAGGGTGACCGGATGATGAAAAAGCTGTTGATTGCTTTCCTGTGCGTGCCGTGGCTCGCCTTCGCCAGTGGTGAGGCGCTTCATCTCGACAAGGCGCCGGACCGCAGCCACGATCTGCCAGCGCTGCAAAACGGCGCCAAGATCTTCATCAACTATTGCCTGAACTGCCATTCGGCTTCCTACATGCGCTACAACCGTTTGCGCGACATCGGTCTCACCGAGCAGCAGATCAGGGACAATCTCCTGTTTACTCAGGAGAAGGTGGGTGAGTTGATGACGATCGCGATGCGCCGCGCCGACGCCAAGCAATGGTTTGGCGCCGCGCCTCCCGATCTGACGGTGATCGCGCGGGCGCGGGCTTCCGAGTATGGCTCCGGTTCCGACTGGCTTTACACCTATTTGCGCAGCTTCTACCGCGACGACAGCCGGCCGAGCGGGTGGAACAACGTCGTCTTCTCCAACGTCGCGATGCCGCATGTGTTCTGGGAGCTGCAGGGAGAGCAGGTTCTCGGTCCGGATCACAAGCTGACGCTCGCCAAGCCGGGTCTGATGAAGCCAGAGGAATACGACGCCATGGTCGCCGATCTGGTCGGCTTTCTGAACTACATGGGCGAGCCGGTGCAAAATTACCGCAAGGAGCTGGGCGTCGTCGTGCTGATCGCCCTGGCCATCCTGTTCGTGCTTGCCTATGCGCTCAAGCGTGAATACTGGAAAGACGTTCATTAACCGAGCAACAAACCTGCCATGGGACACCGAGACATGAATCCACCCGTGCGCCGAGTGGTACGTGATTCCGATTATTCGTGGGGAACGAGCGCCATGATGAATCTGTACTCAGGGACCACCTGTCCGTATAGCCATCGTTGCCGCATCGTCCTCTACGAGAAGCAGATGGATTTCCAGGTCATCGACGTCGATCTGTTCAACAAGCCCGAGGACATCGCCGTCATCAATCCTTACAATCGCGTCCCGGTGCTGGTGGATCGCGACCTGGTCCTCTACGAAGCGAACATCATCAACGAGTACATCGACGAACGCTTCCCGCACCCGCAGCTGATGCCGCCGGATCCACAGACGCGTGCCAAGGCACGCCAGCTGCTCCATACGATGGAACAGGAACTGTTCGGCCATCACATCGATGCGCTGGAACGCAATCTGAAGACGGCCGAGAAGGCGCGTGCCCACATCCGCGACCGGCTCGTCGAGCTGGTGCCGCTGTTCGCCAAGCAGAAATACCTGCTGGGCGACGACTTTTCGATGCTCGACGTGGCGATCGCGCCGCTGTTGTGGCGTCTCGAACACTACGGCATCGAATTGCCGAAGTCGGCTGCGCCGGTGCTCAAATATGCCGAGCGGATCTTCGCCCGTCAGGGCTTCATCGATGCGCTGACGCCGTCGGAAAAGGTGATGCGGCGCTGAAGCGCTCGTTTTGGCGTGCGCCGTTGCTGCAATCGATGCCTTCGACCAAGCCTTATCTGATCCGCGCCATCCACGAGTGGTGCGTGGATAGTGGTTTCACGCCGTATCTGGTGGTGCAGGTGGATTCCCATACCCGTGTGCCACGCGAATATGTGCGCGATGGGCAGATCGTCCTCAACATCAGCCCGGAAGCCACCCATCAACTGGTGATGGGCAACGACGAGATCGCCTTCCAGACGCGTTTCGGCGGCGCGCCCTTCCAGGTCTATGTGCCCGTGGCGGCCGTTGCCGCGATCTATGCGCGCGAAAACGGCCAAGGCATGGCCTTCGAGGTGAGTGCGGACGAGGGAGCCGCTGAGGCGGAAAAAGTCGGCGCTGGCGAGACGGCACCCGCGGAAGGCGAACAAACCGCCGAGGCCATCGAGGAGCGGCCGGCGAAACGCGCTGCTCATCTGACCCGGATCAAATAGCCACAGACAGCCCCGCAGAGGGGAACATCTGGCGCCCAAGGCAGGAATCGAACCTGCGACCTACCGCTTAGGAGGCGGTCGCTCTATCCACTGAGCTACGAGGGCGAGGCGGCGCATTTTATCCGTTCGTCGCCGGCTTGTCCCCATCGGATGTAGCTGGAGGTAGATCGAGGCCGAGTTTGTGCATCAGGGTCTCGTGGCTGATGTGCAGCAGCTCTTCGATGGCCTTGTAGTCGTCGGGCAGGGCCGCATCGTCCCAGCCGTTCGCGGAATGGCGCGCCAGATCGACCGCGAGCTTGACGTTCCGGACGCGCGGATGCTCGGCGTTCTGCGGATCCATCAGGGTGATCAGGAGCTGCGGCAGATGCCAGCGTTGCGCCAGCGCCTGCTTGATCTGCCAGAGCGGGACGCCATACACCTCGGTCTGCACCGCGACCGAGCGCAAGGTGCGATCGGCCTTCTGGCGGTCGGCCACCTGCAAGGCCAGTCCCGGGGCGAAGCACCACATGAGGATTTCCGCGAAATCGTAGAGCAATGTCGCGACGGTGATCTCGTCGACGTCCAGATCATGACGATGGATCGCCCAGTCGCGTGCCCAGTGCGCGGCCTTGCGTGCGCGTCCGACGACCTTGAGCAGGCCGAGCAGGGCGCGTGGATGCCCCTTGAGATGGTCTTCCACCGTCGGCAGGTTCTCGAAATCGTTGAAGAACGGCTCCATGCCGATCATCATCAGTGAGCGCTCGATGGTGGTGATGTCAGTGAGCCGGGTCTTGCTGCGCTTGCTCTCGATGTAGGCGAGCACGCGAAGGGTCATCATCGGGTCCTGGAGGATGACCGAGGAGATCGTGCGGGCATTTGCATTCTGGGCACGCTCGCGCAGTTCCGCGAGCTGCTGCTCGGTATGGCGCAAGACGGGAATCGGCGCGGCGCTGAAGTAAGCGACCCAGCCTTCGAGATCGAGTCCGGCGGAAGTGGATTGGCCATTCATCTTAGGCATTATCGGCGAGATCGCCGCAGGCGTTAAAATCCGATAACGGCCGTTGTGTCCGGGAAAATCGCCTTGTATTTTCCGCTGGCGCCGGATAGAATTCGCAGCTTTTCAATCCTTGCTCCACTCGAAACGCATGCGAGGGGGCTCAACCGAACCAAAAGGAGAATTCATGCGCCATTACGAAATCGTTTTCATCGTGCATCCGGATCAGTCCGACCAGGTTCCGGCCATGATCGAGCGCTACAAGACGCTCGTCACCGGTAGTGGCGGCGCGATCCATCGTCTCGAAGACTGGGGACGGCGCCAGCTGGCCTATCCGATCCAGAAGGTGCACAAGGCCCATTACGTGCTCATGAACATCGAGTGCGGCAGCGACACGCTGGCGGAGCTCGAAAACGCCTTCAAGTTCAATGATGCCGTGTTGCGTCACTTGACGGTCAGGATGGATCACGCCGAGACCGCACCCTCGCCGATGATGAAGGAGGAAAAAGCGCGCTCGCTGACCACCCCGGGCCAAGGCGAAGAAAAAACCGCCGAGGAGGCCGCGGCTGCAGACTGAACCGGCAAGCGGCGCGACCGGACGGGAGAATCGCACCGAACTGGCGGGTATCCTGCAGGAGCGAGGCCCGCTGCGGCATACGCCGGCAGGGATTCCGGTCATCGAATTCCGGATCGCCCACGAATCGGAGCAGATCGAAGCCGGCGGCGTCCGCCGCGTCGAATGCGAGATCGACTGTATGGCGGTGGGGGTGATCGCCTTGCCGATCAAGGAAGCGGCGCCCGGCAGCGGGGTTCGGTTGAGCGGGTTCCTCGCCGCCCGCAGTCTGAAGCGGAAAACCCCGGTCCTCCATGTGACCCATATCGAATTCGTTGAAAATTTTGGAAGGGACATCGAAAATGGCTTTCAAACCCAGCAGCAAAAAGAAGGATGATCGCAGCAAGAGCCGCAACCTGTTCAAGCGGCGCAAGTTCTGCCGTTTCTCCGCCGAGAAGATTCCTTACGTCGACTACAAGGACGTCGATCTGCTGAAGGACTTCATCACCGAAACCGGCAAGGTGATGCCGGCGCGCATCACCGGCACCAAGAGCCGCTATCAGCGCCAGCTGTCGACCGCCATCAAGCGCGCGCGCTTCCTGGCGCTCTTGCCCTATACCGACCTGCACCGCTAAGCGAGGAGGCAAACCATGCAAGTGATTCTGATGGACAAGGTGGCGAACCTCGGCAATCTCGGCGATGTCGTCAAGGTCAAGGAAGGCTATGCGCGCAACTACCTGATCCCCAAGGGCTTCGCCAAGCGCGCGACTCCCGAGAACATCCAGGTGTTCGAAGCGCGTCGTGCCGAGCTCGAAAAGCTGGCCGCGGAAAAGCTCGCTGCGGCGCAGGCCATTGCCGCAAGACTCGAGGGCTTGCGGGTCGAGGTGGCGCGCAAGGCGGGTGTCGATGGCCGTCTGTTCGGTTCGGTGACGACGGTCGATGTCGTCGATGCGCTGGCCGCGCAGGGCATCAGCATCGAAAAGAGCGCGGTGCGCATGCCTCAGGGGCCGATCAAGACGATCGGTGAAGTCGTGCTGGAAATCGCCCCGCATGCCGATGTCGTGGCCAGCGTGACCGTCGCGGTCGTCGCCGAGCAGTAAGACTTCGTTACCCGCCAAAAGAGCCGCCCGTCGGGCGGCTCTTTTGCGTATACGCACAGCTCACAGCCCTTGCACAAGCTATGCACAGCTTGTGCACCGAAGTAGTGGCCCATTTCCACAACTTGTTCTCTCCCCGGCGATGAATGTCGCGGGTAGACTTGCGCATTCGGAGGAAAGACATGGCCCAGACCCAAATGGGACAACCCTACCTGCAAGCGGCGGCAAGCGATCCGCAAGTCGCCGCGCTGAAACTGCCACCGCATTCGATCGAAGCCGAGCAATCCCTGCTCGGCGGGCTGCTGCTCGACAACAGCGCCTGGGACCGGATCGCCGATGTCGTCTCGGAAGCCGATTTCTACCGCGACGATCACCGCCGCATCTTCGCGCACATCCGCAAGCTGATCGAGACCGGCCGTCCGGCGGACGTGGTGACCGTCTATGAGTCGATCGAGCATGCGAACCAGGTCGAGCAGACCGGCGGACTCGCCTATCTGGGCGAGATCGCCAATGCCACGCCCTCGGCCGCCAACATCCGCCGCTATGCCGAGATCGTGCGCGAGCGCGCGATCCTGCGTAAGCTGGTGACGGTGGGCGACGAAATCGCCGCCTCGGCACTGAATCCGGCCGGGCGGGACGTCAAGACCCTGCTCGATCAGGCGGAGCAGAAGGTCTTCGAAATCGCCGAAGCGGGCCACCGCGTCGGCCAGGGGTTCCAGGCCATCACGCCGCTGCTGGGCGAGGTAGTGGATCGCATCGAAAAGCTCTACAACCGCGAGAATCCCTCCGATATCACCGGCCTGGCGACCGGCTTCCACGACCTCGACCGCATCACCTCGGGATTCCAACCCGGCGACATGATCGTCGTCGCCGGACGTCCCTCGATGGGCAAGACCGCGTTCGCGCTCAACATCGCCGAGCACGTCGGCATGGAGCTGCGCCTGCCGGTGGCGATCTTCAGCCTGGAAATGTCCGGCCCACAGCTGGCGATGCGCTTCCTCTCCTCGGCCGGGCGTCTGGATCAGACGAAGATCCGCACCGGCAAGCTCTCCGACGAGGACTGGGAAAAGATGTCGGTGGCGCTGGGCAAGCTGCACGAGGCGCCGATCCACATCGACGAGACCGGCGCGATCAACGCCTCCGACCTGCGCGCGCGGGCGCGCCGCCTGCACCGGCAGTTCGGGCAACTCGGCCTGATCGTGATCGACTACATCCAGCTGATGACCTCGCTGAAGGACACCGAGAACCGCGCCACCGAAATCTCCGAGATCTCACGCTCGATCAAGGCGCTGGCGAAGGAACTGCAGGTGCCGGTGATCGCACTCTCGCAGCTGTCCCGCAAGGTCGAGGAACGCAACGACAAGCGGCCCTTGATGTCGGACCTGCGCGAATCGGGCGCCATCGAGCAGGATGCCGACATCATCCTGATGATGTACCGCGAGGAATACTACAAGCCGGACACGACCGAAAAGGGCGTCGCCGAGGTGATCATCGGCAAGCACCGCAACGGCCCGACCGGCACGGTGAAGCTCACCTTCCTCGGCGAGTACACCCGGTTTGAGAACTTCGCTGCGCCCGGCTCATATTGAGCGAAACTCGGCGCTGGCGGAACGGCACTACAGCACTTCGGCGGCGTGGTCGGCGAGCCGCGAACGCTCGCCGCGCTGCAGGGTGATGTGGCCGGCGTGCGGCCAGCCCTTGAAGCGGTCGACGACGTAGGTGAGACCCGACGAGCCTTCGGTGAGATAGGGCGTATCGATCTGCGCGATGTTGCCGAGGCAGACCACCTTGGTGCCGGGACCGGCGCGCGTGATCAGCGTCTTCATCTGCTTCGGCGTCAGGTTCTGCGCCTCGTCGATGATCAGGAACTTGTTCAGGAAGGTGCGGCCGCGCATGAAGTTCAAGGACTTGATCTTGATGCGGCTCCTGATCAGGTCCATCGTCGCGGCGCGTCCCCAATCGCCGGCATAGCCGCCCTTGTCGCCTTCATCGACCGGCTTGTTGAGCACGTCGAGATTGTCTTCGAGCGCGCCCATCCACGGCGTCATCTTCTCTTCCTCGGTGCCGGGCAGAAAGCCGATGTCCTCGCCGACCGGCACGGTGACGCGCGTGATGATGATCTCGGAAAAGCGCTTCTGTTCCAGCGTCTGCGTCAGCGCCGCGGCCAGCGTCAAGAGCGTCTTGCCGGTGCCGGCCTGCCCCAAGAGCGTGACGAAGTCGATGTCCGGATGCATCAAGAGGTTGAGCGCGAAGTTCTGCTCGCGGTTTCTGGCCACGATGCCCCACACCGCGTTCTTGCCGTGCGAGTAGTCGATCAGGGTTTCCAGTTCCACGGTCTTGCCCGAGCGGGCGCGCACCCAGGCCTGCAGCGGCTGTGGACCTTCCTGCCAGACGAATTCGTTGATCAGCAGGTCGGCGCTGAGCGGCCCGCTGATGCGGTAATAGGTGCGGCCGTCCTTTTTCCACGATTCCAGGCCCTGCGCGTGGGTTTCCCAGAAGTCGGCGGGCAGTTCGAGGCTGCCGGTGTAGAGCAGGTCGGTGTCTTCCAGCACCTTGTCGTTGAAATAGTCCTGCGCTTCGAGGCCCAGCGCGCGGGCCTTGATGCGCATGTTGATGTCCTTGGTGACCAGGATCACCGGGCGTTTCGGATGTTTCTGGCGCAGGTGCAGCGCGACGGCGATGATCTGGTTGTCGGCGCGCGAGGTCGGCAATGAAGCGGGCAAGAGGCCGTTGATCGCCTCGGTCTGCAGGAACAGCCGGCCGCTCGCCAGGCCGCGCGACGGTCCGGCGAGCTCGATGCCCTCCTGGATGTCCTCCTCGCTGCCGGTGACGATCTCGTCCAGCATGCGGCTTGCCTGGCGCGCATTGCGCGCCACTTCCGACATGCCTTTTTTGTTGGCGTCGAGCTCTTCCAGCGTCATCATCGGCACGAACAAGTCGTGTTCCTCGAAACGGAACAGACAGGTCGGATCGTGCATCAGCACGTTGGTATCGAGCACGAACAACTTGGTCGGCTTGGCGGAGCGGGTATGCTTGGCAGCGTGTTTGGCGTTCATCGGCTTCGGAGGGTGGGAGAGGGGATCAGAGCGATTTCACGGCGTCGAGCACGGCTGCCGCATGACCATCCGCCTTCACGCCGCGCCATTCCCGGACCAGGCGGCCGGCGGAATCGATCAGGAAGGTGCTGCGCTCGATGCCGCGCACCTGTTTGCCGTAGAGATTTTTCATTTTGATGACACCGAACAACTGGCAGGCCGTCTCTTCGGCGTCGGAGAGCAGCTCGAAGGGTAGCCCCAGCTTGGCCTTGAAGTTCTCGTGCGACTTCAGGCCGTCGCGGGAGATGCCCCAGACCGTGGCGCCGTTGGCGACGAATTCGCCGTGGAGATCGCGGAACTGGCCGGCCTCGGTGGTGCAGCCCGGCGTGCTGTCCTTCGGGTAGAAATAGAGCACGACGGACTGGCCGCGCAGATCGGCGAGGCGAAAGATCTGGCCGCCGGTGGCCGGCAGAGTGAAATCGGGCACTTGCTGGCCAACGCGCAGCGCAGAGGCGGGAGCTTCGTTCATGCCGGGGTTCTCCAGTGAGAGAGGAATTCATCCCCTTGAAGCAGCAGGGGACGGGGATGGCCAGGGACCGTGCCGATGACGATTTCATGGCGCGGTAGCCGCTCGATGCCGACTTCCGCCGCCAGCGCCTCGAGCGAAACGATCCGGTAGCCTTGCTCGCGCCAGCCGGCGAGCAGGCGCTCGAACTGCCCAGGCGCCTTGCCGAGCGCGCGGCTGGCCGTGAGGTTGAAGACATGGCCGGTGCGGGGAGGCGTGGCGGTCAGCGCCAGCAGGTCCTCGACCGCCGCCGCCTCGTCCTTGCCGGCCGCGGCAGTCAACTCGTCGAAGGTCGGCAGGGTGACGGGAAGCTGCGGGCAGCGCACGATCTCGCCGTTCCAGACGGGAATGAAGGGGTGACGGCCGCGGCTGTCGCTGGCGCAGGCGAAGCCGAGGCGCTGCGTCAGGCGCAGCGCATGCGGATTGCCCTGCCAGCCGGGAGCCGCCGTGAGTCGCGGCGCGCTGCCGAAGACCTTTTCGAACGCCGCGCATGAAAGCTCGTATTGCCGGGCGATCCAGCCGGCGGGCGCCGCGCTGGCGCGTTTGCTCCACTGCGCCGGCTGCCAGCCGAAAATACCGCTCTCGAAGCCGGCGGCGCGCACCTGTTCGAGCAGGCTGCGGGCATGGCGTGCCGGCGAGCGGCCGAGCCAGTCGTTACCCAGCCCGAACAGGAAGCTCGCGCCTGCTCCCTGGTTTCGCAGCAGATCGGTGAGCACCGGCAGCGCGGCGCAGGCGCGGTAAGCGGGAACCTCGATACGCAGCGCGATCGCGGGCCTCATGCGGCGTCTTTTTCGAGGATCAGCGCGGCCAGCGGCAGGCGCCCCTCGCCGACGAGGAGGTTGTAGGTGCGGCAGGCGGCCGCCGTATCCATGATCTCGAAGCCGCGTCCGGCCTCGACCAGCGGACGCATCAGCTCGGCGGCTGGAAAGCGCTGCCGGCGTCCGGTGCCGAGCAGTACCACGTCGCAGGAAAAGGCGGCGAGCTGCTGCAGATGGAGAAGGCTCAGATCGGCAAAAGCGTCCGGTCCCCATTGTGCATCGAGGCGATCGGGCAGCAACAGCAGGCTGCGCGTGTGCACACGGCCACCCACCGCGATCGAATCGTGGGTGTAGGCGGTGACGATGTTGTCGCTACTGCGCGGGTCGGGATGAAGCTTCAAGACGGGTCTGCCGGGGATGCTGCAAGGGGCTCTTGGCCTGCTTTGGATTTGCCGCGAAGCGGGTCATTCGGTAGGATTATAACCTTCCGCTTTCATGCTTTCCGACCGTCATGCAGCCCATCCTCAAATCCACCAAGCTCGCCAATGTTTGCTATGACATTCGTGGTCCGGTCCTGGCACGGGCCCGGCAGATGGAAGAGGAGGGGCATCGCGTCATCAAGCTCAACATCGGCAACCCGGCCGCCTTCGGCTTCGAGGCGCCGGAGGAGATCGTCGTCGATGTGATCCGCAACATCCGCGATGCCTCGGGCTATTCCGACTCGAAAGGCCTGTTCTCCGCCCGCAAGGCGGTGATGCACTACTGCCAGCAGAAGAAGATTCCGGGCGTGACGATCGACGACATCACGCTCGGCAATGGCGTCTCGGAGTTGATCGTGATGGCGATGCAGGGGTTGCTCAACAACGGCGACGAGGTGCTGGTGCCGGCGCCGGACTATCCGCTGTGGACCGCAGCGGTGAGCCTCTCCGGCGGCACGCCGCGCCATTACCTGTGCGACGAGGGCGCCGGCTGGCTGCCCGACCTCGCCGACATCCGCGCCAAGATCACGAAGGCGACGCGCGCGATCGTCGTCATCAATCCGAACAATCCGACCGGCGCGCTCTATCCCGACGACCTGCTCCAGGGCATCGTCGAGATCGCCCGCCAGCACGAGCTGATCGTCTTCGCCGACGAGATTTACGACAAGGTCCTCTATGACGGCCGCAAGCACACGTCGATCGCCAGCCTGGCCGACGACGTGCTGTTCATCACCTTCAACGGCCTGTCGAAGAACTATCGCGCCTGCGGTTTCCGCGCCGGCTGGATGATCGTCTCCGGCGAGAAGCGCCATGCCACCGACTACATCGAAGGCCTGAACATCCTCGCCTCGATGCGCCTATGCTCGAACGTGCCGGGCCAGCACGCGATCCAGACCGCGCTGGGCGGCTATCAGAGCATCGAGGACCTGGTCGCGCCGCAGGGGCGGCTGTGCAAGCAGCGCGATCTCGCCTGGGAGATGCTCTCGGCGATCCCCGGCGTGTCCTGCGTGCGTCCCCAGGCGGCGCTCTACTGCTTCCCGCGGCTCGATCCGAAGATGTATCCGATCAGCAACGACCAGCAATTCATCCTCGAACTGCTCGAGGAGGAAAAGGTCCTGCTGGTGCAGGGCAGCGGCTTCAACTGGCCCAATCCCGATCATTTCCGCGTCGTCTTCCTGCCCAACGTCGATGATCTCGCCGAGGCGATCGGCCGCATCGCGCGGTTCCTGGAAAGCTATCGCAAGCATCACGGCAGCTGATTTTTCTTCACCCTTCCTGATTGCGTATCCATGAAGCCCATCCAAGTCGGACTGCTCGGCATCGGCACCGTCGGTGGCGGCACCTTTACCGTCCTGTCCCGCAACGAGGCGGAAATCACCCGGCGTGCCGGACGGCCGATCCGCATCGTCCAGGTCGCCGACAAGAATCTGGAACTGGCCCGGCGCGTCACCGGCGGCACGGTCGCGCTGACCGACGATGCCTTCGCCGTCGTCAATGATCCCGAGATCGACATCGTCGTCGAGCTGATCGGTGGCTACGGCATTGCCAGGGAGCTGGTGCTCAAGGCGATCGAAAACGGCAAGCATGTCGTCACCGCCAACAAGGCGCTCTTGGCCGTGCATGGCAACGAGATATTCGCCGCCGCGCAGAAAAAAGGCGTGATGATCGGCTTCGAGGCGGCGGTCGCCGGCGGCATCCCGATCATCAAGGCGCTGCGCGAGGGACTGACCGCCAACCGCATCGAGTGGATCGCCGGCATCATCAACGGCACCACCAACTTCATCCTCTCCGAGATGCGCGACAAGGGCCTGCCGTTCGACACGGTGCTCAAGGAGGCGCAGCGGCTCGGATACGCCGAGGCCGACCCGACCTTCGACATCGAGGGCATCGATGCGGCGCACAAACTGACGATCATGGCGGCGATCGCCTTCGGCATTCCGATGCAATTCGACAAGGCCTACATCGAGGGCATCAGCAAGCTGCAGGCCGAGGACATCAAGTATGCCGAGCAGCTCGGCTATCGCATCAAGCTCTTGGGTATCACCAAGCGCAGGCAGCTCGACGGCAAGACCGCGATCGAGCTGCGCGTGCACCCGACGCTGATCCCCGCCAGGCGCCTGCTCGCCAACGTCGAGGGGGCGATGAACGCGGTGCTGGTGCAGGGCGACGCGGTCGGCGCGACGCTCTACTACGGCAAGGGCGCCGGCGCCGAGCCGACGGCTTCCGCGGTGATCGCCGATCTCGTCGATGTCACGCGCATGGCCACCGCCGATCCGGAAAACCGTGTGCCGCATCTCGCTTTCCAGCCCGACGCGGTGGCCGATCTGCCGATCCTGCCGATGGCCGAGGTGGAAAGCGGCTATTACCTGCGCATGCGCGTCGACGACAAGCCGGGCGTGCTCGCCGACATCACGCGCATCCTCGCCGACCAGGGGATTTCGATCGACGCGCTGGTGCAGCGCGAGCCGGCCGAAGGCGAGCAGCAGACCGACATCATCCTGCTGACGCACGTGGTGCGCGAAAAGCAGATCGACGCCGCAATCGCGCAGATCGAGGCGCTGCCGGTGGTAAGCGGCAAGATCGTGCGCCTGCGGCTCGAAGCGCTGAGCTGAACGACCGCGCGAATGCTGGTCTGGCTGGGCCTGTGCGCCGTCGCCGCCTTCCTGGCGGCGTTGGCCGCGGCCTTCGGTGCCGTTCCCATGGGGGAGCAAGCCGGCTTTGCCGTCCTGCTGGCGCCGACTTTGCACCTCATTTTCGCGCTCGGTGCCTTGCCGCTGATCTTCGGCGCCATCGGCCATTTCGTGCCGGTGCTGACGAAGAGCCGCGCCGCTGGCCCGGTAATCCATCATCTGCCGCTCGTCGTTCAGGCCGCCGGTCTGATCGTCCCCTTGGCTTTGCTGGGGTATCTGCCACAGTGGAGCCTGCATCTCGCGGCGACGGTCGATGCCGCCGCGGCGCTGCTGATGTTTTTCTGGGTTTCCCGCCGGCTGCGCGGCACGCTGGGCGCACCGCATCCGGGCGCGCACTGGTATGGCGCGGCGCTGCTCTGTCTCTTTTTCGCAGTGAGCCTCGTGCCGGTGTGGCTGGCGATGCCCGAATCGCGGCCGGCCTTGCGGCTCTTTCATCTGCATCTGAATACGCTCGGCTTCATCGGCCTGGCGGCGCTCGGCACGCTGCCGGTGCTGCTGCCGACCGCGCTGCGAGAGCCCGAGCCGACGGCGGCCATGCGCCTGCGCACCGATCTGGTGCCGGCGTTGGCGGGCACCCTGCTGGTCGCGGCTGGCGCGGCAACGGGATTCTGGCTGGCCGTTCCGGGCGCCTTGCTGCTCGCCTGGGTGATCGGGCGCGATCTCTTCGCCTGGGGGCGCGCGTATGGCCGCAAAGTCGGCGCTGGCGAGACGGCACCGCTCTCGATCGCGACCGTGGGGCTTTTGCTGCTCCTCTTGGCCGGCCTCGCGCATGGCGCGGGCTGGATGCCGGCACGAGCGGCGCTGACTGCCTACGTCGCACTCTTTCTGCTGCCGCTGGTCACCGGCGCGCTCGCGCAGCTGCTGCCGGTCTGGCGTTTCCCCGGCGCGGGCACACCGGCGCGGCAGACGATGCAGCGCCGCCTGGCGGGCGGCGGGCGCCTCCGTGCGGCGCTGTTCTTCAGCGCCGGTCTGGCCTTCCTGTTCGACGCCCCCTTCGCCGTGTTGCCGGCGGCGCTGGCGCTCGCCGACTTCGCGCTGCGCATCGGCCGTGCCTTCTATAATCCCCGGCAATCCTGATTTTTTCATCCATCCGCGCCATGAAATACCTCTCCACCCGCGGCAACGCCGCTCCGCAAGCCTTCTGCGACATCCTGCTCGGCGGCCTGGCGCCCGACGGCGGCCTGTATCTGCCCGAACATTATCCGCAGGTATCCAAGGCGGAACTCGCCGAATGGCGCGAGCTGCCCTACCCGGCATTGGCGCTGAGAATCTTTCAGAAATTCGTCGATGACATTCCGGCCTGCGAGCTGAAGTCGATCGTCGATCGCACCTACACCGCGCGCATCTACAAGTATTGCCGTCCGGGCCAGGAGGCGTCCGAGATCACGCCGCTCACCACGCTGGCGCCGGGTTTCCACCTCTTGGAGCTATCAAACGGACCGACGCTCGCCTTCAAGGACATGGCGATGCAGTTGCTCGGCAACCTGTTCGAATATGTGCTGGACAAGCGTGGCGAGACGATCAACATCCTCGGCGCGACCTCGGGTGATACCGGCTCGGCGGCCGAGTACGCGATGCGCGGCAAGAAGAACGTGCGCGTCTTCATGCTCTCGCCGCACGGCAAGATGTCGGCCTTCCAGCGCGCGCAGATGTATTCGCTGCCGGATCCGAACATCATCAACATCGCGATCCGCGGCATGTTCGACGACTGCCAGGACATCGTCAAGCAGGTCGCCAACGATGCCGGGTTCAAGGCGAAATACCGGATCGGCGCGGTGAATTCGATCAACTGGGCGCGCGTGATGGCGCAGATCGTCTATTACTTCAAGGGCTATTTCGCCGCGACGCAAAGCAACGACGAGGCAGTCGCCTTCGCGGTGCCCTCGGGGAACTTCGGCAACATCTGCGCCGGCCACATCGCGCGCATGATGGGACTGCCGGTGGCCCGGCTGGTGCTCGCCACCAACGAGAACGACGTGCTCGACGAATTCTTCCGCACCGGCCGCTACCGGCCGCGCGGCACCGCGGATACCTTCGTCACTTCCAGCCCGTCGATGGACATCTCGAAGGCCTCGAATTTCGAGCGCTTCGTCTTCGACCTGGTCGGCCGCGATCCGGCCGTGGTGCGCGAACTGTGGCGTAAGGTCGAAGCCGGGGAGGGTTTCGATCTCTCCGCCACGCCCTACATGACGAAACTGCCGGAGTTCCGCTTCGTCTCAGGCAAGAGCACGCACGCCGATCGTCTGGCGACGATCCGTGACGTCTGGGAAAAGCACCAGGTAATGATCGATCCGCATACCGCCGATGCGGTCAAGGTGGCCCGCGAGCACCTGCTGCCGGAAGTGCCGATGATCGCGCTGGAAACCGCCCAGCCGGTGAAGTTCGCCGATACGATCCGCGAGGCGCTGGGCATCGAGCCGGGGCGGCCGAAGGAGCTGGAGGGGCTCGAGGATCTGCCGCAGCGCGTCATCGTGATGGATGCGGATGCAGCAGCGGTGAAAAAGCTGATCGAAGAAGTCTGCGCTACAGGTAGATGACGGCCGGGAAGACGGTCACCGCCAGCACCAGCACCAGCCATTCGAGGTTGTGACGCGCCAGGAAACCGGTGAAGTGCAGTACCAGAATCGTGATGGCGACGATGTAGTAAAGAATGAAAAGCATCAAGCTAACCCCTCCTGTACTGCGCAGCACAATGAATATCTCAAGTTCATTATAGACATCTAATCCAGCCGGCATCGGCTTGCTGCGCGATTTGCCACAATCGTCGGCTGGAGGCAGGCAAATCCCCGTAATCCCCTTGACGTCGGGGCCGAATATCCAGTTAGAATCATCACGGCAATATGGCCATCCAACTTGAGGAGCAATTCAACATGAACAAAGGGGATCTCGTCGAAGTCGTCGCCAAGGGCGCCGACATCAGCAAGGCTGCCGCCGCCAAGGCCCTGGACGCGATGATCGACGCCGTCGTCAAGTCCGTCGCCAAGGGCAATGCGGTGACGCTGGTCGGCTTCGGTACCTTCAAGGCCGCCAAGCGCGCCGCGCGCACCGGCGTCAACCCGAAGACCGGTGAAAAGCTGAAGATCGCCGCCACCACGGTGCCGCGTTTTACCGCGGGCGCTGGCTTCAAGGCTGCCGTCGCAGGCAAGAAGAAGGCCGCCAAGAAGTAAGTCGCACGCCGAATCAGAGCGTTCGAGGGCACGGCAACGCCGTGCCCTCTTTCTTTCAACTTTGTTTCATGCGCCGCCGATAGGCCAGGCCGGCGCCGAAGGCCAGCAAGCCGCAGACGAACAGGGTCGGCCGGACGTCGAGGCGGGCGCTGACCATCCCTACCGTCAGACTGCCCAGCGGCGCGATGCCGAGGAAGGCCGTCGAGAAGATCGCCATCACTCGGCCGCGGAAATGCTCCTCGACTTCGAGCTGGATCAGCGTGTTGCTGCCGGCGGCCGTGATCACGACGGCGAAACCGAGCATCATCAGTAACGGATAGGCGAGCGCGATCGTCGGCACAAAGGCGAAAGCGGACAGCGCGATGCCGCCCGCCAGCGCCGTGCGGCCGACCAGCCGGTCGAGACCGTCGCCGGCCCGCTGGCCGCCTCGCCAGGCCAGCCAAAGCGCCGCACAAAGTGAACCGGCGCCCGCACTGCTGATCAAGAGGCCATAGGTGCGGGCATCGCCATGGAACAGGTCGCGGGCATAGACCGGCATCATCACCACGTAGGGGGTGACGAAAAAGCTGAAGCTGGCGATGAGCAGCAGCGTGAGGCGGATGCGCGGATGGCTCCTGGCGTAAGCAAGGCCGGCGCGCAGCGCCTCGCCGGGCGTTTGGCGCGCAGCCGGTTTTCCCGGCGCCGTGCGGATCGCCGCCAGCGCCGCGAGCACCGCCAGATAGGACAGGGCGTTCAACAGGAAGCAGGCGGCCTCGCCGGCATGGGCGACCACCAGGCCGGCGAGGGCCGGGCCGACGAAGCGCGAGCCGTTCATCAAGAAGGAGTTGAGGCCGATCGCGTTCGGCAGCGCGCGCTTGTCCGGCACCATCTGCGCGACGAAAGCCTGACGCGCGGGCAGATCCACCGCATTGATGCAGCCGAGCGTGAAGGCCAGCACGAGGAGCAGCAGCGGGGTGATCGTCTGCGTCGCGGTGAGTCCGGCGAGCAGCAGCGCCTGCAGCAGGGCGAGGAACTGGGTGAAGAGCAGCAGGCGGCGCCGGTCGAGGCGGTCGTTCCAGACGCCGGCGGGAATGGAGAACAGCAGGATCGGAATCTGGCTCGCAAAGCCGACCAGACCGAGCATCGCGGTCGAATCGGTGAGGCGGTAGGCGAGCCAGGTCATCGCGATCTGCTGCATCCAGGTGCCGATCAGCGAGACCAGCTGGCCGGTGAAGAACAAGCGGAAGTTGCGCGAGCGGAAGGCGGGGAAACGTGCGGACAGGGCTTGCATGGAACGATGTTACGGAATGCCGGCAGCGCCGCTCACGTTAAAATCCGCATTTTTTCCTGTCTATCCACCATGACCGTCCGCACCCGCTTCGCTCCCAGTCCGACCGGTTATTTGCACATCGGCGGCGCGCGCACCGCGCTGTTCGCCTGGGCCTATGCGCGCCATCATGGCGGGCAGTTCATCCTGCGCATCGAGGATACCGACATCGAGCGCTCGACGCCGGAAGCCGTGCAGGCAATCCTCGACGGCATGCGCTGGTTGCGCCTCACGCCTGACGAGGGACCGTTCTTCCAGACGCAGCGCATGATGCGCTACAAGGAAGTGATCCAGCAGATGCTCGCGGCGGGCACCGCCTATCGCTGCTACATGAGCAAGGAAGAGCTCGACGCCCTGCGTGCCGAGCAGGAAGCGCGCCACGAGAAGCCGCGCTACGACGGCCGCTGGCGACCCGAGCCGGGCAAGACGCTGCCCACGCCGCCGGCCGGGGTGCAGCCGGTGGTGCGTTTCAGGAACCCGACCGACGGGGTGGTCGCCTGGGACGATCTCGTCAAGGGGCGCATCGAGATCAGCAATGCCGAACTCGACGACTTCATCATCGCGCGCGCCGACGGCACGCCGACCTACAATTTCTGCGTCGTCGTCGATGACTGGGACATGCGGATCAGCCATGTGATCCGCGGCGACGATCACGTCAACAACACGCCGCGGCAGATCAATTTGTTGCGCGCGCTCGGCGCGCCGCTGCCGCGTTACGGCCATCTGTCGATGATCCTCGGCCCCGATGGCACCAAGCTCTCGAAACGTCACGGCGCGGTGTCGGTGATGCAATACGACGAGGACGGCTACCTGCCGGAAGCGGTGCTCAATTACCTGGCGCGGCTGGGCTGGTCGCACGGCGACGACGAGATCTTCAGCATGGAGCAGTTCGTGCAGTGGTTCGACCTCGACCACATCACGAGTTCCGCCGCGCAGTTCAACACCGAAAAGCTCAACTGGCTGAACGCCCACTACATCAAGCATTGCGACGATGCGCGCCTCGGCCAGGAGATTCGCCGCCGGCTGGCGCGCGAAGGCGTGACCGGGACGGCCTTCCCCGACCCCGCAGCGATCGCGGCGCTCTACAAGGACCGGGTGCAGAATCTGAACGAGCTCGCGGACGCCGCCCATCCGTTCTATGTCGCGCCGCACCCGCCGGCCGAACTGGCGACGCAGCATCTGACCGAGGCGGCGCGGGCCGCCTTGCGCGATCTGCGCTGCCGTCTCGCCAGCGCCGACTTTTCACCCGAAACCCTGGCGAAGGCATTGAAGGAGACGCTCGCGGCGACGGGACTCAAGATGCCGCAGGTGGCGATTCCGCTGCGCGTCGTGCTGCTCGGGCAGACGCAAAGCCCGTCCATCGACCGCGTGCTCGCGGTGATGGGACGGGAGGAAGTGCTGAAACGGCTTGATCGGGTGATGGGTTAATCGCGCACCAGCGTGCCATTCTCGATGCGCACCCGCTCGCCGATCTGCCAGCCGGGGATCATGTCCATCATCACCGAGCGCGTCGTGCCATCGTTCATACGCACGATGACTTCGTAGCGCGTCGTCTTGCGCTGCGATTTCTCGATCTGGTGGCCGGCATAGGCGCCGCCGGCCGCGCCGGCCACGGTGGCGAGCTTCTTGCCGGTGCCCCCGCCGATCTGGTGGCCGAGGATCGCGCCGACCACGCCGCCGGCCACCGCGCCCAGACCGGTGGCTTCGCCCGGCTGGGTGATCTCGCGGATGTTTTCGACCACGCCGCAGTTGCCGCACACCGGCGGGGCGGGTGGCGCGGCGACGGGCGCGAGAGGCGCCTGGGCGATTTCGGTCGGCGCCGGCTTCGCCGCGGGCCTGGACGCTGCCTTGACGACCGGTTTCGGCGTGCTTTGCTCGACTGAAGCCGTCTTGGCCGCTTCGCTCGGTTCTGTCACGGCAGGAGCCTTCTGCTCGCTGGCGGCGGCGTTGGCAACTGTGGCTGTCTCGGCGGAAGTGGCCTTGCCGCTGGGCAGCCAGCCATTGATCGCGGCGATACCGAACAGCGAGAAGACGGTGACGGAGATCGCCGCGATGGCGACGAGCGGATGCAGGCGGGGTTTGGCTTGCGGGTTCGGGACGGTAGTGGTCATTGGATTGCCTCCTGACGGTCGTTGGATATGGCAAGCATAACGCCAGATGGCCAAGACCGTGGGACAGCCGAAACAGACGGTTACATTTCCGCGTCTCGGCTTGCCTGAACGCCTTTCCACGCAAAGCGCGCCGGATCGACCGCGGCGGCGAGTTCATGACCGAGCGGCAAGGGCTCGCCGCAGATCTGGCTGGCGAGCAGCTCGGCCATCAGCGGCGCCCAGACGAAGCCGCGCGCGCCATAGCCGCTGGCGACGAACAGCCCCGGGAGCCGCGGCCATTCGACATGCGCGAGCGGGCGCGGCTCGCACGCCGGCAGCGGCAGGGCGCCAAGGAGCGGCAGCTTGTCCGGCGAGACCGGCCGCAGCCCGACGCGGCCGGTGAGGCTTGCTGCCGTGAAGCGGCTGCCCCAGCCGGGAAGCATCGCTGCGAGGCGAGCGAGATTCGCGGCATGTTCCTCGTTGCTCGGCGCAAGCTCGCGGCTGCGCTTGAAGCTCGCCCCCAGGCTGGCGATGCCGGCGAAGGGCGGGGCGAGATAGCCTTCGCGGCAGACGACGGCGCGCAGCGGCGCGGGAAGTTCCTCGGCCGGCAGATGCGTGGTCTGGCCGCGAAAGCAGAGGATCGGCATATGCGCCGCCTGCGCCAGCCGGGTGATGCCATGCGCATGGGCGAGGATGAGCGTCGGCCCTTCCCAGAGCGGCTGGCCTGCCTCGTCGAGGAGTTGCCAGCCGTTGTCCGTTTCAGCCAGGGCGGCCACGGCGGTGTCGGGGCGGAGGGTGAGGCGCGGGCCGGCCTTTGCCTGCAGCGCGGCGGCGAGGGAGGCCGGCGCGACCCAGCCGGCGCGGGGAAACCACCAGCCCGGGCCGGCGACGGCGGCGCCGACGAGACCCTCCGCCGTTGCCGCATCGAGGAACTGCACGAAGTCGTCCGGCAGGCCCTGCTCGGCGACGATGGTCGCCTGTTTCTTCGCATGCGCCGCGTCGCGGGCGATCTGGAATACGCCGCACAGCCCGCTGTCGACGGGATGGCCGCTGGCGGCGAGCTCGTCGAGACGCCGTAATGCATAGAGGAAGGCGACCTGGTTGAGCCGTGAGAGCCGCGTCGCATCGACGGCCAGCGCCGGCAGCAGGATCGCCTGATGATTGCCGGAGGTCTCTGCGGCGATGCGGTTGCGCCGCTCGAACAGCGTCACCTCGCAGCCGCGCGCCGCGAGCCGCTCGGCACAGGCCAGCCCCGCGATCCCCGCGCCGATCACTGCAATGGACTGATGGCTGAAAGTCGGCGCTGCCGGGACGGCACCCCCGGTGAATCGGCCGACGAGCCTCTCGCGCTTGGTGCCGAAGCCGGGTCGGCGCTCGACGGTGAAGCCCGCCGCGGCGAGGTTGCGCCGCACTTCGCCGGCGACGGTCCAGGTGGCGAGCGTCGCGCCGGGGGCGGCCAGCCAGGCGAGATCCTCGCAGACCTGGAGCGACCACATCTCGGGGTTCTTTGCCGGCGCGAAACCGTCGAGGTAGAAGGCATCGAAGCGGCCGGCGATGTCGGCAAGCACCGTCTGCGCCGCGCCGAAGATCAGCGTCAGCGTGACGGCGCCGTCTTCGAAGTGCAGCCGGTGAAAGCCCGGAATCAGGCTCGGCCAGGCATTGTGCAATCGCGCCGCGAGCGGCGCGAGCTCAGGGAAATTTTCGTGCAGTCGGGCGAGGTCGGCCCGCCGGAACGGGTGCCGCTCGACGGCGAAGTAATGCAGCCGGGCCGGACGCCGCGGCTCGTCGCGCCACGCCTGCCAGGTGGCGAGGAAATTGAGGCCAAGGCCGAAGCCGGTCTCGAGGATCGCGAAGCTCGTTCGGCCCCGCCAGCGGCTCTCTTCGCCGAGCAGATCGTTGCCGGCGAGGAACACATGACGCGCCTGGGCGAGCCCGCCGCTGGCGGAGTGGTAAATGTCGCCGAAGGCCGGGGAGAAGGGGTTGCCGTTCCCGTCGAAAGCGAGCTCGGCGGGAACGATCGGCGGGTGTCTCACTCAGGGCGCATTTGCGGAAACAGAATCACGTCGCGGATCGACGGCGAGTTGGTGAGCAGCATCACCAGCCGGTCGATGCCGACGCCGCAGCCGCCGGTGGGCGGCAGGCCGTATTCGAGCGCGCGGATGTAGTCGGCGTCGTAATACATCGCTTCCTCGTCGCCGGCCTCCTTGGCCTTCGCCTGTTCGAGGAAGCGCGCTGCCTGGTCTTCGGGATCGTTCAGTTCCGAGAAGCCGTTGGCGATCTCGCGGCCGACGATGAACAGCTCGAAGCGCTCGGTGACTTCCGGGTTCGTGTCGGAGCGGCGCGCCAGGGGCGAAACCTCGGTCGGGTAGTCGATGATGTAGGTGGGGTCCCAGAGCTCGGCCTCGGTGGTTTCCTCGAACAGTTGCATCTGCAAGGTGCCCAGGCCCGCATTGGGCTTCACCTCGACCTGCAGGTCGGCGAGCTTGTGTCTGAGCCAACCGGCATCATTGAGCATCGTCAAGCTGTAGCCCGGATGGTAGGCGTGGATCGCCTCGACGATGGTCATGCGGCGGAAGGGCTTGGAGAGATCGAGCGTGCGGCCCTGGTAGTCGAACACCTCGGTGCCGAGCGCTTCGCGCGCCGCGTGGCGGATCAAGCCCTCGGTGAAGTCCATCAGCGTCTTGTAGTCCGCGTAGGCTTCGTAGAACTCCATCATCGTGAATTCGGGGTTGTGGCGCGGTGAGAGGCCCTCGTTGCGGAAATTGCGATTGACCTCGAACACCTTCTCGAAGCCGCCGACGACCAGGCGCTTGAGATACAGCTCCGGCGCGATGCGCAGGAACAGATCCATGTCGAGCGCATTGTGGTGGGTGACGAAGGGTTTCGCCGCCGCGCCGCCGGGGATCGGATGCATCATCGGCGTCTCGACTTCGAGGAAGCCGTGATGCACCATGTAGTTGCGGATCGACTGGATCATCCGGCTTCTGGCGACGAAGGTGAAGCGCGATGCCTCGTTGGTGATCAGATCCAGATAGCGCTGGCGGTATTTCTGCTCGATGTCGGTCAGCCCGTGGAATTTTTCCGGCAGCGGGCGCAGGGCCTTGGCGAGCAGGCGGATTTCCGTGCATTGCACGGTGAGTTCCCCGGTCTTGGTCTTCATCAGCGTGCCGGCAGCCCCGACGATGTCGCCTAAGTCCCACTTCTTGAAATCCTCATAGGCCGCCTCGCCGACGTTGTCCTTCGTCACATAGAACTGGATGCGGCCGGAAAGGTCCTGCACGGTGATGAAGCTCGCCTTGCCCATCACGCGCTTGAGCATGATGCGGCCGGCGACCGTGACACTGACCGGCGTGGCTTCGAGCTCTTCCTTGGATTTCTCGCCGTAGAGCTCGTCGAGGCGCGCGGCGAGGTTCTCGCGGCGGAAGTCGTTCGGATAGGCGCGGCCGGTGGCGCGCCAGGCTTTGAGCTTCTCGCGGCGCTCGGCGATGATGTGGTTTTCGTCGGCGACGGGAACTTGGGTCGGTTCGGTCATGATGGGCTTTCAGTAGAAACGATGGACGGCGAAGCCAAGCGCCTCGGCGGCGTCGGCCTGAACCCGGTCGGAGGTGGCAAAGGCGGTGGCGTTACATGCGCGCGCGGCGGCAAGGTGCAAGGCATCGAGTGCCCGCAAGGCAACTGCGGGCACGATGGCGATCAGATCGCGTGCCGAGGCATAGTCCCCCACTGAGAGCGGCTGGATCTTCCAGGCGGCATCGCGCACATGGCCATCGAAGGCCGCGAGCGCGCGCTGCTCCAATACCGCATCGATCTGCCCGGCGCGTTTGCGCCGCGCCAGCAGGCAGCGGAATTCGACCAGCGTCAGGATCGCCGTCGTCGGCACGCCTTGCCGTTCCACCCAGTCGAGCACCTCGAGCGACCTGGGTTCGCGCACATAGCATTTCGCCAGGGCGCTGGTATCGATATACGCGGTCACCAGCGTTCTTCCCGGTCTTCGGCGAGCACGACTTCGCTGGGAATGGTCTGCATCGGCTGGCTGGCCAGAAAATCGCGCAAGGTGGACAAGCTGGGCTTCGCCGGCGCGATCGGCAGGATGCGCGCGATCGGCTCGCCACGACGCGTGACGATCACCTCGTCGCCATCGGCGAAGAGCTGCTCGGGATGCGAAAGGCCCTCGCGGGCCTGACGGATGGTGATGGTGCGCATGAGGGGATTCCTTGTGTCACGATGCGTTGCATTGTGTCACATTGGGTGCCGTTCCGCCAGCGCCGACTTTTATACGCCTTGCTTCAGGCTGGCTTCGATGAAGGGGTCGAGATCGCCGTCGAGTACCTTCTGGGTGTTGGAGATTTCGACGCCGGTGCGCAGATCCTTGATGCGCGACTGGTCCAGCACATAGGAGCGGATCTGGTGGCCCCAGCCGACGTCGGTCTTCTGCGCTTCGAGCTTGTCGGCTTCCTCGCGGCGCTTGCGCATTTCCAGCTCGTAGAGGCGGGATTTGAGCATCGCCATCGCCTCGGCGCGGTTCTTGTGCTGCGAGCGGTCGTTCTGGCACTGCACGACGATGCCGGTCGGGATGTGGGTGATGCGCACCGCCGAATCGGTCTTGTTGATGTGCTGGCCGCCGGCGCCGGAAGCGCGAAAGGTATCGACGCGCAGGTCGGCCGGATTGATCTCGACCTGGATCGAATCGTCGATCTCGGGATAGACGTAGATGCTGGCGAAGCTGGTGTGACGGCCGCCGGAGGAGTCGAAAGGCGATTTGCGCACCAGGCGATGCACGCCGGTCTCGGTGCGCAGGAAGCCGTAGGCGTAATCGCCCTCGACCTTGATCGTCGCGCTGCGGATGCCGGCGACTTCGCCGTCGGTCTGTTCGAGGATCTCGGCCTTGAAGCCCTTCTTCTCGCAGTATTTCAGATACTGGCGCAGCAGCATCGATGCCCAGTCGCAGGCTTCGGTGCCGCCGGCGCCGGCCTGGATGTCGATGAAGCAATTGTTCGGGTCGGCCGGGTTGTTGAACATGCGGCGGAATTCGAGGTCGGCCACCTTGGCCTCGACACCTGCGAGATCGGCCTCGACGGCGGCGAGCGTTTCCTCGTCGTCCTCGGCCTTGGCCATCTCGAGCAGCTCATGCGCATCGGCGAGCGCATGCTTGACGTTTTCCAGCGTGAGCACGACGGCTTCGAGGGATTTCTTTTCGCGGCCCAGGGCCTGGGCGCGCTCGGCATCGTTCCAGATGCCGGGGTCTTCCATCAGTTGATTGATTTCGGCGAGTTTCTCGGACTTCGCGTCGAAGTCAAAGATACCTCCGGAGCTGGTCGCCGCGGGCTTCGAGATCGGCGATGCGGTGGGCTAGGCTGTTTAAGCGTTCGGCTTCCATGGCGTGTTTCCAAAATCGGCAAAGGCGAATTATACCGGCGAGCTTTCGCTTCTCAGTGGATTTCCCGGGTTTCGAGGAAGCGGATGTCCGGGTGGCGCTCCACGGCCATCTGCAGGTTCACCCGGTTCGGAGCGAGATAGACGTAGTCGCCCGCGCCATCGACCGCGATATTGGCCGGCGCCTTGTCGATCAGCGCTTTCAGCGCGAGCTCGGTGCCGCGCAGCCAGCGCGCCGTGGCGACATTCACCGGCTCGAAGAAGCAATCGACGCCGTATTCGTGTTCGAGCCGATGCGCCACCACGTCGAATTGCAGGAGCCCCACCGCACCGAGGATCAGGTCGTTGCCGGAAAGCGGCTTGAACAATTGCGTCGCGCCTTCCTCGGCGAGCTGCTGCAGCCCTTTTTGCAGCTGCTTGATCTTCATCGGGTTCCTGATCTGCGCGCGGCGGAAGTGCTCCGGTGCGAAGCAGGGGATGCCGGTGAATTTGAGCTCCTCGCCTTCGGTGAAGGCATCGCCCAAGACGACGGTGCCATGATTCGGGATGCCGATGATGTCGCCCGGCCAGGCTTCGTCCGTGGTGTTGCGGTCCTGGGCCATGAAGGTGATCGCGTTATTGACGGCCAGCGTCTTGCCGGTGGAGAGCTGCTTCAACTTGATGCCGCGCGTGTAGTGGCCGGAACAGACGCGCACGAAGGCGATGCGGTCGCGGTGCTTCGGGTCCATGTTGGCCTGGATCTTGAAGACGAAGCCGGTGAATTTCGGCTCCATCGGCTCGACCATGCGCTCCACCCCATTGCTGAGCGCGGGGCGGTGCTGCGGCGGCGGCGAGAGATCGACGATCGCATCGAGCAGCGCTTGCACGCCGAAGTTGTTGATCGCCGAGCCGAAGAACACCGGCGTCTGCCGGCCGGCCAGATACGCCTCCTTGTCGAAGGGGTGCGAGGCCCCTTTCACCAGCTCGACCTCGGCGCGCAGTTCCTCGGCCTGGAGCCCGAGCAATTCGTCCAGCTTGGGATTGTCGAGCCGCTCGATGATGCGCGAAGTCCCTTTTTCCGCCTGCGGGTCGAAGAAGTAGACGCAATCGTCGTAAAGATCATAGACGCCGCGGAAGCTCTTGCCCATGCCGATCGGCCAGGTCATCGGCGCGCACTGGATCTTCAGCACGTCCTCGATCTCGTCGAGCAGGTCGATGGGGGCGCGGCCTTCGCGGTCGAGCTTGTTGATGAAGGTGAGGATCGGCGTGCTCCTCATGCGGCAGACGTTGAGGAGCTTGATCGTCTGCGCCTCGACGCCGTTGACCGAGTCGATCACCATCGTCGCCGAGTCGACGGCGGTGAGCGTGCGGTAGGTGTCTTCGGAAAAATCCTCGTGGCCCGGCGTGTCGAGCAGGTTGATCATGTGCTCGCGGTAGGGGAACTGCATCACCGAACTGGTGACCGAGATGCCGCGCTGCTTTTCGAGCTCCATCCAGTCCGAGGTCGCGTAGCGGGCGGCCTTCCGGGCGCGCACTTCGCCGGCGACCTGGATCGCGCCGCCGAACCACAGGAGCTTCTCGGTCAGCGTCGTCTTGCCCGCGTCCGGGTGGGAGATGATGGCGAAGGTGCGGCGGCGGGCGATCTCGTGGGCAAGTTTGGACACGGTGGCGGGTGAGGGTGCGGAAAAAGCCGCGCATTATAAAACTCGGCGCTGGTGAGACGGCACGGCACCGGCTCACGGATACAGCCCGCGCCGGTCGCGCGCTTCGAGCACCCGCGTGCAGGCGATGATGAAGGCCGCGGTGCGCAGCGACACCTTGCGCTCGGCGGCGAGCTCGGCCACCGTGCGCACGGCATTGGCCATGATGGTTTCGAGACGGGCGTTGATCTCGTCCTCGTTCCAGAAGAAGCTGGAGAAATCCTGCACCCACTCGAAATAGCTGACCGTCACGCCGCCGGCATTGGCGATCACGTCGGGCACGACGGTGATGCCGCGCTCGGCCAGGATGTCGTCGGCAGCGGGCGGAGTAGGGCCGTTGGCGCCTTCGACGACGATCTTCGTCTGCACGCGGTGGGCGCGTTCGCAGGTCAGCTGGCCTTCGAGCGCGGCCGGCACGAGGAACTCGCAGGGCATCTCCCAGAAAGCTTCGCCGTCGATGCGCTCGGCGCCTGGAAACTCGACGAGCCGACCTCCTGCGGCAACGTGCGCCAGCGCGGCGGCGACCTCGATGCCGGCGGGGTTGGCGATGCTGCCGCTCGCGTCCTGCAAGGCGACGACGCGGGCGCCGGCCTTGGCGAAACATTGCGCCGTCACCGAGCCGACGTTGCCGAAGCCCTGGATCGCGACGCGTGCGCCATTGATCTCGATGCCCTGGCGCCGGCCGGCTTCGCGCGCGGCGATGAACACGCCGCGGCCGGTCGCCTCGCGCCGTCCGAGGCTGCCGCCCAGGCAGATCGGCTTGCCGGTGACGACGCCGCTGACGGTCTCGCCCTGGTTGATCGAGAAGGTGTCCATCATCCAGGCCATGATCTGTTCGTCGGTGCCGACGTCCGGAGCGGGGATGTCGCGCGTCGGTCCCAGCAGGAGGCCGATCTCCGAGGTGTAGCGGCGCGTCACGCGCTCCAGCTCGGCGCGCGAGAGCGTGGCCGGATCGACGCGCACACCGCCCTTGGCGCCGCCATAGGGCAGGTTGAGCGCGGCGTTCTTGATCGTCATCCAGCCGGAGAGCGCCATCACCTCGTTGAGCGTCACACCGGGGTGGAAGCGCACGCCGCCCTTGCCCGGGCCGCGCGAGACGTTGTGCTGCACGCGATAGCCTTCGAAATGCGCCAGCGAGCCATCGTCGCGGTGGATCGGCACATCGACGACGAGGATGCGCTTGGGGCGCTTGAGCGTCTCGCTCCAATAACCGAGCCGGCCCAGATGAGGCACGACGCGGTCGATCTGTTCGAGGAAGCTGGCCCAGGGTTCGGGGCGGGCAGGGTCGAGGAAGGAGAGCATGTTCGGGACCTGTCTTGACTGCGGGTGCTCAACTATATGCCTGAAAATCGGCGCAGGCAGAACGGCACGCAGCGTGTTTCAAGCGATCAGCTTGGCCGCATGGCGCGCCAGCATCCATTCCTCGTTGGTCGGCAGGACGAGCACGGCCACCTTGCTGGCGGGCGTGCTGATGTGTTCCGCATGGGCGGCATTGGCCGCGGCATCGAGCTCCAGGCCCAGCCAGCCCAGTTGCCGGCAGACCTTTTCTCGCACCGGCGATGCATGCTCGCCGATGCCGCCGGTGAATACCAGCGCGTCGAGGCCGCCGAGCGCCGCGGCGAGCGAGCCGGCCTCGCGCACGATGCGGTAGCAGAACAGCTCGACGGCTTCCTTCGCTTCGGGGCGATCGGAAGCGAGCAGCACGCGCATGTCGGAAGAGATGCCGGAGACGCCCAGCAGGCCGGATTCCTTGTAGAGGAGGCGAGTGAGCGCTGCCGTGTCCATGCCGGCGTGATCCATGAGATACAGCAGCACGCCGGGATCGAGGCTGCCGGTGCGCGTGCCCATCATCAGGCCTTCGAGCGCGGTGAAGCCCATCGTCGTCACCTGGCTCTTGCGCCCGATCATGCCGCACATCGAGGCGCCGTTGCCCAGATGCGCGACGATGACGCGGCCATTGGCGCGCCCAGCGTCGAGATGCCGCGGCAGCACCTCGGCGATGTATTCGTAGGACAGGCCGTGGAAGCCGTAGCGGCGCACGCCCTGCGCGGTGAGGCGGCGTGGCAGCGCGAACATCTGCGCGATGGTCGGCTGGCTGCGGTGGAAGGCGGTATCGAAGCAGGCGATCTGCGGCACGCCGGGCAGGGCGGCTTGCATCGCCTCGATGCCGGCGAGGTTGTGCGGCTGGTGCAGCGGCGCGAGCGGGATGAATTGCCTGAGCCGCGCCAGATGCGCGTCATCGATCCTGATCGGGCGCGAGTAGGTTTCGCCGCCATGCACGACGCGATGGCCGACGGCGACGAGGGTCCGGTCGGCCGCCTGTTCGCGCACCCATTGCAACAGCCGCTCGATCGCGGCGCGATGCGCGCCGTCCGTGCCACCGACCTCGATCTGGCCGGCGAGCTCGGGTTGCGCCGGCAGCGGATCGGCGTGCCGGAACAGCGCGTATTTGATCGACGACGAACCGGCGTTGAGGGTCAGCAGCGCGGCGACCATGCCGCTCTCACTTGCAGGTGCCGCGCTTGCAGTGCGCCATCACGACGGCGATCGCGGTCGAGGCGGTGCGCGTCTGTGCCGAATCGGCGCGGCTGGTGAGCACGATCGGCACGCGCGCGCCGAGCACGATGCCGGCGGCGAGCGCATCGGCGAGATATTCGAGCTGCTTGGCGAGCATGTTGCCGGATTCGATGTCCGGCACCAGCAGGATGTCGGCCTGGCCCGCCACCGCCGACTTGATGCCCTTGGTGCGCGCGGCGACCACCGAAATCGCGTTGTCGAAGGCGAGCGGGCCATCGAGGATGCCGCCCTGGATCTGGCCGCGGTCGGCCATCTTGCACAGCGCCGCCGCATCCAGGGTGGCCGGCATCTTGGCATTGACCGTCTCCACCGCCGCGAGCAGCGCGACCTTCGGTTCGGCGATCTTCAGCATGCGCGCCAGATCGATCGCGTTTTGCACGATGTCGACCTTGGTCGGCAGATCGGGCGCGACATTGACGGCGGCATCGGTGATCAACAGCGGACGCGGGTAGGTCGGCACGTCCATCATGAAGACGTGGCTGATGCGCCGGTCGGTGCGCAGGCCCGTGGCCTTGTCGACGACCTCGCTCATCAGCTCGTCGGTGTGGAGCGAGCCTTTCATCAGCGCTTCGACGAGCCCCTCGCGCGCCAGCGCGACGCCCGATTCCGCGGCGGCATGGCTGTGGGGCACGTCGAGGAACTTGCAGCCGTAGAGACTGAGGCCGAGCTCCTCGGCCAGCGCGCGGATCCTTTTCTCCGGGCCGACCAGCGTCGGGTCGATCAGGCCGCGGTCGCGGGCGAGCAGCGCGCCTTTCAGCGATTCGGCGTCACAGGGGTGAACGACCGCCATCGCGATCGGGGCGAGGCCTGCGGTGATTTCGAGCAGATGTTCGTAACGCGCGGTCTTCGTCGCCGAGAGCTTGATTTCCGGCAGCGCGACCTTCATGCGCTTGATCTTTTCGGTGGGCGCGATCACCTCGGCCGTGCCGCTGATCACCAGCTCGCCATCCTGGTTCGTGCAGCGGCAGTCGAACAGGATGTGGTCGTTGTGGTCGAACTTGTGCGTGCAGGTGACGGTGGCGGTCAGCGTGTCGCCGATGCGCACGACGCGGTCGAAATGCAGGTTCTGGCCGACATAGACCGTGCCGGGACCGGGAAACTGCGTGCCGAGGATGTTCGAGAACAGCATCGCGCCCCACATGCCGTGGCCGACGACCTCGCGGAACTGCGACGAGCGCGCGTATTCCGGATCGACGTGGGTCGGATTCATGTCGCCGGAGATGATCGCGAACATCTGGATGTCCTCGGGACGCAGCGTGCGCGTCAGCGAGGCGCTGTCACCGACCTGGATCTCGTCGTAGGTGCGGTTCTCGATGGTGTCGAGGAATTCTTGGCTCATGATGGAATCGGACTGATAGTAGTGTGCGTATTCTGACTTCAGGTCTGTTGCATTGCAACAAGCCGATGGCCATCGTCCAGCGGATCCTGACGGTAGAAGAGGCGTAACTGCGCATACACGGCCGGATACTGCGCCATCAGCAGCTCGGGCGCTTCGAAGAACACTTCGCTCACGACGGCGAAGAATTCGCTCGGATGCTCGGCGGCATACGGATCGATCTGCGTCTCCTCGCCGGCATCGACGCGCCGGCAGAAATCCTCATAGGCGGGCTGGAAAGCGGCGCGCCAGTCTGCCGCGGACATGCCCGCATGCAGCCGTGGCATGCCATCGACCGCGCCGTTGGTCATGTCGAGCTTGTGGGCGAATTCGTGGATCACGATGCTGACGTCGCCGGGCTCGGCCGGGTCGTCGAACCAGGAGAGCAGCACCGGCCCGCCCTCCCAGGCTTCGCCGAGCACCGCGTCGTCGTATTCATGCACGACGCCGTCCTCATCGACGATCTGGCGCGGGATGACGAAATCGCCGGGATAGACGACGATGCCGACCCAGCCGTGATACCAGTCGAGACCCAGATCGAGGATCGGCAGACAGGCCTGCAAGGCGATCGAAATCTGTATGGCCGGCGTCAGGGTCAGGCCCGCCGCGGCGCTCCATTGCTTTTCGGCGATGAAGGCGCGGGCCAGCTCGCGCAGGCGCTGACGCTGCTCGCCGCTCAGCCGGTCGAGGAAGGGCAGGGCGTATTCCGCCTCACGCCATTGATCCTCGGTGATTTCGATACGCCGGGCGGCGCGCTCCCGCCGCCAGTTGCGCCAAGCCGACAGCATGGTGCCGTCTCGCCAGCGCCGACATTAATGCCGTGGAAGTGCTGAAGAAATCGTCGCGAGCGGGCGGAGGGCAAGGCGCACGGAGCGCAGGATGCGAGACATATCCGATAGATAGGCGAGCATCCGAGCACCGCGCAACAAAGCCATCCGCCCGCGCAGCAGATTTATTCAGCGCTTCCTTACTCGACCTTGGCCTTGGCGCGCAGATCGAGGATGTGCTTCTCGACCGCCTGCTGGCGCAGGCGCTGGACGATCTGCGGCTTGACCTCGTCGAGGGAGGGGGCCTTCAGCTCGCGCACGTCGTCGAGCTGGATCACATGCCAGCCGAAGTTGCTCTGCACCGGGGTTTCGGTGAATTTACCCTTGGCGAGCTTGACCATCGCGTCGGCGAACGGCGGCACGTAGCTGGCCTTGTTCGCCCAGCCGAGTTCACCGCCCTTGTCCTTCGAACCCGGGTCCTTCGAGAGCTTGGCCAGCTCCTCGAACTTCTGGCCGGCCTTGAGCTTGGCGATGATGTCCTTCGCCTCGTTCTCCGTATCGACGAGGATGTGGCGCGCCTTGTATTCCTTGTCGCCGAGCGCGTTCTTGATCGCGTCGTATTCCTTCTTGATGTCCTCGTCGCTGATCTTGACGGCCTTGGCGAAGTCGTTGAGATAGGCGCCGATCAGCACGCCCTGGCGGGCGAGATCGATCTGCGCCTGCACGTCGGGCTTCTTGTCGAGGCCCTTGGCCGTGGCGGCCTGCGCCAGCACTTCGCGGCGCACCAGTTCTTCCTTGACGGCCTTTTCGAGTTCGGGCGTCTTGGCCTGGCCCTGTGCCAGCTGGTGGGCGATCAGGACCTCGGCGCGACTGGCCGGGATGGCCTTGCCATTGACCTTGGCGATCGGTTCGGCGGCAAGGGCGGTGACGGAGGTGAAAGCGAATAGGGCGAGCGGCAGCAGGGAACGTTTCATGGGGTGGGTCCAGGCAGTGATGAGGAATGGGTCTCTTCGGGCGTCTTGGCGGTGATGCTCAACGCATGGATGCGATGCTGTGGCAGATCACCGATGGCATCATACACCAGCCGATGCCGCTCTAAGGTCGACAGGCCGGCGAAGCAGGGCGCGACGATGCGGATGGCGTAATGACCTCCTTCTTTGGCACCGGCGTGGCCGGCATGCTTCGCGCTGTCATCGCGAATGTCGAGTTCACTGGGCGCGAGCCCGGCGAGGCGGGCGCGGATCAGCTCGACGACGCTCATGGCAACACTTTCTTGAAGGGCTTCACCGTCACGTTGGCATAGACGCCGGCGGCGACGTAGGGGTCGGCCTGCGCCCAGGCCTGCGCATCGGCGAGCGAGGGGAACTCGGCGACGATCAGGCTGCCGGAAAAGCCCGCCGGGCCGGGGTCGGGGCTGTCGATGGCCGGGCATGGCCCGGCGAGGATCAGGCGGCCGGCGGCGAGCAGCGCCTGCAGGCGTTCGAGGTGGGCGGGGCGGGCGGCGAGGCGCTTGGCGAGCGAATCGGGCGCATCCTCGCCGAGGATCATGTAGAGCATCAGTGGGGTTCCTTCCCGGTTGGTTCGAGGTATTTGGCGAGCACGACGCCCTGCGCGACGACGAAGACGAGCATCAGGCCCATGCCGCCGAAGAGCTTGAAATCGACCCAGGCGTCTTCGCTATAGTGGTAGGCGACATAGAGGTTCAGCCCGCCCATCACAGCGAAGAAGCCGGCCCAGGCGAGATTGAGACGGTTCCAGATGTTGTCCGGCAAGCTCATCTGCTGGCCGAGCATGCCGCGGATCGGATTCTTGCCGAAGAGCCAGGCCGAGCCGAGCAGCGTCAGCGCGAAGAGCCAGTAGAGGATCGTCGGCTTCCATTTGATGAAGGTCGGGTCGTGAAGCAGCAGCGTCATGCCGCCGAAGACGACGATCAGCACCAGGCTCACCCAGAGCATCTTGTCGACCTTGCCATGGCGGAAATGCACCCAGACGATCTGCGCGAAGGTCGCGACGATCGCGGCGACGGTCGCGACATAGATGCCGGCGAACTTGTAGGCCGCGAAAAACAGGATGACCGGAAACAGGTCGAAGAGGAATTTCATGCCTGACTCATCAAACTGGCGTCAGGCAGCCCGAACGGCGAACTCCATCGTCGCGGGGTTGCTCACACGCCGGCTCGCATCGAGGATTTCCAGACCGATTACATTCCCCGCGGCATCGTAATCGAGAATGACCCCGGGCCTGATTTCGTCGGACTCATCGACGGGCGCGTCGTTAAAAACGACCGTCAGGATGTCGGCTTGGCTGTCGTAATCGGCCTTCATGTCTTGCTCCAGTATTTTTCGATCTTGCTGGTTCGATAAACGGTGACGACGAGCGGCGGCTGGCGCCAGTCTTCCACCACCAGGCGGACGAGATAAGCCCTGACCGCCGCGACGATCCGCGATTGGAATACTTTTCTCCCGTTTGCTCCGGGCACGATCTGTTCCGGGTTCGCCCATGATCGCCTCGATCCATTCTGGCCGAATATAACGCCGTTTGGCCTCGATTGCGGCGTGCCCGGTCATCAGGAAGTTCATGGCGATGCCTATAATCGTCGCGGAAGGGATGGATGATAACGAATGCGCATTGTAGTGCTGGGCGCCGGTTTGATCGGCGTCGCTTCCGCCTGGTTCCTCGCCGAGGCAGGCCATGAGGTAGTCGTCGTCGATCGCCAGCCGGAGCCGGCGCGCGAGACGAGCTTCGCCAACGGCGGCCAGATCTCGACCAGCCACGCCGAACCGTGGGCGAATCCCGCGACACCGCTGAAAATCCTTCGCTGGCTGGGGCGTGAGGATGCGCCGCTCCTGTGGCGGCTGCGCGCCGATACGGCGCAATGGGGCTGGGGGCTGGCTTTCCTGCGCGAATGCACGCCGGAGCGCACGCGTACCAACATCCGCGCGATCCTCGCGCTGGCGCTCGACAGCCGCGCGCGCCTCAAGGCGCTGCGGCGCGAACTGGGGCTCGAATACGACTGCCTGGAGCGCGGCATCCTTCACTATTACACCGATGCGGCGGAATTCGCACGCGCGGTTCCGCAGGCCGAATTCATGCAGCGTTTCGGCTGCGAGCGCATCGTCGAGTCGGCGGCCGAGTGCCTGGCGATCGAGCCGGCCCTGAAGGATTCGACCCTGCCGATCGTCGGCGGCACCTATACCCGCGAGGATGAATCGGGTGACGCGCACCGCTTCACCGTCGCATTGGCCGAGCATTGTATGCGCCGTGGCGTGGCCTTCCGCCACGGCAGCGTCGATGGCCTCGAAACCAGGGGTGGGCGCTTCGCCGCGGCCCGCCTGGCGAGTGGCGGAAGCATTGCCGCCGACGCCTGCGTCGTCGCCTTGGGCAGTTACTCGCCCTTGCTACTTCGGCCATTGGGGCTGCGCATCCCGGTCTATCCTGCCAAGGGATATTCGATCACGATCCCCCTCGCACCGGATGCGCCGGCGCCGAGCGTGAGCCTCACCGACGACGGCGCGAAGATCGTCATCTCGCGCCTCGGTCAGCGCCTGCGCGTGGCCGGCACCGCCGAGTTCACCGGCTACGACACGAGCATCAATCCGGCGCGTATCGCGCCGCTCGTTCGCCGCGTGCGGCAGATCTTTCCGCGTCTTGCGTTCCGCGACGAGGCCGTCGAACCCTGGGCGGGGCTGCGGCCGGCCACGCCGGGCAACGTGCCCCTGATCGGTCCGACACCGATCGGCGGCCTGTTCGTCAATACCGGCCATGGCACGCTGGGCTGGACGATGGCGGTCGGTTCCGGCCGCTTGCTGGCCGATCTCGTTTCGGGGAATCCGCCTGCCATCGATCCGGCGCCCTACCGGGTGGGCCGGATTCTGCGATAATGCGGAGCCGAGGCCCTGTGCGGCCCTTTCTTTTTTCCTGCCGAGGCGCAGGCTTCCCATGACCCATTCCATCGATTCCTTCGCGGCGCTCGCGTTGCCGCCCTTTCTGCTTTCCACGCTCGCCGAGGTCGGCTACGAAACGCCGTCGCCGATCCAGGCGGCCTGCATTCCCCATCTGCTCGCCGGCCGTGATCTGCTCGGCGAAGCCCAGACCGGCACCGGCAAGACCGCCGCCTTCGCGCTGCCGCTGCTGGCGCGTCTCGACCTCGCCAAGAAGATGCCACAGGCGCTGGTGCTCACCCCGACGCGTGAGCTGGCGATCCAGGTCGCCGAGGCGTTCCAGAAGTACGCGCACCACATGCCGGGTTTTCACGTGCTGCCGATCTACGGCGGCCAGAGCATGGTGATCCAGTTGCGGGCCCTGTCGCGCGGCGCTCATGTGATCGTCGGCACGCCGGGCCGCATCATGGATCATCTCGAGCGCAAGAGCCTCGACCTCACGCAGCTGAAAACGCTGGTGCTCGACGAGGCCGACGAGATGCTGCGCATGGGTTTCATCGACGACGTCGAATGGATCCTCGAACACACGCCGGATGAGCGCCAGACGGCGCTCTTCTCGGCGACGATGCCCGAGCCGATCCGCCGCATCGCAAGCCGCTACCTGAGGGAGCCCGAGCAGGTGAAGATCCGCGCCACGACGGCGACGGTCTCGACGATCAAGCAGAAATACTGGAAAGTCGCCGGCGCCGACAAGCTCGAAGCGCTCACGCGCATGCTCGAAGTCGAGGAGGATTTCGATGCGGCGATCGTCTTCGTGCGCACCAAGACCGCGACCGTCGAACTCGCCGAGCGGCTCGAAGCGCGCGGCTACGAGGCCGCGGCCTTGAACGGCGACATGACCCAGGGCCTGCGCGAGCAGGTGATCGAGCGCCTCAAGTCGGGCTCGCTCGACATCGTCGTCGCCACCGACGTCGCGGCGCGTGGGCTGGACGTGCCGCGCATTTCGCACGTCATCAACTACGACATCCCCTACGACACCGAAGCCTACGTGCATCGCATCGGCCGCACCGGCCGCGCCGGGAGGACGGGCGTGGCGATCCTGTTCGTCAGCCCGCGCGAAATGCGCATGCTCAAGGCGATCGAGCGTGCCACGCGCCAACCGATCGAACCGGTTGGCTTGCCGACGCGCGGCGAGGTGGCCGAGCGCCGCGTGCAGCAGTTCCGCCAGCAGATCCTCGACACGCTGGCCGAGGAGAACCTCGATTTCTTCTACGAGGTGGTGCGGCGCATCGAAAGCGAGGATGGCCTGGCGACGCGCCAGATCGCCGCGGCGCTGGCTTACCTCGTCCAGCGCGAGCGGCCGCTGCGGCCCGAGGGCTTCGAGGCACCGGTGGATGCCGTGTCGTCAGCGCCGAGTTTCGAAAAACACGAGCGCAAGCCGCGCGCGGCGCCGTCAGCGAAGCGCGACTTCGCCCGGGCGCCGATCGTCCGCTACCGCATCGAGGTGGGTAGGAGCCAGGGCGCGCTGCCGAAGGAGATCGTCGGCGCGATCGCCAACGAAGGTGGCATCGACGGCCGGCTGATCGGCCAGATCCACCTCTTCGACGACTACAGCACGGTCGAGCTACCCGAGCTGCCCCCCGAGATTCTCGAAACGCTCAAGCGCACGCGGGTGCGCCAGCAGCCGCTGAGGATCCGTCCCGCGAAGCCGGGTGAAGGCGAGAAACCGCGCGCCGCGCGTCGGCCGGCCGTGGCGAAAGACGAGAAGCCGCGCCGGCGCTGATCACTGGATCAGCGTCCAGCGCCCGTTCTTCACCGTCATCATCACGCGGGCACGCGCGTCCATGCCGTTGTGGTTCTGCGGCGTCATGTTGAACACGCCCTGCGCGCCGACCAGTTCGTGCGTCTGTTCCAGCGCGTCGCGCAAGGCGGCGCGGAATTCGACGCTGCCGGGCTGGGCCTTCTTCAGCGCGACGGGAATCGCCTTCTGCAGCAGCAGCCCGGCATCCCAGGTGTTGGCGCCGAAGGTCGAGGCCGTGCCGGCGCCGTATTTCGCTTCGTAGGCCTTGATGTAGCCCTGCGCGACGGCCTTGATCGGGTTGCTCGCCGGCAGGTCGTCGGCGACCAGCATCGGGCCGCCCGCCATCAGCGTGCCTTCGACCTTGGCGCCGCCGATGCGGATGAAATCGTTGGTGGCGACGCCGTGGGTCTGGTAGAGCTTGCCCTTGTAGCCCTTTTCGAGCAGCGCCGCCTGCGGCAGCACCGCCGGGCCGCCGGTGGCGGCGATGAACACGGCGTCGGGCTTCGCGGCGATGATCTTCAGCGCCTGGCCGGTCACCGATTGATCGGTGCGCATGAAACGTTCGTTGGCGATGATCTTGAGGCCGGCTTTCTCGGCCATCGGCGCGAAGACCTTGTACCAGTTCTCGCCATAAGGGTCATTGAAGCCGATGAAGCCGAGCGTCTTGACGCCGTTGGCGACCATGTGCTCGATCACCGCTTCGGCGATCAGGTCGTCGTTCTGCGTGGTCTTGAACACCCATTTCTTCTTCTCGTCCATCGGCAGCACGATGGAGGACGAGCCGACCGTCGTCACCAGCGGCACCTTCGCCTCGGCGACGAAATCGAGCATCGCCAGCGCCGCGGGCGTCGTCGTCGGACCGATCAGCGCATCGACCTTGTGCTCGGTCAAGAGCTTCTTGACGTTGGTGACGGCATGGGTCGGGTCGGAGGCATCGTCGAGCACGATGTACTCGATCTTCTGGCCGCCGATCTCGGTCGGCAGCAGCGCGACGGTATTCTTCTGCGGGATGCCGACCACGGCGGTGACCCCGGTCGAGGAGGCGATCACGCCGATCTTGACGTCGGCGAGGGCATTGAGGGAGAGGCAGCAGATCGCTGCGGCGAGAGCTTTGGTCAGGAAGCGGGACATGAGTGATTCTCTCCAGGTCAAGTGATGGTAAGCCAGCGCCAGCGGGCGGCGTCGCACAGCAGGGCATTGCCGCGGCCGGGATGCCAATCGCCGAGCACCCAGCGGGTGCGTCCGGCGTGATCGTATCGTCCTTGCCGGTGGGTATGCCCGTGAATCATGGCTTTGGCGTCGTGCTCGGCGAGCGCGGCGGCGACGGCAGCGGCATTCACGTCCATGATCGCTGCCGGTTTGTTTTGTTTTTCCTGCTCGCTTTGCGAGCGCAGCGCTTCGATTTCGCGCTTGCGGGAGGCCAGGGGCCGGGCGAGGAAGGCACTGCGCCAGGCCGGATCGCGCACCTGCGCGCGAAAGCGCTGGTAGTCGACATCGTCGGTACACAGCGCGTCGCCATGGGTGAGCAGCGTCCTGATGCCGCCGATCTCGCGCACGAGCGGGTCGGGCAGCAGGGTCAGCCCCGCGGCGGCGGCGAAGGTCTCGCCGATCAGGAAGTCGCGGTTGCCGGCCATGAATTCGAGCATCACCCCGCTGTCGGAGAGCGCGCGCAATGCATCGACGATGCGGGCGTTGAACGGGTCGGCGAGATCGTCGTCGCCGGCCCAGTAGTCGAACAGGTCGCCGAGGATCGTCAGGCGCGAGGCATCACGCGCCGGACCGGCGAGGAAGTCGAGGAAGGTCTGCACCGTCCCCGGCTCCAGCGGGGAGAGATGCAGGTCGGAGATGAACAGCTCGCTCAGACGACTTCCGCCTTCTCGATGATGACGTCCTCGACGGGCACGTCCTGGTGGAAGCCCTTGCTGCCGGTCTTCACGCCCTTGATCTTGTCGACGACGTCCATGCCTTCGACGACCCTGCCGAACACGCAATAGCCCCAGCCATTGCCCGATGGGGCGCGGAAGTCGAGGAAATCGTTGTCGGCGACATTGATGAAGAACTGCGCGGTCGCGGAGTGCGGGTCTGAGGTGCGCGCCATCGCGATCGTGCCGCGCACGTTTTTGAGCCCGTTCGCCGCTTCATTCTCGATCGGCGCCTTGGTCGGCTTCTGCTTCATGCCGGGTGTGAAGCCGCCGCCCTGGATCATGAAGCCGTTGATCACGCGGTGGAAGATCGTGCCATCGTAATGGCCGGCCTGGACGTAGTCGAGGAAGTTGGCGACGGTCTTCGGCGCCTTCTCGGCATCGAGTTCGAGGGTGATGGCGCCGAGGTTGGTGGTGAGCTTGATCATGTCGGGGGCCTTATTTTTTGTCGAGGATGCGTGCGGTTTCGATGACGACCGGGGTGAGCGGGACGTTCTGGTGGAAGCCGGCGTTGCCGGTCGGCACCTTGGCGATCTTCTGCACGACGTCCATGCCCTGCACGACCTGGCCGAACACCGCGTAGCCCCAGCCGTCCTGGCCCGGGTAGTCGAGGAAGGTGTTGTCCTTGACGTTGATGAAGAACTGCGCCGCGGCCGAGTGCGGATCGCGCGTCCGGGCCATTGCGATGCTGCCGGTGACGTTCTTGAGGCCGTTTTTCGCCTCGTTGGCGATCGGTGCGCGCGTCGGCTTTTCCTTCATGTCCGGCGTCATGCCGCCGCCCTGGATCATGAAGCCGTCGATCACGCGATGGAAGACCGTGCCGTTGTAGAAGCCATCCTTGACGTATTGCAGGAAGTTCTCGACGGTCTTCGGCGCCTTGTCGGCGGCCAGCTCGACGACGATCGTGCCGAGATTGGTCTTCAGCTCGACCTGGGGATTGGCCGCCAGCGCGGCCAGCGAGAAAAATAGGGCGGACGACAACGCCAACAGGTGCTTCATGGTGACTCCGTGATTGAACAAACGACGTATGATTCTAGCCTTTTGTTCGATGCAACCGGCTTCCCATGCTGAAAATCTTCAATTCGCTGACCCGCTCCGTGCAGGAGTTCGTGCCCATCGAGCCCGGCCGCGTGCGCCTCTACGTCTGCGGCATGACCGTCTATGACTATTGCCATCTCGGCCATGCGCGGGTGATGGTGGTCTTCGACATGGTGGTGCGCTGGCTCAAGGCCAGCGGCTATCAGGTCACCTATGTGCGCAACATCACCGATATCGACGACAAGATCATCAGGCGCGCGGCCGAGAACGGCGAGTCGATCCGCAGTCTCACCGACCGCTTCATCGCGGCGATGCACGAGGATGCCGACGCGCTCGGCGTCGCGCGCCCGGATTTCGAGCCGCGCGCCACCGAATACGTGCCGGCGATGCTGGAGCTGATCGAACGACTGGAAAGGAACGGTTATGCCTATGTCGCCGCGAACGGCGACGTCTGCTACGCGGTGCGCAAGTTTCCGGGCTATGGCAGGCTCTCCGGCAAGTCGCTCGAAGACCTGCGCGCCGGCGAGCGGGTCGATGTGATGGAAGGCAAGCAGGATCCGCTCGACTTCGTGCTCTGGAAGCATGCCAAACCGGAGGACACCACCGAGGTCAGATGGGATTCGCCCTGGGGGCCGGGCCGTCCGGGCTGGCACATCGAATGCTCGGCGATGAGCTCGAAACTGCTCGGCGAACATTTCGACATCCACGGCGGCGGCCAGGACCTGCAGTTTCCGCATCACGAGAACGAGATCGCGCAGTCCGAAGGCGCGATGAACGCGAACGAGAGGCACCCCTTCGTTAATTACTGGATGCACAACGGCTTCGTGCGCGTCGATGACGAAAAGATGTCGAAATCGCTCGGCAACTTCTTCACCATCCGCGACGTGCTGAAGAAATATCACCCGGAAGTCGTGCGCTTCTTTATCCTGCGCGCGCACTACCGCAGCCCGCTGAACTATTCCGATGCCCATCTCGAGGATGCGAAGGCCGCGCTCACCCGGCTCTACACCGCGCTGAAAGGTTTCGACGTGCCGCCGCAGGTCGATTGGAACGAAGCCCATGCGCAGCGCTTCAAGGCGGCGATGGACGACGACTTTTCTACCCCGGAGGCGATCGCGGCGCTGTTCGACCTCGCCAACGAGGTGAATCGCAGCAAGGATGCCCGGCTGGCGGAACAGTTGAAAGGACTGGGCGGGGTACTGGGGCTCTTGCAACGCGATCCGCTCGAATTCCTGCAAGCCGGCCCGGCGGCCGGCGCAGGGTTGAGTGCAGAGGAGGTCGATGCCAAGGTCGCCGCGCGCACCGCGGCGAAGAAGGCGAGGAACTTTGCCGAGGCCGACCGTATCCGCGACGAACTGAAAGCCGCCGGCATCATCCTCGAAGACGGGCCGCAGGGCACCACCTGGCGCAGGGTGTGAAAGTCGGCGCTGGCGGAGCGGCACCTTCCAGTAGAATCCCCACCATGAAGACGACCTTTCTGGATTTCGAGCAGCCGATCGCCGAGCTCGAAGGGAAAATCGAGCAACTGCGCTACGTCCAGGACGATTCGGCAGTGGATATCTCCGACGAGATCGGCCGGCTGGAGAGCAAGAGCGCGGCGCTCGTCAAGGAAATCTACGCCAAGCTGACGCCGTGGCAGATCGCACAGGTGGCGCGCCATCCGCAGCGGCCCTATACGCTCGACTATATCGGCATGATCTTCAACGATTTCCTCGAGCTGCACGGCGATCGTGCCTTTGCCGACGACCCGGCGATCGTCGGCGGCCTGGCGCGCTTCAATGGCCAGTCCTGCGTGGTGATCGGTCATCAGAAGGGGCGCGACACCAAGGAGAAGATTCACCGCAATTTCGGCATGCCCCGTCCCGAAGGCTATCGCAAGGCGCTGCGGCTGATGCGTCTGGCGGAAAAGTTCGGCATGCCGGTATTCACCTTCGTCGACACGCCCGGGGCCTATCCCGGCATTGGCGCCGAGGAACGCGGCCAGTCCGAGGCGATCGGCCGCAATCTGTATGTGATGGCCGAACTGAAGGTGCCGGTGGTGTGCACGATCATCGGCGAGGGCGGCTCGGGCGGCGCGCTGGCCATCGCCGCCGGCGACGTGGTGATGATGCTGCAATACGCGACCTATTCGGTGATCTCGCCCGAAGGCTGCGCGTCGATTCTCTGGAAGAGCGCGGAGCGTGCCCCGGAGGCGGCCGAGACGCTGGGCATCACGGCGGCGCGCCTGAAGACGCTCGGCCTGATCGATCGCGTCATCAACGAACCGCTTGGCGGGGCGCACCGGGATCCGCGGGCCGCCGCCGCCGGGCTGAAGAAGGCCCTGCAGGATGCGCTGCGCGGCCTGCAGGGGCTTTCTGCCGACGAGCTCGTCGAGCGCCGCTACCAGCGCTTGATGAGTCATGGCAAATTCAAGGAACTCGCCCTCCACTGAGCGGTTGCCGGCGGTTCTGGCGGCCTGCCTGGCACGCCATGCGCCGCCCGGCTCGCGGCTGGTCGTCGGGTTGTCGGGCGGCATCGATTCCGTCGTCCTGTTGCATGTCCTGGCGGGGCTGCGCCCGGAGGGACTCGCCGCGCTGCACGTCCATCACGGCCTGAGTCCGCGTGCCGACGCCTGGGCGGATTTCTGCGCTGCTTTTGCCCGCTCCCTCGCGGTGCCGTTCGAATGCGTGCGTGTCGCGGTCGAACGTGACTCCCGGGACGGGCTCGAAGCGGCGGCGCGGCGCGCGCGTCATGCGGTGTTCGCGCGCACGGCGGCGGATTGGATCGTGCTCGCCCATCATCGCGACGATCAGGCCGAAACGCTGCTGTTCAACCTGCTGCGCGGCGCGGGGCTCGCGGGCGCGGCGGCGATGCAGGAGGCGAGCTGCCGGCTGCTGCGGCCGCTCTTGTCCATCGGCCGCGCGGAGATCGAGGCCTATGCCCAGGCGCATCGGTTGGCGTGGATCGAGGACGAGAGCAATGCGGACGTCCGTCACTCGCGCAATTTTCTGCGCCATCGCATCCTCGCGCCGCTGGCGCAGCGTTTCCCGGCGGCGGCACGCAATCTCGCCGCCGCGGCTGCGCGGTTCGGCGAGGCGCAGGCGCTACTCGACGATCTGGCGCGTCTCGACCTGGCCGGCAATGACGGCTTTCCGCTCGACCTCGCGCGGCTCGAAGCGCTTCCCGAGCCGCGCGCGCGCAATGCGCTGCGCTACCTGCTGGCGCAGGCACGGGTCGCGATCCCGAGCGAGGCGCGCCTGCGCGAGGCGCTCAGGCAGATGCTCGATGCCGCCGGCGACCGCCATCCGGCCGTAGAGCTCGGCACGCATCGCCTGCTGCGCCGTCGCGGTCGGCTCTATCTGGAGCCGGGCGGGCCGAGCAGCGAGAGCCGCTGAGCGAGTTCGACGGCCGAGCGCACGCCCATCTTCTCGAAGATATGGGCGCGGTGCACTTCGACGGTGCGCATCGCGATCGACAGCTCGTCGGCGATCACCTTGTTGAGCTTGCCGGCGAGGATGCGCTCCATCACTTCGCGTTCGCGCTCGGTGAGGGTGGCGAGCCGTTCCATCACGGCGGCTTTCATGCCGTCCTGCCAGCGCCGATTTTTTTCGTGCTGCAGCGCCTCGTGCACGCGGTCGACGAGCTCGTTGTCGTTGAACGGTTTTTCGATGAAGTCGAAGGCGCCGCGCTTCAGGGCTTTCACCGCCAGCGGCACGTCGCCGTGGCCGGTGAGGAAGATCACCGGCATCGCGCAGCCGCGCTCGAGCAAGCGCTCGTGGAGCTCGCTGCCGGTCATGCCGCTCATGCGCAGATCGAGGATCAGGCAACCGCTCATCTCGTCGTTGTAGTCGGCGAGGAAGGCCTCGGCCGATTCCCAGGCACGGCAAGGGATGCCGCGCGAGCGCAGCAGCCAGGGAATGGCGTCGCGCAGCGCGGCGTCGTCATCGACGAGATAGGCCATGCCGGGGGTCGTCATGTCGCCGGCAATGGTAGCGCGATATGGAAGATCGTGCCGCCGGCGGGATTCGCTTCGAACCAGAGGCGGCCGTGGTGGGCCTCGACGACCGAGCGGCAGATCTTGAGGCCGACGCCGAGCCCTTCCTGCTTGGTGGTGTAGAACGGCTCGAACAGCTGGGCGGCGGTCTCCGGCTCGATGCCGCAGCCACGATCGGCGACCGAGATCAGCACCTGCCCGTCATGCAAGGCGGCGCGCAAGGTGAGCTGGCGCGCCGCCTCGTCCGTCTGGCTCATCGCGTCGATGCCATTCTTCATCAGATTGAGGATGGCCTGGCCGAGCAGGATGCGGTCCGCCTGCAGGATCGGTAGATCCGGCGCGATGTCGCGCTGGAGGCGCACCCGCTGGCGGCGGGCCTCGCTCTCCAGCAAGGTGACCAGGTCGGCGAGCAGGATGCCGATGTCGCAGGGCTCGCTCTTCGGCTCCTGGCGCCGTACGAATTCATAGATGCGGCGGATGATGCGGCCGGCCCGCTGGGCCTGCTGCTGGCACTTGGCGATCGCGCCGTCGATCTCGCTTTGCGGCGCGCCGGCGGCGATCAGGTTGCGGCAGCCGGTGGCATAGCTGGAGATCGCCGCCAGCGGCTGGTTCAGCTCGTGGGCGAGGCTCGAAGCCATCTCCCCCATCGTGATCAGGCGGGCGCTCGCCTGCAGACGCTCTTCCTGCTGGCGCGCCAGTTCGGCGACCCGTTTCCGCTCGGTGATGTCGACCACCGAACCCATCCAGCCGGTATGCCGGCCCTGGCTGTCGATCAGCGGCGCCTCGATGATCAATGCATCGAAGATTTCGCCGTTGCGGCGCTTGAGCTTGATTTCGAAGCCTTCGCTGGGCGCCTCGCCGGCGAGCACCTTGGCGTGCATCGCGCGCGTTTCGTCGAGATACTCCTCGGCCCAGTAAGGCATTGGCGGCAGGCGGCCGATCAGTTCCTCGGGCGAGAAGCCGACCATGCGGCAGAACGCCGGATTGACGTAGGTGATGCGGCCGTCGAGATTGCGCGCGCGCAGCCCTGTCTGCACCGAATCCTCCATCGCCTTGCGGAAGGCGACTTCGTTTTGCAGCGCGCTTTCCGCCGCCAGCCGTCCCTGCACATGGCGGCGCAGCGTCCACAGGCTGAACAGCACCAGCGCCGCCAGAAAAGCCAGGCCCGTCATGATCACCCGGCCGGCCATCGGCGTGGCGCTGCGGTAGGGCGTGGCATGCAGGATCAGGCCATGGCCGGGGGGATCGAAGGGCATCTGATAATCGTTGTCCGTTTCCAGTTCCGCGATGTTGGAACGCTGACCGAGCCGCTGGCCCGACTGGTCGACGATCGCGATGCGGTAGCGTTCGGCGATCCACCACGGCACGGTATCTGCCAGCAGACGGCGGATCGAATAGACGCCGACGGCGATGCCGGCCAGTTCCCCGCTACGGAAGACCGGCACAAGGACGTCGAATTGCCAGTCGCTGCCGACGGGGTAGGGGGGGCCATAGACCGCATGGGCGACCGAACCGGCGAGTCGCTGCGTCGCCGCGCCTGTGGCGGGGGAAGCGACGGACGGGGCGTCGGCGACCGGCGGGTAGGCATCGAGCTTCTCGCCGGAGGGCGCCAGCCAGAGCACCTGGATCACACCGGAGTTGCTGGTGACGAGGGGGGCGGCGTGGGCCTCGAAGGTCTCGCGCCGGGCGATGCGCTGCGGATCGAAGCGTCCGAGCAGATCCTCGTTGTGATCGAGGACGAAGCGCAGGCTCTGCTCGAGCCAGAGCATGTCGCTGATCAGCGTCGCGCGCTGCTCTTCCCGGTCGCTGCGCTGGAGATACCAGAACAATGCGAAGATCCCGCTGACGAGCAGCAGAATCGAAACGCGCGGCAGCCACCACCATAGCTGTCCCGAGCTGGTGGCCGCTGGGCGAGGGACGGCCGGAACGGTCATTGAGTCAGCGCGGCAGGCGCAGCCAGGGGCGTGAAACGGGTTGCCGCCGTGACGGAATCAGGCGGGGCGGGGTTTGTTCGGCTGATGCTGCGGTTTGCCGCCGCCCGGGCGGTTGCCGCCGGGGCCGGGTTTGCCCTTCGCCTTGCCTTTCAAGCGGTGCTTGGCATGGAACGCGGGCTTGCCGCCATAGCTGGCCGGCGGCTGATTGCCGATGCGATTGCCCGGTGCGGTCTGGATTTCGAGCTCGTTCAATTCGTCCCATTCGGCATCGGTGCGGTCGCGCTCCGGAATCGCGAGCAATTCCCGGATGCGGCGGCGCGGATCGAATGCCGGAGGCGGTGGCGCACTGGCCACGACGGGCGCCGCGACGGCTGCGTCGGACGCGGCGACGGGAGAGGAAAGGTCTTCGTTCTCCAAGGGATTCCCGATCAATCAAAAAAATGAAAAATGGATAACCGGTATGTCTGCCATACCTGCTGCCGTCAGGAAAAGCCTGGCGAGACGGCGGGGGAGTGCAATGCATATTCCCCAATCAAACCGGCGCATGAGCGCGCTGGTGGGTGAATAATGTAACAGAATTTCCGGCCCGGGTGTCATCCCCGGGCCGGGATGAGCTCACCCGCAGCTGCCGACCGCGCCGCAGGCCGTGCAAAAATCGCACCCGTCCTTTCTGATCACGGTCATGTTGCCGCATTCCGGGCAGAGCGAGCCCTGCGTGACCTTGAGGTCGCCGCGTCGCTCGCTTGGCCGTTCGAGGATGCCCATCTCGCGGGTCGGGAAGCCCTGTTCGTCGAGGATGCCGAGCATCGCGTAGCGATGGATGATCAGCCGCGCGATGTAGGCGACCGTCGACGGCCAGTTCTGCTGCTTGTTCGAGCCGGGCACGCGCGCCATGAAGTCGCCCAGCGGCTCGGGATAGTTGAGGAGCTTCCTGAGCTTCATGCCGATCCAGGCCGGATCCATCACGCGCATGTCGAGCGAGAGCAGCTTGGTGAGCCCGTCGAGCGCGCGCGGATAGTTGCCGGAGAGCCAGCAGGAATAGGGGCGCGTGACGCCGTCGGGCAGCGTGATCTCCTTGAGACCCAGCACGAAATCCTCGCGCGAGGCCGGATTGACGATGTCGACGGTCCAGGAGAGCGTGCCGTCGGTGCCGGTCTTCGGCTCATCGCGGGAAAACATGCAGTCGAGCACCGGGGTCGCACCGTCGGTGACCAAGGCGCCGAGCTGCTCGCAGCGGTAGCGAATCACCTGCGCCAGCGCCGAAACGGCGCCGGGCATCAGCTTCAGCTCGCCATGCGGCGGAAAGGGCATCTCGAAGGGTTCGTCGCCGACCGTGCTGGCCAGCACGTCGAGCTTGAGTTTCAGCCAGGCCGGATCGTTGGCGCGCATGTCCATCGACAGGGTCTTGGCGACCGCGCCCAGGCCCCGCGGCTGTTCGGTGCCATTGACCCAGACTTCGAAAGGCACCTGCTGGCGCTTTTCGTTCTCGATCTGGCCGACGAACAGCGCGAATTCGCCATGCGGCGTCTCGATCATGTAAGTCCAGGCGGCGTTGCCGTCGGGCAGGCGCGGACGCCCCGGCCAGCGCAAGGAAGCCAGCACCGGCGCGGGCAGCGAGCCGATCGAGAGGCGGCGGTTCGCGCCGTCGATCGTGACGTCCTGCGGACGCGATGAGGTGTTCTGGGCCTGGGCCGACTGCTGCGGCTCGACCGACAGCACGCTGCCGAGCACCGCATTCGGCCGGTAGGTGGCCAGGCCCTTCAAGCCGGACTTCCAGGCGACCAGGTAGAGATCCTCGAATTCGGCGTAAGGGTAGTCGGCGGGGACATTCACCGTCTTCGAGATCGAGGTGTCGATGTAGGGCGCGACCGCGGCGACCATCTCCTCGTGGGCCTTGGCCGAAATCTCCAGCGCGGTGACGAAATAGTCGGGCAGCGCGTTCGTGTCGCCACCGAGATGCTTGTAGAGGCGCCAGGCGTAATCCTCGACGGCGTACTCCTTGTGGGTGCCGTCGGGCATGCGCTTCTTGCGCATGTAGGTCCAGGAGAAAGGCGGCTCGATGCCGTTGCTGGCATTGTCGGCGAAGGCCAGCGATATGGTGCCGGTCGGCGCGATCGACAAGAGATGCGAGTTGCGGATGCCGTGCTTGCGGATCGCGTCCTTGATGGGCTGCGGCAATCGCGAGGCGAAATTGCCGCCGGTCAGATACAGGTCGGCATTGAACAGCGGGAAGGGGCCGCGCTCCTTGGCGAGCTCGACCGAGGTCAGATAGGCGCGGTCACGCATGAACTCGGCGATCTTGGCGGCGGTCTTCCTCGCCTCGTGGGTGTCGTAGCGCAGGCCGAGCATGATCAATGCATCACCGAGGCCGGTGAAGCCCAGGCCGACGCGGCGCTTGGCCGCGGCTTCGGCCTGCTGCTGCGGCAGCGGCCAGTGGGTGACGTCGAGCACGTTGTCGAGCATGCGGATCGCGACCTCGATCACCTTGCCGAAGCCGGCGTAATCGAAGTCGGCGGTTTCCGAAAACGGCTGGCGCACGAACAGCGTCAGGTTGATCGAGCCGAGGCAGCAGCAGCCATAGGGCGGCAGCGGCTGTTCGGCGCAGGGGTTGGTGGCCTCGATCGTCTCGCAGTAGTTGAGGTTGTTGTCCTTGTTCATGCGGTCGATGAACAGGATGCCCGGCTCGGCATGGTCGTAGGTCGAGCGCATGATCTGGTCCCACAGCTCGCGGGCCGGCACCTTGCGATAGACCCACAGGCCATCGTCGCGCTGATAGGCGCCCGCCTGCTTCAACTCGTCGGTGGGCTCGGCGCGATGCACGAGCTCGACCTCGGTGCCGGCCTCGACGGCCTGCATGAAGGCGTCGGTGACGCCGACCGAGATGTTGAAGTTGGTCAGGTCGCCCTGGTCCTTGGCGTGGATGAAGGCTTCGATGTCGGGATGGTCGCAGCGCAGCACACCCATCTGCGCGCCGCGGCGCGCGCCGGCGGATTCGACGGTCTCGCAGGAGCGGTCGAAGACGCGCATGTAGGAGACCGGGCCGGAGGCACGCGAATGGGTGCCGCGGACGAAGGCGCCGACCGGGCGGATGCTGGAAAAGTCGTAGCCGACACCGCCGCCGCGACGCATCGTCTCCGCCGCCTGCGCCAGCGCCGTGTAGATGCCGGGGCGGCCATCGACCACTTCGGAGATCGAATCGCCGACCGGCTGCACGAAGCAGTTGATCAGCGTCGCGCACAGATCGGTGCCGGCGGCCGAATTGATGCGGCCGGCGGGGATGAAGCCGTTTTCCTGGGCGTCGAGGAAGCGTTCCTGCCAGAAGGCGCGCCGATCTTCCGCCTCGATGGAGGCCAGCGCGTGGGCGACACGGGCGCGCACGTCATGGACGTTGCGCTCGTTCCCCTTGGCATATTTTTCCAGCAACACCTCGCCGGAAATCTCCTGCGGCAGGAGCAGGCCGAGCTGCCCGGTGTGTTCCTGCGCCTCTCCAATGCTGTCTTGGTCGGTGGTCTGTTCGGTCATCATGGTCGGGTCACGAATCGGGTGGGTTGAGGGGAAGTCGGGCGAGGCCGAAGCTTAGCGAGAACCCGGAAAACGTCAAAGCAAAAAATTTTTGCTTTCCGGAAAATCAAAGCGTTACGTTTTTTTCTAGTGGCTGTCAAACTTTTTACCACTAGATCTAGTAGGTCGAGCGCGGAAAAAAGGATGCAAAAAATCAGTCTGTTGTATGGATTCGCGGGCGGCTCGGAATCCCGTCATCTTTGCTGCGCCGCATCATCAGCGCCCGGGGCGAGGGGCTTGACGAAAGTTCGAAACGCTCTCCATCCGCCTCTTTTCTGGTCGGAAAAAATCCTGCCATATCACTTTAGACGAGTTTCGAGGCTTTCCCAGCGCTCCAGCAGGGTGAGCAGTTCGTCGTCGATCGCGGCCAGCCGGCCCGCGACGGCCTGCGCCTGTCGTGGATCGTCATACAGCGTGGGGTCTTCGAGGCGGCGCGCCAGCTCGCGCTGTTCGGTTTCGAGCGCGCTGATGCGCTCGGGCAGGGCTTTAAGCTCCTGCTGCTCTTTCCAGCTGAGCCTGCCGGGGTTCGTCTTCGCTTCGTGCCGTGCCACCAGCGCCGACTTCGACGGCGGCGGCGCGTCGTGTTCGGCCTCCCGGCGTGCGCGCTGATGGGCCGCCCAGTCGCTGTAGCCGCCGGCATATTCGCGCCAGCGGCCTTCGCCTTCCGCGGCGATCGTTTGCGTCACGATCGCGTCGAGGAAGGCGCGGTCGTGGCTCACCAGGAACACCGTGCCGGGGTAGTCCTGCAGCAGGTCTTCGAGCAGGTCGAGCGTCTCGATGTCGAGGTCGTTGGTCGGCTCGTCGAGCACCAGCACGTTGGCCGGCCGCGCGAACAGCCGCGCCAGCAGCAGGCGGTTCTTCTCGCCGCCGGAGAGCGATTTCACCGGCGAGCGGGCGCGTTGCGGCGCGAACAGGAAATCGCCCAGGTAACCGACGACGTGCTTCTTCGTGCCGGCGATCTCGACCCACTCGGAGCCCGGCGAGATCACGTCGGCGAGCGTCGCTTCGGGGTCGAGCTGGGCGCGGAACTGGTCGAAATAGGCGATCTCCAGCTTCGTGCCGCGCTTCACCGTGCCGCCGTCGGGCGGCAGTTCGCCGAGGATGAGACGCAGCAATGTCGTCTTGCCGGCGCCATTGGGACCGATGATGCCGATGCGGTCGCCACGCAGGATGCGGCAGGAGAAGTCGCGCACGACGGGCTTGTCGCCGAAGACCTTGCTGACGTGGTCGAGCTCGGCCACCACCTGCCCGCTCTTTTCTCCGCCATCGAGGCGCAGCTTCGCCTCGCCGAGCCGTTCGCGCCGCGCGGCGCGTTCGGCGCGCAGCCGTTCGAGCCGCTGCACGCGGAACACGGCGCGCGTGCGGCGTGCCTCGACGCCCTGGCGGATCCAGGCTTCCTCTTCCTTGAGCAGCTTGTCGGCGCGCGCATTGGCCTTCGCCTCGTCGGCGAGTTCGCGTTCCTTGCGCTCGCGGTAGATCGCGAACCCGGCAGGGTAGCTCGCCAGCCGGCCGCGGTCGAGCTCGACGATGCGCGTTGCCAGGCGGTCGAGAAAGCGCCGGTCGTGCGTGACGAACAGCAGGGTGAGGCGGCTTTCGAGCAGGAAGTCCTCGAGCCATTCGATCGCGGCGATGTCGAGGTGGTTGGTCGGTTCGTCAAGCAGTAACAGGTCGGGGGCGACCGCCAGCGCCTGCGCCAGTGCCAGACGCTTCTTCTGGCCGCCGGAGAGCGTGCCGACCAGCGCGTCGGCGTCGAGGCCAAAACGCGTGACCACCTGTTCCACCCTGGTTTCGTAGGACCAGACGCCGAGGCGCTCCATCTCGTGCTGCAAGGCGTCCATACGCGCGAGCAGGCGGTCGTGATCCGCGGACGGCTCGCCGAGCCGCTGTGCGACCTCATGATATTCGGTGAGCAACCGGGCGGTCTCGCCCATGCCGGCGACGATGGTTGCGAAGACCGTCAGCGCGGGATCGAGCGGCGGCTCCTGGGGGACATACCCGATCCTGAGGCCGGGTTGCATCCACAGCGTGCCATCGTCGAGGTGCGCCTTGCCGGCCAGTACGGCGAGCAGCGAGGATTTGCCGCTGCCGTTCCTGCCGATCAGCGCGACGCGCTCGCCGGCGTCGAGCTGGAAATCCGCCGCGTCGAGCAGTGGGACATGGCCGTAGGCGAGATGGCCGTGGTCGAGTTTGAGGAGCGGCATTCAGAGAATCTTGCAAACCTCGTCGAAGCTCGGGCGCGGGCTGCGCGGGAACAGCCCGGCCGGATCGCCGTAGCCGAGGCTGCAGATGAAGTTGGACTTGACCGTCGTGCCGGCGAAGAACTCGGCATCGACCGCTGCATTGTCGAAGCCGGACATCGGGCCGCAGTCGAGGCCCAGCGCTCGCGCGGCGAGCATGAAGTAGGCGCCTTGCAGGCTGGAGTTGCGGAACGCGGTGGCCTCGATCAGCGCCGGATTGCCGGCGAACCAGGAACGGGCGTCGGTATGCGGAAACAGCTTCGGCAGCTGCTCGTAGAAAGCCATGTCCATGCCGAGGATCGCGGTCACCGGCGCGGCCCGCACCTTGGCGCGGTTGCCTTCCATCAGCAGCGGGATCAGACGCTCCTTGGCTTGCGCCGATTTCACATAGACCACGCGCAAGGGCCAGCAGTTGGCGCTGGTCGGGCCCCATTTCATCAGCTCGTGGAGCTCGCGGAGCAAGGTGTCGGGCACCGGCTTGTCCTGCCAGGCGTTGTGGGTGCGCGCGGTGCGGAACAGCTGGTCGAGCGCGGCATCGTCGAGTTTCATGGCGTATCCTTTCATCGTTGGGAGGGCGAGAGTATATGGAACGTATCACCATTTCATTGGACGAGGCGCTGGCGCGCGAGTTCGATGCGCTGATCGGACAACGCGGTTACCGCAATCGCTCCGAAGCGGTTCGTGACCTGTTGCGCGAGTGGCTCGAAAGCGCGCGCCAGGAGGCTGGAACGGGGCATTGCGTCGCCAACCTGTCCTATGTCTATGACCACCACGCGCGTGACTTGGCCGAGCGGCTGACGGAGCTGCAGCATGCCCACCACGATCTGACGGTGGCGACGATGCACGCGCATCTCGATCACGACAACTGCCTGGAGAGCGTGATCCTGCGCGGCCCGACCGCGAGCGTGCGCGCCTTCGCCGACGCCTTGACGGCGGAGCGCGGCGTGCGCCATGGGCAGATCAACATCATTTCGGTGGAAGTCGAAAACAGCGCGCATGCCCACGGCTATCGGCCGCGCGGTCCGCTGAAGCATCCGCATCTGCGCCCGAGAGCTTGAAGATCAGGCGATCAGGTCGGGGCCGAGCATCCGCTCCACCGCCGCGATGCGGTCCTTGAGCAGCAGCTTGCGCTTCTTCAGACGGCGCAGCAGCAGCTCGTCGTGCGGCGGATTCTCTTCCAGCCGGGTAATGCTGGCGTCGAGATCGCGGTGCTCGATCTTCATTTCGTCCAGCAGCGCCTGCAGGGCTTGCGGATCGTCGGGCAGGGTCATGCCGGCCATCCTATGCCGGATGCCGGGGTTTGGCAATCGGGCCGGTAAAATGCGCAAAAAAATCGGCTCTGGTGAGACGGCACCCCGACCATGAACAAGGCTTTCGTCAAGGAAACCGACCACGAAGACGACGAGGACGACCTTTCCGGTCAGCCCGCGTTGCCCGCCGGCACCAAGAACTACATGACGCCGGCCGGCCATCGCGCGATGCGCGAGGAGTTCGAGCGGCTCGTCAAGGTCGAGCGCCCGCACCTCACGCAGGTCGTCGCCTGGGCCGCTTCCAACGGCGACCGTTCGGAAAACGGCGATTACATCTACGGCAAGAAGAGGCTCAGGGAGATGGACCGGCGCATCCGCTACCTGCAAAAGCGGCTCGACAATGCCGAGGTGGTCGATCCGGCGCTGCAGACCAACCTGGAGCAGGTGTTCTTCGGCGCCACCGTGACCGTCGCCTATCTCGATGCCGATGATGCGGCGCCGGTCACCTACCAGATCGTCGGTATCGACGAGGCCGACCCGGCCAACGGCAGGATCAGCTGGATCTCGCCGCTGGCGCGGGCGCTGATGAAGGCGCGCGAGGGCGATATCGTCAAGTTCCAGAGCCCGGCCGGACCGCGCGAAATCGAGATCCTCGAAATCCGCTACGCTTGAAATCGGCCCGCGTCGCCCTCACATCGTCGGGGTCTTTTCCGGAGGAATCCGCAATGACTACCGCGACTGCAGACAAGGAAACCCTGGGCTTCCAGGCCGAGGTGAAGCAGCTGCTCCACCTGATGATCCACTCGCTCTACAGCAACCGCGAGATCTTCCTGCGCGAGCTGATCTCGAACGCGTCGGATGCCTGCGACAAGCTGCGCTTCGAGGCGTTGCACAATGCCGCCTTGCTCGAAGGCGGCGGCGACTTCAGGATCCGCGTCGATTACGACAAGGAGGCGCGCACGATCACGGTGGCCGACAACGGCATCGGCATGAACCGCGACGAGGTGATCGCGAACTTGGGCACCATCGCCAAGTCCGGCACGCGCGAATTCTTCGCCAGGCTCACCGGCGATCAGCAGAAGGACGCGCATCTGATCGGCCAGTTCGGCGTCGGCTTCTACTCGTCGTTCATCGTCGCCGACAAGGTCACGGTGAAGACGCGCCGCGCCGGCGAGAAACCCGACCAGGGCGTCGAATGGAGCTCGGACGGCGGCGGCGAATTCACCGTCGCGATGATCGAGCGCCCCGAGCATGGCACCGAGATCACGCTGCATCTCCGGGAGGGGCAGGACGACCTGCTCTCCGCCTGGAAGCTGAAATCCATCATCCGCAAGTATTCCGACCACATCGTCCAGCCGATCCTGATGAGGAAGGAAGAGTGGAAGGACGGCAAGGAGGTCAAACTCGATGAATGGGAGACCGTGAATCAGGCCTCCGCGCTGTGGGCCAAGCCGAAGAACGAGATTGCGGAAGACGACTACAAGGCCTTCTACAAGCATGTCGCCCACGATTACGACGACCCGCTCGCCTGGGTGCATGCGAAGGTCGAGGGCAAGCAGGAATACACGCTGCTGCTCTACCTCCCCGCCCATGCCCCCTTCGACCTGTGGGATCGCCATGCCCGTCACGGCGTCAAGCTCTATGTGCGGCGCGTGTTCATCATGGACGACGCCGAGCAGCTGATGCCGCTCTACCTGCGTTTCGTGCGTGGCGTGGTCGATTCCGCCGACCTGCCCTTGAACGTCTCGCGCGAGATCCTGCAGGAATCGAAGGACATCGAGACGATCAGGAAGGGCTGTACCGCCAAGGTGCTGGGCCTCTTGGCTGACATGGCCGAGAACGACAAGGAGAAATACGCGAAGTTCTGGAATGAATTCGGCCGCGTGCTCAAGGAGGGCGTCGGCGAGGACTTCGCCAACCAGGAGAAGATCGCGAAGCTTTTGCGCTTCGCTTCGACGCATGCCGACACCGCCGACGAGACCGTGTCGCTGGCCGATTACGTCGGCCGCATGAAGGAAGGCCAGGAGAAGATCTACTACGTCACCGCCGAGAGCTTCAACGCGGCGAAGAACAGCCCGCATCTCGAAATCTTCCGCAAGAAGGGCATCGAGGTGTTGCTGCTCTCCGACCGCGTCGATGAATGGGTGGTCTCGCATCTGACCGAGTTCGAGGGCAAGCCGCTGGTTTCCGTCGCCAAGGGCGGTCTGGATCTGGGCAAGCTCGAAGACGAGGCGGAGAAGAAAGAGCACGAAAAGGAGGCCGGCGAATTCAAGGAGCTCACCGAGAAGATCGCCAAGAGCCTCGGCGAGCGCGTCAAGGAAGTGCGTGTCACGCACCGGCTCACCGACAGCCCGGCCTGCCTGGTGGCGGACGAGCACGACGTTTCCGGCAACCTCGCGCGCATCCTCAAGGCGGCTGGCCAGAAGGCACCGGTCTCCAAGCCGATCCTCGAGATCAACCCGAAGCATCCGGCGGTGCTGCGCCTGAAGAACGAAGAGGCGAAGTTCGACGACTGGGCGGCAGTGCTGTTCGACCAGGCGCTCCTGGCCGAAGGTGGCCAGCTCGACGATCCGGCCACCTTCGTCAAGCGCATCAACGACCTGATGCTGTCGATGAGCCTCGGGGGCAAGTGACACTCCTTCAGGGATTGCCCCCGATCATCGACGAACGAGCCCGGGTGCTGATCCTGGGCTCGTTCCCATCCGAGGCGTCTCTGGCCGCCGCGCAGTATTACGCGCATCCGCGCAACCAGTTCTGGAAAATCCTCGGCGAGATCCTCGGCCTGCCGCTGACGGACATGGACTATGCCGCGAAGCAGGCGGCCGTCAAGGCGGCGGGGCTGGCGATCTGGGATGTCTATCGAAGCTGCGAGCGGCTCGGCAGCCTCGATGCCGCGATCAGGAACGGCGTGCCGAACGATTTCGCGTCACTCACAAAGTCGGCGCTGGCGGGACGGCACCCCCTGCGGCGCGTCTGCTTCAATGGCCGCACCGCGGGACGCTTCGCGCCCCGGCTCGCGGCGCTGGGCTTCGAGACGCTGATCCTGCCCTCGACCAGCCCGGCGAACGCGGGCTGGAGCTATGCCGACAAGCTCGCCGCGTGGCGAGCCGCATTGACTTGAACGCGGCAGTCGAGCGCAGCTCGCCATGAGTCTCCCCGCCCGAGAGGGCGGGGCTGGGGGGCGCGCTTTCATGAAGCGGGACGGGAGCACCCGCTTCATGGAGCTTGGCGGTATAGTCACGCTTCATGAATGACACTGCCAAAATCCCTGCCAACGCCCAGGAACGCCGGCTCACCCTGCTCGAAGTCATCGACGCGCTGATCGCCGCCGGCAAGGTGCCGCGCGCGGAGGCCGAGAGATTCCGCCAGGAACGCCGTTACTACCGCGGCCAGGCGCATCCGCTCTCGGTGATCGCCGAACAGCGCTGGAAGTCGCCCGAGCCGCCACATCGCCTGCTCGATCTCGAAACCCTGACCGAATGGCTGGCCGGCTGGGCCGGGCTGCCCTATTACCACATCGACCCGCTCAAGGTGAATCTCGCCGCCGTCACCGACGTGATGAGTTCCGCCTACGCCAGCCGTTTCCGCATCCTGCCGGTCGAGGTGAGAACGAGCGAGGTGGTGATCGCCACCGCCGAGCCCTTCATGCGTGGCTGGGAAGAAGAGCTCAGGCAGATCCTGAAGAAGGACATCCGGCTGGTGATCAGTAATCCGGAGGACATCGCACGCTACCAGATCGAGTTCTACAACCTGGCCAAGTCGGTGAAGGGCGCGCTGGCGCGTGGCGACGTCGCGCGCACCGGCATCTCGAATTTCGAGCAGCTGGTCGAGCTCGGCCGGGGCAAGACTTCGCTGGATGCCAACGACCAGCACATCGTGCTGATCGTCGACTGGCTCTGGCAGTATGCCTTCGAGCAGCGCGCTTCCGACATCCATATCGAGCCGCGCCGCGAGATGGGCATCGTGCGCTTTCGCATCGACGGCGTGCTGCACCAGGTCTATCAGATCCCGATGCCGGTACTGAACGCGATGACCAGCCGCATCAAGATCCTCGGCCGCATGGACGTGGTCGAGAAGCGCCGCCCGCAGGACGGCCGCATCAAGACGCGTTCGCCCGACGGCGAGGAGGTCGAGCTGCGCCTGTCGACCTTGCCGACCGCCTTTGGCGAGAAGCTGGTGATGCGCATCTTCGATCCCGAAGTGCTGGTGCGCGATCTTTCCGAACTCGGCTTCTCGGCCGAGGATGCCACGCGCTGGCGGGAGATGACGGCCAAGCCCAACGGCATCATTCTCGTCACCGGCCCGACCGGCTCGGGCAAGACGACGACGCTGTATTCGACGCTCAAGCAGCTGGCGACGCCGGAAGTGAATGTGTGCACGCTGGAAGACCCGATCGAGATGATCGAGCCGGCCTTCAACCAGGTGCAGGTGCAGCCCGAACTCGGCGTGAATTTCGCCGCCGGCATCCGCGCGCTGATGCGTCAGGACCCGGACATCATCATGGTCGGCGAGATCCGCGACTTCGAGACCGCCGACATGGCGGTGCAGGCGGCGCTGACCGGTCACCTGGTGCTGTCGACCCTGCACACCAACGACGCGCCGACGGCGATCACCCGTTTGCTCGATCTGGGCATGCCGCCGTATCTGCTGCAATCGACGGTGATCGGCGTGATGGCGCAGCGCCTGGTACGCACACTCTGCCCACACTGCAAGCGCGCCGCGCCGTTTGGCAAGGATGACGAAATCCTCTGGCAGGGGCTCGTCTCGCCCTGGAAGGCAAAGCAGCCCGCGCAGCTCCATCATCCGGTCGGCTGCCTCGAATGCCGCATGACCGGCTATCTCGGTCGCGTCGGCCTCTACGAGATCATGCCGCTGACGCAGGAGATCAAGGGGCTGATCAGCGCCCATACCGATCTCGCGGCATTGCGCGAGCGTGCGATCAAGGCGGGCATGCAGCCGCTCCGGATCGCCGGGGCGCGCAAGGTCGCCGCCGGCCTGACGACGATCCAGGAGGTGCTGAAGGTGGCGCCGCCGTTACAGGACCAGCTGCCGGTGCAGTGAAATATCAGCGCTTGCGCCGGATACAGTCCAAGTAGGCTTCCCCGTCGGGCGGGCGGCGCTCGCGCTGGGCGCGCCAGAGCGTCTCGCCCAGGCAGTCGAGGATGTCGTGCAGCGCATCGTGAGCATTGCCGTGCCGCGAGCGCCGACTTTCGAACAGCGCGCGGATGCCCGGCGGCTGGTCGATCGACAATTGCTCCGCGATCGCCAGGTGCAGGGAAAGGTGCAGGAACGGGTTCATCACGCCTTCTTCGGGCGTCCATTCGCGCCTCAGCGCGTCGGGCGCGGCGAGCAGCGCGTGATATTCCGGATGCATCGCGACGACGTCGGCGGCGATCATCTCCAGCGCCGAGGCGGGAACGCCCTCGCAGCGCTTGCGCCAGGCCTCGATGAGGAACTGGCGCGCCTGATCGCGGCTAGGGTTGAACAGCATGCTTTTTCGGCTTTATGTGAAGAGTGTGCTTCCACCGCTCACAGCGGCGCCCCGCAAGCGAACGAGAAACCCGGTTTTCCGCAGAGGAAGCAGGCTGTTCCGGTGGCCATCTGCCGTCTCAAGCAAGCTGGGCGATACGCCACACGCTGGTGGCCAAGTGGGCAAGCTGTTTTTGCCGGGCATCCAACCGCTCGGGCGTCCATTCGGTGTTTTCTTCCGCCAGCCTCCGGGTCAGCAGTATGCCGCTTTGTTGCAGCACCGGGCGTTTATCGGCATAGGGCTTGTTGCCGATCTCCTTATTTTTCCCGCTCTCCAGCATAATCATGTTGCCCAACCGATAGACGAACGTTTCCAGGTCGCGATCATTGAAAGCATCCCATCCGTCTTCGGGCGATTGCGGCAATACATGCTCGATGGTGTAGCTGGGGGAATCGGCGTCGAATTCGGTGCCTCCAGCCTGTTTTTCCAACTTGCACAGGATGTAGCGCACGATCTTGGCGTTGCGGCTCTGGGTGGTCTTGATGACCTTTTCGGCGAAATCCGCCCTGAAGGCATCATCATTCGGATAGACCGGACGCAAGGTGAGCAAGACCTGTCCGAGCGTGGTGGCTTCCTGTCTATGAAGCTGTATGGCAGCCGCATGATAGACGCGTTCCTGCTCGCTCGTATGCTGCGCGCCAATCACGTTGTAGCGGAAGGCGATGACCACCGTGGCTCGCAATAGATCGCCAAAATCGGCATCCGGGAGATTGCGCTTCGCCGCCATCAGCATCGGATAGGGTTGGCGCACGGAAAACATGCGCAACTCCTGGGCGCTTTGTTTCCAGTCAGGCCGCCATTGCGATCCCTCGGGCTGGGTCAGCGCCAAATATGTGTCGATGTCCTCGTCCATGTCCCGCAGCAAGGAAAAAACGGCCGCGCGGTCCTGGATGCGGCTGCGCATGACCTTGAATAACTCGGTTTGCCGGGCGAACCCCTGACGGCTGTTCCAGTGCATGCGCAAGAAATCCGGAAAGCTCTCACTGCCAAGACGGCCCACCATGGCTTCCCAGCGGCGTTCGAGCTCGTCCATCTCGTGCGTGGTTTCATCGCCGCGCGCCAGCACGGAAAACAGGTAGTTTTTCAGCAGATCGGTGGCGGACAGACGCACACCACGGGCGTTGAGCGTTTCAAAAACCTTGTAGGCGTTGAGCTGGTCGGCAACCGTGATGACCGTAAAAAACAGCTTGTCGCTCATGGTTTCGACGAACTGCGCCAACGCCTTGCCGGGGTCGGCGTCGCCCTTGACCTGATCGCGCAGACGGCGCTCGAACCATTCGAAACCCTTTCGCAGCGCATGTGTGGAGGCGGGAAAACCACGTTGCGGGAGATGCTCCGCCAGTGTAACCAGGTAGTCGCGGTAATAGCTGTCGTTATTGCGATTGAGAGAAAGTTTGTTGCGGGTGGTCAGCGTGACGGGATCGAGGTAGCCGATATAGGTGGCGCGCAGTTGATCGAGTCGCGCCCGGTTGCTATCCGCGTTTTTCCTTTCGTCGGCCAATTTTTTCAGCAGCCGCATCGCCGCCAAGACGATCAGGCTGATGGTCGTCAGCCGCTGCTGACCATCGATCACTTCATAGATACGGTTGTCGGCGGTTTGCAATACCAGATAGCCCATGTAATGAGCTGGCTCGCCATCTGCTGGCAAAGTGCTTTGAATATCGGCCCAAAGGTCTTCCCATTCCTCTTCGCCCCAGGAATAGTCCCGTTGAAATCGCGGAATACGATAGGTCAGGCCGTTGCCCAGCAATTGCCTGTAGGTGCGGTTTTCAGTGTTGAAATTGGTGGCAGCCATTTTCACTCCTCTCGGTTGCTCATTTTCTGGGGTGGCTTCGGCCATGACCGCTCATATTAAAGAGGAGTTTTCCCCTCGTAGCCACACAGATCGCGGATCACGCAGCGCCAGCACTCGGGCTTTCTCGCCTTGCAGACGTAGCGGCCGTGCAGGATCAGCCAGTGGTGCGCGTGCTGGCGATATTCGGCCGGCACGGCCTTGAGCAGCTTCTTTTCGACGGCGGCGACATCCTTGCCCCGGGCAAGACCGGTGCGGTTGGCGACGCGGAAGATGTGCGTATCGACGGCGATCGTCGGCTCACCGAAGACGACGTTGAGCACGACATTGGCCGTCTTGCGGCCGACGCCGGGCAACGCTTCGAGCGCCGCCCGCTCGCGCGGCACTTCGCCGCCATGGCGCTCGATGAGCAGCCGGGCGGTGGCGACGAGGTTTTTCGCCTTGGTGCGGTAAAGGCCGATGGTCTTGATGTACTCGGCGAGCTTTTCCTCGCCGAGCGCGACCAATGCCTGCGGTGTCGGCGCATCGCGGAACAGCGTGCGCGTGGCGAGATTGACGCTCCTGTCGGTGGCCTGGGCGGAGAGGATCACAGCAACCAGCAACTGGAACGGCGTCGCGTATTCGAGTTCGGTTTTCGGCTCGGGGTCGAGCGCCGCGAGACGGCGGAAGAGCTCGATCCGTTGCGCAGCCCGCATGTCCCGAAATCACTGACCGATGCCGGACGTTGCCTTGCGCCGCAGCCAGACCAACATCGACAGGGCACCCAGGGCGCCACCCATGATCACCGCGATGATCAGCTCGATGAGCGCGGATTGCGACAAGACCTCCTGCTCGCGCTGCAGCCGTTGCTTTTCCAGCTCGAGCGCGTGCATGCGGTCTTCCATCAGCTTCAGCCTTTCCTCGATCGTCTTGTAAGCCAGTTCGGCCTGTTCGAGGCGGGTGATCATCTCCTGCTGCGCCGCGAAGGAACTCTCGGCCTTCTCGGCCAGAGCGTTTTCCTCTGCTGCAGCCGCGTGGGGCTTTTCGCCGCTGCCCGAACCGATCACCAATCGGTCGGAAGAGGGCGGCGGGGATGCCGGGGGAATGTCGGGAGCGGGGGCGGCGACGGCGGCTGTCTGCGCTTTGGCGGAGGGCTGCTGGGAAACGGCTGTGATTTTTTTCTTGGCGCGTGGGGGGTGATAGGGGCCGTAACGGCGTTCCGGCAGGTTCTCGGGATAGTGCAGTGCGGACGGGTCGACCGGCAAGGCCTCGTCATCGACGAGCGCGAGATCGGGATTGGCGCGCTTGAGCAGCCGCTTGAACTTTTCCCTTGCCTTGGGTTGCAGCGGATAGCGCTGGCGGGCGAGCTGATCGAGCGTCATGCCGGAAGCGAAGGGGGCGGCGTTCCCCGTGGCTGCCGTGCGCTGGGCGGTCTGGGCCGGGAGCGGCGTGACGGGCAAGGCGACCGGCGCCGGCATGAGTTCGCGCGGCGGGGCGGCCAGCAGCGTGTAGCGACGTTCTACTTCCGTGCCGCAGCTCGTCCTGAGACGGAATTCGACCACGGGTTCCTGGACCGTGCCGCCGCTGACGACCAGATAGGTCTTGCCGTCGGGCTTTTTTTTCAGCTCGAGGCGGGGGCGCCGCGGAAAGTAGCCGCTCTCACCATTCTCGCCGATGGGCTTGATTTCGAAGCATTCCAGGTCACTGCGTTCCGGATTGAGGACTTCGATCTCGAGGGCCAGGGGCGAGCCGATGACCGGTTCGCTCTGCGGCGCGCCGAAGCCGGTGGCCAGGCACGTTTGTGGCAGCAGCAAGCCGGCCGCGATCAGGCCGATGGTCATGACTGACGCTTTGGCGCCGCACGGCGAACAGTCCTGGAACGGGGAGTGCGGCCAAGGGGAAGGCTCCATGCTCGTCCTCATCGTTTGGAAAAAACGGCTCAAGGGGCCCCGATTGTAAGCGGTTTCATGCAATGTGCGTAGCCCGGGCTTCACGGCGCCGTCTGCAGGCGCTGCTGGGCGTGTAGGCGCGCCTTGGCGCGCTCGTTGGCACGATGATCGAGCCAGTTGCGTGCGGCGATCATCAGGCCGAGCACGAAGAAGGCGCCCGGTGGCAGGATGGCGATCAGGAAACCGGGATAGTCCTCCGGCAGGATCTGCAAGGCATGGGTTCCGGGGATGATCATCTCGATGCCGGAGAGCAGGGTGCCCTGGCCGATGAGCTCGCGGATCGCGCCCAGGAGGCCAATGACCCAGACGAAGCCGACGCCCATCACCGCACCATCCAGCGCCGCGAGCCCCGCGGAATGCTTCGCGGCGAACGCCTCGACGCGCGCCAGCACGATGCAGTTGGTGACGATCAGCGGAATGAAGATGCCGAGCACCAGATAGAGGTCGTGCAGGTAGGCGTTGAACAGCAGATCCACCACCGTCACCAGCGAGGCGATCACGAGAATGAAGACGGGAATGCGGATTTCATGGGGAATGAAGCCGCGCAGCATGGATACGGCGAAGTTCGACATCGCCATCACGAGGATGGTCGCCAGACCGAGACTGACGGCATTGACCATGCTGGTGCTGGTGGCGAGCAGGGGGCACAGGCCCAACACCTGGGCGAGGATGGCGTTCTGCTTCCATAAGCCGTTGTGGGCGATCTCGCGATAGACGCTCATGGGCGGTTCTCCTGATAAGCCGTGCCGGCTGGCAGGCGATAGAGCTGCTCGCCATGCGCCAGCGCCCAGGCGAGCGCGCGCGCGGTGGCGTGGGTGACGGCGCGCGCCGAGATCGTCGCGCCGGCGCGTTGATCGAAGACGCCGCCGTCCTTCTTGACGCGCCATTTCGCTGCCGGCGGGTCTTCGAGGCTGCGGCCGTCGAATTGCGCGATCCACGGCGCGGCTTTGTTCTTGTCCTTCTTCGGGTCGATGTAGTCGCCCAGCCCGGGTGTTTCCTTGTGTTGCGTGACGCGTACCGCGGCCAGGCGACCGTCCGCCCGCACGGCCAGGACCAGGCCGATGCGCCCGGAGTAGCCATCCGGTGCGGCGGCCTCGAATACCAGGGCCGCGGGCGCGCCGTTCTTGCGTGCGCGGTAGAGGCGGGTGACTTCCGTCGTGCCCAGCTCGGCGGTCGGCGGCAGATCGATCGCATCGGCGAGCAAGTCGTTGTCGTAGTCGGCCGGCGGCAGGACTTCGGCGATCAGGCGGCGCTTGGCATCGGCCGCCGTCGCCCGCAGCACCGGCTGGGTGAGCTGGTACGAGCCGGCCATCAGCGCGGTGAATACGAGCGTGAAGGCGAGCAGGATCGCGGCGGTGCGCAGCGCGATGCGCAGCGCAGAGGCGGGAGGCGTTTCCGGCAAGGGCGTGGTTTCGCTCATGTCTCGGACTTCCGGCGATGGCCGAAGACGCGGGGTTGCGTATGCATGTCGATCAACGGCACGAACAGGTTCATCAGCAGGATCGCGAACGCCATGCCATCGGGATAGGCGCCGAAGCTGCGGATGATCCAGGTGAGCAGGGCGGCCCCGGCGGCGAAGATGATCTTGCCGAGCGGCGTGGTGCTGCCGGAGACCGGATCGGTGGCGATGAAGAAGGCACCGAGCATCGCACCGCCGGTGAACAGATGGAAGTTGGCGCCGACGAAGCGTTCCGGATTGGCGATGTTGAAGCCGGTGGCGATCACGGCGAGCGTGACGGCGAAAGCCACCGGCACATGCCAGGTGATGACGCGCTGCTGCAGCAGCCACAGCCCGCCCACCAGATAGCCGGCCGCCACCCATTCCCAGCCGCGGCCGCCGATGTTGCCGAAGGTGGCGTGGCTGCCGAGAATGCCGGCGATCGTGGCACGCTGCTCGGGGTCGCGCAGGATGGTGCGCAGGGCATCCAAAGGCGTGGCCATCACGATCGCGTCGAGCTGGCGGTCGCTGGAAAAGATCGCCCGCAGCATCGGTTCGAAGGTATTCATCTCGGCGCGCGGCCACTGCGACATCAGCTGTGGATAGGCGACGATCATCGCGCAGAAGGCGACCATCGCCGGATTGAACGGGTTCTGGCCGAGGCCGCCATACAGGTGCTTGGCGATGACGATCGCGATCAGGATGGCGGTGACCGTGAGCCACCATGGCACGATCGGCGGAAAGGTCAGCGCCACCAGCCACGCGGTCACCAGCGCGCTGCCGTCGGTGACGAACAGCAGCACCGGCTTGCCGCGCAGGCGCAGCATCAGCGCCTCGGCGGCCAGCGCGGTCAGCGAGGCGATCGCGATCTGCACCAGGATCGCCGGACCGAAGAACCAGACGTAGGCGACGATGCCGGGGACGAGCGCGGCGAGCACCTTCAGCATCACGGCGCGCACGCTGACGGGCTGGGAGATGTGGGGGGCGTAGGCCATCAGGAGCTGTCCTTTTCTTCGGCATGCGCGCGGCTCTGTGCGGCGGCGATCACTGCTTCGGCGCCTTCCTGGGCGAGCTTGGCCTTGGTTTCCGCGGCCTTGGCCGCGAGGCGTGCGGCTTTTTCGGCCTTATCGCGCTCCTCGCGGAACTTGCGGAATTCGTAACGCTCGCGCGCCCGGTCGGCGGCGGCTTTCTCGCGCTCGCGGGCGCGAATCTCCGCTTTCGCGAAGCGATAGTAATCGACCAGCGGGATGTGCGCCGGGCAGACGTAGGCGCAGCAGCCGCATTCGATGCAGTCGAACAGATGGTATTCCTGCGCCTTGCCGAAATTCTTCGCGCGTGCATGCCAATAGAGTTCGTGGGGCTGCAGCACCATCGGGCAGACGCGGGTGCAGGCGCCGCAGCGGATGCAGGGCATCTCGGGGGGCGACGGCGGGAACAGCGTCGGGCTCATCGCCAGCAGGCAGTTGGTGGCTTTGACCACTGGCAGCGAGGTGTCCGGCAGCACGAAGCCCATCATCGGTCCGCCCATGACGATGCGGTCGGTGTCCGCCTTGGGCTCGCCGAGTGCGAGCAGCGCATCGATCGGCGTGCCGATCGGCGCTTCGACGTTGCCCGGCCGGACGTAATTGCCCGCCAGGGTGACGACGCGCGTGATCAGCGGTTCGTCGTGCAGCACCGCGCGCGCGACGGCATGGGCGGTGCCGACGTTGAAGCACTGCACACCGAAATCCGGACCCAGCTTGCCGTAGGGAATTTCGATGCCGGTCAGCACGCGGATCAGCTGCTTTTCGCCGCCGGCGGGATAACGCGTCGGCACGCTGATCACCTGCATCTCGCCCTGGCCGACGGCTGCCACCGCGGCGCGCATCGCGGCTGCCGCGTCGGGCTTGTTGTCCTCGATGCCGATCAGGATGCGTTTGGCGCCCATCAGGTGGGCGATGATCGCCGCGCCGGCGACGATCGTCGGCGCACGCTCGCGCATCAGGCGGTCATCGCAGGTGATCCACGGCTCGCATTCGGCGCCGTTGATCACCAGCGTGTCGATGCGCGCATTCATCTTGACGTGGCTGGGAAACACCGCGCCACCGAGGCCGACGATGCCGGCCTCGCGGATACGGGCGCGCAGCTGCGCAGGGTCCGTGGCATAGGGGTCGAGCGGCACGCGCTCGCGCCAGGTCTCCGTGCCATCCGCTTCGATGATCGCGCAGGGTGCGGCCAGCGCCGAAGGATGAGGGAGCGTGCGCGATTCGATGGCGACGACTTTGCCGGAGGTCGGCGCATGCACGCAGGTGCCGAAGGGGCCTTCGGCGCTGCCGATGCATTGACCTTTCAGCACCTGTTCGCCGGCCTGCACACGGATGTCGACACCGCCGGTGGCGCTCTGGCGGAACGGCACGACCAGCAGTGGCGGCAGCGGCGCCGGCACGATCGGCGTGCGTGCCGATTCTTCCTTGTGCGAATCCGGTTTCACGCCGCCAGGGAAGGCGAACAGTTCAAGCATGGTGGATCACCGTCCTGACGGGCTGGAGCTGATAGACCGGATATTTCCATTTCCAGGTGTCGAGGGTTTCCGGCAAGGGCTGCATATGGATGCAATTGACCGGGCAAGGCGGCACGCACAGCTCGCAGCCGGTACATTGCGACGCGATCACCGTGTGCATCTGCTTCGCGGCACCGACGATCGCATCGACCGGACAGGCCTGGAGGCACAGCGTGCAGCCGATGCAAAGGTTTTCGTCGATGACCGCGACGCTCTTCGGCTTCTCGACGCCATGCTCGGCCGAGAGCGGCTTGAATTCACGGCCGAGCAGGTCGGCGAGCTTGCGGATGCCTTCCTCGCCGCCGGGCGGGCACTGGTTGATGTCGGCCTCGCCCTTGGCGATCGCCTCGGCATAGGGCTTGCAGCCGGGATAGCCGCACTGGCCGCATTGCGTCTGCGGCAGGATCGCGTCGATCTTCTCGACCAGCGGGTCGCCCTCGACCTTGAAACGCACGGCGGCGAAACCGAGTGCCGCGCCGAGCACGACGGCGCCCAAAGCCATGACCAGGATCGCCGCGAGCATTTACTTGTATTTGTCCAGTCCAGCGAAACCCATGAAGGCCAGGCTCATGATCCCGGCGGTGATCATCGCGATCGCGGTGCCGCGGAAATGCACCGGCACGTCCGCGCCTTCGAGACGTTCGCGCAGGCCGGCGAAGATCAGCAACGCCAGCGTGAAGCCCAGCGCCGAGCCGAAGCCGAACAGCAGCGATTCGGCGAGATCGTGCTTTAGGCCGATGTTGAGCAGCGGGATGCCCAGCACAGCACAGTTGGTGGTGATCAGCGGCAGGTAGATGCCCAGCACCTGGTGCAGCACGGGACTCGTCTTCTGGATCACCAGCTCGGTGAGCTGGACGATCGCCGCGATGGTGACGATGAAGGAGAGGGTGCGCAGGTAGAGCAGGTCGTTGGGGGCGAGCAGCCAGCGGTCGATCACATAGCTGGTGCCGCAGGCCAGCGTCAGCACGAAGGTGGTGGCGGCGCCCATGCCGATGGCGGTTTCCAGCTTCTTCGACACGCCCATGAACGGACACAGGCCGAGGATGCGCACGAAGACGACGTTATTGACGAGAACCGCGCCCAGGATGATGAAAAGATAGCTGGTCATGATGTCGGGTGATCGCCATGCACACTAAGGCACGGCGACAGCCGCGGATTATCGCGCTTCGGCCAAGGAACAACAACCCTGCGCGCGCCGCGGGGATGTGCCGTCCTGGCGCTGCTCGTAAAAACAACCCCGCCTCTCGACCTCGCAGCGCAGTCGGCTCACGTCGGCATGTGATGCGTATCGAGGGAATAGCTCTTTTCCAGAAACAGCCTCAGGCAGGCATCCGCCACCGCAGCATCGTATAGCCTGCCCTTGTGGCGAGAAATTTCCTGCAGCGCAGGGTAGATGCCGAAGCCGGGGCGATAGGGGCGATGCGAGGCCATGGCCTCGACCACGTCGGCCACCGCGAGGATGCGCGCCTCCAACAGGATGTCCGGTTCGCACCGGCCATCCGGATAGCCTGAGCCGTCCAATCTCTCGTGGTGCTGCAGGACGATGTCGGCCACCGGCCAGGGGAAGTCGATGCTCTTGAGGATTTCGTAGCCGGCTCTGGGGTGGGTCTTGATGATCTCGAACTCGGCGTCGGTGAGCTTGCCCGGGTTGGCGAGGATTTCCGCCGGCACGTGGATCTTGCCGATATCGTGGACGATGCCCGCCATGCGCAGTCCCTGGATGCGATCCGCGTCCAGTCCCATTTCGCGGGCGATGGCGCAGGCCAGTTCCGCCACGCGCCGCTGGTGGCCGGCGGTGTAGGGGTCGCGCATCTCGACCGTGCCGGCGATGGCGGTCACCGCGTGATCCAGGCTGGCGTCGAGCTTCTCCAGGATGCCCATGCGCTCGGCACGCGAACGCAGGTTGCCGATGCCGAAGGCGAGGTCACCCGCCAGTTCCTGCAGCAGCGCCACCGTCTCGCCGTCGAAGGCATTGGCTTCGCGGCTGCCCACCCACAGACAGCCGAAATGATGCCCCTCCGACACCAGGGGCAGCATCGCGGCGGAGGTAGCATCCAGTTCTGCGTTGACCGTCCCGAGTTTGGGTTCGTGCGTGAGATCGTTGCAGATGTCGGCCGTGCCGGTCTGAAACTTTCCGCCGGTTTCCGCCGCGCGCCGGGTACAGAAAGCCACCACCCAGCGCGTTTCTTCCTCGTTCAATCCCGCTGCACCCGCCACTGTCAACGCGTGCTCGGCGCCATTGCCGTGAAGGACGCAGGCGCCACGGAAGCCGCCGTGGTTGACCAAGACGCGGCACATTTCCCGGCAGAGCGTCAGTTCGTCGGTAGCATGCACCAGCGTCTGATTGCACAGGCTGATGGTGCGGTACATCCGGTCGAGGCGTTCGATGCGCTGACGCGCCCGCCGCTGTTCGGTGACATCCCAGAAGATACCGAGGATGCCGGTGGGCCCGCCCGAGGCGGCGAGGAGCGGCACCTTCACCGTATGCACCCAGGATTCCTGTCCATCGGCGGCGCGGTAGGGCTCCTCGATCTCCTCGACGCGTCCGCCGGCCATGATGCGTGCGTCGTCGGCCCGGTATTTCTCCGCCAGCTCCCGTGGGTAGAACTCGAAATCGTCGCGTCCGGCGATGTCGTCCGGCTGCGCCAGTTTCAGCTCTCGGGCATAGGCCGCGTTACAGGCGACGTAGACGGAGCGGCTGTCCTTCCAGAAGATCTTCTGTGGCAGGTTCTCCAGCAGGGTGCGATGCTTGGCCTCGCTCGCGGCGATCGCGGCGCGGGCCCGGTCGAGGGCGGTGATGTCGGTCAGGTCGTGGCGGCTGCAAAGATACGCGCCGTGCGCATCGAACAGGGGCGCGGAGCGCGACAGGAAGACCCGGCCGTCCGGCAGACGCACTTCTTCCGTTTCCTCTTCCTCCGCCTTGTCCATCGCATGGAGACAGGAGGGCAGGGGGCCGCCGTTCTTGGGGAACACCTCCCAGTAGGGGCGGCCAAGCGCTTCTTCTTCGGTCATGCCGGCGAGCGCCAGGTAGGCGCGGTTGGCCAGAATGAGACGGAATTCCCTGTCGTGGAGGAAGATCGGGTTGGGCCCGGCGTCCAGGACACGGCGCAGGTCGATGTCGCGGATATCGATTGCCATGGGACCCCCTTCCTTCTCCGAAGCCATCAACATTGACCGCGAATTCCTTCTGAAGGTTTCAAAAAGTTTAACGCACCAATGCGCCGATCTTCGTCAGCAACCTCTCCTTCTGAAAGTTTAAGCGATGGAACCGGTAGCGCCGGCCTCGATGCTGGCGAGTACGAAAGACTCCTGCGAGAGGCAGTGGGCGGGTCTTCTTACTCCTCCGCCAGCTCGCCGAGCAGCAGCTCCTGCGCGCAGGTGCGCACGCGCCGCGAGGGACGGATGCGGTAATCGCCGTCGCTGTCCATGTCCCAGGCCTGGCAGTTGTCGGCCAGATAAGCGCGCAGGCCTTCCCGGATCACGCGCCGTTTGAGCTTCGGATCGAGCACCGGAAAGCAGACCTCGATGCGCCGGAAGAAGTTGCGTTCCATCCAGTCGGCGCTGCCGAGATAAAGCCGCTCGGCGCCGTCGGCATGGAAATAGAAGATGCGGTGGTGTTCGAGGAAGCGGCCGATCACCGAGCGCACGCGGATGTTTTCGGAAAGCGTCGGCACGCCGGGGCGCAGGCAGCAGACGCCGCGCACGATCAGGTCGATCTTCACGCCTGCCTGGCTCGCGGCGTAGAGCGCCTCGATGATCTGCGGTTCGAGCAGCGCGTTCATCTTGGCGATGATCTGTGCCTTGCGTCCGGCCTTGGCGATCTTGGTTTCCGCCCGGATCGCTTCCAGCATGTTGTCGTGCAGCGTGAAGGGGGCCTGCCAGAGATGCTTGAGCTCGACGGCCTTGCCCAATCCGGTGAGCTGCTTGAAGATTTCACTGACGTCGGCGGTGATTTCGTCGTGGCAGGTCAGCAAGCCGAAGTCGGTGTAGAAGCGCGTCGTGCGCGGGTGGTAGTTGCCGGTGCCCAGATGCGCGTAGCGGCGATAGCCGTGTTCCTCGCGCCGCAGCACCAGCATCATCTTGGCATGGGTCTTGTAGCCGAACACGCCATAGACGACATGGGCGCCGACCTCTTCGAGCCGCGCGGCGATCGAGAGGTTCGCCTCCTCGTCGAAGCGGGCCATCAGCTCGACGACGACGGTGACTTCCTTGCCCTTCTGCGCGGCGCGCAGCAGGTGTTCCATCAGCACCGAATCGGTGCCGGTGCGATAGACGGTCATCTTGATCGCCACCACCTGCGGATCGTCGACCGCCTGCTTGAGGAAATCGATCACCGGCGTGAAGGACTGGTAGGGGTGATGCAGCAGGACATCGCCCTTGCGGATCACGTCGAAGAGGTCCTGGCGTCCGCTCAACTGCCGCGGCAAGCCGGGCTGGAAGGGTTTGAACTTGAGATCGGGGCGGTCGACGCGGTCCGGTACCGAGATCAGCCGCACCAGGTTGACGATGCCGTGCACCTGATACAGATCGTCGCGGCCGAGACCGAACTGCTGGAGCAGGAATTCGACCATCGCCGGCGAGCAGTTGTCGGGCACTTCGAGCCGCACCGCATCGCCGAAATGGCGCTGCGGCAATTCGCCCTGCAGCGCGGTGCGCAGGTTCTTGACTTCTTCCTCGTCGACGAACAGGTCGGAGTTGCGCGTGACGCGGAACTGGTAACAGCCGAGCACGTTCATGCCGGCGAACAGTTCGCCGACGTAGCGGTGCATCACCGAGGAGAGGAAGACGAAGCCGTAGTCGATGCCGGTGAGCTCGCGCGGCAGCTGGATGACGCGCGGCAGCGCGCGCGGCGCCTGGACGATCGCCGCGCCGCCGGCACGACCGAAGGCGTCCATGCCTTCGAGCTCGACCGCGAAATTGAGGCTCTTGTTGAGCACGCGCGGGAAAGGGTGTGCCGGATCGAGGCCGATCGGCGTGAGCACCGGCATCACCTCGCGGCGGAAATAGTCGTGGATCCAGGCTTCCTGTGCCTCCGTCCATTCCGAGCGCTTGAAGAAGCAGATGCCTTCCTTGCGTAGCGCCGGCAGGATCACCTGGTTGAGCAGCGCATACTGCTCTTCGATCAGCCGGTGCGCCTCGCGCGTGACGAGGCGGAACACTTCCTGCGGCGAGCGCCGGTCGGCGCCGGTGATGCTGCTCTTGAGTTTGATCTGCTCCTTGATGCCGGCGACGCGGATCTCGAAGAATTCGTCGAGGTTCGACGAGACGATGCACAGGAAGCGCAGGCGTTCGAGCAGGGGCACGCGCGCGTCGGCGGCCTGGGCTAGCACGCGGCGGTTGAAGGCGAGCAGGGACAGTTCGCGGTTGAGGAAGTGTTCCGCCGGGTATTCGGGCGGCGCGGCCGGAAGCGTGGTCATGGTGGAGCGTGGGGCGGTTGCGGATGGCGCAAGTATGACACGTCGCTGTGCCGTTCCGCCAGCGCCGACTTTCTTGCAAGGCGCGTTTTCGGGGCTGCTAGAATTGCCGCACTGCACACAGGGACGGATTGCCTATCGTGGTTCATGAACACGTCGCCGCCGTCGACATCGGATCCAACAGTTTCCGCCTTCAGGTTGGACGCGTGGTCGGCAACCAGATCTATCCGCTCGACAGTCTCAAGGAGCCGGTGCGTCTGGCCGCCGGCCTGACCGCGGAGAAGTGGCTCGATGCCGCCGCGCAGCGGCGCGGCCTGGCGGCGCTGGCGCGTTTCGGCGAGCGTCTGCGCGGGTTCGCGCCCGAAGCCGTGCGCGCCGTCGCCACCAACACGCTGCGCGTGGCGCGCAATGCCGCCCAATTCCTCGCCCAGGCCGAGGCGGTGCTCGGCTTTCCGATCGAGGTGATCGCCGGCCGCGAGGAGGCGCGCCTGATCTATCTCGGCGTCGCCCATACCCTGCCCAGCCAGCGCATCCGGCATCTGGTCGTCGATATCGGCGGTGGCTCCACCGAGTTCATCATCGGCCGCAATCTCAAACCGCAGCAGCTCGAATCGCTCTACATGGGCTGCGTCGGTTACAGCCTGCGTTACTTTCCCGCGGGCCGCATCGACAAGCGCAACATGAAAGAGGCCGAACTGGCCGCACGGCGCGAGCTGCAAACCATCGTGCATGCCTATCGCGCCACGGGCTGGGACCAGGCGGTGGGTTCGTCCGGGACGGCCAAGGCGATCTGCGATCTGCTCGAATTCAACGGCTTCGCCGCGGGCACCATCACTTACGACGGCCTCGAACGGCTGCGGCACCGCCTCGTGACGGCCGGCCATGCCGCCAAGACCGGCCTGGCCGGCATGCGGCCGGATCGCGTGCCGGTGTTGCCGGGCGGCGTGGCGATCATGTCGGCCGTGTTCAAGGAGCTGGGACTCGAGGAAATGGTCTATTCCGAGGGCGCGCTGCGTCTGGGCGTGCTCTACGACCTGCTCGGCCGCTATCACCACGAGGACATGCGCGAGGCGACCGTCAAGCGCTTCATCCAGCGTTACGAGGTCGATCGCAGCCAGGCCGCGCGGGTGGCGACGACGGCGCTCGAGCTCTATCAGCAATTGCGGCCGCAGGAGGACATCGAGACTTCGCCGGCGGCGCAGTTCCTCGCCTGGGCGGCGCGCCTGCACGAGATCGGCGTTTCCGTCGCGCATACGAGCTATCACAAGCATAGCGCCTACATCCTCGCCAATGCCGACATGCCGGGCTTCTCGCGCCGCGACCAGGCGCTGCTGGCGCGTCTCGTGCTCGCCCACCGCGGCAAGCTCGAACGGGTGCAGCCGCTGCCGCGGGAGGCGCCCGAGTGGCTGCTGATCTTCTGTCTGCGCATCGCCGCGCTGCTGCACCGCGCCCGTGACGACGCGCCCTTGCCGGAGCTCCACGCCCGTCTCGGCGCGAAGGGCTTCGAGCTGGCCCTCGACCGCGAATGGCTCGCCGAGGCGCCCCTGACGGCCACCGCGCTGGACGAAGAGGTCGAGCAATGGGCGAGCGTCGGTATCGGTTTCAGGGTGCGCGGCCTGCGCGCACCAGCCTGATGCATCGATGAATCCGGCGGGATTCGCGCTGCGGCGCGGCGAGGATGGCGCCGACGAGATCGTCCTCGAAGGGGCCTGGGTCCTGCGCGCGATCGTCGCCGCCGGACGTCCCTGGCTGGTGCGTCTGCAGGAGGTGGCGGCTGACAGGAACCTGCGCTGGAACGGCCTGGGCATCGAGGCGCTCGACTCGGCGGGGGCGGTGCTGCTCTGGCATCTTTGGGGACGGCGGCTGCCCGAAGCCTTGCTGCTCGCGCCGGGACATCGCGAGCTCTTCGCGCGTATCGCAGGCATCCCGAAGCCGCCGGGCGGAGGGCGAGAGCCCTATGCCTGGCTCGTCGCGCTTGGCCTAGCGAGCCTGTCGCTCGCGTGGCATGTGCGAGACTTCATCGTCCTCTTGGGGCAGCTCGTGCTGGATATGCTCCATCTGCTGCGCCATCCAAGCGATCTGCCGAAGCGGGAAATCTCGGCCAACATCTACAAGACGGGGGTGCGGGCGATGCCGGTCACGGCGCTGGTCGGCTTCCTGATCGGCGTGGTGCTCTCCTATCTGTCGGCCTTGCAGCTTCGGCAGCTGGGCGCGGACATGTTCATCGTCAACATCCTCGGCTTCGGCATCATCCGCGAGCTCGGCCCGCTCCTGGTCGCGGTGCTGGTCGCCGGCCGCTCGGGCTCGGCGATGACGGCCCAGCTGGGGGTGATGCGCGTCACCGAGGAAATCGATGCGCTGGTCGCGATGGGCGTGCCGCGCAGCCTGCGGCTGGTGTTCCCGAAAGTGGTGGCGCTGGCAGTCACCGTGCCGCTGCTGGTGGTGTGGACTTCCGGCATCGCGCTCGCCGGCGGCATGGTGGCGGCGAACTTCCAGCTCGACATCGGCTATGGCTTCTTTTTCGACGCGCTGCCGAAGGCGGTGCCGGTGGCGAACCTGTGGATCGGGCTGGTCAAGGGTTTCGCCTTCGGCGTGGCGATCGCCCTGGTGGCCTGCCATTTCGGCCTGCGCGTGCTGCCCAACACCGAGAGCCTGTCCTTCAACACCACGGCTTCGGTGGTCACCGCGATCACGTTCGTGATCCTGATCGATGCGGTGTTCGCGATCGTCACGCGCACCATCGGCATGCCCCTATGAGCAGCGATCCTCCCGTGGTCTCCATCCGCGATCTTTCCACCCGGCTGGGCGGGCGCTGGATCCATCGCCATCTGGATCTGGAAATCAAACGCGGCGAGCGGGTGGCGCTGGTGGGCGATTCGGGCAGCGGCAAGACGACGCTGCTGCGGCAGATGATCGGTCTTCTGACGCCCACCGAAGGCGAGGTGCGCCTGTTCGGCGAACCGCTGTTCGGCGGGGGCGTGGCGCGCGAACGGGCGCTGCGGCAGCGTTTCGGCGTGCTGTTCCAGCAGGGGGCGCTGTTTTCCGCGTTCGACGTCTTCGCCAACATCGCCTTTCCGCTGCGAGAGTTGAAGACGCTCGACGAGGCGGTGATCCGCGACCTGGTGATGCTCAAGCTCGAAATGGTCGAGCTGCCCGCGCATGCCGCGCACCTGATGCCGGCCCAGCTCTCCGGCGGGATGATCAAGCGCGTCGCGCTGGCGCGCGCGCTTTCGCTCGAACCGGAACTCTTGCTGCTCGACGAACCCACTGCCGGCCTCGATCCCGACCTCTCCGAAGCCTTCGAGCGGCTGATCCGGAGCCTGTGCGAGCGGCTCGGTCTGACGGTGGTGTTCGTCACCCACGATCTCGATACCGTCGCTGCGCTCGCCAGCCGTGTCGCCGTGCTGGCGGAGCAGAGGATTCTCGCTTATGGGGCGATCGATGAGATCATGCGCATCGACCATCCCTTTGTGCATAATTTCTTCCATTCCACCCGGGGGCGCCATGCCTTTGCCGCGTTTCGCTGAAGCCTGAAGATGGAGAACCGTGCCCATGCGCTGCTGGCCGGCCTGTTCACGCTGGTCTTCCTGATCGCGGCCGCGCTGGCCGTCTGGTGGCTGGGCGGCAGCGGCGAAAAGACGCACGTCTATCTGCTGGAGACGCGCGGCAACGTCAGCGGCCTGAACCTCGAAGCGCAGGTGCGCTACCGCGGCATTCGCGCCGGCAAGGTCAAGGAGATCTATACCGATCCCGACGACCCAGCCAAGCTGCTGGTGAAGATCGTCCTCGGCCGCCAGTACCGGCTCACCGACAAAACCATCGCGCGCCTTGCCCATCAGGGCGTGACCGGCATCGCCTATGTGATGCTCGAAGAGGCCGGTTCGCAGGGTAAACCGCTCGAGCCGAACGACGCCGCGCCGCCCCGGCTGCCGCTGCAGCCGGGGCTGCTCGACAGCCTGGGACAGCGGGCGGGCGACATCACCGGCCAGCTGGCCGAGCTCGTCACGCGCCTGAACCGGGTGTTCGACGAGCGCAACCTGCGCAACCTGCAGCAGGCGCTCGACAACCTCGCCGCGTCTTCCGAGAGCCTGAAAGCCCTGCCGGTGATCATGGCCAACCTGAAGAGCGCCCTGTCGCAGGAAAATCTCGGCCGCCTGAATGCGCTGCTCGCCCATCTCGAAAGCGCGACGGGCGAGGCGGCGCCGCTCGCCGCCGAAGCGCGGCGACTGGTGTCGACGCTCGATGGTCTGGCGCAGCGTCTCGACGCGCTGGCAGTGACGGCCGGCACGCTCGGCGAGCGTCTGGACGCCACGACCCTGCCCCGCGCCGAGCAGCTGATCCAGGAGGCCGCCGCCGCGACGCGCCGCCTCGACCGGCTGATCGAGATGCTCAACGACAGACCACAGGCTTTGTTGTTCGGTCCGCCCGCAGCAGTGCCCGGGCCGGGCGAGCGCGGCTTTGCAAAGGAATGAGACGATGCGTCTATGGATGCTTGCGGTGATGGTGTTCCTGCTCGCCGGTTGCGTCGGCAGCACGCCCCGAGCCCCGGCGATCGCGCGACATGACCTCGGCGATCCTGCCGGCCGCTGGTCAGAGAACGCGATCGTGATCCGCGACGTGGAGGTGCGTGCCGCGCCGTGGCTCGATTCGCCGGCGCTGCTCTACCGGCTGGCCGATACGGCGCCGCTGCGTCGCCAGAGCTACGCCGAAAGCCGCTGGGTGGCGCCGCCGGGCGAATTGCTCGAACGCTGGCTGGAACGGCTCATCCTGCCGGTGCAGCCGGCCGGCGAGGCCAGTGGCGGCTGCCGCCTCGTCCTCTGGCTCGACGAGCTCGAACAGCGATTCGGGTCTCCCCGCGCGAGCGAGGTGGTGCTTTTCGCCCGCGCCGGCCTTTGGCGCGGCAAGCGCATCCTCGCCCAGCAGACGGTGCAGATCGTGCGGCCGGCGCCGACGCCGGACAGCGCCGGGGGGGTCCAGGCGACGCGCGCGGCGGCGGAAGCGCTGGCCGAAGCGCTCGCGCAGTGGCTGGGCGAGCGCCGACAGCAGGAACCTGCACTCGTGTCGGTCTGCGCGGGGCGTTGAAAGTCGGCGCTGGCGGCACGGCACCCGCGCCGGTTCAGCGCCGCTTCTTTTCCAGCGCCGCGGCGGCCTGCTTCTTGGTCTTCGGCGCTGCCACCCTGCGGCGGCGGGGCTTCGGTGCTTCCTCGCCTTCGGGCTTCGGACGCCAGAGGATCAGGATGTTGCCGATGCTCTGCACCGGCGCGCAGTCGAGCTCGGCGCAGATTTCGCTCAGCAGCGCGGCGCGGTCGTCGCGCTCGATGCCGTGGAGCTTGACCTTGATCAGCGCGTGGGCTTTGAGCGAGACGTCGATTTCCTTCAGGACGTTCGGCGTCAGCCCATTGCCGGCGATCGCGACGGTGGGTTGCAGGTGATGCGCGGCGGCGCGCAAGGCGCGGCGCTCGGTGGGGGATAATTCGATCATGGACGGATTCTAGATGAGCTGGACGACGAAGCAGAAAAAAAAGAGCAAGGCGTGGATGCGCGAGCACGTCAATGATCCTTACGTGCAGCAGGCGCAGAAGGAGGGTTGGCGCTCGCGCGCGGTGTTCAAGCTCAAGGAGATCGACGAGAAGGATCATCTGCTCAAGCCCGGCATGACGGTCGTCGACCTGGGGGCCACACCCGGCAGCTGGTGCCAGTATGCCGTGAAGCGCATCCAGCCCGGCGGGAGGATCATCGCCCTCGACCTCCTGGATTTCGCGCCGCTTCCCGGCGTCGAGTTCATCCAGGGCGATTTCCGCGACGCGGCGGTGCTGGAACGGCTGGAGTCGGCCCTGGCGGGACGGCAGGTCGACCTTGTTTTGTCCGACATGGCCCCCAACATGACGGGTATCGCGGCGACGGACAGCGCGCAGGTCCTTTATCTGGCCGAGCTGACGCTCGATTTCGCGCGTCGGCATCTGAAACCCGGTGGCGATCTGCTGGTCAAAGTTTTCCAAGGTGCCGGCTTCATGGAGCTGCGGCGTGAGATGCAGGCGGCCTTCGAGACGCTGGCGACGCGCAAGCCGGCCGCATCGAGGGATCGCAGCGCGGAGTTGTACCTGCTGGCGAGAAAGAAGCGGTTGACATAGAATCGGCCGCGATCGTGTGAAAGAGAGGCAAGCGCTTGAACAATCTATTCAAAAACATGGCCATCTGGATCGTCATCGGCGTCGTGCTGATGACGGTGTTCAACCAGTTCAACTCCCGACAGTCCCCGCAGAACACGCTGGATTACTCGGCTTTCCTCGACGAGGTCAAACAGGGCCACATCGCCAAGGTGGTGATTCAGGGACGCACGCTCGAAGCGACCACCGTCGAGGGCAAGAAGATCACTTCCTATGCGCCGGCCGACCTGTGGATGGTCTCCGACCTGCTGAAGAACAACGTCAAGGTCGTCGCCAAGCCCGAGGAAGAGCAATCCTTCCTGATGAATATCTTCGTCTCGTGGTTCCCGATGCTGCTCCTGATCGGCGTCTGGATCTTCTTCATGCGCCAGATGCAGGGTGGCGGGCGCGGCGGCGCGTTTTCCTTCGGCAAGAGCCGCGCGCGCATCCTCGACGAGAACAGCAACACGGTGACCTTCGCCGACGTCGCCGGCTGCGAGGAAGCGAAGGAGGAGGTCGCCGAGCTGGTCGATTTCCTGCGCGATCCCTCGAAGTTCCAGAAACTCGGCGGACGCATCCCGCGCGGCGTGCTGATGGTGGGCAGCCCCGGCACCGGCAAGACGCTCCTGGCCCGCGCGATCGCGGGTGAAGCCAAGGTGCCGTTCTTCTCGATCTCCGGTTCCGATTTCGTCGAGATGTTCGTCGGTGTCGGCGCGGCGCGTGTGCGCGACATGTTCGAGCAGGCGAAGAAGGCCGCGCCCTGCATCATCTTCATCGACGAGATCGACGCGGTCGGCCGCCAGCGCGGCGCGGGCCTGGGCGGCGGGAATGATGAGCGCGAGCAGACGCTCAACCAGCTTCTCGTCGAGATGGACGGCTTCGAGGCGAACCAGGGCATCATCGTCATCGCCGCGACCAACCGGCCCGACGTGCTCGACCCGGCGCTCCTGCGTCCGGGCCGCTTCGACCGCCAGGTGGTCGTGCCGCTGCCGGACATCCGCGGCCGCGAACAGATCCTGAAAGTGCATATGCGCAAGGTGCCGCTGGCGCCGGATGTCGATCCGACCGTGCTGGCGCGCGGCACGCCCGGCTTTTCGGGCGCCGATCTCGCCAACCTGGTGAATGAGGCGGCGCTCTTTGCCGCGCGCGCCAACAAGCGCTTGGTCGACATGGAGGACTTCGAGCGCGCCAAGGACAAGATCATGATGGGCGCCGAGCGGCGTTCGATGGTCATGCCCGAGGAGGAACGCAGGAACACCGCCTATCACGAATCCGGTCATGCGGTGGTCGCCAAGCTGCTGCCGAAGACCGATCCGGTGCACAAGGTGACGATCATCCCGCGCGGCCGCGCGCTGGGCGTGACGATGCAGCTGCCGACCGAGGATCGTTACAGCCAGGACAAGGAGCGGCTCCTGAACACCATCGCCGTGCTGTTCGGCGGTCGTCTGGCCGAGGAGATCTTCATGCATCAGATGACCACCGGCGCCTCGAACGACTTCCAGCGCGCCACCGATCTCGCGCGCCGCATGGTCACGCAGTGGGGCATGTCGGAGAATCTCGGCCCGATGGTCTATGGCGAGGAGGAAAGCGAGATCTTCCTCGGCCGCTCGGTGACCACCCATAAGAACGTCTCCGAGGCGACGATGCAGAAGGTCGATGCCGAAATCCGCCGCATCATCGACGAGCAGTACGCGCTGGCGCGCCGCCTGCTCGAAGAAAACCGCGACAAGGTCGAGGCGATGGCGAAAGCCCTGCTCGAGTGGGAGACGATCGACGCCGAGCAGATCGACGACATCATGGCGGGCCGCCCGCCGCGGCCGCCGAAGCCGTCGTCGATGACCCCCTCCCGGCCGACGGCCGGCGATGGTTCGGCAGGACCCGCCCCGAATGCGGCCGCGCCGGCCTGAAGAACGAGCAAGGGAACGGGAGCATGAGCGCCCGTTCCGGCTTGACGAAACCGTTCGGGTGCCGTCCCGCCAGCGCCGAATTTTTACGACGGCCGGGGCATGAGCTCCGCGACAGCGTTTGGCCCCTTGGTGCGCCCGCGGCTCTATCTCGGCGGGGAACTGTCGCTCGGTCCCGGCAAGATCGACCTGCTGCGCAAGGTCGGCGAGACGGGCTCGATCAGCGCGGCGGCGCGCGCGCTCGGCGTGCCCTACAAGCGTGCCTGGCTGCTGATCGATACCTTGAATCGCGGCTTCCCTTCCGCCGTGCTGGAAACCGCGGCAGGCGGCAGGGCGGGCGGCGGGGCGCGGCTCACGCCCTTGGGCGAGGCGCTGGTCGCGGCCTATGACGCGCTGGAAACGAAACTCAACGTCTCGGCGCAAAGCGAGATCGCCGCGATCATGCGGCTGGTGGAAAGCCCCGTCGCCGTAGCGCCGCGATCACGCCGGCGGCGATAGCCGCCGGGCGGGCGCCGACGCCGAACACCGGCGTGCCTTCGGGCACGACCTCGACGCACTTCGTGCCGGGTTTGATGCGTACGCCATCGTGCGTGAGGCCACGCAGGATGCCCGGCTTGGGCGCCGGGATCGGCTGCCCGTCGAGGTGGGCGACGATCTCGCCAGCGGCGACGGCCTGGCCGATCCGATAGGTCGTGTGGAAGACGCCCGCGGCCGGCGCATAGACGTAACGTTCGCGGCCATAGCCGCCGATCGGTTTGGGTTCGCCGCCGAAAGCGCTGGTGGGGCCCGCTTCGATCACAGCGCCGAGCGTGTCTCCCCAGGCGGTTTCGATGGCGAGATCGACGTTGCCACCGGCGACGAAATTCGGGCCGAGGCCGATCACCCGCGGTGCGCGGCCGCGTTGATCCTCGGGCAGCGCGCGTTTGCGCATGCGCGCATCGATCCAGACGGCCGGCGCCAGCGCCGGGGCAAAGTCATCGACGGCCTGCAAGGTGAGGGCGATTTCGCCGGCTCGCGCCTGTTCCGCCCAGGAAAGCGGCTCGGCCGTCAGGCGCGCGGTCTCGCCTTCGAGCCGGGCTTCGCCGTCGAATGCGGCATCGGCGAACGACTGGCCGCGGCGCGGAACCGCTGGCGCCGGCGCTTCGACCATCAACACGGCCAGACCATGACGGGCGAGTTCGAGCGCCACGGCCGAGGCCACGTCATTGACGCCGCGTACCAGGGCGATCGGGACCGACATCACGCCCCTTTCCTGAGGCAGAAAATGTCCTGGGCCGGCAGGCCGACCATGCCGGGCATGCCAGCCCGATAGCCGAACTTACGCAGGATGCGGCTGCCGCAGCGCGCTTCGAGCAGCGTCCCGCCGTCGGTGCGAAAGTGCAGCAGCGCCGCCTCGCCGAGATCGATCGCCGCCTCGAAGCGGCCGGAAAGCCGGGTTTCACCCGCGCGCGGCGGATCGCCGGCTTGTCGCAGCGCGACGTGCTCGGGACGGATCGCGACGAGCAGCTCGGCTCCCGATGGATCGTCGCCTCCCACCGGCAGGCGGCCGCCGAGCGCCGGACAGTCGACGCCGTGCGCATCGAGCCTGCGCGCTGCAAACAGATTCTTGAGACCGAGGAAACGCGCCACCGCCTCGCTCGCAGGGCGGCGATAGACCGTTGCCCGATCGCCGCTTTGCTCCTGCCGCCCGTCGATCAGAACCGTGATGTGGTCGGCGAGGAAGTGGGCTTCGGCGAGATCGTGCGTGACGATCATCACCGTCAAACCCCGCTCCTTTTGCAGCGCCTTGACGAGCCACCATAGCTCGCGGCGCAGGCTCTCGTTCAAGGCCGTGAACGGTTCGTCAAGCAGCACCAGGCGCGGATTCGCCACGAGCGCGCGCACCAGCGCGACGCGTTGGCGTTCCCCGCCGGAAAGGGTGGCGGTGCGGCGATCGAGCAGCGTGTCGATACCCGTGACTTCGACCAGCCGGTCGAGCAGCGGCCGGTATTCGGCTTCTGGCACGCGGCGGGCGCGGGCGCCATAGCGCAGGTTGTCGATGACCGAAAGGTGCGGAAACAGGCCGAGCTGTTGCGGCACATAGCCGAGCTGGCGACGCTCGGTCGGCAGCTTCGTGATGTCCGCGCCGGCGAGCCGGATGCACCCGGTGGTCACGGGCAGCGTTCCCAGCACGGCGGCGAGCAGGGTGCTTTTGCCCGAGCCCGAGGGGCCGAGCACGGCATGACATTCACCGGCGGCGATCGAGAGCGCGATGTCGGCGAGCCGGAATGTCCCGGCCTGCGCGCCCAGTCCCTCGATCTCAAGCATGGACGCTCCGCGACAATAGCCAGCGCGCGACGAACAGGGCGGACAGGCCGAGGGCGACGAGGATCAGGATCAATGCCACCGTGCCCTCGATGTCGGCGGAAGACAGGCGCATGAAGATCGCGATCGGCAGCGTCTCGGTGCGCATCGCCATCGAGCCCGCGACCATCAGCGTCGCGCCGAATTCGCCCAGCGCCTTGGCCCAGGTGAGGATGAAGGCGGCGACGAGCCCGTTCTTCGCCAGCGGCAGCGTGACGGTGAAGAACGCATGACGGGGCGAGGCGCCGAGTGTGCGGGCGACGGTTTCCAGCTCTCTGGGCACTTCGTCGAAGGCGGCCTTGAGCATGCGCACGGCGAGGCCGAGCACGGTGATGAACTGCGCCAGCACGATGCCGGCGAAGCCGAAGACGAAATGGAATAGATGCTCCTGGAGCCACTCGCCGAGCGGGTTGTTGAAGAAGATCAGGATGATCGCGCCCAGCGCCGCCGGCGAGACGATGATCGGGAATTCGAGCACCGTCTCCGCGGCCTCCTTGCCGGGGAAGCGGTAACGCGATAGCGCGTAGGCGGCGGGAATCGCCAGCAGCAGCGCAATCGCCGTGGCGACGGTGGCTGCCATGAGCGACAGCCGGATCGAGAAGAAGCTGCGCTCGGACAGGAGGGTGCGGGTAAACAGCGCGCCGTCGAAGAACCAGAACAGCGAGACGATCAGCCCGGCATAGATCGCCAGCACCGCGAGCGCCGCGACGATGCTGGCGCGCATCCCTTTCACTGCTTCGTCACCTTCTTCGGATCGACGGTGGCGCGCAGATCCAGCCATTCCTTGGGCACGACGTATTCGCCGCCGACGGGTTTCACCGCGCCGATCCACTTGAAAGCGGCCTCGGGTTCGGCGAAGTAGTGATACTTCGCGTAGATCGCCTGGCCTTCCTTGCCGGTGACGAAGTCGATGAACTGCTGGGCGAGCTTCGGCTGCTTGCTGAACTTCGCAATGGCGATCGGAATGTAGCCGATGCGCGGGATCATTTCCTTCGGCAGCGGGATGGTCTCGATGCGCTCCGGATCCCAGTATTGGAAGACGCGCCAGCCGATCACCGCGTCGGCGAGTTTGAGCTGGATTGCCGTCGCGGTCTGCTCGCAGGAACCGGTGTAGTTCTTGATGTTGGCCTTGAGCTGCTCGCGCTCTGCCTTGGTCAGCTCTTTCTCGAAGATCTCGACCGCGTAGGCGCCGACGCAGACGCCTTCGGGATTGGCGATCGCCACGCGCAGCCCGGGTTTGAGCAGGTCCTTCAAGCCCTTGATGTTGTGGGGGTTGCCCTTCTGCACGTTGATCGCCGGCACGACATAGACGATGATCTTCTCGGTCTCGGGCAACACGAGACCTTCGCGCTTGGCGACTTCCATGTAGTCGGACGAGCCGGGAAAGTAGAGATCGCCCTGCCGGGCGAGCTTCATCTGCGAGAGCACGTAGCCCGAGCCGCCGAAGACGACGTCGACCTTGACGCCGGTCTTCTGTTCGAAGGCCTTCGCCGCTTCGGTGGTGGGCGGCACCGTCGCGGCGCCGGCGAAGATCAGCAGGGATTCGGCGGCGGTCGCGGTCAAGGCCGACAGGCCGAGGGCGAGCGCAGTCAAGATGTGGCGCAGTTTCATGGTGCGGGGCTCCCGTGGTTTCGTTGTGTCAATAATAACATAACGAAACGGACGGACGACTCGCAGGGGTGCCGTGTCGCCAGCGCCGACTTTCAGCAGGTCTTTCCGATTACTCAGCCGGCCACTGGGCAGTGGCGATGCCCGTGCCGAGATCGGCCTCGACCAGCCGGCGGCGCACTTCGAGCAATTGTTCGAGCAGTGCCGGCTCGCTGCGGGCGTAGGCCGCCGCATCCGGCACCCGCTTGACGACCACGCCGAGCAGCTCGGTGATCGCGTTGCCGATCGAGTTCTGGCTGATCGTCACGATCAGATCGCCGTTGTCATTGCGATAGATGAGTTGCTTGAAGGCCGGCTGCCAGCGGATCGCATTCGCATATTTCGCATCCTTGATGCAACGGTCGCGCACCATCTTCGCCGCCTTGAGGAAGTCGTTGTCGAACAGCAGCTTCTCCTCGACGAGGGTCGGGAAATGCAAATCGCGCGGCGGCGGCGAATTGCGCGTGCTCACCTGGCCGAAGAAGGTGCGGTAGAAGTCGAGGAAGCCCTTGAGCAGCGTGTCGTAGTCGCGCCAGAACGCCACTTCCCTGAGCGCCGCCGCGCCGCCGGGCACGCCCCAGCTCGGCAGGCCCTGCGGATAGCCGGTGAGCGAGAGGCGGCATTCGCCCTTGTCGCAGGGCTTGAGGATGCGGAAATCGAGCGCGTCGAAGAAGGCGCGATAGACCTCGCGCATGTGGGCCTGGAACAGCGAGTTCTGGCCGCCGTCGGTCAGGTTCGGGTTGTTCGGGTCGGCCAGGGGCGCGGCGGCGAGCTCGTGCTTGTCGAAGACCATGAAATGGTTGTGCAGCATGCGGATCGAGGGCACGCCGGGCGAGGTGAGCGGCCAGGTGGCATCGAGACTCGCTTCGCCGGCGAGCAGCAGATACCGTTCGGGATCGGGATAGCGTTCCAGCATGAAGGCGATGAGGATCTGGTTCATCCGGTTCCAGACATGCTTGACGGCATCGGGCACCTGGGTGCGCCTCACCGGTCGGCCGAGCGGGTCGAGGATCTGCTGCGAGGTGTTGTAGATGATCGAGGTGTCGAACAGGTTGCTGTGGCCGAGCGCCTTGCGATACAGCAGCAGCCCTTCCGGGTTCTGCAGCAGGCCGTTGTTGTGCACCAGGTCGTTGAGATTCTCGGCGCTGTTGAAGAACTCGTTCGGCGCCATGCCCTCCGGCACCTCGAGGGGAATGGGACGGAACGGGGTGACGATTTCGCGTGGACCGCACTGGGGGGACATGGCGCCTCCGAAGTCGAAAGCGGCAAATTATCGGGCAATCGCACTGGATTGGCTTGGCGCGCCGCAGCATCGCCATGCGCTGAACGGGTAGGCGTGAGGAGGGAAGCTATACTGAGTCGATATGAACGAACTGCCTCCGCCCACGGGCCTGAGCCGGCTCGAGGCCGCGCAACGCCTTGCCCGTCATGGCCCCAACCGGCTGCAGCCGCACCGTGAGCGTGCACTGCTGGTGCAGTTCGTGCTGCGTTTTCGCAATCCGCTCGTCCTCATCCTGCTCGCGGCGAGCTTCGTCACCGCTTTGACGGGCGATGCCGCCGGCGCGGCCATCATCGGCGTCATCGTATTGATGAGCGTCACGCTGGACTTCGTGCAGGAATACCGTGCCGGCCGGGCGGCGGAGCGTCTGGCCCAGCGGGTCGCGGTGACCGCGACCGTGCTGCGCGATGGCGCGCTGCGCGAAGTGCCGGTCGTCGAGATCGTACCCGGCGACGTGGTGAGGCTGACGGCCGGCGACCTGGTGCCTGCCGACGGCCGGGTGCTCGAAGCGCGCGACTTCTTCGTCAACCAGGCGCAGCTCACCGGCGAGCCGTATCCGGTGGAAAAACGCGCCGTCGCTGGCGAGGCAGCCGGCGACGAGGCTGCCGTGTTCATGGGCAGCTCGGTGGTGAGCGGCGCGGCCACCGTGCTGATCGAGCGCACCGGCCCGGCCACGGAACTGGGCAGGATCGCCGACAGCCTCGACCGTGCACCGCCGCCGACGGCCTTCGAGCGCGGCACGCGCCATTTCGGCATGCTGATCATGCGCCTCACCATGCTGTTGGTGCTGTTTACGTTGCTGGTCAATCTCGCCTTCGCGCGCCCACTCCTGGAATCCTTCCTGTTCGCGGTGGCGCTGGCCGTGGGCCTGACACCCGAGCTGCTGCCGATGGTCGTCTCCGTTACGCTGGCGCGCGGTGCGCAGCGCATGGCGGCGCGGCAGGTGATCGTCAAGCGCCTCTCCGCGATCCAGGACATGGGGGCGATGGACGTGTTGTGCACCGACAAGACCGGCACGCTGACCGAAGCGAAGATCCGTCTCGAACGGCACATCGACGCCACCGGCCAGCCCAGTCAGCGGGTGCTGGAACTCGCTTACCTCAACAGCCTTTTCGAAAGCGGCCTGAAAAGCCCGCTCGACGAGGCCATCCTCGCGCATGGCGAGATCGACGTTGCCGGCTGGCGCAAGGTGGACGAAGTGCCGTTCGATTTCGAGCGCCGCCGCGTCTCGGTGCTGGCGGAGAAGGACGGCGGCCGCATCCTGGCGGTGAAAGGCGCCCCGGAAGACATCCTGGCGCTCTCCACCGCGTATGAGATGGCCGACGGCACGATCGTTCCGCTCACCGAGACTGCGCGCGAGCGTATCGCCGCGGTGTTCGAGGCCCTGGGCGACGAGGGCTTCCGCGCGCTGGGCATCGCCTGGCGCGCGGTGCCGCCCGATCATCCGCATGCCGTGGTCACCGACGAGACGGAGCTCACCTTCGCCGGCTTCGCCGCCTTTCTCGATCCGCCCAAGGCCAGCGCGGCGGCGGCGATCGCGCATCTGGCCAAGAGCGGCGTGGCGGTGAAGATCCTCACCGGCGACAACGAGCGCGTCACGCGCCACGTCTGCAGGGAGCTTGCCATTCCCGTCACCGGCGTGCTCACCGGGCAGGAGATCGCGCAGCTGGGCGACGAGGCGCTCGACGCGCGGGTGGATGAGGTCAATCTCTTCTGCCGCGTCACGCCGGCGCAGAAAAACCGCATCCTGCTCGCGCTCAAGCGCCGCGGCCACGCGGTCGGCTATCTCGGCGACGGCATCAACGACGCGCCGTCGCTGCACACCGCCGACGTCGGCATCTCGGTCGATGGCGCGGTGGATGTCGCGCGCGAGGCCGCCGATCTGGTGCTGCTCTCACACGATCTCGACGTGCTCCACGACGGCATCCGCGAGGGCCGGCGCACTTTCGGCAACGTGATGAAGTACATCATGATGGCCACCAGCTCCAATTTCGGCAACATGTTCAGCATGGCCGCGGCGACGCTGTTCCTGCCCTTCCTGCCGATGTTGCCGATGCAGATCCTGCTCAACAACCTGCTCTACGACGTCTCGGAAATCCCGCTGCCGCTCGATCGCGTCGATGCCGAGGAATTGGCGCGGCCGCGCCGCTGGGACATGGGCTTCATCCGCAACTTCATGCTCGCCGTCGGGCCGGTGAGCTCGCTGTTCGATTTCTTCACCTTCTATCTGCTGATGGTCGTGCTCGAAGCCAGCGAGACGCTGTTTCGCACCGGCTGGTTCGTCGAGTCCATCGCCACGCAGGTGCTGGTGATCTTCGTCATCCGCACGCGCCGCAATCCGCTACTGAGCCGCCCGCATCCCGCGCTGGCGCTCACCTCGCTGGGCGTGGTGGGCCTGGCGCTGCTGCTACCCTTCACGCCGCTGGCCGGCCTGCTGGGCTTCACCCCGCTGCCGCCGCTGTTCTTCCTGCTGCTGGCCGGTCTGCTCGTCGCCTATCTGTGCCTGGTCGAGCTGGTCAAGCGCCGCTTCTTTCATCGCCTGGGGATGGCGTGAGCACAACGGCCGCCGGCAACCCGCACGGTGCGAAAATCCGCTCATGTGCCGGTGCGTGCCGTATCGCCAGCGCCGACCTCATCATCGGTAAATCGAACCTTTCCATGAAAGGGGAACAATGCGTCACTTCGTCACTTTGCTACTTGCGCTCTTCATGACAATGACCGGCGGTGCACGCGCCGCCGAGAGGCCGGATTTCCTCGTCGACGCCGATTGGCTCGCCGAACGCATCCGGGATCCGAAACTGGTCGTGCTCGAAGTGCGCTACCACCCGCATCGTTACTTCACGATCGGTCACGTTCCCGGCGCGATCCAGGTGCAGCGTTTTGCCGACCTCGGCGCCAACGACAAACTGCCGATCATGAAATTTCCCTCGCGCGAGGTCTTTCAGGCGACCTTGCGACGCTGGGGCGTGAATGATGATTCGATCATCGTCGTCTATGACGATTCGGTCTCCGCGCTGGCGTCGCGCGTGCTGTTCCTGCTCGACCTCTACGGCTTCGATATGAAGCGCGTCAAGCTGCTCGACGGAGGCACGGTCGGCTGGACCGGTTTCAACGAACTCGACAAGACTCCGACGCCGCCCAAGCCCCTCGGCAAGGTGACGCTCAAGCCGGCCGATCCGAAACGGCTGGTCGCTTGGCCCGAGGTCTATCGGCGCGTGGTGGCCGAGCGCGATGCAAAGGTCACGCTGATCGACGCGCGGCCCACCGAGATGTATGAGGGCAGCCGTATTCAGCATTCAGTGCAGGGCGGCCACATCCCGGGCGCGATCAACATCGTCAGCTTGCAAGGAGTCGATGGCCAATCGCAGCAATGGAAATCTCTCGACGAGCTGGCGAAGCTCTATCAAGCGGTGCCGAAAGACCATACCGTCATCACTTATTGCCACGATGGCTTCCGCTCGACGCTGGCCTGGTTACAGTTGAAGGCGCTCGGTTACGCGGAGGTGCGCGTCTATGACGGCGGCTGGGGTGATTGGGACCGCACGCTAACGCTGCCGGTCGTCAAGGGCGGCAAACCCTTCGACGCCGATTTCGAGCTGTAGGACGCTTCCTCATGGTTCGTTGTCTCTCGACCTGATGCCGAGACGGCGCAGCTTCTCCCAGAGCGTCTTGCGCGTGATGCCGAGCGCCTCGGCCGCTCGCGTCATGTGGTGATCGTGGCGTTCGAGCATCATCAGCAGATAATCGCGCTCGCAGGCCATCAGGTAATCGGCCAAGGATGCCGATGCAGGTGGCTGGCCGCCGGTACTGCTCGCCACGCCATCAGTGAAGAACGCTTCCGCTTCGAGCAGCGGCCCGCTGGAGAGGATGCAGGCGCGCTCGACGGCGTGCTTCAGCTCACGCACATTGCCAGGCCACGAGTAGCTCAGCAGCGCCTGTTCGGTGCGAGGGTCGATGCGCCGCATGAGTTCGGGGTGGCGGCGGTTGAAGGCTTCGACGAAATGGCGCACGAACCAGCGGATGTCTTCCGGTCGCTCGCGCAACGGCGGAATGCGCAGATGGATGACGTGTATGCGGTAGTAGAGGTCTTCGCGGAACTGACCGGCCTCGACCATCGCCTTGAGATCGCGGTGCGTCGCGCAGACGAGGCGGAAGTCGGCAGCGACCGGTTTCTCGCCGCCCAGCCGCGTCAGCTTTCTGTCCTGAAGCGTGCGCAGTAGCTTGGCCTGCATCGACAATGGCATTTCGCCGATCTCGTCGAGGAACAGGGTGCCTTGGTGGGCCTGCTCGAACATGCCGCGCTTGGCTTTGATCGCGCCGGTGAAGGCGCCTTTTTCGTAGCCGAACAGTTCGGCCTCCATCAGGGATTCCGGAATCGCGGCGCAGTTGACGGCGACGAATTCACCGACCGTGCCCACCGCATGCTGATGAAAAAGGCGCGCGACATGTTCCTTTCCGGAACCCGACTCGCCGGTGATCAGCAGGGTTTCGATATGGCGGGCGAGTCGGGGCAGGGCTTCGGCGATGCGCTGCATGGCATCGGAAATGCCGAGGCTGGCGTCATTCGTGTCGCTTCCCGCCCCATAGCTGGCAGCAAGCCCCCGCACCTTTTGCACCAGCACATCGACATCGAAGGGTTTGGTGACATAGTCGGCGGCTCCGGCTTTGAGCAGTTCGACCGCACGGTCGATCGTGCCGTAAGCGGTCATGAACAGCCAGGGTGGCAGTCCGGAGAGTCGGCTACGTAGATCCAGGAAGAGCTCGCCGCCATCGCGGTCGGGCAGCCGGATGTCGCTGACGACGACGTTGAAGCGGTTCTCGCCGATGGCTTGCGCGGCCTCGGCCGCAGTGCGGCACCAGGCCGGCTCGAAGCCTTCGAGCTGGAAGAGCTGCAGTAGCGATTCGCCCATGATCTCGTCGTCCTCGATGAGACAGATACGGGGATGGAATTCATTGGCCTTGGGCATAGGGAATCTCGATGTGAAAGCTCGTGCAGCCGGGTTCGCTATCGACGGTCAGACCGCCGTTGAGTTGCCGGACGATTTGATAGACCACCCACAGTCCCAATCCGTGTCCCTGGGCACGGCCGGTGGCAAAAGGCTCGAACAGATAGGTCATTTGTTCGTCGGGAATGTGCTGACCGTCGTTGCAGACGGCAAGACGCAGCATACCGTCGCTCGCGGCGATCTCGAGTTTGACGTGTCCTTGCTCATCGGCCGCCGCGATGGCATTCAAGAGCAGGTTGAGCAGAATTTGCCGCACCAAGGTCGCGGGCAGAGGCAGCTCGTCGGCAAGCCCGCCTGCCAGTGTGATCGTGACGGAACGGCTCTGGGCCTGAGCCTCGACGAGGATCAGGACGTCCTCGATGTCGGCGGGCTCGAGGGGGCGATCCTGGGTTTTCGTCTCGACCAGAAGGGCGGCGACGGTATTGCGGATTTGTTGCAGTCCGCGTTCGAGCCGCGCCATCGTCTGGTTGGCCAGCGCGTCGTCATTGCCGTGTCGCTGCCAGGTCTTGATGGCCGTCAGCATGCCGCCGAGCGGGTTGTTGATTTCATGAGCGATGCCTGCAGAGAGCCGGCCGACGGCCGCGAGACGCTCGGAGGCCAGCATTTGGGCTTCGAGTTCCTGCTTCTTCCTGAGCTCTGCGATCATGCGGCTGAAAGCCTGTCCGAGCTGGCCGATTTCGTCCTGATTGTCCGGCAGGGCAAGGCGGGTAGTCTCGTCGAGCCTGTCGGGTACATAGCGCATCGCCTCTGCAAGCGCCAGCAGCGGTGCCCCCGTGCTGCGCGCCCATACCCATGAGACCGGCATGATGACGACCAGCACGATCAGCGTCACCAGCATGGCGCGGCCGACCAGACCCAGGAAGCGCGGCAGGAAAGAAGTCTTGGAGTAGCCGAGGATGACGTGCCCGAGAATGACGCCATCGGCGACGAGCGGTGACATGACGAAATAAAGCGACGATCCGGAAGGCTCGATGATCTGCTGTTCGAGCGCGGAATGATGGCTGATGCGCGCGCGCAGCTCGGCGTAGGCACCACCCAGTTCGGCGGGACTGCTGCCGATCGGAAATTTGCGCGGAGTCGTCGACACGAAGACACGGTAACTGGCATCGGTGACCAGCACGATGTTCGCTTGCAGTTCCGGTGAGGGCGGATTGGACTCACGCGCCGACTGCAGGATTTCATAGGCCCGCCAGACGTCGTCGTGCAGGACCGGCGCCACGAGCGTGTTGGCCAGCACCTTGCCCAGGCTGCGCGCATGCCCTTCGAGGTTTTGCCGCAGCTCGTCGTATTCTCTCGCTACGAGGGCGGTCGTCACCGCGATGGCGGTTCCCATGACGGCCGCCATCACGCGCAGCGGAATCTTCCAGCGCAGAGAGAGATCCGCAAGCCGGATCATAAGCGGCCTACTCTGACGGCCATGCGGGCGATCTCGTCGTATAACGCGGGCCTTCCCGTGATGAAACCGTCGAGCCGCATCGATTCGAGCAATTCCATGCCCATCGGCTCTGTCGCCATCTCCAGGAGCGCGGACCGGAATAGATGCAATTGTGCCTCGGGGATGTCCGCGCGAGCTACGAAGGGCGGGTAGCCCAGATCCCCGGAGCGGCCGATGATGCGGGTGGCTGCGGTGAGTCGGGGATGGGTTTCTGACAAGGTTTCCCAAACATAGCCGTCGACGGCACCCCCATCCGCGAGACCGACGCCGACGGCCTCGACCACCTTGCGGTGCGCCCAGGTGAAAAAACTGCGCGCAAAAAACAACGAGGGATTCTCGCCCTGCATGGTGAGCAGATACTGCGGATAAAGGTATCCGGAATTCGAATCGGGGTCGGAATAAGCGAATACCTTGCCGCGCAAATCTGCCAATGAACGGCTCTGATCGTCGTCGGCAGGCACGATTAGGTATGACCGATAAAGCGGCCGCCCGCGCCACAAAGGCACGGCGACGAGTTTCAGCTGGCGCCGGTATCGGACATACGGGTAACCGCAAAGCCAGGCGAAATCGAGTTTGCCGCTCAGCAGTAACTCCACGATTTCGCGATAGCTGCCGCGTTGCACGAAGATGACCTGACGTTCCAGCTTTTTTTCCAGCCAGGCACGCCAACGGGAAAGGAAACTGACCTGATCATCAAGAAAAACAGGGGTCAGGCCGACGCGCATCGGCGGCGCTTCGGCGCGCAGCGGCGATATCGGCATCGCGGCAAGCCCGCCAGCCGCTCGAAGGAATCTGCGTCGCGCAAGCCCGCGCTGATCTAGCTCCATGCAAGCAATGATAAGCAGCGCAAGCCCTGCTTGCCAGTCCGAGGTTTCTGACGTTACGTCGGTGTATCAGGTTGCATTGCAGCAAATCCGGGAATTGTTACGCCCGCGTAACGGCCCTCTTCATGCCATAGCCATAAAGAATCGGGCTAACTTGCGGTTCCTCAACGAAGAGTGACCGAAAACCCCTTTCCTGGCGCGATTGTTGCGGATAAGCAGCACCGTTGAGCGCAGTGCATTCACGAGAGGAGGCAAGCCAGATGAGTGAGGAACTGAGAGTCTCGCCGATCGAGACGCGCGAGGTGCCGGGCAAGCGGCGCTTTGCAATGGTGGTGGATGTCCGCCGTTGCATTGGCTGCATGGCCTGCCAGGTCGCCTGCAAGGCCGAATACGACACGCCGCTGGGCGTCAACCGCACCTGGGTGCCCTATAAGGTCGTGGGCAAGTATCCGAATGTCAAGAAACACTTTTTGCCGCGCTTGTGCAATCACTGCGACGATCCGCCATGCGTGCGCAACTGCCCGGTCGAAGCGACCTTCAAGGTCGATGACGGCGGCTTCATCCTCCAGCGTTACGAACGTTGCATCGGCTGCCGCAGCTGCATGGCGGCCTGCCCATACAACGCCCGTTTCATGCTGCCAGCGCATCGCACCTACACCCCGATCACCAACGTCGTCGACAAGTGCACCTTCTGTTTCCATCGCGTCACCCAAAACCTGGTGCCGGCTTGCGTGCAGACCTGCATCGGCCGTTCGCGCGTGTTTGGCGATCTCAACGATCCGACCAGCGAAGTCTCATACCTGGTGGCGAAAAATGCGACCCAGGTGCTGCGTCCCGAACAGGGGACGAAGCCGCATGTGTTCTACATCGGCGCCGACCGCAATCAAACCGAGTTCGGCCGCGACGCCTATCGCCAGCCCGAAGTGATGGAACTGGAACGCGCAGCCTTCAAACGACACTTCAAGATCTGAAAGGGGAGCCGTCATGGGTGATTACGTCTGGTTTCACGATGTATCGTGGCATGCCACTTATGCCATCTATTTCTTCGTCATCGGCATCCTGGCCGGTTTGTCGTTCCTGTCCTATGGCTCTTGGATGATGCCGGCGTTGCGGCCCTTGCGAGAAAAGGCTGCCTATGGGTCGCTGGGGCTGCTGGTGGTCGGCGGCTTGCTGTTGATCGCGGACCTTTCGCAACCGCTGCGTTTCCTGAACATCCTCAACCCGGCTTATCTGCATTTCACCTCGCCGCTGGCCTGGGGAGCGCTCAACATCGTCGCTTTCGGGGTCTGTTCGCTCCTCTACATCGTCGAGCTGAGGAAAGGTGAAGAGAGTGTGCGTGGCAAAACGCTGGCGATGGTCACTGCGCTATTGGCCTTGGGCCTGCCGATCTACACTGGCTATGACCTCTCGGTACACCAGTCGCGGCCGATGTGGAACACGCCGATCATGCCGGTGCTTTTCGTCGCCCTTGCGATTGCTTCGGGTTCCGCGGTCGGAACGCTGCTCGCAGGAGGCAATCAGGCGGCGCAGAAGATACTGCGGGAATTCATGCTGTGGTCGACGGCGGCAGTCGGCGTGATGCTGATCGGCATTCTCGGCACGACCAATTACGGCGGTTCGGCCGAAGAGCTGACCTTCATGATCCTGACCACCGGCACGATGGGCATGCTCTTCATCGGCGTCGGTTTCCTGGCTGGCACCGCTGCACCGGTCGCCATGCTTTTCTTTGCCCACCTCAAGGAGCGAACGACCGGGCTGTTCCTCGCTGCGATCCTGATTCTGCTGGGCAGTGCCGCCCTGCGCTATGCGCTGTTGATGGGGCCGCAACAACTGCAAACCCTCTACTGACCGATTCGAGGAGAGAGAAACATGGAAATGCCGAAAATTACGCGCCGCACCTTCCTCAAGGTCAGCGCTACGACCGGCGCCGCGGCTGCGGCTGCGCCGCGTCTGCTCAACGCCATGGAAAACGAGCTGGGCGGCAAGGACTTCGCACCGGTGTCCGGCATCGAGCGCAAAGCCATCCCAATCAACTGCCATGTCTGCAACATCCAGGATGGCGCCATTGCCTACGTCGAAAACGATCGCGTCGTGAAACTCGAAGGCAATCCCGAACACGTTTCGACACGCGGGCGGTTGTGCGCGAAAGGTAACTCGGGCATGTGGTACAGCTATGATCCCGACCGTATCCTTTATCCATTGAAGCGTGTCGGCGCGCGTGGCGAAGGCAAGTGGAAGCGCATCACCTGGGATGAGGCGCTCACCGAGGTGGCGGCCAAGCTCGATGCCGCGCTCAAGGAAGACCCCAACACCATCATGCTGAAATGGGGGCGCAATCGCACTGGCGGCACATTGGAGCGCTTCATGAAGACGCTCGGTTCGGCGACGGTGCTCAACCATACCTCCGTGTGCGAATCATCGAAGAAGATCGGCATGGAGCCAACCTGGGGACCGGACATCGAGACTCCCGATTTCGCCAATACCCGGTATGTGCTCAACTTCGGTTCGAACGTGCTGGAAGCATCCTATTTCCATAACCCGCTTTCGCAGCGCATCGCCGATGGGCGTATCGACAATCGCATGAAGATCGTCACTTTTGATGTGCGCCTGTCGAATACCGCGGGCTTTTCGGACGAGTGGATTCCGGTGCATCCGGCCACCGACGGCGCCGTGGCGCTGGCGATGGGACATGTCATCTTACGTGAGAACTTGCAGGATTCCGATTTCATCAACACCTGGACCAACGTCACGGTCGATGAGCTGAAGGAGCATTACAAGCAATACACGCCGGAATGGGCCGAGAAGATCTCCGGCGTGCCGGCGGCGACGATCGAACGCATCGCACGCGAGTTTGCCACCACGAAGCCAGCGACATTATTCACCTATCGTGGCCCGGCCAAGCATCTCTATGGCTCCTACAACGAAAAAGCGTGCATGATGCTGCCGATCATGACCGGCAACGTCGAGAAGAAAGGCGGCTATTGCCTGCCGCGCGGCATGGGCTGGCCGCAGCCCAAGCCTGAGCCTCCGAAACCGGCGAAGGGTTCCTACCTCGCCGACCATCCGGATTATCCGCTCGCGGCGCACAAGGTTTCCCATCTCGTACCGTTCTGGATTGCCGATGGCAAGCAGAAGATCAATGTCTATTTCACTTATCAGGACAACCCGGTCTATACCAACCCGGGATCGATGGCCGTGTGGGGCAAGCTCCTCAAGGATGAGAAACTGATTCCCTTCTTCGTCTCGATGAGCTCGCACATGGGCGAGGAAACGGCGCTGGCCGACATCATCCTGCCCGACTGTCCGTATCTCGAGCGTTGGGAGCCCGAATCGATGCCCAACTCGTTGTGGCCGTGGTTGGGCATCCGCCAGCCGGTGCACAAGTCGCTCGGCGAATCGCGCGAGAACCGCGTGCTGTTGCGCGACATCATCTGGAAGCTCGACCCGGACGGCAAGCGTGGCATGAAGCAGTACTGGGACTTCAAGGATGGCGAGGATTACATGCGCCATCATTTCGACAACATCCCGGGCCTCAAGGAAGCCGGCGGCCTCGACTTCCTGAAAAAACATGGGGTCTGGCCGATCTATGGCAAGCTCGATCCGAAGACCGGCAAGATCGTCGACAAGACCGGCCGCGAGATCAGGGCCGAGTATGGGTTGCACATGAAGGAACTGTCGGAAGCCGACATGGTCGGCGCCACGGTGGCCAAGGATGGCCTCATCACCAAGAACGGCAAGGCGATCGGCATCCGTCGCAACGGCAAGAACTATGTCGGCTTTCCGACTGCCAACCGCCTGATCAACGTGCGCGTCGACGAGTGGGCCGAATACGGCTTCAACCCGATGCCGACCTTCAAGCGTATCCCATGGCACGAGACGATGAAGGACGACGAACTGATCCTCACCACCTTCAAGCTCAACGTGCATAAACAGTCGCGGACGGCCGCGGTGAAGTGGCTGGCGGAGATCGCGCACAGCAATCCGATGTGGATCAACAGCGAGACCGCAAAGAAGATCGGTGTCAAGACGGGCGATTTGGTGCGAGTCGAATCCAAAGTCGGTTATCTGGTCACCAAGGCTTATGTCACCGAGGGCATCCATCCGCGCGCGGTGGCGATTCCGACCGGCTTCGGCCACTGGGAATATGGCCGTCTGGCAACCCTGAAACTCAAGGAGAAGAAGGGTGAAGCCAGCCATGGTCAGGATGACCCCGACCTCAACAACGTCTGGTGGGACGACAAGGGGGTGCATCCGAACAACATCATTCCGGCGGTTGTCGACCCGATCGGCGGCTCGCAAGGCTGGTATGACACGGTCGTCAAGGTCACCAAGGCCGGACCGAACGACAAGTATGGCGATACGCAGGGTTACTGGGACAAGCACTACGAGGCCTACAAGGAGACCTTGCGTTACGCCTATACCGGCGATCTGCACCGCAAGATGCACCCGGAGATGGCCAGCTGGGCGGGACCCGAGAGCGTCAAGCCCAAGGTGCATGGCGGGCACTGATTGGAGATGCGGGGATTCGTCCGTCGTGGTCCTGTCGCGGCGGACGGGATTTGAAGGTCCGGCATTCATGCGGACCATTTTTCGGGGTTCGACATGCTCAGCAGTATTTTCGAAATCGAGGACGAAGGGAAAATCGGCGCTGGCGAGACGGCAGTCATTCCTGCATCGCCAGCGGCGATGGCCGCCGAATGTCGCGCGCGTGCAAGCGTGTATCGTCTGTTGTCCGGTGTGTTCGTCGAGGAGGCCGCTGCGGAATTCCTCGCGGCGATTCGCGCCGACGACATGCTGCGCCAGCTTGCGGAAACCGGTTTGCGTTTCGACGATGACTTCGTCGCCACGCCTTTGAGCGAATTGGTCGAGACGTTGGCAATCGAATATGCAAGTCTGTTCGCCGCTTCCGGCGGTTTCCCGCCGGTCGAATCGGTGCGGCTTTATGGTCGTTACAAGCAAGAGCCTGAATTCGCGACGATGCAAACCTACCGGCGGCTTGGATTCGTTCTGCAGTCCGGCCGCCATGAGGTGTTTGCCGATCAGCTCGGTGTGGAGTTGATGTTCGTTGCCGCGCTGCTCGAGCGCCAGGCTGTGCGGCTCGATGGCGATGGGCATGCGCAGGCGCGCGAGCTGGAAAAAGAGATCAAGCGGTTCTGGACGCAGCATCTCGGCCGCTGGGCACGCGGCTATGGGCGCTTGGTCGAGCGCGCCGCCTCGCATTCTTTCTACCGCGAGATGGGGCGCTTTCTTGCCGGCTTCGCCGAAGAGGAGATCGGGGCGATGGGACTGCGCGTCGAGGATGCCGATCAGGCACGTCTCGAAGTTCCGAAGGCCGAGGTGCAAGTCGCGTTCGACCCGGACGAACCGGTCTGCAATGGCTGTGCCAGTGAAGCCATCGCCCAACGGTCGGGCATTGTCTCTGTCTTGCACGATCTGCGCGTATGAAACTCCTCGATCTTGCCTCGCGTGAGCTGCTCCCGCCAGACCGACGGGTTCTCGCGCATCTCGATTGGTCCGAGGTCGCGGCGATGTGGAATGGCAACCGTCTGGAACAACTTCACGACTGGCTCAACGAACGCTGGTCGCGGCTGATCCGCAACAGCCTGCTCGGCACGAAGGACCCCGAAGCGGAATTTCTGCAGGCACTCGCCTATGCCGTGCTGGCTCTGTTCTTCACCCAGAATCACAATCAGGAAGGCGCACTCCTGATGATCGACGATGCACAGCTGACGCTGGGGAAATATCGCCCTCGCTTCCTCGGCGTGCACGTCGATCCGATCCTCGCCGCGTTGCAAGAGCTGCGACCCCTGCTGGTCGGACTCGCCCCTGACGCGGAGTGTCCACTCTATCCTTTCGTCTATCCGAAATTCGAATACACGGGCTGATTTCTCATGGATAGAGCGGTGAGCGAGAAGTCGTCGCTGTTGATACGGCGGCTGGCAGCCTTCGACCCGGAGCGGACGGAGCGGATCACGGCGGAAGATTTCCTCTTCGACGCGCCGGGCATCGAGACCGTCGCTGACGCATGTGCGGGCATCGTCGTCGCGACGGGTGGCGCCGAGCGGGCTATGACCTTGCTGGCTGTCGGTGCGCCTTTTGTATTCCTCGGCGATGCAGCGCTGAGCGACAGCGATGCGCTGACACGGCTGGCGCAGGCGCATCCGGGACGTATCGGCATCCATGCCTTGGCGCGGCGCATGGCTGTCAGCTGGTCGTTCGAGACGACCTCGAACGCCGATTTCAAGACCGTGGCGCCTTCTCTGTGCGAGCCATCCTGGGAAATCCTCAAGTCTGACGGTGCGCCGACCGGCGTGCTCGCCGGCTGGTGGCTGAAAGCCATGCAGGACTTGGGGGCGATGGGCATGCTCGTCCGCGCCGAAGTGTGCGATGACACCGATCTCAACATCCTCGCCGGCCTGAGCGAGGAATTCGGTGACCTCCTCTGGGTCGCGCCACTGAATGGCATGCATCTGCCCCTCGCCGACTGGGTTGTCTATGGCCATGGCCGGCGACTGGCCCTGCCCGACGAGATTCATGCACGCCGTGCGGAACTGCTCGGCGACTTTATGGCCGCGGCCCGATGAGACCATGAACTTTTCGCTTTCCGTGTTCCTCATGTTGCTGGGCCTGTCGGGCACCGTTCGCGCTGATGTCGTATTCATGGAGCGGGTGCAACTGCTCCAAGCCTTGAAGACCAATGCTCCTTGTTGCGTCATCGATGCACGCAATGAAGTCAGCCGAAAAAAGCATCCACTCGATGATGCCTTGCCCTACACGGAAGACATGCGACTCAACCCCAGCGCGGCCATCGTCGTAATCGCGGATAACGATGCAAACGCTTTGCGCGTCGCAAAGATTCTCGATGCAGCCTATCCTGGCCAGCGAGTCTGCGCCGTCAAGGGTGGTGTGAGAGCCTGGGAAGCGACGCTCGTCGAACTCAGCCGTGCAGCCGCCAGCGGACCGCCGAGCGGCATCGGCTTCATCATTCCGAAGAATACCTGCGAGTCGGGCTCACCGCTGCAACGGCTGCGCAGCGCCAAATAAGTCACATGACGATAGCTTATCCAGAGTTTCACGCCTCGTGTTGCACCCGCTATCGCTACCGCTATAGCGAGTGCCGGCGCTGTGCCGATGCCTGTCCGCACGAGGCGATCGTTCTTGATGATCATGGCGCCGAGATCGACCGCTCACGTTGTCAAAACTGCGCTCTTTGTGTCTCGGCATGCCACACCGGCGCGTTGGCGAGTGCGACATTCAAGCCGATCGATCTGTTGCGTCAGGCCATCAAGCAGCCTGCTTACAGCATCGCCTGCGCACCTTCCGGCCTCGCTGCGGATGCAACCGTTCCCTGTCTGGGGGCGATCGACGCCGTGATGATCGCCTATCTGGGCAAGCGCCGCATCCCACTGTCCCTCCTTGGCAGTGCGCATTGCAGCGACTGTCCCCATGGCGCGCGTGGTGCCGCGCAGCTGGTGCTCAATCTCGACGCGGCCAGTGCATTGAAGCGGGCTGCGCAGGAGGAGGGGAGAGACTGGCTCGATCCGGGGCTTGTCGATACCTCGGTCGTGAGCAAGCCAGTCCGGGCGGAGCGCCGCCAGTTGTTCCGCCGCTTCATCGGTCGCGGAGTCGATGCCGTGACTGCGTCACAAACCGCGGCTCGCGCCGTGATTCCCGACAGGGCCATCCGTGCCGGTCCCTATGTGGGCACCGAACAGCGCGAGCTGTTGCAGATCGTCTGTGAGCGTAAGGACGGCCAGCCCGCACGCATCGGCTGGCACGAAGCGCTACCATTGATGCAACTTACATTGCAGGCGGGTTGCACTGCTTGTGAAGCCTGTTTCCGCGCCTGTCCGACCGGTGCGATCCAGATCGCCGAGGATTCCGCTGACTGGGCCCTGACGTTCCAGACCGATCGCTGCGTCGCCTGCGAGGTCTGTCTCGAAGTCTGCCAGCCGCGCGTGCTCGATGCCGCAGCTGGTTTCGATGCCCGTCCCGAACAGCCGGTGCAGGTATTGCATCGCCTGCACAAGCAGCGCTGTGCACGCTGCGATCGTTTTTTTGTCTCGGCCCGGCCGGCGGAAACCTGCCCGGTCTGCCGTGACGACGAAGAAGCATTCGCGGCGATATTCGGATAGCAAGGAGTTGGAAGCGATGGAATGGGAATTCACCCCCGAAGATGTCGTCAAGGGCTACAGCGGCTACGGTCTGGCCGAGTTCCGCCGCGACCTGGCCGAAGAGGTGCGCATCAACGTCGGCGACGATGCCGAGCGCTTTGCGCGCGTCTATCATCTGCTCTACGATCTCTGTTACGCGCTCGCCACCAACAAGGATTTCGAGGCGCATCTGTCCGCTTATGCCTACGATCCACCGACGGTGCAGTTCCTGCGTGAATTGCAACCGCTGATGGAAGACAACGTCGCCATGTTGGGGGCTATCCTGCAGCGCCAGATCATGGATCGCGTCGCCGCTGGCATGCCGCTGGAGACCGCGATTGCCGACGTCGCCGAATGGCACCGACAGAGCATTGCCGCCGAGCCTGCCGCAGCGGACTGAGTGCCGTCTCACCAGCGCCGACTTTGCTCACGAACCCTTGAAGAGGCTGGCTCCCATGGCATGATTGCGTCGACAGCTGGGGCAGAGTGCGCTCAGGGAGGAAGTGGCGAAAACCCGCAGACATTCGCGGCAGATCCGCAAGGCATGGCTGGTCAGCCGTTGCGGCGCTTCGCTGAGGGGGGGAGTGTCGGCGCGACGCAGGCGCAGCGCGTGCTCTGGGCAGGCGGTCACGCATCTACCGCAGCCAATGCAGCGCAGCGCATCGAACTCGATGCCGGTTCGTTCCGGTTCCTCATAGCGTCTGAGCGCCGCGGTTGGACAGACCCCTGCGCAGACCGTGTGATTGGCGCACTCCGGCTCGATTTCCACGACGTGAAACGGCGTGGCGGGAACGGAATGCCCGGCTCGCGTCGCGACACGCAGTAGCAGCGTGAGCAGACGTGAGCGCGCCGGTAACGGCATCAGGTCTGTTCTGCGCAGGGCATGGGGTTGCGGGAGCTTCTGGGCGTCGTCGATGCCGACCGCGCGTCTGGCTTCGTTGCCCAGCCGCAGCAGAAAACCTCGCCGCGCCGGGGCGGTGGGGGCAGCGTCAGGAATATGTCGGGGCATCCGGCTGGCCGGCAAGGGTTCGCGACTCAGCCTGGGGAGGTATGTGGCAGGCACGCCTGCCACCTCCAGCCATTGCGCGGCTGTTTCGAGTGCCGCAGCAGCCGGATGCCGTTCGACGCATTTTGCCCCGGCATTGCACTGGCGGCACCAGCCTCGATCGATGACGAGCACGGGTTGCGTCCCCGCATTTTCGACCAGTTCGAGCCAGTCCGCAGGCGCCAGACCACCCAGGCAGGGAACGCGCAGGGCCGTTCCGGCAACGTGGCGATCGATCTTCTGACACTCGATACGCAACGGGGTGACGGCCGGAAGCGCATCGGGCAGAGCGAAGCCTTTGACGACAAGGGCGCCGGTGGGACAGGCGGCCGCGCAGCGGCCGCAGCCGAGGCATTGATTGCCGATGCGAAATACGCCCGCGCCGATGTCGATGCACTCGACCGGGCAGGCGCTGCGGCAGGTACTGCAACCCGATTCGTCGAATCGCAGGGCGATGCAGGCCGCAGGCAACAGACGCACCCGGCCATCGGCTTCGACCGCCTGCCAGTCATGCCCCGATGACACGGCGGAATACTGCAGGGAATCTCTCACTTGATGGCGCGCTTGAAGTAACCTTGCATCGCGTCACGGCACTCGGGGCAGTGATCGAGATGATCGACCGCCAGGCCGGCTTCGGTGAGGGCCTTGATCATGATGCCGATTTCTTTTTCCCGCGCGAATGGCTTGCCGCAGGTCTTGCAGTGGCGCCAGACACCAAGGCTCGTATCGGCACGGCGTTCGGCATGGCGGCGCCGTTGCAGGGTCTTCTTGTCCGGCTCGGCAACGAGTTCAGCCATGGCCTTGCTGGCAAGCCTGGCAAGCGGAGCGTAGGGGGAAGCGGTGGATTCGGCCTCGATCGCCGCCGTCAGGCGCGGCAGGGCTCCGACCAGACAGACATTGGCGAACTGCTCGGGGGAAAGCGCCGGATCCGGCTCGCCATACAGGACGGCGAGCGTTTCCAGTTGCACCGACAGATGATCGGGCAAGTCCTTCAGCGCGTCGCGTTTGACGATGCCCGCCAGCCGGTAGGCGTTTTCGAGTGCGTCGAGGCAGGGGCCGTTCAATGCGCCGTCGATATAGATGCCGAGGTTGAGTTTGGCGGGGATCGGCGGTTGGAGAAACAGGTGGCTGTAATCCACCAGCAGCCCGAGATTGTCCGGGATGCGGCCGAGGCTGAGGCGGAACGCGGTGAGTTCCGGTTGTGCTGCGATGCCGAGGGCCGTGCACAGTTCATCGAGATCCTCGACCAGCGCGGTGCGAAAGGCTGTTGCGACTTCAGGGCGCTGCGGCGGCAGGAAGGCGTTGGCGAGCGTGAGCCAGAAGGTCTGCTTGATTTCGTCGGCTGTCATGGCGAGAAGGCCGATGCGCCAGAGAAGGATGGCGCACCGGCAAACGGCTGAATACTATCAGGCGGCGGCGCCCGCCAGCTTGTTTTGCGTTGTGTGATTGGGCGTGGCCGACAGATGGAAGAGTTTCTCACCGATCGCATAGCCACCGAGTGCCACTGCCAAGCCGAAGATCGCCATCGCCCATTCGGTCGTCGAAGGGAAGTAAGGCTCGAGGCTGTTGACCCACGTGCCCTTGAACATCGGTACGACCTGACCGCTGACGATGAATTCGTAGCGGTTGATGAACATCCCTCCCAGGACGAGGAAGGCGGCGATCATCTGCGGCTGCATGCGCACCTGCATGCCGGGTTGCAGCATCATCCAGAACGGGAGGACGAGGCCGAGCAGGAATTCGATCCAGAACAAGGGAGACCTGATGAGGACATGGAATCCTTCCAGTCCGTCGAGGTTGCTCCACAAGCCGGTCCACATGCGGGTGACGATCATCACCAGGGTGATGCCGATCAGCGTGGCGAACACTTTCGGCAATTGATCGCTTTCGGCCAGCGCACGCAATTCGTCAGGCATGTTGCGGTTGTCGAAGTCGAAGGCCATGTAGGTCGTCACCACGATCGCCGCGGCGCCGCAAAGCGCGGCGGTCAGCATGTAGTAGATCGAGGTGAAGGAACCGAACCACATCGGCCGCATCGCGACGGAACCGAACAGCAGCCCAAGCATGCCGGAGGCGAGGATGACGGCGACGAAGCTGGCTACGCCGATGAGCTTGGACAGGTTGCTGTGCCAGTCGTCCTGCATGATCAGGTAGAACTTGATGATCAGCAGCACGAGATCGATCGTGTAGAACACGCCCATCCAGAACATCGGACTCGCCACCTGCATGCCGGTGGGCATCGCCCAGAGCATGCGGAAGGGGTGGCCGAGCTCGAACGCCAACACGGCGAAGCCAGAGGCCAGGGTGATGATGGCCAGCCAGATGCAGCGCTTGACGATCGGATAAAACTGTTTGAAGCCGAACACCATCGCCAATGAAGCGATCATCGACAGGCCGGAGGAGGTCAGGGCGAAGAACACATAGGTGGCGATCGGCAGCCCCCAGTTGACGCCGTCGCTCGAGGTGTTGAACGCTGCATGACCGACGCTCGTCAACTGATAAAGCATGTAGGCGCCGGAAATGCCGCCGACGATGATGCAAGAGACCAGCCAGGCATTGGCCGCCGAACGCACGCGGCTGCTGATCTCCGTCGATTTCGCGAAAGTTGCCATGAGGATTCTCCTTAGATCTTCTTGAGCGAACGTGTGGCGGGAACGGAGCCGCCTTCACCGGTGAGGTAATAGACCTGCGGTTTGTTGCCGAGGTGATCGAGCAAACGCACGCCGTTCTTGTAGGCGATCTGCCTGTTGACCTCGCTGTTCGGATTCGACAAATCGCCAAAGAACCGGGCGCCGGGCGAGCAGGTCACGACGCATGCAGGCGTGTATTCGCGCGTGGCGGGATTTTGCGGATCGAAATCCACGGTGCCCTTGGGCGCTTTGCTGACACGGTGAAAACAGAAGGTGCATTTCGAAACCACGTCGTGCGGCTGCACGCCGACACCGTGCTTCCAATCCTCCTGGGGCATCTTCCAGGGCGGACTCCATGAATGCGCGTCTTCGCTCTTGAAGACATCTTTCATGTTGGGGCCGCCGTAAGTCGCCTTTTCCTCGGTATAGAAACGCACGCCATAAGGGCAGGCGATCATGCAGTACTTGCAACCGATACACCGCTCCCAGTCGATCAGCACCTGACCATCCTCGGCCTTGTAGGTGGCGCGCACCGGGCAGACCGCAACGCACGAAGGGTTCTCGCAATGCATGCACGGGCGCGGGAACCATTTGATTTCTGCGTTCGGATATTCACCCTCCTGAAAAAAGATGACGTCTTGCCAATGCTCGCCGGGCAGCCGGCTGTTTTCCATGCCGCAAGCGATGGTGCAAGCCTGGCAACCCGTGCATTTTTCCAGATCGATGACCATTCCCCACTTTGCCATGATGCGCTCCTTTAGACTCGTTCCACACTGACCAGGCCGCTGTGGTAGCAGGCCAGGCCAGACAAGGGTTCCGACAGATTCTCGGTGACTTCGTTGGTGCTGCCGGAGGGTAGGCGGTCCTTGGCCTCGGCCCAGCGGCCTTGCGCCCAGTGGCCATGGATCATCGGCAGTACGACGGTATCGGGCCGAGTGGTGTGCGTCACGCGCGCGCGCACGCGAATCTCACCGATCTTGTTCTTGATCTTGACGATGTCCCCGTCTCGGATGCCACGCTTGGCCGCGGCTTCGGGATGGATTTCGAGAAACACTTCGCGTTTGCCGCCCTGTACCGGCTGGATCATGGCCGTGACATGCGGCAGATTGGCACTGCGCCCTTCCGCCTGCCCGGCGAGCTTGGGAGAGACGAAATGCAGATCACCATTGCCGCCGTGCCTGGGTTCGACCCATTGCGGGAAGGGCGCGCGTTCGGCGGGCAGACCGAATCTTTCTTGAACATAGTCGGCATGATGTTCGAGTTCCGTGACCTTGAGCTCGAACTTGCCCGTCGGGGTCGGCATCACCTTTTCCTTGACTTCGGCCGCGGTGAGGATCTTGTTGTAGCCCTTGCCATCCCATTCGTAAAACACCCCATCCTTTTGCAGGTAGGCATAGGGCTTGCGGTACCAGACCCCCTTCTGCTTGAAGGTCTCGAAGTCGACGACCCCGTTGTCGCCGGGTTTTTCCTTGAAGCCTTCGCACATCCACTTGATGATGTTTTCGGTATTGTCGATCTTCTTGTAGTACTCGGCGGTCGGTCCTTTGATGCGCTTGCCGATTTCGATGATCACATCGCCGAAGACCTTGGTGTCGTACAACGGCTTGATCGCTGGTGTGCGGATCATCGAGATCGGATAACCCTCGTAAGGATAGGTATCGGCGATTTGCAAGCGTTCGAGGTAGGTGTGATCGGGAAGGATCAGATCGGCGAACCTGTTGGTTTCGCCAGGAAAGGGCGAGGTGTCGATGACGAAAACTTCGCGCCACATCTCCTCCCATTTGGTGCAATCGGGTCCAGAGAACACCGCGCCGGTCATATAGATGATCGCCGTGTCGAGCTTGTAGGGCTCGCCCTTCAGATGGTTGATGGCGATCTCCTGCATCATGTTCTTCGCCAGCGGCCATTTTTTCGTCTTGACCATGTCGATGCGCGGCTGTTTTTTCCACGGCCCATCCTTGGCGTAATCGTCCTGGTAGTCTTCGACCTTGATCGGCAGCTTTGCCCAGGCCGTCTTCATCTGATAGCCGCGCAACCCACCCTTGGCGAACATGTTGCCGGTCAAGGCATTGAGCGCATGGATCGCCATACCGTTATAGACGCCGTTGGTGTGCGCCGAGGCGCCGCGTTCGAACAGAGCGACCGCCGGCTTGGTCGTCGCGAATTCGCGCGCCACTGTGATGATGTCCTTGGCGGAGACGCCGGAGATTTCCTCGGCCCATTCCGGGGTGCGATCTTTCAGTTCGATGTTCCACCACTCGATCAGGCCGTGCGTCCATTTTTCCTGGAACAGCGGTTGGCCGACGACGGGGACGGGCTCGGGTTTTCTGTCTTTTTCGAGCATGGCACGCTGCTCGGCAATCAGCTTGGCCTTCGCATCGGCTTCGTCCTGCTTCTTCAGCGCCTCGGCAAGTTTCTTTTCGAGCGCCGCCTTCGCATCTCCTTTGGCCTCTTTGACCGCTTTCTTCAGCTTGTCGATCTCGGCCAGCATCTTGACCTTTTCTTCAGCCGCCTTTTGCGCCGCCGCGTCCTTCTTCGCGGCGGCTTCGGCCTTGGCGGCTTTCCAGGCGTCGACGTCTTCCTGATTTACCGTGAGCGGGATCGCTGCGCCTGTCTTGAAGCGATTGATGCCATCGACGAAGTCGCCGACGAAATGCTTGTCCCATAGCCCTTCGGTGAGGATCACATGCGCCATCGCCAGCGCCAGCGCACCGTCGCGGCCAGGTTTGACGAGTAGCAGGCGGTCGGCGGAGGACCCTGTCGTATTGAGATGCACATCGACCACCGTGACCTTGGTCTTCGGCGATTTGCTGCGCATCAGGCCCCATTTCTGCATGTTGGGATTGAAGGGGCGGAAGGCTTCGAGGAAGCCTGCGCCGAAGACGAGCAGGTAGTTGGTGTTGGCATAATCGTAGGCGCTGTAGGCATGATGCCCGTCCATGATGTGCTTGACGGTTTCGGAAGCATCCGAGCACATCGAAGAATGGCCGAGGTTGTAGTTCGGCGTGCCGTAGAGTTTGCCGAATTCGGTGAGCAGTCCGACGTCGGAATAGCCCCAGCCGCGCCCGGTGAGCGTGGCGAAGCGGTGCGATTCACCTTTTTCACGCAGTGCGTTCAGGCGGCCAGCGACGATGTCGAGGGCTTCGTCCCAGGAGATCGGCACGAATTTCGGATCCTCGTTTCGACCTTTCTTGGGGTTGGTGCGTTTCATCGGCCCCTTGATGCGGTCGGCGTCGTAGGTCAAATACACGCCATAATGCCCCTTCGGGCAGAGCTTGCCATTGGAGAGGGGATTGTCGAGAGTGCCATAGATCGCGTGGATGCGGCCGTTGGTCGTATAGACGTCGATGCCGCAGCGTGCCGGGCATTGGTGGCAGAAACTCTTGGTGACCACTGTCTGTCCCGTGGTCGTCGGTGCCTCGGCTTGCGCCTTCTGCACGCTGATCAACTGACTGCCCAGTCCGATGCTGCCGGCCGCACCTGCAACACCCGTCGCTTGGAGAAACCTGCGGCGTGTCAGTTTCGGATTGAAGAGGGAATCGCTCATCGTGTTTTCTCCTCGTGGATAAGATCGATGCTGATCAGGTCTGCGCACCTTCCTGGGGCGCAAACAACCCATGCCGTTACTCTGCAAACTCTGTTCCTGAGCGGCACGCTCGGTTATCGTCCGGAGGACGTTCGTATTTTTTTCATCAACGACAGCAAAGACTTATCGCCTCTGAGGCAAAGGCCGCGATCATTTGCGCATGCGCGCGATAGCTTTGGGAAAGCCTAGGCCTAAAATAGCCGTTACCGTTTTTCGACAAAGGCCGGACCATGACGAGGGGCGCGTTACCGCTTGAAGACGGCGCGCGTAGGCGCTGGCTGAAGCAGCTTGCCATCGGCGCGTTGACAGCAGGGATGGGGAAGGCGGTCGGGGCCGCCGCCCCGGGCACGATCCGGGTGGGCATGACGCCCGCCTTCCTCAATGACCAGTATTCACTGTTGGCCGACTGGCGTGCTTATCTCCAGGCCAAGCTGGGTATGCCGGTGGAGTTCGTGCAACGTGATCGCTACCGTGAGACGATGGACTTGCTCCATCTCGGCAAACTGGATTTCGCCTGGCTGTGTGATTACCCCTTCGTTTTTCTCAAAGACCTGGTCAGACTGCTAGTGGTGCCGCTCAATCAGGGCAGACCCTATTACCGCTCGTTACTGCTGGTTGGGGCGGCAGACCGCAGACGCAACAGCATGGCCGACCTGGCGGGCGGCGTGTTCGCTTTTGCCGATCCCTACTCGAATACCGGTTATCTCGCCCCGCGTTACCGGATTCGCGAACTGGGCCGCGATCCCAATACCTTTTTTCGCCAGACATACTTCACCTGGTCGCACCGCAAGGTGATCGAAGCCGTGAGCAAAGGCTTTGCGGATGGCGGCGCGGTCGACAGTTTCGTCTGGGATACCCTGGAAAAGGTGCGTCCCGATGTCACCCAGGGGGCGCGCATCATCGAGCGCTCGCCGGAATATGCCTTTCCACCGTTTGCTGCGCATCGCGCGGTGCCGGCCGAAATGTTCGAGCGTATGCAGAAGGTGCTGATCGGCATGTCGCAGGACGAATCCGGCCGTTTGTTGCTGACGCGCCTCAATCTCGATGGCTTCATCGTCGGTCGGCGCCAGATGTATGACAGCGTGGCGAAAATGATGGCGGCATTCGGCGAGATCTGATGCGGCGGTTTTTCGATCTCAGCCTACGTCACAAACTGCCTCTGTGGGGGAGCGGGCTGATCGTCGCCGCGACGCTGCTGGTCTCCGCCGGCCTGATGTATCGTGCCTACGCCGACTTGAAACACGATGTCATCGTCAGTTCCTCTGGGCTGGGACGAACACTGGCGAAGCCATTGTTTCAGGCTCTGCTCCACGACGATCTGTGGCGCGCCATCGAAATCATCAACTCGCCGTTGCAAGGGGGAAGCCATGATGCGCCAATGCAGGCGAGCGTGATTTTCATCCTCGATCCGGCGCTGAAAGTCAGGGCTTCGACAGCGCCGCGCAGCATGCCGCTCGATGCCGAGCTCGACAGCTTGGGGCAAGACTATCGTCTCCTGGCGGCCGCGCTCGAGACTGCCGATCCGCAACAAAGCCACACCTTCGAATTCGCCGAATCGGATTACCTGCATGTCACCACGCCGCTGGCGGAGGAGGGCGGCCATCTCGGCACGCTCGTCATCACTCATTCCAAAAACGATTTCCTGCCACGCTTTTCCAGCATTGCGCTCGAAGGCGCCGGTATGGGTCTGCTGGCGCTCGCGATCCTGCTACCCATCAATTGGTATTGGGGGCGGCGCATGGCCGAACCGCTCGTGCAGTTGGCCAGTAATATGGCTTTGATGGTCAAGGGGGCGCCGGCGAATCTGCACCCCGAACTGTATGCCTACCACGACGAACTCGGCCAGCTCTTCAATGCCTACCGGCAGGCGGCTGAGGAAATCAGCGCCAAGGCGGCGCTCGAACGCGAGATGCTGCGTTCCGAGCGTCTGGCGGCGATAGGCAGGCTGGCCGCCGGCATCGCCCATGAAGTGAACAATCCGCTGACCGGCATGCTGATCGCGCTGGACAATCTCAAGCAACGCAAGCCGGACCATGGCATCGATGCCAAGCTCATGCGCACGCTCGAATTCCTCGAGCGCGGGCTGGCGCAGATCTCTGAAACCATCGGTGCGCTGCTCGTCGAGTCGCGCGTGCAATTGCGCCCCCTCGAACGCCATGATTTCGAGGATGTCCGTACCTTGATCGAACCCCAAGCCGCGCGCAGGTCGTTGCGGCTCGATTGGCAGGTTGCGGTCGCGGATCCGATCCCCGTCGCCGCTGGACAAGTGCGCCAGATTCTGATCAACCTGTTGCTGAACGCGGTCCAAGCCACCGCCAACGGCGGCCGGATCCGCTTCTCCGCCGAGAAACGCAATGACGGATTGCTGCTGGACGTGACCAATGAAGGTGTTCCGCCCCCTCCGCAGGTGCTCGCCCATATCTTTGAGCCCTTCGTCTCCGGGCGGGAAGGAGGGCATGGTCTCGGCCTGTGGGTGACTTACCAGACCGTCCAGCAATTGGGCGGGACGATCGTCATCGAAACGCCCGAGGGTCAGGTAACCTTCCGCGTCCACCTGCCAATCAAGGAAAACGGATGAGAGCCGGAATCTGTCTGATCGAAGACGATCCTTTCGTCGGTAGCCCGCTTTCGGAGCGGCTGGAAATGGACGGCTATGTCTGTGACTGGTTCCAGACGGGGGCCGAAGCACTGGCGGCGTTGCGCAAGAACCGTTATCAACTGGCCATCAGCGACATCCGCTTGCCCGACATCAGTGGCGAAGAACTGTTCGAGACCTTGCGCCAGGAAGAAATTTATCTGCCGCCCTTTCTCTTCATCACCGGGCATGGCACCATCGACCAGGCCGTCCGGCTGCTGAAGCTCGGCGCCCATGATTACATCACCAAGCCATTCGACCCCAGCGCGCTGATGGCAAAAGTGCGCAGCCTGTGCGACAGCCGGCTTGCCATCGCCGCTACCCAGAGCCTGGGAATTTCTACGGCCATGCGCACGATCGAGGCCTTGCTGCCGCGGCTGGCCACCAGTCGCAGCCCAGTGCTGATCACAGGCGAATCGGGCGTTGGCAAGGAAGAGGTGGCGCGTCATTTACACCGCTTGGGCGATCCCACGGGCAATAAGCCCTTCATCGCCGTCAATTGCGGTGCGATTCCCGAAACCTTGATCGAATCGGAACTCTTCGGTCACGAGAAGGGCAGTTTCACCGGGGCGGTGAAGGCGCGCAGCGGCGTGTTCGAACAGGCCGACGGCGGCACGCTCTTCCTCGACGAAATCGGTGAAATGCCCTTGCCGATGCAAGTCAAGTTGCTGCGGGCGATCCAGGACAGCGCGATCGTGCCGGTGGGTGGCGAGATGCCCCGACCCGTGAATATCCGCCTGGTATGCGCGACGCATCGCGATCTCAAGGCGATGGTGGAAAACGGCGAATTCCGTGAAGATCTGTACTACCGCATCCACGTCATCCACTTGCCGATACCTCCGCTCAGGGAACGGCAGGACGACATTCTCTGGCTCACGGAGCGCTTCCTTGCCGAAATCGGACGGCGCGAACGTCGGTTGCTCTCGATCTCCGCGCGCGCCGCGAGCGCGATGGTGAATTATCCTTGGCCGGGCAACATCCGCGAATTGCGTCATTGCCTCGAACGTGCCGCGGTTCTTTCAGCAAGCGATTGTTTCGAGACGGCAGCGCTCTTCGGCGGGGCAACCGCGCTGGCGGAGGCCGCCAATCAGTCGATGGACCGTCAGCCGCTCGGCGAATATATGGAAGCCTGCGAACGCGATTACATCAATCGCGCCCTGGGCGAAGCCGGAGGCAAAATCAGCCGGGCGGCGGTGCTGCTCGGCATCAGCCGCAAGAATCTGTGGCAGAAAATGCGCAGACTGGGCATCAGCGCCAATAGCGGCGAGGATGCCTGAGAGTGGAGAATGACATCTCGAGTTACGTTGCATTCATCGGGCGCGTGCCGTCCCGCCAGCGCCGACTTTGATCATTCGTGGAGACAGAAATGAGTGAGCCGCAATTCACTTTCACGCTCGAACAGCAGGAGGACTACGCCTTCCTCGTGCGTTTCGACAACGACCTGCCGGCCCTGCTGACCGACGAGCCGCCGCCGCTGGGCAAGGGCGCGGGGCCGAACCCGTCGCGGCTGATCGCGGCCGGCGTGGCCAACTGCCTGATGGCGAGCCTGCTGTTCGCGTTGCGCAAGTTCAAGAACGAGCCCGGCAGGCTCACCGCCACGGTGACCGCCCAGATGACGCGCAACGAGCAAAAGCGCCTGCGCATCGGCCGCATCGATGTCGAGCTGCGCTTCAGTGCGGCCGCGGCCGGGATGGAGCATCTCGACCGCATCCTGGCCACTTTCGAGGACTATTGCGTGGTCACGCAAAGCGTGCAAAGCGGCATTCCGGTGGGCATTGCGGTCTATGATGGCACGGGCGCCCAGCTGAAATAGCGGAAACGCTGAATAAATTGCTGCGCGGGCGGTCTGCTGTGTTGCACGGTGCTCGCTCCCTCGCCTATCAGCTTGATATGTCTCGGTCGCTGCGCGCCGTGCGCCTTGCATCCCATCCCGCTCGCGGCTTTTTTCAGCGTTTCCTGACCGCCCGTATAATCCGGCCATGACGACGCTGTATTGCGGCCGCTACCGGCTGGTGCTCGATCGCCCGCTGATCATGGGCATCGTCAATCTGACGCCCGATTCGTTTTCCGGGGACGGCGTCGGCGACGATACCAGCGCCGCGATCGCCCATGCCGAAGCGCAACGCGCGGCCGGTGCCGACATCCTCGATCTCGGCGCCGAATCCTCGCGTCCCGGTGCGGCGCCGGTGCCCGCGGAGGTCGAAATCACGCGCCTGCGGCCGGTGCTGCGGGCGCTGCGCGACTGGGATGTGCCGGTCTCGGTCGATACGGCCAAGCCGGAGGTGATGCGCATGGCGATCGACGAGGGCGCGGCGCTGATCAACGACATCATGGCCCTGCGCGCGCCCGGCGCACTGGAATGCGTGGCGAACAGCGACGTCGGCGTCTGCCTGATGCACATGCAGAAGGATCCGCGCACGATGCAGGCGCAGCCACATTACGAAGATGTGGTCGAGGAGGTGCATGCGTTCCTCACCGCTCGCCTGATGGCCTGTGTCGCCGCCGGCATCGAGCACGAACGGATCTGCATCGATCCCGGCTTCGGCTTCGGCAAGACCGTGGCGCACAACTACACGCTGCTGCGCGAGCTGCGGCGTTTTACGGAGCTGGGCGTGCCGGTGCTGGCCGGGCTGTCGCGCAAGTCGATGCTCGGCGCGGTGACCGGGCGCGACAGCGGTCCGGCGCGCATGCCGGCGAGCATCGCGGCGGCGCTGCTGGCGGTCGAGCGCGGCGCGCGCATCGTGCGCGTGCATGACGTCGCCGCGACCAAGGATGCGCTCGCCGTGCTGGCGGCGATGGAAGGGAGGATTTGATGACGACGAGACAATATTTCGGCACCGACGGGGTGCGCGGCCGCGTCGGCCGGTTTCCGATCACGCCGGATTTCGCGCTGCGGCTGGGTTTTGCCGCCGGCGAGACGCTCGTCGCCCATGCGCGCGAATCAGGCCATGCGCGCGATGGCGAGCGTCCGGCGGTGCTGATCGGCAAGGACACGCGCATTTCCGGCTACATGCTCGAAGCGGCGCTGGAGGCGGGCTTTGCCGCGGCCGGCGTCGACGTGATGCTGTGCGGGCCGCTGCCGACGCCGGCCGTCGCCTATCTGACCCGGGCGCTGCGTCTGGCCGCGGGCGTGGTGATCTCCGCCTCGCACAATCCGTATGACGATAATGGCATCAAGTTCTTCGCTGCCGGCGGCTGGAAGCTGCCCGATGCGGTGGAGGCCGAGATCGAGGCGCGGCTGGCTGAGCCGATGGGCTGCCGGCCATCGAGCGAGCTCGGCAAGGCCCGCCGGGTTGACGATGCGGCGGGCCGTTACATCGAATTCTGCAAGAGCACCTTTCCCAACGATCTCGACCTGCGCGGCTTGAAACTCGTCGTCGATTGCGCCCATGGCGCCGCCTACAACGTCGCCCCGAAGGTCTTTCACGAGCTCGGTGCCGAGGTGGTGGCGGTGGGCGCCCAGCCCGACGGCCTCAACATCAACGCCGGCGTCGGCGCGACGGTGCCGGCCTTCCTGCAGGAGCAGGTGCAAAAGCACCAAGCCGATCTGGGCATCGCCCTCGATGGCGACGCCGACCGTGTCGTGATGGCCGATGCCAGCGGCCGCCTGTTCGACGGCGACGCGCTGCTCTATGTGATCGCCCGCCGCCAGCAGGCCGCCAAAGGCCTGCCGGGGATCGTCGGCACCCTGATGAGCAACCTCGGCTTCGAGCAGGCGCTGGCGCGGCTGGGCATCGGTTTCGCGCGCGCCAAGGTCGGCGACCGTTACGTGCTGGAGATGATGCAGGAGAAAGGCTGGCCCTTGGGCGGCGAGAATTCCGGCCACATCATCTGTCTCGACCGGCATACCACCGGCGATGGCATCGTCGCCGCGCTGCAGGTGCTGGCGGCCTTGCGCGAGCGTGGCGAGACGCTTGCGCAAGCCTGTGCCGACCTGACCATGTTCCCGCAGAAGCTGATCAACGTCCGCTTCACCAAGCCCTTCGACTGGCGCAGCAATGCCGCCATCCAGGCCGCGACGGCGCGCGCCGAGAAGATCCTCGACGGCAGGGGCCGCGTGCTGCTGCGCCCCTCGGGCACGGAGCCCCTGCTGCGCGTGATGGTCGAAGGCGAGGACGGGGCGCTCGTGCTGGCCCAGGCCGAGGCAATCGCCGCGGCGGTGCGGGCGGCTGCGGATCTGTGATGAGCCTTTGAGGTGCCGTCCCGCCAGCGCCGATTTCTTTCTGCTTACCCGAACAGCACCAGTCCCCAGGTCGCCACGACGTTGATCAGCGCGATCAACACGGCCGCGCTGCCGATGTCCTTGGCGCGCTTGGCGAGCCGGTGGCGTTCGAGAGAAACGCGATCGACGGCGGCCTCGATCGCCGAATTGAGCAGTTCGACGACCAGCACCAGCAGCACACTGGCGATCATCAGCGCCTTGCCGAGACCACTGGCCGGCAGGAACAGTGCCAGTGGGATCAGCACCAGCGCGAGCAAGACCTCCTGGCGAAACGCATCCTCATGCCGGTAGGCGGCGGCTAGGCCGTCGAGCGAATAGCGCAGGGCGTTGATCAGGCGGGTAAGGCCGGTCTTGCCCTTGAAGGGGCTCTCTCCGCTTCCGGGCGGGGTGTCGTCATGCGGTTCCATGCGCGAAAGATAGCAGCTTTGCGCTGCATCCCGGCTACAGGAACCATGTGCCGAGCCACCAGAAGACCGCGGCGATCAGCCCGCTGGCGGGAATCGTCAGCACCCAGGCGATGGCCAGATTGATCGAGATGTCCCAGCGCACGCGCTTCATGTTGTGCGCCGCGCCGGCGCCGGCGATGGCGCCGGTGATCGTGTGCGTGGTCGAGACCGGGATGCCGCCCAGCGTGGCGAGGCCGAGACTGAGCGCGCCGCCCATCGAGGCGCAGGAGCCGCTCACCGAATTGAGCTTGGTGATCTTGGTGCCCATCGTCTTGACGATGCGCCAGCCGCCCAGATACGTGCCCCAGGCGATCGACAGATAGCAGGCGTAGATCACCCAGTCGGGCAGCGTGGCGACGTCGGTGGTCGCGGCGCCGGCAGTGATCAAGAGCAGCCAGATGATGCCGATGGTCTTCTGCGCGTCGTTGCCGCCGTGGGCGAGGCTGTAGGCGCCCGAGGTGAAGATCTGCGCGTAGTTGAACCAGCGTCGCACCTGGGCCGGCGTCTTCTTGCGGAACAGCCAGGCGACCAGCACCATCAGCAGCCCGCCGAGCATGAAGCCGACGAATGGCGAGACGACGATGAAGACGAGGATCTTGCCGAAGCCGCTCCAGATGACCGGCGCGAGGCCGCCCGCCTTGGCGATCGTGGCGCCGACCAGACCGCCGATCAGGGCATGGGAAGACGAGGAGGGGATGCCGTAATACCAGGTGATGAAGTTCCAGATCAAGGCGCCGCACAGCGCGCCGAAGATCACGTAGTAATCGACGAAAGCCGGGTCGACCGTGCCCTTGCCGATCGTCGCGGCGACCTTGAGCTGGAACACCCAAAGAGCGGCGAAATTGAAGAAGGCGGCGAACAGCACCGCCTGTTTCGGCGTCAGCACGCCGGTGGCGACGATGGTCGAGATCGAGTTGGCGCCGTCGTGGAAGCCGTTCATGAAATCGAAGGCCAGGGCGACGAAAATCAGGACCGCGAGGATCCCGACGCTGATGGTCAAACCTTCCATACACCCTCCCGAAGGGCCGCCCCGAGGGAGGCGCAGCCCCCTGTGGGGGCAGCGAGCGTAGCAGGCGTGGGGGTCATTGTGTCCAGTCTCTCAGGCGTTTTCGATCAGGATTTCCTCGATGATGCGCGCCGTGTACTGGCACTGGTCGAGCACGTGCTCCTGCAGGAAATAGAACTCACGCAGGCGGATCGCCGTCCACATCTGGCTTTCGTCGGCAAACAGCCGCGTGATCGCCTTCTTCAGGAGCTTGTCCGCCTTGGTCTCGATTTCCTCGATCTCGTGGCAGAGATCGATGGCCTCCTTGGTGCGCGTCTTGTCGCCGAGGACCACCACGGCGCGGCTCAGGCGCAGGCAGGCATCCGAGGTCAGGGCGGCGAGCTCGCGCGATTCGGGCGTCGAATCGGTGATGTGATACATGCCGACCGCATTGGCGACGTCCTGCAGCTTGCCGAGGATCTGGTCCAGCGCCAGCGTCAGGGCATGGATCTCGTCGCGGCTGAACGGCGTGATGAAGGATTTGTGCAGCAGGGCGACCATCTCCATCTTGATCTTGTCGCCGCTGCGCTCGTTCATGACGATTTCCTTGACGAGCGCCTCGTGCTCGCTGGACTGGGTGCCCAGCGTGTTGATCAGCCGCAGCGTGGCATTGGCCGCCGCGATCACGCGGTCGGCATGGGCGTTGAGGAGCTCGAAGAATTCCTTGCGATGGGGCATCATGCCGCTGAACATGTGCGTTCCTTTGAGGGAGAGCCGGAAAAAGACGAAGGCGTGCATGTTACAAAAATGTGACGCGCGTTGTGGGCTTTCCTGCCGATTACGGCGCCGTGCGATTTCGATTGACCCGCGCCGGAGACGCCAGTAGAATGCGTGCTTCTCGGGGTGTAGCGCAGCCCGGTAGCGCGCTTGCTTTGGGAGCAAGATGTCGGGGGTTCGAATCCCTCCACCCCGACCAGGCGCCTTGCCCCGTACCGTTTGACGGACCGCCCGTAGCTCAACCGGATAGAGCACCGGCCTTCTAAGCCGGGGGTTACAGGTTCGAGTCCTGTCGGGCGGGCCAGTTTTCGAGGTGGTGGACGTAGCTCAGTTGGTAGAGTCCCGGATTGTGATTCCGGTCGTCGTGGGTTCGAGTCCCATCGTCCACCCCACTCTCCCGAATCCTTCCCTCTGATTCCCTTCTGGACTTTTCCGGCCTGCCTTGGTCTTGCGGAAGGAAATTTTTTCCCGTAGCATTCAAACGAACGTATGAATAGCTCGGAGCTCCGATGAAGAATCCTCGCGACGGCCAGTCGGCCGATACCCGGGAGCGCATCCTCGATGTCGCCGAGCGCTTGTTCATGGAGCACGGCTATGAAGGCGCTTCGATGCGCCAGATCACCGGCGAGGCCAGCGTCAATCTGGCGGCGGTCAATTACCACTTCGGCTCCAAGGAAGCGCTGCTGCAGGCGGTATTCCGCCGCCGTCTCGCCTGCCTGAACGAAGAGCGGCTGCGCGTGCTCGACCGGCTCGAAGCCGAAGCCAAGGGTAGGCCCTTGAAGCCCTCGCAGATCGTCGATGCCTTCTTCGGCACTATGCTGCGCATGGCGCAGGACGAGGATTGCGGCGGGCAGATCTTCCTGCGGCTGCTGGGCCGGACGATGACCGAACCGGCCGAATTCATCCGCACCTTCCTGGCGCAGGAATATCGCACGGTGCTCGAGCGCTACAAGGCCGCGCTGTTCAAGGCCTTGCCCGACGTGCCGCATGCCGAGATCGTCTGGCGCTTTCACTTCATGCTCGGGGCGACGTCGTATGCGATCGCTGGCACGGATGCGCTGCGGCTGGTCACCGACTGGGAGATCGAAGAGGAGGACGCGGTCGATCGCCTCGACCGCCTGCTGCCGCGCCTGATGAGCTTCCTGCTCGGCGGGCTGCGCGCGCCGCTGCCGGAATTCGGCGTGGGAAAAAAATGAGCGCCTCCTGTGTTGCATAAAGGGAACAGCACAGGTGGGCAACGACACATTCGAACGCTATTTCAAACACCTGTTTGCGTTCTAATCGGGCGACGAACAGGACAATCCAAGGAGGAGCAAGACCATGCAGAAACGTTTCAAGCTGAAATTGATCGCCGCGCTCGTCGCTGCCGCACCCGTCGGGGCGGCGTGGGCGTCGGGGTTCCAACTTCTTGAGCAGAACGGCAGCGGCATCGCGACGGCCTATGCCGGTTCGGCGGCGATCGCCGACAATGCGAGCACGATCTTCTTCAATCCTGCCGGCATGACCAAGCTTCAGGCTCGGGAATTTTCGGTCGGTCTCGATGCCGTGCGACCGAGCTTCAAGTTTTCCAACAACGGCACCATCATCACTCCGGCGACAGGAACGGGCACCGGCGATGCCGGCGACTGGAGCTACATTCCGAACGGTTATCTGTCCTGGGCGCTGAACAAAGACGTCTATCTCGGCATCGGCCTCAGCGCGCCGTTTGGTCTGAAGACCGACTACGACCCCACCTGGGTGGGGCGTTTTCAGTCGATCAGCTTCGACATCAAGACCTACAACATCAACCCGTCGATCGCCTGGAAAGTCAATGACAAGGTCTCGCTCGGCTTCGGTGTCAACTGGCAGCGGATGGAGGCTGAATATCAGCGTTATGCAGCAGTAATCAACTCAGCAACCCAAAACACCAAAGTCGTGCTCGATGCCGATGACGACAGCTGGGGCTGGAATGCCGGCGTGCTGTTCGACCTCTCGCCGGCGACTCGGATCGGCATCTCCTATCGCTCGGCGATCAAGCATACCCTCGAAGGCACACTCAAATTCAGCGGGCCTGCTGCCCAATCGAACGCGCTGATGACCGACGTCAATGCCAAAGGCGAGATCAAACTGCCGGATACGCTGATCCTCAGTGTCGTGCAGAAGCTCGACGACAGATGGACGATGCTCGGTGATTTGTCTTGGACCGGCTGGTCGAGCGTCAACAAGGTCGACATCATTCGGACTTCGGGTGTGCTGAACGGCTCGACGGCTCAGACGCTCGATACCGACTTCCGTGACACTTGGCGGGTGGCCTTTGGCGGCATTTATCAATACAGTGCCGATTGGGATCTGCGCTTTGGCATCGCCTACGATCAGACGCCGGTCAAGAATGCGCAGAAGCGTTTGACCTCGCTGCCCGACAACGACCGGCTGTGGCTTTCTTTTGGCGGCCAAAGAAAATTTGGCAAGGATGCCAAGCTCGATCTCGGAGCGGCTTACCTGTATGTGAAGGATACCGCCATCGACAACAATCAGACCTTGTCTGGTCGCGGCTGGGTGAAGGGCAGTTACGACTCCAGCGTCTGGATTCTCGGTGCTCAATACTCCCAAGCATTCTGACCTCTTCCACCCTTCACACGACCCCGGAACTCCTCCGGGGTTTTTTTCGCCTTGAGCTTGACAAGGCTGGCGCGATTGAGCATACAATTCAAACGTTCGTTTAATAAGGAGGGAGTGGAGTGAACAACCCGACCATCAAACGCGTCGCGGTGCTCGGCGCCGGCGTGATGGGGGCGCAGATCGCCGCCCATCTGGCCAATGCCCGTGTGCCCGTGGTGCTCTTCGACCTGGCGGCCAAGGATGGCGATCCCGATGCCATCGTCAAGAAGGCGCTCGATAGCCTGAAGAAGCTCAAGCCCGCGCCCCTGGCGACCAGGAACGTGCTGCCTTACATCGACATCGCCAATTACGACCAGCATCTTGCCCGCCTGGGCGAGTGCGATCTGGTGATCGAGGCGATCGCCGAACGGCTCGACTGGAAGAAGGAGCTCTACGCGAAGATCGTCCCGCATCTGGCGCCGTCCGCGATCCTGGCCTCGAACACTTCGGGGCTCTCCCTGGCGGCGCTGTCGGCCGTGATGCCCGAGTCGATCCGCCCGCGCTTCTGTGGCATCCATTTCTTCAACCCGCCGCGCTACATGCATCTCGTGGAATTGATCGCGGCGCCGGATACTCAGGCCGTGCTGCTCGACGGACTGGAGACCTGGCTGACGATGCGCCTGGGCAAGGGCGTGGTGCGCGCGCTCGATACGCCGAACTTCATCGCCAACCGCATCGGCGTGTTCTCGATGCTGGCGGTGATGCACCATACCGAGGCATTCGGACTCGGCTTCGACGAGGTCGATGCCCTGACCGGCCCGCTGATCGGCCGGCCGAAGAGCGCGACCTATCGCACTGCCGACGTCGTCGGCCTCGACACGCTGGCGCATGTCGTGCGCACGATGCAGGAGGCGCTGCCCGAGGACCCTTGGCATGCGCATTTCCAGATTCCGCTCTGGCTGTCGATGCTGATCGAGAAGGGCGCGTTGGGGCAAAAGGTCGGCGCCGGCATCTACCGCAAGCTGGGAAAGGAAATCCAGGTGCTCGATCTCAAGCTGCGGGACTATCGCCCTTCGGGCGGAACCGTGGCCGAGGAGGTGGCGGCGATCCTGAAGAACAGGAATCCGGCGGAGAGGTTCGCCCAGTTGCGGGCGAGCCAGCATCCGCAGGCCCGCTTCCTCTGGGCGATCTTCCGCGATCTGTTCCATTACGCGGCCTGTCATCTGGCCGCGATCGCCGACAATGCGCGCGACGTCGATCTCGCGCTGCGCTGGGGCTTCGGCTGGCAGCTCGGCCCGTTCGAGACCTGGCAGGCGGCCGGCTGGCAGGCGATCGCGGAGGCGATCAGTGACGACATCGCGGCAGGCAAGGCGATGAGCACGGCGCCGCTGCCCGCCTGGGTGAGCGATGGGCGCGGCGGCGTGCATGCGCCCGAAGGCTCGTGGTCGGCGCGGCGGCAGGGTTATGTGCCGCGCTCGGCGCTGCCGGTCTATCGCCGCCAGCTCTTTCCCGAGCGGCTCGTCGGCGAAGGCGGCGCGGACTGGAGCACGGCCGGGGAGACGCTTTTCGCCAACGAAGGCGTGCGGCTGTGGCGCCTGCCAGAAGTCGATGCCGGCATCGGCATCCTGTCGGTGATCTCGAAGAACCACACGTTGGGTTCCGAGGTGCTCGACGGCATCCAGGCGGCCGTGCGCACCGCCGAGGAAAAGCTCGACGGGCTGGTGATCTGGCACCCGGCGCCGTTCGCGGTGGGGGCGAATCTCAAGCAGGTGCTGGGGGCGATCCAGTCCGGCCAGTGGGGTCTGCTCGAAGCGACGGTCGAGAAATTCCAGCGCACCTCGCAGGCGCTCAAATACGCCCAGCTGCCGGTGGTGGCCGCAGTCGAGGGCATGGCCTTGGGCGGCGGCTGCGAGTTCCTGATGCATTGCGCGAAACGCGTGCTGGCGCTGGAGTCCTACGTCGGCCTCGTCGAAGCCGGCGTCGGGCTGATCCCGGCCGGCGGCGGCTGCAAGGAGTTTGCCGTGCGGGCCGCGCAGTGGGCGGCCCGCTCGGCGACGCCCGCCGAAGTGTTCGATTATCTGCAGCCGGTATTTCAGACCATTGCGATGGCCAAAGTGGCGGAGAGCGCCTTGGAAGCGATCGATTACGGTTTCGCCCAGCCGACCGACACGGTGCGCTTCAATGCCAAGGAAATCCTCCATGTGGCGCTCAAGGAGGCGCGCGCGCTGGCCGACGCGGGATTCGTGCCGCCGCTGCCGGCGCGTGACATTCCCGTCGCCGGTCGCACGGGCATCGCCAGCTTCGAGATGATGCTGGTGAACATGAAGGAAGGCGCGATGATTTCGGCGCACGACTATCGCGTCGCCAAGGCGGCGGCGGTGGCTTTGTGCGGCGGCGAGGTCGAGACCGGTTGCCGGGTCGATGAGGAATGGCTGCTTACCATCGAGCGGCGCGAATTCATGCAGCTTTTGCGCACGCCGGAAACCCAGGCGCGCATCGCGCACATGATGGAAACCGGCAAGCCTTTGAGGAACTGACAATGAGCAAACAGATTCAAGATGCCTACATCGTCGCTGCCAAACGGTTGCCGGTGGCGAAGAAGAACGGCATGTTCCGTTACGTGCGGCCCGATGACATGCTTGCCCAGGCGATCCGCACGGTGGTCGCGGAAGTGCCGCAATTCGACCCGGCGCGCATCGGCGACGTCATCGTCGGCTGCGCGATGCCCGAGGCCGAGCAGGGCATGAACGTCGCGCGCATCGGCCTGCTGCTCGCCGGCCTGCCGGTTTCGGTGCCGGGGATGACGATCAACCGCTTCTGCGCCTCGGGCTTGCAGGCGGTCGCCGATGCCGCGAACCAGATCCGCCTCGGCCTGGCCGATGTGATGGTCGCGGCGGGCACCGAGTCGATGACCATCATGCCGCAGATGATGGGCAACAAAGTGGCGATGAACCCCGCCGTGTTCTCCGACGAGAACGTCGGCATCGCTTTTGGCATGGGGCTCACTGCCGAGAACGTCGCGGCGCGCTGGAAAGTCTCCCGCGAGGATCAGGACGCCTTCGCGCTCGAATCGCATCGCCGCGCGCTGGCGGCGATCGCCGCCGGGCATTTCAAGGCGGAGATCACGCCTTATCCGGTGCGCGAGCATCTTCCGGATCTGGCAACGGGCGAGGTGAAGCTGCGGGAATTCGTCGCCGAGAACGATGAAGGGCCGCGCGCCGACAGCTCGCTGGAAAAGCTCGCGAAACTGAAGCCGGTGTTCCATGCGAAGGGATCGGTCACGGCGGGCAATTCCTCGCAGATGTCGGATGGCGCGGCGGCGGTGCTGCTGATGTCCGAGCGGGCGCTGAAGGAAACCGGCGCCACGCCGCTGGCGCGCTTCGTCGGCTATGCGGTGGCGGGCGTCGAACCCGAGATCATGGGCATCGGGCCGATCGCGGCGATTCCGAAGGTATTGGCGCAGACCGGCGTGAAGCAGGAGGAGCTCGACTGGATCGAGCTCAACGAAGCCTTCGCGGCGCAGTCGCTGGCGGTGATCCGCGAGCTCGGCCTCGACCCGGCGAAGGTGAACCCGCTGGGCGGCGCGATCGCCCTCGGACATCCGCTCGGCGCCACCGGCGCGATCCGCACCGCGACCGTCGTGCATGGCCTGAGGCGCACGTCCGCCCGCTATGGCATGGTGACGATGTGCATCGGCACCGGCATGGGGGCGGCGGGAGTCTTCGAGCGCATCTGAGCTTCGGGCCGATGTCAGACCAGGTTGGCTTGGGTGCCTGCCGCCGCATGGCTCCTGCGGGTCGGGCGGTCGGGCACATCCGCTCCATCGCCTGCCAAGAACATCATCGACGAATAGGAGGAGGAGCATGCGAAACGCCCGGCGGATGATGCAGACCGTGTTGTTCGCGGCGAGCCTGGCCATCGCGAATGCGGCGATGGCGCTCGACGTGGCAGGCGTCAAGGTCGAAGAACGTGTCCAAGTCGCGGGCAAGGAGCTGGCGCTCAATGGCGCCGGCCTTCGCACCCGGCTGTTCTTCAAGGTCTATGTCGCGGCGCTGTATGCCGAGAAGCCGAGCAAGGATGCGACCGTGCTGATCGCCGGGCCGGGAAGCCGGCGCATCGTCATGACGATGCTGCGCGAGCTCGATGCCGAGACGCTCCAGGGCGCGCTCGAAGAGGGCTTGCGCAACAATCTGACGGAAGCCGAACGGGCGGCGCTCAAGCCGTCGATCGAGGCGCTGGGGACGGCGATGCGCTCGATCGGCAAGGTTGTGCCGGGTGATACCGTGACGCTCGATTTTTCGGGCGAAGGTCTGTCCATTGCCTACAATGGCTCGCCCCGTGGCAAGATCGCCGATGAGAGGATCGGCCCGGCGGTGCTGAAGGTCTGGCTCGGCGAAAAACCAGCCGAGGAGGCACTCAAGCAGGCGCTGCTCGGCCGCTGATCCCCGTGAGAGGAGGAGAGGGACGATGGACAAGGTCTGGTTGAGGAGCTATCCGCCGGGCGTGCCGGCAGAGATCGATCCGGCGCGCTTTGCGAGCGTCGCGGCGCTGTTTGCCGAGTCTTGCGAGAAATTCGCCGAAAAAACCGCTTATCTGTCGATGGGCAAGGGTATCGGCTATCGCCAGTTGCATGCCGATGCGCAGGCCTTCGCCGGCTGGTTGCAGTCGCGCGGGGTGAAGAAGGGCGACCGCGTCGCGCTGATGATGCCCAACGTGCTGCAGTATCCGGTGGCGCTGTTCGGCACGCTGCTCGCCGGCGCGGTGGTGGTCAATTGCAACCCGCTCTACACGCCGCGCGAGCTCGAACACCAGCTCAAGGATTCCGGCGCGACGACGATCGTGATCCTGGAAAACTTCGCCCACACGCTGCAGGCGGTGCTCGACAAGACTGCGGTGCGCAATGTCGTCGTCACCTCGCTCGGCGAGATGCTGGGCGTGAAGGGCCTGATCGTCAATTTCGTCGTGCGCCATGTCAAGAAGCTCGTGCCGGCCTGGCGTCTGCCGCAGGTGATCGACTTTCGCCGCGCACTGGCCGAGGGCAGGCGCCAGGGCTTTGGCGCCGTGCCGCTCGGTCATGACGATCTCGCTTTCCTGCAATACACGGGCGGCACCACCGGTATCTCGAAAGGCGCGATGCTCACCCACGGCAACATCTGCGCCAACGTGCTCCAGGCGCATGCCTGGATTCAGGGCGATCTCGAAGAGGGCAAGGAAGTCATCGTCACCGCGCTGCCGCTCTATCACATCTTCGCGCTGACCGCGAACTGCCTGACTTTCGTGCTGATGGGCGCGCGCAACGTGCTGATCGCCAACCCGCGCGACATTCCGCATTTCGTCAGGGAGTGGGCGAAACATCCGGTCTCGGTGGTCACCGGCGTCAATACGCTGTTCAATGCGCTGCTGAACAACGAGGCATTCCGCAAGCTCGATTTCTCGACGATGAAGGTGACGCTCGGCGGTGGCATGGCGGTGCTGAAAGCGACGGCCGATCGCTGGCGCGAAGTGGTCGGCGTGCCGCTGATCCAGGCCTACGGTCTGACCGAGACTTCGCCGGCGGCGACGATCAATCCACTGAACCTGACCGAGTTCAACGGCTCGATCGGCCTGCCGATCTCCTCGACCGAGGTCTCGATCCGCGCCGACGACGGTCACGAAGTGCCGCTCGGCCAGGTCGGCGAGATCTGTATCCGCGGCCCGCAGGTGATGAAGGGTTACTGGCAGCGGCCGGACGAGACCGCCAACGTGCTGCTGCCGGACGGTTTCCTGCGCACCGGCGATCTCGGCTATGTCGATGCCAACGGCTTCGTCTATCTGGTGGATCGCAAGAAGGACATGATCCTGGTTTCGGGCTTCAACGTCTTCCCGAACGAAGTCGAGGAAGCGGTGGCCCAGCATCCGGGCGTGCTCGAGGCGGCGGCGATCGGCGTGCCCGACGAGCATTCGGGCGAGGCGGTGAAGATCTTCGTCGTGCGCAAGGACCCGAACCTTACCGCCGAGGAGCTGATCGCCCACTGCCGGCAGCTGCTCACCGGCTACAAGGTGCCCAAGCACGTCGAGTTTCGCGCCGATCTGCCGAAGACCAATGTCGGCAAGATTTTGCGCCGGGCGCTGAAGGAGCAGGGCTGATGCCGGTTCCTGCCGCTTTGGCGAAAAATCTGGCGCTGCCGGTGATCGGCGCGCCGATGTTCATCGTCTCGACGCCGGCGCTGGTGATCGCCCAGTGCAAGGCCGGCATCATCGGTGCTTTCCCCGCCCTCAATGCGCGACCGGCGGAGAAGCTGGATGAGTGGCTGACGACGATCGAGGCGGCGCTCGGCGATGGCCAGGCGGCTGCCTACGCGGTGAATCTGATCGTGCATCCGACCAACGAGCGGCTCGAGGCCGATCTCGCCGCCTGTGTCGCCCATCGCGTGCCGCTGGTGATCACCAGCTTAGGCAAGCCGAGCGCGATCGTCGCCGCGGTGCATGGCTATGGCGGCCTGGTGTTCCATGACGTGACCAATGTGCGTCATGCCGAGAAGGCGCTCGAAGCCGGCGTCGACGGTCTGATCCTGGTCGCGGCCGGCGCCGGCGGGCATGGCGGAACCTCGAGCCCCTTCGCGCTGGTGGCCGAGGTGCGGCGCTTCTACGAGGGCCCGCTGGCGCTGGCGGGCGCGCTCACGCAGGGTCGGCAGATCCTCGCCGCGCAGGCGCTGGGCGCCGATTTCGCCTATCTCGGCACACGCTTCATCGCCACGCAGGAGGCCAACGCCAGCGCCGACTACAAGCAGGCGATCCTCGCCGCCCGGAGTGATGACATCGTCTATACGCCGTATTTCACCGGCGTGCCCGGTAATTACCTGAAGAGCAGCATCGTCCGCGCCGGCCTCGATCCCGAGCGGCTGCCTTCCGGTCACGGGCCGAAACTTGAATTCACGCGCGCCACCGAGGGCGCCAAGGCCTGGCGCGACATCTGGGGCGCCGGCCAGGGGGTGGGCGCGATCGACGACATCCCGAGCGCCGCGGTACTGATCGCGCGGCTGAAAGACGAATTCCAACAGGCACGGACCTCGCTGTGTGGGCGTTGATGCCGTCCCGCCAGCGCCGATTTTTTTCATGACGACCGATATCAAGGAGTGGAAGCAATGAGTGACTACCGGGCACCCGTCGAAGAAATGCGTTTTCTGATCGAAGAGATCGCCGGGCTCTCCGAGATCCGCCAACTGCCGGGCTGCGAGGAGGCCAGCGAAGACGTCGCGGCGGCGATCCTCGACGAGGCGGCGAAGTTCGCCGGCGAGGTGCTCTCGCCACTGAACCGCATTGGCGACAAGACTGGCTGCCGGCTCGAAGGCGATGTCGTGACCACGCCGCCAGGCTGGAAGGAGGCTTACCGGCAATTCTGCGAGGCCGGCTGGGGCGGCATCACCGCGCCTGCGGAGTTCGGCGGCCAGGGCCTGCCCAAGGCGCTCGGCGTGGCGGTCGAGGAGATGTGGAATGCGGCCAACATGGCGTTCGCGCTCGGGCCGATGCTCACCACCGGCGCCGTCGATGCGCTGCTCACCGCCGGCACGCCCGAGATCCAGGCGCTGTATCTGCCGAAGATGATCTCCGGCGAGTGGACCGGGACGATGAACCTCACCGAGCCGCAGGCCGGTTCCGATCTGGCGCTGATCCGCACCCGTGCCGAGCCGCAGGCCGACGGCAGCTATCGGCTCTATGGCCAGAAGATCTTCATCACCTATGGCGAACACGACCTGAGCGAAAACATCATCCATCTCGTGCTCGCCCGGTTGCCCGATGCGCCGCCCGGCGTGAAGGGCATCTCGCTATTCGTCGTGCCGAAGTTCCTGGTCAAGCCGGATGGCTCGCCGGGCGAGAGGAACGACGTGCATTGCGTGTCGATCGAGCACAAGCTCGGCATCCACGCCAGTCCCACCTGCGTGATGGCCTACGGCGATAACGGCGGCGCGGTGGGCTATCTTGTCGGCGAGCCGAATTCCGGCCTCAAGTACATGTTCATCATGATGAATGCGGCGCGCCATGCGGTGGGACTGCAGGGCGTGGCGATCGCCGAGCGCGCCTATCAGCAGGCGCTCGCCTATGCGCGCGAGCGCAAGCAGGGGCGCGATCTGGCCAGCGGCGAAGGGCCGGTGAGCATCGACCGCCATCCCGACGTGCAACGCATGCTGCTGACGATCAAGGCACGCACCGAGGCGGCGCGCGCACTCGCCTACTATGCCGCAGGACAGTTCGACCGCGCCCATCATCATCCCGATGCCGCGGAGCGCGAAGCGGCATTGATGCTCGGCGAGCTGTTGATCCCGCTGGTCAAGGGCGGGGCCACTGAAATGAGCATCGAGGCGACCTCGTTGGCCGTGCAGGTGCACGGCGGCATGGGCTATGTCGAGGAAACGGGCGCCGCCCAGCATTTCCGCGATGCGCGCATCACGACGATCTACGAGGGCACCACCGCGATCCAGGCCAACGACCTGATCGGCCGCAAGCTGATGCGCGACCAGGGGGCGACGCTGAAAAGGCTTTTGGGCATGGTCGAGGCGACCTGCAAGGAACTCGCGGCGAGCGGCGACGCGGAGCTTGCCGCGATCGGTGCGCGTCTTACCAAGGCGCTTGCCGCCTGGGGCGAAGCGGCCCGCTGGGTCGGCGAGAACCTCAAAGGCAACACGCTCGGCGTCTTCGCCGGCTCGGTGCCCTTCCTCGAACTGTCGAGCCGGGTCGCCGGCGGCTGGCTGCTGGCGAAAGCGGCGCAGATCGCCAAGCGGCGGCTGGCCGAAGGCGTGGGGAACGCCCGCTTCTACCAGGCCAAGATCGCCAGCGCGCGGTTTTACGCCGATCATCAGCTGCCGCAGGCCAAGGCATTGGCCGTGTCGATCCAGACGCTCGAGGCGGCGAACCTGACAGCCTACGGCCCCGTACTCTCCGCGTATGATTGAGGCAACCCCCAACGACGACGCAGGAGAAGTCATGCAGGCAGACGATATGGAAGCGAAGAACGAGCTGGAGCGGAAACTGCTGGCCGCCATCGAGGGCGAGCTGTCTGCCGAAGATTTCATGCGTGAGCTGCTCACGCAGCAGATCTTCATCCCGATCAAGGACGATCGCGACAGCGGCATCGGCGGGCTCCAGCTCACCCACAAGGCGACGCCGCTGGTCGTCGAGGACGAGGCCGGCGGCAAGATCCTCGTGCTGTTCACGAGTCCGGAACGCGCGAAGGATTTTCTTGCCGACGTGCCGGGCTACAGCGGCGGCTTGCTCGCCGACTTTTCCTGGATCGTCGAGCGCATGGAGCCCGGCTTCTCGATCGTCGTCAATCCAGGGATCGAGCTTGGCATGGACATCGAACCCGAGCATGTGATGGAGATGCTCTCGCTTCTCGCCGCGCGCGAAAAGACGAACTGATGAAACCGGGCTACCTGCGTCCGCTCGACCTGAAGCGGGGTTGTGTCGAGATGGCGCACGGCGCGGGTGGCCGCGCGATGGTGCAGTTGATCGGCGAGCTGTTCGCCCAGCATCTGGGCAACGAATACCTCGGCCAGGGCAACGATGGTGCCGTGCTACCGGCGCCGAGTTTTCCGGGCAAGCTGGTGATGGCCACCGACAGCCATGTCGTCTCGCCGCTGTTCTTTCCCGGCGGCGACATCGGCTGCCTGTCGGTGCATGGCACGATCAACGACGTCGCCATGATGGGGGCCACACCGCTCTATCTCGCCGCCGGCTTCATCCTCGAAGAGGGCTTTCCGCTCGCCGATCTGGCTCGCATCGTCGAATCGATGGCAATGGCGGCGAAAGCGGCCGGCGTGCCAGTGGTGACCGGCGACACCAAGGTGGTCGAGCGCGGCAAGGGCGATGGACTCTTCATCACCACCACCGGCGTCGGCGTGCTGCCCAGTGGAGTCAATGGGGGGCGCGAGATCGGCGGCGCGAAGGCGCAACCGGGCGATGCGATCCTCGTCTCCGGCACGCTCGGTGATCACGGCGTGGCGATCATGAGCCAGCGCGAGAATCTGAGCTTCGAGGCGCCCATTGTTTCGGATACCGCCGCGCTGCACGGGCTGGTCGCCGAGATTCTCGCCACCGGGGCCGAGATCCGCGTGCTGCGCGATCCGACGCGCGGCGGACTCGCGGCGACGCTCAACGAGATCGCCACGCAGTCGCAGGTCGGCATGATGCTCGACGAGAAGGCGATTCCGATCCATCCGGTGGTCGATGCCGCCTGCGAGTTCCTCGGCCTCGATCCGCTCTACGTCGCCAACGAAGGCAAGCTGGTGTGCATCTGCGCGGCAGCCGATGCCGACCGCGTGCTGGCGGCGATGCGCGCCCATCCGCTCGGCGCCAACGCGGCGAAGATCGGCGAGGTGATCGCCGACGACCATCATTTCGTGCAACTGACCACCACGCTCGGCGGCCGGCGCATCGTCGACTGGCTCGCGGGAGATCAGCTCCCGCGCATCTGCTGAGCATCCACGAGGAGACAAGGACATGACTCAACCCATCGCCACCGCCATCGCCGGCAGCCTGCCCAAGCCCGCCTGGCTGGCCCAGCCGGAGAAGCTCTGGGCGCCCTGGCAGCTTTCCGGCGAGGCGCTCGAACAGGCCAAGATCGATGCGATGCGGCTCGCGGTCGATGACCAGCTGCGCGCCGGCATCACCATCATCGGCGATGGCGAGCAGACGCGCCAGCATTTCGTCACCACCTTCATCGAGCATCTCGACGGCGTCGATTTCGTCCATCGCAAGACGGTCCGCATCCGCGACCGCTACGATGCCGAGGTGCCGACGGTGGTGGGGCCGGTCGCGCGCAAACGCCCGGTGTTCGTCGAGGATGCGCGGCGCCTGCGCCTGCTGACCAACCAGCCGATCAAATTCACGCTGCCCGGCCCGATGACGATGATCGATACGCTCTACGACCAGTATTACGGCGGCAGCCGCGAGAAGCTGGCCTGGGCCTTCGCCGAGATCCTCAACCAGGAGGCACACGAGCTCGCCGCCGCTGGCGTGGATGTCGTGCAGTTCGACGAACCGGCCTTCAACGTCTTCTTCGACGAGGTGCGCGACTGGGGCATCAAGACGCTCGAACGCGCGGCCGCGGGCCTGCCCTGCAAGACGGCGACGCACATCTGCTACGGCTACGGCATCGAGGCCAACATCAAGTGGAAGCAGGGACTCGGCGCCGAATGGCGGCAATACGAGCAGACCTTTCCGCTCCTGGCGCAGAGCAGCATCGACCAGGTCAGCCTCGAATGCCAGAACTCGCACGTGCCGATGGAACTGATCGGCCTGCTCGACGGCAAGGAGGTGATGGTCGGCGCCATCGACGTCGCCACGCACCGCGTCGAGACGCCCGAGGAGGTCGCCGCCACGCTGCGCAAGGCCTTGCAGTGGGTGAAACCGCACCGCCTGATCGGCTGCACCAACTGCGGCATGGTGCCGCTGCCGCGCGCCGTCGCCCGCGGCAAGCTGCAGGCGCTCGCGGCCGGCGCCGCCCTCGTGCGCGCCGAGCTGGGCTGGGGCTGACGTCCCTTCAATGAAAACGCCCCGCATCGAGGCGGGGCGTTGGTCAAAGTCGGCGCTGGCGGGACGGCACCCGCCCGGCGCTCACACCGCGACCGTCTCGGCGATCTCGGTGAATTCCGGCAGCTGGTCGAAGTTCAGGTAACGGTAGATCTCGCCCGCCTTCTGGTTGACGACATTCACCTGCGCCAGATATTCCTCGACCGTCGGGATGCGGCCCAGCAGCGCCGCGACCGCGGCGAGTTCGGCCGAGGCGAGATAGACCCGCGTGTCCAGTCCCATGCGGTTCGGGAAGTTGCGCGTCGAGGTCGACACGGCCGTTGCGCCCCGGTGCATCTGTGCCTGGTTGCCCATGCACAAACTGCAGCCCGGCACTTCGATGCGCGCGCCGGCCTTGCCGAAGGCGGCGAAGTAGCCTTCCTCCATCAGCTCGTGCTGGTCCATCTTGGTCGGTGGCACGACCCACAGCCGCGTCGGGATGTCGGTCTTGCCGGCCAGCACGCTGGCCGCGGCGCGGTAGTGGCCGATGTTGGTCATGCACGAGCCGATGAACACCTCGTCGATCTTATCGCCGGCGACGGCGGAAAGCGGCTTGATGTCGTCCGGATCGTTCGGGCAGGCCAACAACGGCTCCTTGATCTCGTTCATGTCGATCTCGATCACCGCGGCGTATTCGGCATCGGCATCGGGTTCGAGCAGTTGCGGGTTGGCGAGCCATTCCTCCATCTTGTGGATGCGGCGCGCCAGCGTGCGCTTGTCCTCATAGCCTTCGGCGATCATCCACTTCATCAGCGTGATGTTGGATTTCAGGTATTCGATGATCGGTTCCTTGTTCAGACGCACCGTGCAGGCGGCGGCGGAGCGCTCGGCCGAGGCGTCGGAAAGCTCGAAGGCCTGCTCCACCTTCAGATCCGGCAGGCCTTCGATTTCGAGGATGCGGCCGTTGAAGACGTTCTTCTTGCCTTTCTTCTCGACGGTGAGCAGCCCCTGCTGGATCGCCACATAGGGGATCGCATTGACTAGATCGCGCAGCGTGATGCCGGGCTGCATCTGGCCCGTAAAGCGCACCAGCACCGATTCGGGCATGTCGAGCGGCATCGTGCCGGTGGCGGCGGCAAACGCCACGAGGCCCGAGCCGGCCGGGAACGAGATGCCGATCGGGAAACGCGTGTGGCTGTCGCCGCCGGTGCCGACGGTGTCCGGCAGCAGGAAGCGGTTCAGCCACGAGTGGATCACGCCGTCACCCGGACGCAGGCTGACGCCGCCGCGCGCAGTGATGAACGACGGCAGGGTCTTGTACATCTTGATGTCGACGGGCTTCGGGTAGGCGGCGGTGTGGCAGAACGACTGCATCACGAAATCGGCTGAGAAGCCGAGGCAGGCGAGGTCTTTGAGCTCGTCGCGCGTCATCGGCCCGGTGGTGTCCTGTGAGCCCACCGTGGTGATGCGCGGCTCGCAGTAGGTGCCGGGGCGGATGCCCTTGCCCTCCGGCAGGCCGCAGGCGCGGCCAACCATCTTTTGCGCGAGCGTGTAGCCGTGGCCAGAGTCGACCGGCGGTTTCGGCAGGCGGAACAGCGTCGAGGCCGGCAGGCCGAGGAATTCGCGCGCCTTAGCCGTCAGGCCCCGGCCGATGATCAGGTTGATGCGGCCACCGGCGCGCACCTCGTCGAGCAGCACTTCGGACTTGTAGTCGAAGGTGCTGATCACCTGGCCGTTCTTCTCGATCCTCTTCTCGTACGGGTAGATGTCGATGACATCGCCCATCTGCATCTGCGTCACGTCGCATTCGATCGGGAAGGCGCCGGCGTCTTCCTGGGTGTTGAAGAAGATCGGCGCGATCTTGCCGCCGAGGCAAAAGCCACCGTAACGCTTGTTCGGCACGAACGGGATGTCCTCTCCGGTCCACCAGATCACCGAGTTGGTGGCCGACTTGCGGGACGAGCCGGTGCCGACCACGTCGCCGACGTAGGCGACCGGGTGCCCCTTTTTCTTGAGTTCTTCGATCAGGCTGATCGGGCCGCGCTCGCCGGGCTTGTCCGGCGTGATGCCATCGCGCGGGTTCTTCAGCATCGCCAGCGCATGCAGCGGAATGTCCGGCCGGCTCCAGGCATCCGGGGCGGGCGAAAGATCGTCGGTGTTGGTCTCGCCCGGCACCTTGAAGACCGTGACGGTGATCTTCTTCGGCACTTCCGGACGCGAGGTGAACCATTCGGCATCGGCCCAGCTCTGCATCACCGCCTGGGCATTGGCATTCCCGGCCTTGGCCTTGTCGGCGACGTCGTGGAAGGCATCGAACATCAGCAGGGTCTTTTTCAGCCCTTCGGCGGCCACCGCGCCGACTTCAGGATCGTCGAGCAGGTCCATCAAGGGCTTCACGTTGTAGCCGCCGAGCATCGTGCCCAGCAGTTCGACCGCCTTAGCGCGGGAAATGAGCGGACATGCCGTCTCGCCAGCGCCGACTTTGGCGAGGAAGGCCGCCTTCACTTCGGCGGCGTCATCGACGCCGGCCGGCACGCGATGGGTGAGCAGCTCGACGAGGAAGGCTTCCTCGCCCGCAGGAGGATTTTGTAGCAGTTCGATGAGCTGCTGCGTCTGCTGCTTGGAAAGCGGCAGCGGCGGGATGCCGAGAGCGGTGCGGGAGGCCTCATGGGCGCGGTAGGCTTCAAGCATGGAGGGTCCTTTCTGTGAGGGGGCGGGCCATTACTTCTTGCAGTCGCCGAGGCGGCGACCTTTGATGAGGTAGAGCATGTCGCCCATGCCCTGATCGGGCGTCATGCGCAGTTTCTGTTCGAGGCTGAAAGCGGTGGCGGACATCGTGCCTTTGACGCTGCCGCTCATCTTGGTGCCATCGCTGGCCGTGCAGCTCATTTCATAGCTGATGCTGCCGCCGACGTTCTTCATGTTGCGGATCGTGCAGTTGCTCTTTTCGTCCATCCCGTACTGCTTGCCGGCGGCGAGGTCCTGCGCGGTGTAGCAATGGGTGAATTTCTGCGGCGGCATGGCCATGCCCTGCATCTTCATCTCGGTCGTCAGCTCCCAGAGGCCGGGCGACATCTCCTGCGCGAATGCATGGCTGGCGAGGGTCGTGGAGGCGAGGACAACGAGCAGGCGTTTCATCGGATTCTCCTTTCAGGCGGGATGGGGAGCAAAAAAACGTGCTGCCGCGGGTGGCAGTGTCACGCCCGTGGCATGGGCGCGTTGCAGCAGTTCCCAATAGTAGCGGTAGGAGGCGCGGTCGTGGAGCCGGCCGTCGATCTGGATCGGTCCCCAGTCCGCAGCGGCCGCGGCGCTGAGGATCGAGGCGGCTTCGTCGGTTTCGGCCGCTTCCGGCTGCAGCGCCGTCACGATCGCTTCGATCTGGTTCGGGTGGATGCTCCACATGCGCAAGAAGCCGAATTCCTCGCGGGCGCGACGCGCATCGGCGGCGACGACGCGCGTGTCGCGGAATTCGGTGGTGACGTTGTGCGTCGGCACGATACCGTTGCCCAAGGCCGCCGCGGCGATCTCGCACTTCGCGCGCGCGATCAGCGGATGGGAGAACTGGCCGGGCGAGCGCATCGCACTGGCCGGGATCGCGCCGTGATGGGCGCTGACGAAATCCATCAGGCCGAAATCGAGCGATTCGACTCCGGGAAGCTGCGCGATCCGCCAGACATCGTGCAGGGCGCCGGGCGTCTCGATCAGCACATGCACTGGAATCGGCCGCGTGATGCCTAGCCGTGAGCGCAGCGCATCGAGCGCCGCGATCTGCATCTCGACATCGCCCAGGCATTCGGCCTTCGGCAGCACGAGATAGGCCAGACGCGCGCCGGCGCGGGCGAGGAGGAGCTCCAGCTCCTCGCGCCAGGCCGGATGGTGCGCCGGATGGATGCGTGCGCCGACGCGGTCGAAGCGATTGGCGGGGGAATCGATCAGCGCGGCGACCATTTGCGCGTGCTCGCGCTCGCGGCCGGCGGGGGCGCCGTCCTCGCAGTCGGCCGTGACATCGAAGATCGGCCCGAGCCGGGACTGGAGTTCGAGCGCCTTGGCGATCAGCTTCTCGCTGCCGGCGAAATGTTCGCAGGCGGCAAGGGCCGGAAACGGCTTGCCGCCTGCATACAGCACTTCGGCGGGATGAAGTGCCTTGGACACGGCTTTAGGCGAACAGATGCTTCACGCCATCACGCTCTTCCTGCAGCTCCTTGAGCGTGGCGTCCATCTTTTCGCGCGAGAAGGCGTCGATCTCGAGCCCCTTGACCACTTCCCATTTGCCGTTGCTGCAGGTGCAGGGCATGCCGTAGATCATGCCTTCCGGGATGCCGTAGGAACCGTCGGAGACCACGCCCATCGTCACCCAGGCGCCGTTCGTGCCGAGGTTCCAGTCGCGCATGTGGTCGATCGCCGCATTCGCGGCCGAGGCTGCCGACGAAGCGCCACGCGCCTCGATGATCGCCGCGCCGCGTTTGCCGACCTTCGGGATGTATTCGTTCTTATACCAGGCCTCGTCGTTGACGAGCGCCGGCGCGCTCTTGCCCCCGACGGTGCAGAACCGGATGTCCGGATACATCGTCGGCGAGTGGTTGCCCCACACGACCATTTTCTCGACGTCGGTCACCGATGCCTTGACGCGCGCGGCGAGCATCGAGATCGCGCGGTTGTGATCCAGGCGCATCATCGAGGTGAAGTTCTCGCGCGGCAGGTTCTTCGCGGTGTTCATCGCGATCAGCGCGTTGGTGTTGGCCGGGTTGCCGACGACGATGACCTTGACGTCGCGCGCGGCGACCTCGTCGAGCGCTCTTCCCTGTTCGATGAAGATCTTGGCGTTCTCGAGCAGCAGGTCCTTGCGCTCCATGCCCGGCCCGCGCGGCTTGGCGCCGACCAGGAGCGCCTGCTGGGCGTCCTTGAAGGCGACCTTCGGGTCCGAAGTGCCGATCATGTCGAAGAGCAGCGGGAAAGCGCAGTCTTCGAGTTCCATCATCACGCCCTTGAGCGCCTGCTGCGCCTTGTCGATGGGCAGTTCGAGCATCTGCAGGATGACGGGCTGATCCTTGCCGAGCATTTCGCCGCTGGCGATGCGGAACAGCAGTGCGTAACCGATTTGACCGGCGGCGCCGGTGACGGCGACGCGAACGGGGGGCTTGGTCATGGGAGACTCCTTGGGTTGGATTGCGGGAGATTGCAATCGAAAATCATAGTGGCGTTTGCTGCGTTGTGTCAATTCACATCTTATAACATATATAAGATATATGATAACCTATGGACGTGGTAAAAAAATTGTGCTTGAATGTGGCGCATGAAAAGGCAGACCTCCGCCGAATCACCTTCGTTCAGCCCGCTCTATCGCCAGATCAAGCGCCTGATGCTTCAGGCGCTCGAAAAGCAGGAGTGGCGGCCGGGCGAGATGATTCCCAGCGAAGCCGAGCTGGCCAGCCGTTTCCAGGTGAGCCAGGGGACGGTGCGCAAGGCCATCGACGAGATGGCAGCGGAAAACCTGTTGGTACGCCGGCAAGGGAAGGGGACATTCGTGGCGAGCCACAGCGATCCGCGCGCCTTTTTCCGTTTCCTGCGCCTGGTGCCCCTTTCCGGTGGCGTCGAACCCGCTCACAGCCGACCGCTGGAGTGCTGGCGCGCCAAGGCGCGCCCCGAAGCCGCCCACATCCTGGGCATCCAGCCGGGTGATCCGGTGATCATCGTCCGCCGCCTACTCGAATTCTCCGGCAAGCCCGTCGTGCTCGACGAGATCTATCTGCCTGGCGAGATCTTCGCCGGTTTGACGCTCGACGTGCTGAAGGAGTCCAATGTCTCTCTTTACACGCTGTTCGAAGAGAGGTTCGGCGTGCGCATGATCCGCGCGGAAGAGCGCCTGCGCGCCGTGGCCGCGGACCGCACCACCGCCGAGCTCCTCGGCGTGCGGGAAGGCAGCCCGCTGCTCTCCGTGGAACGGACCAGCTTTACCTATGGTGACCGCCCCGTCGAGTGGCGCCGTGGCCTGTATTCGACCGAAGCGCATTGTTATTTCAATGAATTGACTTGAATCGGCGTTCCGGTCTCGACCAGATGGAACGCCGGAAGGTAAGATGTTGCACCGCAAACAAGAAAGGAGTGGGCAGATGGATGGAATCGCCAGAAAACGTCCCAAGCATCTGAATCTTTTTCAGATAAAGCTCCCGATCGCCGGGGTGGCCTCGATACTGCACCGCATTAGCGGATTCGGGCTGTTTCTGATGCTGCCTCTCTTGATCTGGCTGCTCGAATTGTCGCTGAGCTCGCCCGAATCCTTTGCGCTCTTCAAATCGATCGCCGCCCATCCGCTCGTCAAGCTGCTGCTGATCGGTTTGCTGTGGGCTTTCCTGCACCATTTTTTCATGGGCATCCGCATCCTGCTCATCGACATCCATGTCGGCGTCGCCAAGGCGCAGGCGTCGGCTTCGGCCAAGGCCGTTCTGGCCGTGAGTCTGCTGCTGACTTTGATTCTGGGAGTGAAGCTATGGTGAATCGCAAGATCGTCGGCGCCCATTATGGTTTGATCGACTGGCTGGCCCAGCGCATCACGGCGCTGGTGATGATCGTGTTCACGCTGGTGATCGCAATCGGCCTGCTGTCCGGGGCTGGAGCGAGCTTTGAAACCTGGCGCGCCTTCATGTCCGCGGGGCTGATGCGCTTTCTCACCTTCCTCTTCGTGCTCGCCTTGTGCTGGCATGCCTGGGTGGGAGTGCGCGACATCTGGATGGACTACGTCCAGCCCGCCGGCATCAAGCTTACATTGCATGTTCTCACCCTGTTGGCGCTGATCGGTTATGCCGGCTGGGCGGTGCAGATCATCTGGAGGCTCTGAACGTGAAAGTCACAGTTCGCAAATTCGATGCGGTCATCGTCGGCGCCGGCGGCGCCGGCCTGCGCGCCGCGATCCAGCTCTCGGAATCCGGCTTCAAGACCGCGGTGATCACCAAGGTGTTCCCGACCCGCTCACATACCGTCGCCGCCCAGGGCGGCGTCGCAGCGAGCCTCGGCAATTCGGAAGAGGACCACTGGCACTGGCACATGTACGATACCGTCAAGGGCTCCGACTGGCTCGGCGACCAGGATGCGATCGAATTCATGTGCCGCAAGGCCAATGAAGTGGTCATCGAGCTGGAGCACTACGGCATGCCCTTCGACCGGCTCGACAACGGCCGCATCTATCAGCGCCCCTTCGGCGGCCACATGTCGAATTTCGGCGAGAAGCCGGTGCGCCGCGCCTGCGCCGCGGCCGACCGTACCGGTCACGCGATGCTGCATGCGATGTATCAGCGCAACGTCAAGGCCAATACGCAGTTCTTCGTCGAGTGGATGGCGCTCGATCTGATCCGCGATGCCGAAGGCGAGGTGCTCGGCGTCACCGCGCTGGAGATGGAAACCGGCGATATCTACGCCTTCCACGCCAAGGCGACGATCTTCGCCACGGGCGGGGCGGGGCGCATCTACTATTCGTCGACCAACGCCTTCATCAACACCGGCGACGGCCTCGGCATGGCGGCGCGCGCCGGCATCCCGCTCGAGGACATGGAGTTCTGGCAGTTCCATCCGACCGGCGTGGCCGGCGCCGGCGTGCTGATCACCGAGGGTGTGCGCGGCGAGGGTGGCATCCTCAGGAACAGCAACGGCGAACGCTTCATGGAGCGCTACGCCCCGAACGCCAAGGACTTGGCTTCCCGCGACGTGGTGTCGCGCGCGATGGTCACCGAGATCAACGAAGGCCGCGGCTGTGGTCCGAACAAGGACTACGTGCTGCTCGACATCACCCATCTGGAGCCGGAAATCATCTTGAAACGCCTGCCGGGCATACGCGAGATCGCCATCCAGTTCGCCGGCGTCGATCCGATCAAGGCGCCGATTCCGGTGGTGCCGACCTGCCACTATCAGATGGGCGGCATTCCGACCAACTACCACGGCCAGGTGGTGGTGCCCGGCAAGCGCACGCAGAACGAGATCGTGCCGGGCTTCTACGCCGCCGGCGAATGCGCCTGCGCTTCGGTGCATGGCGCGAACCGCCTGGGCACCAATTCGCTGCTCGATCTCTTGGTGTTCGGCAAGTCGGCCGGCGAGACCGCCGTCGAGGAGTTGAAGAAGTCGCCCAAGGCGCACAAGGAACTGCCGGCCGATGCCTTCGACCGCACGCTCTCGCGCCTGAATCGACTCGACACGCAGAAGGATGGCGCCAACGTGCATGAGACGCGCCTGGCGATGCAGCGCACGATGCAGAAGCACGCCGGCGTGTTCCGCTTCGCCAACCTGCTCAAGGAAGGTGTGACGAAGATCCTCGAAGTGCAAAAGGCGGTCGAGCAGACCGAGATCAAGGATAAATCCAGGGTATTCAACACCGCGCGCGTCGAAGCGCTCGAACTCGACAACCTGATCGAGGTCGCCGTGGCGACGATGGTCTCCGCCGAAGCCCGCAAGGAGTCGCGCGGTGCCCATGTGCGCGACGATTGTCCCGACACGCCCGAGCATCCGAATGGCCGCGACGACGACAACTGGCTCAAGCACACCCTCTGGTACAAGGAAGGCAACCGGCTGGATTACAAGTCGGTCACCCTGCGGCCGCTGACGGTGGAGACCATCGCGCTGAAGAAGCGCGCCTACTGAGGAAGCGAACACCATGACGACACGCACCCTCCAGTTCCGTATTTACCGCTATGACCCCGACCGGGACCAGAAACCCTGGATGCAGGACATCAGCGTCGAGGTGGATGGCGCCGACCGCAAGCTGCTCGACGCGCTGGTGAAACTCAAGGCCAAGGATGACTCGATCGCTTTCCGCCGCTCCTGCCGCGAGGGCGTCTGCGGCTCGGATGCCCTCAACATCAACGGCCGCAATGGCCTCGCCTGCCTGACCGACCTGGCGAGCTTCCCGGACGGCAAGCCAATCGTCCTGCGGCCCTTACCCGGCCTGCCGGTGATCCGCGACCTGATCGTCGACATGACGCAGTTCTTCAAGCAGTATCACTCGATCAAGCCGTATCTGATCAACAACGATCCGCCGCCGGAACGCGAGCGCCTGCAATCGCCGGAGGAGCGGGAGGAACTCGACGGCCTGTATGAATGCATCCTGTGCGCCTGCTGCTCGACGGCCTGTCCGTCCTTCTGGTGGAATCCGGACAAGTTCGTGGGCCCGGCAGGACTGTTGGCCGCCTACCGCTTCATCGCCGATACGCGCGACCAGGCGACCAGCGAGCGCCTCGACAATCTCAACGATCCGTACCGCCTGTTCCGTTGCCATACCATCATGAACTGTGTCGATGTCTGCCCGAAGGGACTCAATCCCACCAAGGCGATCGGCAAGATCAAGGACATGATGGTGAAAAGGGCGATCTGATCATGACGGAAGCTCGGCGCATCCGCAGCGAGAGGCTCCGCTGGGCGAGCCGGCGGGCGCTGCTGGAGAACGACCTGGTGTTCCAGCGCTTCTGGCAGCGACAGCCGGCCGTGCTGGACGACGGCCTGGCGGCGCCGCTCGATCGCCTGCTGGCCATGGATGATCACGATTTGTGGGCCCTGCTCTCCGGACGGCGCGAGGCCGCCGATCCCGAGCTGGAAAAACTGGTCGCGCTGCTTCGGCAGCCGGCCCTTGATAGTGAAGACCTTCGACAGGGGATTGACGCATGACGCAGAAAACCGCCACCTTGACCTACAACGGCAAGACCACCGAGTATCCGGTCTATTCTGGCACCATCGGCCCGGACGTGATCGACATCTCCAAGCTCTACGCGCAGACCGGGGCGTTCACCTACGATCCGGGCTTCATGTCCACGGCGTCGTGCAAGTCGTCGATCACCTACATCGACGGCGACAAGGGCGAGCTGCTCTATCGTGGCTATCCGATCGAGCAGCTGGCCGAGAAGTGCGATTTCATGGAGGTCTGCTATCTGCTCAAGAATGGCGAGCTGCCCAATCGCCAGCAGTATGAAGAATGGGTCGGCAAGGTGCGTTCGCACACGATGGTGCATGACCAGCTGACGCGCTTTTACAACGGCTTCCGCCGCGACGCGCATCCGATGGCGGTGCTGGTGGGCGTGGTCGGCGGCCTGTCTGCCTTCTATCACGACTCGCTCGACATCAACAATCCCGAGCACCGCATGACGGCGGCGATCCGTCTGATCGCCAAGATGCCGACCATCACGGCGATGGCCTACCGCTACAACATGGGCCTGCCGTTCATGTATCCGAAGAACGAGTACGACTACGCGACCAATTTCCTCTACATGATGTTCGGCACGCCGTGCGAGGAGTTCAAGCCGAACCCGGTGCTCTCCCGTGCGCTCGACCGCATCCTGATCCTGCATGCCGACCACGAGCAGAACGCCTCGACTTCGACGGTGCGCCTGTCCGGCTCGTCCGGCGCCAACCCCTTCGCCTGCATCGCCGCCGGCATCGCCTGCCTGTGGGGGCCGGCGCACGGTGGCGCCAACGAAGCCTGCCTGAAGATGCTCGAGGAAATCGGCGACGTCTCGCGCGTGCCCGAATACATCAAGCGCGCCAAGGACAAGAACGATCCGTTCCGCCTGATGGGCTTCGGCCATCGCGTCTACAAGAACTACGACCCGCGCGCCAAGCTGATGCGCCAGACTTGCCACGAGGTGCTCGACGAGCTGGGCCTGCGCGACGATCCGCTCTTCAAGCTGGCGATGGAGCTCGAACGCATCGCGCTCGAGGACGACTACTTCATCGAGAAGAAGCTCTACCCGAACGTCGATTTCTATTCCGGTATCGTGCAGAGCGCGCTCGGCATCCCGACCAATCTGTTTACAGGCATCTTCGCGATGGCGCGCACCATCGGCTGGATCGCCCAGTGGCATGAGATGATCGGCGATCCGGAACAGAAGATCGGCCGGCCGCGCCAGCTCTATCTCGGCGCACCGAAACGTGACGTGCCGGATATGTCGGCCCGCTGAACGACGGTCGAAGGGGCGCGGGGAGGGGTGCCCCTTTTTTTCATGAACGCCTATTAAAAGAGGTGATGGCATGATCAAGGAATTGTTGTCCAACTCCTATCTGTTCGGGGCGAACGCGCCCTATGTCGAGGAGTTGTACGAGAAATATCTCGAGAATCCCGGCGCCATCGAGCCGGCCTGGCGCGATTATTTCGACAAGCTCGCGAATCTGCCGGGCGTCGGCGCCTATCAGGGACCCGACGTGCCGCATGCGCCGATCATCAGCGGCTTCGCGCAGCGCGCGCGCGAAGGCTGCCTGAGTGTCGCGCGGCGTGCCGGCATCGGCGAGAAGCAGACCAAAGTCCTGCAGATCATCAACGCCTACCGCTTCCTCGGCAACCGCTGGGCGCAGCTCGATCCGCTGAAACGGCACCCGCGCCCCGAGGTTCCCGAGCTGGAGCCGTCCTATTACGGCTTCACCGAGGCCGATCTCGCCACGACCTTCCGCACCGGCTCGTTCGACATGGGCGTCGAGGAGGTCACGCTGCGCGAGATCCTCGACATGCTGCGCCAGCGCTATTGCGGGCATATCGGCGCCGAATACATGTACATCGCCGACGTTCAGCAGAAACGCTGGATCCAGGCGCGCTTCGAGCCACCGCGTGCCCAGCCGCGCTTCAGCAACGAGGAACGCAAGCAGCTGCTTGAAATCCTCACCGCGGCCGAGACGCTGGAGCGTTACCTGCACACCCGTTATGTCGGCCAGAAGCGCTTTTCGCTGGAGGGCGGCGAATCGCTGATGGTCGCCTTGCAGCAGTTGATCCGCCATGCGGGTGCCCAGGGTGCCAAGGAGATCGTGATCGGCATGGCGCACCGCGGGCGCCTGAACGTGCTGGTCAATATCCTCGGCAAGCAGCCGGCGATGCTGTTCGAAGAGTTCGAGGGCAAGAAGAAGAGCGAGCTGATCGCCGGCGACGTCAAGTACCACATGGGCTACTCCTCCGACGTCGCGACCCCCGGCGGTCCCGTGCATCTGACGCTGGCCTTCAACCCCTCGCATCTCGAGATCGTGAATCCCGTCGTCGAGGGCTCGGTCTATGCGCGCCAGGTGCGCCGCGGCGCGAACGGCAAGCGTGAGGTGGTGCCGGTGCTGATCCACGGCGATGCCGCGGTGGCCGGCCAGGGCGTCAATCAGGAGATGCTCAACTTCTCGCAGACCCGGGGTTACGGCACCGGCGGCACCGTGCATATCGTCGTCAACAACCAGATCGGCTTCACCACCTCCGACCCACGCGACCTGCGCTCATCGCTTTACTGCACCGACATCTTCAAGATGGTCGAGGCGCCGATCTTCCACGTCAATGGCGACGATCCCGAGGCAGTGGCTTATGTCACCGCACTGGCGGTCGAGTTCCGCAACACCTTCCACAAGGATGTGGTCGTCGATATCGTCTGCTTCCGCAAGCTGGGCCACAACGAAGCGGACGAGCCGATGGTGACGCAGCCGCTGATGTACCGCAAGATCGCCGCGCATCCCGGCACGCGCAAGCTCTATGCCGAGAGGCTCGAAGCCCAGGGCGTCATCGCCCCGGGCGTGGACGAGCAGATGATCCGCGATTACCGCGCCGCGCTCGATGCCGGCAAGCATCTGCACAATCCGGCGATCAGCGATTTCAAGAGCCAGTCGGCGATCGACTGGACGCCCTACCTCACGACGAAATACACCGAGCTGTGCGACACGCGCGTGCCGCTGAAGGAGCTGCAACGCCTCGGCCGGCGTCTCACCGAGGTGCCCGAGGGTTTCAGCCTCCATCCGCGCGTGCAGAAGATCATCGAGGATCGCCGCCTGATGATCGAGGGCAAGCTGCCGATCGACTGGGGCATGGCGGAAAACCTTGCCTATGCAACACTGCTCTCTGCCGGCTATGGCGTGCGGATTTCCGGCGAGGATGTCGGGCGCGGCACCTTCTTCCACCGTCATGCCGTGCTGCACGACCAGAAACGCGAGAAATGGGACGAGGGCACCTGGATGCCGCTCGCCAACCTTCAGGACGGCCAGGCGCGCTTCCAGTGCTTCGATTCCGTGCTCTCCGAGGAAGCGGTGCTGGCATTCGAGTACGGCTACGCGACGGCGACCCCGAACGAGCTGGTGATCTGGGAAGCGCAGTTCGGTGATTTCGCCAACGGCGCCCAGGTGGTGATCGATCAGTTCCTCGCTTCGGGGGAGGCCAAGTGGGGACGTCTGTGCGGCCTCGTGCTGCTGCTGCCGCACGGCCTCGAAGGCCAGGGACCGGAGCATTCCTCGGCGCGCGTCGAACGCTTCCTGCAGCTGTCGGCGAGCTTCAACTGGGAAGTGTGCATGCCGACCTCGGCGGCGCAGATGTTCCATCTACTGCGGCGCCAGATGCTGAGAAAACAGCGCAAGCCGCTGATCGTGTTCACGCCGAAGTCGCTGTTGCGCAGCAAGGAGGCTTCCTCCAGCCTCGAAGACCTCACCGATGGCACTTTCCAGACGGTGTTCGGCGAAGTCGATGACCTCGATGCGAAGAAGGTGACGCGCGTGCTGATCTGTGCCGGCAAGGTCTATTACGACCTGCGCGCCGCGCGGCGCGAGCGCGGGCTCGACCACATCGCGATCCTGCGCACGCCGCAGCTTTATCCGATGGATGACCGCCGCATCGCCGAGGAGCTGGCGAAATATCCGCGCCTGAAGGAGGTGGTCTGGTGCCAGGAAGAGCCGGAGAACCAGGGCGCCTGGTACGCGAAACACCACACCCTGCTGCCGCTCGTCAAGAAAGGCCAGTCGCTGCATGTCGTCGCGCGGCCCGCATCGCCGTCGCCAGCAGTGGGCAGCGCCGCGGTGCATGCCGAACAGCAGAAGAACATCGTCGAGGCCGCGCTGGGCGCGCTCAAATAACCGCAACGGAGTGAGAACATGCTGATCGAAGTCAAAGTCCCGCAATTGTCCGAATCGGTCGCCGAAGCGACGCTGGTTTCCTGGCACAAGCATGTCGGCGATCGCGTTGCGCGCGACGAGAACCTCATCGACATCGAAACCGACAAGGTCGTGCTCGAACTGCCGGCACCGGAATCCGGCGTGCTGGTCGAAGTCCTCAAGGGCAACGGCGAGTCGGTGACCTCGGGCGAATTGATCGCCCGCATCGATACCGAGGCCAAGGCCGTTGCAGGAGCGCCAATGCCTGCCGCCGCAACGAAGGCCACTGCGCAAGCAGCCGCGCCGGCAGCCGGTCCGGCCGCCCGCAAGGCGCTGGCCGAGAAAGGTCTCGACGCGAGCCAGGTGCAGGGCACGGGGCCCGGTGGCCGCGTCACCAAAGCCGACGTGCTGAGCGTCGGTGCGGCACCGGGTGCCGTCCCGCCAGCGCCGATTTCTGCGCCGCCCGCGCCGGCTGTGGCCCCCGCAGCGCCGGCGGCGCCGGTCGGCGCACTGCCCGTGCCGCCTGCGGTGGCCGCCGAGGCGATCATCGGCGAACGTCCCGAGCAGCGCGTGCCGATGTCGCGGCTACGGGCGCGCATCGCCGAGCGTCTGCTGCAATCGCAGGCCCAGAACGCCATCCTGACCACCTTCAACGAGGTCAATATGGCGCCGGTGATCGAACTCAGAAAGAAATACGCCGAAAAGTTCGAGAAGGAGCACGGCGTGCGCCTGGGTTTCATGTCTTTCTTCGTCAAGGCGGCGGTGGCGGCGCTGAAGAAGTTCCCGATCCTCAACGCCTCGGTCGATGGCAACGACATCGTCTATCACGGCTATTTCGACATCGGCATCGCGGTGGGCAGCCCGCGCGGCCTGGTGGTGCCGATCATTCGCGACGCCGACCAGCTGAACATGGCGCAGATCGAGAAGAAGATCGCCGAGTTCGGGCAAAAGGCCAAGGACGGCAAGCTGTCCTTGGAGGAGCTCACCGGCGGCACCTTCTCGATCTCCAACGGCGGCGTGTTCGGCTCGATGCTGTCGACGCCGATCATCAACCCGCCGCAATCGGCGATCCTCGGCATCCACGCCACCAAGGACCGGCCGGTGGTCGAGAACGGCCAGATCGTCATCCGGCCGATCAACTATCTGGCGCTTTCCTACGACCATCGCATCATCGACGGCCGCGAGGCGGTGCTGGGGCTGGTCACCATCAAGGAGGCGCTCGAAGACCCGGCGCGCCTGCTGCTCGACATCTGAGGGAGGGATCATGGCCCAACGACAATTCGACGTCGTCGTCATCGGTGGCGGGCCCGGCGGCTATGTCGCCGCGATCCGCGCTGCGCAGCTGGGCTTCAATACCGCCTGCATCGAAATGGAAAGCTATGCCGATCCGAAGGGCGAGGTGCGCCTCGGCGGCACCTGCCTGAACGTCGGCTGCATCCCCTCGAAGGCGCTGCTGCGTTCCTCCGAGCTTTACGACGAGGCCGCCCATGCCTTCGTGATGCACGGCATCAAGTTGAACGATCTGGCGATCGATGTCGGCGTGATGATGCGCCGCAAGGACAACATCGTCACGCAACTGACGCAGGGCATCCGCGGCCTGTTCAAGAAGAACAAGGTCACGCTGCTCGCCGGGCGCGGCAGTTTCGCCGGCCGGGAGGACGAGCGCTGGCAGATCGCCGTGAGTGGCAAAGACGGCACGACGGAGATCGTCGCCGCGACGCACGTGATCGTCGCCACCGGATCGATGCCCCGGCAGCTTCCGGAACTACCGGTCGATAATGTGACGATCTGCGACAACGTCGGCGCGCTCTCGTTTACCGAGGTGCCCAGGCGTCTCGGCGTCATCGGCGCGGGCGTGATCGGCCTCGAGCTCGGCTCGGTGTGGAAGCGGCTGGGTTCCGAGGTGACGATCCTCGAAGCGCTGCCGGATTTCCTCGCCGCCGCCGATCCGGCCGTCGCCAAGGAGGCCTGGAAGACCTTCACGCAGAAGCAGGGGCTCGACATCAAGCTGGGGGTGAAGATCGGCCGGGTGACGCAGGGCGCACAGGGCCTCACGATCGACTACGAGAACGGCGAAGGGCCGCGGCAGCTCGTGTGCGACAAGCTGATCGTCTCGGTCGGCCGGGTGCCGAATACCGCCGGGCTGGGCGCCGAAACCGTCGGACTCGCGCTCGACCGTTACGGCCGCATCGAGGTCGATCACCAATGCCGCACCAAGCTCGAAAACGTCTGGGCGGTGGGCGACGTGGTGCGTGGCCCGATGCTCGCCCACAAGGGCATGGAAGAGGGCGTGATGGTCGCCGAATGCATCGCCGGCCAGGCCGGGCATGTCAATTACGAGGCGATCCCTTGGGTCATCTACACGCATCCGGAGATCGCCTGGGTCGGCAAGACCGAGACGCAGCTCAAGAACGAGGGCGTCGAGTATCGCGTCGGCCAGGTGCCTTTCCTCGCCAACGGCCGCGCCTTGGGGCAGGGCGACACGACCGGCTTCGTCAAGATGCTCGCCGATGCGAAAACCGATCGCGTGCTCGGCGTGCATGTGATCGGCACGAACGCCTCGGAGCTGATCAGCGAAGCGGTGGTGGCGATGGAATTCGGCGCCGTTGCCGAGGACATCGCGCGCATCTGCCATGCGCATCCGACGCTCTCGGAAGTGATGCACGAAGCGGCATTGGCCGTCGACAAGCGCGCACTGCATTTCTGAAACGCCGAAGGACCGCCGCTTGGCAGCGCATCGCATTCTCGGCGTTCCCAAGGACGGCATGATCGCAGGCTTCACCGCCGCGCTCACCGCGCGCGGCATCGAGGCGGATGCCGCGCAACAGGCCGCCGCGCTGCGCCTGCAGCGCTTCTACGACGAACTCGTTGCCTTCAAGGCGGCGCGGCGCACTCCTTTGCGCAAGCTCTTCGTCCATCCGCGGCTGCCGAGGGGCGTCTGGTTCTGGGGCGGGGTCGGACGGGGAAAAAGCTTCCTGATGGACTGCTTCTTCGCCGCGGTGCCCTATCGGCGCAAGCGCCGCGTGCATTTCCACGCCTTCATGCGCGAGATCCACGAACGGCTCCAGGCGAGGAAGGACGAGGCCGATCCACTCGCCAAGGTCGCCGCGCAGGTGGCGAAAGAGACGCGGCTGATGTGCTTCGACGAGTTCCACGTCTCCGACATCGCCGATGCGATGATCCTCGGCCGTCTGATGGAAAAACTGTTCGACGCCGGCGTCGTCTTCTGCATCACCTCGAACTATCCGCCCGACGGCCTGTATCCGAATGGTCTGCACCGCGAGCGGCTGCTGCCGGCCATCGCGTTGCTGAAGGAGAAGCTCGACGTCATCGAGATCGACGCCGGCATCGACTACCGGCTGCGCGCGCTGGAAGCCGCGCCGGTCTTTCTGCTGCCCGAAGACGGCGAGGCGGCGACGCGGCTGATGCGCATCTTCTCGCAAGTGGCCCATGGCGCGGGCCATGACCGCCCGCTCAGGGTGCTGGGGCGGGAGCTGGCCGTCGTGCATCGCGCGCCGGGCGTCGTCTGGTTCGACTTCGCCGTGTTGTGCGGTGGGCCCCGCTCGCAGAACGACTATCTGGAGATCGCGCACAATTTCCATACCGTGTTCGTCTCGGGCGTGCCGCGGATGGGGCCGGAGATGGCTAACGAGGCGCGGCGCTTCACCTGGCTGGTCGACGTGCTCTACGATCACCGCGTCAAGCTGGTGATCGCTGCGGCCGTGCCGGCCGAGGAGCTCTACGTCGCCGGGCCGCAGGCGCATGAATTCGCCCGCACCGTCTCGCGCCTCGTCGAGATGCGCTCGCACGCTTATCTGGCGAGCGGCCACCGCCGCTACGAGACGCACTCTCCTGAAGATGTGTCGAGCAGCGCCTTGAGCGCATAGAGCCGTTCGAGCGCCTCGCGCGGACTCAGCGCGTCCGGGTCGAGCGCGGCCAGCGCTTCGAGCGCCGGGTGCGTCCCGGTCTCGAAAGTCGGCGCTGGTGGGACGGCACCCTGCAAGGAAAACAGGTCCGGCTGGGGCGATGCGGCCGCCGCGCGGTTTTCCAGCTCGACGAGTTGCCGTTGCGCGTCGCGCAGCACCGCAGGCGGCACGCCAGCGAGCTGGGCCACCTGGATGCCATACGACTGCGAGGCCGGCCCCGGCTCGACCGCATGCAGGAACACCACCGACTTGCCGTGCTCGACCGCGTCCAGATGCACGTTGGCGCAGCCGGCATGCGTCTCGGCCAGCCGTGTGAGCTCGAAATAGTGCGTGGCGAACAGCGTCCAGCAGCGGATCTTCTCGAGCAGATGGCGCGCGATCGCGAAGGCCAGCGCCAGACCGTCGAAGGTCGAGGTGCCGCGGCCGATCTCGTCCATCAGCACCAGCGATTTGTCGGTCGCGTTGTGCAGGATCGCCGCGGCCTCGGTCATCTCGACCATGAAGGTCGAGCGGCCCGAGGCGAGATCGTCGGCGGCGCCGATGCGCGTGTGGATCGCGTCGATCGGGCCGAGCCGGCAGACGCTTGCCGGCACGAAGCTGCCGCAATGGGCGAGCAGCACGATCAAGGCGGTGGCGCGCATGTAGGTCGATTTGCCGCCCATGTTCGGCCCGGTGACGATGAGCATGCGCCGGTTCGGGTGGAGATCGAGGTCGTTGGCGATGAAGCTGTCGACCTGGCGTTCGACCACCGGATGGCGCCCGGCGCGGATCTCGATCACGGGGTAGTCGACGAATTCCGGCCGGCAGTAGTCGTAGCGCCGCGCGGCGGTGGCGAAGGCGGCCAGACCGTCGAGCTCGGCGAGCGCCCGGGCGACGCGCTGCAGGTCGGCGATGTGCGCGGTCAGCTCGTCGAGCAGCGCGTCGTAGAGGCGCTTTTCCAGCGCCAGCGCGCGTTCGTTCGCGGACAGCGCCTTGTCCTCGAAGGCTTTCAGCTCCGGGGTGATGTAGCGCTCGGCGTTCTTCAGCGTCTGCCGCCGTCGGTAGTCGTCCGGCACCTTGTCGGCATGGGCGTGCGTGACCTCGATGTAGAAGCCATGCACCTTGTTGTATTCGACCTTGAGGCTGGGAATGCCGCTGCGCGCGCGCTCGCGCGCTTCGAGCGCGAGCAGGAAATCGCCGCAGTTGGACTGGATCGCCCGCAGCTCGTCGAGTTCGGCGTCGAAGCCCGCGGCGATCGCGCCGCCCTGGGCGAGCAGCGCCGGCGGTTCGGCGGCGAGCGTGGCCTCCAGCCGGGCGAGGCATTCGGGCGGCATCGCCAGCGCCGTGCGCAGCTCGCCCAGCCGGCCGCCTTGCCCGGCGAGCAGCGCGGCGATCCCGGGCAGCCGCCGGAGCGTCTCGCGCAGCGCGGCGAGTTCGCGCGGCCGCGCCGATTTGAGCGCGATGCGGCTCGTGATGCGCTCGACGTCGGCGCTGCCCTTCAAGGCCGCGATCAAGGCGTCGAGCGGCCCATCGTCCAACAGCGCCGCGACCGCACCGTGGCGCTCGGCCGCCTGACGGCGATCGCTCAGGGGATGATGCAGGCAATGCCGCAGCCAGCGCGTGCCCGCGGCGGTGGCGCAGGTGTCGAGCAACGAGAGCAGCGTCGGCGCCGCCTCGCCGCGCAGGGTTTCGGTGAGCTCCAGATTGCGGCGCGTCGCGGCGTCGAGCCGCAGCCAGGCGCTCTCCTGTTCCAGCGTCAGCCCCGTCACATGCGGCAGAGCGGCGAGCTGGGTGGCCTGGGCATAGGCGAGCAGCGCGCCGGCGGCGCCGAGCGCCAGCCGCGCCTCCGTCTCGTCGGGAATGAAGCCGGCGAGATCACGCGTGCCGAAATGCGCCGTCAGGAGCTGCACCGCGCCGGCGGTGTCGAAATGCCAGTCGGGCCGCCGCCGGACGAGCGCGGCGTAAGGGGGCGGCAATGACAGCGCCGCGCCTTCGGCGAGCAGGATTTCGGCGGGTTTCAGACGGCCGAGCTGGGCGGGCAGGGCGGCTGCGCTCGTCTCCGTGAGGCGCAGCGCGCCGCTGGCGAGATTCAGCCACGCCAGGCCGATGCGCTGGCGCTCCTGCACCAGCGCGAGCAGCAGGCTGTCGCTCTTGTCGTCGAGCAGCGCGGCGTCGGTGAGCGTGCCGGGCGTGACGATGCGCACCACCTGGCGCTCGACCGGGCCTTTGCTGGCAGCCGGATCGCCGATCTGCTCGCAGATCGCCACCGATTCGCCGAGCCGCACCAGCCGCGCGAGATATTGCTCGACGGCGTGATAGGGCACGCCCGCCATCGGGATCGGCGCGCCGGCCGACTGGCCGCGCCTGGTCAGCGTGATGTCCAGGAGCCGCGCGGCCTTTTCCGCGTCGTCGTAAAAGAGCTCGTAGAAATCGCCCATGCGGTAGAACAGCAGCACGTCGGGATGCGCGGCTTTGAGACGCAGGTACTGCTGCATCATCGGCGTATGGCGCGCGAGATCCTCGGCGGCGGGCGGCGGAGTTCGTGTCATGCGGGGAGGGAAAAGATGCGCCCCGGCGGCGCGGCTGGAAGTGACGGGAATTATACTGGCGGGCCATCATGACTTACGGCCGCATCCTGCGCCTGGCGCGGCGCCTGCTGCATCGGTGGGTGCGGCTGCGCCTGTTTCCAGACGATTCCGCCGCGCTGGGCATCGATCCCGCCCATCCGGTCTGCTATGTGCTGCGCGAGAACTGGCTCTCCGACCGTCTCGTGCTGCACGAGGCGGTCTCTCGCGCCGGGCTGCCGCCGGCGGAGCGGCCCTTGAAAGTCGCAGGGTGCCGTCTTCCCAGCGCCGAGTTTGCGCTGACCCCCGGCTGGCGACTGTTCGGACAGGCACGGACGCTCCATGGCGTGCCGGCCACGCTTTCCCGCCTGATCGACTGCCTGGCGCACGACCCCGCCGCGGATGTGCAGGTCGTGCCGGTCACCGTGCTGTGGGGACGCGCGCCGCGCCAGCAGGATGGCGTCTTGCGCGCGCTGCTGGCCGAATCCTGGCAGCGCCGCCAGCCGCTCGGCCACTGGCTCGCCGTGCTGCTGCATGGCCGTCAGACGCACGTCCATTTCGGCACGCCTTACTCGCTGCGCGCCTTGCTGGCCGATGCGCCCGAGCCGGCGCGCGCCGCGAAGAAGGCCGCGCGCGTGCTGCGCGCCCACTTCCGCCGCCAGCGCGAGCGCTTCATCGGCCCGGACATCTCGCATCGCCACACCCAGGTCGAGGCGCTGCTCGCCACGCCGGCGGTGCGCGCCGCGATCGAGGCCGAGGCCGCGCAGCACGGCATTTCTCTCGATGCCGCGCGCGCCCGTGCCCGCCGGCACGCGCTGGCGATCGCCTCGGATTTCTCCTACGCCGTGACGCGCGCCGGCGAGCTCTTCCTCACCTGGCTGTGGACGCAACTGTTCGACGGCGTCGAGGTGCGTAATCTCGACGTGCTGCTGCGCGTCGCGCCCGGGCAGAGCATCGTCTATCTGCCCTGTCACCGCAGCCATGTCGATTATCTGCTGATGTCGTATGTCATCTACCGGGCCGGGCTGGTGCCGCCGCACATCGCCGCCGGTGACAATCTCGACCTGCCGCTGCTCGGCCGCATCCTGCGTGGCGGCGGCGCCTTCTTCCTGCGGCGCAGCTTCAAGGGCGATCCGCTCTACGCCACGGTGTTCGCCGAATATCTGCACTATCTGCTGGCGCAGGGATTTCCCGTCGAATACTTCATCGAGGGCGGCCGCAGCCGCAATGGCCGCCTGCTGCCCCCCAAGGCCGGCCTGCTGGCGATGACCATCCAGAGCTTTCTGCGCGGGCACGAGCGTCCGCTGGTCTTCGTGCCGGTCTATCTCGGTTACGAAAAGCTCCCGGAAGGTCCAAGCTTCGTCGATGAGCTGGCCGGACGGCCGAAGCGGCGCGAATCCTGGCTCAGCCTATTGTCTGCGCTGCGCGTGCTGCGCCGCCATTTCGGCAAGGTGTATGTGAATTTCGGCGCGCCGCTACCGCTTGCCGACTGGCTCGATGCGCATCAGCCCGGCTGGCGCACGGCGCCGCCGGCAAGCGAATCACTGCGCAGCACGGTCGCCGCGATCGCCACCGAGCTGGCTGGGCGCATCAACGATGCGGCACTCGTCAATCCGGTGAATCTCGTCGCGCTGGCTCTGCTGACGACCCCGCATGCCAGCGCGGACGAAGTTCGGCTCGCGCGCCAGATCGAACACCTCGCGGCGCTGGTCGACGCCGCGCACCTGGCCGCGCCTGCCCAGGGCGAGGACTGCATCGCCGCGGCACTGCGGCTTGCCGCCGTGCGCCGGGTCGATCAGCCGCACGGCGCGCGGATCGAGGCCAATGCCCAGGAGGCCGCGCTGCTCGCCTATTTCCGCGACAACGTGCTGCATCTGTTCGCCTTGCCCGCGCTGGTCGCCACTGAGCTGGTGCAGCACGGACCGATGAGCGAGGTGAAGCTGCGCGAAACGGTGGCCGACCAGTTCGGCCGGCTGCGCGCCAGCCTCTTCCTGCGCGTGACCGAGGCGGCGCTGCCCGAAGCGCTCGACGCCACGCTGGCGCGGCTCATAGCCCGCGGGCTGATCGAACGCGACGGCGAGCAGTTGCGCATGCCCGCGGCGCAGGACCCGTCGCGGGCGGCGCTGCACTGGCTCGCCGGCATCGGCGAGCGGCTGCTATGCCTGGCTTGAGCCGTCCTCTTCCAGTAACGCGAAGGGCGGCGTCTCGTCCGGCAGCGGCAGCGCCTCGACGTCGCGCAGCTTGCGCTCGATCGCGCGGGTGCGCGTGCCGACGGCATCGAAGCGATTGCGCGCCTCGTCGAGTTTCTTCTTCGTCGCCTCGATCACTTCGCCGAACTTGCCGAATTCGGTCTTCACCTGGCCGAGCACCTGCCAGACCTCGCTGGCGCGCTTCTCGATCGCCAGCGTGCGAAAGCCCATCTGCAGGCTGTTGAGCAGCGCGGCCAGATTGGTCGGCCCGGCCAGCACGACGCGCTGCTCGCGCTGCAAGGCCTCGGCCAGCCCCGGACGGCGCAGCGCCTCGGCGTAGAGCCCTTCGGTGGGCAGATAGAGCACCGCGAAATCGGTGGTGAAGGGCGGCTCGACATACTTTTCGCGGATCGTGCGCGCCTCGGCCCTGAGGCGGCCTTCCAGCGCCTTCGCCGCGGCTTCGACGCCATCGGCATCGGCGCGGTCGTGGGCGTCGAGCAGGCGCTGGTAATCCTCGACCGGAAATTTCGCGTCGATCGGCAGCCACACCGGCCGCTCGCCCGAGGCACCCGGCAGGCGGATCGCGATCTCGACACGATCGTTCGAGCCAGGCCGCGTCGCCACGTTGCGGCCATACTGTTCGGGCGTGAGCATCTGCTCGATGAGCGCCAAAAGCTGCACCTCGCCCCAGGTGCCGCGTGCCTTGACATTGGTCAGCACGCGCTTGAGATCACCCACGCCGGCGGCCAGCGTTTGCATCTCGCCCAGGCCCCGATGCACCTGTTCGAGACGTTCCGAGACGAGCTGGAACGACTGGCCGAGCCGCGCCTCCAGCGTCGCGTGCAGCTTTTCATCGACGGTCTTGCGCATCTCTTCGAGCTTGGCCGCGTTGTCGGCCTGGATCGCGCCAAGGCGCTCGTTGAGCGTCGCGCGTACCTGCTCCGCCTGCTGCTGCGAAGCCTGCGCGAGGGCGGAAAGCTGCTGGGCGATGCTTTGCTGGATCATCGACAGCTGATTCTTGAGCTGCGTGCCATTGCCCTCCAGCTGCTCGCGCAGCGCGGTGGTCATCGTCGCCAGGCGGGTGTCGATGTCGGCGCGGAAGGCGGCAAAGCCATTGGCGAGCTCGGTGCGCCCTGCGCGCGCGTCGTCGAGCGTTTGCGCGAGCTGCCGATCGACGGCCGCGCGCACGGTTTCCAGCGCCTGGGTGGTGGCTTGGGCCAGGCCCTGCAGCCGGGCTTCCTGCGCGGCGCCGATCATCTGCACCTGGCCTTCGAGCCGGGCGAGCGCGGCATCGACGTCCTGCAATCGCTCGTTCGTTCCGGCCAGCGATCCGGTGCGAAAGAGGAGCACGAGAAGAAGGACGATGACGAGGATGAGCGCGGCGAGGAGGACGATGTCGAAGAGTGTCATGACGCGAAAGGCCGAATGAAAAATTCAGCCGCCATGCTACCGAAAGTCGGCGCTGGTAGAGCGGCACGGCAAGCTTGCCATGCTGCCGTGAGGCGTCGTCAGACTTTTCGGCTGCGCGTCGCGGCGACGCATTCGGCGACCAGTCCGGGGCCGCGGTAGACGAGGCCGGAATAGATCTGCACCAGCTGTGCGCCGGCGTCGAGCTTCGCCTTGGCTTTGGCGCCATCGACCACGCCGCCGGCGGCGATGATCGGCACTTCGCCGGCGAGCGCCTGGGCGAGCTTTCTGACCACCTCGGTCGACGGCTCGAACAGGGGCGCGCCGGAGAGGCCACCCGCCTCGTCGGCATGGCGCAGACCAGTGACGCGACTGCGGTCGAGCGTGGTGTTGGTGGCGATCACGCCGTCGATGCGATGGCGGCGCAAGGCGTCGGCGATGTGGACGATCTGCATGTCGTCGAGGTCCGGCGCGATCTTCAGCACCAGCGGCACATACTTGCCATGTTGCTGCGCGAGCACGGCCTGCCTGGCCTTCAATGCGGCGAGCAGCGCGTCGAGCTCGGATTCGCCCTGCAACTGGCGCAGGTTCTTCGTGTTCGGGCTGGAGATGTTGACGGTGACGTAGCTGGCATGCGGGTAGGCCTTTTCCAGGCCGATCAAGTAATCGTCCGCCGCGCGTTCGATCGGCGTGTCGGCGTTCTTGCCGATGTTGATGCCGAGGATGCCTTGGTATTTCGCCGCCCTGACGTTCGTGATCAGCGCGTCGATGCCGCGGTTGTTGAAGCCCATGCGGTTGATGATGCCCTCGACCTCGGGCAGGCGGAACAGGCGCGGCTTCGGGTTGCCCGGCTGCGGCCGCGGCGTGACGGTGCCGACCTCGATATGGCCGAAGCCCCAGGCGGCCAGGCCGTCGATCGCCTCGCCATTCTTGTCGAGACCGGCGGCAAGCCCGATGCGGTTTGGAAATTCGAGCCCCATCACCTCGACCGGTGTGTCGGGCAGCGGGCCCTTGGCAGGCAGCAGCACCCCGGCGGTGCGCAGAGTGGCGATCGACAGCTCGTGCGCCGTTTCGGGATCGAGGGCGAGGACGAAGGGCTTGATCAGGCAGTAGGGGATCATGATGAAGACGGTGAAACGTCGAGACGCGTCCAGCGGCCGTCGCGCAGCGCTTCGAGCGGCCGGAACTGCGCTTTGTAGGCCATCTTGCGGCTGTGTTCGATCCAGTAGCCGAGATACAGATGCGGCAGACCCATCTGCCGGCATTGGTCGATCTGCCAGAGGATCGCATAGGTGCCGTAGCTGGCGGAGGGCGCGTCCGGTTCGTAGAAGGTGTAGACCGCCGACAGGCCGTTGTCGAGCACGTCGATGATGCTGACGATGCGCAAGAGGTCGTCTTCGCGGAACTCGACGAGCCGGCTGTCGACCGACGTCTGCAGCAGGAACTGGGCATACTGCTCGCGGTTGTCGTCGTCCATGCCGCCGCCGGCATGACGCGCCTGCTGGTAACGCTGGTAGAGCGCATAGTGTTCCTCGCGGAACAGCAAGGGACGCTCGCGGGCGACCAGGTGGGCATGCCGCGCCTTGATGCGGCGCTGGCTGCGGTTGGGACGGAAGTCGGCGACCGGGATGCGCACCGGCACGCATTCGCGGCAGTTGTCGCACCACGGCCGGTAGGTGAAGATGCCGCTGCGGCGAAAGCCAAGCTCGACGAGCTCGCCATAGATCGTGGTGTCGATCATCTGGCTGGGCGTGGCGACCTGCGAGCGGGCGATGCGGCCCGGCAGATAGGAGCAGCCATAGGCCGAGGTGGCGTAGAACTGCAGCAGCGAGAAGGGCGGCAGATCGCGCAGGTGCGTCATGGGTTGCCACCCCCCACCCCCCGCCCTCCGGCAGGGGAGACTTTCTGCGCACTGCGTGCGAAGCCCTGCTGCCGTTTCCTGAAATACCCGTCGATCGCATCACACGGCCAGCGGCCGGGCGGCTCGCCGCCATCGACGAGCGCGGTAAGCCGGGCGACGAAATCGTCGCGCGGAATCGGCCGGGCGCCGAGCGAATGAAGGTGGGCAGTTTCCATCTGGCAGTCGATTATGCCGAAATTGTGCGCCTGCAAGTAGCGGCACAGATGGGCGAGCGCGATTTTCGAGGCGTCACGAGCGTGCGAGAACATCGATTCGCCGAAGAATGCGCGGCCGAGCGCCACGCCGTAGAGGCCGCCGATCAGCGTTCCGTCGCGCCAGGTCTCGACGCTGTGGGCATGACCGAGTTCGTGCAGCCGCCGGTAGGCGGCCTGCATCGCCGGCGTGATCCAGGTGCCACGCTGGCCGGGGCGAGGCGTCGCGGCGCAGGCGTGGATGACCGCGCCGAAAGCGGAGTCGAGCTTTACCTGATAATCGGCATTCCGCAAGGTCTTGGCGAGCGAGCGGGAAATCTTCAGCTCGTCCGGGAACAGCACCATGCGCGGATCGGGGCTCCACCACAGGATCGGCTCGCCCGGCGAGAACCACGGAAAGATGCCGTGCCGGTAGGCATCGAGCAACCGGGCAGGGGAGAGATCGGCGCCGCCGGCGAGCAGTCCGTTCGGTTCGTCGAGCGCCTTGGAGACGGGCGGAAACGGATCGTCTGCGGCCAGCCAGGGAATCATCTCGCGCGCCGGAAGGCGACCACATGCTCGACATCGAGGCGGATGCCGATCCTTTCGCCGATCGCATGGTCGTGATGGGAAGGCACGAGGGAAAGCACGCGCGAGCCCGAAGCCAGGCGCAGCGTGTAGAGGAATTCCGCGCCACGAAAGGCCTTGGCGAGGATCTCGGCCTGCAGGGGAGCGGCGTCGTCATGCACGATGTCGTCGGGACGCAGCAGGACCTCGACCGGGCTGCCAGCCTCCAGCCGCGCGCAGCTGGCGCCGTCGCACTCGGTGGCGAGCAGGCCGGAGAGACGGCCCAGTTCCGTCTCGATGCGCCCGTCAGCGCACACGATGCCGGTGACGAACGCGCCTTCGCCGACGAAATCGGCCACCCGACGCGTCGCCGGGCGGTGATAGAGGTTCCACGGCGTATCCCACTGCTCGATGCGGCCCTGGTGCATCACCCCGACCACATCGGCGACGGCGAAGGCTTCATGCTGGTCATGGGTGACGAGGAGCGCCGCGGTGCCGGTCTCTTTCAGGATCTCGCGCACTTCGAGCGAGAGCCGTTCGCGTAGCTCGACGTCGAGGTTCGAGAACGGCTCGTCGAGCAGCAAGAGATGCGGCCGCGGCGCCAGCGCGCGGGCGAGCGCGACGCGCTGCTGCTGGCCGCCCGAGAGTTCGTGCGGATACTTGTGGCCCTGGCCGGACAGGCCGACCAGGGCGAGCAGCTCATTCACCTGCCGTTCCGGCGATGCTCGCGGTCGCTTCGCCCCCACCTGCGGCGGGTCCCCCTCCGCTGCTCGCATCTTCAGCGCCGATTTCTTGTCGAGACCGAAGCCGATGTTGCCGGCGACGGTCAGATGCGGAAACAGCGCGTAGTCCTGGAACACCATGCCGATGCGACGCTTCTCCGGTGGCACGCAGCGCTGCGCATCGGCCACCACGGCATCGCGCAGCAGAATGCGTCCGTCGGCCGGCGGCTCGAAACCGGCGACGAGCCGCAGCACCGTCGTCTTGCCGCAGCCGGAAGCGCCCAGCAGGCAGCCGATCTCGCCCTCGCGCAAGACGAGCGAGAGCCCCGCGACGACGCGATGCGCGCCATAGGCATGGCTGACGTTTTCGAGCGCGAGCAGGGGCATGGCAGGATTATAATTGAGAAAAATTCTCAAAAACTTCGATGCGCATCCCTTCCGCTTTGGTCGTCTCCGCCCTTTTCATCGGCGCGCTGGTCGCGCTGCCGGTGCTCTCGGTCGGCGCGAATCTGTTCGTTGCCGGGACGGCCGAGACCTGGGCGCATCTCGCGGCCACCGTGCTGCCCGAGTATGTGGCCAATTCGCTGCTGCTTGCGCTGCTCGTCGCGGCCGGTGTGGCCGCAGTCGGCGTGGCCACGGCCTGGTTCGTTGCGATACACGAGTTTCCCGGCCGGCGCGTCTTCGAATGGGCGCTGCTGTTGCCGCTGGCGATGCCGGCCTATGTGATGGCCTATGTCTATACCGATCTGCTGCAATTCGTCGGTCCGGTGCAGACCTTCCTGCGCGAGAGCTTCGGCTGGCGGCGCGGCGACTACTGGTTTCCGGAAATCCGCAGCCTGCCCGGCGCAGCGCTGATGTTCGTCTGCGTGCTCTATCCGTATGTCTATCTGATCACGCGCACCGCTTTCCTCGGCCGTGGCGCCAGCACCTTCGAGGCGGCGCGCTCGCTGGGCCTATCGCCCTGGGCTGCCTTCCTGCGCGTCTCGCTACCCTTGGCGCGGCCGGCGATCGCGGCCGGTGTCGCGCTGGCATTGATGGAGACGCTCGCCGACTATGGCACGGTGGCGTATTTCGCGGTGCCGACCTTCACCACCGGCATCTACCGCGCCTGGTTCGCGCTCGGCGATCGCACCGCCGCCGCCCAGCTCGCCGCAGCGCTGCTCGCTTTCGTGCTGCTGCTCGTCGCGCTGGAGCGGGCCAGCCGCGGCCGCGCACGCTTTGCCGAAGCCGGCCAGCGCAAGGCGGAACGCAAGGCGCTGGCCGGCGGCTGGGCCCTTATTGCCTTCCTGGTCTGCTTCCTGCCATTGCTGCTGGGCTTCCTGCTGCCGGCCGGGCTGCTTTTCAAGCTCGCGCTCGCCGAAGGCGACGCGCAATGGGGCATCCGCTATGCCCATCTGGCCAGAAACAGCCTGCTCGTCGCCGGGCTGTCCGCTTTCATGGCGATGGGGCTGGCCGTGCTGCTCGCGTATGCGCTGCGGTTGAGTCCTTCACCCCTCACGCGCGCGGTCAATCGTGTCGTTGGTCTGGGCTATGCGGTGCCCGGCGCGGTGATCGCGGTCGGGGTGCTGATCCCGGTCACGCGCCTCGATCATTGGCTCGCCGCGCGCTGGCTCGAATGGTTCGGTGAAAACCCTGGCTTGCTCCTCACCGGCGGCATCGCCGCTTTGATTTATGCCTATCTGGCGCGCTTTCTCGCCATCGCGCTGCACACGGTGGAGACGGGTCTGGCGCGAGTGACGCCGAGCATGGACGCGGCCGCGCAGAGCCTCGGCTGCGGTCCGGGTGAAGCGCTGCGCCGCGTGCATCTGCCGCTGATCCGCGGCAGCGTGCTTACCGCGGCGCTGCTGGTCTTCGTCGATGTGATGAAGGAGCTACCGGCGACGCTGGTGATGCGCCCCTTCAACTTCGACACGCTGGCGACGCAGACCTTCACGCTCGCCGCCGACGAGCGGCTTGCCGAAGCATCGACCGCCGCGCTGGCGATCGTCGCCGTGGGACTTCTGCCCGTCATACTGCTGGCAAGGCGAGCCGGTATGCGTCGATGACAAGCCAATGTAAATGTCATTGCACTACTAGATGTAGTCATCCATGCCCTATTGGAGGGCATATATTGTGTGTTGCAGTTGACGTCGGGCGCGGCGACGGATAAAGTGTCGGAACCGTCGTCCATCGTGGTGACGGAAGCGTCGCGGTCGCCCAACCCGGCAACGGGTGAGGCGCGAAGAGGGAATCCGGTGACGAATCTACGGATTCGGAATCCGGGGCTGCCCCCGCAACTGTGATCGGTGAGTCTCGCATCATTCGTGCCACTGGAATCTTTCCGGGAAGGCTGATGCGAGACGACGACCCGAGAGCCAGGAGACCTGCCGCGACAGTTTATGGTTCGTTGTTGGGCGGGGTGCCCTGGCACGAGGTCATGGATGGTTGTCACCGTTCGTCATCTTTGCGCGACTGCTCGAGTGCGGTATCGTCGCTGCGCGCCTCTCCGCCCTTCATCACATCTCGAGGAGAACGCGCATGGATCGTCCCCCCATCGACCTGAGCCTGGCGCAGTATCAGGTCATTCGTCGTAGCGGCGAAACCGTTTCCTTCAATCCCGAAAAAATCGCCCTGGCGATGAGCAAGGCCTTCATCGCCGTCGAAGGCAGTGAGGCCGGCGCATCGGTTCGCGTGCGCGAACTCGTCAAGCGACTGACCGACGACGTTGTGCGAGCGGTGACAAGGCGGCTGCCGGATGGCGGCGCTATCCATATCGAAGACATCCAGGATCAGGTCGAGCTCGCGCTGATGCGTACGGGTTGCCATGATGTCGCCCGCGCCTACGTGCTCTACCGGGAAAGGCGCGCTGCGGAGCGTGCCGCGCAAGCCTGCAAAGCCGAGCCGAGGCTTTACGTTGTCGCGGAAGGCCGGCGGCAACCACTCGTCGCCTCCGAAGTGCTGGCGCGCATCGTCTCCGCCTGCGCAGACCTCGCCGACGTCGATCCAGCAGAGGTATTCGAGCACGCCAGCAAGAATTTCTATGATGGAATGACGATGCGGGAACTCGATCAGGCGCTCGTCCTCGCAGCGCGTGCGTTGATCGAGCGCGAACCGCGCTATGGCTACGTCGCAGCGCGGTTGTTATTGCAAACGTTGGAAGGCGAGGTGCTCGACGGAGGGCGGGAGACGCTCGTCGATTATTTCCCACGTTTCATCCAGCAGGGTATCGATGCCGGAGTGCTCGATGCGCGCCTTGGTGAATTCGACCTTCCGCGTCTCGCGTCCGCCTTGAAGCCAGAACGCGACCAACGGTTCAATTATCTGGGTCTGCAAACCCTCTACGACCGCTATTTCCTGCACATCGACGGCCGCCGTATCGAGACACCGCAGGTTTTCTTCATGCGTGTGGCGATGGGGTTGGCCATCAATGAAGTCGAACGCGAAGCGCGCGCCATCGAGTTCTATGATCTCCTTTCATCATTCGACTTCATGTGCTCGACGCCAACCTTGTTCAATTCCGGCACGCGCCATCCTCAGCTTTCCTCTTGCTATCTGACCACGGTGACCGACGATCTCGATGGCATCTTCACGGCGATTCGTGAAAACGCGCTACTTCAGAAATACGCTGGCGGGCTCGGCAACGACTGGACGCCTGTGCGTGCCTTGGGCAGTCATATCCGTGGCACCAATGGCAAAAGCCAAGGCGTGATTCCCTTTCTCAAGGTAGTCAATGACACGGCGGTGGCCGTCAATCAGGGCGGCAAAAGGAAAGGCGCGGTGTGCGCCTATCTCGAAGTTTGGCATCTCGACGTCGAGGAGTTCATCGAACTCCGCAAGAACACCGGTGATGAACGCCGGCGTTGCCATGACATGAACACCGCCCTGTGGATTCCGGATCTCTTCATGAAGCGGGTCAGTGCCGACGGCTCATGGACGCTATTTTCGCCATCGGACGTACCTGGTCTGCACGATAAATACGGCCGCGACTTCGAGATCGCCTACACGGCTTACGAGGAAAAGGCTGCTCGCGGTGAGATCAAGCTATGCAAGCAGGTTTCCGCCGTGCAGCTATGGCGCCGCATGCTGACCATGCTCTTCGAGACCGGTCACCCGTGGCTCACCTTCAAGGACGCCTGCAACGTCCGCTCGCCGCAACGCCATGCAGGTGTCATCCATTCTTCGAACCTGTGTACCGAGATCACGCTCAACACGTCGGAAACGGAAACGGCCGTCTGCAATCTCGGTTCGGTCAACCTTGCCGCCCACCTCACGGAGGCAGGGCTCGATCACGAAAAACTTTCACGCACGATCCGCACGGCAATGCGCATGCTCGACAACGTCGTCGACCTGAATTACTACGCGAGCGCCAAGGCACGGCGGAGCAATCTGCGCCACCGGCCCGTGGGCCTGGGAATCATGGGCTTCGCCGATTGCCTGATGCGGCTGGGTATCCCATACGCCAGTGTGCAGGCGGTCGGCTTCGCCGACCAGACGATGGAAGCCGTCTGCTACTACGCTTATCTCGCCTCGACGGAACTCGCCGAGCAGCGTGGCTGTTATCCGAGTTACGAAGGCAGCGACTGGTCACGAGGAGTCTTGCCCTATGAAACCATCGCTCGTCTGCGCGAGGAACGTGGCGGCGACGTCGAGATCGACGACAGTATCACCCTCGATTGGGAGGTGTTGCGCGAGCGCATTCGCCGCCATGGCATGCGCAATTCGAATTGCGTGGCGATCGCGCCGACGGCGACGATCGCCAACATCGTAGGCGTTTTTCCTTCGATCGAGCCGGTCTATCAGAACCTTTACGTCAAGTCGAACCTCTCGGGTGAATTCACCGTGGTCAATCCCTATCTGGTCGAGGAACTGAAAGCGCTGGGGCTGTGGGACGAGGTGATGGTGGCCGATCTCAAGTATTTCGACGGCCAGCTCGCGAAAATCGATCGCGTACCGGACGAAATCAAGCAGCGCCATGCCACGGCGTTCGAGATCGATCCGCTCTGGCTGGTCGAAGCGGCCGCGCGGCGGCAGAAATGGATCGACCAGGCGCAGTCGCTGAACCTCTATCTCGTGCAGCCTTCGGGCAGGAAGCTCGACGAGCTCTATAAGCTCGCCTGGCGACGGGGACTCAAAACCACCTATTACCTGCGCACGCTGGGCGCCACCCAGGCCGAAAAATCGGTCGATGCCGAACGCGGTGCAGCCGCGCCGAAATTCTGTGCCATCGACAATCCCGATTGTGAGGCCTGTCAATGAACGTCCGCTTCGAATGGGAAGGTGCCGTTCCGCCAGCGCCGACTCTTACTCATTCGGCTACCGCATTGCCGCCGGTGCGGGCCGCCGACAAGCGCGTGGTCAATGGACTTGCCGACATCAACCAGCTCGCGCCGTTCAAGTATCCGTGGGCATGGGAATACTTTCTCAACGCCAACCGCAATCACTGGACGCCGCTCGAGATCAACATGGCGCAGGACGTGCATGATTACTACCAGCGACTGAGCGTTGCCGAACGCCATGTCTTCGAGAACGTGCTGGCCTACCTCACCACCGCCGACATCCTGGCGATGCGAAACATCGGCTTGGCGGTGATGGAGAAGATGAGCGCGCCCGAATTGCAGATCTATCAGGCACGTCAAGTCTATGAGGAAGCCTTGCACACCTGGACCTACCAGCACTGCATCGAGACGCTCAACCTCGATCAGGGCGAGATCTACAACCGCTATCGCGTCGTGCCCGAGATCGCGGCCAAGATCGCCATCGCCAACCGCCGGCTCGAACACGCTCTGCGTTCCGATCTCGATCTGGCCGTGCGCGACAATCTGCACGAGTTCGCGCTTTCCTATCTCTTCTTCGCGGCGGTCTTCGAAGGCTGTTGGTTCTACAACGGTTTTTCGCCGATCTTCGCGCTGCAGCGGCGCGGCCTGATGAAAGGCGCCGCCGAACAGCTGCAATACATCATGCGCGACGAAGTGCTGCATTGCGGATTCGGCTTGCGCGTGATCCGGCAAATGCTGGAGGAAGAGTCGCTCACGCTCGATTCCGCTGCCGTGGCCGAGATGTGGCAAGAGTGCGAAGCGGCGGAGGCCGCCTATGCCGGATATGTTTTGCGCGAGCCGATCCTCGGCTATTCGGCGCAGCTTCATATCGATCAGTTCCGCCACATTGCCAACCGGCGCGCGCGGCAGGTAGGACTGCCCGAGCCTTTTCCCGGTGCGCCGAACGTGCTGCCCTGGCTCGATGAGCAGGTCAATCTGAGGAAGGAGAAGAACTTCTTCGAGACCCGCGTCACCGAGTATCAGACCGGCGGAGCGCTGACGTGGGATTGAATCGGGTAGCAGCCGGCAATCCGCCGGCTACTTCTTAGCCCTTCATCCGCAAATGCCGCGCCGCACTCACCATGTGGGCCAAAGCCGGAAGGATTTCGGCCCACTGCCGGGTCTTCAGGCCGCAGTCGGGATTGACCCAGAGGCGTTCCGGGGGGATGCGCTTGGCCGCTTTCTCCAGCAATTCGATCATCTGCTCCGCGCTCGGGATGTTCGGCGAGTGGATGTCATACACCCCGGGGCCGATTGCGTTCGGGTATGCGTAGCATTCGAAGGCGTCGAGCAGTTCCATCTGCGAGCGCGCACACTCGATGGTGATGACGTCGGCGTCCATGGCAGCAATCGACGCGATGATGTCGTTGAATTCCGAGTAGCACATGTGGGTGTAGATCTGGGTTTCGTCACGCACGCCGTTGGCGGCGATGCGGAAACTTTCCACCGCCCAGCCCAGATACTCCTGCCACTGCGAGCGGCGCAGCGGTAGCCCCTCGCGCAGCGCGGCCTCGTCGATCTGGATGATCTTCACCCCGGCCCGCTCCAGATCCAGCACTTCCTCGCGGATCGCCAAGGCGAGCTGCCTGCAGGTGTCCGAACGTGACTGGTCGTCGCGCACGAACGACCAGTTGAGCAGAGTCACCGGGCCGGTGAGCATGCCTTTCATCGGTTTTTCTGTCAGTGATTGGGCATACACGGTCCACTCGATGCTCATCGGTCGCGGGCGGCGCACGTCGCCGAACAAGATTGGCGGTTTGACGCAGCGCGAACCGTAAGACTGCACCCAGCCATTTTCCGTGAGGCAATAGCCTGCGAGTTGCTCGCCGAAGTATTCGACCATGTCGTTGCGCTCCGCCTCCCCGTGCACCAGCACGTCCAGGCCCAGTGCTTCCTGCTCGCGCACGGTGCGGGCGATCTCGGTGCGTATCGCTTCCTGATAGGCGGCGGCATCGGTCTCGCCGGCCTTGAAGCGGCGGCGGGCCTGGCGAATCTCGGCGGTCTGCGGGAAGGAACCGATGGTAGTGGTCGGGAATTTGGGCAGCTTCAGCAACGCCGCCTGTTTGGCGGCGCGAACGGCATAAGGACTGCGGCGCCGTCCCATGTCGGCCGATATGGCGGCTATCGCAGCCTTGACCACCGGATCATGAACGCGCGGCGAGTGGCGACGCGCAGCGACGGCAGCAGCATTGGCTGCGAGTTCCGCCTTCACCGCATCGCGGCCCTGGCGCAGTGCCTTGCCCAGCACGCGCAGTTCGTCGAGCTTTTGTGCGGCGAAGGCGAGCCATGACTTGATCTCGGGATCGAGCCTCCTTTCTCTATCCAGATCCATCGGCACGTGCAAAAGCGAGCACGAGGGCGCAAGCCACAGTCGCTCACCGAGACGCTCGGCCAGCGGTTCCAGCCAGTCGAGCGTGGTGGAAAGATCGGTTTTCCAGACGTTGCGGCCATCGACGACACCCAGCGAAAGCACCTTGTGCGACGGCAGAAGGCCGATCAGCGGCAGCACGTCGTCGCGGCCGTTGATTGCGTCCACATGCAGGCCGGCAACCGGCAGGTTGGCCGCAAGATAAGCGTTTTCTGCCAGGGCACCGAAGTAGGTGGCAAGCAGCAGCTTGACGCGGCCGCTTTTCAGCGTGTGATAGGCGGTCTCGAAGGCATGGCGCCAGTCGGCGGTCAGTTCGGTGACGAGGAGAGGTTCGTCGATCTGTACCCATTCGACGCCTTGCGCAGCCAGCCTCGCCAGCAATTCCGCATAGACCGGCAGTAGGCGCGGCAGCAGGGCGAGTTTGTCCGAACCATCTTTGACCTTGCCGAGGGCAAGATAGGTGACCGGACCTATGATGACCGGCTTCGCCTTTATGCCGAGCGTTTGCGCTTCGGTCAATTGTTCCAGCAGCCGCGAGGCATTGAGCTCGAATTCGCTGGCGGCGGTGAATTCAGGCACGATGTAGTGGTAGTTGGTATCGAACCATTTGGTCATCTCGCCGGCGGCGATCGGCTCGCCCGTGCCCGGGGCCGATCGGCCCCGGGCGAGACGGAAGTAATTGTCGAGAGGATTGCCGACGAAACCGAGCGCACGCTCAGGCAAGTGGCCGAGCGTGAAACTCATGTCCAGCACATGATCGTAAAAAGAAAAATCGCCGACAGGCACGAGATCGAGGTCGGCCTGCAACGACCAGTGGCGGTGACGCAGGTCGGCGCCGATGGCCTGCAGCTGCTCGCTCGGGCATTCTCCCCTCCAATAGGTCTCCAGGGCGAACTTCAATTCGCGCCGGGCGCCGATACGCGGGAAACCAAGATTATGAATTATGACCATTGCAACTCCTTGACGATGAGGAGCGCATTCTGGCGGCGATGTTCGATGAAGTAAAATGGTCAATTCTCAAGAAAATATGAAAAATACTCATAAATGATCGAGCGTATTCATCTCGCCATCATCCAGGAAGCGGAACGACGCGGCTCCCTCACCGCGGCCGCGGAAGCGTTGTGCCTGACGCAATCGGCCTTGAGCCATTGCATGAAGAAACTGGAACAGCAATTGGGGGCGCCGATCTGGCGGCGCGAGGGCCGCCGCCTGCGGCTGACCCAGGCGGGGGAGTATCTGCTCGCACTCGCCAAACGGGTATTGCCGCAACTGGCTGTGGCGGAGGAGCGCCTACGCCAGTTTGCACGCGGCGAACGTGGCACGCTGCGCATCGGTATGGAGTGTCACCCCTGCTATCAGTGGCTGATCAGGGTCGTCGCACCCTATCTTCGGGCATGGCCGGACGTCGATGTCGATGTCAAACAGGAGTTCCAGTTCGGCGGTATCGGCGCACTCTTCCGTCACGAAATCGATCTTTTGGTGACGCCAGATCCATTGTTCAAACCGGGTCTCGTCTTCGAGCCAGTATTCGATTACGAGCAAGTGCTCGTCGTGGCTTTAGGCCATCGACTGGCCAAGGTTCCCTATGTCAAGCCAGAAGATCTTCTCGATGAAACCTTGCTCGCTTACCCCGTGGAATACGAGCGGCTCGATATCTACAAGCTGTTTTTGATGCCGGCCGGGATTACGCCAAAACATCACAAGGCTATCGAGACTACTGACATCTTGATGCAATTGGTAGCCGCAGGACGTGGTGTGGCGGCGCTTCCGCGCTGGCTGGTGGCCGACTATGCCAGGAACGTTCCAGTCATGCCCGTCCGGCTCGGCGAGCAGGGAATCGCCAAGCAGATTTTTCTCGGCTTGCGCGCGCAAGATCGCGACACGGAGTACCTCTCGGCCTTCGTTGCGATGGCTCGCAGTCAACAAGCTGCCGAGATTCCGTTATGATCCACTCCGCTTCGAGGTTGCCAGCCGCTCTTGTGGCAGGCATGAAAAGGGAATCCGGTGCGGGCCTCGGCTCAAATCCGGAACTGCCCCCGCAACTGTAGTCGGCGAGTCGCGCGCCACCCCCGCCACTGGAGTTTTTTCCGGGAAGGCCGGCACGCGGTGATGACCCGAGAGTCAGGAGACCTGCCGCGAAGTTTTTTCCACCAATGTTCGGGGCGGGGTGTCCCTGGCGAGAGCGATGCAGATTGTTTGTCCGGGCAGTTGCGCGATCACCTTGTCGCATTCGCGACACGATGCGCCCGTGCACGGACACAGCCGGCTCCGTCCCGATGTTTCGGAGCCATGCAATGCCTGAAGTCTCTCTGCCTGCACTGTCTCTCGTGGACATGGTGCTGCCCGATCAGTGCAACCACCACGGCACGCTGTTTGGCGGCGCCGCGCTCGCCATGCTCGACAAACTGGCCTTCATCCTCGGCAGCAAGCTCATGCGTGGGCCGCTCGTCACGGCTGCCGTGCATCGCATCGAGTTTCGCGCACCGGTGCCCGCCGGCTGGCTGACCGAGTGCGTCGGTCGGGTAAGCCATGTAGGCCGCCGCTCGGTGACCATCGATGCGCGGCTTTATGCCGAGGGGTTGTATTCGGGGGAACGAATCTTGTGTCTCACCGGCGAGTTCGTCATGGTGGCCAAGGAGCGTGCCACAACCGGGCCATTCCTGTCCATCGAACCCAATGGTGTGCGCGTCGCAGAAATCGTGTTTCCCGGCCATGCCAACCATCGCGGCATCCTTCACGGCGGGCCGGGGATGGCATGGATCGCCAAGGCCGGTTTCGTCGCGGCAACGCGCCATGCGCGCCAGCCGCTCGTGATGGCGGCAAGCGATCGGCTCGATTTTCACGCACCGGCCTATGTCGGTGAGGTCGTAGAGGTCGACGCGCGCGTGACCAAAATCGGCCGCACTTCGCTGACCGTGTCAGCCGAAATGCATGCCGAACACCCCGAAACGGGGACACGCCGGCGCTGCACGACTGCGCGACTGATCTTCGTCAGTATCGATGAATCCGGCAGTCCCGTTTCCCTTGGCAAAAGCTTTGTCCATGTCTGAGCGGCTGCACCACCTCGCGTCCGAGAGCCATCGGCTGCTGGACGCAGTAAAGTTTGTGATCGGATGCGCGGCAACCGGGTGTCAGGCAACGAGATCCAGCGTCGTCTGCCTGTTCACGATCCCGCCTCAGTCCATTCATAGAGTTCGATGTCGGCCGTGGCACACTTGCTGCAGCCGCCGCAGGGCGTGCCGGACGGCAGGCGGCGCACGCGCCCCTTGCGTTCCAGCACGGCCAGCATGTCGCGCAAGGCCTCGGGCGTCGTGTCGAAGCCGATGGCCATGTCCCTCAGGCTGGCGCGCCGATGAGTGCGCAGATAGTTGCTCAGTTGCGACAGGATCATCGCTCGTCTCCTCAGGCGTGTTGCGGTTCGGCCAGGGCCGCGGCTTGGGCGTGCGAGCCTGTGCGGCGCAGACCGAACAGCACGAGCGCGAAGACGATGACGATACTCGCGATCCAGAGCAGCGAAGCAGCGGGGTGGTGCGCGTAGGTGGCAGCCTGATAGGTCAGCGTCGCCAAGCCCCAGGCCATGCCGGTCGTCCAGAGGCAGACGAACAGCGTCCAGCGCAGCCCGCTTTCCTGGTAGATCGCGGCAGTGGCGGCCGTGCAGGGGAAGTAGAGCAGGATGAACAACAGGTAGGCGAAGGCACCGATCGGGCCGTCGAAACGCGCCGCCATGGCGCCGAAGGTGGCGATGGAAATCTCCTTCTCCTTGGCCACGGCTTCCTGGTCGGACAGATCGCCGATGCCGATACCGATCGGGTCGGCCCAGCCGGCGAAGGCTGCCGCGAGCTTTTCCGGAATGGTGGCGAAGGCCTCGGCCAGCTTGTCGCCGAGCGCGAAGGCTTCTTCCTGCCGGGGCGCTTCGCCGGCATCGTTTTCGGCCAGCGCGGCGTACGTGGCGTTGAGCGTGCCGACCACAGCTTCCTTGGCGAGTATCCCGGTGAAGATGCCGACGGCCGCCGGCCAGTTCTCTTCGCTCACTCCCAACGGCGCGAAAACCGGCGTGAGGGCGCGGCCGACCGCGGCGAGCACCGATTTGTCGCTGTCTTCGTTGCCGAAGCTGCCATCGGTGCCAACGGCATTGAGGAAGTTGATCACCAGCACCATCGGCACGATGATCCGGCCGGCGGTGAAGATGAAGCTCTTGAGCCGTTCCCAGCTATGGAGCAGCACGCCTTTCACGGTCGGCAGGTGATAGGGGGGCAGTTCCATGATGAAGGGCGTGGCCTCGCCGCGGAGCAGCGAGTTTTTCAGCACCCAGCCAGTGAAGACGGCGATGGCGATGCCGATCAGATACAGACCGAACACCACGTTCTGCGCATTGCTCGGAAAGAACGCGGCGGCGAACAGCACATACACCGGCAAGCGCGCACCGCAGGACATGAACGGCGCCATCGCGATGGTCATCAGCCGGTCGCGCCGGTGCTCGAGCGTGCGGGTCGCCATGATCGCCGGCACGTTGCAGCCGAAGCCGACGATCAGCGGCACGAAGGATTTGCCCGGTAGGCCGATGGCACGCATGAAGCGGTCCATGACGAAGGCGGCGCGCGCCATGTAGCCTGAATCTTCCAGCATTGCGAGGAACAGATAGAGGAAGCCGATCACCGGAATGAAGGTCGCCACGGTCTGCAGACCGCCGCCGATGCCCTTGGCGAGCAAGACGGTGAGCCATTCCGGCGCATCCAGCGAGGCGAGCAGCGCGGCGCCGCCTTCGACCAGCAGGGCGCCGCTGGCATCCTTGAAGAAATCGATGAAGGCGCCGCCGATCTTGATCGTGAACATGAACATCAGGTACATCATCACGAGGAAGATCGGAATGCCGAGTACGCGGTTGAGTACCACGCGGTCGATGCGCTCGGTGGTGTCGCGTTCGATGCGGCCCGTGATCTTCACGGCGGCGCGGGCGATGCGGTTGGCCAGATCGTAGTGGGCTTCGGCGACGTAGATGTCGAGGTCGTCCTCCAGCGCGCTGGCGTGCCGTGCCGCCAGCACCGACTTTTCGGGACCGGCCGCCTGCCGGGCCGCCTCGTCGCCTTCCATCAGGCGCACCGCCAGCCAGCGCGGCGCCACCTTGCCATCGTCCGGCAGTTGCTCGATCAGCCGGGCGATCGCTTCTTCGACGGCATCGGCATAGCGCAGGCGGGCCGTGGCACGCGGCTGCCCGATCGCCGCCGTCAGGATCGCGTTTTTCAATGCCTCGATGCCCTTGCCCTGCGAGGCGACGATCGGCACGACCGGGCAACCCAGCTGCGCCGCGAGTTCGTGCGCATCGACCTTCATGCCCTTCGCCGCGGCCACATCGGTCATGTTGAGCGCGACCAAGAGCGGCACGCCCATTTCGGCGAGTTGCGTGGTGAGATACAGGTTGCGTTCGAGGTTCGACGCATCGACGATGTTGACGATCAGGTCGGCCTCGCCCGCATGTACGTAGTCGCGGGCGATGCGCTCGTCGAGCGAGATCTCGCGATCGACGACGTCGAGCGAGTAGGTGCCGGGCAGATCGACCACCTCGATGCGCATGCCCTCGAGGCGGAACTCGCCGCTCTTCTTCTCGACGGTGACGCCGGGCCAGTTACCGACGCGCTGCTTCGCGCCGGTCAGCGCATTGAAGAGCGTCGTCTTGCCGCAGTTCGGATTGCCGACCAGGCCGATCGTATATCTGATTTTCATCTCAGTTTCTCCACGTTGAGCGCCGCCGCTTCCTCCTTGCGCAGCGAAAGCGCAAAGCCGCGCACACGAATCTCGACCGGATCGCCCAGCGGCGCCAGGCGCGCCACGGCGATTTCCGCGCCGGGCGTGAGCCCCAGGGCGAGCAGCTTGCGGCGGTAGCCGCGTCCCATTTCGGTGAAACCGACTATCTTGGCCTGCTCACCCACTTTCAATTCATCGATCGTCGTCATCTGCTGTCATCCCTTCGTTCGTTTCTACCGGCGCCACCAGAATCTTGTGCGCCATGCCGCCGCCGAGCGCGAAACGCGTCGCGCCGCGCATCACCACCAGACCACCGCCTTGCCGCTGCCGTACCACCAGCACGGCGCCGACGTTGAGACCCATCTCGGTCAAGCGCCGCGCGAACCCATGCCCGTCCCGCAGGCCGACGATGCGCACGCGCGCGCCTTCGTCGGCCATCATCAGCGGATAGGCGGCGGGCGTCATGGTGCCGTCCTGCCAGCGCCGACTTTTCGTGTTTGGGCGGTGTAGCGTGCTTCCATCGTCAAAATTCCCAGGCAAAGCCGATCTGGCCGAAGCTACGGTCGTTGCCGCGCCCGATGGCGCCGGAAATCTTGAAACCTTCCGCCACCTCGTAACGCAGGCCGAGCGCCTTGTCGGGGCGCGATTTTTCCTGGCCGAAGACTTCCGCGGTCAGTTGTAGCCTGTCGGCGAGCACGGTGTCGTAGCCCAGGCCCCAGGTGCCGAGCGCCTCGCGTTCGCCTGGCGCCTTGACGCGCACCGCGCCGAGATTGACATGCACTTTCCGTCCGTCCTCGAAACGGTAAGTCGCCAAGCCCGTCAAGGCATCGCTTCGTTCCGTCCGGTGCTCGTCATTGGCACGGTCATGGATGCGCGTGCGGTCGAGAACGAGGCTGGCACCCAGCGACCAGCCGGCCTCGTTCTGGATCGGCACCCATTTGAAACCGATGCCGGTGCCGCGCAGGCGGGCCGAAGGATCGTCCGTGCGGTCGGTTGCGCGGCCGGCGCCGATGGCGATCTCCAGATCCTCGAGCGGCGCGAAGCCGAACAACAGCTCCCCGCCGCGCGTCATGTCGTCGCGGCTCCAGGCGCCTTCGATTTTCATGCCGCCTTTGCCGAGTGTGCCGGCGTCATCGACATTCATCGGCGGTTCGGCATGAGCGGCCGTCGCGAACAAAATTCCCAGCAAAGTGAACCATCCTTTGTTGCGGTAGTGCATGGCAAGCCTCCATTGGAATGGGTTTCTGGCTGGCTTGCCGGGAGTGCGAAAGCGGCTGGCTGGCTGAAGCATCATTTGGTCAAGATCAATTTGTTCTGGCGTGTCAGACGCAGACGATAGGTTTCCTGGCCGTGTGCGATGACGATTTCGCTGCGGCCGGCGAAGAGTTCCGCGCTGGCGATCAGTGTCGTTCCTGGTCGCACGGCTTCCCGACGGAGGGCCGCAGCCGCTTGTGCTGCAGGCTTCACGGGCTTATTTCCAGCCGACGCGGTCATAGATCTTCTGCGCCAAGGCGACATGGCGGGCGAGCGTCGGAATCGGCAGCGTATCGGCCTTGAAACCGCCCAGCGCGGCGAGCGCCGGGTTGTCGGTCTTGACGTTCGGCACGGCCGGCCACTCGTTGTTGCCGTCGGCGAAGTAGCGCTGCGCTTCGTCGGCGGCGAGGTAGTCGAGGAATTTTTTCGCCGCTTCCTTGTGCGGCGCGGTCTTCAACATGCCGCCGCCCGAGATGTTGATGTGTGCGCCACTGCCCGTCTGGTTCGGCCAGACGATGCCGAGCGCGTCGATGACTTTCTTGTCCTCGGGCTTGTCCGAGCGCATCAAGCGCGCCAGGTAGTAGGAATTGGCGATCGTCACACTGCATTCACCGGCGGCCACCGCCTTGATCTGGTCGGTGTCGCCGCCTTTGGGTGATCGCGCGAAGTTCGCGACTACGCCCTTCGCCCATTCCTCGGCTTTCTGCTCGCCGTGGTGGGCGATGATCGAGGCGAGCAGAGAGAGGTTGTAGGGGTGCGATCCCGACCGGCTGCACACTTGCCCCTTCAGTTTCGGATTGGCGAGGTCTTCGTAGTTCTTCACGTCCTCGGCCTTCAGCACAGCCTTGTTGTAGACGATCAGGCGGGCGCGCGTCGAAAAGGCCGCCCAGTCCTTCGATCTCAGATGCGCGGGAATGCGTTGCTCGATGACTTTCGAGTCGAACGGCGCGAACAGACCCAGCTCGTCGGCCTTGGCGAGCCGTGCGGCATCCACGGTGATGAAGACGTCGGCCGGGCTGTGCGCACCCTCATTACGGATGCGTTCGAGCAGCTCGTCCTCTTTCGCTTCGATGCGGTTGATCCGGATGCCGGTCTGTTTCGTGAAATTGGCGTAGAGCGCCTCGTCGGTCTGGTAATGGCGCGCGGAATAGAGGTTCAGTTCAGTGTCCGCAGCGGTCGCGACGCTCGTGATACCGAACGTGACGATCAAGGCTAAGGCAGATTTGGGGTAACGCATTCGATGGCTCCTGACAGTTCGTTATTAATGATAACAATTATCATTAACGAAGATGGGGATGTCAACAGGCAATGTTCGGCACGCATGGGAAATTGGCCGATGGCTAGGGCCTGTTCTCATTCATGCGACGGCGGCGCTGGAGGCGAATCGGGATGCGATTGCCAGGCGCGGCGACGCAGCGATATGTCGATATCGCAAGGAGCCGCAACACCGCAGCGCATCCGATTCGCCCCAGCCCAAAGGGTTGCGGCCGGAAATGGCGTCTGCGGCGTTGTCGGGCTTGCCAAGGGGAGGCGCCCTTGGCTTCGCCCTCCGCCTTGCATCCATCCCTTTCCGGCCAGCAACGCCATCCGCCGGATGATTGAGAACAGGCCCTATAATCGATCGCACTAAAAGAAGGAGTGGGGCATGAGCTTCAAGGCGTTTCTGATTCGGCAACAAGAAGGCAAAGTGGTCGCCGGCTTCGAGCAGATGGACGAGTCGGCGCTCGATCCGGGTGAAGTGACGATCCGGGTCCTCTGGTCGGACGTCAATTACAAGGACGCCTTGGCGGCAACCGGGGCCGGCAGGATCATCCGGCGTTTCCCCTGCATCGGTGGCATCGATCTCGCAGGCGTGGTGCTCGACAGCCAGAGTCCGAAATTCCAGCCCGGGGATACCGTGCTTGCCACCAGTTACGACATCGGCGTCGCCCATCATGGCGGCTATGCCGAGCTGGCGCGTATTCCGGCGGACTGGGTCCATAAACTCCCGGCCGGCCTCGACTTGCGCGAGGCGATGGCGCTCGGCACCGCAGGATTTACCGCGGGTCTGGCGCTGGCGCGCATGGAGCACGACGGCCTGCGGCCGGACAAGGGGCCGGTGGTCGTCTCGGGCGCGACGGGTGGCGTGGGCAGCATCGCCATCGAGATCCTCGCCAAAGCGGGCTACGAGGTGCATGCGCTGACCGGCAAGGCCGAGGCGGTGGATTACCTCAAGCAGCTCGGCGCGAAGGACGTCATCCTGCGCTCCAGCCTCGATCTTTCGAAGATCAAGCCGCTCGACAAGGCGACCTGGGCCGGCGCCGTGGATAACCTCGGTGGCGACGTGCTGGCCTGGATGGCGAGCACGATGAAGCAGGGGGGCACGATCGCCAGCATCGGCCTGGCCGCCAGCATGGAACTGAAAACGACGGTGGCGCCGTTCATATTGCGCGGCGTGTCATTGCTCGGCATCGATTCCGGCTACATCGGCGAACCCTGGCGCAGCGCGGTCTGGCAGCGCCTCGCCAGCGACTGGAAGCCCAAAAAAGTCATCGAGCAGACGCGCGAGATCGGCTTCGAGCAGTTGCCGGAAGTCTTCGACGATTTCCTGCAGGCGCGCGTCGTCGGACGCATCGTCGTGCGTATCCAGAATCCATGACAACCAGAGGGAAGAGAAAATGACGAAGTACGCGGATTTTCATCGACGCTCGATCGAGCAACGCGATGCATTCTGGGCCGAGCAGGCGCAACTGATCGACTGGCAGACGCAGCCAGCCACGATTTGCGATTACAGCCGGCCACCGTTCGTCAAGTGGTTTTCGGGCGGGACGACGAACCTCTGCCACAACGCGGTCGATCGCCATGCCGCCCAGCGGCCGAACGATCGCGCGCTGATCTATGTCTCGACCGAGACGAACGAGGAGAGGACCTACAGCTTCGCCGAGCTCAAGACCGAGGTGATGCGCATGGCGGCGATCATGCAGAGCCTCGGCGTGAAAAAGGGCGACCGCGTGCTGATCTACATGCCGATGATTCCCGAGGCGGCCTTCGCGATGCTCGCTTGCGCGCGCATCGGCGCGATCCATTCGGTGGTGTTCGGCGGTTTTGCCTCCGGCTCGCTGGCCACCCGCATCGATGACGCCAAGCCGAAACTGATCGTCTCTTCCGATGCCGGCATGCGCGGCGGACGGGCCGTGCCTTACAAGCATCTGCTCGACGAGGCGATCAATCTCTCCCAGGCCAGGCCCGAGAAGGTGTTGATGGTCGATCGTGGCATCGACAAGGGCTTCGCCAAGGTCGCCGGCCGCGACGTCGATTACGCCACATTGCGCGCGCAGCACATGGCTGCCGACGTGCCCTGTGAATGGCTGGAATCCTCGGAACCCTCCTACATCCTCTACACCTCGGGTACCACCGGCAAGCCCAAGGGCGTGCAACGCGATACCGGCGGCTATGCCGTGGCGCTCGCCGCCTCGATGAAATACATTTACACGGGCTTTCCGGGCGAGACCTATTTCGCCACCTCGGACATCGGCTGGGTGGTCGGCCACAGCTACATCATCTACGGCCCGCTGATCGCCGGCATGGCCACCGTGATGTATGAGGGCACGCCGATCCGGCCCGATGCCGGCATCTGGTGGAGCCTGGTCGAGAAATACAGGATCAACGTGATGTTCTCGGCACCGACCGCGATCCGCGTGCTCAAGAAGCAGGATCCGGCCTATCTGAAGAAGCACGATCTTTCCTCGCTCAAGCATCTGTTCCTCGCCGGCGAGCCTCTGGACGAACCGACGCACAAGTGGATCAGCGAAGCGCTCGGCCGCCCGGTGATCGACAACTACTGGCAGACCGAGACCGGCTGGCCGATGCTCTCGGCAGTGCCGGGCGTGGAGAAGACGCCGATCAAGTTCGGCTCGCCCTCGTTTCCCGTGTTTGGCTACGATCTCAGAATCTTCCGCGAAGACGGCACGGAATGCGGGCCGAACGAAAAGGGCATCGTCGGCGTCGTGCCGCCGCTGCCGCCGGGCTGCCTCTCCACCGTCTGGGGCGACGACGAACGCTTCGTCAAGACCTATTTCTCGCTCTTCAAGGAACCGCTCGTTTATTCGTCGTTCGACTGGGGCATCAAGGACGAGGAGGGCTACCACTACATCCTCGGCCGCACCGATGACGTGATCAACGTCGCGGGCCACCGTCTCGGCACGCGCGAGATCGAAGAGGCAGTGCAGGCGCATGCCGCGATCGCCGAAGTGGCGGTGGTGGGCGTCAATGATCCGCTGAAAGGCCAGGAGCCGGTCGCTTTCGCCGTCGTCAAGGATGCGGCGAAGATCGCCACGCCCGAGCTTCGCGCTGCGCTCGAGACCGAGGTCAAGAAGACCGTCGATGACATCCTGGGGCCGATCGCGCGACCCAAGCACGTGCATTTCGTCACCGGCCTGCCGAAGACGCGCTCAGGGAAAATGTTGCGCCGCTCGATCCAGGCGCTGGCCGAAGGCCGCGATCCGGGCGATCTGACGACGCTCGACGATCCGTCGACGCTGGAGCAGATTCGCCAGGTGCTCGCCCAAGGCTGATCGGTGCCGTCCCGCCAGCGCCGACTTTTCGGATCGAGTCGGCGCCCGGCGGGACGTTCTCTATTTTTCCGCCAGCGCCGACTTTTCGGATCGAGTCGGCGCCCGGCGGGACGTTCTCTATTTTTCCGCCAGCGCCGACTTTTCGGATCGAGTCGGCGCCCGGCGGGACGTTCTCTAATTTTCGCCAGCGTCGACTTTCGATGGCGTTGGCAGGCGGGTCAGAGCCCGCCGCGCTCGTGGCCCTGCGGCTGCCACTTCAACAACCGTTTTTCGGCAATCGTAACCGCGAAGTCGAGCAGCAGCGCAAACGCCGTAAGCACGAGGATGCCGGCGAACACGGTATTGATGTCGAAGGCACCTTCCGCCTGCAGGATCAGGTAGCCGACGCCGCTCGCCGAGCCGAGATATTCGCCGACCACCGCGCCGACGAAGGCCATGCCAACGGAGGTGTGCAGACTGGAAAACACCCACGAGGTGGCCGAGGGAAGGTAGATGCTGCGCAGCAGCTGCCGCTTGGTCGCGCCGAGCATGCGTGCGTTGGCGATCAGGGTCGGGCTGACTTCCTTCACGCCCTGATAGACGTTGAAGAAGACGATGAAGAACACCAGCGTCACGCCGAGCGCCACCTTTGACCAGATGCCAAGGCCAAACCAGACAGCGAAGATCGGCGCCAGCACGACGCGCGGCATCGCATTCGCGGCTTTGATGTAGGGATCGGCGAGCGCGGAGGCGGTGGGCGAGAGCGCGAGCCACAAACCGATGCCCAGGCCCAGCACGGTGCCGAAGACGAAGGCGAGCGCGGTTTCGAGCAGCGTGACGCCGAGGTGTGTCCAGATTTCCGTACCCGAGAACCAGTCGCCGATGCGCGCCAGCACCTTGAACGGTTCGCCGAAGAAGAAGGGGGGCAGGATCTCGGTGGCGGTAAGCGCCCACCACAGGCCGAACAGAGCCAGGGCGAGGGCGGCCTGCCAGAGATGGAGGTTAGGCGTTGGTCTGCGCATAGCCTTTCAACACTTCTTCGCGCATCGCGTGCCAGATGCGCTCGTGCAATTCGAGATAGGCGGGGGTGAGGCGGATTTCCGCCACGTCACGCGGGCGCGGCAGGTCGATGGCGAATTCGCCGATGGGGCGTGTTTTCGGACCCGCCGACAGCACGATGACACGATCCGAAAGCGCGATGGCTTCTTCGAGATCATGAGTGATGAACAGCACCGACTTGCGGTCGGCCTGCCAGAGCGCGAGCAATTCGTTTTCCATCAGCTGGCGCGTCTGCACGTCGAGCGCCGAGAAAGGCTCATCCATCAGCACGATCTTCGGATCGACGATGAGTGTCTGCGCCAGCGCGACGCGCTTCTTCATGCCGCCCGAAAGCTGGTGTGGATAGCGTTCGGCGGCATGGGCGAGACCGACCTTGTTCAGCCAGTAACGCCCGAGTTCAACGGTTTCGGCCTCCGGCATGCCCCGGAATTTCAGGCCGAGGGTGACGTTGTCGAGCGCATTCTTCCAGGGCAATAGCGCATCGGCCTGGAACATGTAGCCGGCCTGGCGGTTCAGGCCGACGAGCGGCTCGCCGAAGACCTTCAGCGTGCCGCCGCTCGGCGTGAGCAGTCCGGCGGCGACGTTGAGCAGCGTCGACTTGCCACAGCCGGTCGGGCCGACCACCGAGACGAACTCGCCGGCGCCCACCGTCAGCGTGGCGCGCTCGACGGCGAGGTAGGATTCTCCCCTGCGTTCGCGCGAGGGAAAAGTGACGCTCACCGCGTCGAACTCGAGTGCGGCCGGCATTACTTGTATTTCTTCAGCGCCTCGACGACGAAGCGGTTGTCGAAGGTCCTGGCGAGATCGATGCTGCCCGCCTGCTGCACCGAGGGTTCGAAGGTTTTCAGCACGTTATAGACGTTCTGCGCCGCCTTCATCGTCATCTTGCCGTCGGGTGAGAAAGCAGCGTAGTTCTTGCCCAGCGCGACGCGGTACATCGCCTTGTTCTCTCCGTAGTACTCGGGCGGCACGGTGGCGACGATCTCCTCGGGCGAGGCCTTCTGGATCCAGCGCAGCGCGCGCACCATCGCATTCACGACTGCCTGCACCGTTTGCGGATTCTTTTCGATGAAATCCTCGCGCGTGTAAATCACGCCGGCGGCATAGTCTTCGCCATAGACGTACTTCTGGCCTTCGAGCGTGCGCGTATCGACCTTGGTGACGATGTCGCCGCTGACTTCTAGCAGGTTGATCACCGGGTCGAGGTTGGCGATCGCATCGATGTTGCGCTTCTGCATCGCGGCGACCGCGCCGGCCGTCGCGCCGACACCGATGATCGAGACGGCATCGGGCTTGAGGCCATCCTTGGCCAAGAGCGCATTGACGAACATGTTGGTCGAAGAACCGGGTGCGGTGACGCCGATCTTCATGCCCTTCAGATCCTTCGGCGATTTGTATTGCGCCGCCTTCTCGGGCGCTAGCCCCAGCACGATGCCGGCATAGCGGCCCTGCACCACGACCGAACGGATGTGCTGCTTCTTGGCCTGCATGTTGATGGTGTGCTCGTAGGCGCCGGAAACCAGGTCGGCCGAGCCGCCCATCAGTGACTGCAACGCCTTGGCGCCGCCGGGGAAGTCGGTGATCGTGACATCGAGCCCCTCGTCCTTGAAGTAGCCCAGCCGTTCGGCGATGGTGAGCGGCAGGTAGTAGAACAGCGGCTTGCCGCCCACGGCGATCGTGATTTTCGGCTGCTCGGGAGCGGACCAGGCCAGCGTGCCGGCCAGCAACGACAATAAAGCGAGCAGAGTGCGCAACCAGTGCATTTTGATCCCTCCTTGTATTTGATTCGGGCGGCGGCGATTCTATCGATTCTTGAATACGGGTTTGCGCTTCTCGATGAAGGCCGTCATGCCTTCCTTCTGGTCTTCTAGTGCAAACGAGGCATGGAAGCTGCGCCGCTCGAACAGCAAGCCTTCGGTGAGCGAGGTTTCGAAGGCGCGATTCACCGCTTCCTTGATCATCATCACGACGGGCTGCGAATAGGAGGCGATGGTCTGGGCTGCCGCCAGCGTCTCCTCGATCAGCCTGTCGGTCGGAAAGATGCGCGCCACTAGACCACACCGCTCGGCCTCGACGGCATCCATCATGCGGCCGGTGAGACAAAGATCCATTGCTTTCGCCTTGCCGATGGCGCGCGGCAGACGCTGCGTGCCACCGGCGCCCGGCAGCGTGCCGAGCTTGATCTCCGGCTGACCGAATTTCGCGTTCTCCGCTGCAAAGATCATGTCGCACATCATGGCGATCTCGCAACCGCCGCCAAGCGCGTAACCCGCGACTGCAGCGATGATCGGCTTGCGGCAGGTCTTGATGCGCTCCCAATTGCGCGTGATGAAATCCGCCTTGTAGGTGTCCATGTAACCGAAGTCCTTGATGGCCGCGATGTCCGCGCCGGCGGCGAACGCCTTGTCGTTGCCGGTCAGGACGATGCAGCCGATGGCCTCGTCGGCCTCGAAGCCGGCCAATGCGCTGCCGATGCCGTCCATGACTTCGTCATTGAGCGCGTTGAACGCTTCGGGGCGGTTGATACGGATCAGACCCACCTTGTCATGGGTCTCCATGATGACGCTTGGGGACATGGGATGCTCCGGAGAAATCTGGGTTGCGAAATTGACGCGGCAAGAAAGCCGTCACTATAATGCGCGACTTTGAATCTCGATGGAACGGATGATGCGCAGAAAATTCGTCGCCGGTAACTGGAAGATGCACGGCAGCCTCAAGAGCAATGCCGATTTGCTCCGCGAAGTGCGTTCGGGCGCCGCCGGACTGGACATCGACATCGCCGTCTGTGTTCCCTATCCCTATCTCGCCCAGGTTGCGGACCTGCTCGAGGGTAGCAACATCGCCTGGGGCGCCCAGGATGTCTCGGAGCATGCGCAGGGCGCCTATACGGGCGAAGTCAGCGCAGCGATGCTCGTCGATTTCGGCTGCAAGTATGTGATCGTCGGTCACTCCGAGCGACGCACCTACTATGGTGATACCGATGCGATCGTCGCCGCGAAAGCCGAAGCGGCGCTGAAGGCCGGTTTGATCCCGATCGTGTGTGTGGGCGAAACGCTCGAAGAACGGGAGCGCAACGTCACTGCCGAAGTCGTCACCCGGCAATTGAATGCGGTCGCCGAGCGTTGCGGTGTCAAGGCGCTCGCTGACATGGTCATCGCTTATGAGCCGGTCTGGGCGATCGGCACGGGGCGGACCGCGACGCCCGAGCAGGCGCAGGAAGTGCATGCCCTGATCCGCGCGCGTGTCGCTCGTGATGATGCTTCGGTGGCCGCTGGTTTGTGCATCCTCTATGGCGGCAGCATGAAGCCGGGTAATGCCAGAGAGTTGATGGCGCAGCCCGACATCGATGGCGGGCTAATCGGCGGCGCTTCGCTGGTGGCGGCTGATTTCGTGGCCATTTGCGCCGCGGCTCGTTGAGGAAGACGTATGAACATTCTTTTCACCATCACGCTGACCGTGCATATCCTCGTCGGTCTCGCCGTGATCGGCCTCGTCCTCATCCAGCATGGCAAAGGCGCTGACATGGGCGCGGCGTTCGGCAGTGGTGCTTCCGGCAGCCTGTTCGGTGCGACCGGTTCGGCCAATTTTCTGTCGCGCTCGACCGCCGTGTTGGCGGCGATCTTTTTCCTCACCAGCCTGTCGCTCGCTTATCTGGCGAGCCAGCGTCCCGCGCAGGCGAATGGTAGCGTGACGGATGCCGTCAAGACCGAGTCCGTCGTCCCGGCTAGTCCCGCCACGCAGGATGCTCAGGATGAGTCGAAGGCGAAAAATATTCCCAAGTAACGACAACAATCAAGGAATCCGGGTAAAATCCGGATCCTGAAAATAAGCCAGGCTCCACTCGATCAGAAATCTGCGTTACAGCTCGATCGAGCCGGAGGGCAACGCCGACGTGGTGGAATTGGTAGACACGCTATCTTGAGGGGGTAGTGGCGAAAGCTGTGCGAGTTCGAGTCTCGCCGTCGGCACCAATAACGGAGCAATGACCATGAAGCTGATCGCAACAGGGGGTAGGTGAATGCTGGAAAACTATTTCCCTGTGCTGGTATTCATTTTCGTTGCCTTGATCTTTGGCTGCGTGCCCATCATCATCGGGCGTCTCGTCGGCCCCCACCGTCCCGATCCCGACAAGCTCTCCCCCTACGAATGCGGCTTCAGCGCGTTCGAGGATGCGCGCATGAAATTCGATGTGCGTTATTACCTCGTCGCCATCGCCTTCATCATCTTCGATCTGGAAGTCGCCTACATGTTCCCGTGGGCGGCGATCTATCAGGAATTCGTCGGCGCCCAGAATACTGCCGTCAAGTCGTTCGGCTTCGTGGAGATGTTCATCTTCATGGGTATTCTCGTGGTCGGCTTCGTCTGGGCCTGGCTCAAGGGCGCCCTCGATTGGGAGTGAGCTCGTGAGCATCGAAGGTGTCTTGCAGGAAGGTTTCGTTACCACCACGCTCGACAAGGTCATCAACTGGACGCGCACCGGTTCGCTCTGGCCGATGACTTTCGGCCTGGCGTGCTGTGCGATCGAGATGATCCATACCGGCGTGTCCCGTTACGACCTCGACCGTTTCGGCGTGGTCTTTCGCCCGAGTCCCCGCCAGTCCGATGTGATGATCGTCGCCGGCACCGTCACCAACAAGATGGCGCCCGCCATGCGGCGCGTCTATGACCAGATGGCAGAGCCGCGCTGGGTGATTTCGATGGGCTCGTGCGCCAACGGCGGCGGTTATTACCACTACTCTTACTCCGTCTTGCGCGGCTGCGACCGTGTCATACCGGTCGATATATACGTGCCGGGCTGTCCGCCGACGCCGGAAGCCTTGCTCTACGGCATCATCCAGTTGCAGAACAAGATCAACCGGACCTGCACCATCGCCCGTTAAACCCCTCGCTGCCTAAGAATCTGCAATCACCATGAGCGTCAAGCTGGAACGGTTGTGTCAGCATCTCAATGAAATCTTCACCGGGCGCATCCAGAGTCTTACGCTCAGCGGAGGGGAGGTCACCCTCGAAGTCGCGGCCCCGGATTATTTCGAGGTCGCCAGGACGCTGCGCGATCATCCCGAGCTGCGCTTCGAGCAGTTGCTCGACCTGTGCGGCGTCGATTATGTGACGTATGGCAGGACCGATCTCGTCGACTTCAGCGCCGGCCGTTCGCCTCGGTTCGCCGCCGTCAGTCACCTGCTGTCGCTGACGCACAACTGGCGTCTGCGGCTGCGTGTCTTCGCGCCGGATGACGCCTTTCCCGTGGTCGCTTCGCTTTCCCCCCTGTGGAGCAGCGCCAACTGGTTCGAGCGCGAGGCCTTCGATCTGTTCGGCATCATGTTCGAAGGGCATGATGACCTGCGGCGCATCCTGACCGACTATGGTTTCGTCGGCCATCCCTTCCGCAAGGATTTCCCGGTGCATGGCTATGTCGAGATGCGCTACGACCCGGAACAGCGGCGCGTGGTCTATCAGCCCGTGACCATCGAGCCGCGCGAGGTGACACCACGCATCATCCGCGAAGAAAACTATGGAAAGGTGAGCGACGGCCGTGGCTGAGATCAAGAACTATACGGTCAACATGGGCCCGCAGCACCCGGCCACCCACGGGGTGCTGCGGCTGGTGCTCGAACTCGATGGTGAGGTGGTGGTGCGCGCCGATCCGCATATCGGCCTCCTGCACCGCGCGACCGAAAAGCTGATGGAGCATCGCACCTGGGTGCAATCCCTGCCGTACATGGACCGCATGGATTACACCTCGATGTTCATCAACGAACATCCTTTCTGTCTGGCCGTCGAACGGTTGCTCGGCATCGAGGTGCCGATCCGCGCCCAGTACATCCGCGTGATGTTCGACGAACTGACGCGCATCTTCCATCACCTCTTCAATCTCGGCACGCATGCGCTGGACATCGGCGCGATGGCGATGGTGCTCTACACCTTCCGCGAACGCGAAGACATCCTCGACATGCTCGAAGCGGTGTCCGGCGCGCGCATGCACGGCGCCTACTATCGCCCGGGCGGGGTGTATCGCGACCTGCCGGACAGCATGCCCAAATACACGGTCAACAAGTTCAAGAACGAGAAGACCGTCAGAGAGCTCAACGCCGCGCGCGAAGGCTCGCTGCTCGACTTCATCGAGGATTTCACCACGCGCCTGCCGCGTTATCTCGACGAATACGAAACGCTGCTGACCGGCAACCGCATCTGGAAGCAGCGCACCGTCGGCATCGGCGTCGTCTCTCCGGAGCGCGCGCTGCAGCTCGGTTTCACTGGTCCGATGTTGCGCGGCTCGGGCATCGCATGGGATTTGCGCAAGAAGCAGCCCTACATGGTCTATGACCGGCTCGATTTCGACATTCCGGTCGGCGCCAACGGTGATTGCTACGACCGCTATCTCGTGCGCATGGAGGAGATGCGCCAGTCGAACCGCATCGTCAAGCAGTGTGTCGACTGGCTGCGCAAGAACCCGGGCCCGGTGATGGTCGACAACCTGAAGGTGGCGCCGCCGAAGCGCGAAAAGATGAAGGCCAGCATGGAAGAGCTGATCCATCATTTCAAGCTTTTCACTGAAGGCATTCATGTGCCACCGGGTGAAACCTATGCCGCGATCGAGCATGCCAAGGGCGAGTTGGGCGTCTACATGATCTCGGATGGCGCCAACAAACCCTACCGCGTCAAGGTGCGCTCGCCCGCCTTCCAGAATCTGTCGGCGATGGATGAAATGGCGCGCGGACACATGATCGCCGACGTCGTCACCATCATCGGCACGATGGACATCGTCTTCGGCGAAGTGGACAGATAAGCCATGTTGAGCGAAGCCACGTTGCAGAAAATCGATCGCGAAATCGCGAAATACCCCGCCGAGCAGAAGCAGTCGGCGGTGATGGCCGCCCTGCGTCTCGCCCAGCAGGAAAAGGGCTGGCTGGCGCCCGAAACCATCGCCTTCGTGGCCCGTTATCTCGGCATGGCCGAGATGGCCGTCTATGAAGTGGCGACCTTCTACAACATGTACGATCTGGCGCCGGTCGGCAAGTACAAGATCACGGTGTGCACCAATCTGCCGTGCGCACTGTCGGGTGGCGTGCATGCGGCCGACTATCTGAAACAGAAACTCGGCATCGACTTCAATGAAACCACGCCTGATGGCAAGTTCACATTGAAGGAGGGCGAGTGCATGGGCGCGTGCGGCGATGCGCCGGTGATGCTCGTCAACAACGTGCATATGCGCTGTTTCATGACCCCCGAAGAAATCGACCGGCTGCTCGCGGAGTGCGAATAAACATGGCGATTCTCGACAGCATCAATCCAACCCTGACCGCCGGCTGGCATCGACCCGACGTGCGCGATCTGGCGCGCGACACCGGCTGGCGCCTCAAGGATTACGAGGCGCGTGGCGGCTATCAGGCGCTGAAGAAACTGTTCGCCGAGAAGATGACCCCGGAGCAGGTGATCGCGGAAGTGAAGACTTCGGTGCTGCGCGGGCGTGGCGGCGCAGGCTTTCCGACCGGGCTGAAATGGAGCTTCATGCCGAAAAACGCCGCCGGCGAGAAATACATCGTCTGCAATACCGACGAGGGCGAGCCCGGCACCTTCAAGGATCGCGACATCATGCGCCTGGATCCGCACGCGGTGATCGAGGGCATGATCATCGCCGGCTATGCAATGGGCGCGCAGCGCGGCTACAACTACATCCACGGCGAGATCTTCGAGCTCTACCAGCGTTTCGAAGAAGCGCTCGAGGAAGCGCGTGCTGCCGGTTATCTGGGCAGGAACATCCTCGGCTCGGGCTTCGATTTCGAGCTGTTCGCCCACCACGGCTGGGGCGCCTATATCTGCGGCGAGGAGACGGCATTGCTCGAATCCATCGAGGGCAAGAAAGGGCAACCGCGCTACAAGCCGCCGTTCCCGGCCAATGTCGGTCTCTATGGCTGCCCGACGACGATCAACAACACCGAATCGCTCGCCTCGATTCCCTACATCATCCGTCATGGCGGCCAGGCCTTCCTTGACCTGGGCAAGCCGAACAACGGCGGCACCAAGCTGTTCTCCGTCTCGGGCCACGTCAACAAGCCCGGCAACTACGAAGTGCCGCTCGGCACGCCCTTTGCCAAACTGCTCGAAATGGCCGGGGGCATGCGCGGCGGCCGCAAGCTCAAGGCGGTGATTCCCGGCGGCTCCTCGGCGCCGGTGCTGCCCGCCGACATCATCATGGACTGCACGCTCGATTACGACTCGATCGCCAAGGCCGGCTCGATGCTCGGCTCGGGCGCGGTGATCGTCATGGACGAGACGGTCTGCATGGTCAAGGCGCTCGAACGTCTGTCGTGGTTCTATTACGAGGAATCCTGCGGCCAATGCACGCCCTGCCGCGAGGGCACCGGCTGGCTCTACAAGATGATTCACCGCATCGAGCATGGCCAGGGCCGCGCGGAGGATCTCGATCTGCTCGACGACGTGGCGAAGAACATCATGGGGCGCACGATCTGCGCGCTCGGCGATGCCGCCGCCCTGCCGGTGATCAGCTTCGTCAAACACTTCCGCGATGAATTTGCCTATCACATCGAACACAAGCGCTGCCTGGTGCCGCCCGAAGTACAACGGGCGGGCAGCACCTTCCATACGCGTCTGATGGCGGGGGCGACATGCTGAACATCGAGATCGACGGCAAGCCGCTGCAGGTCGAGCCGGGCACGACGGTGTTCGAGGCCGCGCGTTCGGCCGGCATCTACATCCCGCATTTCTGCTACCACAAGAAACTCTCGATCGCCGCCAACTGCCGCATGTGCCTGGTGCAGGTCGAGAAGGCGCCGAAGCCGATGCCGGCCTGTGCGACCGTCGTCACCGAAGGCATGAAGGTCTTCACGCATTCGCCGCTGGCCGCTAAGGCGCAGCGCGATGTGATGGAATTCCTGCTGATCAATCACCCGCTCGATTGCCCGATCTGCGACCAGGGCGGCGAATGCCAGCTGCAGGATCTCGCCGTCGGCTATGGCGGCAGCCATGCGCGCTTCCAGGAAGAAAAGCGCGTCGTCACGAACAAGGACCTCGGTCCGCTGGTGGCGACGGACATGACCCGCTGCATCAATTGCACCCGCTGCGTTCGCTTCACGCAGGAAATCGCCGGCTATATGGAGCTCGGCCAGGCCTATCGCGGCGACCGCGCCGAGATCATGCCCTTTCTGGGCAAGACGCTCGATTCCGAGCTCTCTGGCAACGTCATCGATCTCTGCCCGGTCGGCGCGCTGACCTCGAAGCCGTTCCGCTTCGCGGCGCGCACCTGGGAGCTGTCGCGGCGCAAGTCCATCAGCCCGCACGACGGCCTAGGCAGCAACCTTGTCGTGCAGGTGCTGCACGACAAGGTCAAGCGTGTGCTGCCACTGGAAAACGAGGCGATCAACGAGTGCTGGCTCTCCGACAAGGAGCGCTTTTCCTATGAGGCGCTCAATGGCGAGGAACGCCTGACGCGGCCGATGGTGAAGCAGGGCGGCCAGTGGCGGGAAGTCGACTGGAACGTCGCCCTCGATTACGCATCGCACGCGCTGCGCGACATCGCCCGGGATCATGGCGCCGACGCGCTCGGCGCGCTCGTCAGCCCGCACGCGACGCTCGAGGAGATGGCGCTGACAGCCAAGCTGATGCGGGGCCTGGGCTCGGACAACATCGATTTCCGCCTGCGCCAGAGCGATTTCAGCCTCGATGGCCAGCGGTCCGGCACCCCCTGGCTGGGCATGAGGATCGCCGAGCTCGGCGCGCTCGACCGCGTGCTAGTGGTCGGCAGCTTCCTGCGCAAGGATCATCCGCTGATTGCCCAGCGCCTGCGCCAGAGCGCGAAGAAGGGCGCCCAAGTCTCGCTGCTGCATTCCGCCGACGATGAGCTGTTCATCAAGCTGTTCGCCAAGGCGATCGCCGCGCCCGCGCAACTGCCGGCGCTGTTCGCCGAAGTCGTGAAGGCGGTGGCCGAACTCAAGAACGCGCCGCTCGACGCCGGCTTCGAAAAAGTCGGCGCTGGTGAGACGGCACGGAGCATCGCCGCCAGCCTGGTGTCGGGCACGAACGTCGGCATCCTGCTCGGCAACTTTGCGCAGCAGCACCCGCAGGCCGCGACGCTGCATCGCCTCGCGCAGCAGCTCGCCGGCTTGCTCGGCGCGAAGTTTGGTTTCCTCGGCGAAGCGGCCAACAGCGTCGGCGGCTATGTCGCCGGGACCGCCCCCCGCCAGGGCGGCCTGAATGCCGCCCGTCTCGTCGCCGAACCGCGCCGCGCCTACCTGTTGCTGGGCGTCGAACCGGAGCTCGACTGCGCCGACGGCGCGGCGGCGCTCGCCGCGTTGCGTCAGGCCGCGAGCGTGATCGTGCTCTCGCCCTTCAAGTCGCAGGCCGCCCTCGACTATGCCGACTGCCTGCTGCCCGTCGCGCCGTTTACCGAGACCTCGGGCAGCTTCGTCAATACCGAGGGCAGGGCGCAGAGCTTCTACGCGGTCTGCAAGCCTCTGGGGGAAACCCGTCCGGCCTGGAAAGTGCTGCGCGTGCTGGGCAATCTGCTCGAGCTGGCCGGCTTCGAACATGAGAGCTCAGAACAAGTGCGCGACGAAGTGCTCGGCGGCAAGCCCGAGTTCGTCGCGGGGCTCGACAATGCGGTGACACCGGGCACATTCGATTTCATCGCGGCGTCGCCCGGCTTGCAGCGCATCGCCGATGTGCCGATCTACTTTGCCGATCCGCTGGTGCGCCGCGCGCCAAGCCTGCAATCCACCCATGATGCCGTCGCGCCGACCGCTCGCATGAATGCGGCGACGCTGACGAAACTGGGTCTGACGGCTGGAGAGAAAGTGAAAGTCGGCGCTGGCGGGGCGGCATGTCATCTCGTCGCCGAGCTCGATGCCGGAGTGCCGGACGATTGCGTGCGCATCGCCGCGGCACATGCGTCGACGGTGGCCGTCGGGCCGCTGTTCGGAACCTTGACGCTGGAGCGTGCATGATGGAAGCCCAGTTCCTGCAGTTCTTCCAGTCCGCCCTGGGCTCCGCCTGGCCAACCGTAGCGCCCATCTGGCCAGCCATCTGGGCCTTGCTCAAGATCGTTTCCGTTCTGGTGCCGGTCATCGTCGCGGTGGCGTATCTGCCCTATTTCGAGCGCAAGGTCATCGCCTACATGCACGTGCGCATCGGACCGAACCGCGTCGGCCCGATCGGTCTGCTGCAGCCGATCGCGGACGCACTGAAGCTGGTGTTCAAGGAAATCGTCACACCGACGAAAGCCAACAAGGCCCTGTATTTCACCGGCCCGATCCTCGCGCTGGCGCCGGCGCTGGTGGCCTGGGCGGTGGTGCCGTTCGACGACGGCAAGGTGATCGCGAACGTCGATGCCGGCGTGCTGTTCCTGCTGGCGGTGAGTTCTCTCGGCATCTACGGCATCATCGTCTCCGGCTGGGCTTCGAACTCGAAATACGCGTTCCTCGGCGCGATGCGCGCCGGCGCGCAGATGATCTCCTACGAGATCGCGATGGGCATGGCATTGATCACCGTGCTGATGGTCTCCAACAGCCTCAATCTCGGCGACATCGTACATGCGCAGGGCAAGGGGCGCTTTGCCGACCTCGGTCTTGGCCTGCTGTCCTGGAACTGGCTGCCGCTCTTGCCGATGTTCGTGATCTACCTGATCTCCGGCGTGGCGGAGACCAACCGCGCGCCGTTCGACGTCGTCGAGGGCGAATCGGAAATCGTCGCCGGCCACATGGTCGAATATTCCGGCATGGCCTTCGCGCTGTTCTTCCTCGCCGAATACGGCAACATGATCCTGATTTCGGCGCTGACCTCGATCTTCTTCCTCGGCGGCTGGCTCTCCCCGGTCGGCTTCCTGCCCGACGGGCTCGGCTGGCTGATCCTGAAGATCGCCTTCCTGCTGTTCCTGTTCCTCTGGTTCCGTGCTTCCTTCCCGCGTTATCGCTACGACCAGATCATGCGTCTGGGCTGGAAGGTCTTCATTCCGCTGTGCATCGTCTGGATCCTGCTCGTCGGCGTCTGGATGATGTCGCCCCTCAACATCTGGAATTGACCACCATGGGCGCGCTCAAGGATTTCATCGGCGGCTTCCTCCTCAAGGATTTCCTTGCCGGCATGGCGCTGACCGGGCGTTACCTGTTCGCCCGCAAGATCACCGTCCAATATCCGGATGAAAAGACGCCGCAAAGCTTCCGTTTCCGCGGCCTGCATGCCTTGCGCCGTTATCCGAACGGCGAGGAGCGCTGCATCGCCTGCAAGCTGTGCGAGGCGATCTGCCCGGCGATGGCGATCACGATCGAATCCGCCGTGCGGGAAGACGGCTCGCGGCGCACCACCCGTTACGACATCGACCTGACGAAGTGCATTTTCTGCGGCTTCTGCGAGGAGGCCTGCCCGGTCGATGCCATCGTCGAAACGCACATCTTCGAATATCACGGCGAGACGCGCGGCGATTTGTATTACACCAAGCAGATGCTGCTGGCCAATGGCGACCGCTACGAGGAAGAGATCGCCCGCCGTCGCCAGCTCGATGCGCCCTACCGATGATTCCGGCCATGGAATTCAAGACCTTCATCTTCTATCTGTTCGCGGCGATCATGCTGTTCGCCGCGCTGCGGGTGATCACCGCCCGCAACCCCGTGCATGCCGCGCTCTATCTGGTGCTGGCCTTCTTCAACGCGGCGGGCATCTGGATGCTGCTGCAAGCCGAATTCCTCGCCATCTTGCTCGTCATGGTCTATGTCGGCGCGGTGATGGTGCTGTTCCTGTTCGTCGTCATGATGCTCGACATCGACCTCGATCGTCTCCGTCACCGCTTCTGGAGCTATCTGCCGTTGGGGGCCATGATCGGTGTGCTGATGGTCGTCGAGATGAGTCTCGTGCTGGGCGGCAAATACTTCGGCATCGAAGCGCTGCCCGGTCAGTCCCTGCCCGACGGCTACAGCAATACCCGGGAGCTCGGGCGACTGCTCTACACCGAATACGTCTATCCGTTCGAACTGGCCTCGGTGATCCTGCTGGTGGGCATCATCGCCGCCGTGCACCTGACCCTGCGCCGGCGCAAGGACACCAAATACCAGAAGCCCACGGCGCAAATCCATATCCGGCGCGAAGACCGCGTGCGACTGGTGAAAATGGCGCCGGAGAAAGACGAACCGGTCCCGCAGGGGGTGGAAACGAAGGAGGGCGGACAATGAACCTTGCCACCCTGTCGCTTTCGCATTACCTGATCCTCTCGGCGATCCTGTTCGCGATCAGCGTGGTCGGCATCTTCCTCAACCGCAAGAACCTGATCGTGCTGCTGATGGCGATCGAACTGATGCTGCTGTCGGTGAACCTGAACTTCGTCGCCTTCTCCCATTACCTCAACGACCTGGCCGGCCAGCTCACGGTGTTCTTCATCCTCACCGTTGCCGCGGCCGAGGCCGCCATCGGCCTGGCCATCCTCGTGGTGCTGTTCCGCAACCTGTCGACGATCCACGTCGATGATCTCGACAGCCTGAAGGGATAAGGCGAAATGAAACTGCTCTACCTCATCGTGCCGCTGGCTCCGCTGCTCGGAGCGATCATCGCCGGCCTGTTCGCCAGAGCCGTCGGCCGCAGCGGCGCCCATTGGGTGACGATCCTCGGCGTGATGGTCTCGTTCATCGCCTCGGTGATCGTTTTCCGCGACGTGATGGCCGGCCATACCTTCAATGGCGAGGTCTACACCTGGCTGGAATCCGGGGGCCTGAAGCTCTCGATCGGCTTTCTGATCGATCCGCTCACCGCGGTGATGATGATCGTCGTCAGCTTCGTCTCGCTGATGGTCCACGTCTACACGATCGGCTACATGGCGCACGACGAGGAAAACTGGCCCGCCGACAGTCTCGCCGGGACGAACAGCTATCAGCGCTTCTTCGCCTACATCTCGCTGTTCACTTTCTCGATGCTGATGCTCGTGATGAGCAACAACTTCGTGCAACTGTTCTTCGGCTGGGAGGCGGTCGGCCTCGTCTCCTACCTGCTGATCGGCTTCTGGTCGGTGCGCCCCTCGGCGGTGTATGCGAACCTGAAGGCCTTCCTGGTCAACCGCGTCGGCGATTTCGGCTTTCTGCTCGGCATCGGACTGATCGCCGCGTATGCCGGCAGCCTCGATTACGCGACCGTGTTCGCCAAGGCGAAGGAACTCGCCGCCATGAACGAGAGCGTCACCGGCTGGCCCTTGATCACGGCGATCTGCATCGGCCTGTTCATCGGCGCGATGGGCAAGTCGGCGCAGTTCCCGCTGCACGTCTGGCTGCCGGACTCGATGGAAGGCCCGACGCCGATCTCCGCCCTGATCCACGCCGCGACGATGGTCACCGCCGGCATCTTCATGGTCTCGCGCATGTCGCCGCTGTTCGAGCTCTCCGACTCCGCGCTCTCGCTGGTGATCGTCGTCGGCGCGATCACGACGCTGTTCATGGCGCTGATCGCGATCGTGCAGACCGACATCAAGCGCGTCGTCGCCTACTCGACGCTTTCCCAGCTCGGCTACATGACGATGGCGCTGGGCGCTTCCGCCTATTCGGCCGCGATCTTCCATCTGATGACGCACGCCTTCTTCAAGGCGGTGCTGTTCCTCGGCGCCGGTTCGGTGATCATCGCGATGCACCACGAGCAGGACATGCGCAAGATGGGGGGGCTTGCCAAATACATGCCGATCACCTACGCGACCGTGCTGATCGGCGCCATCGCCAACGCCGGTCTGCCACCCTTTGCCGGCTTCTTCTCGAAGGATTCGATCATCGAGGCGGTGCATCTGGCCAATGTGCCGGGCGCCGGCTTCGCCTATTTCTGCGCGCTCGCGGCTGTCTTCGTCGGCGGGCTGTATTCGTTCCGCCTCGTCTTCTTCGCCTTTCACGGCATGGAACGTTTCCGCGCAGCGCATGCGCATGGGCATGACGAGCATGGGCATGGCCATGGTCATGGTGCGGCGCACGAGCCGCACGAATCTCCCAAGGTCGTGACGGTGCCGCTGATCCTGCTGGCGATTCCGGCCATCGCGTCCGGCTGGGTGATCGGCACGATGCTCTATGGCGGCTGGTTCGGCAATGCGATCTACATCGATGCCGAGGCCCACCCGGGCATGGCGACGATGGCCGAGGAATTCCATGGCGTGCTGGCGATGATGATGCACGGGGTGACGACGCTGCCGTTCTGGCTGGCGGTTTCCGGCGCGGCGCTGGCCTGGTACCTCTACATCGTGCGGCCGGATCTGCCGGCGGTGATCAAGCGGAAATCCGGCATCCTGGCAACGATCCTCGAAAAGAAATACGGCCTCGACGAATTCAACGAATGGTTCTTCGCCGGCGGTGCGCGTGCCATCGGTCGCCTGCTCTGGAAGGGGGGCGATCAGACGCTCATCGATGGCGTGGCCGTCAATGGCTCGGCGCGCCTGGTCGGCTGGTTCGCCAGCGCGATGCGCCTCATCCAGTCCGGCTACATCTATCAATACGCGTTCTCCATGATCATCGGCGTCTTCGTGCTGCTGACCCTGTGGATGAACCGGACCTGAGACAAACCCGACGATCACCGGAACCGAACCGATGAGTTCACATCTGCTGAGTTACGCCATCTGGGTGCCGATCCTCGGCGCCTTCGTGGTGTTCGCCGCCGGCAATTCCCGCAATCTCGCCCGCTGGGCAGCGCTGCTCACCGCCATCGCCGGCTTTGCCGTGACCATCCCGTTGTATGTCGGCTTCGACGTCACTCAGGCCGGGATGCAGTTCGTCGAACAGCGGCCCTGGATGCCGCGCTTCAACATCGAATACTTCCTCGGTGTCGACGGCATTTCCGTGCTGTTCATTTTGCTCAACAGCTTCATTACCATTCTCGTCGTCATCGCCGGCTGGGAAGTGATCAAGGACAAGGTAGCGCAATACATGGGCGCCTTCCTGATCATGTCCGGCGTGATGAACGGTATCTTCTGCGCGCTGGACGCGATGCTGTTCTATGTGTTCTTCGAGGCCTCGCTGATCCCGATGTACATCATCATCGGCATCTGGGGCGGGCCGAACCGCGTCTATGCGGCCTTCAAGTTCTTCCTCTATACGCTGCTCGGCTCACTTTTGATGCTGATCGCGCTGATCTACCTGTTCCTCGCCTCCGGCGGCAGCTTCAACCTGCTCGACTGGCATCAGCTCAAGATCGGCATGACGCCGCAGCTGCTGCTGTTCCTCGCCTTCCTGGCCGCCTTTGCCGTGAAGGTGCCGATGTGGCCGGTACACACCTGGTTGCCCGATGCCCACGTCGAGGCGCCGACGGGCGGCTCGGTGGTGCTGGCGGCGATCATGCTCAAGCTCGGCGCCTACGGCTTCCTGCGTTTCTCGCTGCCGATCACGCCGGATGCGAGCCACTATTTCGCGCCGCTGATCATCGCGCTGTCGCTGATCGCCGTCATCTACATCGGCTTCGTCGCGCTGGTGCAGGCGGACATGAAAAAGCTGATCGCCTATTCGTCGATCTCGCACATGGGCTTCGTCACCCTGGGCTTCTTCATCTTCAATCAGCTGGGGGTGGAGGGCGCGCTGGTGCAGATGATTTCCCACGGTTTCGTCTCCGCCGCGATGTTCCTGTGCGTCGGGGTGATGTACGACCGCATGCATTCGCGTCTGATCGCGGATTATGGCGGCGTGGTGCACCGCATGCCGAAATTCGCCGGCTTCTTCATGCTGTTCGCGATGGCGAATGCCGGCCTGCCGGCGACCTCCGGCTTCGTCGGCGAGTTCATGGTCGCGCTCGGCGCGATCAAGTATCACTTCTGGATCGGCTTCGCCGCCGCGACGACGCTGGTGCTCGGCGCGGCTTACACGCTGTGGATGTACAAGCGCGTGATCTTCGGACCGGTGGGCAACGCGCATGTCGCCGAGCTGTCCGACATCAACGCGCGCGAGATTCTGTTTCTGGCGGCGCTGGCGATTTGCGTGTTGGCGATGGGGGTCTATCCCTTCCCATTCACCGAGGTGATGCATGCATCGGTGGACAACCTGCTCAAGCACGTCGCTGTGAGCAAACTCTGATCAACATGGCGGCGACGAGATAAACGATGCTCAACAATTTCATCACGCCCGACCTCTATCCGGCCGCAGCGGAGCTTTTCCTCGCAGCGATGGCCTGCGTCATCCTGCTGGTCGATGCCTTGCTCGGTCACGCACAACGCTGGATCACCGCCGCGCTCACCGTGATCACGCTCATCGGCTGCCTGCTGATCACCTATCACACCATGGATGGTCAAGTAGTGCTGACGTTCAGCAACATGTTCGTCGATGACCTGTTCGGCGATTTCCTGAAAATCCTGCTCTACCTGGCGGTGATCGTGGTGATCATCTACAGCCGCGACTATCTGCGGGCGCGCAGCCTCGACAAAGGTGAATACTACGCGCTGGTGCTGTTCGCGACGCTGGGCATGATGGTGATGATCACTGCGGCGAGCTTCCTGACCATCTATCTCGGCCTCGAACTGCTTTCCCTGTCGCTGTATGCGCTCGTCGCCATCGATCGCGATTCGCCGCGCGCCACCGAGGCGGCGATGAAGTATTTCGTCCTCGGCGCCCTCGCTTCCGGCCTGCTGCTCTACGGCATGTCGATGGTGTATGGTGCGACGGGCACGCTGGAGATCGGCGGCGTCGCCCAGGCGCTGCATCTGGGCGTGGCCAACAAGACCGTGCTGGTCTTCGGTCTGGTGTTCGTCGTTGCCGGGCTAGCCTTCAAGCTCGGCGCCGTGCCGTTCCACATGTGGGTGCCCGATGTCTATCAGGGCGCGCCCACGCCGATCACGCTGCTGATCGGCTCGGCGCCGAAACTGGCTGCCTTCGCGATGGCGATGCGCATGCTGGTGTATGGCCTGTTGGAGCTCGCCGAGCACTGGCAGAGCATGCTGATGTTGCTCGCCGTGCTGTCGATCGCGCTCGGCAATCTGGTCGCGATCGCCCAGACCAACATCAAGCGCATGCTCGCCTATTCGGCGATTTCGCACATGGGTTTCCTGCTGCTGGCCCTCACCAGCGGCGTGGTCGGCCCGGACAAGCACTTTGCCTTGAACGCGTACAGTTCGGCGATGTATTACGTGGTGGCTTACGTCCTCATGTCGCTGGGTGCCTTCGGCAGCGTGCTGCTGCTCTCGCGCGCCGGTTACGAAGCCGAACACCTCGACGATTTCAAAGGGCTCAACCAGCGCAGCCCGCTGTTCGCCGCCGTGATGCTGGCGGTGATGTTCTCGATGGCCGGCGTGCCGTTCTTCGTCGGCTTCTTCGCGAAGTTCTCGGTCCTGCTCGCCGTCATCGATGCCGGCTATCTGTGGGTGGCGATCTTCGCGGTGCTCTTCTCGCTGATCGGCGCCTTCTATTACCTGCGCGTCGTCAAATACATGTATTTCGATCCTCCGGCGGATGTCGCGCCACTCGAAGCCGGCCTCGACATGCGCTTCCTGCTGGCGGTGAATGGCGCCGCCATCGCGCTGTTCGGCATCTTCCCGGACGCGCTGGTCTCGCTGTGCACCTATGCGCTGCTGCGCTCGCTGTGATCGGTTCTGAAGGGGCCGGTTCGGCTGCTCGATCATGCGGTTGATCAAATCGATCGCGCTGTTCGTCGCCATCGTCATCGTCCTCTTGGCCGTACCCCTGTTGTTCCTGCTCGGCGACGGGGCGGAGCGGGCGCCGTACGACGAGGGCCTGTTGCCATGGCGGATCGAAAGGCTGCCCAACGGCGCATCGCGGGCATTCGGCCTGACGCTCGGGGAGAGCACGCTGGCGGATGCCTACCGCAGGTTTGGCGACGATGCCAAGATAGCGCTGATCGCCGCGCAGGGGGAATCCGGCTCGGTCGAAGCCTATTACGACAGCGCACAAGCCGGCCCCATTACCGGGAAGATGATCCTGACGCTGGAAACCACGCAACCGCAGCGCGAAGCGATGCTCCAGCGCGCCGTCAAGGCGGAAGTGACGGAAAACGCCGCGCGGCGCATCACTCTGGCCGAGGCCGATCTGCAGGAATTACGCCAGGCGCGGATCGCCGGCATCACTTTCATCCCTTCGGCGAACCTGACCGAGGACATCGTCGAGCAGCGCTTCGGCACTCCCGGCGAAAAAATCCGTATCGACGAACGGATCACGCACTGGCTCTATCCTGAAAAGGGGCTGGACGTCCAGCTCGATGCCAAGGGCAAGGAAGTGCTCCAATACGTCGCGCCGGCGGATTTTTCCCGCCTGCGCGATCCACTGCGTGCCGCAGCGCAGTAGCGGTTGAGGACTCCTATTCGCCCGTTTCGCGACGGGCTTCGTAGGATGACGGGCTGATGCCCGCGTGCGCGAGGAACTCGCGCAGATGCTTGATGTCCTGACGGCCGAAGACGCTGCCCTGATGCGGGTGATGGAGGAAATACTCGTGGCGGTTCAAGACGACGCGAAAACGTGCGCCATGCACCGGCTCGATTTCCGCGCCCAGATGATGGAGCAGGGATTCGATCTCGCGCCAGTGGATGTTCGCGCTCGGCGGGTCCTGGAACAAGCTGCGCAGCAGATGCAGATGCTTGTGACTCATGATGCCCTCCTTGGCGGAAGCGGTGAGATTCGAACTCACGAACGCCTTGCGACGTTGCCGGTTTTCAAGACCGGTGCATTCAACCACTCTGCCACGCTTCCCCAAATTCCAACAGGGCCGGTTTTGGTTCCGGCCGCTCGCCTTGCGGCGAGCTTAACATGCGCGTGGCGCATGTTAGCCTGCACCGGCGCGCCCGCTGGAAGCGGGCTGGCGCCAAGACCGGTGCATTCAACCACTCTGCCACGCTTCCCCAAATTCCAACAGGGCCGGTTTTGGTTCCGGCCGCTCGCCTTGCGGCGAGCTTAACATGCTCGCGGCGCATGTTAGCCTGCACCGGCGCGCCCGCTGGAAGCGGGCTGGCGCCAAGACCGGTGCATTCAACCACTCTGCCACGCTTCCGATGCGGGGCGGATTATAGCCCGCCGAGCGGCGGCAGACCGTGGCGGCGGCGCGCTTCGTCACAGGCTTCGTCGCCGATGCCGAACGCCGACAGGGGGGCGAAATCGCGGCAGGCCGCGGGGCGCTGCTCGTAGATCGTGCAACGCACGCTTTCCCCGACGCTGCCAGCCAAAGCGATACAGCGCCCCGGCATGTCGGGGTGTTCGCGCATGCAGGCCGTCGTCGGGGTGTAGGGCTCGGTGAGCGCATCGGGCACCCAGCCGCCGGCCCGGCTGGCGAGATCGGCGCGGGGGAGGGTGATGCGGAAAGTGACGCAGCAGGCGCCGCAGCGGCAGCAAATGGAGGAGGACTCGCTTTCCATCGGACGAGGGTAGCAAAAAAACTTGTTGTCCGCATTGCACGGCGGGCGCGATTCGTCTAGAATGCGCGGCTCGTTCAGGCGGTTAGCTCAGCTGGTTAGAGCGCCACGTTGACATCGTGGAGGTCGTTGGTTCGATTCCAATACCGCCTACCAGATACCCAGAAAACGCCCCGGCCATCGGGGCGTTTTCTTTTCCTCCCGCGCAAAGTCGGCGCTGGCGACACGGCAATCAGGCCGCCGCCAAGGCCTGCTCCAGATCGGCTTTGAGGTCGTCGATGTGTTCGATGCCGATCGACAGCCGCACCATGTCTTCCGACACGCCGGCTTTCTTGAGTTCCTCGGGTGAGAGCTGACGGTGCGTCGTGCTGGCCGGATGGCAGGCCAACGATTTCGCATCGCCGATATTGACGAGCCGGGTGATGAGCTTCAACGCATCCTGGAAGCGCGCGCCGGCGGCGGCGCCGCCTTTCACGCCGAAGGTGAGGATGCCCGAGGCGCGGCCGCCCATGTATTTCTGCGCCAGCGCGTGCTCGGGATGGTCCGGCAGGCCGGCGTAATTGACCCAGCCCACCTTCGGGTGGCTCTTGAGGTATTGCGCGACGGCGAGCGTGTTGTCGCAGATGCGGTCCATGCGCACGGCGAGCGTCTCGATCCCTTGCAGGATCAGGAAGCTGTTGAAGGGCGAGATCGCCGCGCCCATGTTGCGCAGGGGCACGACGCGGGCGCGGCCGATGTAGGCGGCGGCGCCCAGCGCTTCGGTATAGACGACGCCGTGGTAGGAGACGTCCGGCGTGTTCAGGCGCTTGAAGCGTTCCTTGTGCTCGGCCCAGGGGAACTTGCCGGAATCGACGATCGCTCCGCCGATGCTGTTGCCGTGGCCGCCGAGATATTTGGTCAGCGAATGCACGACGATGTCGGCGCCATGCTCGAAGGGTCGGCAGAGATAAGGCGTCGGCACGGTGTTGTCAACGATCAGCGGCACGCCGGCGGCATGGGCTACCTCGGCCAGTGCGGCGATGTCGATGACGTTGCCGAGCGGATTGCCGATCGATTCGCAGTAGATCGCCTTGGTCTGCGCGTCGATCAGCGGCTTGAAGCTCGCCGGGTCGCGGTAGTCGGCGAAGCGCACTTCGATGCCGTATTGCGGCAGGGTGTGGGCGAACAGGTTGTAGGTGCCACCGTAGAGGGTGCCGACCGAAACGATGTTGTCGCCGGCCTCGGCGATGGTCTGGATCGCGTAGGTGATCGCCGCCTGGCCGGAAGCCAGCCCGAGCGCGCCGACGCCGCCTTCCAGCGCCGCCATGCGCTTTTCCAGCACGTCGGTGGTCGGGTTCATGATGCGCGTGTAGATGTTGCCTTGCACCTTGAGATCGAACAGGTCGGCGCCGTGCTGCGTGTCGTCGAAGGCGTAGGACGTGGTCTGATAGATTGGCACCGCGACCGCCTTGGTGGTCGGGTCCGGGCTGTAGCCGCCATGCACGGCGAGAGTTTCGAGCTTCATGTCAGTCCCCCTGTCGTGGTGTGAATGTCCCTTATTGTTGCGCAAAAACTCGGCGCTGGCGAAACGGCATGCGTGCTACCATGCCGCGCCGCCATGCCTGCTCGATCCGATCTCGACCGCATCTTCGCCGCCGATGGCCCGCTGGCCCGGGCCGTCGGCGGCTACCGCCCGCGCAGCCAGCAACTCGCCATGGCGCATGCCGTGCGCGCGGCGATCAGCGCCAACCGCCAGCTCATCGCCGAGGCCGGCACCGGCACCGGCAAGACCTTCGCCTATCTCGTCCCGGCGCTGCTCTCGGGCGGCAAGGTGATCATCTCCACCGGCACCAAGACATTGCAGGATCAGCTCTTCAACCGCGACCTGCCGACCGTGCGCGATGCGCTCGGCGTGCCGGCGACGATCGCGCTATTGAAGGGCCGCGCCAACTACGTTTGTCCTTATCACCTCGAACGCGCGCTCTCCGCCGGCAGACTTGCCTCGCGCGCCGAGGTGCAGCACCTGCACGCGATCGCGCGCTTCGCGAAGGTCACGGCGAGCGGCGATCGGGCCGAATGCACCGACGTGCCGGAAGATTCCGGCGCCTGGCCGCTCGCCACCTCGACGCGCGAGAACTGCCTCGGCCAGGAGTGCGCCTACGTCAAGGAATGCTTCGTCCTGGCCGCGCGGCGCGAGGCATTGCTGGCCGACGTCGTCGTCGTCAATCACCACCTGTTCTTCGCCGATGTCATGCTCAAGGACGACGGCATGGGCGAGCTCTTGCCGGCCTGCAACACGGTGATCTTCGACGAGGCGCACCAGTTGCCCGATGTGGCGGGACTTTTCTTCGGCGAGAGCGTCGGCACCGGGCAGATCCTCGATCTCGCACGCGACGCGAAGCTCGAAGGCATCGCTGCCGCGAAGGATTACGCTCCCTTGCAGGAAGCCGTGAAGGCGCTGGAAAAGGCGGCCAAGGATCTGCGCCTGACCTTCAGGCACGAAGGCCGTCTCGCCATTGCGCAATGGCTGCAACACCCGCAGGCGATCGAGGCGCTGGCACATCTGCAGCAGAGGCTCGAAGAACTGGGCAAGCATCTCGAAAGCCAGGCTGGACGCTCCGAAGGACTGGCGAACTGCCTGCGCCGCTCAAGCGAGCTGCTCCTGTTGCTGCGGCACTGGCAGAAAGTCGGCGCTGACGGGACGGCACCGCAAGACGATGAAAGTCAGGCGGAAGCCCAAGCGGTGCGCTGGGTGGAGGTGACGGCCTTCGGCGTCACCTTCAATCTCACGCCGCTCACCGTCGCGCCGATCTTCCGCAAGCAGCTCGAAGGCCATCCGCGCGCCTGGATCTTCACTTCGGCGACGCTCGCCGTCGGCGAGGATTTCTCGCATTACCGCAATGCGCTCGGGCTGGCGGAGGCGGACACGGGGCGCTGGGACAGCCCGTTCGACTACCCGAACCACGCCTTGCTCTACTGCCCGACCGGCATGCCGGACCCGAATCACCCCGACTATGCCGAGGCGGTGGTCGAAGCCGGCTGGCCGGCGATCCGGGCTGCCGGCGGCCGCGCCTTCGTGCTGTGCACCTCCCTGCGCGCGATGCGGCGCATCCATGAGCTGCTGGAGGCGCGCATCGAGGCCGCGCGGCTCGACATGCCGCTGCTGCTACAGGGCCAGCGCCCGAAGCCGGAGCTGCTCGAGCGCTTCCGGCGCCTCGGCAACGCGGTGCTGGTGGCGAGCCAGAGCTTCTGGGAGGGCGTCGATGTGCCGGGCTCGGCGCTCTCGCTGGTCGTCATCGACAAGCTGCCGTTCGCGCCGCCCGACGATCCGGTGCTCGCGGCGCGCATCGACACGCTGAAGCGTCAGGGACGCAACGCCTTTTTCGAAGTACAGCTGCCGCGCGCGGTGATCAGCATGAAGCAGGGCGCTGGCCGGCTGATCCGCGCGGAAACCGATCGTGGCGTGCTGATGGTCTGCGACCCACGGCTGGTCGACAAGCCCTATGGCCGGCGCATCTGGCAGAGCCTGCCGCCGATGCGCAGGACGCGCGAGCTCGCCGAGGTCGAGGCATTTTTCGCCGACGGAGGACATTGACATGGCGTGGGCGATTCTCGTGCTGGCCGGGCTGTTCGAAGTCGCCTGGGCGATCGGCCTCAAATACACCGAGGGCTTCACGCGCCCCCTCCCGTCGCTGCTGACGCTCGCCGCGATGGTCGCCAGCGTCGTGCTGCTGGGCGTGGCGATGAAGTCCCTGCCGGTAGGCACCGCCTATGCCGTCTGGGTCGGCGTCGGCGCGGTCGGCACGGCGATCCTCGGCATCGCGCTGTTCGCCGAGCCGGCGACCGTTGGCCGGCTGGTCAGCCTGGCGCTGATCGTCGCCGGCATCGTCGGCCTCAAACTGGCGACGCCCGACTGATTCGGAATACACTTCACGCCATGCGACTCTCCGACCTTCCTGCCGACCTGCTGGCGGCGCGCCCGCACCTGTTTTCCCCTGCCATCGTTCCCGTCGAGGCCGCCGATCATGCCCGCATGCGGGAAGTGATCGCCGCGGTGGAGGAGGTCGTCGCGCTGAAACTCGGCGCTGACGGCACGGCACCGGCTGCCTGTGGCGTCTTCATGGGCTACGACTTCCATCTGACGCCCGAGGGCCCCAAGCTGATCGAAATCAACACCAACGCCGGCGGGGGCCTGCTCGCGGCGCTGCAGGCCGAGCGCGACGACGTGCTCGACGCCTATCTGGCGATGTTCCGCAGCGAATGCGGCGCGCGCGAGCTGCGCACGGTCGCCATCGTCGATGAAACTCCCGAGCAGCAGTATCTCTACCCCGAGCTCGTCGGCTTCCGCCAGCTGTTCGAAGCCAACGGCATCCATGCGGCGATCTGCGCCCCCGACGAGCTGATGATCTGCCACGGCGGCCTGTGGCACGCCGACGGCGTTACGCAGACGCGCATCGACCTGGTCTATAACCGGCTGACCGATTTCACGCTCGACCAGCCCGAGTCGGTCGCGCTGCGGCTCGCCTGGCTGCACGAGGAGACCGTAGTGACGCCGAACCCGCAGATCCATGCCCTGTATGCCGACAAGAAAAACCTCGTCGCGCTCACCGACCCGGTGCAACTGGCGGAGTGGGGCGTGCCGGCCGAGACACGGCGTATCCTGCTCGCCGGCATCCCGCGCACCGAAGCCGTCTCGCTGGCCCATGCCGAAGACCTCTGGAACCGCCGCCGGGGGCTGTTCTTCAAGCCGGCCGCCGGCTTCGGCTCGCGCGGCGCCTATCGCGGCGACAAGGTCACGAAGCGGGTCTTCGCCGAGATCCTCGCCGACGATTACGTCGCCCAGGCGCTGGTGCCGCCCTCGACCGTCAATGTCGAGGTCGAGGGCCGGATGACCGAGCTCAAGGCGGACATCCGCAACTACGTCTATCGTGGCGCAGTGCAACTGGTCGCCGCCCGGCTGTATCAGGGCCAGACGACGAATTTCCGCACCCCGGGCGGCGGATTCGCGAAGGTGATCGAGACGCCATGAAGGTCTTTGGCCTCGCCGGCTATTCCGGTTCCGGCAAGACGACGCTGATCGAAAAGCTGATCCCGCGCTTCACCGCGCGCGGTCTCAAGGTCTCGCTGATCAAGCACACGCACCACGATTTCGACGTCGACCAGCCAGGCAAGGATTCCTGGCGGCACCGCCAGGCCGGCGCCAGCGAAGTGCTGCTGACCTGCGACCGGCGCTGGGTGCTGATGCACGAGCTGCGCAGCGCGCCGGAACCCTCGCTGCAGGAGCAGCTCGAGATCCTCTCGCCCTGCGATCTGGTGCTGGTCGAAGGCTTCAAGCAGACGCCGATCTCGAAGCTCGAAGTGCATCGCCCCGCCCACGGCCGGCCACCACTGTGGCCGGAAAACCCGAGCATCGTCGCGGTGGCGACGGACGCGCGGATCGACTGTCCGCTGCCGGTGCTGGATCTGAACGACCCCGACGCGATCGCCCGCTTCATCCTCGATTATCTCGACCGACCATGCTGAGTTACGAAGAAGCCCTCGACCATCTGCTGGCAGCCGCCACGCCCGTCGCGGAAACCCGCCGGCTGCCGCTGGCCGCCGTGCGCGGCCGCTTTCTCGCCGAAGCGCTGGTCTCCGGCGTCACGGTGCCGCCGCTCGACAACAGCGCGATGGACGGCTACGCCGTGCGCTGCGCCGACGTGCCGCGGGCGGGCGTCGTGCTGCCGGTCTCGCAGCGCATTCCGGCCGGCAGCGTCGGCGCGCCGCTCTCGCCCGGTACCGCGGCGCGCATCTTCACCGGCGCGCCGGTGCCGCCCGGCGCCGATGCGGTGGTGATGCAGGAACTCTGCGAACACGGCGCGGATGGACGGGTGATCATCAACGACGTGCCTCGCCCCGGGCAGAACATCCGCCGCGCCGGCGAGGACATCACCGCAGGCAGCGAAATCCTGGCGGCCGGCACGCGCCTCGGCCCGGCCGAGATCGGCCTCGCCGCCTCGGTCGGCATCGCCGAATTGCCGGTGCGGCGCCGGCTGCGCGTCGCGCTGCTCTCCACCGGGGATGAGCTCGCCGAACCCGGCCAGCCGCTGCCGCCGGGCGGCATCTACAACTCGAACCGCCATTTCCTGCGCGCGTTGTTCGAAACCTACGGCTGCGTGGTCACCGATGCCGGCCACGTCCCCGATACGCTGGAGGCCACGCGCGCGGCCCTGCGCGAGGCCGCCGCCGCGCACGACCTGATCGTCACGACGGGCGGCGTCTCGGTCGGCGAGGAAGACCACGTCAAGCCCGCCGTCGAAGCGGAAGGAGCGCTGTCGCTGTGGAAGATCGCGATCAAGCCGGGCAAGCCGCTGGCCTTCGGTCACATCGACAAAGTCGGCGCTGGTGGCACGGCACACACCGCCTTCATCGGCCTGCCGGGCAATCCGGTCTCCTGCTTCGTCACCTTCCTGCTGTTTCTGCGCCCCTATCTGCTCAAGCGCATGGGCGCCGCCGTCGTCGCGCCTCCCGTCCGAGAGCTCGTCTCCGCCTCGCACTGGAGCAAGCCCGAAGACCGGCGCAGCTTCCTGCGCGCGCGCCTCACCGCCGACGGCCGCGTCGAGCTGTATCCGAACCAGAGCTCCGGCGTGCTGACCTCCTGCGTCTGGGCCGACGGCCTGGTCGACACGCCGGCTCATCAGACCTTCGCGCCGGGCGATCCGGTGCGTTTTCTCGCCTTCTCGGATATGCTGTGACGCGATGACCCTCAAAGTGCTCTATTTCGCCAGCGTCAGCGAGGCGATCGGCCTCACTGCCGAAACCATCGACCTGCCGGCCGGCGTCACGACCGTCGGCGCGCTGCGCCAGCGCCTCGGCGAGCGCCATGCGGCGCTCTTGACCGCGAAGAACCTGCGCGCGGCGGTCAATCGGCAGATGTGCGGCTGGGACGCGCCGCTCGCCGACGGCGACGAGGTCGCCTTCTTCCCGCCGGTGACCGGAGGTTGAATGCAGGAAGTCTCCGTCCAGCAAGCCGATTTCGATCCCGGCGCGGAAATCGCCGCGCTCTCGGCCGATGATGCCGAAGCAGGGGCGGTGGCGAGCTTCGTCGGCCTCGTCCGGCGCGACAAGCATCACGGCGATGTCGTCGCGATGACGCTGGAACACTATCCCGGCATGACCGAGCAGGCGTTGGCCGAAATCGTCACGCAGGCGCGCGAACGCTGGCAAATCCGCCGGGTGCGGGTGATCCATCGCTTCGGCCGGCTGCTGCCGAACGAGCGCATCGTCTTCGTCGGCGTGACCTCGGGTCACCGCCACGATGCCTTCGCCGCCTGCGAGTTCATCATGGATTACCTGAAAACCCGGGCGCCGTTCTGGAAGAAGGAGGAAACCCCGGCAGGCGCCCGCTGGGTCGATGCGCGCGAATCCGACGATCGCGCGCTCGATCGCTGGAAGTAGCAGCGCTATTTCCTGCGGCTGGCCTTGGCCGGCTGGGCGGCCTCCGCCCTCTGGCTGAAGCCGGCGGTCGTCGCCTTGGCGATCTGCTCGAACGCGCTGTTCGCGGTCGCCATCGCCTGCTGCATCATCTCCAGCAGGTTCGGCGGCTGGCCGGGCAGCGTCTTCAGGAAGCTCTGGTAGGCATCGGCCATTTCCTGACTGCCGGAGGCGAGCTGCTCGGTGAGCATGCGGGCGAAAGCGGCGCGCGCCTCGTTGCCGATCTCGGCCACCTGCTGCGCGGCGGCCATCATCTTGCGCGTGGTTTCCTGCGCATACTCGGCGCGCAGGCGCATCACCTCCTGCGCATCCTTCGCCTGGGCGAGCGCCCGCGCGTTTTCGACGCCGGCGTTGAACAGCTCGCGCGCCAGCTCGTTTTGCAGCGCCATCACGCGCTGCGAGTTCTCGATCGACAGTTGCGCCAGATGCATCGCCGCTTCCATGTTCTTGCGGTTGAGTTCGCTCAGATGCTCGATTTTGCCGCTCATGATGGCCTCCCTTCGATGATGGATGCTTTCACTTTAGCACGGGGTCATGAATGGCGCACGAGCCCCATCCGGCCGTGGCCGAAGATGCGGGCGTCCATCGGCGCCGGCGGCGTACGCATCAGCGGAGTGAAATCCATCAGCGCGAGGATGTCGCGTTCGAGATCGATGCCGGGGGCGATCTCGGTCAGCTCCAGCCCGTCGGGGCCAAGGCGGAACACGCAGCGCTCGGTGATGTAGAGCACGCGCTGGCCGCGGCGGATCGCCTCCGGGCCGCTGAAGGTGCAGTGCTCGACTGCGCGAACGAATTTCCTTTCCCGGCCCTCCTGGCGGATGTGCAGGCGGCCGGCTGCGACCTCGATCTGCAGCCCGCCGGCGGTAAACGTGCCTACGAACACCACCTCGCGCGCGTTCTGCGAGATGTTGATGAAGCCGCCGGCGCCATTGAGCCGCGGCCCGAACTTGCTGACGTTGAGATTGCCGGCGGCATCGACCTGGGCCAGCCCGAGGAAGGCGAGATCCAGCCCGCCGCCATCGTAGAAATCGAACTGGGAAGGCTGGTCGATGATCGCCTGGGTATTGGTCGCGGCGCCGAAATTGAGGCCGCCGGCCGGGATGCCGCCGATCACGCCGGGTTCGGCAGTGAGTGTCATCTGCTCGCTGATGCGCTCTTCGGCGGCGATCGCGGCGACGCCCTCGGGCATGCCGATGCCGAGATTCACCACCGCGCCGGGGGTGAGCTCCAGCGCCGCGCGCCGGGCGATGATCTTGCGTTCCGACATCGGCATCGGCGGGATCGCCGAGAGCGGAACCTTGAGCTCGCCCGAGAAGGCCGGGCTGTATTGCTCGATGAAGGTCTGCATGTGGTATTCGGGCTTTTCGGCGACGACGACGCAATCGACGAGGATGCCCGGAATCTTCACCTGGCGCGGGTTCAGCGAGCCGCGCGCGGCGACGCGCTCGACCTGGCAGATGACGATGCCGCCCGAGTTGTGCACCGCCATCGCGATCGCCTGCGCTTCCAGCGTCAGCGCCTCCTTTTCCATCGTCACGTTGCCGTCCTCGTCGGCCGTCGTGCCGCGGATGAAGCCCACCTGGATCGGGAAGGCCTTGTAGAACAGGTATTCCTCGCCGTCGATCTCGATCAGCCGGACGATGTCCGTGGTCGTCCTTGCATTGAGCTTGCCGCCGCCGAAACGCGGATCGACGAAGGTGCCCAGGCCGACGCGGGTGAGCGTGCCCGGCTTGCCGGCGGCGATGTCGCGGAACAGGTGGGTGATCACACCCTGCGGCAGGTTCCAGGCTTCGATGCGGTTGCCGACGGCGAGTTCCTGCATGCGCGGCGCCAGCCCCCAGTGGCCGCCGATCACGCGGCCGACCAGGCCGTCGTGGCCCAGATGGTTGAGCCCGCGATCCTTGCCGTCGCCCTGGCCGGCGGCATAGACGAGACCGATGCCCCGGGGCGCGCCTTCCTCGAGATAGCGCTCTTCCAGCGCGACGGCGAGATTCTCGGCAAAGCCGATGCCGACGAAGCCGCCGGTGGCGATCATGTCGCCGTCTCTGATCAGGCCCACCGCCTCGCGGGCGCTCATGATCTTCCCGCCGTGGCGGGCGTGCAGCGCCGCCAGTTGCGTATGTTTCATGTGGTGGGACACGCTTCCACTCCTTCCTGCCGTCCCCGGCAGAATTCGAGAAACGCCGCTTCGTCCATCGGCCGGCCGATGAAATAACCCTGGGCCAGGTCGCAGCCCAGCGCCCGGAGCGCATTCCAGTCGGCCTGGGTTTCGATGCCTTCGGCGACCGTCTTGAGCTTCAGCCCATGCGCCAGCGCGAGGCTCGCCTCGACGATCACGTGCGCGTTCGGGTGCTCGCTGCAGCCGGTGACGAAGCCTTGGTCGATCTTCAGTTCCGTGAAGGGCACGCGCGCCAGTTGCGCGAGGCTGGCGAAACCGGTGCCATAGTCGTCGATGGACAGGCCGAAGCCCTTCATGCGCAGCCGGGTGAGGTTCTCCAGCGCAGGCGCGAGCGCGGTTATCGCCGCGGTTTCGGTGATCTCCAGCACCATGTGCTTGGGTTCCACCCCGCAGCCGGTGACGATCTCCGTTACCCGGTCGGCGAGCATCACGTCGGAGAGCGAGGTGGTCGAGAGGTTGACCGAGACGGTGACGTCAAGCCCGGCAGCGCGCAGCCGGCGGGTGGCATGGGCAGCCTGTTCGAGCATCAGGAAGGTGAGTGCGTCGATCCTGTCCGCCTGCTCCAGCGTGAGAATGAAGCCATAAGGGGAGACGATGCCTTGGGTGGGATGGCGCCAGCGCGCCAACGCTTCGGCGCCGACCACGGCGCCACTCCTCATGTCCAGCTTGGGCTGGAAGAAGGGCACGAATTCATGGTTGCGGATGCCGGCTTCGATCTCGGCCAGCGTGAAAGTCGGCGCTGGCGGGACGGCACGGCGATGCCGTGAGTCGTCGCCCGCAGCGATCAGCTGCGCCAGATGAATCCGCGTGACCGGCTTTTCCAGCACACCCAGGAGGCGCACGCCATAGGCATCGGCCATCTTGGCCACCGAGCCGAGCAGGGCCGGATCCAGCGCGCTGGCGATGATCACCGGCACGTCGGGCAGGCGTTTGCCCAGATGGCGGATGAAGGCCATGCCGTCCATCTCCGGCATGTCGAGGTCGCAGATCACCAGGCCCGGCGCGTGGCCGGCATCGAGCTGCGCGAGCGCGACGCGGCCGTTTGCGGCTTCGAGCACCTGTTTCGCGCCGATCGCGGCCAGCATGCGCGCCAGGATGCGGCGCTGGAAATCGTGATCCTCGACGATCAGGATCGAAGGCGGGATTTTCATTGTTATTTTTCCTCCGGAAAATCGGGGGGCGGCAGCGCTTCACGCAGTTTGGCCAGCACGGCCGCCCGCTGTCCGGGTTTGACGATGAAGCCGGCAATCCCCTGCTGGGCCGCGGCGCGCACCGTCTCGGCATCGGCATGGCCGGTGATGACGAGATAAGGAATGCCGGAGAGCGCCGGCACACGTTTTGCCGCCGCGATCAACTCCAAGCCGGAGACGCCGGGCATTTCGATGTCGGCCAGCACCGCATCGGGCTTGAGGCGTGGCAGCGCCACCAGCGCGCCCTGTGGATCGGTGAATGCGATCACCTCGTAGCCGGCGGATTCCAGCATCGTGGTGAGCACCTTCAGATAGACCGGATCGTCATCCACCACCACCAGACGCTGGGGCTGCTGCGCCAGCCAGGCGGCCGTTTCGGCCAGGCGCGGCGTGACGGCCGCAGCCGCGGCTTGCGCCTCGGCGCTGCTGGCGCTCAGCTGCCGCTCGGCCGGGGTGCAGGCCGCTTCGATCAGCGGGTGCAGTTCCGGCGCGGCCGCGGCCAGCCGCTGGCGCGTAGCGGCGAGGTCGGCGGCCACCGCCGCGCCGACCTGCGCCTGCCGTAACAGCGCCCCGTGCAGGCTGTAGGCGCCCTGCTGCGCAGCGGCGAGCAGGGCGCGGCTGGCTGGCGGCGGCGCGCTCTTCGCCGCGCCGCACCCCGGTCAGATGGCGGATGCTGATGGCGAGCCGGTGCGGATCGTAAAGGGGCCGGAACACCACGTAATCGTCGAACACGCCGCGCTTGACGAGATCGTAGGCGAAATCGGCATCCTGTCCCTTGCACAGCAGGATCGAGGGGTGATCGCCGCCGGCGAAGCCTGGCGCCGTGCGGTAGAGCTCCAGGAAAGCCCGTTCGGCGAGTGCGAGGTCGTGATAGGCGAACAACAGCAGCGCCGGCGGAGCCTGCGCATACCGTTTGGCGGCGACCGCCACATCGGCGAAGGTCTCGACCCTGAAGCCGCTGTCGCGGGTCATCGCGAGCACCTCGTCTTTCGCGTCGGCATCCGCGAACAGCCAGGCCAGCGGCGCGCTCATGCCTGCTCTCCTTGCAGGCGGGCTTCGAGCCGGGCCCAGACGTCATCGATATGACGATAGCCCAAGGCGGCCGTTTCCCAATCGCCATTGTTGCCGGCGGCTTCGAGATCGGCGCACAGCTTCGCCAGTTCGAGCGCGCCGATGGCGCGGGCGGCGGACTTGAGCCTGTGGGCGGCGCGTGCCAGCGGCCGCGCCTCGCGCTTTTCATAGGCAGAACGGATTTCTGCCAAGGGTTCGCCGGCGTTCTCGAAGAAGCTGTCGATCAGCTCGCGCTGCAGCTTCGACGAGTCGCCCACCATGTCGGCGAGCACGCTGGGGTCCCAGACCTGCGATGCATCGACCGCCTCTTCCTGCGGCGCTAGCGAGACGTCGAAACCCGCACTGGCGACAAGCTCGGCGAGACCCGTTTCGATTTCGCGTCGCCGCTCCGCGGCTTCGTGGAGATCGTGACGGCGGGCGGCTTCTTCGGCACGGGCGGCGCGGGCGGCGAGACGGGTTGCGCCCACCATTTTCGCCGCCCCCTTGATGCGGTGGGCCTCGCGGGCAGCCGCGGCAGCGTCGTCGCGGTCGAGGGCGACGGCGAGCGACTCGAGATCGCGCCGTGTCTGTTCGATGAAATCGGCGAGGATCAGCCGCTCTTCCTCATTGCCTTCGGCCAGTTGACTCAATACGCTGCGGTCGAGCACCGCGCCGCCCTCGACGGGCGGCGCACCGTTCCCGGCCGAAAAAGGCAGCCAGCGCGCCAGCGTGGCGCGCAGCATGGCCAGTTCGGTGGGCTTGACCAGTACATCGTCCATGCCGGCGGCATGACAGCGCGCCACCTCCTCGCCCATCGCCGCTGCCGTCCAGGCGATGATCGGCGTCGACTTGCGGCCTTCCCGGGCTTCGATCGCTCGCACCGCTTGGGCGAGTTCGAAACCATCCATCACCGGCATGTGCACGTCGGTGACGATCAGCGCGTAGTCGCCATGTTTCCACTTGGCCAGCGCCTGATTGCCGTTCTCGGCGAGCTCCACGGACAGGCCGAGCAGGGCGAGCTGGCGCGCGATCAGCGCGCGGTTGGTCGGGTGATCGTCCGCCACCAGCACCGGCCGCCCACCGGCATCGAGGCGACGCAACGCATCGCCCACCGCCGCCGGCTTCGGCGCCGGCGCGCTCTCGGCCACCGTCAAGGTGAGGATGACATAGAAGGTACTGCCCTTGGTCGGTTCCGACTCGACTCCGATCGTGCCGCCCATCAGTTCCGTGAGTCGTCTGCAAATCGCCAATCCCAGGCCGGTGCCGCCATAACGGCGGGCGGTGGTAACGTCCGCCTGGCTGTAGCGTTCGAAGATCTGCCGCTGCACCTCGGGCGCGATGCCGATACCGGTGTCGCGCACCGAGAGCTTGACGGTCACCCGGCCGTTTTCCTCGCCGAGCCAGTCGGCGCGCAGTTCCACATAGCCTTCGGCGGTGAATTTCAACGCGTTGGAGACGAAGTTCTGCAGGATCTGCCGTACGCGCAGGTCGTCCATCACCAGCGCCGGCGGCAGACGCGGATCGACGAAGGTCATCAGCGAGATGCCCTTCGCGCTCGCCACCGCGAGATAGGCATCGCGCACGCCTTCGATCAGCGTGCGCAAGTCTTCCGGCTGCGGCGACAGTGTGAGCTTATCGGCTTCGATCTTCGAATAATCGAGGATGTCATCGATGATGCGCTGCAGGGCCTTGCCCGATTCCCGGGCGATCGCGAGCTGGTGGCGTTCCTCGGCGGGCAGCGGTGAGAGCGAGAGCAGTTCCAACATGCCCAACAGCCCGGTCAAAGGCGTGCGGATCTCATGACTCATCGTAGCGAGGAATTCCTGGCGCTGGACGAGCAGCTCTTCCAGTTGCCGGGTGCGTTCCGCGACACGCGTTTCGAGCTGTTCGTTGAGCCGGCGCAGCGCTTCCTCGGCTTCGATCTGCCGGGTGACATCGAACAACGTGCCGATGATCTCACCGTGAATGAAATGCCCCTCGACATGCAACCAGAGGGTCCTGCCATCACGGTGCTGCAATCGAAATTCACCGACCCAGGGATGGTGTTTTTCGACCATTGCCATGAAATCGCTGCGCACCCGTTCGATGTCCTCGGGATGAAGGTTGTTCCACCACCGGTCTGGTTGCGTGATGAAATCCTCGACAGACCAGCCAGTGAGCGCCTCGATCTGCGGGCTGACGAACTGGGGCCGGCCTTGGGGATCGGTCACGAAGGTGGCGACCGGCAGATAATCGACGAGATCCCGGTAGCGCTCTTCGGCCTGTTGCCAGCGCAGCACGATGAGGCGGGACGCCATGGCGATGAGCAAGGTGACCAGCACTCCTCCGGCGCCCACTGCAGCAGGGAACCACCGATTCTGGGCCGCAAGCGGCCAGTCGGGCAAAGCGGTGACGACCAACGTCCATTCGGCATCGCCCACCTTGAGCGGCAGATACGTCTGCAAGGCTTGAAGTGCGGCGGCATGGTCAGTCGGATGGACATCGAAGACCGGCTGGATCTGGCGTTCCGGCAGCGTGCGCAAAGGCCGATCATAGAGCGACAGACTCACCCCCGAGGCGATATCGGCGATGTCACGAATGAGCCGATCGGGACGAAAGATCAACGCCACAGTGCCGGGAGAAGGGCCGCCATGTCTTCCCGGCAGGCTCGCCATCAGCGCGTAATGCGGCGCCTCGGGATACTCCGTGACCAGCCGTTCGCTGAGCGCGAAAGCCGCGCCGGCGGAAAGCCGTGCGATCGCTTGCTGTCTTTCGCGGCTTTGCAACAGATCGAGACCGAGCGCATCCGCATGAAACGGATAAACGAATTCCACCAGCAGATAGTCGTCGCGTGTGCCGTCCGGTTGGGGTGCGGGCGCGAAAGGAGGCTCGCCCACTTCCGCCAGCGAGGCCTCCACCTGCCGCTGCCAGGCGGGAATGTCTTGCGGACGCAGATGGCGGGCAAAGCGATAATCGACGACGGCCGGAAAACGCTTGGCGAGATCGAGCCGATCGACATAGGCGCGGAAGTCGCTGCGCGTCACCTCGTCCGAGGCGACGAACAGCCCGACGAGACCGCGCAGCGTCTCTTCCTGGAGCGCGAACCGCAGCTGTATTCGTGCGGCAATCTGTTCGGCTTCATGGGCGAGTTTTTGCTTGAGATCCTGTTCGACCCAGAACTGCGCCCGCAGGAAGACGACGAAGGTGACGGCGAATCCTGCAGCAAGGACCAGCAAGGGCCAGAGCAGGGAGCGGTAACGCTGATAAGTTTCGATCATGGGGTCGGCTCGTCGAATCGTTCGTTGCTGGCGTCTTTCGCCTCCTACGGCCGGTTCCGGCTTGAAAAGCCCTTCCTTGGCCCAATGTTACCGCCAATCGTTCAATTTGGAGGCACCCATGCGCTTCGACAAATTCACCACCAAGTTCCAGCAGGCGCTGGCCGATGCCCAGAGCATCGCGATCGGCCACGACAACCAGATCATCGAGCCGCAGCATCTGCTGCTGGCCCTGCTCAATCAGGAGGATGGCTCGACGAGCTCGATCCTTGCCCGTGCCGGCGTCAATGTCGGCGGCTTGAGGAAGGCGCTCGACGCCGCGATCGACCGCCTGCCGCAGGTGCAAGGCCACGGCGGCGAGGTGACGATCGGCCGCGATCTTTCCAACCTGCTCAATCTCACCGACCGGGAGGCGCAGAAGGCCGGTGACCAGTTCATCGCCTCGGAGATGTTCCTGCTCGCGCTGACCGAGGACAAGGGCGAGACGGGGCGCTTGTTCAAGCAACACGGCGCCGATCGCCGCGCATTGGAAGAGGCGATTCGCGCCATTCGTGGAGGACAGACCGTGAACAATCCGGAAGCCGAAGGCAGCCGCGAGGCTTTGAAGAAATACACGCTGGATTTGACCGAGCGCGCCCGGGCCGGCAAGCTCGACCCGGTGATCGGCCGCGACGACGAAATCCGCCGCGTGATCCAGATCCTGCAGCGGCGCACCAAGAACAACCCGGTGCTGATCGGCGAGCCGGGCGTGGGCAAGACGGCGATCGTCGAGGGCCTCGCCCAGCGCATCGTCAATGGCGAGGTGCCGGAGACGCTGCGCGACAAGAAGGTGCTGGTGCTCGACATGGCGGCGCTCTTGGCCGGCGCGAAATACCGCGGCGAGTTCGAGGAGCGCCTGAAGGCCGTGCTCAAGGAAGTGGCGCAGGAAGAAGGGCGCATCATCGTCTTCATCGACGAGATCCACACCATGGTCGGCGCCGGCAAGGCGGAAGGCGCGATGGATGCCGGCAACATGTTGAAGCCCGCGCTGGCGCGTGGGGAACTCCACTGCATCGGCGCCACCACGCTCGACGAATACCGCAAGTACATCGAAAAGGATGCCGCGCTCGAACGCCGCTTCCAGAAGGTGCTGGTCGAGGAGCCCTCCGTCGAGGCGACGATCGCGATCCTGCGCGGCCTGCAGGAGAAATACGAGCTGCACCACGGTGTCGAGATCACCGACCCGGCGATCGTCGCCGCGGCGGAGCTCTCCCACCGCTACATCACCGACCGCTTCCTGCCGGACAAGGCGATCGACCTGATCGACGAGGCGGCGGCGCGCATCAAGATGGAGATCGACTCGAAGCCCGAGGCGATGGACAAGCTCGACCGTCGGCTCATCCAGCTCAAGATCGAGCGCGAGGCGGTGAAGAAGGAGAAGGACGAAGCCAGCCAGAAGCGGCTCGCGCTGATCGAAGACGAGATCAAGAAGCTCGAGAAAGAGTATTCCGACCTCGAAGAGATCTGGAAGGCCGAGAAGGCCCAGGTGCAGGGCGCTGCACACATCAAGGAAGAGATCGACAAATTGCGCGTGCAGATGGCCGAGCTGCAGCGCAAAGGCCAGTATGACAAGCTCGCCGAGCTGCAATACGGCAAGCTGCCGCAGCTCGAAGCGCAATTGAAAGCGGCCGAGAATTTGAATGCCGGCGGGACGACGCCGGCAGGAGTCGGCGCTGGCGGGACGGCACCCCGGAAGCTCTTGCGCACCCAGGTGGGCGCCGAGGAGATCGCCGAGGTCGTCTCACGCGCGACCGGCATTCCGGTCGCCAAGATGATGCAGGGCGAGCGCGACAAGCTCCTGCACATGGAAGAGAAGCTGCACCAGCGCGTCGTCGGCCAGGACGAGGCCGTGCGTCTGGTGTCCGACGCGATCCGCCGCTCGCGCGCGGGGCTTTCCGAGGAGAGCCGGCCGTATGGCTCCTTCCTGTTCCTCGGCCCCACCGGCGTGGGCAAGACCGAGCTGTGCAAGGCGCTGGCCGAGTTCCTGTTCGACAGCGAGGATCACCTGATCCGCATCGACATGAGCGAATTCATGGAGAAGCACTCGGTCGCGCGTCTCATTGGCGCGCCGCCCGGCTATGTCGGCTATGAGGAGGGCGGTTATCTCACCGAGCAGGTGCGCAGGAAGCCTTACAGCGTGATCCTGTTCGACGAGGTCGAGAAGGCGCATCCGGACGTGTTCAATGTGCTCTTGCAGGTGCTCGACGACGGCCGCATGACCGATGGCCAGGGCCGCACCGTGGATTTCAAGAACACGGTGATCGTGATGACCTCGAACCTGGGCAGCCAGATGATCCAGCAGATGGCCGACTCGGATTACCAGCTGATCAAGATGGCGGTGATGGGCGAGGTGAAGACGCATTTCCGTCCCGAGTTCGTCAACCGCATCGACGAGATCGTCGTCTTCCATCCGCTCGATGCGAAGCACATCGCCGGCATCGCCAAGATCCAGCTCGGCTATCTGGAAAAACGTCTGGCGCGTCTCGAGATGAGCCTCGAAGTCACCGACGCGGCGCTCTCCGAACTCGCCAAGGCCGGCTTCGATCCGGTGTTCGGCGCGCGGCCCCTGAAGCGCGCGATCCAGGAGCGCATCGAGAACCCGCTCGCCAAGCTGATCCTCGAAGGCAAGTTCGCCGCCAAGGATCGCATCCGCGTCGATGCGCAGAACGGGCAGCTGACGTTCGGCAAAGCCTGATCACTGCAGCAGGGTATGCCGTGGGCAGGTGACGAGATGGTCATCGACCATCCCCGTCGCCTGCATCAGCGCATAGACGATCGTCGGGCCGACGAAGCGGAAGCCGCGCCGGATCAGTTCTTTCGACAGTGCTTCGGCCACCGGCGTGAACACTGGCACTTCGTCGGGCGTGCGCCAGTGGTTGATGCGCGGCCGGCCATCGACGAATTTCCACAGCAGTTCGTCGAGGCTGCTGCCGGCCTCGTGGAGCGCCAGCGTCGCGCGCGCGTTGCCGATCGCCGCGAGAATCTTCAGCCGGTTCCTGACGATGCCGGGATCCATGAGGAGCCGCGCGATGTCGCGCTCATCGTAGCGGGCGATCCTTTCCGCGTCGAAACCGGCGAAGGCTTGGCGGAAGTTTTCCCGTTTCTTGAGGATCGTCAGCCACGACAGCCCGGCCTGCATGCCTTCGAGGATCAAAAACTCGAAGAGCCGGCGCTCGTCGTGGCAGGGCACGCCCCATTCGGTGTCGTGGTAGGCGACGTAGAGCGGATCATTGCCGCACCAGGGGCAGCGCTGCAGCGGGAGACTACCAGGTGCGCACCCGGCCGGTGTCGACATGCACGAACTGCTCGCGCGGGTAGTAGCCGACGCCGCCCTGCCTGAGGTCGATGGCCGCGGCGCGCAGATCGGCGAGCGGCACGCCGGGCAGGCGGATGTCGATCGCCTTGCCGTCCATGTGCAGGCTGTGGCGGGCGACGCCGCCGCCGCGCGTGGCCTTGAGCTGGGCGTTGGTTTCCGGACAGCGATAGCCGGAAATGACGTGGAAGGGATCGCTGCAGCCGAGTTCGAGTCGCAGGCGGAACAGGAGATCGAATAGTTGCGGGTCGATGGTGCCGACCTGGCCGGTGTAGTGGTCGCGCAGGAAGTGGTTCAGCGCGGTCAGCGCGCCCGGCAGATAGCGGTCATCGACGGCATACACGACGGAAAGCTGCTCGCCGGTGTGGGTGTGCCGGAACGCCAGGCTGCGGGCGTTGGGCAAGGAGGCCACGGCGCGGTGCGCGAACGGCAGCATCATCCCGCCCAGCATGAGGCGGGCGGAGGTGCGCAGGAAGCCGCGGCGGGGGTGCGGATTCATGGCCTCATTCTAACGTATCGAGCCCGTAGATGTCCGGGAAGAAGCGGACCGTTTCCGGCTCGTCGGCGACGGCGGTCAGGTAAGCGATGATCACCGGCACCGGCTCCGGCAGCTTGACGGTGCGCGTCTGGCCCGCCTGCATCGCTTCGCGGATGCGGTCTTCGTCCCAGAGCGGATCGTCGTTCAGAACGAAGCGTGCCAGCGCGACCGGCTCCTCGACGCGGATGCAACCGTGGCTGAAATCGCGCCGCGCCTTGGCGAACAGCCGCACGGCGGGCGTGTGGTGCATGTAGATGTTGTCGTGGTTCGGGAACACGAACTTGATGCCGCCCAAGGCGTTCTTCGGCCCGGGGCGCTGACGCAGATGCAGCCGGCCCTGCGACACCGCGGCGAGGTTTTCTTCCGTCAGCGTGGCGAGCGTGACGCCCGCGCCGTGGAACTCGAAGCCCTCGTCAGCGAAATAGCCGGGATCGCGACGCAGCCGCGGCACCAGCTCCTTGCGGGCGATCGACGGCGGCACGTTCCAGTAGGGGCTGAATTCGAGGGTGCGCATCTCCTCGACCATGAGTGGCGTGGGGGTCCGGTTGCGCGCGCTGCCGACGATGATCTTCATGCGCAGCCTTTCCTTTTCGCCTGCATAGGCGCGCAGGACGAATTCCGGCACATTGACGAGCAGATGGCGCGAGGCGAAGGGCAGTCGGCGCAGGCGTTCGAGGTTGAGTTCGATCTGCCGCAGCCGTGCTGCGGGCGGAACGTTCAGCGCCGCGAGGGTGTCCTTGCCGATCACGCCGTCGGCTTCCAGTCCGTGGCGGTGCTGGAAGCGCGTGACGGCGGCGACGAGCTCGCCTTCATAGCGGGCGGGAGGCGGCGCCTCGGGCGCCAGATCGCCCAGCGCGGCGAGCCGCCGGGCCAAGAGCGGCAGGCCGGCCCAGGGCTTGCCGGGTTCGAGCTTGCGCGCGCCCAGCGGGGGCAGGGGCTCGGCCCAGGCGGAGTGGACGGCCGCATCGACGGAGAGCCGGCGGTAGTGCGCCAGCGCCGCTTCGAGTCCGGCCTGCAGCGGATGCGCCCAGACCAGGCCGTGCATCAGCAGGCCGACAAGCCAGGCCAGGCAAAGTCGGCGCTGGCGGGACGGCATCAGTTGAGGGTCAGCACGCCGCGCTTGAGCCCCGGATCCTCCGGATGGGGCGAAAGGACGAAGCCCAGGCTGGTGACGAACTGGATCATACGGCGGTTTTCGGCGAGGAAATCGCCGTTCATGTACTTGATGCCGCGCGAACGCGCGGTGTCGATGATCACGCCCATCAGCCGCCGCGCCAGCCCCTTGCCCTGCCAGGCGTCGGCGACGACGATCGCGAATTCGCAGGATTCGCCGTCCGGGTTCATCGCATAGCGCGCGACGCCGATTTCCGTTTCCTTGCCGTCGATCTGGGTGAGCGCGACGAAGGCCATCTCGCGGTCGTAATCGATCTGGGTGAGGCGCACGAGCTGCACGGGCGAGAGCTCCTTGAGCGTGTTCATGAAGCGGTAATACTTGGTCTCCGGCGACAGGTTGCGCACGAATTCCTGCTCCATTTCCGCATCTTCCGGGCGGATCGGCCGGATCGTCACCAGCTGGCCGTCCGGCGTCTGGTATTCCGTGATCAGGTGCGACGGATAGGGATGGATCGCCATGTGGTCGTAGCGACCCGCGGTGAGTGGCAGGTTTTCGATCGCGATGCGCGCATCGACCGCCACCGCGCCGTATTCGTCGACGATCAGCGGGTTGATGTCCATCTCGCTGATCCACGGCAGCTCGCAAACCATCTCGGAGACCCGTAGCAGCACGGCTTCGAGCGCTTCCATGTTCACGGGCGGCATGTTGCGGTAGGCGCCCAGGCGGGCGGCGATGCGCGTCGAGGCGAGCATGTCGTCGACGAGGAACTTGTTGAGCGGCGGCAGGGCGACGGCGCGCTGCGCGCACAACGCATCGTTCTTCACGTCGCTGTCCGTGGTGCCGAACAGGATGGTCGGGCCGAAGATCTGGTCGCGCGTCATGCCGACGACGAGTTCCCTGCCGTGGACTTTCTGGATCATCGGTTCGATCGCGATGCCGTGGATGATCGCGTCGGGACGGTGTTTCTTCACTTCCTCGATGATCTCGGAGTAGGCATCGCGCACCGCGGCGAGGCTGTTGAGGTTCAGGCGCACGCCGCCCGAATCGCTCTTGCTGGCGATCTGCGGCGAATCGACCTTCATCACCACCGGCAGGCCGATTTCCTCGGCCAGCACCATCGCCTCGGAAGGCGAGCGGGCGACGACGGTCTGCGCGATCGGGATGCGGAAGGCGGCCAGGAGCGCCTTCGATTCCATTTCGTTGAGCACCTTGCGCCCTTCGGAGAGTGCGGTCTCGATCACCAGCCGCGCCGATTCGAGCCGTGGTGCGACATGGTCGGCGATCGAGGCCGGCGCCTGCATCAGGAGCTGCTGGTTGCGGTAGTAGCTGGAGATGTAGGAGAACAGCTCGACCGCCGGCTCAGGGGTGTGGAAGGTGGGGATGCCGGCGCCGCGCAGCAGCAGGCGCGCCTCATAGACCTGCTCGCCGCCCATCCAGCAGGTGACCACCGGCTTGTCGGATCTTTTCGAGGCTTCGATCACCGCGCGCGCCGACTGGGTCGGGTCGGTCATCGCCTGCGGAGTGAGGATCACCAGCAGGCCATCGATGCCGTCGTCCGCAAGGCAGATGTCGATCGCGGCGGCGTAGCGTTCCGGCGTGGCATCGCCGACCAGGTCGATCGGATTGCCCTTCGACCAGGTGGGCGGCAGCACGGCGTCGAGCTTCTCGCGTGTCGCGGCGCTGATGTCGGCGAGCGGGATGCCGATGTCGGCCGCATGATCGGCGGCCATCACGCCCGGTCCGCCGCCGTTGGTGACGATCATCAGCCGGTTGCCGCGCGGCCGGAAATGCGAGAACAGCGCCTGCGCCGCCGCATACATCTGACCGACCTTGCCGAGCCGCACCACGCCGGCGCGGCGCACCGCGGCATCGAAGACATCATCGGCGCCGACCAGCGCGCCGGTATGCGACAGCGCCGCCTGGCGGCCCGCCGGGTGGCGTCCGACCTTGATCAATAGCACCGGCTTCGCGCGGGCGGCGGCGCGCAGCGCGCTCATGAAGCGACGCGCGTTCTTGATGCCTTCGATGTAGAGGAAGATGCTCTCGGTGCGCGGATCGGCGACCATGTAGTCGAGCACCTCGCCGAAATCGATGTCGCTTTCGGCGCCGAGCGAGACGACGTTCGAGAACCCCACCTTGTTGGGCAGTGCCCAGTCGAGGATCGCGGTGCACAGCGCGCCCGACTGCGAGATCAGCCCGATCGTGCCGGGATGCGCGCTGCCGTTGGCGAAGGTGGCGTTGAGATTGCTGGCCGGACGGATGATGCCGAGGCAGTTGGGGCCCAAGAGGCGCACCCGATGGCGGTGGGCGGAATCGAGCGTCGCGCGCAGCAGGCTCGCGCCGCGCGCGCCCATCTCGACGAAGCCGCCGGAAATGACGATCGCGTGCCGGGTACCGGCACGGCCGCAGGCTTCGACGATGGCCGGCACGGTCTCGGCCTTGGTGCAGATCACCGCGAGATCGAGGCGCTGCGGAATGCTCTCGACCGAATCGTAGGCCTTTTGGCCATAGACGGTCTCGTGGCGCGGATTGACGAAGTAGAGCTTGCCGGTGTAGCCGCCATCGATGATGTTGCGGACCACGGTGGAGCCGACCGATCCCGGGGTTTCGGAAGCGCCGACGATGGCGATGGACTTGGGCTCGAAGAGCGGGGTGAGATAATGTTTTTCGTCGTTCATTTGGGGTGATGACTTTTGGTCAGTCCCTCGAAATTTGCAATGTTGTTGCAGCGCAGCAGAATACCACCAACCCGGAATCCCGATGCAAGAAAAACACGCCATTCGCCCCGGCCAATCGACCGAACTGTTGAAAGAACTCCACATCCTGACGCGCGATGGGCAGCTCAATCAGGACAGCCGACGCAAGCTCAAGCAGGTCTATCACCTGATCGGCTTCATCGAGCCGCTGATCGAGGAAACCTCCGCCAGCCAGCCGGAAGTGAATCTGGTCGATTTCGGCGCCGGCAAATCCTACCTGGGTTTTCTGCTCTACGACTCGTTTTTCAAGGAGGGCCGGCTCGCCGCCACCGTGCATGGCATCGAAACGCGGGCCGAGCTGGTCGAGAAATCACGCGCGCTGGCCGCGCGGCTGGGCTTTGCCGGCATGCGCTTCCATGCGCTGGAAGCCGCGCAGGCGCCTGCCTGTCCCGACCTGCCGGCGCGAATCGACATCGTCACCGCGCTGCACGCCTGCGATACCGCGACCGACGATGCGATCCGCTTCGCGCTCGCGCGGCGGGCGCGGTTCGTCGTGCTGGTGCCCTGCTGCCAGGCCGAAGTCGCCGCGCTGTTGCGAAAGCACAAGAGCCGGGCGCTTGCCAATCCGCTCGCGGAACTGTGGCGCCACCCACTGCACACGCGCGAATTCGGCAGCCTCGTCACCAACGTGCTGCGTTGCCTGCAGCTCGAAGCACATGGCTACCAGGTGAGCGTGACCGAACTGGTCGGTTGGGAGCATTCGCTGAAAAACGAGCTGATCATCGCCCGCCGCACCGGGCAGAGAGCGCACCACCGCGGCGCGCGGCTCAAGGAAATCCTCGCCTTCCTGGGGCTGGAGGCGGAGCTTTCCGGACGGTTTTTCTTGCCCTGAGGACTAGCTGAGCATATTATTACGCTTGTAATAACATCCGGAGACGCCCATGCACTTCACGCTGAAACTGACCCAGATCGGCAATTCGGTCGGTGTCATCCTGCCCAAGGAGGCACTGGCGGCCTTGCAGGTGGGCAAGGGCGACTCGATTTTCCTCACCGAGTCGCCGGACGGCTACCGCATCACGAGCTACGATCCCGAATTCGCCCAGCAGATGTCCGTCGCCGAGGACATCATGAAGCGCCGCCGCAACGTCTTGCGCGAACTGGCGAAGTGAGTTTCGTCTGGATCGAGGAGGCGGTGGTCTGGGCGGTGCATGAAGCCCAGCTGGCCGAACATGGCGGCTCGGCGGGCGTGCGCGATGCCGGACTCCTGCGCTCCGCGCTGGCGCGGCCGCAACATCTCGCCGCCTATGGCGAGCCGGACATCGCCGCTTGCGCCGCGGCTTACGGTTATGGCATTGCGCGCAACCCCCCGTTCATCGACGGCAACAAGCGCACCGCCTTCGTTTGCGCTGAGCTGTTCATCGAGTTGAACGGCGCCCGCCTGATCGCCGACGACGCCGACTGCGTGCGTACCATGCTCGCGCTGGCCGCCGGCGAGCTCGAAGAGGCCCAATTCGCGGCCTGGATCAGGGCGCACAGCGCTGCGCGCGAGTGAGCCTGGCGGCCTTGGCTAGCGGCAGGGCGGTGTTCCCTACATCACGTTGGCCAGATAGGCGCCCAGCCGCATGTCGGTGGTGAGAATGTGCTCGGTGAGCCAGCGTTCGAGGATTTCGATGTGCCGCTCCGTCATCTCGCCGCCGCCCTGCAACAGCTCCTGCTGCAGCTCCTTGACGGTCTCGATCAGCTCGCGGTGCTCGGCCTTGTGCGCTTCCATGTCCTTGTACTGGTATTTGAGCATCAGCCGCTCCTCGTGGCTGAAGTGCCAGACGGTGCAGTTGATCAGCTCATCGAGGACCGCAGCCAGATATTCCGGCGCTTCCCGCTCTTTGACGGCGTGGTTGAGGGTGTTGAAAATATCGACCAGCTTGCGGTGATCCTCATCCACTTCCTCGACGCCGATGCTCAGGGTCTTGCTCCAGACGATGTCTTTCATGATGCCGCTCCCAATGAAGTTCGCGATGCCTTTTTTATGAGCATAGCAGCGATGGGAACACAAGACGAGACGTGCCGATGGCGCGCATGACGCTCGACCGGCTGCTGCAATCGCAGGGCTTCGGCTCGCGCAAGACCTGCCGCGCGCTGATCGAGGCCGGCGCGGTGAAAATCGGTGGGGAAATCGTCGAGGACTGGCGCATCGAAATCGAGGTCGAGGGGCTGGCGTTCGAGGTCGATGGCCAGCCGTGGACATACCGGCAGCATGTCTATCTGGCGCTCAACAAGCCGGCGGGCGTGGAGTGCTCGCGGCGGCCCACACACCATCGCGGGGTGCTGGCGCTGCTGCCCGACAACTTCACGCTGCGCAATGTCCAGCCGGTCGGCCGGCTCGATCACGACACGACGGGTCTTCTGCTCCTCTCCGACGACGGCGCCTTCATCCATGCGCTGACGCATCCGAAGCGCCACGTGCCGAAAACCTATCTCGCCACCACCGCCGAACCAGTCGCCGACACCCTGATCGAACGCCTGCAAAGCGGCGTGCAGCTCGCCGACGAGCCGGCGCCGCTCAAGGCCATCGCTCGCCGGCGGGACGAGCGGCAGGTCGAAATCGTGCTCAAGCAGGGCAAGTATCATCAGGTCAAACGCATGCTCGCCGCCGCCGGCAATCACTGCGTCGCGCTGCATCGCACGGCGATCGGCGGGCTGACGCTGGGATCACTTGGTCTGGCCGAAGGCGAGTGGTGTTACCTCGATGCCGAGAGACTGAAAGAACTGCATGCTCACGACTGAAACCAAACCCTCCTCCTGGATCGTCCGCTTCGCGCCGCTGATTCCCGCCGGCGGCGAGGTGCTCGATCTCGCCTGCGGCTATGGCCGCCATGCGCGGCTCTTGGCCGGCCTGGGCTACGCCGTCGAGGCGGTGGACCGCGATGCGGAGGCCTTGGCGAGCCTGGCGGGCGTTCCGAACGTGACGCCGCGCCAGGCCGATCTGGAGAATGGGCCGTGGCCGTATTACAGCCGCGTGTTCGACGGCATCGTGGTGAGCCGCTATCTGTGGCGGCCGCTGTTTCCGTCGCTCTTCAACTGCCTGGCCGAGGGTGGCATCCTGATCTACGAGACATTCATGGAAGGCCAGCAGCTCTACGGCAAGCCGGAAAATCCCGCGCATCTCTTGCGGCCGGGCGAGCTGCTGGAGCTGGTCGGCAAGCGCTTCACGGTGATCGCCTTCGAGCAGGGCGAGGTGCTGGGCGCGGATGGCGCCCCGCAGGTGATCCAGCGCATCTGCGTGCGCCGCGGCCGGCCGGTCAGGCTGCCAGAATGCGTTCCGCCAGCCGCTTGATCGCGTCGGGCGACAGTTCGTCGGTGACGAAGGCCGGCGCGTCGGCATAGCGGTAGTTCTTTTCCTGCGAGCGCTCGTAGAGCGGGTCGTAGTGCTTCTCCAGCAGGTCTTCGACCAGGGCGCGGAATTCGCCGGCATCGATCAGGGCCTGCCAGCGCGCGAGCGTCTCGTGGCTCTGCAGGCCGCGTAAGTGTTGCAGCTGCGCGGCGAGCCACTCGGGCCGCTCCAAAAAGTAGGCGTAGTCGGAGAGCAGAAAGTCGGCTCTGGCGGCACGGCAGGCTTCGATCTTCAGGCAGGGCGCAGCGCGCATCGCCTCGATCAGCGCGTCCGGCACTTGCAGCCGGCCGATGCGCCGGCTTTCCGCTTCGACGAACACGGGCCGCGCCGGGTCGAGCCTTTCCAGCGCCTGCAATAGCCGCGTCTCGAACATCTTCTGCGAGGGCTGCGGTGCGTCGGGGAGGACGCCCAGCACCGAGCCCTTGTGCGCGGCGAGCTCTTCCAGATGCAGCACCTGCGCGCCCAGGCCCGCCAGCGCTTCGAGCAGGCGGCTCTTCGCGCTGCCGGTGGGGCCGGCGACGACGCGGAAGGCAAACCGCGGCGGCAGCTCGGCCAGCCGGGCGAGGACGTGTCGGCGCCAGCCCTTGTAGCCGCCTTCGAGCCGGTGCGCGTCCCAACCGATCTCGCGCAGGATGTGCGTGAAGGCGCCCGAACGCTGGCCGCCGCGCCAGCAATAGACGAGCGGCCGCCAGGATTTCGGCTTGTCGAGGAAGTGCGCCTCGATCAGCGCGGCGATGTTGCGGGCGACGAGCACGGCGCCCAGCTTCTTCGCCTCGAAGACTGATACCTGCTTGTAGAGCGTGCCGACGCGCGCGCGTTCCTCGTTCGAGAGCACCGGGCAGCTGATCGCGCCGGGGATGTGGTCGTCGGCGTATTCGGCGGGCGAGCGGGCGTCGAGAATGGCGTCGAATTCGCCAAGTTGTGCTACCGTGGCGACCCCTTTTTGCATTGCTGATTCGAAATGACAGTCAAGTTGACCCAATTCTCCCACGGCGGCGGCTGCGGCTGCAAAATCGCGCCGGCCGTGCTCTCGCGCCTCCTGGCCGAATCGCCGCTGAAGACCGTTCCAGCCGATCTGCTGGTCGGCGTCGAGACCGCCGACGATGCGGCGGTCTATCGCATAAACGACACGCAGGCGGTGGTGGCGACGACCGATTTCTTCACGCCGATCGTCGACGATCCCTTCGATTTCGGCCGCATCGCTGCGACCAACGCGCTCTCCGACGTCTATGCGATGGGCGGCAAGCCCATCTTCGCGCTGGCGCTGGTCGGCATGCCGCTCGACAAGCTGCCCGAGGACACGATCCGCCAGATCCTCGCCGGCGGCGAGTCGATCTGCGCCGAGGCCGGCATCCCGATCGCCGGCGGCCATTCGATCGACGTCGTGGAGCCGATCTACGGCCTCGTGGGCATCGGCCTCGTGCATCCCGCCCATGTCAAGAAAAATGCCGGCGCGCAAGACGGCGACGCGTTGATCCTCGGCAAGCCCTTGGGGATCGGCATCCTCTCCGCCGCGCTGAAAAAAGGCGAGCTGTCGGACGAAGGCTACGCGGAGATGATCCGCTGGACGACGAAGCTCAACGTCACCGGCGCGCGGCTGGCGGAAATGCCCGGCGTGCATGCGGTCACCGACGTGACGGGCTTCGGGCTGGCTGGCCATCTGCTGGAGATTTGCCGCGCTTCGCGGCTTAGCGCGACGGTCGAGTTCTCGAAGCTGCCCTTGATCGACGAGGCGGTACGGCATGTGCGGGCAGGCACCTTCACCGGCGCCTCGGGGCGCAACTGGGCGAGCTATGGCAGTGCCGTCTCGCCAGCGCCGACTTTCGAAGTTTGGCAGCAGAAGATCGTCACCGACCCGCAGACCAGCGGCGGCCTGCTGGTCGCCTGCGCGCCGGAATCGGTCGAAGAAGTGCTCGCCGCCTTCCGCGCCGACGGTTTCGACCGGGCGTCGGTGGTCGGTGCGTTTGTCGCTGGAGAACCGCTCGTTACCGTGATTTGAGGAGCGGCAAGAGCGCCGGCCAGACGTGGTCGAGGATTTTGGCTTGCGCGGCGGCGCTCGGATGCAGCCGGTCGGCCTGAAAGGCGCCGTCGTCGAGCGCGATCGGTTCGAGCAGGAAGGGCAGGAAGGCGGTTTTTTCCTCCTTCGCCACCGCGGCGAACGCCGCGTCGAATTCGCGCGTGTAGCCCGGCCCGTAGTTGGGCGGCAGCCTCATGCCGACGAGCAGCACCTTCGCGCCAGCCGCCTTCGCCTGCCGCGCCATCGCCGCGAGGTTGGCGCGCATCTCGCCGACCGGCAGGCCGCGCAGGCCGTCGTTGGCGCCCAGCGCGAGGATCACGACGCGCGGCCGCTCCCGTTGCAGCACGGCCGGCAGTCGGCTTTTGCCCCCGGCGGTGGTCTCGCCGCTGATGCTGGCATTGAACACCAGCCAGGCCTGGCCTTCGCGGGCCAGCCGCGCCTGCAGCAGCGCCGGCCAGCTCTGCTCGCGGGCCATGCCGTAGCCGGCCGAGAGGCTGTCGCCGAAGACGAGGATTTTCTCCGCGGCATGCGCCTGAGCGATCAGCAGGCAGGCGAAGAATGCGAGAATCCTGGACATGGGCACGGTACTGGAAGTGGAAAACCTGGGCAAGGTGGTCGCCAGCGGCGAGTCTACCCTGACCATTCTGGAAGGCATCGGTTTCACGGTCGCCGCCGGTGAATCGGTGGCGATCCTCGGGCCCTCCGGCTCGGGGAAATCGACATTGCTCTCGCTCTTGGCGGGCCTCGATCTGCCGACGCGCGGCCGGGTGCGGCTGGCCGGGCAGGATCTCGCGGCGCTCGACGAAGACGCCCGCGCCGCGCTGCGCGGCCGGCTGCTCGGCTTCGTGTTCCAGTCGTTCCAGCTCCTGCCGGCGCTCACCGCGCTGGAAAACGTGATGCTGCCGCTCGAACTGCTCGGCCTGCCCAATCCCCGATCGAACGCCGAGGCGATGCTCGCCCGCGTGGGGCTGGCCGACCGGCTCAATCATTACCCGAAGCACCTGTCGGGCGGCGAGCAGCAGCGCGTCGCACTCGCGCGCGCCTTCGCCGTGCATCCGAAGCTGCTGCTGGCCGACGAGCCGACCGGCAACCTCGATGCCGCCACCGGCCGTCAGGTGATCGAGCTGATGTTCGCGATGAACGCGGAAGCCGGCACCACGCTGGTACTCGTCACCCACGACGAAGCCCTCGCGCAGCGCTGCGGGCGGCGGCTGCGGCTGATGGCCGGGCGGCTGGCGCCATGAAAAAGAGCAGAGGCGGATGAAAGAAACGCGCTGCTGCAGGCGATCGGCGCAGCGCTGCCGCGCCTGCTGATGCTGCCGCTCTCCGCCGCGACGCGCGCCCGGCTCGAAGCGCTGGCGGCGCGCCAGCCGAGCGAAATGGCGCGCTTCTGGCGGCTCTATCCGGCGGTCTGCGACCGGGCCTTGCTCAACACCGCCCGAGTGCAGGCGCAGTTGATCGCGACTGCATAGCGAAACGATGGCGGGCCTGGTGGCCGTCACCAGCGAGGCGGCTCATCCGCTAGCGCCAGCGACGATTTGGGATATGATGAAAACTCGAATGTTGTCGTCAGGTTCCCATCAAATGGAAGCGTTCGATCGCATCACGCTGAACCCGGAGGTCATGGGCGGCAAGCCCTGCATCCGTGGCATGCGCGTCACGGTGGGGGCGCTGGTCGGGCAGATCGGCGCCGGCCGCAGCATCGAGGCCCTTCTGGAGGACTATCCCTACCTCGAACGGGAGGACATCGCGCAGGCTCTGCGCTATGCGGCCTGGCGTGCCGAAGAACGTGAGGTGCCGTTGGCCGCGGCATGAAGCTGCTGATCGACATGAACCTTTCGCCCAGATGGGCGGGGTTTCTCACCGTGGCCGGATTCGAAGCCCATCACTGGTCCGCGGTAGGCGCCGCAACCGCGCCGGATCGCGTCATCATGCAGCATGCACGCGACAACGATTGTGTCGTATTGACCAGCGATCTGGATTTCGGCGCCATCCTTGCGGTAACGGGTGGTGAGAAACCCAGCGTGGTGCAGATTCGTTCGGACGATCTCGGCGTCGAGAGCATTGGTCAGCAGGTCGTCGCTGCGCTTCGCCAACTAACGGATGAATTGCAGTCCGGGGCCTTGGTGACGATCGAACCCCAGCGGACGCGTTTGCGTATCCTGCCGCTGCAAAAGACCGGCATCTGACATTCCGATGCCATTGGGCAACGAAATTCCGGGTCACTCCGCCTGGCGGAGGATTTCCCGTGCCGCCGCGACGCCGCTCCTGACCGCGCCTTCGAGCGTGGCGGGGTAGTCGCCGGCGACATAGTCGCCCGCCAGCCAGAGATTCGGCGTCGCGGTCGCGATGCCGGGGCGCGCCAGCCCGGGCGTGCAGGCGAAGGTGGCGCGCTTTTCCTCGATCACGCGGATCATTTTCGGCAGCACGATGCCCGGCAACAGCGGCGCGAGCTGGCGATGGATCGCCCAGCCGAGCTGGCGGTGATCGAGGGCCTGCCAGGGGCCTGCGCCGCTGATCACCACCGCCAGCAGGCCCGGCGGCCCAGTCAGTTGGCCGCGGTCGAAGACCCATTGGCCGTGGCCGTTGTCGAGGCCGAGCAGCGGGAACGCCAGGCGCACCGTTTCCGGATAGCGCAGATAGATCGTCGCGATCGGCTGCCAGGCGAATTCCGGCAGCGCGAGCCGCGGCGCCAGCGCGGGCAGATGCCAGGGCGCGACCGCCAGCACGCGATGATCGTAGTCCGCCAGCGTTTCGAGACGGTCGATGCGCGTCGAACGATGCACCCGGCCGCCGCGCGCCTCGACGAAGCGGGCCGCCGGCTCGGGAAACAGGCGGGAAAGGTCGGCCGTCGGCAGCAGTAGGTCGGAGGCGCCGCGCCCTTCGGCCAGCGTGTCGCGCAGCACGTTCAGGAACACCTGCGCGGAGGCCTCGCGGATCGGCGTGTTGAGCGCGGCGAGGCACAGCGGCCCCCAGAGGAAACGGCGCAGCAGCGGCGGCTGGTTAGCGATCAGCCGGCTGACCGCAATGTCGCGCGGCAGATGGAAGCCGGCCTTGCGAAGCGCCTTTAGGAAGCGCACGGCGGCTAGCTTCTCCTGCCAGCGCAGACCCTGCGCGGTGATGAGCGCCCAGGCGAGAGAGAGCGGGGCGGGCAGCGGCAGGGCGGGTGCGGCGAGGCGGAACTGGCGGGGGAATTCGAGGTGGAGAGGGAAGCGCTTGAGTGCCGTTCCATCAGCGCCGACTTTGCGGATGAGCCTCAGCGTTTCGCGGTAGGCGCCGACGAGCAGATGCGCGCCGTTGTCGACCGTCAGGCCGTCGAGCTCCACCGCCCGGGCGCGGCCGCCCAGCGTGCGCGACGCCTCGAAGACGTCGACCTCGACGCCGGCATCGGCGAGTTCCACCGCGCAGGCGAGCCCCGCCCAGCCGGCGCCGACCACGGCCACCTTGGCGGCTACGCGACGAGCCATGTCTTCAGCGCCAGCCACGCCTTGCGTGCCGGCGGCAGCAAGGTGCGGCGGTCGAGGACGAGGAAGCCATCCCGCTCGATCTCGTCGAGCAGGGTCTGGTAGATCGCCGCCATCACGAGCCCGGGGCGCTGCGCCTTGCGGTCGGCGGCCGGCAGCAGCGCGAAGGCCTGCGCGTAGTGTTCGCGCGCCCGCCACGCCTGGAAGGCCATCAGCGCCGCAAATTCCGGCGTATGCCGCGCGGCGAGGATGTCGCGCTCGGCGACGCCGAAACGTTCGAGCTCGTCTTGCGGCAGGTAGATGCGTCCGCGCCGCGCGTCCTCGCCGACGTCGCGGATGATGTTGGTCAGCTGGAAGGCGAGCCCGAGCGCATGGGCGTACTTCAGCGTGCGCCGGTCGCGGTAGCCGAAGATTTCCGCCGAGAGCAGGCCGACGACGCCGGCGGCGCGGTGGCAGTAAAGGCGGAGTTGGGCGAAATCCGGGTAACGCGCCTGATCGAGGTCCATCGCCATGCCGTCGATGATTTCGGCCAGCTGCTCGACCGGCAGGTCGAAACGTTCCCGGGCCCGGGCGAGCGCCTGCGTGACCGGGTGCTCGGGCCTGCCGTGCGCCTCTTCGAGCCTGCGAAGATCGTTGCGCCACCAGTCGAGCTTGGCGCGGGCGACGGCCGGCTCGTGACATTCGTCGACGACATCATCGACTTCGCGGCAGAAGGCATACAAGGCATTCAGCGCCTGGCGGCGGCGGGCGTCGAGCAGCCGGAAGCCCGCCGCGAAGCTCGACGCGCTGTTTTTGACCCGCTCGGCGCAGTAGTCGTCGGGGCTCATGCGAATACGGCGCGCAGGAAAAGGCGCGGCCAGTCGCTGGGGCGCAGCACCGGCCGGTGATGGAACACGTCGTAGCCGGCCGCTTCGATCCGGTCGAGGATGGCCAAACCGCCGGCGACGATGGCGCGGATTTCCATGCCGATGCGGCCGGAAAGGCTGCGGCCCAGCGCAGCGCCGCTCATCATCAGCGCGCGGGCGCGGTCGACCTGGAAGCGCATCAGGGCGCGAAACTCGGCGCTGGCGACACGGCACCTGAGAACCGATTCGGTGACGCCAAAAACGGCGAGGTCCTCCTGCGGCAGGTAGATGCGCCCGCGCGGCCCCTTGTCGAGATCGAGGCCGACGTCCTGCCAGTGGTTGATGAGCTGCAGCGCCGAGCAGACGGCATCGGCGCGGCGCAGGTTTTCGGTCGTGGCGGCGTCGAACAGATGCAGCAGTAGCCGGCCGACCGGGTTGGCCGAGCGGCGACAGTAGTCGAGCAGTTCGTCGAAACTGGCGTAACGATCCTGGACGACATCCTGGGCGAAGGCGTCGAGCAGGTCGTAGAACGGTTCCAGCGGCAAGCCGTGGGCCGTGATCTGCGCCTGCAGCTGCTGGAAGAGGGGCTCTTGGCTCGGCTCGCCGCAGGCGATGCGGTCGAGCCCGGCGCGAAAGCCCGCCAGCAGCCGCAGGCGTTCGGCGGCCGGCAGATCGCCCTCGTCGGCGATATCGTCGGCCGTGCGGGCGAAGGCGTAGATCGCCGTCACCGCCGGACGATAGCGGGCGGGAAGCAACAGGGAAGCAACGGGAAAATTCTCGTAGTGATCGACGGACATGGGCGAGCAGTATAGTGGGATAGAATGTTCGGCCGCGCGAGGGTGGCGGAATTGGTAGACGCACTGGATTTAGGTTCCAGCGCCGCAAGGCATAAGGGTTCGAGTCCCTTCCTTCGCACCAGGAAACACCTGCCTGACTCGCTGCGCGGGCGGTCTGCCAGATGTTTCTGCCCATCCTTTTGCGCCATTATTTTTGAACACGTCAAGGATTTTTCATGGAAACGACCCAGGACACCTCTGCCCAAACCGCTGCGCCGGCCGTCAATCCGCTGGAGCGCCGCCTCGACATGAGCGTTCCGCTCGGCGAGATCGAACGCGAAGTCGAGCAGCAGTTGAAGCGTATCGCCAAGACCGCCAAGATGGCCGGCTTCCGGCCGGGCAAGGTGCCGCTGAAGCTGGTGGAGAAGATGTATGGCGGCGAGGCGCGTTCCGAAGCGATCGGCGCGGCCATCGACAAGGCCTTCAACGAGCTGGTGAGGAGCCAGAACCTGCGCATCGCCGGCCAGCCGCGCGTCGAGCCCCGGCAGGGCAATGAGGAAGGCAAGCTCGAATTCACCGCGATCTTCGAGGTCTATCCCGAATTCCAGATCGCCGACGTCTCCGCCAAGACGATCGAAAAACCGGTGCTGACCGTCACGCAGGCCGAGGTCGACAAGACCATCGAAGTGCTGCGCAAGCAGCGCACCACCTACGCTCCGGTCGACCGGCCGTCGGCCAAGGGCGACCGCCTGATCGTCGATTTCACCGGCCGCAAGAACGGCGAGGAGTTTCCAGGCGGCAAGGCCACCGATTACCCGGTGTTCGTCGGCGGCGGCATGATGCTGCCGGAGTTCGAGGCCGCGCTGGAAGGGATGAAGGCGGGTGAGGAAAAGACCTTCGACGTCAAGTTCCCGGACGATTACCACGCCAAGGACCTCGCCGGCCAGCAGGTGCAATTCACCGTCGTCGTCAAGAAGGTCGAAGAACCGCGGCTGCCGGACGTGGATGCCGATTTCGCCCGCGCGCTGGGCATCAAGGACGGCGACGTCGCCAAACTGCGCGAGGAAGTGAAAACCAACCTCGAACGCGAGGTCGCCAAGCGCCTGCGCGGCCGCGTCAAGGAGCAGGCGATGAACGTGCTGCTCGAAGCCAATCCGATCGACGTGCCGCAGTCGCTGGTGCAGGCCGAGGCGCAGCAGATGGCCGAGCGCGCGCTGGAAGACCTCAAGGCGCGCAACCCGCAGATGAAGGACATGCCGGTCGAGGCAAGCTGGTTTCTCGATCAGGCCGCGCGGCGCGTCAAGCTCGGCCTGATCATCGCCGAGCTGGTCAAAAGCCAGAACCTGCACGTCAAGCCCGAGCAGGTGCGCGCCGTCGTCGATGAGTTCGCCGCCACCTTCGAGGAGCCGCAGGAAGTGGTGCGCTGGTACTACAGCAAGCCCGAGCAGCTCGCCCAGGCCGAGGCGCTGGCGATGGAGAACAACGTCGTCGACTGGGTGCTCGCCCACGCCCAGGTTGTCGACAAGCCGGTCGCCTTTGACGAACTGATGGGCGCTCAGGCATGATGGCGCGCATGGACACCCAATCGCAACGTCAGGACGACATCCAGGCGCTCGGTCTGGTGCCGATGGTCATCGAGACCAGCGGCCGCGGCGAGCGCGCCTACGATATCTACTCACGCCTGCTCAAGGAGCGGGTGATCTTCCTCGTCGGACCGGTCAACGACGTGACGGCCAACCTGGTCGTCGCCCAGCTCCTGTTCCTCGAATCGGAGAACCCGGACAAGGACGTGTTCCTCTACATCAACTCGCCCGGCGGTTCGGTCTCGGCGGGGCTGGCGATCTACGACACGATGCAGTTCATCAAGCCGGACGTCTCGACGCTGTGCATCGGCCAGGCGGCGTCGATGGGCGCCTTCCTGCTCGCGGCCGGCGCACCGGGCAAGCGCTATTGCCTGCCCAATTCGCGCGTGATGATCCACCAGCCGATGGGCGGCTTCCAGGGGCAGGCATCGGACATCGAAATCCATGCCAAGGAAATCCTTCACATCAAGCAGCGCCTGAACGAGATGCTCGCCAAGCACACCGGCCAGCCGCTCGAACGCATCGAACGCGACACCGACCGCGACACCTTCCTCTCGGCCGAGGCCGCGGTCGAATACGGCATCGTAGACAAGCTGCTCACCCAGCGCAGCGATGCGGCCTGACGCCATACCCCAGCGGAGAATCTGACGATGGCAGGAAAGAAAGAGACGTCGGAAAAATTGCTCTATTGCTCCTTCTGCGGCAAGAGCCAGCACGAGGTCAAGAAGCTGATCGCCGGCCCGTCGGTGTTCATCTGCGATGAATGCATCGACCTGTGCAACGACATCATCCGAGACGACAGTGGCGCCGAGAGTGCGAAGCCGACGCATGATCTGCCGACGCCGGGCGAAATCCACGCGGTGCTCGACCAGTATGTGATCGGCCAGGAGCGGGCGAAGAAGATCCTCGCCGTCGCCGTCTATAACCACTACAAGCGCCTGCGCGGCGAAGGCAAGGGGCGCGGCAAGGGCAAGGAAGACGTCGAGCTCGCCAAGAGCAACATCCTCTTGATCGGCCCGACGGGCTCGGGCAAGACGCTGTTGGCGCAGACGCTGGCGCGGCTCCTCAACGTGCCGTTCGTGATCGCCGATGCGACGACGCTCACCGAGGCCGGCTACGTCGGCGAGGACGTCGAGAACATCATCGCCAAGCTGCTGCAAAAGTGCGATCACGATCCCGCCAAGGCGCAGCAGGGCATCGTCTATCTCGACGAGATCGACAAGATCTCGCGCAGGAGCGAGAACCGCTCGATCACGCGCGACGTCTCGGGCGAAGGGGTGCAGCAGGCGCTCTTGAAGCTGATCGAAGGCACGATCGCCTCGGTGCCGCCGCAGGGCGGACGCAAGCATCCGAACCAGGACTTCGTCCAGGTCGACACCTCGAACATCCTCTTCATCTGCGGCGGCGCCTTCGACGGCCTCGACAAGATCATCCAGGAACGCTCCGAGAAATCCGGCATCGGTTTCGCCGCGCCGGTGAAGAGCAAGACCAGCGCCAGCGTCACCGAGATCCTCTCCCAGGTCGAGCCGGACGATCTGGTCCGCTATGGTCTGATCCCCGAATTGATCGGCCGCCTGCCGGTGGTCGCCAATCTCACCGAACTCGACGAGGAAGCGCTGGTGCGCATCCTGATCGAACCGAAGAACGCGCTGATCAAGCAATACCAGAAGCTCTTCGCGATGGAGGGCGTCGAGCTCGAAGTGCGTCCCGCCGCCCTGCAGGCGATCGCCAAGAAGGCGATCAAGCGCAAGACCGGCGCGCGCGGCCTACGCTCGATCATGGAGAACGTGCTGCTCGACACGATGTTCGAACTCCCGGGCATGAGCGGGGTCGAAAAGGTCGTGATCGACGAGAGCACGATCGAGTCCGGCAACAAGCCGCTGCTGATCTACGCCGAGCAGCCCAAGGTCTCTGGCTCAAACTGATCCGGCCGGTTTGCGCTATCCTGCCGCCGTCCGTCGCTGCCGGATGGCGGCTTGAATCTCCTCCCCATGTCCCCATGTGGGAGAACACGCAAATTCACACTGAGAGGATGCGTCCATGTCAGACGATCTCGAACTTACCCAGCAAAGCACCCTGACCGCCAACATCCTGCCGCTCCTGCCGCTGCGCGACGTGGTGGTCTTTCCCCACATGGTCATCCCGCTCTTCGTCGGCCGCCCGAAGTCGATCAAGGCGCTCGAAGTGGCGATGGAGACCGGCAAGAGCATCCTGCTCGTGGCCCAGAAATCGGCTGCCAAGGACGAACCCGATCCCAGCGATCTGTATGGCGTCGGCTGCATCTCGAACATCCTGCAAATGCTCAAGCTGCCCGACGGCACCGTCAAGGTGCTGGTCGAAGGCACCCAGCGCGCGCGCATCCATCGCGTCGAGGACCGCAACGGACTGTTCATCGCGGAAGTCGAGCCGGTCGCGATCCCGGAGCGCAGCAACCATGAGATCGAGGCGATGCGGCGCACCATCCTGGCACAATTCGACCAGTATGTGAAGCTGAACAAAAAGATTCCGCCGGAAATCCTCACCTCGCTTTCGGGCATCGATGAAGCCGGCCGGCTCGCCGACACCATCGCCGCCCATCTGCCGATGAAGCTCGAGCTCAAGCAGGAGATCCTCGAGCTGTTCAACATCGACGAACGGCTCGACAAGCTGCTCGGCCAGCTCGAAACCGAACTCGACATCCTGCAGGTCGAAAAGCGCATCCGCGGCCGCGTCAAGCGCCAGATGGAAAAGAGCCAGCGCGAGTACTACCTGAACGAGCAGGTCAAGGCGATCCAGAAGGAGCTCGGCGAAGGCGAAGAAGGCGCCGATCTCGAAGAGCTGGAAAAGAAGATCAAGGCGGCCGGCATGAGCAAGGAAGCGCTGGCCAAGGCGCAGTCCGAACTCAAGAAGCTCAAGCTGATGTCGCCGATGTCCGCGGAAGCCACCGTGGTGCGCAACTATCTCGATGCGCTGATCAGCCTGCCGTGGAAGAAGAAGTCGCGCGTCTCGAAAGACCTTGCCGCCGCCCAGAAGATCCTCGACAAGGATCATTACGGGCTCGAGAAGGTCAAGGAACGCATCGTCGAATATCTCGCCGTGCAGCAGCGCGTCGACAAGCTGAAGGCGCCGATCCTCTGCCTCGTCGGCCCCCCTGGCGTGGGCAAGACCTCGCTCGGCCAGTCGATCGCCAAGGCCACCAACCGCAAGTTCGTGCGGATGGCTCTGGGCGGCGTGCGGGATGAAGCCGAGATCCGCGGCCACCGGCGCACCTACATCGGCTCGATGCCCGGCAAGATCCTGCAGAACATGGCCAAGGTCGGCGTCAAGAACCCGCTCTTTCTGCTCGACGAGGTCGACAAGCTAGGCATGGATTTCCGCGGCGATCCGTCTTCGGCGCTCTTGGAAGTGCTCGACCCCGAGCAGAACCACACCTTCCAGGATCATTACATCGAGGTCGATTTCGACCTCTCCGACGTGATGTTCGTCGCCACCGCGAATACGCTCAACATCCCGGCGCCGCTCCTGGACCGCATGGAGGTGATCCGTCTGTCCGGCTACACCGAGGACGAGAAGATCAACATCGCCGAGCGCTATCTGCTACCCAAGCAGATGAAGACCAACGGCCTGAAACGCGAAGAGCTGACCGTCACCGAAGACGCGATCCGCGACATCGTGCGTTACTACACGCGCGAAGCCGGCGTGCGCGCCCTCGAACGCGAAATCTCGAAGATCTGCCGCAAGGTCGTCAAGTCGCTGGTGCTCAAGCCGCGCAAGCACAAGGTGGTCGTCAATAGCAAGAACCTCGAGAAATATCTCGGCGTGCGCCGTTACACCTTCGGCGTCGCGGAAAAGGAAAACCAGGTCGGACAGGTCACCGGCCTGGCCTGGACCGAGGTGGGCGGCGAACTGCTCACCGTCGAGGCGGTCGCCGTGCCCGGCAAGGGCAAGACGGTGACGACCGGCAAGCTCGGCGAAGTGATGCAGGAATCGGTGCAGGCCGCGCTGACCGTGGTGCGCAAGCGCGCCCGGTCGCTGGGCATTGCCGAGGATTTCTATCAGAAGAACGACATCCACATCCACCTGCCCGAAGGCGCGACACCGAAAGATGGCCCCTCGGCGGGCATCGCGATGTGCACGGCGATGGTCTCGGTGCTCACCGGCATCCCGGTGCGGGCCGACGTCGCGATGACCGGCGAGATCACGCTGCGCGGCGAAGTGCTGCCGATCGGCGGTCTCAAAGAGAAGCTGCTCGCCGCGGTGCGCGGCGGCATCCGCACGGTGCTGATCCCCGAGGAGAACGTCAAGGACCTCGCCGAGATTCCCGATACGATCAAGAACCGTATCGAGATCGTGCCGGTACGCTGGATCGACAAGGTGTTCGAGCTCGCGCTGGAGCGCCTGCCGCAACCCTTGCCCGAACCGGCCATCGAGACGCCCGCCACCGCGCTGCCGCCTGCCGAGGGCGAAGCGGACGCTGCGGGGATCATCAAGCACTGATAAAATCGGCGGCGCTCTTCCGGGTGCTTAGCTCAGTTGGTAGAGCGTCGCCCTTACAAGGCGAATGTCGGCGGTTCGAACCCGTCAGCACCCACCAGTTTTACTGCTACCCTGAAAGCCCGCGACCAGCGGGCTTTTTTCTCGCTGCCCCATGCTGCTGCGCATCATCGCCATCATCTTTCCGATCTTCGCCATCGTCGCGGCGGGCTGGCTCTATGCGCGTTATCGCGGCAAATTGAGCGGCGATGGGCACGGCATCGACATGGCCTTCGCCAACCAGCTCAACATGGAGATCTTCGTCCCGGCGCTGGTGTTCGCCGCGATGACGGCGAAGAGCTTCGACCTCGCCGCCTACGACCGGCTCGCATTCGCCGCCACGCTCGTCATTCTGGGTTCGGGTGCCATCGCCTGGCTCGTTGCCCGCCTGCTGAAAGAACAGGCCAATACCTTCGTGCCGCCGATGATGTTCACCAACTCGGGCAACATGGGCCTGCCGCTCGCCGTGCTCGCCTTCGGCGAGTCAGCCCTGCCGGCCGCCGTGGTGCTGTTCTTCGTCGAGAACACGCTGCACTACACGCTCGGCACCTGGATGCTCGACCACAAGGCGCGGCTGACGAATCTCTGGCGCGTGCCGGTGATCTTCGCCGCGCTGGTCGCCCTGGCGATCAACTTTGCCGGTCTCGAATTGTGGCTGCCGCTCTACACGGCGATCAAGCTGCTCGGTGACGTGGCGATTCCGCTGCTGCTGTTCTCGCTCGGCGTGCGCCTGGCGACTTCGACCTGGAGCGATGTGCGCCTCGGCCTGATCGGCGCGGTGGTCTGCCCGGCGAGCGGCATGCTGATCGCCTGGGCAGCGACGCCGCTGTTCGGGCTCGAAGGACGCGATGCGGCGATGCTGATGGTATTCGGCGCGCTGCCGCCGGCCGTGCTCAATTTCGTCTTCGCCGAACGTTATCGTCAGGAGCCCGCGAAAGTCGCTTCGATCGTCATGATCGGCAATCTCGGCGCGCTGGTGTTCGTGCCGCTGGCGCTGGTCATGACCCTGCAATAGGAGGTGCGTATGCGCAGACAGCAAGCCGATCCGACCGGAGTGTTCGGGAAACTGCTCACCGCCATCGCCGGTGCAGCCTTGCTGGTCATAGGCTTCATGTTCTCGGTGGTCGTGCTGGCGGTCGCGGTGGTCGTGGGTTTGGGCATCTGGAGCTGGTTCTGGTGGAAGACGCGCAAGCTGCGACGTGAAATCGACGAACACCTGCGCGACCAAGCCGCAGACGCTGCTCGGCCGGCCGAAGGCGAGGTCATCGAGGGTGAAGCCGTGGTGGTGGAAGAAACGACTATTCGGGCGACTTCGAATCGATTGCCAGCGTCACCGGACCGTCGTTGACCAGACTGACCTGCATCTCGGCGCCGAACACACCGGTGGGCACCGGACGCCCCAGCACGGCTTCGAGGGCCATGACGAACCGCTGGAACATCGGCGCGGAAAAGTCGGCGCTGGCGGCACGGCACCACGAGGGGCGGTTACCCTTCTTCACGGCCGCATAGAGCGTGAATTGCGATACGGCGAGGATCTCGCCGCCGACCTCGACGATGTCGCGGTTCATCACGCCGCGCTCATCAGGAAAGATGCGCAAGGCGGCGAGCTTGCGCGCCATCCAGTCGATATCGGCCTGCGTATCTTCGTTTTCGAAGCCGGCCAGCACCAAGAGGCCAGGACCGATGCTGCCGGTGACCCGTCCGGCGACGGTGACGGAAGCCTGAGTGACGCGCTGGACGACAGCTCTCATGGCGAAAGCGTGGCTGGGCGTGTATTGCTCAGTTCAGCGTGCGGGCCAGCGCGATACGAAACTTGCGCACCAGGTCGTCATATTGCGGCTGTGCCGACAGCAGCGTGAATAGTTTGAGCATGCCCTTGCGGCCGGCTTCGTCGTTCCACTTGCGATCGCGGCGCACGATTTCGAGCAGATGTTCCAGCGCGGCCGAATAGTCCTGGCGCAAGGCCAGCGCATTGGCGAGCTGCAGGCGCGCTTCGTGATCGTTGGCATCGCGCTCCAGCCGGGCCTGCAGGGCGGCGACATCGACGCCGCTGGCCGCCTTCGCCATTTCGATGCGCGCCTTCAGCGCCGCGGCCCGATCCTGGTCGCGCACCCGGTCGGCGACCGCCTCCAGCAGTTCGGCGGCCTCGGAGAGTGCTTCCGGCGTGCCGAGTTCGAGGCTGAGCTGGACGTAATCGAGGTAGGCGCTATCGTTTTTCGGGTCGAGCTCGATCGCCTGCGCCATTTTCCTGCGCGCGGCGGCGATGTCGCCCGTTGCGGCAAGCGCCAGGGCTTCGCGGCGCAAGGGCTCGGCGGGGGAGGGGATCAGCCGCTCGATGAATTCCCGGATCTGCGCTTCCGGCAGGGCACCGGTGAATTCATCGACCAGCTCGCCGCCGACGAACGCCTTGACCGCCGGAATGCCGCGCACGCCATAGCGCATCGCCAGTTCCTGGTTTTCGTCGGAATTGACCTTGGCGAGGATGAATTTTCTGCCGTATTCGGCGGCGAGCTTTTCGAGGATGGGCTTGAGGATGCGGCAAGGCTGGCACCATGGCGCCCAGAAATCGACGATCACCGGCACGCGGCGGGAGGCAGCGAGAACCTTTTCATCGAAATCGATGACGGAGACATCGATCGCGTGTTGAGACATGATGAAGAACCTCGGACGAATTTCGACGCCGCAATAGATGCGGACAGGGCGGGAATTTTAAATGCCGGCCTTGTCGGGCGTGCTCAGCTTTTCGAGCAGCTTCAAGGCCGCGATCGAGTCCTCTTCCCCCATGCCGCTGCCGACGATGGCGTTGAACAGCTGCGCCGTCGCGGCCGCGGTCGGCAGCATCAGGCCGAGGCGGTGTGCCTCTTCCATGACGATGCGCAGGTCTTTCTGGTGCATCCAGGCCTTGAAGCCGGGCTTGAAGTTGCGTTCGAGCATGCGCTGGCCGTGGTTTTCGAGGATGCGCGAATAGGCGAAGCCGCCCAAGAGGGCCTCGCGCACCTTGGCGACATCGACGCCATTCTTGGCCGCGAAGTTGAAGGCTTCGGCCACCGCCATCACGCCGACGCCGGTGAGGATCTGGTTGCAGGCCTTGGCCACCTGCCCGGCGCCGATGTCGCCGATCAGCGTGATCGACTTGCCCATCTTCTCGAACAGCGGCTTGACCTTCTCGAATGTCTCCGGCTTGCCGCCGACCATGATCGTGAGGCTGGCGTTGATCGCGCCGATCTCGCCGCCAGAGACCGGCGCGTCGAGAAAGTCGATGTCCTTCGCCGCCAATGCGGCGCCGATCTCGCGCGCGACATTGGGGTTGATCGTGCTCATGTCGACGACGATCAGGCCGGGACGCCCCCCATTGACGATGCCGTTCTCACCGAGCACGACCTCACGCACGTCGGGCGCATCGGCGACCATCGTGAAGACGATGTCGGCATGGCGCGCCACCTCGGCGGCCGACACATGCGCCCGGGCGCCGACTTCCCTGAAAGGCTCCAGCGTTGCCGGCCGGCGTGCCCACAGATGCAGCGCATGGCCCGCACGGGCGAGATGCAGCGCCAGCGGGCGGCCCATGAGGCCGAGACCGATGAAACCGATGTTCATTCGCGCGCTCCTCAGGGATGTTTCTGGTAGGTGCCGATCAGTTGCGCCTCGCCGAGGATGTGTCCGGCCATCGCCTTTTCCAGTTGCGCCTTGGTCGGATGCTTCAGGTCGGGCAGCACGGTGTCGAGCGCATAGAGCTTGTGGAAATAGCGGTGGCGGCCGATCGGCGGGCAGGGGCCGCCGTAGCCGGTGCGCTGCCAGTCGTTCAGTCCTTCGAGCGTGCCGGCGGGCAGGTTCTTGACCGCTTCGGGCAACCCCGTCACCGTGGGCGGGATGTTGTAGAGCACCCAGTGCACCCAGGTCATCTTCGGCGCGGCGGGATCGGGCGCGTCGGGGTCATCGACGATCAGCGCCAGGCTCTTCGTGCCCGCCGGCACGCCCGACCAGGACAGAGGCGGCGAGACGTCGGCCCCCTGGCAGGTGTATTGCACCGGAATGGCGGCCATGTGCGCGAAGGCGAGGGAAGTGAGGATCAGGCTCATCGCAGTTCTCCCGGGAAGTGCAGATGTCGCCCAGTATAATTCCAAGCTGCTACGAGCCAGGCAAGCCTCGCCCACCTTTTCTCCTTTTCTCGAGCCATGTCACGAATCCTCGCGCTGCGCGGCGCCGCCGCTTTTTCTCCCTCCCATCTCGCCCGCCTGCAGAAGGAGCTCGACATGCCGCTCACCGCCGAGCACTGGTATTTCGTCGAGCACGACGGAACACTGGATACCGCTCAGCAGGAACGCCTGAAGGAGCTGCTCGGCATTCCCGCGACGCTGCCGCCGGAACCGCAAGGAACGCTGTTGCTGGTCACACCGCGGCTCGGCACGATCTCGCCGTGGTCGTCGAAGGCCACCGACATCGCCAGGAACTGCGGCTTCACTGCGGTGCAGCGCATCGAGCGCGGCATCGCCTACACGCTGCCAAAGTCGGCGCTGGCGGAACGGCACCTTACGCGCCTGCATGACCGGATGACCGAGTCGGTGCTGGAGAGCATCGAGGCCGCCGAACGGCTCTTCCACCATGTCGCGCCGCAGCCGCTGACGACGGTCGACATCCTCGCCGGCGGCCGGGCTGCACTGGTGGCGGCCAACGGCGAGCTTGGGCTGGCGCTCTCCGACGACGAGATCGACTATCTGATCGACAATTTCACGAAGCTCGGCCGCAATCCGACCGACGTCGAACTGATGATGTTCGCGCAGGCCAATTCCGAGCATTGCCGCCACAAGATCTTCAACGCCTCGTGGGAAGTCGATGGGGAGCGGCAACCACTCTCATTGTTCGGCATGATCCGCGAGACGCACAAGGCCCACCCCGAGGGCACGATCGTCGCCTATGCCGACAACGCCGCGGTGGTCGAGGGCGCGAAGATCCGGCGCTTCCACCCTCAGGCCGACGGCTCTTACGCTTATGTCGAGGACGAGACCCACATCCTCGCCAAGGTCGAGACGCACAACCATCCGACCGCGATCTCGCCGTTTCCGGGCGCGGCGACCGGTTCCGGCGGCGAGATCCGCGACGAAGGCGCGACCGGACGCGGCTCGAAGCCCAAGGCGGGTCTCTGCGGCTTCTCGGTCTCCGACCTGAAGATTCCCGGCTATGTGCAGCCGTGGGAATCGGACTACGGCAAACCGGAGCGCATCGCCTCCGCCCTGGAGATCATGATCGAAGGGCCCTTGGGCGCGGCGGCCTTCAACAACGAATTCGGCCGGCCGAATCTGGCCGGCTATTTCCGCACCTTCGAGCAGCGCTTCGCTGGCGAAGTGCGCGGCTACCACAAGCCGATCATGATCGCCGGCGGTGTGGGCAACATCAGCGCCCGCCATTGCTTCAAGGAGAAGTTCCCGGCTGGAACGCTCTTGATCCAGTTGGGCGGCCCCGGCATGCTGATCGGGCTGGGCGGCGGCGCGGCCTCGTCGATGGCGACCGGCACCAACACCGCCGATCTCGATTTCGCCTCGGTGCAGCGCGGCAACCCGGAGATGCAGCGCCGCGCGCAGGAGGTGATCGACCGCTGCTGGCAGATGGGCGAGGCCAATCCCATTCTGGCGATCCACGACGTCGGCGCGGGCGGCCTCTCGAACGCGATGCCGGAACTCGCCAACGACGCCGGGCGCGGCGCCTGGTTCGACCTGCGCAAGGTGCCCAGCGAAGAGCCGGGCATGTCGCCCCGCGAGATCTGGTGCAACGAGGCGCAGGAGCGCTATGTGCTGGCGGTCGCCCCCGAACGGCTGGCCGAATTCGCGGCGATCTGCGAACGAGAGCGCTGCCCGTTCGCGGTGATCGGCGAGGCGACAAAAGCGCGCCAGCTCGTCGTCGAGGATCCGCACTTCGGCAACCGGCCGGTCGACATGCCGATGGACGTGCTATTAGGCCGCCCCCCGCGCATGCACCGCCAGGCGATGCGCAAGGCCGTTTCGATGCCGCCGCTCGATCTCGATGCGATCGATCTCGCGCAGGCAGCCTTGCGCGTGCTGCGCCTGCCGGCGGTGGCGAGCAAGAGCTTCCTGATCACGATCGGCGACCGCACGGTCGGCGGCCTGACGTGCCGCGACCAGTTCGTCGGGCCGTGGCAGGTGCCGGTGGCCGATGTCGCCGTCACCGCGATGGGTTTCGACACCACCTTGGGCGAATGCTTTGCAATGGGCGAGCGAACGCCCGTCGCGCTCCTTTCCGCGCCGGCCTCGGGCCGCATGGCGATCGGCGAGGCGCTCACCAATCTCGCCGCCGCCCAAGTAAGCGATCTCGGCCAGGTCAAGCTCTCGGCCAACTGGATGGCCGCGGCCGGGCATGGCCACGAGGACGCGGCACTGTTCGATACCGTGAAAGCCGTGGGGCTGGAATTCTGCCCGGCGCTGGGCGTGTCGATCCCGGTCGGCAAGGATTCGCTGTCGATGCGCACGAAGTGGAACGAGGGCGGCGAGGAAAAAGCCGTCGTCGCGCCGCTGTCTTTGATCGTCACCGCCTTCGCGCCCGTTAGCGATGTGCGCGCGACGCTCACGCCGCAATTGCAGTCGGACGAAGGCGGCGAGACCGAGCTGATCCTGATCGATCTGGGCGAGGGCAAAAACCGCCTGGGCGGCTCGGCGCTCGCGCAGGTGCATGGCGTGTCCGGCGATGTGCCGCCCGATGCCGATGCGGGCCTGCTCAAGGCGTTTTTCAACGCGATCCAGGCGCTGCGGCCGAAGCTCCTCGCCTACCACGACCGTTCCGACGGCGGCCTGTTCGCCTGCGTTTGCGAAATGAGCTTCGCGTCGCATCTGGGAGTTTCGCTGAACCTCGATGCGCTCTGCTACGATCCGCTGATGAACGATGTCGATGGCATCGAGCGGGCGCCGCAGCTGATCAGCGGCCGGATGCGGGATCGCCTGATCGCCGCGTTGTTCAACGAGGAGCTCGGTGCCGTGCTGCAGATCCGCCGCTCCGATCGCGCCGCCGTGATGCAGACGCTGCGCGACCACGGTCTCGGCACCTGCAGTCACATCATCGGCACGCTGAACGACGCCGACGAGATCCGCGTCTGGCGCAATGCAAAGCCGGTGCTGGCGATGCCGCGCGTCGAACTGCAGCGCGCCTGGAGCGAGGTGAGCTACCAGATCGCCCGGCTGCGCGACGACCCGGACTGCGCGCAGGAAGAATTCGATGCGCTGCTCGACGCCGAAGACCCCGGTCTTTGCATGCAACTCACCTTCGAGCCGGCCGCGCCCTTCATCGCCACCGGCGCCCGGCCCAAGATGGCGATCCTGCGCGAGCAGGGCGTCAACGGCGAGGTCGAGATGGCCGCCGCCTTCGACCGCGCCGGCTTTGCCTGCGTCGATGTGCATATGTCGGACCTGATGGCCGGCCGCGTGAAACTCGCCGACTTCAAGGGTCTGGCCGCCTGTGGCGGTTTTTCCTACGGCGACGTGCTCGGCGCGGGGCAGGGCTGGGCGAAGTCGATTCTCTTCCATCCCGAACTGAAGGACGCGTTCGCCGCCTTCTTCGACCGTTCCGATACCTTTGCGCTTGGCGTGTGCAACGGCTGCCAGATGATGGCGCATCTGGCGCCGATCATTCCGGGCGCCGAAGCCTGGCCCACCTTCCAGCAGAACCGTTCCGAGCGCTTCGAGGCGCGTTTCTCGCAGGTCGAGATCACCCCTTCGCCCTCGATCTTCTTCGCCGGCATGGCAGGCTCGAAACTGCCGGTGGTGGTGAGCCACGGCGAGGGCCGGGCGGTGTTCGCCGGCGCGGCGCGTCCACCTGTCGCGCTGCGCTACATCGATCATCGCGGCAACATCGCCACCACCTATCCGCTGAACCCGAACGGCTCTCCCGAAGGCATCACCGCTGTCACCACCCCGGATGGCCGCTTCACGATCATGATGCCGCACCCCGAGCGTATCTTCCGCACCGTGCAGATGAGCTGGCATCCGGCGGGACTCGGCGAGGATTCGCCGTGGATGACGATGTTCCGCAATGCGCGGAAGTGGGTGGGGTAAAGTTTCAGGCATGAACAAGCCGGCCGAGCCTTGGGTTCCCGACCTCACCTCTTTCATTCCGAAGGAGGTTGGGGATATCACAGACCCGCAGACCGATCTGCCGCGCATCGCCAAGGACCCACACGCCACGGCCGCCATCGAAACCGTGCTCAGCCAGATCCCCACCCGTCATGACCTGTACCGCGGCGACGCCCGCGAGCTGCCTTTTCTGCCCGATGCCAGCGTTCATCTGGTTGTCACCTCGCCACCTTACTGGACTTTGAAGGAGTACCGGGATGGCGAAGGGCAGATGGGACACATCGCCGATTACGAGGAGTTTCTGGGCGAGCTCGACCGCGTCTGGCGCGAGTGTTTCCGCGTGTTGGTTCCGGGCGGAAGGCTCGTCTGCGTGGTCGGCGATGTCTGTCTGTCGCGGCGCAAGAACCAGGGCGAACACACCGTCGTGCCCCTGCATGCGTCGATCCAGGAGCATTGCCGCGCCATTGGCTTCTCGAATCTCGCACCGATCATCTGGCACAAGATCGCCAATGCCACTTACGAGGCCGAAGGCAGCGGCGGCGGCTTCCTTGGCAAGCCTTACGAGCCGAACGCGGTGATCAAGAACGACATCGAGTTCATCCTGATGGAGCGCAAGCCCGGCGGCTACCGCAGTCCCCAGCTTGCCACGCGCATCCTGTCGGTGATTCCCGCTGACAGGCACAAGCTCTGGTTCCAGCAGATCTGGACCGGCGTGACGGGCGCGTCGACCAGGCACCATCCGGCGCCTTATCCGGTGGAACTCGCGGAACGGCTGATCCGCATGTTTTCCTTCGTCGGCGACACGGTGCTCGACCCCTTCATGGGCACGGGCACGACGACCGTCGCGGCGGCGCGCTGCGGCCGGAACTCGATCGGCGTCGAGATCGACGTCCATTATTTCCAGCAGGCAAGCCACCGCGTCGAACGCGACACGAAACGGTTGTTCTCGGGCGCGCGGCTCCTTTTCCACGGCCCATGATCGACATCGAGCAGGAACTCGCCAAGGCCGTCAGGCATTTCTGGAAGACGCGCAAGGCGCAGCAGGAACGGCAGGGTCGTTCCTCGGGGCGCAAGGATGCCGGCAGCCGAGGGGCCGTGACCGGCGGCAAACATGCCGACGGCTTCGTCCGGCTGATCGCCGCCATCGTGCGCGATGCAGGCTTGCCCGCCGCGACGATCCATGTCGAGGAAAAACTGTCTCGCACGCTGCCTGGATACTTCCGGCCGACCAAGGAATGGGACGTGGTCGTCGTGTCGGGCGAGGATCTGGTCGCGGCGGTCGAAGTCAAATCGCAGGTCGGCAGCTTCGGCAACAACTTCAACAATCGCGTCGAGGAAGCGCTCGGCAACGCCACGGATTTCTGGACGGCCTATCGTGAAGGCATCTTCGCGCCGAGCCGTCGGCCCTGGCTTGGCTATCTCTTCATGCTCGAAGAGCATCCGGCCTCGCTGCGCGCGACGAAACGGATCTCTCTGAAACCGTTCGGCGTCGATGAAGCGTTCCAGGAGCTGAGTTATGCCGGCCGTTACGAGAAAGTCTGCCTTCGCCTGGTACGCGAGCGTTTTTACGACGCGGCCTGTTTCTTCACTTCTTCGGCGCAAGAAGGCCTGCGAGGGCATTACCGGCAACCTTGCGAGGAGTTGTCCATCCGCAACTTCGCGATTTCCCTGCACGCTCACGTCGCCGCCTGGGTAAGGCTGAAATAAGCCATGCAACTCCCCGGCCCGAAGCTTGCCTGTCTGACGGCGGCCGAGGCGCTCGCCGCGCTCGGCAGCGGTCCGCAGGGGCTCGCTGCCGGGGAAGCCCGGCAGCGTCTCCGGAAATTCGGTCCCAACCGCATCGAGGCGGTGGCGCGCGAGCCGCGCTGGCTCGGCCTGCTGCGTGAGTTCAGCCATTTCTTCGCCATCGTGCTGTGGCTGGCCGCAGCTTTGGCCTTCGTCGCCGAGCGGTATCAGCCGGGGCAGGGGATGGCCGAGCTCGGCTATGCGATCGTCGGCGTGATCCTGCTCAACGGAGGCTTCTCGTTCTGGCAGACCTACCGCGCCGAACAGGCACTGGCCGCGCTGCGCCGGCTGCTGCCGCTGCGGGTCGAGGTCAGGCGGCCGTCCGGCGTGGAAACCGTGGATGCGGAAGCGCTGGTGCCCGGGGACGTCATCCTGCTCGCCGAGGGGGCCAAGGTGCCGGCGGATTGCCGCATCATCGAGAGCTGGGGACTGCGCGTCAATCTCGCCACCTTGACCGGCGAATCCCTGCCGAAGGCGCGCAGCGCCGAGCCCGATTGTGCCGACACCGCCCGGCAGGCGCGCTGCCTGCTGCTGGCCGGGACGCTGATTGTCGCCGGCGAATGCACGGCCGTCGTCCATGCGACCGGAATGAGCACCGAATTCGGCCGGATCGCCCATCTGACCCAGACCGCCGGCGAAGCCGAGTCGCCGCTGCAAAGGGAAATCCGCCATGTCTCGCGCTTCGTCGCGCTGCTGGCCCTGGCGCTCGGCGCGATCTTTTTCGCCATCGGCGGCTTCGTGGGGCTGTCGCTGTGGGCGAGCTTCATGTTCGCGATCGGCATCATCGTCGCCAATGTGCCGGAAGGGCTGCTGCCCACGGTCACGCTGGCGCTGGCGATGGCCACCCAGCGCATGGCGCGACGCAATGCGCTGGTGCGCCATCTGCCGGCCGTCGAGACCCTGGGCAGCGCGACGGTGATCCTCACCGACAAGACCGGAACCTTGACGCAGAACCGCATGACGGTGCGCGAGCTGTTCGTCGCCGGCCGCCATCGTGCGGCAACGCAAGCGGCGGCAGGGCACGACGATGACTGCCTGCGGGCCGTGGCGCGTCATTGCCACAGCCTCAAATTTCCCGGCGGCAAACCGAGCGGCGATCCGATGGAGGTCGCACTGTGGGAATTCGCCGGTGCGCTGCCGGAAGCGGGGCGGCGCATCGGCGAGATGCCCTTCGATACCGAGCGGCGGCGCATGTCGGTGGAAACGCGCGACGAGAACGGCGCCGGCCGGCTGTGGTGCAAGGGGGCGCCGGAATCGGTCCTGCCCTTGTGTTCGAGCTGGCGTGACGGCGAACGGAGCCGGCCGCTCGATGCCGCCGCGCTGGAAACCTTCCGGCGCGCGCAGGAGGAGATGGCCGATCGCGGCCTGCGGGTGATGGCGCTGGCCTGGCGGGCTCTGGCGGCAGGCGAGACGGCCGCGGAACAGGGGCTGGAACTGTGTGGCCTGGTCGGACTCGAGGACCCGCCCCGTCCCGATGTCCATGCGGCGGTCACGCGCTGCCATGAGGCCGGCGTGCGGGTGATCATGATCACCGGCGACCACCCGCACACGGCGCTGGCGGTGGCGCGCGAGGTGGGCATCGTGCGCGGCGAGGCGCCGGTGGTGGTGAGCGGCGAAGCCCTGCGCCAGATGGATGCGGCCGCCCTGACACGCGCGCTCGACAGCGCGGAGATCGTCTTCGCCCGCGTCACGCCCGAGCAGAAGATGCGCGTCGTCGAGGCGCTGCGCGGCAGGGGAGAGATCGTCGCCGTGACCGGGGACGGCGTCAACGACGCGCCGGCGCTGAAGACCGCGGACATCGGCATCGCGATGGGGCTCTCCGGCACCGACGTGGCCCGCGAGGCCGCCGACATCGTGCTGCTCGACGATCACTTCGCCACCATCGTCAATGCGATCGAGGAGGGCCGTGCGGTCTATGAAAACATCCGCAAGTTCCTCACCTACATCCTGACCTCGAACATTCCCGAGATCGTTCCCTATCTCGCTTTCGTGCTGTTGCGCATCCCGTTGCCGCTGACGGTGATCCAGATCCTCGCCGTCGATCTGGGCACCGACATCCTGCCGGCGCTGGCGCTCGGCGCGGAAAAGCCCCACCGCGACGTGATGCGCCGGCCGCCGCGGCCGCGCACGGAACGCCTGCTTTCCTGGCCGCTGCTGGCGCGCGCCTATCTCTTCCTCGGGCCGCTGGAAGCCTGTGCGGCGATGGCCGCCTTCTTCTACGTGTTGGGGCAGGGGGGCTGGCAGTACGGCATGTTGCCGCCACCCCACGATCCGCTCTATCTGCAGGCGACCACGGCGTGTCTGGCCGGCATCGTGCTGGCGCAGATGATGAACGTCTTCGTCTGCCGCCATCCCAGCTTGCCGGCCTGGCGCTTCCCGCTGCGCGAAAACCGCCTGCTGCTCGTCGCCCTGGCCGTCGAGGCGGCCCTGCTGCTGGCGATCGTCTATACGCCGCTGGGCAACCGCATTTTCGGCACCGCGCCGCTGGCCGCCGATGTCTGGCTGTTCGCGCTGCCTTTCGCCCTGCTGCTCGGCGTGGCCGAAGAGGCGCGCAAGTGGCTGCTTCGTCGCACGGCGCGCCATCCGTCATACCGGTAAAATCGCGGCATGGTTTCCGTAACCCACGCCCTGCCGGATTCCGGCATCGACGCCGGCACGCTGGAACGCCTGACGCAAGGCCTGCCGGAAGAGGGCGCGGCGAAGCTGCACGACGCTCTCGCCTATGCCACGGAGGTCTATGGCGAGGCGAAACTCGGCTCTGGCGAGACGGCACTCGACCACGGGCTGGGCGCCGCGCTGATCCTCGCCGGCCTGAACCTCGATCTCGATTCGCGCCTGGCCGCGCTGCTGTTCGCCGTGCCGGAGTTCGTCGCGCATGCCCGGGAGAAGCTCGCGGCGCGATGGGGCGAGCCGCTCGCCCTGCTGGTCGATGGCCTGTACCGGCTGAAGAACCTGCGGCCGCTGAATCTCGCCAGCGGCCAGAACATCGCTGCCCAGGCCGAAATCCTCAGGAAGATGCTGCTCGCGCTCGCCAGCGACATCCGCGTCGTGATGGTGCGGCTCGCCTCCCGCACCCAGACGCTGCGCTTTTTGACCGACCACGACACGCCGGAGCGGGCCGACATCGCCCGCGAGAGCCTGGAAATCTATGCGCCGCTCGCCAACCGCCTCGGCGTCTGGCAGATCAAGTGGGAGATCGAGGACCTTTCCTTCCGTTTCACCGAACCGGAGACCTACAAGAAAATCGCCCGGCAGCTCGACGAGCGCAGGCAGGCGCGCGAAGCCTTCATCAGCGACGCGGTCTCGCGCCTCAAGGAAGAGTTGGCCAAGGCCGGCATCGCCCATGCCGAGGTCTATGGCCGACCCAAGCACATCTACAGCATCTGGAACAAGATGCGCCAAAAGCAGCTCGATTTCGAGCAGGTGTATGACGTGCGCGCGCTGCGCATCATCGTCGATGAGGTGCGCGACTGCTACACGGCGCTCGGCGTGGTGCATGCGCTGTGGCAGCCGATCCATGGCGAGTTCGACGACTACATCTCGCATCCGAAGGGAAACTTCTACCGCTCGCTGCATACTGCCGTGATGGCCGAGGACGGCCGCGCGCTGGAAGTGCAGATCCGTACCCAGGAAATGCACCGCCATGCCGAGCTGGGCGTGGCCGCCCACTGGCGTTACAAGGAAAGCGGTGCGTCCGCGAAGGCGGATTCCGCCTACGACGACAAGATCGCCTGGCTGCGGCAGCTGCTGTCGTGGCGCGACGAGATCACCGATTCCGCCATCTGGGTCGAGCATTTCAAGCGCGCGGCGCTCGACGACACGATCTACGTGATGACGCCGCAGGGCAGGGTGATCGACCTGCCCAAGGGCGCGACGCCGCTCGATTTCGCCTATCGCGTGCATACCGATCTCGGCCACCGCTGCCGCGGCGCGAAGGTCGATGGCCATCTGGTGCCGCTCGATACGCCCTTGCAGAGCGGCCAGCAGGTCGAGATCATCGCCGCGAAGAGCGGCGGGCCCTCGCGCGACTGGCTGGGGCCCGGCTATCTGGTCTCGGCGCGCGCGCGCACGAAGGTGCGCGCCTGGTTCGCCGCCCAGCAGGAAGCACAGATGCTCGCCGCCGGCCGCGCCTTCGTGCTGAAGGAACTGCAGCGCGACGGCGCCACGCAGGCCAATCTCGAAGAGCTGGCCCGCAAGCTCGGTTTTAAGAATGCCGACGCGCTGTTCCTCGCCGCGGCGCGCGACGAGGTGGGGCCGCGCGCGATCGAAGCGGCGGTGAAGGGCGCGCCGGTTGCCGAAGCCGCGCCGGAAATCCTCACGCATCGCGCCAAGGCGCAGGCGGGCGGCCAGATCCTCGTCGTGGGTGTCGACAAGCTGATGACCCAGCTCGGCCGCTGCTGCAAGCCGGTGCCGCCCGATGCGATCGCCGGCTTCGTCACGCGCGGCCGCGGCGTTTCGGTGCATCGCGTCGAATGCCCCAATTTCCGCAACATGGCGGCCAGGAATCCCGAGCGGGTGATCGAGGCCACCTGGGGCGACCGGCTGGAATGCTCGTATGCCTGCGATCTGTTCGTCGAGGCGGCCGACCGGCAGGGGCTGTTGCGCGACATCTCGGAGGTGCTCTCGAAAGAGAAGGTCAATGTCACGGCGGTGAAAACCCGCTCGAAGGGCGGCGTGGCACAGATGGCCTTCACGATCGAGCTCGGCAGCGCCGCGCAACTACAAAAGATCCTCACCGTCCTCGGCGAGGTGAAGGGTGTGAGCCGTGTGGCACGGCGGTAAAGGATGAAAAGGGCTTCAGCGCATCCGCGCAACCCGCTCGTGGATTTGCTCAAGGCGGTGGCGGCGCAGCTCATCGTCCTGCACCATCTCGCCTGGTATGGCCCGCTGAGCGATCGGGCCGCCGCGCTGGCGCCTTCGCTCGCCTCGGCCATCGCCTGGCTGGCCGACCACGGCCGCTATGCCGTGGCGGTGTTCCTCGCCACGGGGGGCTTTCTCGCGGCGCAGACACTGTCCGCGAAAGGTCCGGCAGCGGGCAATCATCCGCTCTGCCTGATCCGGGATCGCTACTTGCGCCTGGTTCTGCCGTTCGCGGCCGCCTTGTTGCTGGCGATCGTCGCCTCGGCATTGGCGCGGCAATGGATGGATCACGACTCGATCGGCAATCGGCCCACGTTTTTCCAGGTGCTGGCCCATCTGACACTGCTGCATTCCCTGCTGGGCGTCGAATCGCTATCGGCCGGGGTCTGGTTCGTCGCGATCGATTTCCAGCTCTATGCGTTGCTGGTGACGCTGCTCTGGCTGGGCGGACGTCTCGGGTGCCGCTCCACCAGCGCCGAGTTTTCATGCGCGCTTCCGGTGCTGGCACTCGCTGCCGCATCGCTGTTTCACTTCAACCGCGATGCCCGGTGGGATGCCACCGGACTGTATTTTTTCGGCGCCTACGCGCTGGGCATCGCCGCGGGCTGGGCCAGTCGCAGCCCGGAGCGCAACCGCCTAGCCAGGTCGATCGTCTTCCTCGCCGGCGCCGCGCTGTGGCTCGATTTCCGTCCCCGCATCGCACTGGCGCTGGCGACTGCCTTGTTGCTGGGCGGCTTCCGTCCGCTATCGGCGGCTACCGGGATGAAATGGGCGCACCATTTCGGCGGCACCTCGTATGCGCTGTTCCTGGTGCATTTCCCGATCTGTCTGGTCGTCAATGCAGCGTTCCAGCGCTTCGCCCCCGGCGATCCCACCGTTGCGGCAGAGGGCCTCTTCATCGCCTGGCTGGCGAGCAATCTCGCGGCCGAGCTGTTCCATCGCCATGTCGAGCAGCCGTTGCTGCGCTGGCAGAAGCGGCGCCTGCCGTGCCGAATCGGCGGGAACGGGGCGAAGGCGGCGTTCACTCCCGCCTGAAGGCCAGATCGTCGAACGTGTTCAGATTGCGGAACGCCGCGGCGTCTGGGAAACCCACCTCGACCGCGCCCTGCTCGCGGCACCAGGCCCTCAGCTTGCGCTCGCCGGCCGCGAGCCGGGCTTCCACGGCGGGCAGCAGCTCGCGACGGCATAGCAGGAAGGTCGGCTGCGTTCCTTCGCGGGTAGCCGCGATCGCCAGCGGCGCGGCGCCGGCACCGGCCCGAAGCCTTTCGACCAAATCGGCGGGCAGGGTAGGGCAATCGCACGGAACGACTGCCAGCCAAGGCGTTTCACATACCGACAGACCGGCGGCGATGCCCGCCAGCGGCCCATTGCGCTCGGCCGACGCATCGCACACCACCGGGTAGCCATAAGCGCGATAGGCAGCGAGATTGCGGTTGGCGCTGATCAAGAGGCGATCGACCTGCGGGGCGAAGCGCTCGATGACATGGGCGACCAGCGGCTTGCCCCGATAATCGAGCAGCCCCTTGTCGGCGCCGCCGACGCGCCGGCCTTCGCCGCCGGCGAGGATCAGACCGGTGATCTCATCCACCGATGTAGGACATCTCGATCTTTTTGAGCTGCGGCGTGGCCGCCATGCGCAGCTGCGAGTAGCGGTCGGTGCGCTGCTGCCAGATGCGGGCGATTTCGGCATCGAGCGCCACATCGTCGGCGCCGGAACGCAAGAGCGCGCGCAGATCGTGCCCCGCGGAAGCGAACAGGCAGGTGTAGAGCTTGCCCTCGGTCGACAGGCGGATGCGCGTGCAGCCATCGCAGAAGGCCCGGGTGACCGACGAGATCACGCCGATCTCACCAGCGCCGTCCCGATAGCGCCAGCGCTGCGCCACCTCGCCGGGATAATTCGCGTCGATCGGCTCGATCGGGTAGTGTTCGCCGATGTGGCGCAGCACCTCGGCGGAGGGCACGACCTCATCGAGCCGCCAGCCATTGCTGCTGCCGACATCCATGTATTCGATGAAGCGCAGGATGTGGCCGGAATTACGGAAATGCCGCGCCAACGGCAGGATCTGGCTTTCATTGACGCCGCGCTTGACCACGCAATTCACCTTCACCGGCGTCAATCCCGCCTGCACGGCGGCCTCGATGCCGGCGAGCACCTTCGCCACCGGATAGTCGGCGTCGTTCATGCGCTTGAAGATCGCATCGTCGAGCGCGTCGAGGCTCACGGTCACGCGTACCAGTCCCGCGGCTTTCAGCGCCGCGGCTTTTTTATCCAGCAGCGAGCCGTTGGTCGTCAGCGTCAGCTCGACGCCAGGAATCGCAGCCAGCATCTCCACCAGCGTCTCCATGCCGTGACGCAGCAGCGGCTCGCCGCCGGTGAGACGGAGTTTGCGCACGCCGCGATTGACAAACGCCCGGGCGATGCGCGTGATCTCTTCGAAGGAAAGCAGCTCGGCGCGCGGCAGGAAGGGATAGTCGCGGCCGAACACCGTCTTCGGCATGCAATAGATGCAGCGGAAATTGCAACGGTCGGTGATCGAGATGCGCAGATCGCGCACCGGACGGCCAAGCGTATCCAGCAATGGAAGCCGAGAGCTCATGCGTTCATTATAGGGACACGCCCGGGCGGAACCTTGATCCAGACGATGAATCGTGCCGTGTCGCCAGCGCCGATTTTTTCCTTGGTCCGAAACGCATCGGATCGACTCAACTTCGCATAATCTGTATTATGTAAAATTTTGTTCCGATTCCGTTGCGCATCTTTCACCTCTGCACCCTGACCTCGAAACCGCAAGTGCGATCACCCAGGCCGCCGATACAAGTGATCTCGCGTGCCTGGACTTTGAGTCCGTAGATCGAGCCGATCGCGCCCGCAACCAACCCGCCTTCGAATGAGCAAATCGGCCGGCCGACGGGCGACATGCCGGCACAGGTCACGCACTCATGCACATCCACTTTGAAGAGATCGTCATGGGTTTCGATGCTGACGTCGCCGATCTTCAGCTGCTGACACAGCGCCACGAACTGCTCGATGTCGTGCAGGCCGAGCCGTGCCCCGAGCTTCTTGCCAGCCAGATAGGCTTGCGCTGCGGCTGCCGGGCCGAAAAGGTCTTCGAGCACCACCAGCCGCAAGAGTCGGAATACCGCGATGGATACGTCGCCGCCATGCTTCGGACGGTCGATGCGCAATGCATTCGAGACATCGATTGGGATGAAAGGCGTCTTGGTGAGGTTTTCCATCACTCCTCCCGATAGGGTTGCGTCAATTCGCCAGGCCGTCGATCATTGCCGCCAATGTGTCGAGGTCGCTTTCCGCCGCCGGCTCGAAGCGTGTGAAATGCAAGTCCTCGAGGATCCGGCTTCCCTGCGGCTGGGTGTGCATATTGCAGAGCAGGTCCTGCAACGTCTGGAACTTGTCCTGCCATTCTGGCGCGAGACAAAAGCAGTGATAGGCGCGGCGACTGCGGGTTTCGGCCAGCAGCTGCAATGCCTGGCGCGTCGTGTCGGTCATCCCCTGCCAGGTTTCGTTGTAGACGAAGGCTAGGTCGGTCTTGCCTTGGATCACCGCCTGGGCAGCGGCGAGATGCGTGCCGACGAAAACGAACTCGCAGTCGGCGATTGGAATGCCCTGCTCTTCCAGCAAACCGATCCCCAGCGCATGGACGATCAGTTTGTCGGTCGCCGATGCGATCCGAAGCGGCCTATGCTCGCCAATCCCCTTTCCCGCCGCAGCGACCAGAAAGGTTTCGTCGAAGACCCCGGCCGGCCTGGCCACTGGAATGAAACCGCGCTCTTTACGGAAAATCGCCGCACTGAACGGATTGGCATAGACGAGCCGGTAAGGCCCGGCCAGCACGGCAGCCCGTTCCTGGATGAAATTGTCTTTCGGCTCGAAGTGCAGGCGGCAGCCCAGGTTGCGCTGGAGATAGGTATTCAGGATGAACCAGCCGGCCAGATTCTTGGCCGTGTCGTGCGGGCAGACGGAAAACAGCTCGGTCGCGAATGTCATGCTTGCACCATTGAATGATGTTTGAGGTAGGGCATCGGCCAAGGCCGATCGAATTCGCCCGAGACCGTCTCAGAGCAACTTGCCGACATTTTCGGCGGCGCGCTTGGCATCGAGAAAAATCAGGCCGAGCTTGGCGCCGGGACGGGCCACCACCGATAGCACGGCATCCTCGCCGGCGTGGATCATCAGGATGTAGCCCTCCTTACCCTTGACCATGACCTGTTCGAGCGCGCCACAACCGAGTTCGCCAGCGCTGCGGTCGCCCAGCGTCAACATCGCCGCATTCATCGCGCCGACGCGGTCCTCGTCGAGATTCGCCGGCAACAGGCTGGCGATCATCAGGCCATCCGTGGATACGACCGCCGAACCGATGATGTCGGCCGAGCTGCCATTCAAATCGCTCAACACGGCTCGCAGCATTTCTTCGCGCATGATTCGATGTCTCCTCCTTTTTGAATGATGAATCCGACTGGCACCGCCACGCCGGGCCGCCCGAATCCTCGCGGCGAACCGAGGCAGGGGTCATACCTGACCACTCCACCCATCGCAGCGCGAGAATGAACCGATTGTCATGATGCCACACTTCTCGGCATGGTTGGGATCGGGATGCGTCGCATGCCGGTCATAACTGATAGTCTTGCACCCCGGGATCGATCGTCACCAGCAGCGCCTGGATCAGCATCGCCACATCGGATTTCCTGCGCGCATCGATTTCGAACACCGGCGGCTTGATCTTCGGCTGTCGGGTTTCGTCGAGCAGATAGCGGTAATAGCTTTCCAGGTCGTGGGGCTGGTCGAGCGTCATGAAATTGACACCGATGACGATTTTCGCCGCCGTTCCCATCGCGTCATGGCACCACTTCAAATAGAACGCGAGATCGTCGAGCGGCGAGGGGCGGGAATTGTCGATCAGGATCACCAGGCCGAGAACCCCTTTCTTGAGGATTTCCCACATGAAATCGAAACGTTCCTGCCCTGGCGCGCCGTAGAGATGGACGCGTTCGTGCGGGCCGATGTTCATGATGCCGTAATCGAAGGCGACGGTGGTCTTCGCTTTCCTCGACCGGGTCATGTCGGAAGCGGCCTGATCGGTGCCGATGACCGGCACATCGCTCAAAGCGCCGATCGCGGTCGTTTTTCCGGCGCCGACCGGCCCGATGAACAGGATCTTGTGGTTGCGCACATGCTGGCGCGGAATGTAGGGAACGATGGTCGTGGTCGTCACCGCCGGTGCTTCACCACTTTCGAGGCGGGCGAGCACCGCCGTGGCGCTCGTCGGGCGCTGTTCCGGACGCAAGGCCAGCAGGCTGTCGATGATTTCCAGAAAGGCGGGGGAATAGCGTCCGGCCGCGACCATGGTCAAGGATGGCATCGGATCGGGCAGACCCTGCTCCACGGCCAGCAGGCGGGTTTTCGCATCCACGGGCCGCTTGCCGGTGATGCAGCGGCGAATCGTCGCGCCCAATGCATACAAGTCCGACCAGGGGCCCTGCACACCACCTTCCTCGTATTGTTCGATTGGCGCGTAGCCGGGTGTCAGCGCGCAATAGCCGTAAGACGTCGCAGCGCCGAACTCGAGTCTGGCGGCACCGAAATCGATCAGCAACGGCACGCCATCGTGGCGGATATAGATATTGGCGGGCTTGATGTCGCGGTGAAGGTATTTCTGCGCATGGATACTGCGCAACCCCTCCAGCAAGGGCACGAGAATACCGCGCAGCCAGGTCTCGTCGAACCCTTCACGCCGGCTGCGCACCAACGCCGCCAGCGTCGTGCCTTCTTCGTAATCCATCACGAAATACGCCGTGTCATGCGCGCTGAAATAGCGCGAGATGCGCACGATGTTCGGATGCTTGAGGCGGGCAAGGATGCGGGCTTCACTGATGAAGGCTTCGAGACCGAACCGGTAGAGTTCCTCGTCCGTCTCCGCTTTGAGCGCGACCCGCTCGCCCTCGCGGATGACCATGTCGGCCGGGAAATACTCCTTGATCGCGACGGGGATGTTGAGGTGTGTATCCAGCCCCCGATAGGTGATGCCGAAAGCGCCGACCCCCAATACACCCTCGATGCGATATTCCTGCAGCAGGGTGCCGGGCGGCAAGGCTTGCTCGACCGAGGTCATCGCGTCATCAACCCTTTCAGATAGTGCATGATGCGGCCGAGGAGTTGCCTTTCTCCGTGCTCCGGCGGCGCTGCGGGCGGTTCGATCAGATGATCGGCGGCCCGCTTCGCGATGTCGAGCAGCCCGAGCGCGTGGGCGCACGCGCAAAAGGCGAAGACATGGCGCTGCGGAATCTGCAGGGCCTCGGCAACCCGGCTCATGCTCATCGGTTGATCGTTCAGCAACGCGGCGATGCGCATCGCGTCGGGCAGTTCCAGCAGACGAGGCAGATTGGGCCAGTGACGCAGATAGACACGCCGGTTCGGCGGCAAATCGACTGGCAATTGGCCACGATAGGTCCAGGCGGCCACTTTCCAGATCAGGGCATCGGGATGAATGGCTATCGGGCCTGGCCGGGAAGCGCTGCCTAGGGGGAGCCGCTCGATGGTCAGCATCCCTTCGGGGAAAACGGCCTGGCTCAGACGCTGCAACGAGATGTCGCCGACGGGCACGGCCACGGCCACCCCACGCGGATGGAAGATCGCCAGCGTGTTTTCCTTGTATTTGGCTGCGACTGGCTGATCGCCCCGTTTGGCTTCTGTGAGCGCCGTTTGCAATATGGCGAGCAATCGGCCTGCCAGCGGAAGAAACAGGCGGGAGACCTGCGCTTCATCGTTGCAATCGATATCCCCGGCCGTTCCGCACACTGCGGAGAAATCGGTTTCTGGCGGTAATTCGGTGTCCGGAGCCTCCTTCTGCAGGCGCAAGGTGGGAATCCTTTGCGTCCTTTCATCGCTATCCCCGTCTTCTTCTCCGTTCGCCCCGGATGGCGAGACCGCGCTCGCCGCCTTTCTCGTACCGCCGGAAAGGGGCGAGAACGGCATTCTTACCGTATCGGGATCGAGTCCTTCGGCGACCCGTCGGATTGCCTCGATCAACTGTTCGATCTTGACGGGCTTCGCCACCCTGGCTGCGATGCCATCCAAGTCGACAGCAGAAGAAATGGCTATGGCGGGACAATGAGGATTTTTTTTCCGAAACGCCTGCCAGATTTCTTTCGTTCCGACGCTATCGGCGTCGATGATCACCAGGTCGGCCTTGCCTCCCTCCGCCAGGCGGGCGACGCCCTTGGCCGGCCCGGCGAAGACCATCGCGAAGGTATTGCGCATCCGCTCACTGACCCCCAGCAGATCGACCGACAATGGCTGCGAGTCGCGTTTCATGCCGAAGCTGGCTGGCGGGCAAACGGAAGGCTCATGGGCGTTACTATAACAACGCCTTTCGATTTCCGGTCAGCTTTCAATGCGCACCGGCACGTCGTAGGAATTCGACGATTTCCACGTGATTCGCCTTGCGGGCCATGTCGAGCGCGGTGCCTTCCTCGCCATCGATCTCGTCGAGTTCCGCCCCCGCCCCGACGAGCAGGCGCACCATTTCGAGATGACCGCGCTTGGCTGCCAGCATCAAGGCGGTAAAGCCGTTCGGGGCGACGGCATTCACCCTGGCGCCAGCGGCGAGCAGCAGCGCGGCGATCTGCGGCCGGTTTTCGAAGGCGGCATAATGCAGCGCCGTCCAGCCGGTCGTGTTCGGATCGGCCTGGCGATCGAGCAGCAGTTTGACGATCGCCTCGTGGCCGCGCAGCGTGGCGAGCATCAGCGCGGTATCCCCATAACGGTTGCGGCGGTTCGGATTGGCACGGTTGTCGAGCAGGAAGCGCGCGAGCTCCAGATTGTTCTCCCGGGCGGCGATCATCAACAACGTGTTGCCCTGCGCATCGGTGGTGTTTACATCCATGCCGCGCCTGAGCAGATCGATCACCTTGGCGGTTTCGTTCTGCTCTGTGGCATGCAGAATGTCCTCATAGACGCCGGCGACCGCAGTGCAGGCAAACACGGCATTGGCCAGCAACAGGAGCAGATATTTTTTCATCGTCCGCACCTTCATTGTTTGGCGTGACTGAACAAGCAAAAGAAGTTCTCGGTCGTCGCCGCGGCGACCGCATCGAGGGGAATTTGCCTCAGCCGGGCGATCTCCTCGGCGACGAATCGCACATAAGCCGGCTGATTCACCTTGCCGCGATGGGGCACGGGCGCCAGATAGGGAGAATCGGTTTCGACGAGCATGCGCTCGAGCGGCACGAACTTGGCAACCTCCTTGAGCTCGGTCGCTTTCTTGAACGTGACGATGCCCGAAAAGGAAATGTAAAACCCGAGATCGAGCGCGGCGCGGGCGACCTCGACGCTTTCGGTGAAGCAATGGAACACGCCGCCGACTGCTTCGGCGCCCTCCTCTTTCAGCACGCGCAAGGTATCCGCCGCCGCAGAGCGCGTATGGATGATCAACGGCTTGCCGCAGGCGCGGGCAGCGCGGATGTGAGTGCGGAAACGCTCGCGCTGCCATTCCAGATCACCACTGAGGCGATAATAATCGAGTCCGGTTTCACCAATTGCCACGATCTTCGGGTCACTCGACAGCGCGATCAGTGTCTCGACATCCGGCTCACGCGCAGGTGATTCCGTATCCGGATGCACACCAACCGCGGCGTAGAGATTGGGCGCCTTGCGGACGAGTTCCAGCAGCGCCGGGAAACGCTCCAGGGTGACGCCGGCACACAGCGCCCAGCCCACGCCGGCTTCCGCCATTGCCGACAACAGGCCGTCCAGGTTCCCCGCCAGCTCGGGGAAGTCGAGATGACAATGAGAATCGACGAGGAGAGAAGTCATGTCATGAATTGAGTGGCTTCAAGGCGCGAACGCACAGGTCTTCGAGAAAGAGTTTCGGGTTCAACGGATGATTCGCCCAGGCGCGCAACTGGCCGACCTGCTGCTGGGCACGCAGCAGCGCTGGCAGAGCAGCTTTTTTCGCGACCGGCTCCAAGGTCTGCCGATCGAAATAACGCGGCGGCGCCCCCACCCGGGACAAGCCGAGATCGAAGAGCCATTTTTGCACCACCACGACCAGCTCTTCCATCTCGAGTGCTGCATCGGCTTTCACGAGACCTTCCCAGCGCACCGCGAGCGCGAGGGGATCACCGGGCCTTTGCAGGTCGGCCACGAGGGTTTCGAGCGCCTTCAGCCGGCCGCTCCGGGCGGCATCGGCCAGCGCGAGGGGTGCATGGCCAAAGAAGGGTAACCATCTTGCCGTATGGTCCAGCTTTTGCTCTGCCAACCAACGCTGACTTTCTTCCACGGGCGGATGCCCGAACATCACCCGGCGCGAGCGGCTCAGCAGCGTCGGCAGAAGGTTACGCCAGCGATGAGAAATCATTATGAAATAAAAAGATGAAGATGGTTCTTCAAGTATTTTGAGAAGTGAGTTGGCCACGATCGGGTTCATCGCCTCGGCCGGGTCGATCAGACAGACGCGCGCCCCGCCACGATGCCCGCCGACATGAAAGAAGTCTTCGAGTTCGCGGATCTGCTGGATGCGAATCTGCCGGCTCGCCTTCTTCTTGTCCCCGTCCGCGACACCTTCACCCCCCTCGACCTCGCTGTCGGCCTCGGGTTGCAATACCCGGTAATCAGGATGCTGGCCATTGGCCATCATCAGGCAGGAGGGGCATTCGCCACACGCAGTTTCATAGGCGCCTCGCGGCGCCTCGCATAGCAGACGGGCGGCCAGCGCCTCGGCCAATTCCCGTTTTCCGACACCCGGCGGACCGGCAAACAGCAAGGCATGCGGCAGACGCACACCCCCACCAGTCAGACCCTTCCATATTTTATCATTTAATATCATTATTCAGATAGTTGCAAATACATCTTCAAGTTGTTTCTGAATCTGTGCACAGCTCAGGCGCGCATCGACCACCTTGATCCGCTCGGGCATCTGGCGGGCACGGGCGAGATAGGCGGCACGCACGCGCTCATGAAAGTCGGTCTTTTCCTGTTCGAAGCGGTCGAGCTGCCGTGCCGCACCGGCCATGCGCTGCATCGCGATCTCGACCGGCAGATCGAACAGCAAGGTCAGGTCGGGCTGGAAACCGCCTTGCACCCAGGTTTCCAGTTGCTGGAGCTTTTCGAGGGACAAACCGCGACCGCCTCCTTGATAGGCGAAGCTCGCATCGGTGAAGCGGTCGCAGACGACCCAATCACCGCGCTCCAGGGCCGGCCAGATCACCCGTTCGAGATGCTCGCGCCGGGCGGCGAACATCAAGAGGGCCTCGGTTTCGAGGTGCATCGGTTCGGAGAGCAGCAACCCACGCAGTTTTTCACCCAACGGCGTGCCGCCCGGTTCGCGCGTCTGCACGACGGTGCGGCCGCGGCGGCGCAGAAAATCGACCAGCCAGGCCAGATGTGTGCTCTTGCCGGCGCCATCGACGCCTTCCAGGGTGATGAACTTGCCTCGTGCGGTCATTTCTTGCCCAACTGATATTTGGCCACCGCGCGATTATGCTCTTCCAGGGTGCGCGAAAACTCGCTCGAACCATCGCCGCGAGCGACGAAGTAGAGCAGATCGGTCTTCGGTGGGTGAAGCGCCGCCTCGATCGCGGCCATGCCCGGCAGGCAGATCGGCGTCGGCGGCAGGCCGGTACGGGTGTAGGTGTTCCAAGGGGTGTCGGTCTGCAGATCGCGCTTTCTCAGGTTGCCGTCGAATTTATCCCCCATCCCATAGATCACCGTCGGATCGGTCTGCAGCGGCATGCCGAGCTTGAGGCGATTGACGAACACCGAGGCGATCCTGCCGCGATCCGCCGCCTGGCCGGTTTCCTTTTCGATGATCGAGGCCATGATCAGGGCTTCGTCGGCATTTTTGTAAGGCACCGAGGGATCGCGGTTTTCCCAGGCGGTCGCAAGCCGGCGCTGCATCGCCTGCCAGGCGCGGCGATAGATCGTCAGATCGCTCGACTGACGGGCGAACAGGTAGGTATCCGGGAAAAAGCGCCCCTCGGGGTGCGTTTCCGTCGCGCCGATGCGCTGCAGGATTTCGGTGTCGGAGAGTCCGGCGGTATCGTGACGCAGATCGGGATGATGATCGAGCAGCGCGCGCAGATCGCGGAAGGTCTTGCCCTCGACGATGACGATCTCGGTCTGGGTCACGTCGCCGGCGGTGAGCTTTTCGAGCAGCTGCCATGCCGTGATGCCAGCGCCGATTTCGTAGGAGCCGGCCTTGATGTTCCGATCGCGGCCGGCCAGCCGGCCCAGCAGCGCGAATTGCCAGGGCCGGATGCCGACGCCGGCGTCGCGCATCGCCAGGGCCGCGCCCTTCAGCCCCAGCCCCGGCCGGATGTCGAAATCCACCACCCCGTCGGGGTTGAGTTGCAGCGGGATGGCCGCAGATGCGAACCAGGCCATCCAGCCCGCGAAGCCCGCCGCGAGCAGGAAGGCCAACCACGATAATCGTTTGAGCAGTCGCATACGAGGCGGCTATGATAGCCGCTCCATCGATCGGGGATTCCGCATGAGCCAGAGCACCTTCGTTCCATTAGCCGACCACGGTCTGATCCGCGCCAGCGGCGAGGACGCGGCGAGTTTCCTCCACAACCTGCTGACCAACGACATCACGCATCTGCCGGCCAGTGGCGCGCGCCATGCGGCGCTTTGCACCGCCAAGGGCCGCATGATCGCCAGCTTCCTGATCTGGCGCGAGGGGCCGGACTATTTGCTGATGCTCTCGGCCGACATCCTGCCGGGCATCCTGAAGAAGCTGTCGATGTATGTCCTGCGCAGCAAGGTCAAGCTGGCCGACATCACCGCCGAGCGCACGCTGGTCGGCGTGCTCGGTGGCGACCTCCTCCCGGCCGAGCCGATGACCACCGCGGCATGGGAGGGCGGCACGGCGATCCGCCTCGATGCCGGACGCGCGATTCTCGTCCTGCCCGCTGGCTCTTCGCTGCCTGAAGGAGGGCGGGCGGGCGAGCTTGCCGAATGGCATCTGGCCGAGATCCGCGCTGGCCAGCCGCGCATCGTCGCCGCCACGCAGGAGCTGTTCACGCCGCAGATGGTCAATTACGAGCTGCCGGCCGTCGGCGGCGTCAGTTTCCAGAAAGGCTGCTATCCCGGCCAGGAGATCGTCGCCCGCACGCAGTATCTCGGCAAGGTCAAGCGTCGCATGTATCGCGTGAAACTCGACCGGGCCTTCGCGCCGGGCACCGACGTCTTCACCCCCGAAGCCGGCGAGCAGCATTGCGGCAACGTCGTGCTGTGCGCCCCGGCGCCCGAAGGCGGGTTCGAGGCGCTACTGGTCGTGCAATCCTCGGGCATGGAAGCCGATGCCGTGCATGTCGGCTCACCCGACGGTTTGACAGCCGAACGCCTGCCCCTGCCCTACTCCGTGGATTGAGCCATGTGCCTGATCCTCGTCGCCTGGCATGCCCATCACGAGTACCCGCTCGTGGTGGCGGCGAACCGCGACGAGTTTCACGCCCGGGCCACGGCGCCGGCGGCCTTCTGGGAAGATCATCCCGAGGTGCTCGCCGGCCGTGATCTCGCCGCGGGCGGCACCTGGCTGGGCATTACGCGAAATGGCCGCTTCGCGGCGCTGACCAATTTCCGCGACCCGGCCAGCCATCGGCCTTATGCGCCCTCGCGTGGCCGGCTGGTGGCCGATTTCCTCTGCGGCGAAGCCGACATCGATGCCTATCTCGACGTCATCGAGCCCGAACGCTACAACGGCTTCAACCTGCTGCTCGGCGACGGGCGGCGGCTCGTCGCCTTCAGCAATGTCTCGAACGAGCGCCACCTTCTCGCGCCGGGCCTCTACGGCCTGTCGAACGCGCTGCTCGACACCCCGTGGCCGAAAGTCGGTCAGGCCAAGACGGCACTCGAAGCCGCCCTCGCCCACCTGCCCGACGAACACCGCCTCTGGGCGCTGCTGCGCGACGACCGCACCCATCCCGACGAAACCCTGCCGGCCACCGGCGTGCCGCTCGAATGGGAGCGGCTGCTGTCGGCGGCCTTCATCCGCGGCGCCGACTATGGCACGCGCAGCTCGACCGTGCTGACCGTCAGTGCCGGTGGCATCGTCAGCTTCGACGAGCAGAGCTGGTTGCCGGGCGGCGTGCCTGGCGAGCGGCGGCGCTATCGCTTTTCCGCTATTCGGTGATATCGACGACGGTCCGCAGCGGCACGCGCTCGAACAGCTCGACGATGTCTGCGTTCCTCATGCGGATGCAGCCGTGCGAAGCCGGCACGCCCATCGGCACCTCATCCGGGCTGCCGTGGATGTAGATGAAGCGGCGCATCGTGTCGACCTCGCCCAGGCGGTTCTTGCCGACCTCGCATCCCGACAGCCAGAGGATGCGCGTCAGGATCCAGTCGCGTTCGGGTTGAGCGGCGGCGAGCGCCGGCGTCCAGATTTCCCCGGTGGGCCGGCGGCGCACGAATACCGTACCTGCCGGTGCGCCAGCGCCGATTTTCGCGCGGATGATGTGCTTGCCGCGCGGCGTGCAGAAACTGCCGCGCCGTTCCCCTGCCCCGTTCTTCGCGGTCGAAACCGGGTAGGCGGCGATACGCAAGCCCTTCTCGTCGAACAGTTCGAGCGTCTGCGCGGCCAGGCTCACGCGGATGTGCATCAAGCCACTTCCGTTTTCTGCCGCCGCGCGGCGAAGAAGCCGGAGAGCAGCGCGCCGCATTCCTCGGCGCGCACGCCGCCGACCACTTCGGCGTGATGATTGAGTCTTCCCTCGGCGAACAGGTCGATGACGCTGCCGGCGGCGCCGGTCTTCGGATCGCGGGCGCCGAAGACGACCCGACCGACACGGGCATGGAAGATCGCGCCGATGCACATCGCGCAGGGCTCCAGCGTGACATAGAGCGTCGTGCCCGGCAGCCGGTAATTGCCGAGCCGCTGGGCCGCATCGCGCAACGCCATCACTTCGGCGTGCGCGGTCGGGTCGTGGCGGGAAATCGGCTGGTTGAAGCCGCGGCCGACGATCTCGCCGTCCCTGACGACGACCGCGCCGACCGGCACCTCGTCGAGCGTGGCGGCCTCGCGCGCGAGCTCCAGCGCGACGTCCATGTAATCGGCGTCGGTCATCCGGCCGCGAGCGCCTCGCGAATGCCGGCGGCGAGGATCGCCGGATCCTCGGCGCCGACGATGATGCGTTGGCCCGGCAGGATGAAGGTCGGCACCTGGTTGATGCCCATCGCCTGCACCTCTGCGGCCATCCGCTTCACCACGTCCTCGTCCGCATTCGAGGCGAGATAGGCGCGGATCGCCGGTGCGTCATAGCCGCATTCCGCCGCGCAGGCAGTCAGCACGTCGATGTCGCCGATGTGCTCGCCGCGCTGGAATTGCGCCGCATAGAGCCGCTCGATCAGCGCGTCGATCTTCGCGGGATCGGGATCGACGGTCTGCGCGCGATGGATCAGCCGGTGCGCCTTCAGGGTGTTGGCGCGATACTGGATTTTCTCGAAGGCATAGTCGATGCCCCAGGCACGCCCGGCCTCGCGCACACGCGCCCACATCTGCTCGACCTTGTCGCGGCCGAACTTCTTTTCGAGGAAGGGCAGATACGGCTCGCCTTCGGGCGGCGTGTCCGGATTGAGAAAAAACGGCAGCCAGCGCTTGCGATACTGGAAGTCAGCCCGTTCTTGGCGGATCATCTCGACGGCCGCCGCCAGCCGCCGGGTGCCGATGTAGCACCAGGGGCAGACGACGTCGGCGACGATTTCGATGGTGAACATGTATGCCTATCCTTCGTGTAGAAAACTGCAAGGATAAAGCATCGTGCCGCCCCGCCAGCGCCGACTTTCAGAAATCGATCGGCGCCCGGCGGGAACCGGCGGCTCAAGCGTTTTTCTGCACTTCTCCGCCCTGATCCAGCAGTGCCGCCTGCGCGGCGGCCAGCCGCGCGATCGGCACGCGCGGGCCGGAGCAGGAGACATAGCTCAGACCGATCTTGTGGCAGAAGTGGATCGAGCCCGGATGGCCGCCATGCTCGCCACAGATGCCGACCTTGAGGTCGGGGCGCGTCTTGCGGCCTTCGGTCACGGCGATCTTCATCAACTCGCCGACACCCTTCTGGTCGAGCACCTCGAACGGATTGTCCTGCAGGATGCCGACTTCGTTGTAATGCGGCAGGAACTTGTTCTCGGCATCCTCGCGCGAGAACGAGAAGGTCGCCTGGGTGAGGTCGTTGGTGCCGAAGCTGAAGAACTCGGCATCCTGTGCCATGCGCCCGGCGCGCAGGCAGGCGCGCACGACCTCGAGCATGCTGCCGAACTTGTAGCCGACGTTGATGCCGTGGGTGAGCTCGACCACCTTGTGGATGCGTTTCACGTAGTCATGGATGCGCACCAGCTCCTCGACGGTGGCGACCTGCGGCACCATGATCTCCGGATAAACCTCGATGCCCTCCTTGGCGCACAGCGCCGCGGCCTCGAGGATCGCCTGGATCTGCATCGAGTAGATCTCGGGATAGGTGATGCCCAGACGCACGCCGCGATGGCCGAGCATCGGATTGACCTCGGCGAGCGCGCGCACCTTCTTGAGCGTCTTCTCCTTCTTCTGGATCACGTCCTCTTCGAGGTGGCTGTCCTTGAACTCGGTCATGCTGCGCGACAGCTTGTTCAGACCGTCGGCGTATTGCATGTAGAGCTTCGGGTTGAGCAGCTTCAGGGTCTCCGGCAACTCTTCGAGCGCCTTGAGCGAATCGCGCAGATGGTGCAGATGGGCGATCTCCAGTTCGAGCTGGGCGGCCGTCGGCAGGAATTCATGCAGCGGCGGATCCATCAGCCGCACGGTCACCGGCAAGCCGCGCATCGCCTTGAAGATGGCCTTGAAGTCGGAACGCTGGATCGGCAGCAACCGGTCGATCGCGGCCTGGCGCTCCTCGATCGTTTCAGCGAGGATCATCTCCTGCACGATCGGCAGCCGGTCGGTGGCGTTGAACATGCGTTCGGTGCGGCACAAGCCGATGCCCATCGCGCCGAACTCGCGGGCGCGCAGGGCGTCTTCCGGCGTGTCGGCATTGGCCATCACCTTGAGGCGCGCGACCTGGTCGGCCCACTTGAGCAGCGTCGCCATGTCCTTGTTGAACTCGGCCTGCACGGTGGGCACCTCGCCGGCATAGACGTTGCCGTTGCTGCCATCGATGGTGATCACGTCGCCTTCCTGCAGCGTCGTGTCGCCGATCGTGGCCTGGCGGTTCACGTCGTCGATGTGGATCGCCTCGCAGCCGGACACGCAGGGCTTGCCCATGCCGCGCGCCACCACCGCCGCGTGCGAGGTCTTGCCGCCGCGGCTGGTGAGGATGCCCTGCGCCTGGAAGAAGCCGTGGATGTCCTCGGGCTTGGTCTCCTCGCGCACCAGGATGATCTTCTCGCCTGCCTTGCCGCGCGCTTCGGCGGTGTCGGCATCGAAGACGATCTTGCCGGAAGCGGCGCCCGGCGAGGCCGGCAGGCCGGTGGCGAGCGGCTTGCCCTTGAAGTTGGGCGACAGCTGCGGCACCAGAAGCTGCTCGAGCATCGCCGGATCGACGCGCAGCAGTGCCTTTTCCTTGCTGATCAGACCTTCCTTGAACATATCGACCGAGGTGCGCACCATCGCCTGGGCGTTCATCTTGCCGTTGCGGGTCTGCAGGCAGTAGAGCGTGCCGCGCTCGATGGTGAATTCGAAGTCCTGCACTTCCTTGTAGTGCGATTCGAGACGATTACGCAGTTCGAGCAGCTGGCGATAGATCTCCGGCATGTCCTGCTCCATCTCGGCGATGGGCTTGGGCGTGCGGATGCCGGCCACCACGTCCTCGCCCTGCGCATTGACGAGGTATTCGCCGTAGATCTGGTTCTCGCCGGTGCCCGGGTTGCGCGTGAAGCCGACCCCGGTACCGGAATCGTTGCCCATGTTGCCGAACACCATCGTGCAGATGTTGCAGGCGGTGCCGTTGGCCATCTCCTTGGTGATCTTGAACTGCCGGCGGTAATCGACCGCACGCTTGCCGTTCCAGGAGCGGAACACCGCGCCGATGGCGATTTCGAGCTGCTTGTAGGGGTCTTCCGGGAAGGGCTTGCCGGTGTGGTCCTTGACGATCTGCAGGAACTGTTCTGAAAGCTCCTGCAAATGCTCGGCCTTGAGATCGATGTCCTGGGTGGCGCCGACCTTCTTCTTCATCGCCGCCATCGCCTCGTCGAAGGGCTTGTCTTCCAGACCGAGCGCGATCTTCGCGAACAGCTGGATGAAACGGCGATAGGCGTCGTAGCCGAAGCGCGGGTTGCCGGTGAGCTTGATCAGGGCCGCCAGCGAGGTCTTGTTGAGGCCGAGGTTGAGGATCGTGTCCATCATGCCCGGCATCGACATCGAGGAGCCGGAACGCACGGAGACCAGCAGCGGGTTCTTGTCGCCACCGAAGGTCTTGCCGGTCTTCTTCTCCAAGTCCTTCATGTAGTGGAGGATTTCCTCCCATGCCCCGGGCGGCAGTTCGTCGTGCTCGAGATAGGCAAGGCAAGCTTCGGTGGTGATCGTGAAGCCCGGCGGCACCCTGAGGCCGATCTGCGTCATCTCGCAGAGGTTCGCCCCCTTGCCGCCCAACAGCATCTTGTTCTTGCCATCGCCTTCCTCGAAGGCATAGACGAACTTCTTGCCAGCCATTTCCGCTCCCTTCCGGTGTTTATTTGGAAAAAAATATCGCTTTGCTGCAAAGCAGCACAGCCCGTAAACATATCAAATGATGGGCTTCTCGGGGAAGTTTTTCCGACCTCGACCAAGGCGGGTATCCTGCGCATTTTTTCCGGATTTGCGCTCATGTGGTTCAGGAATCTGCGTCTTTACCGTCTGCCGCGCGGCTTCGCGGCCGATCTGGCCGATCTCGATGCCCGCCTCGCCCGCCGGCCGCTCGTCCGCTGCGGCAATTTCGAGATGGCCAGCCGCGGCTGGGTGTTCCCCCGCCAGGAAGGTGTCTTCGTCCATGCCGTCGATCGTCAGTGGCTGCTGGCCCTCGGCATCGAACAAAAGCTCCTGCCGACAACAGTGGTGCGTCAGACCGCCCAGGAGCGCGCCGCCGTCATCGAAAAGGAACAGGGCCGCAAGGTCGGGCGCAAGGAAATGCGCGACCTCTTTGATCGGGTGATGGAGGAGCTGCTGCCGAAGGCATTTTCGCAACGCCGCACCACCTGGGCCTGGCTCGATCCGCTGCACGGCTGGCTGGTCGTGGATGCCGGCTCCGACGCGCGCGCCGACGAGTTCATGGAAGTGTTGCTCGCCACGCTCGATGACGTGGCCGTGAGGCCTTTGCAGACGCAGCTTTCGCCCTCGGCCGCGATGACCGCCTGGCTCGCGGGCCAGGAGCCGCCGGCGGGATTTTCCTTCG